>Ga0208315_1000020_pt1 | contig 400896 bp, 395 predicted proteins | sample MalvireepMed_215_FD_184239 | JGI IMG/M metagenome (GOLD analysis project Ga0208315, IMG submission 184239) | Marine viral communities from the Global Malaspina Expedition - Malaspina viral metaG DeepMed_215 (SPAdes) (version 2) | ecosystem: Environmental > Aquatic > Marine > Oceanic | place...
GCGCAAGACCGCACTCGAACGCGCGCTCGAACAGCCCGGCGCCCCCTCGCTCGCAATCGACCCCGCAGCCCTGCCCGCCACGCTCGAAAAATTTCGCGAATGGTGGATGACCGACACCGCACTGGCCGAAGGCGCGCTCGACCGCCGCGTGCCGCCGCGCGGGGTCGCCGGAGCCCGGCTGATGATTGTCCTGCCGCAGCCGTTCGACGACGATGGCGATGGCCTGCTGACCGGCGGCGCCGCCCCCTTCTGCGCGGCCATGCTGCGCGCAATGGGGATCGCCGAGCACGAGGTCTATTTCGCCAGCGCGCTGCCCGCGCCGATGGCCATGCCCGAATGGGACCGACTGGCTGCGGCCGGGCTGGGCCAGGTCCTGCGACACCACATCGCGCTCGCCGCGCCGCAGCGAGTCCTGCTTTGCGGCCGCGCGCAGCTCGCACTGTTCGGCATCGCGCCCGAACAGGCCCGCGAGCCGTTGTCGGTCGATTGCAACGGCTCGCCCCATGCGCTGCTGGCCGCACCCGACCTGCGCAATCTCGCCCGCTCGGCCGTGCGCCGGGAGAATTTCTGGAACCGCTGGCTGGACTGGACCCGATGATCCTACGCCCCCTCGCCGCCGCCGCTCTGGCGGCATCAGCGCTCGCCTCGGCCGCGCCCGTGACGGGCCAGGGCGACAGCGTCGACTATTTTACCCGCTCGCACGCCGCCGCTCTGCCGCAGCTGCTGTCGGCTGACGAGCGCGGCTATTACGCTTCGCTGTTCGCCGCGATCGAGGCGCGCAACTGGGACCGGGTCGAAGTCATGCTTGCCGGCCGCAGCGAAGGGCCGCTGCATGGCGCCGCGCTGGCGGCCTATTACCTGCACCCCGAAAGCCCGCGGATCGAACTGCCGCGGATCGAGGCCTGGCTGGCGCGCTATGCGCAGCTGCCGCAGGCCGAGGCGATGGTCCGGCTGGGCCAGACGCGCGGGCTGGAAAATCCGCCGCGCCTGCCCGGCGCACGCGATCTCGTCCGCCAGCCGGGGTCGAGCAAGCGCATCCGTCCCGGCACGATCAACGACGGGACCATGCCCGCCAGCGTGCGGGCCGCAATCCTCGAGCATATCACCAATGACGATCCCGACGGCGCCCGGCTGCTGCTCGACGGGGTCGATGCCACGCTGAGCCCGCAAGCGCGCGCCGAATGGCGCTACCGCGTCGCGTGGAGCTATTACATCGAGAACCAGGATACGCAGGCCTGGGCACTGGCGGATACCGTGCGCGACAATGGCAGCGGCCCGTGGGTCGCCGAGGGCGACTGGGCCGCGGGGCTCGCGGCATGGCGGCTGGGCGATTGCGACAAGGCGGCCGAGGCGTTCCAGCGAAGCGCCGCCGTATCGACCAATCCCAACCTCACTGCCGCTGCGCATTACTGGGCCAGCCGCGCCCTAATCCGCTGCCGCTTCCCCGAAAAATCCGACGAACAATTGCGCGGCGCGGCGCGCTTCCCCGAAACGCTCTATGGCATGCTCGCGCATGAGCAACTGGGCCGCGAATTGCCCGAAACGCACGCCCAGCCCGACCTGACCGGAGCCGACTGGCGGCGACTGCGCGATGAAGATGCGGTCCAGCAGGCAGTCATGCTCGCCGAAATCGGGCGGCGTGACGAGGCGGCGGATGATCTGGTCTGGCTGGTTCGCACGGGTGATCCCGACGATTACCCCGCGCTGTCGCGGCTGGCGCGCGCACTCGGGCTGACCGGCGCGCAGACCTTCATGGCCTATAACGCGCCGCGCGGCGAAGGCGCGCATCCCAGCCTGCGCTACCCCGTCACCTTCCGCACCCCGGTGGGCGGCTGGCGCGTCGACCCGGCGCTTGCTTTCGCGCATGCGCTGCAGGAATCGAATTTCCGCGAACGCGTGGTCAGCCCCGCGGGCGCGATCGGGCTGATGCAGATCATGCCGATCACGCAGCGCGAATATGCCGCCTCGATCAACATGAGCAGCAATGCCGATCTCAAGGACCCCGCGGTCAATCTCGCCTTCGGCCAGCGCACGCTCGAATCGCTTTCGACCGCGGGCTATACGCAGGGGCGGCTGCCCAAGATCATGGCGGCCTACAATGCCGGTCCCTCGCCCGTGGCGCGCTGGGAAAGCGAAATCCGCGATGCGGGCGACCCGCTGCTTTACATGGAAAGCATCCCCTATTGGGAAACGCGCGGCTATGTCGCGGTGGTGATGCGCAATTACTGGATGTATTTGCGGCAGGCCGATGCCCCCGCGCCCAGCCGGATCGACCTGGCCGAGAACGACTGGCCGCAATTCCCGAAGGTGCGCTGATGCCGATCAATGAGAGCCGCCCGTTCCAGCCGGTACGTATTGCGCTGCTGACCGTCTCCGACACGCGCACGCTGGCCGGCGACAGCTCGGGCGACATCCTCGCCGCGCGCATCGCCGATGCCGGGCACGAACTCGCCGCGCGCGAGATCAGCCGCGACAGCAAGAACGAGATCGCCGCACACCTGCACCGCTGGATCGACGATGAAATGGTCGATTGCGTAATCACCACCGGCGGCACCGGGCTCACCGGGCGCGACGTCACGCCGGAAGCGCTCGACCGCGTGAAGGACAAGGACATTCCCGGCTTCGGCGAGCTGTTCCGCTGGCTCAGCTACGAAACGATCGGCGTCAGCACCATCCAGAGCCGCGCCTGCGCCGTGCTTGCGCGCGGCACCTATATCTTCGCATTGCCCGGATCGAACGGCGCGGTGACGGACGGCTGGGACAAGATCCTCCACCACCAGCTCGATAGCCGGTTCCGCCCCTGCAATTTCGTCGAACTGATGCCACGGCTCAGGGAACGATAGGCACCAAGTATCCTCCCCGTTCTGCGTCCGCGAAATGGGAGATGAATGAAGCTAGCAGCCGCAAACGGAGGGGCACTGGCCCGACCAGGACGCTTCGAACCCCATCCACCCCCGTCACCCCCGCGAAGGCGGGGGTCCCGCTAACTTTGGGAACGCGAAACAGCAGCGGGTCCCCACCTTCGCGGGGATGACGGAACGATTGTAAGAGCGCAGTCGGTTGCCGCGCTAGCCCGCTGCCGCCGACCACTTCCGACTGGCGTACCATTCGTGTTCTATATATGTTCTTGTTTATGGAACGACGACTCGCCCCTGCCATATCAGGACGCGGTGCGCAGGGCGCGGCGGTGACCACGCGCTTCGGCCTCGCCACGCGCGAAGAAGACGGCGACTGGCGCGATTACATGGAGCAATTGGTCTCTCAGGATGAAGGACCACCCGTAAAGCTGCGCACCGAGGTAACCGAGGAATTCCCGCGCACCATCCTCAGCTTCAACCAGTCGCCCGACGTGCCCTTCGACCGCTCGGTCAACGCCTATCGTGGCTGCGAGCATGGCTGCGTCTATTGCTTTGCGCGTCCCACACATGCCTATCACGATCTCTCGCCCGGGCTCGATTTCGAAACCAAGCTGTTCGCCAAGCCCAATGCCGCCGAGCTGCTGCGTGCCACGCTGGCCAAGCCCAGGTATCGCCCGCGCCCGCTGGCGATGGGGACCAATACCGACCCCTACCAGCCGATCGAGGCACGCTACCGGATCACGCGGCAGGTGCTCGAAGTGTGCCTCGACGCGCGCCATCCGGTTACGATCACCACCAAGTCCGACCGCGTGCTCGCCGATCTCGACCTGCTGGCCGAGCTGGCCGAGCGGCGGCTGGTGGCGGTGGCGATCTCGGTCACTTCGCTCGACCCGAAACTGTCGGGCAAGCTCGAACCGCGCGCGGCGGCCCCGGCCAAGCGGCTGCAGGCGCTGGGGAGGCTGGCCGCGGCGGGGGTCCCGACGCATTGCTCGGTCTCTCCGATCATTCCCGCGATTACCGACGAGTTCATGGAGGAAATCGTCCAGCGAGCGGTCGCGCTCGGGGTCGACAGCGTCGGCTGGATCCCACTGCGCCTGCCGCACGAGGTCGCCCCGCTGTTCCGCGAATGGCTATCGGTCCATTATCCCGAGCGCGGAGACAAGGTGATGAGCATCGTCCGCTCGATCCGAGGCGGGCGCGACAACGATCCCGATTTCAACACCCGCATGAAGCCCAGCGGCGTGTGGGCCGACCTCTTCCGCGCGCGCTTCCGCCTTGCCTGCAAGCGCGCCGGAATGGGCAAGGCGAAGTTCGAGCTGGATTGCACGCAGTTCAGGCCGCCAGCAGTCGGCGGTCAGATGCGGTTGCTATGACAGCCTCCCCACCCTGGGGAGGGGGACCGCCGAAGGCGGTGGAGGGGCACATCCTATGATCACAGGGCCACGGGAAACGGTCAAACGTGCACGGCAGTTACGCAGCGAAATGTCGGTGCCCGAACGAATTCTTTGGCAACACCTTCGCGGCCGCCAGCGCGGTCACAAGTTCCGCCGCCAGCATCCTGCCGGCGTTTACATCATCGACTTCTATTGCGCGCGGCTGCGGCTCGCCATCGAGATCGACGGCTGGGCGCATGACAGCGCGGAAACGATAAAAAGGGACCGGGCCAAATCGGCGTTCCTGCGCTCGCAGGGAATCGCAACTGCGCGGATCCCAGCCGCGGCAGTGATAGACGATATCGAAGCGACGATGACGCGCTTACTGGAAATCTGCGACGCCCGAGCGAGCGACATGCCTGAGCGGTGAAGGTGCCCCTCCACCACTTCGTGGTCCCCCTCCCCGTACCGGGGAGGCTAGAACCCCTCACCTGCCTCGCTTGGCGTGAAGCGCATCAGGCGGCTGTCGACCAGCGCGGCGGTGCGGTTGACCACTGCCTGCTGGTATTCGGGATCCTTGATCATTTCAAAGAAGGCGCCGGCATTGGGATAGTGCGCAATGAAGCCGTCGTGCCAGCGCTTGGCATCGGGACCGGTGACCATGGTCTGGAACGCACCGCGCCAGACCATGGTGCCACCCACGCGGCGGAAGATCGGGCCGCTGGTCTTGCCGTATTCCTCATAGGCGCGCCGCCCGCTCCAGCCCTTGCCGACGTGTTCGTGACCTTCCGGATATTCCGCCTGCTCGCGATATTCGAGCAGGTTGAGCATGTGGATCGGCTCGTCGCGCGGCAGGTCCTTGAACGCCTGGAAGTTCGCGGGGCTCGGATCGATATAGCTGCTAGCCATGGTCAGATCTCCAGCGCGTAGTCGCTGAACCGGTCGCGCAGATCCTTCTTGCTGATCTTGCCCGTCGCGGTGTGCGGGATGTCGTCGACGAATTCGACCGCATCGGGTAGCCACCACTTGGCGACCTTGTCGGACAGGAAGTTGATCACCTCTTCCGCGGTGACTTCCTTGCCTTCCTGCTTGACCACGAACAGCACCGGCCGTTCGTCCCACTTGGGATGCATCATGCCGATCGCGGCGGCTTCGGCGACCGCCGGGTGGCCCACCGCGGCGTTTTCGAGTTCGACCGAACTGATCCATTCGCCGCCCGACTTGATCACGTCCTTGGTCCGGTCGGTGATCTGCATCGTGCCGTCGGGATGCAGGATCGCCACGTCGCCGGTGTTGAACCAGCCGTCCGCATCGATCGCGTCTTCCTCGGCCTTGAAATAGCGCTTCACCACCCAGGGCCCGCGGATATGCAGCGCGCCCGAGCTTTTACCATCGCGCGGCAGTACCTTGGTCGGATCATCGAGATCCACCGTGCGCAGTTCCACGCCGAAGATCGGGCGACCCTGCTTCATCGTCTTCTCGACCTTCTGGTCGAAGGTCAGCTGGTCCCAGTCGGCAGTGGGGCCGCCAACGGTGCCGATCGGCGAGGTCTCGGTCATCCCCCAGGCATGCTGGACGCGCGTGCCGTTCTTCATCAGCCGTTCGATCATGAAGCGCGGCGCGGCCGACCCCCCGATCGTCGCCGCGCGCAGCTTGGGCAGTTCGAGATTGTTGGCGTCGCAATACTGGAAATGCGCCAGCCACACCGTGGGCACGCCTGCGGAATCGCTGACCTTTTCGGTCTTCATCACCTCGTCGAGCACCGCCGGGTCGTTGACCGCGCTGAAGACGAACTTGATCCCCGCCATCGCCCCGGCATAGGGCAGGCCCCAGCTGGCCGCGTGGAACATCGGCACCACCGGGAGCATCACCGAGGACGCGGTAAAGTTGAAGGTCGACGGCTGCAGTCCGGCCAGCGCATGCAGCAGCGTCGAGCGATGCTCGTACTGCACGCCCTTGGGATTGCCCGTGGTGCCGCTGGTATAGCAGATCATGCAGGGATCGCGCTCGTCGCCATCGACCCATTCGAAATCGCCGTCCTGCACGCCGATCCAGTCTTCGAAGCTGGTGGTGTGCTCGCCGCTGTCGAAGCAGATGTAATGTTCGACCGTGGGCCATTTGTCGCGCATCTTGTCCACGATCGGCTGGAACGCCGCATCGTAGATCATCACCTTGTCCTCGGCGTGATTGACGATGTACTCGAGCTGGTCTTCGAACAGGCGCGGATTGCAGGTGTGCAGCACGCCGCCCATCCCCGCGACGCCGAACCAGCTGACCAGGTGGCGCGCGTGGTTCATGGCGAGGCTGGCAACCTTGTCACCCTTGCCGAGGCCCAGCGCCTGCAGCGCCTGGCTCATCTTCTTCGCATCCTGGCGCACCCCCGCCCAGTCGGTGCGGGTCTCGCTGCCATCCGCCCAGCGGGTGACGATTTCACGGTTCGGGGCTTCCCGGGCTGCGTGGTCGATCACATGCGAAATCCGCATGCTCCAGTCCTGCATCGCGCCAAGCGACATATGTATTCCTCTCACCCAATCAGGTCCCAGATCAAGCGACGAGGCGCAGGTTTGCCTTCCCCCGTCGCGCGGTTAGCTGCACCTTGGCAAGGCCGGGCACGCTTGCCAAGCGTTCGGCGAGCTCGCCGTCGATAGAAAATGTTCGGCCCAGCCGCACGACAGGCGGGGTGGGGTCGCCGGTGAGCAGCGTTGCGACCGCCTCGTCGCCCCCCTGCCCGCCCTTGCCCAGCGCCAGCGCCAGCTGGGTCACCGCCTCGACACTCTCGACCTCCAGCGTCAGCAGCATCGCCATGCTCCCGCGCACCGCGTCGAGCGGGACCGCCCCGCGCACGGTGATCCGCGGCGGTTCGTCGGGGCTCGGGCTGTCGAGTTCGACATCGAGCTTCACGCAGGTGCCATTCCTGGCCCATTCGAGGAACTTCTCGACCAGCCCCTCTTCGAAACAGGCGGCGCTGAACTGGCCGGAGGCGTCGGAGAAATCGGCGCGGATGAAGGGCTTGCCGCGCTTGGTCGTGCCCTTGCTGGCGCCTTCGACCTGCACCGCCATCACCGCGCCCATGCGCCCGCCACCGGGCACGCCGCCGGACATCAGCGAGGCGTGCGAACGCGCGCCTTGCGCGCTGGCGATCTCGCGATAGGCGGCGGTAGCATGCTGCTTGAAGGAGAAGCCCATGTTCTCCTTCTCGCGGGCGCGCGCTTCGCTGAGCGACCAGTCTTCCGCGTCCTTCAGTCGCAGATCGTCATCGACCGCTGCATCTTCGCCGCCGAACAGGCCCGCCTGCCCGCTCGAGCGTTCGCGCTCGGCCGCGTCGGCCACGGCCAAGAGCATGTCCGCATTGGCCATCAGCTTGGCGCGGTTGGGTTCGAATTCGTCGAGCGCGCCCGCGCTGATCAATGCCTCGAGCTGGCGCGAATTCATCGATCCCTTGGGCAGCCGTTCGAACAGGTCCTTGAGGCTTTCGAACCGGCCCGCCGCCTCGCGTTCCTCGACGATCGCTTCCATCGCGCGTTCGCCGACATTGCGGATGCCCGCCAGCGCATAGCGCACGGCGTAACCGTCGTCGGTCTGCTCGACGGTATATTCGGCCTCCGAATGATTGAGCGAGGGCGGCAGCACCGTGATCCCGCCGCGGCGCGCGTCGTCGACGAAGATCGCCAGCTTTTCGGACTGGTGCATGTCGAAACACATCGAGGCGGCGTAGAATTCTTCCGGGTAATGCGCCTTGAGCCACGCGGTCTGGTAAGCGAGCAGCGCATAGGCGGCGGCGTGCGACTTGTTGAAGCCATATCCGGCGAACTTGTCGATCAAATCGAACAGCGCGTTGGCCTCGGCCTTCTCGATCCCGCTGACTTCCTTGCACCCGGTGACGAAGCGTTCGCGCTGGATGTCCATTTCGGCCTGGACCTTCTTGCCCATCGCGCGGCGCAGCAGATCGGCGTCCCCGAGCGAATAGCCGGCAAGGATCTGCGCCGCCTGCATCACCTGTTCCTGGTAGACGAAGATGCCGTAGGTCTCGGCCAGGATGCCTTCGAGCTTGGCATGCGGAAACTCGATCGCGACCTCGCCTGCCTTGCGCTTGCCGAACAGCGGGATGTTGTCCATCGGGCCCGGGCGGTAGAGCGAGACGAGCGCGATGATGTCGCCGAAATTGGTCGGCTTCACTGCAGTCAGCGTGCGCCGCATACCTTCCGATTCCAGCTGGAATACGCCCACCGTGTTGCCCGCCTTCATCAGCTCGTAGACCTTGGGATCGTCGAGCGGCAGCTGCGACAGGTCGATGTCGATCTCGCGCCGCTTGAGCAGGTCGACCGCCTTCTTGAGCACCGACAGAGTCTTGAGCCCGAGGAAATCGAACTTGACCAGTCCCGAGCTCTCGACATTCTTCATGTCGTACTGCGTCACCGGCATGTCCGAGCGCGGATCGCGGTAGAGCGGCACGAGCTTGGCCAGCGGCCGGTCGCCGATCACCACCCCCGCCGCATGGGTCGAGCTGTTGCGTGGGAAGCCTTCGAGCTGCATCGCCAGGTCGACGAGCCGCTTCACCTCGTTGTCGTTGTCGTATTCGTTCTTGAAATCGGCGGCGCCATTGAGCGCGCGTGGCAGCGTCCACGGATCGGTCGGGTGATTGGGCACCATCTTGCATAGCCGGTCGACATGGCCGTAGCTCATCTGCAGGATGCGCCCCGTATCGCGCAGCACCGCGCGCGCCTTGAGCTTGCCGAAGGTAATGATCTGCGCGACGTGGTCGTGGCCGTATTTCTGCTGGACGTAGCGGATCACCTCGCCGCGGCGGGTTTCGCAGAAGTCGATGTCGAAGTCGGGCATCGAGACGCGCTCGGGATTGAGGAAGCGTTCGAACAGCAGGCCGAGCTGGATCGGGTCGAGATCGGTGATCGTCAGCGCCCAGGCGACGAGGCTGCCCGCGCCCGAACCACGCCCCGGTCCCACGGGGATATCGTGGTCCTTGGCCCATTTGATGAAGTCGGCAACGATCAGGAAGTAGCCCGGGAAGCCCATCTGGTTGATGATGTCGACCTCGAACTGCAGCCGGTCGAAATAGACCTTGCGTTCCTCCTCGCTCATCTCGCCATAGGGCGCGAGTCGGGCCTCCAGCCCCTTGCGCGCATCTTCCTCCAGCGCGCGCGCCTCGCCTTCGAGGTCGCCCGCAAGGCTGGGCAGGATCGGCTTGCGATAGGGCGGCGCATAGGCGCAGCGCTGCGCCACCACCACGGTGTTTTGCACCGCTTCGGGCAGGTCGGCGAAGGCCTCCTCCATCATGTGGTAGGTCTTCACATAGCTTTCGGGGTTCGACCGCGTGCGTTCCTCCGCATCGACATGCGTCGAGCCGGCAATGCACAGCATCGCGTCATGCGCTTTGTGCATGTGCGGCTCGGCGAAATTGGCGGGATTGGTCGCCACCAGCGGCAGGTCGCGCGCATAGGCGAGATCGACCAGCGCGGCTTCGGCGCGCTCCTCGACCGGATCGCCGCGCCGCGCCAGTTCGATGTAGAGCCGGTCGGGGAACAGCGCCTGCAGGCGGTCGAGCAGGGCCTCGGCATGGCTCTGCTGGCCTTCGGCAAGCAGCCGCGTGACCGCACCTTCGCTTGCACCGGTGAAGGCGATCAAGCCGTCGGTACGGCCATCGAGGTCGCCGATCCGGACGTGCGGTTCGAATTCGAGCGGGCGTTCGAGATGCGCCTTCGACACGAGATGGCACAGATTGTCGTACCCCGCCTCGTCCTGCGCGTAGAGCGGCAGGTAATCGACCTGCTTGCCTTCCGCCCCTTCGTCGCGGCTCGGGCGCGCCACGCCCAGCAGCGTGCCGATGATCGGCTGAATGCCTTCGGCCTTGCAGGCATTGGCGAACATGACCGCGCCGTAAAGCCCGTTGCGATCGGCAATCGCGACAGCCGGAAAGCCGCGTTCCTTGGCCAGCTTGGCCATTGCCTTCGGATCGATCGCCCCTTCCAGCATGGTATAGGCCGACAGGATACGGAACGGGACGAAGGGCTTGAACGACATGCGTACCAATATGCGGCGCGGGAGGGGATTCGCCAACCCGCGAGCGCCGCGCTTTCCTCCGTTCCGTCATCCCGGCCAAGGCAGGGATCCAGATAACGGAAACGATCCGTCAGAGGCTAGATCACCCGGGTCCCTGCCTAGGCAGAGGCGACAGTCCTTGCCTGGCAGCTACAGCAGCTTTTCGATATCCCTGGCGATACCTTGCGGCTTGTCCGCCGGCCCGTAGCGTTCCACCACGCGGCCTTCGCGGTCGATCAGGAATTTGGTGAAGTTCCACTTGATCGCCTTCGATCCCATCAGTCCGGGCTGTTCGCGCTTCATCCAGTCGAACAGCGGGCTGGCATTGTCGCCATTGACGTCGACTTTCGCCATCAGCGGAAAGGTCAGCCCGAAATTGACCTTGCAGAATTCGGCAATCTCGCCCGCATCGCCCGGCTCCTGCCCGCCGAACTGGTTGCAGGGAAAGGCAAGCACCTCGAAACCGCGGTCGCCGAACCGCTGGTACAGCTCTTCAAGCCCATCATACTGAGGGGTGAAGCCGCATTTGCTGGCGGTGTTGACCACCAGCAGTACGGTGCCGAGCTTGTCCTTCAGCTCGAGCGGTTCGCCCTTGTTGGTGGCGACGGTGAAATCGGCGATGGTGGTCATGCTCTTGCAGTTTCCTGTATCGATAGCGCGGGCGCAGCCAAGCGCGGCGCCGCATCACTCGCGCGGGAAATCGGGGCGCTTGGACAGTTCCGCGATCTCCGCGGCATGGTATTCGCGGTCGCCCGCCTTCTCGATGTAATAGTCGGCGCGTTCGTGCTCGGGCAGCAGCATCAGATGGCGGACCAGTTCGGCGAAGCTGCCGCTGCGCAGGCCCTTGGCACCGTCGAGCACGCCATTGCCGTCGCCGGTGTGGTGCAGGCTGGCGCGGTCGTCCCACTGAATGCCGCCGTGGTGGTCGTGGTCGCCCTTGAAGGTGCTCGGATGGTCGGTCATGAAAATCTCCTTTGAGCGACCAACGAGCGAAGCGCGCTACGGGTCCGCTATTCGAGCACACCTTCATGCAGGCGCACGACGCGGTCCATCTTCTGCGCCAGCCGCTCGTTATGCGTCGCGATCAGCGCCGCGCTGCCCTCGCCACGGACAAGGCTGAGAAACTCGCCCAACACCCTGTCGGCAGTCGCTTCGTCGAGATTGCCGGTGGGTTCGTCAGCCAGCACCAGATCGGGCTTGTTGGCCAGCCCGCGGGCGACTGCCACGCGCTGCTGTTCGCCGCCCGAAAGCTGGCTGGGGCGGTGATCGAGCCGGTGGCCGAGCCCCAGCGCGACGAGCAGTTCTTCCGCCCGTGCCTCGGCTTCGGCGCGCGGCCTGTCCGCTACCAGTTGCGGCAGGACCACGTTTTCCAGCGCATTGAAATCGGGCAGCAGGTGATGGAACTGGTAGATGAAGCCCAGGTGTTCGCGGCGCAGCACGGTACGGGCATGCGAATTCGACTTCTCGGCCGAATGACCGGCTATCAGGATTTCCCCGCCGAACCCGCCTTCAAGCAGCCCGACCGCCTGCAGCAATGTCGACTTGCCCGATCCCGACGGCCCGAGCAGCGCGACGATCTCACCCGGGCGGATCGCGAGGTCGACCCCGCGCAGCACGTCGATCCGCTCGCCGCCCTGTTCGAAGCTCCGGGTGAGCCGCTTGAGCTCGACCACCGGTTTCACGCCGGGACTATTCATAACGCAGCACCTGCACGGGATCGGTGTTCGCCGCCTTCCACGCGGGGTAGAGCGTGGCGAGGAAACTGAGGCCCAGCGCGAGCAGCACGATCATGGTTACTTCGCTGCCATCGACCTTCGACGGGATGGTGGTCAGGAAGCGGTATTGCGGGTCCCACAAATCCTGCCCGGTCAGCACGCCGAACCCCTCGACGATTTGCTGGCGCCCGGCAAGGATGAGGAAGCCCAGTGCAAGCCCGGCCAGCGTGCCGATAGCGCCGATGGTGAAACCGGTGGTGACGAAGATCTTGATCAGGCTCTGCCGTGTCGCGCCCAGCGTGCGCATGATCGCGATGTCGCGGGTCTTGGCGCGCACCAGCATGACGAGGCTGGAGAGGATGTTGAACGCCGCGACGAGCACCATGAAGCTGAGCGCGAAGGCCATCGCCGCGCGTTCCACCTGCAGCGCTTCGAACAGCGTCGCGTTGATCGTCTTCCAGTCAGATACCACGGCCCGGCCCTGCACCGCGCGCTGCACCGGTTCGAGGATTTCGCCGACTTCGTCGGCATCCTCCACCGTCACCTCGATCATGCCCACCGTATCGCCGATCAGCATCAGCGTCTGCGCATCCTTCATCGGCATGACGACGAAGGCGCCATCGTAATCGTAGACGCCGATCTCGAAGATCGCGGCCACTTCATAGCCGATCTGCCGCGGCACGGTGCCGAACGGGGTCGAGCGCCCCTGCGGATTGATGATCGTGATCGTATCGCCCACTCGCGCGCCGATATTCTCGGCCAGCCGGACCCCGATCGCCACCTTGCTTGCTCCCGCCTGCAACTGGCGAAAATCGCCCGCCACTGCCTTGGTCGCCAGCTCGGCGATGTCCTCGTCGGTGTTGCCGCGGACCAGGATCGCTTCGACGCGGCCGTTGAAGCTGGTCAGCAGCGGCTGTTCGATCAGCGGGCTGGCATCGACCACTCCGGGGGTGGCGCGGACTTCGGCGAGAATATCCTCCCAATCGTCCAGCCGCCCGCCGTAGGCCTGGACGATGGCATGGCCGTTGAGCCCGACGATCTTGTCGAGCAGTTCGGCGCGAAAGCCGTTCATCACGCTCATCACCACGACCAGCATCGCCACCGACAGCATCACCACCCCGATCGAGATGCTCGCCACCAGCGCGATGAAGGCCTCGCTTTTGCCCGGAAGCAGATAGCGTTTGGCGATTGTCCATTCGAAGGGGGAGAGGATCAAGGCGGCCCTGATTGTTGCCTGCGGATGGAGCCGCGTTTAGGCAGCCAATCCTTGCTGCGCAATGAAATCGTGTGGCCGCTCGCGGCATTGGTCGCACTGCCCTTGTAATCGAGGCGTAACACCGCCATTGGGCGCGCATCCCGATCAGCTTCGGCGGACAGGCCTTTCGATGAACCTCACGCACCCGTTTCTAGACGAGGATGGCGACAAGTTGCGCGAAGAGTGCGGCGTGTTCGGCGCGGTCAATGCGACCGATGCCTCCGCCGTCACCGCGCTCGGCCTCCATGCATTGCAGCATCGCGGGCAGGAAGCCGCGGGCATCACCAGCTTCGACGGGGCCGAATTCTACACCCGCCGCGGGCTCGGCCATGTCGCGGAGAATTTCTCCAGCCAGGAAGCGATCGCCGAACTGCCCGGCATGATGGCGGCGGGCCATGTTCGCTATTCGACCACCGGCGGGTCGGGCCTGCGCAATATCCAGCCGCTCTATGCCGACCTCGCCAGTGGCGGTTTTGCAGTAGCACACAATGGCAATATCTCGAACGCGGGCATGCTGCGCGAGGACCTCGTCCGGCGCGGGTCGATCTTCCAGTCGACCAGCGATACCGAGGTCATCATCCACCTCGTCGCCACCAGCCGATATCCCACGATCATGGACCGGCTGATCGATGCGCTGCGGCTGCTCGAAGGCGCCTATGCGCTGATCGTCATGACGCCCGAGGGCATGATCGCCTGCCGCGATCCGCTGGGCATTCGCCCGCTGCAGATGGGCCGGATCGGTGATGCCACGCTGTTCGCCTCGGAAACCGTCGCCTTCGACGTCGTCGGCGCCGAATTCGTCCGCCAGGTCGAACCCGGCGAAGTAATCAAGGTCGATTTCGACGGCAATGTCGATTCGCTGCATCCCTTCGGCAACCATTCGGCGCGGCCCTGCATTTTCGAGCATGTCTATTTCAGCCGCCCGGATTCGGTGTTCGACGGGCGCAGCATCTACGCTGCACGCAAGGCGATCGGCGCCGAGCTTGCGCGCGAGACTCCGGTCGAGGCCGATCTGGTCATCCCGGTGCCCGACAGCGGCGTGCCCGCGGCCATCGGCTATGCGCAGGAAGCGGGGATCCCGTTCGAACTGGGGATCATCCGCTCGCACTATGTCGGCCGCACCTTCATCCAGCCGAGCGACGGCGCGCGCCACGCCGGCGTCAAGCGCAAGCACAATGCCAACCGCGCGCTGGTCGAAGGCAAGCGCATCGTCCTGATCGACGACAGCATCGTGCGGGGCACCACCAGCCTGCAGATCGTCGAAATGATGCGCGAGGCCGGGGCCACCGAAGTGCATTTCCGCGTCGCCAGCCCGCCCACCGCGCACAGCTGCTTCTACGGCGTCGACACGCCCGAGCGCAGCAAGCTGCTCGCCGCGCGGATGGACGTCGAACCGATGCGCGAATTCATCCGGGCCGACAGCCTCGCCTTCGTCTCGATCGACGGGCTGTACCGCGCGGTCGGCGAAAAGCCGCGCGATGCCGCCTGCCCGCAGTTCTGCGATGCCTGCTTCACCGGCGATTATCCCACTTCGCTGACCGATCTCGCCCGGCGCGACGACAAGCAGCAGCAGCTTTCCTTCCCTCCCGAACAGGTCGCCTGATGACGAAACCGCTCGACAACCGCCTGGCCCTGGTCACCGGGGCGAGCAAGGGAATCGGCGCCGCTACCGCGCAGGCGCTGGCCGCAGCCGGCGCCCATGTGGTGCTCACCGGGCGCGACGTACGCGCGCTCGAAGCGGTCGAGGACACGATTCATGCCGCTGGCGGCGCTTCCACCATCGCACCGGTCGATCTGGCCGAAAGCGACGGGATCGCGCGGCTCGCTTCGGCAATTGCCAGCCGCTGGGACAAGCTCGACGTGCTCGTCGCCGCAGCCGCCTACCTCCCCGCGCTGACCCCGGTCACGCAGATCGACGGCAAGCAGCTGAGCCAGGCGCTGACGGTCAACTTCCTCTCGACCCAGGCGCTGCTGGCCAATTTCGACCCGTTGCTCAAACGCGCCGAAGCGGGCCGCGTGATCGGCCTGACCAGCAGCGTCGGGGCGAACCCGCGCGCCTATTGGGCGGCCTATGGCACGACCAAGGCGGCGTTCGACAACCTGCTCGAAAGCTATGCGCAGGAGGTCGAGAAGACCTCGAAGGTGCGCGTCGCGCTGGTCGATCCGGGCGCCACGCGCACGGCCATGCGCGCCAAGGCCTATCCGGGGGAAGACCCGCAGACGGTCAAACCGCCCGAAACCGTGGCGGCACGGCTCACCCAATTGCTGGTCGAGGGCTTCGACGGGTTCCACCGCGAGCGGGTCGAAGCCTGAGTTAACCAAGTCCGGGAACCCTTTGGCCACCTTGATCGATCATATCCACTGCCTGCGCGCCCGAATGCGCGCCAGGACCAAGCGGGACAGATCGAAAAGGGGCGCCGCCATGATCCACCAGTCGCAGGATCGCTATTCACTCGCCGCGCAGGAAGATCGCAGCGCGCCGCGCGCGAAGCTGGCCATTCCCGGCCAGTTGCGCGCGAGCGGCGGCCGTGCCTTCCAGACGGTCGTCCACGACCTGTCGGTATCCGGCTTTTCCGCCGCTGCGCTCAACCGCATGCACGAAGGGCAGCTGTGCTGGCTGACCATGCCCGGGCTCGAATCGCTCCAGGCGCAGGTCGTGTGGTGGGAAAAGAGCATGGTCGGATGCGCGTTCAGCGAATTGCTGAGCCCGCTGGTGCATGACAGCATCCTCGCGCGGTTCGGCGACCCGAGCTACCAGCGCCCTTTCTGAACGCCCATTCCGGTCAGGTGGTGACGGCGTAGCCCTTGCCGGGACGCCGCCACCGGCCGGTTACTCAGCCGCCGCGACGATCTTGCCGATCAGAGCGCGAAAGCCGTCGCGGTTCGCGCTGCTGGTCGCGGTTTCCCAATTGCTGACCACGGCCACCACCAATTGTTCCTGCGGGACGATGGTGATCGCCTGGCCGAAGATGCCCTGCGCGCCATACATGCCGCCGGGATAGGTCCACCACTGGTACCCATAGCCGAAGCCGGGCGCCTGCGGTGCGAAGTCGACCAGCGGCGAACCGGCAGTGGTGAACCAGCCTGCGGGTACGGTGCCCGCCCCGCCCTCCAGCGCGAACTGGCCCATACGCGCATAGTCGGCCAGCCGCAGCGACAGGCAGCAGCCACCGATATTGCCGCCGGTGAGGTCCTGCATCCAGAACAGGCCACCTTCGAAGCCCGCGGGTTCGACGATCTTTTCCGCGGCATAGGCGGCCAGCGACTGGCCGGTCGCCTGTTCGACGATCAGCCCGAGCAGATTGGTTTCGAGCGTCTTGTAGACCCACTTTTCGCCAGCGGGCGCCTCGCGCGTCAGCGTGCGCGCGTAGGTGACCGCCTGCGATTCGCCCGCAACCGGGGCGACCGCCAGCATCTTGGCAACGTCGCTGTCGGGATCGGTGTAATCCTCGTTCCATGCCACGCCCGAGGTCATGGTGGCGATCTGGCCGACACTGACGCCGTCATAGGCGGTGCCCGCCAGTGCGGGGATGATCTCGGTTACCGGCGTGTCGACACTGGCAATCGCACCATCGGCGATCGCCGCCCCCAGCAGCGTGGACGTGAAGCTCTTGGCGACCGAGAAGCTGGTCCAGCGTCCGGTCGGACCGAAACCCAGACCGTAATCCTCGAACAGCACTTCGCCGTCCTTGAGCACCATCAGGCCGGCAGCCTGCGTTTCGGCCATGTATTCGCGCAGTTCGGCCTGCAGCGAGGCAGTCAGCGGCGCTGCGCTGCGCGGCAATTCGCGAACCGTACTGGCAGGCGCGACCTCGAGCCCGGGGAACGATCCTTCCATGTCGCGGAATACTGCCGAGCGGCGCTCATCACTCCAGAACAGGATCGAGTCGCTGGGATCGAGGCTGGCCATCTGCTCAGGCATCGACTGGGTCACTGCAGGCGGCGGAACCGCCGTCGCCGTGGCGGTGCCAGCATCGCCATAGGCCGTGCCGCAGCCGGCCAGCGCCAGTGCCGCCACCGAAATCATAAGTCCGCGCATCATTTCTCTCCCTCTTTCACCAGTGTAACCTGGTGGACGTCGATCCCGCCCCCGCGGAACCCGCCTTCGCAATACATCAAATAATATCGCCACAAGTCGCAGAATTTCCGATCGAAACCCTGCGGCAGGCGATCCTCCGCCACTGCCCTATCGAAGTTCCGGCGCCAGTGCAGCAGCGTATCGGCATAATCGTGGCCGAAATCGTGCTGGTCCTGCCATGCAAGTCCGCGTTCCTCGGCCAAGCGGCGAAATTCGCTGGTGCGGATCAGCAGCCCACCGGGAAAGATATAGGCCTGGATGAAATCCGCACTTCGCGCATAGGCGTCGAACAGATCGTCGCGGATCGAGATATACTGGATCGCCGCGCAGCCCCCGGCGCGCAAATTGCGTGCGATGCAGTCCATGAAGGTCGGCCAGTATTCGCGGCCCAGCGCCTCGACCATTTCGGCGCTGACAATGGCGTCGTAGCGGCCGTCGCATTCGCGGTAATCCTGCTTGCGGAACTCGGCCACGTCCGGATGATGGGTGCGGGCCCACTCCAATTGCTCGTCGGACAGGCTGATCGCGGTCACCCTGCGGCCCTGCGCGGCCAGGCTTGCCGCCAGCGCGCCCCAGCCGCAGCCGATCTCGAGCACGTTGGGCGCCTCCCCGATCCGGTCGGCAAGCGCACCGCACTTGCGCTGCTGCGCCGCCTCTAGCCCGTCATCCGCCGGTGCCAGCGCCGAGGAATAGCTCATCGTCGGATCGAGCCAGGCAGCGTAGAAATCATTGCCCAGATCGTAATGCGCGCTGATGTTCTTCTGCGCGCCCTGCGGGGTGTTGCGATTGAACAGATGCGCCAGCTTTAGCGCGTGGCGGAACGGCCCCTTGGCCCGCGCGGTATCGCCCAGGTGCTGCGCATGCTGCATGAACAGGGCGAACAGCGGCACCGGATCCGGGCTCCACCATTCGCCGGCTTCCCACGCCTGGTACCAGCCGACCGACCCATTGCTGGCCAGCCGCACCAGCGCGTTCCAGCTGCGCAGTTCGACCGTGCATTCGAAGCCCGGCGAACGCCCGCCGACGGTGCGACGCGTGCCGTCGGGCAGCGTGGCATGGATCGCGCCGCTGACCAGCGCCCGGTCGATCCGGTCGATGATCTTGCCGATGCCGGGCGCAACCAGCCGCGCGACCAGACCGGGCCTGCGAACGAAACGCTGCGATCCGGCGACAAGCTCGCGCCCGCGGGAGGTGGTCGGCGTATCCATCGTCCGCGCTATGGCTCGGCGATCTGTCGTTCACAAGCCCGCGGCATTCACCGCTGCGCCGCGGCGGCGGATCAGCCCTTTGCGCTGCGATAGGCTTCCAGCGCGCGCTCGCGCGCTTCGCGGTGGCCGATAACCTTGGCCGGGTAATCGCCGCGCCGGTCTTCGGGAGGATCGTGGATCTCGTCATCGCCGAGCTCGGCCAGTTCGGGGACATATTCACGGATATAGCCTGCCGCATCGAACTTCTCGCTCTGCGTCAGCGGGGCCATGATGCGCACGAACATGTTGCTATCGACCCCGGTGCCCGAAATCCACTGCCAGTTGACACCGTTGTTGCCGTAATCGGCATCGACGAGGCAGTCCCAGTACCACTGTTCGCCGAAGCGCCAGTCGATCAGCAGGTGCTTCACCAGAAAGCTGGCGCAGATCATCCGCACGCGGTTGTGCATCCAGCCGGTCTGCCACAGCTGCCGCATGCCCGCATCGACCACCGGATAGCCGGTCATGCCTTTCTGCCAGCACGCGAAGTCCTGCGCGATCAGATGTCCCGCATTGGGGTTCCGCCACAGCGTGCGCTCGTCGTAGTCGCGGTAGCTTTCGCGCGGGTAGTCGGGGAACTGGTCGATCACGTTCTGCGCATAATCGCGCCAGATCACCTCCTTGGCGAAGGTGTTCCAGCCGTCGCTGCGCTTGTCTTTCAGCCTGTGCCAGACCTGCGCGGGGCTGATCTCGCCCCAGTGCAGATGCGGAGAGAGGCGCGAGGTGGTGTCTTCGGACGGCAGATTGCGGCCCTCGTCGTAATCGCCCACCACATCGGCCCACCAGTCGAGCCGGTCATGCGCGGCGCCTTCGCCGAAGTCCCAGAATTCGCGAATACCGCCGGCCCAGTCGGGCTTCGTGGGCAGGAGCGACCAATCAGCCAGTTCGTCGCTGTCGGGCCGGCTATCGGGCGACGACAGCGTTTCCGGCTCGGGCAGCGGGTCGCGCGGAGGCATAACCTCCAGCATGGATTTCGCAAACGGGGTGTAGATCTTGTAGGGATCGCCCGAACCGGTGGTCACGCTGCCGGGCGGAAGCAGGTAGTTGCCGTCGTAGAGGCACAATTGCCTGTCCCCGCCCAACGCGTCGCGCAGTTCGTCTTCGGCCTCCTTCCACCACGGCTCGTAATGGCGCATCGCGTGGATGCAGGTGGCGCCGGTTTCGTCGGCCAGCGCGGCAAGCACCTGCGGGGCGTCGCCCCGGCGCAGCACGACCCTCGAATTGTGCGCGCCATAGCTCTTGCCGAGGCTTTCGAGCGAATGATGCAGCCAGACCTTCGACGCCCCGCCATAGGCATGGTCGCTCGCGCGGTCGTCGTCGAGGACGTAGACCGGAATGACGGGTCCGGCTTGCGCGGCGGCATACAGCGCGGGATGATCGGCCATGCGCAGATCGCGCCGCAGCCAGACGATGTGGGGTGCAGTCATGCCGTTCTAACCGCCGGGTGCTGGCGTGGGTTCCGTTTGCACGCCGGGGCAGACCCCCGCGGGCAGTTCGACCGAAAAGCGATCGCCGACCCGCGGATCGTAGAAGCGCGCATCACGCAGCCACAGCGAGCCATCCTCGCGCGGCTCGATCAGCGGGGTGCGTGCCCAGAACAGGAAAGCGTCGACCGCGCTATCGCCTGCCCGCGCCGCTGCCAGATCGCACCGGTCGAGCGGGACCCCGGGCAGCGTGGTGTCTTCGCCGAGCGTGTACAGCCCGTTGCCGCCGCTGATCATCTCGCGCGCGAGCGGGTTGAACGGCACCGGGCTGGCGATCACGGTTGCGGTGCCGGTCGGGCTGGCGTCGAGCGCGTTTTCGTCGGCCGCGGTGATCATGGCGTTGAGCCCGATATAGGCGAGCGCCGCCGCGAGCGCCGCGCGTGCCGGCCTGCGCCACTCCCCACCCCGCTTTTGCCGCCGGAGCGAGAACCATGTGGCAAAGCCCATCAGCAGCCACAGCCAGATATCGATGATGAACAGCGTGTCGCCGTAGAACCAGCGCGAGGAAAACGGCTCGAGCAAACGGATGCCGTAGACATTGAGCCAGTCGAGCGCGGGATGCGTCAGGCAGCCGAGCAGCGCGAGCGCGTAGAGCCACTTGAACCTGACCGGGAGCCGTGCCTCCGGGCGCTTGCCGCGTTTCGCCTGCCAACGGTCGAAGCCGTAGAGCAGGCCCGCCAGCACCAGCGGCAGCAGGAGCATGGCGGGCGGACCATGCGTGATGCCGCGGCGGAAGCCGAGGTGTTCGACTCCGTCGAGCCAGAAGAAACAGGCCGCATCGACATCGGGCAGATTCGCGCCGATGATCAGCGCGGGCAATGCCAGCCCGGTCTTCCGCTTGAGCCCCGCCTGCCCGATCAATGCCCCGACGAGGCTGTGTGTGAGATTGTCCATTGCGCGCGAGTGATAGCCCGCCCCGCCCAAAAGGAAAGGGCGGCAGGTTGCCCCGCCGCCCTTGCCCAGCCGATTGCCCGAGAATCAGGAATCGAAGTTTTCGCCGCGGCGGGCGGACGTGAATTCGCGCCGGTCGAGATAGGTGTCGCCGTCGGTATCGTAATAGAAAAAGCTGTCGGCAGCCTTGTTGATCGTTTCCGCCTTCAGCTCGGGCTCGCCCTGGTCGTTGAGCGCTTCATGCTGCGGATCGAGCGGGATGGCCCAGATCGCATATTCGGCGACCGAAAGCTGGTCGTCGTCGTTCCGGTCGAGATAGCCCCAGGTCATGTTCTGGCGCCGGCGCATGTTGGTGTCTGCGTCACGCTCCTGCGAGGCGGCTTCCATTTCGCTCCGCTCGTCCTCGCTCATGTCGGCTCCGATCGCTGCCTCGTCGGCATTTGCGACCTGCTCCGCCGCAACCTCGTCGCGGTAGCCGTCATATTCGCTGCGAAACGCATCCGCGTCGAATGCGTCGCGGCGCGTCTGCGCGTCGTCCGAGAGCGCGTAGTCGCGCGTCATCGGGTCGTATTCGGCAGTCGCGGCAGTCTCGACATCGGCCATTTCGCTGCCGACCACCGGATCTTCGGCGACATCGTCCCCGCAAGCGGCAAGCGCTAGGGCAAGCGTGGAAAGCGCGGTCGTTTTCTTCAGAATGGTCATGTGTCCTCCATTGGTTGAACGTCCTGCCGGCGGCAGGGGAATGTCCAACCAACGAAGCCGCACCGCAATCGGTCCGCCTCGCGCGAAACCGATTGCCGGATGCGTCAGACCGGGTCTTGCGCGGTCCCGTCGACGGTCCAGGTCTGGCCCTGGCCCAGCAGTTTGGCCAGATTGGCCTCCTTGCCCGCGCTTGCGGCGGCCTTCTCGGCCAGCACAGCAGCCTCGAAGGTCGGGCGCGGATCGTCGTACAGCACGCCCAGCGCCATCGGGAACGGGCCGAAGGGCATCTCGACGAGCATGTGCGCGATCGAGCGGTTGGTGACGTCGTGGACGATCACCCCCGCGGCTTCCCAGTCGCCATCGACGACATCGACCACTTCGAGGTTGAGCGTGTCGCGGTTGAGCGCAATGCCCCTGGCATCCTTCGCGAACAGCATCGGCTTGCCGTTTTCGAGCCACAGCTGCTGGTCTTCGGCGCCCTTGGGGGCGGCGAAATCGTTGAACACGTCCTTGTTGTAGACGATGCAGTTCTGGAAGATCTCGATGAAGGCTGCGCCTTCGTGTGCATGGGCGGCCTTGAGCACATCCGGCAGGTGCTTCGACACGTCGAAACCGCGGCCGACGAAGCGCGCCCCGGCACCCAGCGCGAATGCGGCGGGACGGGCGGGATGGTCGTAGCTGCCGATCGGGGTCGAGGGCGACTTGGTGCCCTCGCGGCTGGTGGGCGAGGCCTGGCCCTTGGTGAGACCGTAGATCTCGTTGTTGAACAGCATGATCTGCATGTTCACGTTCCGGCGAAGGACGTGCATCAGATGGTTGCCGCCGATCGACAGGCCGTCGCCGTCGCCGGTCACCAGCCAGATGTCGAGATCGGGATTGGCCAGCTTCGCGCCCGTGGCGAACGCGGGCGCGCGGCCGTGGATCGTGTGGAAGCCGTAGCTCTCGACGTAATAGGGGAAGCGGCTCGAACAGCCGATCCCGCTGATGAAGACGGTGTTGGCCGGGTCCGCGCCCAGCTGCGGCAGCGTGCGCTGCACCGCCTTGAGGATCGCATAGTCCCCGCAACCCGGGCACCAGCGGACTTCCTGGTCGGTTTCCCAGTCCTTGAGCGTGGTTTCGATTTTCACTGGTGCGTTCACGAGCTGTGCTCCTGCGATTGCGGCGAGGCCTGGTCTTTCAGCGAGCCGTCGTCATGTCCGGTTTCCAGATGCGGCAGCTGGTCGTCATTGACCGACACCTGCCCGCCTTCATTGCCGTCGATACCATCGAAATACTTGCCGATGGCCTCTTCGAGCTCGGCAATCTGGAACGGCTGGCCGCTGGTCTTGGTCAGCGGCACGGCATCGACGAGGAACTGGTCGCGCAGCACGGTCTTGAACTGCCCGGTGTTCATTTCGGGCACGAGCACGTGTTCGAAGCTGCGGATCAGGTCGCCGAGATTGGCCGGCATCGGCCAGATATGGCGAACGTGGATATGGCTGACATCGAGCCCCTTGCGGCGCGCATTGTCGACCGCGCGGTGGATCGGGCCATAGGTCGAACCCCAGCCGACCACCGCGAGCTTGCCCGAAGTCTCGCCGAGGCAGACTTCCTGGTCGGGCACGGTGATGCCTTCGATCTTGTTCTTGCGCGCATCGGTCATGCGCTGGTGGTTGTCGGGCGAATAGTCGATATTGCCGGTCAGCTCGTGCTTCTCGATCCCGCCGATGCGGTGCATCAGCCCCGGCGTACCCGGCTTGACCCAGGGGCGCGCGCCCTTGGCGTCGCGCTTGTAGGGCAGGAATACACCCTCGCCTTCGTCGTCCTGCGCGTTCTTTTCGGTCAGGAAACTGGCCGGGAACGGCGTGTAGCTGGCCGGGTCGGGCACCTTCCACGGTTCGGCGGCATTGGCGATATAACCGTCGGTCAGCAGCATCACCGGGGTCATGTACTGCACCGCGATGCGGCAGGCCTCGATTGCGACATCGAACGCGTCCGACGGGCTGCTGGCGGCGATCACCGGCATCGGTGCATCGCCGTTGCGGCCGTAGACCGCCTGGTAGAGATCGCTCTGCTCGGTCTTGGTCGGCAGGCCGGTCGAAGGGCCGCCGCGCTGCGAATTGACGATCACCAGCGGCAGTTCGGTCATGATGCCGAGCCCGATCGCTTCGGTCTTGAGCGCGATCCCCGGGCCCGACGAACTGGTCACGCCGAGGCTGCCCGCATAGCTGGCGCCGATTGCGGCGCAGACCGCAGCGATCTCGTCTTCCGCCTGGAAGGTGGTGACGTCGAATTCCTTGAGCCGCGCAAGGTGGTGCAGGATCGCGGAAGCCGGCGTGATCGGATAACCGCCGAAGAACATCGGCAGTTCGGCCAGCTGCGCGCCGGCAACCAGCCCCAGGCTGACCGCTTCGGCACCGGTGACGGTGCGATAGAGGCCGGGCTTGGACGGAACCGGATCGATATGGACCTGCTTCAGCGGCCCCGCGAGTTCCGCCGTTTCGCCATAGGCATGCCCCGCGTCGAGCGCCGCGATATTGGCATCGGCGATCTCGGGCTTGGACTTGAACTTGCCCTTCAGCCAGTCGTGGATCGGGTCGCGCGGACGATCGAACATCCACAGCGCAAGGCCCAGCGTCCACATGTTCTTTGACCGCAGCGCGTCCTTGTTGCCAAGGCCGTAGGGCTTGACCGCCTCGATTGTCTTCTCGCTGATGTCGAAGGCCAGCAGGTCGAACTTGCCCAGGCTGCCATCTTCGAGCGGGTTGGCGTCGTATTTCGCCTTCTCGAGGTTACGCTTGGTGAAGGCGCCGGTATCGGCGATGATCAGCCCGCCGGGCTTGAGCGCGGCGAGGTTCACCTTCAGCGCAGCGGGGTTCATCGCCACGAGCACGTCGGGCGCGTCGCCCGCGGTGTTGATTTCGCGGCTGCCGAAATTGATCTGGAACGCGGAAACGCCGAACAGCGTGCCCTGCGGCGCGCGGATTTCCGCGGGGAAATCGGGGAAGGTGGCCAAGTCGTTCCCCGCGAGCGCGGTCGACAGCGTGAACTGCCCACCGGTCAGCTGCATGCCGTCGCCGGAGTCGCCGGCGAAGCGCACGACCACGCTTTCGGGGGTTTCGGGGAGGCCGTCCTGCGGCGCCGTGGCGGCTGTAGCCATCCGGGTCATCCTTGTCTGCGCCACCCACCGGCGGCGCCGTTTCCAATTGGAAGCGCCACCTAGGCCGCGCCCCATTCTCTCGCAATGAAGTTTCTCTGCTAGGCCGAAAAAGCCTCATGGAAAAGCGCTCCAAACACGCTAAGTTCCAAAACGCAACGGATTTTGGAGAGAGAACGACATGGCCGATACAGAACATTATGTCCGCGACGACGTGCGCGGCTTCCTCGACATGCTCGAAGCGATGGGCGGCAAGGGTGTCGAAGAGGTCGGCGCACAGGAAGGCCGCGAACAGATGCGCGCCATGGGCGCCCTGGCCGAAGCCGAGCCGCGCGCGATGGCGGTCCAGAAGGATCTCACCTGCCCCGGTCCCGCCGGCCCGATCCCGCTGCGCTTCTACGACCCGCGCGCAGAGCGCGAACCCGGGCCCTGCGTGCTGTTCTTCCACGGCGGCGGCTTCGTCATCGGCGATCTGGAAGTGTACAATGCGCTGTGCACCGAGATCGCGCACCATCTCGACCTTCCGGTGGTCTCGGTCGACTACCGGCTGGCCCCCGAACACCCCTTCCCCGCTGCGCCCGACGATTGCGAAGCGGCCGCGCGCTGGGTCGCTTCCTCGCCTGCCGAACTGGGGCGCGAAATCACCGGGCTGGTCATCACCGGCGACAGCGCGGGCGGCAATCTGACGATCGTCACCACCAACCAGCTGACCAACGAGCCCGCCGACGTCCCCGTGATCGTCCAGGCGCCGATCTACCCCGTCGCCAGCGATCTGAGCCAGCACCGGAGCCTGGCGATGTTCGCCGAGGGCTTCCTGCTGACCGGCGCGGCGATGGCCTGGTTCACCTCGCAATATGGCGGCGATGCGAGCGACCCGCGGCACACGCCGATGGTGGGCGACTGTGCCGACACGCCGCCGACCGTGGTGTGCACCGCCGGACTCGACCCGCTGCGCGATTCGGGACGGGAATACGCCGCACATCTGGTGCAACTCGGCACGGAAACCGTGTTTCTCGAGTTCCCCGGCATCGTTCACGGCTTTACCACGCTGAGAAAAGCGATACCGAGCGGTCAGAAGGATCTCGAGGCGTTTCTCGACGCCGTGAAACTGATGGTGGAGCGATACAGGTGAGCGATGGGCTCGGTTACCGTCCCTGCGTGGGCGTGATGTTGGTCAACAGCGACGGCAAGGTCTTCGTCGGCCGCCGGATCGACAACAAGGAAGGCGACTGGTGGCAGATGCCGCAGGGCGGCGTCGATGACGGCGAGGACCTGCGCGAGGCCGCGCTGCGCGAACTGCACGAGGAAACCGGCGTGCGGAGCGAGCATGTCACCATCCTCAAGGCGCTGGACGAACCGATCCGTTACGACCTGCCCGAAGAGCTGATCGGCAAGCTGTGGGGCGGCCGTTTCCGCGGGCAGGAGCAGGTCTGGTACCTCGCGCGGTTCGCGGGCAGCGATACCGATATCGATCTCGAGGCGCATGATCCGCCCGAATTCTGCGACTGGAAATGGGTCGAGGCGGAACAGCTTCCCGACCTCATCGTGCCGTTCAAGAAACGCGTGTATCGCGCGGTGGTCGAGGCTTTCCGCGAACTGGTCTGACGGACCCGCCGCGGCGACCGCTGCCGGGATATTCGGTCAGTTCGACTGCGGCACCGCGGCGTCGGGCAGCAACGCTTCAGCGGTTTGCACCCGCGCCGGCGGACCGGCCGCGATGGTTGCCGACAACGTCTGTGTTTCGGGGCAGCTTTCGCCGCACAGCGATTCCAGCTTGGCCAGGCTGCCCTTGGCCATTTCGACCGCGCCCTTTTCGACCAGCGCCTCGCCCTCGCCCGCAATCGCGGCCAGATTGCGCGGCTCGCGCGTCAGCGCTTCGCGGTAATAGCGGATCGCCTTGCCCTGCAGCCCGTCGGCGCGGGCGGCCTCGGCCAGTCGCAGGAAGATGGGCGTGTGGCCCGGGTCGACCGCCAGGGCGGCTTCGAAGGCGTCGATCGCCCCCTGCGTATCGCCCTGCGCCAGCGCGGTTTCGCCCTTGGCGATCAGCACGCCCGCTCGCGGCTCGGGCGCGTCGTTCCCCGCCCAGCCAACGCTCGATGTCACAGCCAGCGCCAGGGAAAGGGCAGCAGCGGCAGGGGCAAAACGCATAATCGTCTCCAGCGGGGTCGTCCGTCGAATAGGTGGCGGGTCAGCCATAATTCTTATGGCTAACACGTTCACCCTGCACAGGCGATGAAAAATCCGTCGGTCCCGTCATGCGCCGGTGCGAGCCGGATCCCCTGCCCGCGCGCCTGCCCCAGTGGCAGCGCCATGGCCTGCGGCTGCAGCTGCGGATGCCGCGCGAGGAAGGCTTCGAACTGCCCCGCGCCCTCTTCGTCGAGCAGCGAGCAGGTGACATAGACCACCCGGCCGCCCGGCTTGATGAGCTGCGCCGCGATGTCGAGCAGATAGGCCTGCAGCTCGGCCAGCCGCGCCAGTTCGGCCTCGTCCTGCCGCCAGCGCGCTTCTGGATTGCGCCGCCAGGTCCCCGTGCCCGAACAGGGGGCGTCGACCAGCACCGCGTCGGCCTGTCCGGCCAATCCGGAGAGCGCTTCCATTTCGCGCCGGGGGTCGAGCAGCAAGGTCTCGATGCAGGTCGCGCCTGCCCGTTCGGCGCGCGGAGTGAGCCGGGACAGGCGGCCGCGATCGGTATCGGAGGCGACGAGCCGTCCCTGGTTGTCCATCGCCGCTGCGAGCGCGAGCGTCTTGCCACCCCCGCCCGCGCATAGATCGACCACCGTTTCGCCGGGCCGTGCAGCCACCGCGAGGCAAGCCAGCTGCGAGCCGGTGTCCTGCACTTCGATCGCGCCCGCGCGGAAGGCGTCCCATTGCTCGACCGGGGTGCCGGTGGCGAGCCGCAGGCCATGCGGCGCGGCGGTGGGCACGGCGGCTTCGGGCAAGGCGAGCGTGGCGCGCTCGGCCATGAGCGTGTTGACCCGCAAGTCGAGCGGAGCCCGGTCGAGCAACGCGGCCGCATCGGTGCCGTCCATGCCCGAGGCGGCGAGCCGGTCGACCAGCCAGCGCGGCGCGACCCCGCCCTCGGCCACCGGCTCGTTGTCGGCCAGCGGCGCGGGGCCGTAGTGCGATCCGTCGAACAGCGGCGCGATCGCCGGATCGTCCTGCGCCAGCCGCAGCATCGCCGCGCGGCCGGTCGCCGGGACCGGGCCGCAGGCGCGGATCGCGGCATAGACGAGCTCACGAATCGCCCGCCGGTCCTTCGACCCGGCAAAGCGGTTGCTGCGGAACCATTCGGCGAGGATCCGGTCGGCGGGCGCGGCTTTCGCGCGCGCGGCCTCGACGATCCGGTCGAGCAGCTCGATCGCGGTCTGGACCCGGGCAGCGGGCGTCATGGCCTAGCGCGTCGGATAGTTGGGCGCTTCGCGGGTGATCGCCACGTCGTGGACATGGCTTTCGGCCAACCCGGCATTGGTGATCCGGACGAATTGCGCGCGCTTGCGCAGATCCTCGATCGTGGCGCTGCCGGTATAGCCCATCGCCGCCTTGATCCCGCCGACCAGCTGGTGGACGACCGCCGCGGCGGGGCCCTTGTAGGGGACCTGCCCCTCGATCCCTTCGGGGACCAGCTTCTGCTGGCTGACATCGGCCTGGAAATAGCGGTCGGCGCTGCCGCGCGCCATCGCGCCCACGCTGCCCATACCGCGATAGGCCTTGTAGCTGCGACCCTGGTAGATGAAGGTCTCGCCGGGCGCTTCCTCGGTCCCGGCCAGCATCGAACCGACCATCACCGTGCTTGCGCCGGCAGCCAGCGCCTTGGCGGCATCGCCGCTCGCGCGCAGACCGCCATCGGCGATGACCGGGATGCCGTATTCCTCGGCGGCCTCGGCGCTGTCCATTACGGCGGTCATCTGCGGCACGCCCACGCCTGCGACCACGCGGGTGGTGCAGATCGACCCCGGACCGATGCCCACCTTGACCGCATCGGCGCCCGCCCCCGCGAGCGCCCGGGTCGCTTCGGCGGTCGCGACATTGCCCGCGATCACCTGCACGCTGTTCGACAGCTTCTTCACCCGTTCGACCGCGCGCGCGACATCCTTGTTGTGGCCATGCGCGGTATCGATCACCACCACGTCGACTTCGGCATCGATCAGCGCCTGCGTCCGCTCGAACCCCTTGTCGCCGACCGTGGTCGCGGCAGCGACGCGCAGCCGCCCGGTCGCATCCTTCGTGGCATCGGGATAGGCGACCGCCTTCTCGATATCCTTGACCGTGATCAGCCCGACGCAGCGGCCGTTGTCGTCCACCACCAGCAGCTTCTCGATGCGGCGCTGGTGCAGCAGGCGGCGCGCTTCCTCCTGCCCGGTGCCCAGCGGCACGGTGGCGAGATTGTCGACCGTCATCAGCTCGCTGACCGGCTGAAGCGGATTTTCGGCAAAGCGCACGTCGCGATTGGTCAGAATCCCGACCAGTTTGCCGCCGCGGTCGGTGACGGGGATCCCGCTGATGCGGTTGGCCGACATGATGTCCTGCGCTTCGCCCAGCGTGGCTTCGGGGTGGATGGTGATCGGGTTGACCACCATGCCGCTTTCATAGCGCTTGACCGCGCGCACGGCAGCGACCTGTTCGTCGACTTCGAGATTGCGGTGCAGCACGCCGATCCCGCCGAGCTGCGCCATGGCGATCGCCATGTCGGCCTCGGTCACCGTGTCCATGGCCGATGACACCACCGGGATGCTGAGCCCGATATCGCGCGTCAGCCGCGTGGCGGTGTTCGCCAGCGAAGGCAGGATATCGCTCTCGGCAGGACGCAGGAGCACGTCGTCGAAAGTAAGACCGAGGGGGATGTCGAAATGTGCCACGTGGAGAATCGCCTGCCGGGGGGAGAAATGTGGCGGCCCATGTAACGACGGTTTGGAAAACTAGCTAGTGCCCATAACCGCGCGGTGCCAGCCGGCGCATCGCACCGGTCGCCTAGCGGCGCACGGCCAGCGCGCCATCCCGTCCGCGAGACACCCGTTGCCGCCGGCGGTGAACCACGATCCGGACGAGCACCGCAAGCGCACCGAAGGGGAACAGCACCCGCAGCACTTCGGGCTGCCAGCTTCCGGCTGCGGCGCTGAACGAGGCGGTCGGGAGCGCCATGCCGAGAAACCAGTAAAGCGCGCCGGGCACAGCCGGCACCAGCGCCGCCCCGCCCAGCCCGGTCAGCGCGAGCAGTGCCCATAGCGGTTTCAGCCCCAGTGCCGGCTCGCGCAGCGCGGCGATGGCAGCGGCGCCGCTTACCATCAGGCTGGCAGCCATCGCCGCGAGGAACAGCGTCAGCGACACGGGCATGCGCTGCTATTCCGCGGTCCAGCCGCCATCGACGCTCCAGTTCGCGCCGTTGACGTTCTGGGCCTCGTCGCGGCACAGGAAAGCGACCAGCGCGCCGATTTCCTCGGGCTGGACGAACTTCTTGGTCGCCTGCTTGACGAGCAGCACATCGTTGATGACCTGCTCGCGGGTCAGCCCGCGCGCTTTCATCGTATCGGGAATCTGGCTTTCCACCAGCGGGGTCCAGACATAGCCGGGACTGACGCAGTTCGCCGTCACGCCGTGCTCGGCCAGTTCGAGCGCGATCGTCTTGGTGAAACCGTCGAGCCCGTGCTTGGCCGAATTGTAGGCCGCCTTGAACGGGCTGGCGACCTTCGAATGCGCGCTGGCGGTGTTGATGATCCGGCCCCAGCCCTTCCGCTTCATCGCTGGCACGGCGAGCCGCGTGGTGTGGAACGCGGCGGTCAGGTTGAGCGCGATGATCGTATCCCACTTCTCCACCGGGAAATCCTCGACCGGCGCGACATGCTGCATGCCCGCATTGTTGACGAGGATGTCGATTTCGCCTGCCGCATCCATCATCGCGGCAATCTGCGCGGGATCGGTCAGGTCGGCGCCCGAATGCGTCGCGCCGAGCTCTTCGCACAGCTCCGCGATCACGGCCGCATCGCCGAAACCGTTGAAGATCAGCGTCGCCCCCCCGGCAGCCAGCGACCGCGCAATCGCGAGTCCGATACCGCTGGTCGATCCGGTGACGAGCGCGCGCTTGCCGGCAAGAAACATTTGGGCCTCCGGGCGTTGTAGAAACTGTTCATTGCGGCCATCGCGCACATACCAGCGGCTGTAAAGCGGCCAGACACCGGGGGAAGACATGCGGCTCAATCCGTTCAACACCTACAATATCAACGTACGATCGAGCGGCGGCGGTGTCCCCGGCGGCAAGGCGGGCGGGATCGGCTGCGGCACGATCGTGATCGCGGCGATCGGCTATTTCGTCTTCGGGCTCGACCCGATGCAGACCGCGGGCATGGTCGAGGGCGTGCAGCAGGGCCAGCAGCAGGCAGGCCCGGCCAACACCGACGAACAGGAAGTGTGCACCAGCAGCGAATATGCGCTGGAAGCCTGCAACGGGCTGCAATCGCTCAACCAGACTTGGGCGGCGACCTTCGACGCGCAGGGCTACGGCGACCAGTTCCAGCAGCCCACGCTCGACCTTTACGGCGGCGGCGGGGTCCGCACCGGCTGCGGCAACGGCACGTCGGCGATGGGGCCGTTCTACTGCCCCGCCGACCAGACGATCTACATCGACACCAGCTTCTACGACACGCTCGAACGCCAGCTCGGCGCGGGCGGCGATTTCGCGCGTTATTACGTGCTGGCTCATGAATATGGCCACCATATCCAGACGATCACCGGCATTTCGGGACAGATCCGCAGCGCGCAGCAGCAGAACCCGAGCCGGGCGAACCAGCTGCAGGTGCTGATGGAATTGCAGGCGGATTGCTATGCCGGGGTCTGGGCGGGCAAGAACCGCAATCTGATCGAGCCGGGCGATATTGAGGAAGGCATGAACGCTGCCGCCGCGATCGGCGACGACCGGCTGACGGGCGGACGGGTCTCGTCGGAGAACTTCACGCATGGCACCTCGCAGCAGCGCAGCGATGCCCTGCGGCTGGGCCTGCAAGGCGATGACCGCGCCTGCGACCGGATCACCAATATCGGCTGATCAAGCGCTGTCGAGGCGGGCGGGCGCGGCGCATCGGCCGCGTCCTCGCCGTCACGCGGTGGCTGATCAGCGAGCCAATTCGGCGAGTTCAGCGTCGATTTCGCCGAGCGCCTCGGCCCGGTCCGCCGCGGACATGCTGCGGTCAGCGGCGATGGCCTTGCGAACGCTCTTCAGCGTCGTAAGCGCCAATTTCTGCCCGTAGCTTTCGCAGACATACATCGTCACGCGGCCCGCGCTGTCGACCTTGGTGGTCACGGGGCTGTTCTTGTCGAGGCACTTCATCACGACCTGCGGCGCATTCGCCACTGCGCGAACGGCAACCGCTTCGGCGCTCATTTGCGCAGCGTCGGCCTGGGCCTCGGCCATCGCGATCTTCATCTCGCGGCGCGCTTCGGCCTTGTCCGTGACTTTCAAAGCAGACTTCCGCTCGGTTTCGCGGGCCAGCCTGCCGTCCTCCGCCAGCGTCTCGCGCAGTTCGGCCATTTCGCGTTTGAACGCGCGCCGTTCCTTGTCGTTCATCTCGTCCCAGACCTTGCCGTTCCAGCGCGCATGCCGCTCGGGATTGCGCTCGACGCTGGCCATGGTCCGGCGGGCCCGTTCGAGCTCGCGCTCGGCGCGTTCCAGATCGCGTTCGGCGCTTTCGAACTCGCGCTCGATCGTGCGCTCCAGCGCCGCGACGAATTCGCGCTTGCTTTGCGGCGCAGGTGGCGGAGCGACAGGTTCGGGCGGCGGCGGCGGAGCCCAGTCCGCCGCGGGCGGCGCGACAGCAACGGGGGGCTGCGGCGCAGCGGGCGGCACGGGCGTGGATGCCCGATCCTCCGGGGCCGTCACCGTCTCGGCATACCCGATGCTCGCGGTCATCGGCAGCGCGAGCAGCGCAGCGGCGACCACGCCGCGCGCGGCAAGCCGGCGGCGGCGCGAATGGTCGGTCATCGGCAGGCTGCGCAGCCGGTGGATGATCGACTTGTCCCCCAGCACGGGGCACGCCATCGGCGCCGCCAGCGCGGGGCGCGGCGCGATTTGCGGTCGGCGGGCGAAATCGGCGATGATCGCGGCATAGGCGGCGCGCTCGTCGCGGCTGCGGCTGGCCACCACCCGGGCGTCGCAGGCCGCCTCCTGGTCGCGGCGCATGGCCGACCAGCCCATCCACCCCAGCGGGTTGAACCAGTGGAGTGCGAACAGCGGCTGGACGAGGACGTTGACGAGGATGTCGTGGCCGCGGTGATGCGCCAGCTCATGCGCGATCGCGAGGTCGCGGACCAGGCGCTCGCGGCTGGCCATGAAACCATCGGGCAGCGCGACGACCTTGTCGAAGACGCCGAACGCCATCGGTCCCGAAATCGCCGGGGTTTCGATCAGGCGGATGGCGCCCACCTCGCCCACCGGACGCGCCTCTTCGAGCAGTTCGCGGCGCAGCTGGCCATAGAGCCAGAACCGCCGCGTTATGAAGATCGCGGCCCCGGCGAGCCACAGGATCAGCAGCGGGGTCAGCAGGTCCACCGGCGCATCCATCGGCACGGGCGATACCGGCGCGACGAGTGCGTTATCGGCGAACCCCCCGGCGGCGGCGGGGGACAGCGCCAGCTCGGGCGCGGGCGGCGGGGTAGTGGACGACAGCGGCTGCATCCAGGACGGCAGCGTAACCGGCGGGAACAGCAGGCGCGCCAGCGGTAGGAACCACAGCGCATAGGCAGCCCCCGCCCCCAGGTGCCGCGCCACCGGGCGTCGCAGCAGCAGCGCCAGAACGATCAGGGCGCCCGTCCACACCAGCGTGTCGAACAGGAACCAGTGCCAATACTGGCGAAGCAGCTCGGTCATTTGCGCATCTCCCTCAAGAGCGCCTCGATTTCGGACAGGTCGTCATCGGTCAGCGCCTCGCTTTCGGCGAGCTGCGCGAACAGCGGCGCCGCGCGGCCGCCGAACAGCCGGTCGACAAGCCGGCGGCTTTCCCCGCCGACATAGTCCGACCGTGCGATCAGCGGGCGGTAGAGGAACTTGCGACCCTCGGGCTCGGTACCCACGGCCTGCTTCTGGACCAGCCGGCTGAGCAGCGTCTTGACCGTCGGGATCGACCAGTCGCGCTCGGCGCAGATCGCGTCGCAGACCTCGGCGGCGGAGATCGGGTTGCGATCCCACAGCACTTCCATGATGGCATGCTCCGCTTCGCTGATCCGTTCGCCCGGCCCGTTGCTGCGCTTGGCCATTCCCGCCTCCTCGTTCCGCCACGCATGGTGTGACGATTACGTCTGTAGCCGTAATGACTACGGTTGTAAACCTGCACCATGGATCAATATCGGGCAAACGCGCTTGCTTCTCGACCAACGACATATCACTCTTGACCGATGACCCGGTTTCTTCCCCTGCTCGCCTCGTTCGCTGTCCTGGCCAGTCCGCTGGCCGCGCAGGACGATCCGCCCGCCCCGCCCCCGCGCGAATACGCCACCCAGCGCGTCGTGATCGAGACGACCATGGGCGACATCACGGTTGCGCTGGAGACCGAACGCGCGCCGATCACCGCGGGCAATTTCCTGCACTATGTCGACGAGGACCGGTTCGACGGGACGAAATTCTACCGCGCGATGCATCTCGATTGGGGCGAACCGCCCAATGGCCTGCTGCAGGGCGGTACGCAGATGCACCCCGACCGCGTGCGCGACCCGATCGCGCATGAACCGACCACCGAAACCGGGCTCAGCCATACCGACGGCGCGCTGTCGATGGCACGCTACGAGCCGGGCACCGCGACGGGCGATTTCTCGATCATGATCAAGGACCAGACCGGGCTCGATGCCAATCCCGCCTCGAGCGACCCGAACCTGCAGCTGGGCTTTGCGGTGTTCGGTTATGTGGTGGACGGGATGGAAGTGGTCCATGCGATCCATGCCGCGCCGATCGATCCCGACAAGGGCGAAGGCTGGATGAAGGGCCAATTGCTGGCCGAGCCGGTCGAGATCGTCGAAATGCGCCGGGTGGAGAGCGCCGCAGCGCCCGCGGAATGACCGCGGCTATTGCGGCGACGGTTCGCGGGCGAGCCGGCTGATCAGGATCGCCGAACGCTGGGCCTGCCGCACGATCGAGCGCAGGTCGATCGACTCGCTCTCCGCATGGCTGCCGCTGCCCGCGGGGCCCATGCCCGCAAGACCGACCGTATAGGGCGCAACGAAGCTGATATCGGCTGCCCCGCGGCGCGACGGGGGATAGGGCTGCATCGCCTCGCGCCCGAGATCGGCGTTGATCGCATTGAGCCGGGCGAGCAGCGCGGCATTGCCCGCGGTCGGCGCCATCGGCGGATAGCGGAACTCGATCGCGATGGTCGCCTCGGTCCCCGGCAGGTGCTGCGCGACGATGGCGCGCATCTTCTCGGCAACCCGCTCGTTCTGTTCACCCGTCAGCGCGCGCAGATCGCCGCGGGCAATGGCGTGCGAGGGGATGATGTTGGTCTTGCCGCTGGTGGTGGCCGAAAGGCCGTCCTCGCCCAGCTCGGCGGGGGTTCCGCCCGCCATGAAGCCCACGTTGTAGGTGAGGTTTTCCTCGGGCAATTCGCGCCGGAAGGCATCGAGGATGCGCGCCATTTCGTAGATTGCGCCATAGCCCGCATGGTCGGAGAAGATACCCGAGCTGTGCCCGCTGCCCGCGCGCGTGGTCAACGTCCAGCTACCCGACGAGCGCCGCGCGATCACGCCTGCGTCTTTGCCGTCCAGCACCGAGAGGCCTTCATAACCCAGCGCGACATCGGCCCATCTGCCCGCCTCGACCAGGTCGCGGCGCGCGGCATCGAGCGGTTCGCCAGCATCTTCCTCGTCGCCGGTCAGCGCGACGACGATGTTCGCGCCCTCGAGCGTGCCAGCCGCCTGCATGGCGCGCAGCGCGGCGAGGATCACCACGATGCCGCCCTTGTCGTCAACCACGCCCGGCCCGACCGCACGGTCGCCCTCGCGGACGAAGCCGGTGAAGGGCGAACCGGGTTCGAACACCGTGTCGAGATGACCGATCAGCAGCATCTTCGTGGTGCCCGGCACGCCTTCGTGCCGCGCGAACAGGTGGCCTGCGCGCCCCTGCGCCGATTGGTCGATCCATTCGACGTCAAAGCCGAGCGCCGCGAATTCGGGCGCCAGCACATCGGCCACCGCCTTCACGCCCGCATGATTGTGCGAACCCGAATTGATCAGCGTGATCCGCTCGAGCAGCGCAACGTCATCCTCGAACCCGTCCGCGACGGTCTCGACCATGACCTCTTCTGCATTGCTGAGCTGCGCGGAGACGGGGGCGGCAAGCAGCGCCGCGAGACCCGCGACGAAGCCGAGCGCCCCCGCCCGCATCAGTAAACCCGCTTCTTCGGCTCGATGTACTTCACATCGTCGGTCAGCGTGTATTCGTGGACCGGGCGGTAGTCGATCTTCACCCCGCCGCCGCTGCCACCCCAGCCATTGAACCAGGCGATGGTGTGCTTCATCCATTCGGCGTCGTTGCGGTCGGGGAAGTCCTCATGCGCATGCGCGCCGCGGCTTTCCTTGCGGTTTTCCGCGCTCGCCATGGTGACATTGGCCTGCGCCATCAGATTGTCGAGCTCGAGCGTCTCGATCAGATCGCTGTTCCAGATCAGCGAGCGGTCGAAGACCTTCACGTCCTCCATACGCTTGTTGATCTGCTTCAGGTTTTCCACACCCTCGGCCATCAGCTTGCTGTCGCGGAACACCGCGGCATGGCGGGTCATGGTCTTCTGCATGTCCGCGCGCAGCGTCGCGGTCGGCGTGCCGCCATCGGCATAGCGGAAATGGTCGAGCCGGCCGAGCGACAGGTCGGCGCTGTCCTTGGGCAGTTCGTCATGGCTGGTGCCCGGCTTGATCAGTTCCTTGAGGCGGTGGCCGGTCGCGCGGCCGAACACCACAAGGTCGATCAGCGAGTTCGAACCGAGGCGGTTCGCGCCGTGGACCGAAACGCAGGCGGCTTCGCCCACCGCGAACAGGCCGGGGACGATCTTTTCGGGATCGTTCTTGTCGCCCGCCATCACTTCGCCGTGATAGTTACAGGGGATGCCGCCCATGTTGTAATGCACCGTCGGGGTGACGGGCAGCGGTTCGCGGGTCAGGTCGACCCCGGCGAAGATCTTGCCGCTCTCGGTGATCCCCGGCAGGCGCTGGCCGAGCACGGTCGGATCGATGTGGTCGAGATGGAGGTAGATGTGGTCCTTTTCCGGACCCACACCGCGGCCTTCGCGCATTTCCAGCGCCATCGAGCGGCTGACGACGTCGCGGCTGGCGAGGTCCTTCGCGCTCGGCGCGTAGCGTTCCATGAACCGCTCACCCTCCGAATTGGTGAGGTAGCCGCCCTCGCCGCGTGCGCCCTCGGTGATGAGCACGCCCGCGCCGTAGATGCCGGTGGGGTGGAACTGGACGAATTCCATGTCCTGCATCGGCAGGCCTGCGCGCAGCACCATGCCGCCGCCGTCGCCGGTGCAGGTATGCGCGCTGGTGGCGGTGAAGTAGCAGCGGCCATAGCCGCCGGTTGCCAGCACCACCGCCTTCGAACGGAAGCGGTGGATCGTGCCGTCGTCGAGGCACATGGCGATCACGCCGACGCATTCCTTCTCGCCATTCGCGCCGTCCTTCATGATCAGGTCGAGCGCGAAATATTCGATGAAGAAGTCCGCGGCGTATTTCAGGCTCTGCTGGTAGAGCGCGTGCAGCATGGCGTGACCGGTCCGGTCGGCGGCGGCGCAGGTGCGCTGCACCGGCGGGCCTTCGCCCATGTTCTGCATGTGCCCGCCGAACGGGCGCTGGTAGATCGTGCCGTCGTCATTGCGGCTGAAGGGCACGCCGGCGTGCTCCAGCTCGTAAACCGCCTGCGGCGCTTCGCGCACCAGATATTCGATCGCGTCCTGGTCGCCCAGCCAGTCCGACCCCTTGACGGTGTCGTACATGTGCCACGACCAGTGGTCGGGCGTGTTGTTGCCGAGGCTGGCGGCGATCCCGCCCTGCGCTGCAACGGTGTGTGAACGGGTCGGGAACACCTTGGTGATGTTGGCAGTCTTGAGGCCGCTTTCGGCGGCGCCCATCGTGGCCCGCAGGCCCGAGCCGCCAGCGCCCACGACGACCACGTCGTAGGTGTGGTCGGTGATCGGGTATTCGCGGCCATTGATGCTGAAGGTTTCGGTACGGGCCATCAGGCGGCTCCTCCAAGGGCGAGGCGGGCAATCGATACGAGACCGAAGGCGCCGCCGCCGATGGTTGCAAGGTTGAGAAGGGCGATGACGCCGAACTTGGTCCCGGCGTCGTGGACATAGTCTTCGATCAGCACCTGCAGGCCGAGGCGTGCGTGCCAGAAGACAGAAATGATCAGCAGTGCCAGCGCAGTGGCCGGCAGCGTCTGCGCCGCCCAGCCGGCAACCGTGCCGTAGGAATAGTCGGGCAAGAGCGCGAGGCTGAACGCAAGGAACAGCATCAGCGCCAGATTGCCGATGGCGGTGAAGCGCTGCACCAGCCAGTGATGCGCGCCTTCATGCGCCGAGCCGAGCCCGCGCACGCGTCCGATCGAGGTTCCGTTACCCATGGTGTAGCCCTTAGCGAAGCAGGATGAGGGCCCAGAAGCCCGCAGTGAGAAGAATGCCGATCAGCGGCGCGAGGATCGACCAGGTCTTGTTGGTTTCAAGCTCGTAACCGGCACCGATGTCGAGCACGAAGTGACGCAGGCCGCTCATCATGTGGGTGAAAAAGGCCCACGACAGGCCGACCAGTACGACCATGCCCAGCGGCGACCCCATGATGGTGGCGAAGGTTTCATACGCGCCCGGCCCCGCGGCCATCGCGCCCAGCCACCACAGCAGCACGCCCAGACCGACCAGTGCCATCCCGTCGCCGGTGATACGGTGCAGGATCGAGACCGCCATGTGCGGACCCCATTTCCAGACTTGCAAGTGCGGCGCCATCGGGCGGTTGGCCATGGTGATCTTCCGATAGAAACAATTTGGAACGCCTCCCTTAGCGATGTGATCGTGCGTGACAAGGCGGGGGGCCTCGACAAGATGCGCAATTTTTTCGAATAGGGTTTGCATGACATGCATTCTACTTACCGGCGCAAGCCGCGGGATCGGCGCCGCCGCCAAACGGGCGCTGGAAGCGCGCGGTGCGCGCGTGGTCGGCCAGGCCACCAAGGCTGATTCGACCGATATGGTCGCCGCCGATTTCTGCGAACCGGGCGCGCCGCAGGAATTGTGGCAAACCGCGCTGGCGCGCGCCGGCGGCAGCATCGACGTGCTCGTCAACAACGCCGGCCTGTTCGATCCCAGCCCGCTCGACCGGTCGGACATCGCCTGGCTCGATGCCTGGGAAGACACGCTCCGGATCAATCTCACCGCCGCCGCGCAGCTCAGCCGCTTCGCGGTGCGCCACTGGCAGGAACGCGGCGTTGCGGGCCGCATCGTCCATGTCGCCAGCCGGGCGGGCCACCGCGGCGATTCGCCCGCGCACTGGCATTATGCCGCGGCCAAGGGCGGGATGCTGGCGATGCACAAGACCATCGCCCGCGCCTATGCCGGCGAAGGCATTCTCAGCTTCGCGATCACACCCGGCTTCACCGACACCGCGATGGCGGGCGATTACCTCGAAAGCCGCGGCGGGCCCGGCCTGCTGGCGGATATCCCGCTGGGCCGCGTCGCCGAACCCGAAGAAATCGCGACGCTGATCGCGTTCTGCGCGCTCGATGCACCTGCCAGCATGACCGGCGCCACGCTCGATGCGAACGGCGCCAGCTATGTTCGCTAGAACCGGAGCCGGCCTCGCGCTTGCGGCCGCGTGCCTTGCCGGCTGCGCACCGCCGATCCAGTCCCGTCCCGACCTGCCCGCGCCCGAGCAGGTTACGCCGCAGCAATGGGCTGCCGGTTGCGAGCCGTGGGACGATTGGGACAAGCCCGCCCCGCCCTACCGCATCCACGGCTCGACCTATTATGTCGGCACTTGCGGCATCTCGGCGATCCTCGTCGGGGGGCCGGCCGGAAACCTGCTGATCGACAGCGGGACCGAGGCGGGCGCCGAAGTGGTACTCGACAACATCGGCAAGCTCGGTTTCCGCCCCGACGAGATCGCCAGCCTGCTGAACAGCCACGAACATTTCGACCACACCGGCGGTCATGCGCGCGTCAAGCAAGCCAGCGGCGCGCATGTCGTCGCCTCGCCCGCTGCCGCGCCTGCGCTGCGCAGCGGCCTGAGCATTGCCGAAGACCCGCAATACGGCCTGCACGAACCGATGGCGCCGGTGGCAGTCGACGTGCTGGTCCGCGGCGGCGAGACGGTGCGCAGCGAAACCGCCACGCTCACCGCGATCGCCACGCCGGGGCACACGCCCGGCGCGCTGAGCTGGACATGGCGCTCATGCGACGCGGCGGGCGACTGCCTCGACGTGGTCTATGCCGACTCGCTCTCCGCGATCAGCCGCGAAGGATACCGCTTTGCCGACCATCCCGCCTATGTCGCCGCGTTCCGCGCCGGATTGCAGCGACTGCGCGAAACCGCCTGCGACCTGCTGCTGACCCCGCACCCCTCCGCGAGCGAGATGGTCGCGCGCGCGGCGAGCGGAACGCTGGTCGGCGGGATGAGCTGCGCCGCCTATGCCGATGCCGCCGAGGCCCGGCTCGATGCGCGACTGGCGGAGGAAGCGGATGGCTGACGCCTGGAAGATCGTCGCCGAAGTGTCGAAAACGGAAGCGCGGGCCGCGCTCGTCGCGCATGCGGAAGCGCTTGACTGGCCGGCCGAATGGGTCGTGACCGGCATGGAAGTCGCCGACCACCTGCCCGACGACTGGACGGTCGAAGTCTATCTCGACCGCGAGCCGGGGCCGAACGATTTGCAACGCGTCGCGGCGCTGTTCGCCGGCACGCCGCCGCGGCTGTCGGCGGAAAAGCTGCCCGCGACCGACTGGGTGACCGAAAGCCAGAAGGGCGTCGAACCGATCCGCGCGGGCCGCTTCCACGTCCGCACGCCCGAGCACCCGGCCGATCCCGGCCTCGTCGATTTCGTCATCCCCGCAAGCCAGGCCTTCGGCACCGGCCAGCACCAGACCACCGCCGGCTGTCTTGCCATGCTCGACCTGATGAAGCGCGCGGGCGTGACCGCACGCAACCATGCCGATATCGGCACCGGCACCGGGCTGCTGGCCTTCGCCGCGCTCCATCTGTGGCCCGGCGCGCGCGCCACCGCGTCGGATATCGACCCGGTCTGTGCGGGCGTGGTGCGCGAGAACATGGCGCGCAATGCCATTGCCGAAGGCGGCGGTCCGGGCCAGCTGACGATGGTCATCGCCGACGGGATGGCGGACCCGTTGCTGCGGCTGCGCGGGCCCTACGACCTGTTCATCGCCAACATCCTCGCCGGGCCGCTGGTCGAACTGGCGCCCGCCTTCGCCGCCGCCACCGCCCCGGGCGGGAACCTGCTGCTGGCGGGGCTGCTCGAGACGCAGGAAGCGCGCGTGCGCCGCGCCTACCGCGCACAGGGTTTCCGTCTCGCGCGGCGGCTGGTGCGCGGCGACTGGTCGATCCTGTGGCTGCGCAAGAGCCGCGTGCGGTGACGCGCTGGCGGCGCTGGCTTGCAGGGCTGCTCGCCCTGCCCTGCGCCGCGCTCGCGCTGTTCCTGCTCGCGGCATGGATCGGCAGCAGCCTGCCGCGCAATCCGGACTGGACCGAACCGGCCGAGGGCGTCACCATCATGGTTGAAACCAACGGCATCCACACCGGCATCGTGATGCCCGTAATCAGCCCGGTGAAGGATTGGCGCGCGACCTTTCCTTCCGCCGGCCTGCCGCGCGCCGACGGGCAGCTGCCCACGCATGTCGCGATCGGCTGGGGCGAGAAGGAGGTTTTCCTCAGCACCCCGACCTGGAGCGACCTCAAACCCGCCACCGCGCTGCGGATCGCGCTGCGCGGCGGCGAGGGGCTCGTCCGCGTGGGCCATTACGTGAGCCCCGCGCCGTCCGAATACCACCGCCCGCTGACGCTGCGCCCGGCCGAATATGCCCGCCTCGTCGAGCGCGTCGAAGCCGCGTTGCCGCCGCTCGCACCGGGCGAAACGCGCGTCACCTACGACAGCTTCGAGGAAGGCGCGCGCAATTACGATGCCACCGGACGCTACACACTGGCGAACACCTGCAACCAGTGGGTCGGCGACACGCTGGCCCATGCGGGAATTGCGATGGGGCGCTGGACCCCGCTGGCCGGCGGCGTGATGAAATGGGTGCCCGAGCCCGCGGCGCCGGGTCAGCCGGCGTCAGGCGCCACAGCGGGCAAGGCTTCATCATAGCGCACGACCGCGCGCACGACCTCCTGCATCATCTCCATCCGTACCGGTGTCGGCTCGCGCGTGCGGGCGATCATCACCGCGATCGCATAGGTGCGGCCCGCGGGCGAGGTGATCAGCCCGATATCGTTATAGCCCGACTGTTCGCCGTCGTAGAATTGCCCGGTCCCGGTCTTGTGCCGCACGGTCCAGTCCTCCGGCGCCCCGGCCTTGAGCCGCTGCGGTCCGCTGCGCGTGCGCGCAAGCGTGCCCAGCAGCAGGCTGGTCGAGCCGGGCGAGAGCAATTCGCCGCGATGCAGCTTCGCCAGCGCGCCGACCACTGCCACCGGCGGCGCCCTGTCCAGCGGGTCGGCGAGATAGGCCTCGAACGCGCTGCGCCGCACGGCGGGCGGGACCTCGTCGCGCGCCTCGAAGAAGGCGGGTCCCTGCGCATAGTCCTGCCGCCATTCGAGCCCCGCAATGGCGCTCTGCTTGCTGCGCTCGTCAGTGCCGAACCGGATGCTCGACAGGCCATGCGTGTCGAGGAAATCCTGCACCGCCGCAGGCCCGCCGACGCGCCGCAGGATGCGGTCGTTGGCAGTGTTGTCGCTCTGCGTGATCGCGCGTTCGACTAGCTCGGCGTAATCGGCCGAAAAGCTGCCGTCGCGGCGGACGATATCGCGGATCGGCTGGTGGAAAACGGTCAGGTCGCCAGAGCGGATGCGGACCATCTCTCCAAGGTCGAGCCGGCCTGCATCGACCTCGTCGAGCGCGGTCAGCGCGACCCATAGCTTGCTCACGCTCTGCTGCGGGAACTGCTCCAGCCCGTTGAAATGCAAAGTGCGCCGCGCGGCAAGATCACGCACCGCGATCCCGACATGGCCATCGAAAGTCCCGCCGATCCGGCTGATCGCGCGGTCGAGCGCGGCCTGTTCTGGCGTCAGCGGCGGCGCTTCCACCGCTTCGCTGGCCTGTTCGACCAGCGGATCGGCGGGCGCCTGCAGGCGCGGAAGCCACACGACCAGCAGCGCCAGCAGCAGCACCGGGATCGCAACGAGCAGGAAACGGAAGGGAAGCGTCACTCTTCCTCAACGCGCTGCAGCGCGCTGGTTTCCGAAGCTTTCGCTAGACCAGCCCCGCATCCGCTGCGGCTTCGCCGGGCAGCGGGCGGCCGACATCGAACATCGCGCGCACGCGTTCGGAGAACATTAGATTGCCTTCGGGGAAATAGCGTTCGTAGATCCGCATCAGCTGGTCGAGATGATCGAGCCCCAGCGAACTGCGGAATTGCGGCCCCAGCGCGCTCTTGCCGAAATGCGGGCGCGTATCGACTTCATAGCGCATCACCAGCCGCTGCAGCCGTTCGAGCCAGGCATAGTCGCGCGGGTCGGCGAACAGGTCGATCGCCGCCATCGGCCGCCGCGCATTGGCCGCGAAGACCGGCTCCGCCACCCCCGACAATTCGCGCACCGAGATGATGCCCTTGAGGAAGAAACCCAAATCGCGCAGCGCATCGGCTTCGCGGATGATGAACTTGACCACTGCGGGGGCGCGTTCGAGCGGGACGAAGAAGGCCAGATTGTATCCGGTGTAAGTGGTCGAAAACAGCCCGCGGGTGATGCTGGGCGCGCGGTTTTCCTTCAGCCCCGGCTTGGGATCGTAAAGATAGTCAAGATCGCCCGGATCGGTGATCACGCGTTCGCTCTGCTCGAGGTCGAGCCAGTCGATGACGCGCTGCATCGGCCGCCGCAGCCGGGGAAGGAACCGATCGAGCTTGTAATAATGGCGCAGGAACCATGCGGCGAACTTGCCGCTGCCGCTGGCCTTGGGATGCGCGACCACGACCTTCTCGTCGGTGCATTCGGCAAGGACGTGGGTCATCACCACCGGATCGTCCGGATCGGTATAGGGCATTACCGCCCAATTGACCGCGATCCCGCCCTGGCGCAGCTCGTCCAGCTTCGACAGGCGGCTCATCGAACTGACCGAAATGTAGGATTCGAGCGGCTTGGTCTCCAGCACCAGCTCCACGATCGGCGCGATCGTGCCGAAGGACAGCGCAACATAGGCGAATTCGGGATCGCCGCGCCGCAGCGTGACGCGCTGCCCCTTCCCGTCGAGGAAGGTCAGTTCGACCACGCTGTCCGCCATCACCGCGCGCGGACCGAAGCCATGCGTGCCCGTGGCCAGCGCGCCGACCACCGACTGTTCCATGTAATTGCCCGAATTGTGCAAGCCGCGCCCGTGCTCGTCGCGCAGGAACAGCTTGAGATCGCGCACCGAAACCGAAGCGCCCACGCGCACGGTTTCACTGGCAGGATCGTAGGACAGCGTCTTGATCCCGCCTTCGCGCATCATCATCGCGGTGACGCCGGGGACCACCTGGACACCGTTGTAGGAATGCGACTGGCCCACGCAGCTGTAGCGGCCTTCGCTCACCAGCTTGGCCAATGCGGTTTCATCGTGCGGAACGCGCGCTTCGGTTTCGCAGCGATAGACATTGATCCACGAGCGGACCCAGCGCTTGCCATCGGTGCCGATCGCCCGCCGGTCGGCCGCACGTTCGCGGCGCGTACGCAAATATTTCCTGATCAAGACCTGCCCCCTGCCTTGCACCCGCAGGCAGCATAATGGATTTCGGCCCGCGAAGCGAGGACAGGAACGACATCGACGGCGCAGCGGTGGAACCTTGGCGGCAGCGATACGCTCTCAAGACAAACCTTTTTCAGGAGACACCATGACCCAGACCTTGCTTATCACCGGCGCATCGACCGGTATCGGAGCAGCCACCGCCCGCGCCGCCGCCGAGGCCGGATGGCAGGTCGCCCTGCTCGCCCGTTCACAAGACGAACTGGACAGCCTCGCCGGCGAGATCGGCGAGCGTGCGCTGGCGCTGCCCTGCGACGTGACCGACCGCGCCGCGCTGAATGCGGCGGTGGACAGGGCCGTCGACCATTTCGGCGGGCTCGACGCGGTCTTCGCCAACGCCGGCAAGGGCGTGTCCAGCCCGGGTATCGAACAGGGCGTTCCGGCCGAATGGGACGAGATGATCCAGCTCAACGTGATGGCCGTGCTGTCCACCGCGCATGCGACCCTGCCGCATCTGCGCAAGACGAAGGGACATTTCGTGGTCACCGGATCGAAGGCGGGGCGCGATCACCTCAAAGGGTCGGTCTATGGCGCGACCAAGTGGTTCGTCCACGGTCTTGCCGGGAACCTCGCCGAAGAAATGCGCGAATGGGGCGGCCGCTGCACGGTCATTTCACCGGGCATGGTCGACACGCCGTTCTTCGACGAACCCAAGCCCGGCAAGATCCAGCCCGGCGATGTCGCGAATGCGGTGATCTTCGCCATCTCGCAGCCCGAAACCGCCGCAGTGCGCGAAATTCACATCATGCCGACCGGCTGATCAGCGCTGCAGCGCGTCTTCCAGCGTCGCCAGCGCGGCGCGCGCAAAGGCTTCCATATTGGCGATCCGGTCGTCGCTGCCGGTCTCGGTCACGCGAGTGAATTCGAACCCGCCGGGCCCCGCCACCGCCGCGCAGCTGCGCCCCGCGGGTGCACCGCTGGGATGGCTCGACCCGCCGACCGAACCGCTTTCGGCCAGCCCCCATTGCGCGCCGAAATTGTCGCGGATCGCACGCGCCTGCAGCAGCGCATATTCCTCGCTTGCCCCTCGCATTCCGGCATAGGCGTCACGCGGCAGGTCGAACAATATGTCGCGCGCGCGGAAGGAATAGACCACCCCGCCCCCGACGAAGAAGTCGAGTGCGCCGGGCACGGTCAGCAGCGAAGCCGCAACCAGCCCGCCGGTCGCGCCGTCGGCCACCGCGACCTTCTCGCCGCGCTGGCGCAGCAGATCGGCAATGCGCAGCGCCTGTTCGTGGGTCTGCTCGAGCATGTCAGCCGGCCGCCTTGACGATTTCGGCCCAACCGGCTTCGTCCAACACCTCGATCCCGAGTTCGGCTGCCTTCTTCAGCTTGCTGCCCGCACCCGGCCCCGCGACCAGCAGATCGGTCTTGGCGCTGACCGAGCCGCTGGCCTTGGCACCAAGCCGTTCGGCCTGCGCCTTGGCTTCGTCGCGGCTCATCGTCTCGAGCTTGCCGGTGAACACCACCGTCTTGCCGCTGACCGGGCTGTCGCGTGTCTCGACCTCATAGCGCTGGGGCTCGACCACCCCTTCGCCCGGTGCCTCGCCGATCAAATCGTTCCACACGCTGCGGTTGTGCTCTTCGTGGAAGAAATCGGCCAGCGCATGGCCCACCGCAGTGCCGATCCCGTCGGTGCGGACTTCGAAAATGCGTTTCACCGCCTCGACCATGCGCGTATTGAACGGGCTTTCCTTCTCGCCCTCGGCGCGCGGGTGTTCGACGCAGTAGGTGCGGAACTTGGCGGCCTTTCCGGGCAGCAGGCGGATATCGCCCAGTCCCTTCATCAGGTCGCGCGCGGTGACCGAGCCGACATGGCGGATCCCCAGTCCGAACAGCAGCCGCGCGGCATCGGGTTCATGGCGCGCTTCCACAGATTCCAACAAATTATCCACAGACCGCTCCTTCCACCCGTCGAGCGCGAGAATGTCCGCGCGCCGCTGCTTCAGGCGGAAGATGTCGGCGGGGCTCTCGAGCCAGCCGAGCGCAAAGAACTGGTCGATCGTCTTCTCGCCCAGCCCGTCGATGTCGAGTGCGCCGCGGCTGACGAAATGCTTAAGCCTTTCCGTGCGTTGCGCGGGACAGATAAGACCGCCTGTGCAGCGCACATCGACCTCGCCCTCTTCCGCCACCGCCTCGCTGCGGCATTCGGGGCAATGATCGGGGAAGTGGAAGGGATCGCGCACCGCCTCGGGCGTGAGGTTATCCACAAGCTGTGGAATAACATCGCCCGCGCGCTGGACCACCACACGGTCGCCCGGACGCACGCCCAGCCGCGCGATCTCGTCGCGATTGTGCAGCGTGACATTGGTCACGGTGACTCCGCCCACCAGCACGGGGGCGAGCCGCCCGACCGGGGTCAGCTTGCCCGTCCGCCCGACCTGAATGTCGATGCTCTCGAGCGTGGTCTCGGCCTGCTCGGCGGGGAACTTGTGCGCCAGCGCCCAGCGCGGCGCCTTGGCCACGAAGCCGAGCCGTTGCTGGTAATCGAGCCGGTCGACCTTGTAGACCACGCCGTCGATTTCATAGGGCAAGTCGGGCCGCGCGGCGGCGATGGTCTCGTAATGCGCGAGGATCGCTGCGGCATTGTCGAACCGCGCGAACAGCGGCGAGACGGGGACGCCCCAGCGCTCGATCACGCGGACCACTTCTTCCTGCGTGTCGCCCGGCACTTCGGAAGCCGCACCCCAGCCATGCGCCCAGAACTTGAGCGGGCGCTGCGCGGTGACCTCGGCGTCCTTCTGCCGCAGCGATCCCGCAGCCGCATTGCGCGGATTGGCGAACTGGCGGACCTTGGCCGGGTCGAATTCCTCTCCCTTTTCCTCCGCCGCGGCGCGCGCATCATCCATCAACCGCGTGTTGAGCGCCTCGAAATCGGCGCGGCCCATATAGACCTCGCCGCGGATCTCGAACACCTCGGGCGCATCGCCGGGCAATTGCTGCGGGATGTCGGCGATATGCGCGACATTGGCGGTAACGTCCTCGCCCACCTGCCCATCGCCGCGCGTCGCCGCACGCACCAGCGCGCGCCCCTCGTAGCGCAGCGAGCAGGACAGCCCGTCGATCTTGTCCTCGGCGGTGAACGCCACCGGATCGCCATCCGACAGCGACAGGAAGCGCCGCACACGCGCCACCCATTCCTCGACCTCCTCCGCATTGAAGGCATTGTCGAGGCTCATCATCCGGACCTCGTGCGTCACCTTGCTCAGCGGCGAGGCGGTGGCCGTGTGCCCCACCTTGCGGCTGGGCGAATCCTCGCGCACCAGATGCGGAAACGCCGCCTCCAGCGCGGCATTGCGCCGCACCAGCGCGTCATATTCCGGATCGCTGATCTCGGGCGCGTCCTCGGCATGGTAAAGCCGGTCGTGCTTCGCGATCTGCTTCGCCAGCCGCATCAATTCATTGGCGGCTTCGGCTTCGGTGACGTCGACTGCCATGTTACGCCCCCTCCAGCAGCCGATCGGCCTGCGCTCTCGCCTCTGGGGTGACTTCCGCGCCGCTGAGCATCCGGGCGATTTCCTCCTGGCGGCCGGCGGGGTCGAGCAGCGCGACGCCGGTCTTGGTCACCGTCCCGTCGCTCGACTTGGCGATCATATAATGCATGCGGCCGCGCGCGGCGACCTGCGGGCTGTGCGTCACCGCGAGCAATTGCCCGTCGGAGGAAAGCCGCGCGAGCCGTTCGCCGATCGCGCTGGCGACCGCGCCGCCAACCCCGCGGTCGATCTCGTCGAAGATCACCGTTGCCGCGCCGCCCTGCTCGGCCAGCGCGACCTTGAGCGCGAGGATGAAGCGCGACAGTTCGCCGCCGCTGGCGATCTTGGTCAGCGGCGCGAAATCGGCGCCCGGATTGGTCGCGATGAGGAATTCGACCGCGTCGGTGCCGCCCGCGCCCCACTTGTCTTCGGGCAGCGGCATGACCGCAGTGCGGAAACGGGCCGCGTCGAGCTTGAGCGGCGCCAGTTCGCGTGCCACCGCCTCGTCGAGCCGCAGCGCTGCGGCAACGCGCCGGTCGTGCAGCGCCTGCGCTTCCGCGCGGTAACGCTGCCCCGCCTCCTTCGCCGCGGCCTCGAGCGCGTCGAGCTGCGCCTCGCTCCCCTCGATGCTGTCGAGCTGGCCGCGCATCGTGCGCATCAGTTCGGGCAGTTCGTCGACCTCGCAGCGGTGCTTGCGCGCCAGCGCGCGCAGTTCGAACAGCCGGGTTTCGGCGGCATCGAGCGCGGCAGGGTCGTGGACCAGCGCCTCGGCCGCGGCCTGCAGCTTTTCCTCCGCCTCGCCCGCTTCGATCACCGCCCGGTCGAGCGCGCCCAGCGCCTCGGCCAGCAGCGGGTGTTCGGGCGCGATGCGGTCGAGCCGCCGCGCCGCCACGCGCAGCGATGCGAGCGGCGAATCCGAGCCTTCCCACAGGTGCCGCAATTCCTCGAGATCGCCCGACAGCTTCTCGCCCTTCTGCATGTCGGTGCGCGCCGCGGCGAGCCGCGCTTCCTCGCCCGCCTGCGGTTCGAGCGCGGTCAGTTCGGCCAGATGCGCAAGCAGCAGGTCCTGGTCGGCCTTGGCGGTTTCCACCGCGAGCCGCGCCTCACCCAGCGCCTCGTCGGCGCTGCGCCATGCGCGCCAGGCGGCTGCGAGCTGCGCACCATCGACACCGGCAAAACGATCGAGCAGCGTACGGTGTCCGCGCGGATTGACCAGGCCGCGGTCGTCGTGCTGGCCGTGCAGTTCGACGAGGAAACCCGCCATTTCGCGCAGCAGGCCGACGCTGATCGGCTGGTCGTTGACGAAGGCCTTGCTCTTGCCGTCGGGCCTGAGCTGCCGGCGCACGATCAGCGGTTCGCCGTCCTCGACCTCGATATCCGCATCGTCGAGCCGCTCGGCCAGCCCCTGCGGCAGCGCGGCGAATTCGAAACTGGCCGAAACGCTGGCCTTGTCGGTGCCGCCCCGCACCAGTCCGCTGTCGGCGCGATTGCCCAGCACCAGCCCCAGCGCGTCGAGCAGGATCGACTTGCCCGCCCCGGTTTCGCCCGTCAGCACGCCCAGTCCCCGCCCGAAGGTCAGGTCGAGCGCTTCGATCAGCACGATGTTGCGGATGGAGAGGCGGGTCAGCATTCGGCCTCCCTCCTAGCCAATGCCGAAACCCGAGTCAGCAGCGCATCGCCGGCAATCGACAAGCTTGCCGCAATCGCACGCATCCGCCGCCGTAAACGCAGAGTTAGCAAATGATGCATAGAAGGGAGGCGTGAGTTGGAAACGCATCTGCAACGGTCTTCTCGGGCCGGACATACCCGTGCACCTGCGCGACGACTTCACCTTGCTTACCGCCCGCCACATGCGCGGCCAGGCCCGGCTTTTGTTCGTCGGTTTCATTCTCAGCCTGCCGATGGTCGTCCTGGGCGCCAGCCCGGGCGCGGGGCCGCTGGTCGCCTACGGATTGCCCGCTGCCATTTTCGTGCTGTGCGCGCTGGCGCTGGCCAGCGTGGCGCGCCCGCTCGCCCCTTCGGCCACTGCCGAGGAAGCGCGCAAGACGATCGACACGCTGTGGCAATTGTGCCTGCTCGCCGCCGCGCTCGGCAGCCTCTGGTGCGTCGCCAGCTGGGCCAGCGCACCGGTTGAGGTGCGGCTCTACTACCCGGCGATCATGTCGCTGGGCGCGCTGATGTTGAGCTATTGCCTGATGGCAGTGCGCAGCGTCGCCATGTCGGTCCTGCTGGTGACACTCGGGCCCGTGGCCTGCGTGCTGGCAGGAACGGGCGCGACGATGGACCGCGTGCTGGCGGTGTCGATCCTTATCGCGGTGGGGTTCCAGATGGTGATGATGGTACGCCATCAGCAGTTGCTGGTAAGCCTGGTGGAGGAACGCCACAAATCGGGCGAACTTGCCCGGCGCGATCCGCTGACCGGGCTGGCCAATCGCCGTGCCCTGATCGAACAGTTCGAAGGTTTCGCCGACAGCGGTGCGTCGCTGCGGCTGATGGTCATCGATATCGACCGCTTCAAGCGGATCAACGACCGCTTCGGGCACGATATGGGCGACCGTGTGCTGCAGACCATCGCCACAGTGCTGCTGTCGCATGCGCGCGGGGATATCTGCGCGGCCCGGCTCGGGGGCGAGGAATTCGCCATGCTCAGCCGGAGCGATGCGCTCGACCCGGCGCTGGCGCTGCAATTGCTGCGCGAAATCCGCACTTCGGAAATGCCGCATGGCGAAGCGGTCACCGCCAGCATCGGGGTGGCCGATGCAGTGGTCACGCAGGCGGAAGACTGGACCGCGCTTTACGGCCAGGCCGACCGTGCGCTCTACCGCGCCAAAGATGAAGGCCGCGACCGCGTCGAGGCGTTCGAAAAGGATGCCGCTGCGCAGGCGCGCACCCCGTCACGCCCCGCGACAGGCCTGAACCGGCTCAGCCGGGGGTGACCTCCGGTGCATGGTCCTGCACCAGTTCATAGGCCTTTTCGTACCATTCGGTGCCGGGATAGTTCGCCCCGAGCACCGCGGCATATTTGACCGCTTCGGCAGGTACGCCAAGCGCCAGGCTGGTTTCGGTCAGCCGGTAGAGCGCTTCGGGCGCATGGCTGGTGGTTTCATAGGTGTCGATCACGTTCTGGAAACGGATCTGCGCGGCAATCCACTTGCCCGACCGTTCGTAATGGCGGCCGATTTCCATTTCCTTGCCCGCCAGGTGATCGCGCACGAGGTCGATCTTGAGCCGTGCGTCGGCAGCGTAATCGCTGTTGGGGAACCGGCGGTTGATCTCGTTCAGCGCGGTCAGCGCCTGGTCGGTGATCCGCTGGTCGCGCTGGACGTCGCTGATCTGCTCGTAATAGCTGAGCGCGATGAGGTAGAACGCATAGGGTGCGTCCTTGTTGCCCGGGTGAATCTGCAGGAAGCGCTGCGCCGCCTGGATCGCCTTGTTGTAATCCTTGGCGACGTAATAGCTGAACGAACCCATCAGCTGCGCGCGGCGCGCCCAGGGCGAATAGGGATGCTGACGCTCGACCTCGTCGAACAGCGCAGCGGCCATTTCCGCCTGCCCGTTGTCTAGCCGGCGCTTGGCTTCGAAATAGAGCGTTTCCACGTCGCGTGCGACATAGGCGGTATCGCGCGGCCCACCATCGCCGCCCGCACATCCGGCGGTGAGCAGCGTCGCCCCCGCAAGGGCGGCGCCAAGGATGAGCTTGCTGGGTGAGCGGGTCTGGGTCGTCATGGGAAGCAGCCTATAACCAGCGTGCCGATGAACGCCAAGTGAAGTTCGCGCCGCTGTCCCCCGCGTGTGCGCGGACCCGGCCCGGCGTCAGGCCGAACCGGAGATTTCCTCGGGTGCGTCCCACAGCAGGTGGCGGTTTTCCAGCATCACCAGATTGGCGCTGCGGATCACTTCGCCCTTGGTGCGATAGCCGAGCAGCTTTTCCGCCTGCGTATCGGGATTGCTGGTCAGCACGCGCAGTTCTTCGGAAGTGAAATCGCTCAGCCCGCGCGCCCGCTCGATCCCCTTGCTGTCGTAGATATGCAGCACGTCACCGCGGCTGAAATCGCCGGTCATGGAGATCACGTCCTCGCGCCGGATCGGGCGATCGCCGCTGAGCGCGGTCGCCAGCGTATCCGAGATCACCAGGCTGCCCGCCATCTGCAGGCGGTTGGCGATCCAGCTGTCCCAGCCCGACAGCGGGTTGGGATGCGGCAGGATCTTGGTCGACCGGCGCGTCTGCGCCAGCACGCTCGAGACCGGGTGATCGACTTCGCCCTGCGCGATCCAGGTGGTGACCCCGGCTTCCTGCGCCATGTTCGCTGCCAGCAGCTTGGTTTCCATGCCGCCGGTGCCCAGCGTGCTCTTGCCCTTGGTCGCGTCCATATACTGGCTCACGTCGTCGACCTCGGGGATGAACTGCGCGCCGGGTTCATCGGGGTTGCGATCGTACAGCCCGTCGACCCCGGTGAGGATGATGAAATCGTCTGCCCCGACCATCTGTGCCACCTTGGCGGCCAGCCGGTCGTTGTCGCCGACGCGAATCTCTTCGGTGGTGATCGTGTCGTTCTCGTTCACGATCGGGACCACATTGGCCTCGAGCAGGCGGTGCACCGTGTTGCGCGTGTTGAGGAAGCGGCGGTGGTCCTCGAAGTCGCCGAGCGTGAGCAGCACCTGCGCGATTTCAAAGCCGAATTCATGCCCCACCTGCTTGTAGGCGTTGAGCAGCAGCGGCATGCCGCAGGCGGCGGCGGCCTGCTTGTCGGAAACACCCGCGCTTTCGGGCGTTTCCCCGATGATGCGCAGCCCCAGGGCGACCGAGCCCGACGAGCACAGGATCACATTGGTCCCTTCGGCGCGGAGCTGGGCGACGTCTTCCAGCAGGCGCTGGAGGAAACCGTAACGCGGTGTAAGGAGTTCGAGATTGGCCAGCAGGGCCGAACCGATTTTGACGACGATGTTTCGTTTTTTTGCCATAGACTTCAATTATTGCACAGACTTGAAATTTCTCGACGGCAATATAGATAGCGTTTGTGCACTGCACAACCACATTTTGAGAATATCCGCCGGTCGCGAAAAGCATGGTAACTGACAAAGTTAAAGGCAAGTACTGCACCGCGGCATATTCTATAGTCAAGTAAGTACAAGAAACCACAAGAGCCCGATTGCTCGGAAACGGATTTTAGTCATTACGAAAACTGTTTGTATTGTCGGATGCGGAAAAATGGGTTCCGCTTTACTTTCGCAATGGGTCGAGGGCCCCGAAGCGATAACTGTCGTCGATCCCGCGGGTAGCGAAGTTCCCGATGGCGTTACGCTGGTAACCGACCGCGCCGCGATCGCCGACCAGCGCTTCGACCTCGTGATTGCCGCGGTAAAGCCGCAGCTGATCGACGATATCCTCGCCGACTATACCGACCATCTCGCCCCCGGCGGCTATGTCCTGTCGATTGCCGCGGGCTATTCCGCCGGACGCCTGTCGCAGCTGATGGGCGATGCGCCGGTGATCCGCACGATGCCCAACCTCCCTGCGGCGATCGGCCGCGGCGTGAGCGGGATCTGCCCCGGCCTGCATGCCACCAGCGACCATGTCGCGCACGCCGAGGCCTTCATGCGCCGCGCGGGCGCGACGATCACCGTCGACAGCGAGGAAAAGCTCGACCGCGTTACCGCAGTGGCCGGATCGGGCCCCGGCTACGTCTTCGAAATCGCGCGCGCCTATGCCGAAGCCGCGATGGCGCAGGGTTTCGACGAGGACGAAGCGCGCGACATGGTGCTCGGCACGATCGGCGGCGCGATCGCGATGGCCAGCGAACCGGCCGCACCCAGCCTCGAGGAACTGCGCAATTCGGTGACCAGCAAGGGCGGCACCACCGCCGCGGGTCTGAACGCGCTCAATGGCGACGGTGGCCTTTCCACCCGGCTGCGTGATACACTGCAGGCAGCCTACGACCGCGCGGTCGAGCTGCGCTGATACCCGGCGCCTCCCGCCCCGACGCAAGCATACGAGAGAACCTATGACCGACCAGACCCCCGACCCGCAGATCCATATCCACGACCTCGGCCAGCGCGCCCGCAAGGCCGCGCGCGCGCTGCTGTCCGCCAGCACCGAGGCGAAGAACAACGCGCTGCGCGAAGCCGCCAAGGCGCTGCGCAGCCGGATGGGCGAACTGCTCGAAGCCAATGGCGAAGACGTGCAAGGCGTCGCAGGCAGCAAGCCCGAGAGCTTCGTCGACCGTCTCCGCCTGACCGAGGACCGCATCGAGGGCATGGCCGGCGCGCTTGAGGAAATCGCCGAACTGCCCGATCCCGTGGGCCGCCAGCTCGCCAGCTTCGAGCGCCCCAACGGCCTCACCATCGAGCGGGTCGCCGTGCCCATCGGGGTGATCGGGATGATCTACGAATCGCGCCCCAATGTCGGCGCCGATGCCTCCGCCCTGTGCCTCAAGTCAGGCAATGCGGTGATCCTGCGCGGCGGCAGCGAAAGCCGCCATTCCACCCGCGTGATCGTCGAATGCATGCGCAACGGCCTCGCTGCAGCGGGCCTGCCCGAAGACGCGGTGCAGACCGTCGGCACCACCGATCGCGGTGCGGTCGCCGCGCTGCTCAAGGCGGATGAATTCGTCGACCTGGTGATCCCGCGCGGCGGGCGCGGGCTGGTGGAGCTGGTCCGCGACCAGGCGAGCGTCCCCACCCTCCTCCACCTCGACGGCAATTGCCACAGCTACGTCCATTCCGCCGCCGATCTCGACAAGGCGGTCAAGGTCATCCGCAACGCCAAGCTGCGCCGCACCGGCGTCTGCGGTGCGACCGAGAGCGTGGTGGTCGACCGCGCGGTGGCCGCAGACTTCATTCCCAAATTCGCCGACACGATGGGCTCCGATTGCGAATTGCGCGGCGATGCCGATGCCGTGGCGATCGACGGCCGCCTCAAGCAGGCCACCGAGGACGACTGGCACACCGAATATCTCGACCCCATCGCCAGCGTGAAGATCGTCGACGGGCTCGACGAGGCGATCGCCTGGGTCGAGGAGCATTCGAGCCACCACACCGATGCGATCATCACCGAGGACGCCGCCGCCGCGCGCCAGTTCATGACCAGCATCGACAGCGCGATCGTGATGCACAACGCCAGCACGCAGTTCGCCGATGGCGGCGAGTTCGGCATGGGCGCGGAAATCGGCATCGCCACCGGCAAGATGCACGCCCGCGGCCCGGTCGGGCTCGAACAGCTGTGCAGTTTCAAATACCTCGTCCACGGCGACGGACAGACGCGGCCGTAAGCTGGTTTGGTTTTGCGAACCCGCATCCGCGGGTTCGTCCTCGCTAGATGTTCAGCAAGCTGCACCCGCTGCGGGCGGGCGGTCGCCCTTGCCTCGCCTACGGCTCGGAACCAGTGCGAGCCGCTATCGTAACGCGCAAGTCCCGTTCGCGACCAGCGAACGGCGAGGCCGACCGGCCGCCCGCAGGGGCCCGCAGGAGCGCAGCGACGGAGGAACAGCCCCGAGGACGACCCCGCGGATGCGGGTTCGAAAAGCAAGGACTCCCCTTCCCCCAGATTTTCCTACTCGCGCCAAATCTGCTCCATCCCCGCAGATGGCCGACCACGACCCCGACACCGCCCCCACCCAGCACCCGCAGACCGCGCGCGGCACGCTGCCCGCCTTCACCCCCGTCCCGCGCGCGAAGGAGCGGTCGAACGGGTGGAAGCCGCAGGTCCAGCGCGCCTTTATCGAGGCGCTGGCGGACACCGGCAGCGTCGCCAGCGCCTGTCGCCAGGTCGGCCGCGCCGAGGTCGGCGCCTATCTCCTGCGCCGCCATCCCGAGGCCGCCAGCTTCCGCGCCGCGTGGCAGGCCGCGCTCGATCTCGGCATGCAGCGGATCGAGGACGTCGCGATGGACCGCGCCCTGAACGGGGTCGAGGTGCCGGTCTATTCCTATGGCAAGCTCGTCGGCAGCCGCCGCGTGCACAACGACCGGCTGCTGATGTTCATGCTGCGCAACCGCGCACCCGAGCGCTTTGCGGGCGGCCGCCCCAAGGCGCTCAACGCGATCGGGCGGATGGAGAAGAAGCGGCTCAAGGCGAAATGGCGGCGGCAGTGGGAGAAGGAGCAACGCCGCACCTCCCCCGCCGAAGTGCGCGCCTCCATCGCGCGCAAGGTCGCCGTCTTCCGCCAGCAGATGGAAGCGCAGCTAAGCCCGCGCACGCTGGCCGCCTACGCCGAATTCGAACGCCTGCGCGACGCAGACATTGCGCGCGGCTACAAGGCAAGCGACGACCCGGAGCATCCGCTGTATGTGGATCGCGGTGAGGCGGACCAGTCCGAAGGCTGATTGAAGGCGGTGGCTCCGAGCCGAAGGCGAGGCAAGCGCGACCGCGCGCCCGAGCTCATGCGAGGGAGCAAGCGAGCCGGATGGCTCGCGCCCGCAGGGTCCAAACAAAAAACTCGAACCTTGGAATGCCTTCACAGGGGGGCGTTGAAGCTACGCGTCGAACCCGTGAAACTCGCGGTGCCACGACAAGAACTTCGGATGCGGCCGGTAGGACTTGATCGCCGGCGCCTTGAGCTTGCCCGTGGGATTGATGATCGCCTCGACACCCTCGCGGTCGTTGACCTTGCGGTGCACGATAATCTCGAGATCATCCCTGAAGCCGATCAGCCCCCGATCAAACATCCAATGCGCCGTACCTGAAAGAGCGAGGCCATTGCGCACGCTGTCAGGGCCGCCATGCTCGACCGGGCGAATATGCGCGGCTTGCGCTTCCAGACGGCCACCGCCATTGATCAGCTTCAACCACTCACCGCGCAGCGACGTACGTGCGTCGCGGCACGGCGGAATGCTACGTCAGAGTTGGTTGCTCAGATTTAGTGAGACGATAGCCAGACGGGGAAAACTGATCCGTCGCGGATCAGTTTCTTCTCCAGAGGGTTGTGAATGTTCCGCTAATGTTTCAGTTGGAAGAGTGGCAATGCGGAGGCTGATTTGACCCACTTTCGATTTATCGATCTATTTGCTGGCATCGGCGGACTGCGAGTGGGTTTTGACAACATCGGAGGTCATTGCGTCTTTACCGCGGAGCGAGACAAATACGCTCGACGTACATATCAGGCCAATTTCCGAGACAATCACGAACTTGGCGCGGATATCGAGCCGTATTCCGCTGACCCGGCATTAATTCCTGAATTTGACGTTCTTCTTGCAGGTTTCCCCTGTCAGCCCTTCTCGATTGCAGGTGTTTCTAAGAAAAATGCCTTGGGTCGTCCCCACGGTTTTTTGGACGACACGCAAGGGACCTTGTTTTTCGACACCGCGAAAATCATTAAGCACCATCAACCGACCGCATTCGTTCTAGAGAACGTTAAGAATCTTGAGCGCCATGACGGAGGCAAGACATTCGAGACTATCATGAATGTTCTTGAGAACGAATTGAACTACAAAGTGCAGGCGCGCGTGATTTCAAGCCATCCTTGGGTACCACAAAAGCGAGAGCGGATCTTCATCGTTGGCTTCAAGGAGACCACGGGCTTCGACGTCAACAAGCTCAAGTTACCGGAAACCAACCCGAAGCTCGGTTCGATCTTGGAACCGCATGGTATGGTCGACCCCAAATACACGCTTACTCCACGGCTTTGGGAATACCTGCAAGAATACAAAGCCAAGCACGAGGCGAAGGGGAACGGGTTCGGCTTCGGTCTTTGTGGGCCTAATGACGTGGCGAGGACATTATCGGCAAGATATCACAAAGATGGCTCGGAAATCCTAATTGACCAGCCGGGGCCAAGGCCGCGGCGCCTTACACCACAAGAGTGTGCACGTTTAATGGGGTTCGAGCATGGCGACCGCAAATGGATTATCCCAAAGGATGTGTCTGATACACAAGCGTACCGGCAATTCGGAAATGCAGTCGTTGTGCCCGTTGTTGAATTCATCGCCCAAGCGATGAAGCCCCATCTTTATGGGGCCTTGGCTCAGAAAAGGGTGTCCTCTAATGCCGCTTGAATGGTCGATGTAGTTTCATCTTCAAAGCGCAGCCAGATGATGGCTGGGATCAAGAGCAAAAATACAAAGCCCGAGTTATTGGTGCGTCAAGCTCTTCATCGCCGCGGCTTCCGATTTCGACTTCACAAGCGCGAGCTGCCGGGACGCCCGGACATTGTCCTTCCTCGATACAAGACGGCGATCTTCGTCAACGGCTGCTTCTGGCATGGGCACGATTGCAGATACTTCAAGTTGCCCGCAACGAACACAGAATTCTGGCGGGAAAAGATAAAAGCCAATCAAGAACGTGACGAGCTAAAAACAAAACAACTCATCGAAATGGGGTACAAAGTGATTTCGGTTTGGGAGTGCCAATCCAAGGCAGGGAAAATATCGTTCGATACTCTAATCGATAAACTAGCAGATGAAATTCGTCGCAATTACCTACGAAGCTAAAATATTTCTCCGGTGCCAATTGAGCGCTTCAAACGCAGGATGCTCCTCCCCCCTATTTGGCAATAAAATTTCCTGACCATCTAATTCTGCTAGCTGAGCATTCCTAGCTAGCGCACGGACAGTGTCAGGTATTATCAATTTATATTCGCCTGTTACTCCGATCAAACCATTGTCGAATGCCCAATGATGACCCTTGCAAAGTAACAATCCGTTTCGAATGTCATCGCTGCCCTTGAGCGATCGCGAGACGATATGGCAAGCATCGACTTCAAACCTACCATCCGGGTGTTGCAAGCCTCCGCGACAGAATGCGCAAGAGTTAGCGTAAGCACTACACACTACTCTTTTGAATGCTCGACTTCGAGCAACCTTCCGTGCTCGGGTTTCAATTAAATCCGCTTCGTGGTCAAAAAGCAAGAACTGCTCCTTGATACTCGATTCAATTTGCTCAACCGCTTCAATAACCTCTGTTTCCTTTGCTGGTATAAATTGATGGTTGAGAACGCCCCACCGTCTCCCGCCAAAAGAGCGCGTGAGTTTCGAGTATAGGGGATTCAATTCTTTGATGAGCGTGAACCGATAGTGGTCATCGACCTCTATCCCTCGCTCGATGATGAGAATATCATCGCCCTTCGCACGGTTGAGCAGGGCACTCAAATTCCGGGTTATGCGGCGTTCAGGAGGACGCTCGCCTCCCCATGTCTGATATTGGTATCTCGTATTTACGGTGCCGAGATATGCATCTCCGTCAAACAAGTCTGCAGTGATCTCGATATCAACGGTCGGATTTGCCGAACTTGTCCGATTCCGTAGCAATGGAAGATAGTCTTCGAGATCCTTCGGCAAAACGAAGCCTCCCTGATGCCCCTTCGCAGCACCAGTGTCATTGTTCGCCAAAACCTTGTAGATCGGGGCGTCAAATGACGTTGAGATTGCCAATCATTCCTCCCCCTTCGGCAATGCAGCAACAAACGCCTACCGCGGAATGCTTACATCGGCGTACTCGCGTATCCGGGCTTTACCCTTTTTCTGCTTCTCGAGAAGCCTTTTTCTTGTGACTGATGTCGCCCGCATAGCATTTGGCGGTCACGTCCTTGCGCATCGCGGCGATGATTTGGCGCACCAACTCAGACCGCCCCGCTCTCACCTACCCCTTCTTCCGCTTCTTCCGCGCCGCATATTTCACGTCGCGCGCGGCCTTGAGCTCCGCTTCGGTCGGTGCAGGCACCGCGTCGGCTTCGGCCTTGGCCTTGGCGGCGGCCTGTTTGTCGGCCTTGGCCTGCGCGATCGCGGCGCGCTTGGCGGCGCTCTTTTCGGCGATGGCGGCTTCGCGCGCTTCCTGTGCGGCCTTGCGCTTGGCAATCGTCGCCTCGTCGAGCTTGGGCGCGTCGGCCAGTTTCTCGAGCGCCTGCTCGCGCGCCTTCTGCGCAAGCGCGCGGCGATCCTGGAAATCGGGGTCCTTATATCCGGACATAGGCGGTAATCTCGTTTCTGGTTGGCCGGCGGGGGGCGCCGGCTGTGGGGGCTGGACAGTGCTGGCGCTGGGGACGCGCCCTATTCCTCGCCCATCCGCAGCGCGGCAATGAACGCTTCCTGAGGAATACTGACGTTTCCGTATTCCCTCATCCGCGCCTTACCCTTCTTCTGCTTCTCGAGCAGCTTTTTCTTGCGGCTGATGTCGCCGCCATAGCATTTGGCGGTCACGTCCTTACGCATCGCGGCGATGGTTTCGCGCGCGATCACCTTGCCGCCGATCGCGGCCTGGATGGGCACCTTGAACAGGTGCCGCGGGATGAGGTCCTTCAGCCGTTCGCACATGCCGCGCCCGCGGCTTTCGGCGACATCGCGGTGGACGATCATCGACAGCGCATCGACCGGTTCGTTGTTCACCAGGATGCTCATCTTGACGAGGTCGCCCTCGCGCAGGCCGATCTGTTCGTAGTCGAAGCTGGCATAGCCGCGGCTGATCGACTTGAGCCGGTCGTAGAAATCGAACACCACTTCGTTGAGCGGGAGTTCGTACGTCACCTGCGCGCGGCCGCCGACATAGGTCAGGTCGACCTGGATGCCGCGCCGGTCCTGGCACAGCTTGAGGATCGCGCCGAGATATTCGTCGGGGGTGTAGATCACCGCCTTGATCCACGGCTCCTCGATCTGCTCGATACGGCTGGGATCGGGATAGTCGGCGGGGTTGTGCAGCATCAGCTCCTGCGCCGGGTCGGTCCGCGACTTGTTCAGCTGGATGCGGTAGACCACCGAGGGAGCGGTGGTGATCAGGTCGAGATCGTATTCGCGGGTGAGGCGTTCCTGGATGATCTCCAGGTGCAGCAGGCCGAGGAAGCCCGCGCGGAAGCCGAAGCCCAGCGCGGCGCTGCTTTCGGCCTCGAAGCTGAAGCTGGCATCGTTGAGCCGCAGCTTGCCGATGCTTTCGCGCAATTTCTCGAAATCGGCGGCATCGACGGGGAACAGCCCGCAGAACACCACCGGCTGCACTTCCTTGTAGCCGGGCAGCGCCTTGTCCGCCCCGCCCTTCACCGTGGTGATCGTGTCGCCGACGCGCGCCTGCTCGACTTCCTTGATCTGCGCGGTGATGAAGCCGATCTCGCCCGGGCCGAGTTCGGGCAGATCGGTGCGCTTGGGGGTGAAGCAGCCGACGCGGTCGATCAGGTGCTGCGTGCCGCCCTGCATGAAGCGGACGTTGAGGCCCTTCTTGATCGCGCCGTCCATCACGCGGACGAGGATGACCACGCCGAGATAGGGGTCGTACCATGAGTCGACCAGCATCGCCTTCAAGGGCGCGTCGCGGTCGCCGGTGGGCGGGGGGATGCGCTTGACCAGCGCTTCCAGCGTTTCCTCGATGCCGATGCCCGACTTGGCGCTGGTGAGCACCGCGCCGCCCTCTTCCCACGGGCCGGTGGCCTCGATGCCGACGATCTCCTCGATCTCCTCGGCGACGCGCTGCGGTTCGGCGGCGGGGAGGTCGATCTTGTTGATGACGGGGACGATCTCGTGGTCGTGCTCGATCGACTGGTAGACATTGGCGAGCGTCTGCGCCTCGACCCCTTGCGCCGCATCGACCACCAGCAGCGCGCCCTCGCACGCGGCGAGGGAGCGGCTGACTTCATAGGCGAAGTCGACATGGCCGGGCGTGTCCATGAGGTTGAGCTCGTAGGTCTCGCCGTCGCGCGCGGTGTAGGTGAGGCGCACGGTCTGCGCCTTGATGGTGATCCCGCGCTCCTTCTCGATGTCCATGTTATCAAGCACTTGCTCGGACATCTCGCGATCGGTCAGCCCCCCGCAATGCTGGATCAGCCGATCGGCGAGCGTCGACTTGCCATGATCGATATGGGCAATGATACTGAAATTGCGGATTTTTCTGAGATCGGTCATACAAACTGCTTAATCGGAAAAGATGGCACAAGACATGCCTCGCCCGCGCCTTAGCCGTGGCAGGCATTCTCGCCAAGCGCCCTCTGCGACGCGATTCCCGCAGCTGCTCCGATAATCAGTAGCTGGTACCCGCTTTGGGCGTGCCGACCTCGACCTCGACGAACTTGCGCTTCGACGAGGCTTCCCCCCGCCCCGCCATGATCAGCGAGTAGGGATCCTGCGGCAAGGTCGTCAGCGGGCTGCCGGCCGCTTCGATCTGATAGGGCGAGACGCGGTGCCGGGTGCACAGGCCGTCGGCGCCGTCGCTGATCAACGGGGTCTCGAACTCGACGCCCTGCACCGAGCCCTTCGACCGGCGTACGGTTGCGACGGCCAATTGGCCATTGCCCAGATCGAGCACGACTTCGGTGCCCAGAGGCACGTCCATAAGCCCCTCGATCCGCGCCCCGGTCTTCGAGAGATTGCGCATGACCACCCGGTAGCGGCTATCTTCGTGGATCAGTCCGATGCGGCGGAACACGGTCTTGCGGGTCGCGCGGTATTTCGCCGGGCCGCGCGGTTCATATTTGAGCTCGCCCGCTTCCAGCCGTTCGAGCAACTCTGCGTGAGGCATGGCGCGGGCGAAGATATACCCCTGGACCAGTGTTGCCCCGCGCTTGGTCACGAGATCGAGTTCGTCCTTCGCCTCGACGCCCTCTGCCACTGTTTCCATGTCGAGCGCATCTGCAAGGCTGACGATAGCGCTGAGGATGGCCGCGTTGTTGTTGCCTTCCTCGGTCGCGCCGCGCACGAAGCTCTGGTCGATCTTGATCTTGTCGAACGGCGCGGTACGCAGGTAGCTGAGCGAGCTGTATCCGGTCCCGAAGTCGTCGAGCGCCAGCTTTACGCCGAGCGCCTTCAATTCCTCGAAAATCCGCTGGGTGCGTCCGGCATCGCCGAGGAACACGCTCTCGGTAATTTCGAGTTCGAGCCGCTCGGGTGTCAGGCCGCTTTGCTTGAGCGCGTTGGCGACGATCTGCGGAAAATTGTCGTGCGCGAACTGCATCGGCGAGACGTTTACCGCCACGCGCAGTTCGAGCGGCCATTCGGCCGCCTGTCGGCAGACCTCGTTCAACGCCCATTCGCCCATTTCCCCGACAATGCCGATTTCCTCGGCCACGGAGATGAAATCCTCGGGCGAAATCGCGCCGCGGTCCGGATGATTCCAGCGCATCAAGGCTTCGCACCCGCGGACCATATGCGTCTTGGCGCAGACGAGTGGCTGGTAGTGCATGACCACCTGCCCGTTCTCGATGGCGTCGCGCAGGTCTTCCTCGATCTGCCGGCGATGTTTCGCGCCATCCTTGAGCTCGGCCGAATAGAAGCGGTACTGGCCCCGCCCACCGCTCTTGGCGGCATGCAGCGCCAGATCGGCGGCCGATATCAGCCCTTCCGGATCGAGCCCGTCATAAGGCGCAATGGCGACCCCGACCGACGTTCCGACGACCGCGCGCGAATCGTTGATCGAATAAGCCTGCGACAGCATCTGGATGACTCGCTGACTCAGATCGCCCAAGGCGCCGCGGTCATCCATGTCGGGCAACACGATCTGGAACGAGTCCGCGCTCCGGCGTGCGATTTCCCCCTTGCTCCCGATGATCCGTTCAAGCCGCGCAGCAACCTGCTTCAGCAGTTCGTCGCCCGCGGCATGACCCAGCGAATCGTTGATCTGCTTGAACCGGTCGAGGTCGACCATCAGCAACGCGCAGGTCCGTTTGGAATTGCGATAGGCCTTGAGCAATTCGGCCAGACGCCGGTTCATCCGGTGGCTGTTGGCCAGACCGGTAACCGGATCGTATTGCGCCAACCGTTCGGCATCGCGCCGGTTTTCCCGGCTGGCCGTGATATCCTTCGCGCTACCGCGATAGCCGGTAAAGCGCTCCTGCTCGTCGAACTGCGGTTTGCCCGCGATTTCCCACCAGACTTCGCGCCCCTCTATGGCGAGGCGGACATTGAGTTGGCTGATCGAGTTGCGCGCCCGCAGCAGGAACGCGAGCGGGCGCTCGGGCCGGTCGGGATCATCGACCTTCTCGGGGATGAAGAGTTCGCTCAGCGATTTGCCGATCGCTTCGCCCTGCGTCCAGTCAAGCTCTTTCGCCGCATTGTCGGACAGGTAGATGAGCCGGCCTTCGGCATCGGTCGCCCAGAACCAGCCCAGACCTGCGGCCTCGAAACTGTCGAGCAGTTCCACCCGGCGTTCGGCATCGGTGATGGCGATCGGACGCAGCGGCGCAGGCTGTGAACCTTCGCGTCGTTCCGTCTTCGCCCGCGACGCACGCGAGAAGAACCCTGCCATGTGAACTCATGCTCCCGAGTAGCCTCTGTGCGCCGAAATTCCCTCTCAGCGCAGCGAACCATGTAGATAAACGCAACTTCTTTCCAAACGGATAACCATGTGATCTGCGGTGTACCGCACATAGTCCGCTGCTTGCCAGCTGCCCCGACCATGTGCATTGAAGGCATGTCTCGGGGGGAGAAAGACATGCGGCATATCGCGATCGTGGGATCGGGTCCGGCGGGCTATTACACGGCCGAAGCCGCCGTCAAGAAATGGGGCGATGACGCCCGGATCGATATCTTCGACAAATTGCCGGTGCCGTTCGGCCTGATCCGCACCGGCGTCGCGCCCGATCACCAGTCGATCAAGGCGGTTGCGCGTCGGTACGAAAAAACGGCGATCGGCCAATCGGTACGCTTCATCGGCAATGTCGACGTCGGTGGTTCGGTTTCCATCGAGGAGCTCGGTTCGCTCTACGATGCGGTCATCCTGGCCACGGGCGCGCCGCAGGATCGCCCGCTGGAAATCCCTGGCGCGCGGACCGGAAATGTCTTTGGTAGTGCGGCATTCGTCGGCTGGTACAACGGCCATCCCGAGTTCGCGGGGATGGACCCCGTGCTGTCGGGCAAGCATGCCGTCGTCATCGGGATGGGCAATGTCGCGCTCGACGTGGCGCGGATCTTGGCCAAGACCGAAGGCGAATTTGCCGGCTCGGACATCGTCGCCCACGCGCTCGGGGCTTTGCGCGGCAGCGCTATCGAGAAAATCACCATCCTCGGCCGGCGCGGTCCGCACCAGATCATGATGACGCCAAAGGAACTGGGCGAGTTGGGGACGCTCGACCGCGCCGCTCCGCACGTCGATCCGGCAGATTTGCCGCCGGTTGCCGACGATGCCGTTCTCGAACCGGGGGTGCGCAAATCGGTCACGCTGCTGCGCGAATTCGCGCAGCCTGCGGCAGCCGACCGCGATGCCAAACCGGTTTCTATCGAGTTCGATTTCTTCGCCAGTCCCCGAGCCATCACCGCCACAAACGGCTGGGTAAGTGCCATAGAAGTGGAGCGGACCCGCCTCGAAACCGGGCGCGCGGTGGGTACCGGCGAAACCTATAACCTGCCGGCCGATCTGGTCGTCAGCTGTATCGGCTATCGCACCTCGGCCATAGAGGGCGTGCCGTTCGACCAGCGGGCGGGACATTTCGCCAATGACGAGGGCCGGATCCTGCCCGGCCTCTATTGCGTCGGTTGGGCCAAGCGCGGCCCCAGCGGCACGATCGGCACCAACCGGCCCGATGGATATGGGGTCATAGACACGGTCGATGAAGACATCGCCGCAAGCTCCGGCAAAGCTGGCCGCGCGGGTTTCGACGAACTGGCGCAGGAACGCGGGATCGAGATCGTCACTTTCCGCGATTGGCAGAAAATCGAGGAAGCCGAGATCGCAGCCGCGCGCGAAGGAGCGCCGCGGGAAAAGTTCGTCGATATCGAAAGCATGATCGCAGCACGCGGCGCGTGATTGTCCTTCGATCGCACAGGTCCGACACCCCGGCCAAGCAGACCGGGGGATACCGCCCTTGCCCGCCCGGCCGCTCCGCAATCGATACCCCCAGCACTGCTGTCCAGCCCGGACCAGGCGGATCGCAAGGACAATGACATGACTGCCGATCCCGCGCTCTTAGCGAACCCGCTTGCCAGCCAACCGCCGCGCCAGACCACGGGCGAAGGCGGCGCTTTCGGTCGAACCGGCTTTGCATGGGCGATCTTCGAATGGGCCCGCAACCCCTATTACATCCTGATCGTGATCTACATCTTCGCGCCCTATTTTGCGCGCGACATTATCGGCGCGGACCTGCTTGCCAGCGGTGCGCTGGACGACCTGCCGCCCGGCGACGCGCTTGCCGCAGCCAATGCGCAGGGGCAGGCAACCATAGCCTCGGTGACCAAATGGGCCGGTTTCATTGCCGCCCTGACCGCGCCGATCCTGGGTGCGGCGCTCGACCGCGGCGGGCGGCTGAAACCGATCCTCGCGCTATTCCTCGGGGCCATCGCGGTTTGTTCGGCGCTGCTGTGGTTCGCGATGCCGGGGGGCGAAGGCCTGCCGGTTCCCGCGATCATGGCCCTGCTGGTGGTCGCCTATGTCGGCTACACCTATTCAGAGGTGACGCACAATGCGATGCTCAGCGTGTCGGGCGAACCACGCCGACTGGCGATGATATCGGGTCTCGGACTGGGTCTCGGCAACCTCGCTGCGACCTTGATCTTTCTCGCGATTGCCGTGCTCTTCGTGCTGCCCGCTGCGATCGCCTGGCCATTCGCGGCGCCGCAATTCGGAATCGACCTGACGACGTTCGAACATGCGCGGCTAGCCGGCCCGATCTGCGCGGTGTGGCTGGTGCTGTTCTCGATACCCTTCTTCACCAGGGCACGAGACCCGGGCGTCCCCGGGGCCAGTTGGATGCGCGCCTTCCGGGAAGGCGCACGCAGCGTTGCGCGCACGCTGCGCGAGGCAGCGCGATACCGCGAATTGATGCGGTTCCTCATCGCGCGGATGTTCTACGCCGACGCGATGGCTGCGCTGCTGGCGCTCGGCGCGGTTTATGTCGCGCTCTTCCTCGGCTGGAATTTCCTCGAAATGCTCTGCTACGCGATCTTCGCCAGCGCCTGCGCATTCGGCGGCGGCATTTTCGGCGGCTGGCTGGAAGGAAAGGTCGGCGTAAAGCGCGCGCTGGCCCTGGAAATCCTCGCCATGGTGGGTGTCGGACTGCTCCAGCTGAGTATCACCCGCGAAAGCCTGTTCCTCGGCTTGGTCGACAATGTGGTGGTGTGGGACGGGCTCGTCTTCCGCACCCTGTCGGACCTCGTCTATCTCGGTCTCATCAGCGTGATTGCGGTGACCGCCACTGCCAGTATTTCGTCGAGCCGTACGATGTTGGTCACGCTTGCCCCGCCGGGCCGTAGCGGTGAATTCTTCGGCCTCTACGCGATTGCCGGCACCATCACCGTATGGATGGGGCCGCTGCTGGTCGAACAGTTCACCCTGTGGTCGGGCGACCAGCGGATCGGCATGACTTCGATCCACCTGCTGTTCGCGATCGGCTTCCTCGTCCTGCTTGCCGTCCGCATGCCCACGCACGCCGAATAGTTCGGCGCTGGACTCATCGGTTGCAATGTGGAACCTTCCTCGGCGGAGAGAGGAGCACCAACATGCCCGCATATGATCTGATCATTCGCAACGGGACCATTGTCGATGGTACCGGACAGGACCGCTTTACCGGGGATCTCGCCGTGAAGGACGGGCTCATCGCTCAAGTGGGCCACGTCAGCGGCGACGCCGCCGAGGAGATCGATGCGGAGGGTCACCTGGTCACCCCCGGCTTCGTCGACATTCACACGCATTACGACGGACAAGCGACCTGGGACCAGGAAATGGCCCCGTCGAGCTGGCACGGCGTAACGACCGTCGTCATGGGCAATTGCGGTGTCGGTTTCGCTCCGGCGCGTCCCGACAAGCACGAATGGCTGATCGGCCTGATGGAAGGCGTGGAAGACATTCCCGGGACCGCGCTGGCGGAGGGCATGAAGTGGAACTGGGAAACCTTCCCCGAATATCTCGATGCGCTGGAAGAACTGCCCCGTACCGTCGATGTCGGCACCCATGTCCCGCATGGCTCGGTGCGCGCCTATGTTCTGGGCGATCGCGAGCGTCCCGGTGCCGTTCCGACCGCCGAAGACATCGCCGCCATGAGTCGCATCGTCGAAGACGGCGTGCGCGCGGGCGCGCTGGGATTCTCCACTTCGCGTACGGTGCTTCACCGGGATATCGGCGGTGAGGTCGTCCCCGGCACCACCGCCACTGCCGAGGAGCTGGTCGAGATCGGCCGCGCAATGGGCCGTGCCGGGCACGGCGTGTTCGAAATGGCCAGCGACATGATGCGCGAATGGGACGAATTCGGCTGGATGGGCAAGATGAGCCGCGAGACCGGGCTGCCGGTCACCTTCGCGGCGCTCCAGTCGATCGCCAAGGAGCTCCCGCTCGACGAGCAGATCGCGAGCATGCGCGCCGAGAACGACAATGGCGCGAACATCGTCGCGCAGATCGCGCTGCGCGGCAACGGCATCGTCATGGCGTGGCAGGGCACCGTGCATCCCTTCCGGCTCAAACCGAGCTGGAAGGAAATCGAGGACCTTCCGTGGGAAGAGCAGAAGGCCAAGCTGTTCGACCCCGAGTTCAAGGCGCGCCTGATCGCCGAACAGCACGATTTTTCCGAGGTCAACCAGGACATCATGGGCCTGATCATGGTCGTTTGCGGCGGCTGGAACATGCAGTTCGAAATGGACCCCGACTTCAATTACGAACCGACGGCCGAGGAAAGCGTGCTCGAACGCGCCAGGGCAGCGGGCATGTCGGGCGATGAATATGCCTACGAGCTGCTGTGCCGCGACGAGGGCAAGGGCTTCATCTACCTGCCGATCCTCAATTACGCCGATGGCAATCTCGATTTCCTGAAAGACCTGCAACACGCCGACGACACGGTGAATTCGCTGTCCGATGGCGGCGCGCATTGCGGGACGATCTGCGATGCCGCCTCGCCCACCTTCATGCTGCAGCACTGGGTGCGCGACCGGGCGCGCGGCACGATCGGCCTCGAAAACGCGATCAAGCGGCAATGCAACGACACGGCCCGGCTCTACGGGCTGGAGGACCGCGGCGTGCTGGCGCCCGGCTATCTGGCCGATATCAACATCATCGACATGGACCGGATCAAGCTGGGCAAGCCCTGGCTGGCCTTCGACCTGCCTGCGGGCGGCAAACGCTTGCTGCAGAAGGCCGATGGCTATGTCGCGACGATCAAGAACGGAAAGGTCACATTCCGCGAAGGCGAATGGACGGGCGAGGCGCCCGGTGGCCTTATCCGCGGCCCGCAGCGGGCCGAGATGCTGGAGGCTGCAGAATGAAAGCAATCCGTACGGGCGCGAAACCGTCCACCCTCGATGCGCTGGAATGGGTCGATATCGACGCCGCAGCGGCGCCCGGTCCGGGCGAGATTACCGTCGATCTGAAGGCCAGTTCGCTCAACTATCACGATTACGCCGTCGTGAAAGGCATGATCCCGACCGAACCGGGTCGCATCCCCATGTCGGATGGCGCTGGCATCGTCTCGGCGGTAGGCGACGGGGTGACCGAATTCTCCGTGGGCGACCATGTGGTCAGCACCTTCTTCCCCGACTGGCTCGACGGCCGCCCGCCGTCCAGCGCGTTCACCCGCGTTCCCGGTGACGGGATCGACGGCTATGCGCGCGGGGCAGTGACTACCCCGACCCACTGGTTCACGCGCGCACCCTCCGGGTTCAGCCATGCCGAGGCTGCAACGCTGACCTGCGCCGGGCTGACCGCCTGGCGCGCATTGTTCGTCGACTACGCGGTCAAGCCGGGCGACACCGTGCTGGTCCAGGGCACGGGCGGGGTCTCGATCTTCGCCCTGCAGTTCGCGAAGGCCGCGGGCGCCACTGTCATCGCCACCTCTTCCTCCAACGAGAAGCTCGAACGGGTGCGCGAACTGGGGGCGGACCATTTGATCAATTACAAGGAAGTCGAAGCCTGGGGCCCGAAGGCGCTGGAGATAACCGGCGGGCGCGGGGTCGACTGCGTGGTCGAAATCGGCGGGGCGGGCACGCTCGACCAATCGATGCTGGCCACGCGCGTTGGCGGGCATGTCGCGCTGATCGGTGTGCTGGCAGGTTTCGCCGGGCCGGTGCAGACCGCGCTGCTGTTCTCCAAGAACCTCAAGGTGCAGGGCCTCACCGTCGGCAGCCGCGCGATGCAGCAGGACATGATCGCTGCGATCGAGGCCAACGGCATCAAGCCGGTCATCAGCGATACCTTCGCGCTAGCCGACCTCGCCGATGCCTTCCGCCATCAGGAAAGCGGGAGCCACTTCGGCAAGATCGCAGTCGAGATCTAGGGGCGCGGTTACCTGCCATAGCGGGGACCGGACACTGACCGGGTATCGCGGGGCCGGCCTCCACCGGCCCCCGGCGGCCCATCACGGTTCGATGATGATTCCCTTGGCGGGATCGACACTGCCGCCGGTCATCCTGACGAAAACGTCGCGTGCAGCAGCAAGGCCCGCATGGCGTTCAATGGTCACGCTGTCGCCGGCATCGGCAAGGAATATACGCCAGCTCTCGGCCATCTGGCGGCCCGCTTCCTGCGGCCCCAGGTCCTTGAACAGCGCGACCGCATGGTCGGGTGCGAAGAACAGCGTCGGCGCCGGTCCGGGCAGGTCCCCCGCCCCGCCGCCGCGCTCCTCGATATGTGTTGCACCCACCAGGCAGGAGTACTTCAACGCGTCGCCAAGATGCGCATGGATCGCGCCCAGCAGACGGGCGTTGCCGGCAAAATCGACCGATACCGAGGGTCGGCTGGCCAGTGCCTGCACGTCGTCATAGGCCAGCACTTCGTCGTAGAGACCGCTCTGTTTCACGAAAGCGACATTCCCCGAAGAGGTCAGGCCGATCCGCCGGATATCCGGCGAACGATGCCTGGCCGTACTGGCAAGGCCCATGGCAGTCTTGGACGATGCGCTGGTCAGGATTACCTGTTCGGCGCCGAACCAGTCCTGCGAGCGCATGAAGTATTCGATCAGGAAACCGGTCTTGAACAGCGGACCGAAGATCATCCGTTCGCCTTCGCGCGCCGGATCGTGTTCCGGGTCGGCTGCAAGCCGCGAATAGCTGTTGTAGACCGGGCTCATCGGCTGGCGATGTGCGGCCATGTCGGTAAAGCCGCTGGCGGACAGTTTTCCGGGCACGACGTCCAGATGCGTCGCCATCGGCAGGTAGCCATAGACCCGCTCGCCCACGGATATCTCGGACACATTGCTTTCGATGACGCGTGCATGCCCCCACATGGGCACGATGCCCATGCCGTCGGTGCCTGCCCACTGCACGGGGAAGAAGTTCCAGTATCCGAAGCCGTCGCCGACGACCGCATAGGTCACGTTGTTCGCCGTGACCGAGAAGCTTTCGATTTCCAGGCGCACCGCATCGTCGGCCAGCTTTCCTTGGTCGCAATCGACCAGTCGGGCCTCGCCGATTGCATTCTTGCGGACATGGACTTGCTGCATTCGCGTCTCTCCTTCGAGAGCGACGCTAACCGCAGATCTACGCCAATGCGAGCGCTTAAACCCGCATCGGCATGAGGACGTAGAGCGCGGGCGAATTCTCGTCCTTGCGGATCAGCGTCGGGGCGCCAGCATCGGCCAGATGGATTTCCACCGTGTCGGCATCGATCTGGTTGAGGATGTCCTTGAGATAGCCCGCGTTGAAGCCGATTTCGAACCCGTCGGACGAATATTCCGCCGGCACTTCCTCGGTCGCGGTGCCATTGTCGGGGCTGGTTACGGTCAGCGTGACCTTGTCCCGATCAAGCCCCATCTTGACCGCGCGGGTCTTCTCGGTGGCGATCGTCGCCACGCGGTCGACCCCCTCGTGGAAGCTCTTCGGGTCGAGCTTAAGGAGCTTGTCGTTACCCGTTGGAATAACGCGCGAATAATCGGGGAAGGTCCCGTCGATCAGCTTGCTGGTCAGGACCACTCCGCCCTCGCCGCCGAGCGTGAAGCGGACCTTGCTGGCCGACAGGTCGATCTGGACATTGCCGTCGAGCGACTCGTCGAGCAGCTTGCGCAGTTCGGCCACGGCTTTGCGCGGTACGATCACGTCGGGCATGCCTTCTGCCCCATCAGGCCGCGGCAGAGTGAAGCGCGCGAGCCGGTGACCGTCGGTTGCGGCCGCCCGCAGGACGGGTTCGTTGTCGTCCGACACGTGGAAAAAGATACCGTTCAGATAATACCGGGTTTCCTCGGTCGAGATCGCGAAACGCGTCCGATCGATGAGGTCGGCGAAGGTCTTGGCGGGCAGTTCGAAACTGGTCGGCAGATCGCCTTCGACGATGACCGGGAAGTCGTCGCGCGGGAGCGTCGGCAGCGAGAAGCGGCTGCGCCCCGCCTTGATCGCCATGCGGTTTTCCGCCGCTTCGAGGCTGACCTGCGAACCTTCGGGCAGCTTGCGCGCGATATCGAACAGCAGGTGCGCCGAAACGGTGATCGCCCCGGCACTGTCGACATTGGCTTCCATATGCTCGATCACCTGCAGATCGAGGTCGGTTGCCATGACCCTGAGCGAATTGTCGCCTTCGGCTTCGATCAGCACGTTGGAGAGGATCGGGATGGTATTGCGGCGCTCCACGACCGACTGGACGTGGCTGAGACAACGCAGCAGCGTCGCGCGTTCGATGGTGGCCTTCATGGTCCTACTTTCGTCCCTCTTGGGCGCCTGGCAGGCCGGAATCGCCCCACCAGCGCCGGAATACGGATAGTCACCCTAGCGGGGCGGGCATGGGGGGCAAGGCCGGACGCCGCGGCGCCGCAATTCGTTGGGGAAAAGTGGGTGAAATCAGCCCATCATCGCCATGCCGCCGTTCACGTGCAGCGTCTGGCCAGTGACATAGGCTGCCTCGTCGCTCGCAAGGTAGGCAACCGCAGCGCCGATCTCGTCGCCTTCGCCCATGCGGCCCATCGGAATACGCCCGTTGATCGCCGCTTTCTGCTCGTCGTTCAACGCGTCGGTCATCGCCGTGCGGATGAAGCCGGGGGCCACGCAGTTCACGGTGATGTTCCGGCTGGCAAGTTCCTGCGCGAGGCTTTTGGACATGCCGGTCAGGCCCGCCTTGGCGGCGACATAGTTCATCTGGCCGGGGTTGCCGGTATGCCCGACCACGCTGGTGATCGAGATGATCCGCCCGCCCTTGGCCTTCATCATCGGCCGTGCGCTGGCGCGCATCAGGCGGAAGCTCGCCTCGAGATTGATGCGGATCACCTGGTCCCACTCGTCGTCCTTCATCCGCATGGCGAGATTGTCACGGGTGATGCCGGCATTGTTGACGAGGATGTTCATCGAACCCAGCGTATCGACGGTGGCCGGGATCAGTTCCTCGACCTGCGTCGGATTGGAAAGGTCGCAGGTGATCTCGACATGGTCATGGCCGAATTCGTCGTTGAGCTGTTCGCGGAAGGCGCGCAGCTTGTCGCCGTTGGAGCCGGACAGCGCGAGGCGCGCACCCTGCTTCGCCAGCGCGTAGGCGATCGACGAACCGATCCCCCCGCTGGCCCCGGTCACGAGCGCGGTCTTTCCTTCGAGGCTGAACATCATGCGTTCTCCTTGGCGAAGTTTTCGAGGTCTTCCATGGTGACGAGGCTGACGGTTGCGGCCTCCTTGTCGATGCGGCCCACCATCGGGGCGAGCACCTTGCCGCCCACTTCGACAAACCGTTCGATGCCTGCCTCGCGCATCGCCAGCACGCTTTCGCGCCAGCGGACGCGGCCGGTGATCTGATCGACCAGCAGCGCCTGTTCTTCCGCCGGATCGGTGACGCGTGCGGCAGTGACATTGGCGAACAGCGGCACTGCAAAGGCCTGCGGGGGCGTCGTTTCGAGCGCGTTCTTCATGCGCAGCGCAGCAGGACCCATCAGCGAACAGTGGAACGGTGCCGAAACGGGCAGCTTGATTCCGCGCTTGATCCCGTGATCCTTCGCCATTTCGATCGCGCGGTCGATCGCCTCGGCGTGGCCGGAGATAACGACCTGCGTCGGATCGTTGTCATTGGCGACTTCGCAGACCTGCCCCTCGGCCGCTGCCTCGGCCAGCGCGGTGGCCTTTTCGATATCGGCACCGAGCAGCGCGGCCATCGCGCCGACGCCGATCGGAACCGCATCCTGCATTGCGATGCCGCGCAGGCGCAGCAGCTTGGCCGTGTCGGTCAGCGAGAATGCCCCGGCGGCGCACAGCGCGCTGTATTCGCCGAGCGAATGGCCCGCGACGCAATCGGCCGTGTCGGCCAGCGTCACGCCGAATTCCTTTTCGAGGACCCGGGCAGTGGCCACCGAATTGGCCATGATCGCCGGCTGCGCATTGGCAGTCATCGTCAGTTCGCTTTCGGGGCCATCCTTCATCAGCGCGGAAAGCTTCTGCTTGAGCGCTTCGTCGACTTCCTGGAACACTTCGCGCGCATGCGCGCTGGCTTCGGCGAGATCGGCGCCCATGCCGACCTTCTGGCTGCCCTGGCCGGGAAAGATGAATGCAGTCATAAAATCTCCTCGACCGCGCGACTAGGCGCGAGCGCCCCGCGTCTCAAGTCCGAAGGGGACAATCTTGTTGGCAGCATCGTGGCCGATATCCGCCCGGCCGAGGTAGGGGATGCCGCTGCGCCGGCACCAGTCCTGCGCGATGGCGACTTCGTCGGTGCCGAAGGGGCGGTCGTTGACGGGGACATCGCTGATGCGGCCCAGACGCAGGCCCGCGATTCCCTGCAGATGCTGCGTAGCATGGAACAGCAGGCGGTCGACCGCATAGAGATGCTCCGCCACTTCCTCGATCATGACGACATGACCCGACAGGTCGGGCGCGAGTTCGGTCCCCGCCAGCATCGCCAGGGTCGTCAGGTTGAAGGCCGCCGCAGGCCGTTCATCGAGATCCGGTTCCAGGCCATCGGTGCCGCCCTTGAACCAGTCCAGCGCGCGCTCGATCGCAGCGGCGCCGCCCTCGCGCCGGACGTCGCCCGCCAGCGGCCCATGCGCGACGCGCCCGATGCCATGCCTGTACAGCGCGGCGAGCAGGAAGCCGGTGTCGGAATAGCCGAGATAGGACTTGTCCCGCGCTGCCGCGTTCATTTCCGCCACCGCCTGCGGGGCGATGCGGTTCGAACCATAACCGCCCATCGCGAACCACACCGCATCGAATCCGGGATCGTTGGCGCAATCGAGCAAGGCGGCGAGCCGCACCGCGTCGCTGCCGGCGAAATGCCCGTCTTCGGCAAAGCATTGTTCGTGGAACTGCAACGATACGTCGCTGCGCCCCGCCACCAGCGCTTCGACCGCTTCTGCCCGTTCGCGCTTCAACCGCTTTCCGGGGGCGCAGATCGCAATTCTGACCATGCGCCCTGCTAGCGTGCTTGTATCGCGCGGCACAACTCAATAGCTGCACGCGCATGAGCGATATGCCCACTCCAGATGAATTGTTCGCCCGTCCCTTCTTCTTCTGCGGGATCGGCGGATCGGGAATGCTGCCGCTGGCGCAGATCCTCAAAGGTCGCGGCTGCACGGTCGAAGGATCGGACCGCAGCCACGATCAGGGCCGCACGCCCGACAAGTTCGCTGCGCTCGAACAACAGGGTCTCACGCTGCATCCGCAGGACGGCAGCGGGATCGTCTCGGCCAAGCAGATCCTCGTCGCCAGCGCCGCGGTGGAAGATACCGTACCCGATGCCAAGCGCGCCAAGGAACTGGAGTGCCTGCGGCTGACCCGCGCCGAGCTCAATTCGATCCTCTTCAACACCAGCGGTGCGGGGCTGGCGGTTGCCGGGACCAGCGGCAAGTCGACCGTCACCGGCATGCTCGGCTGGATCCTCCACGCCTGCGGGCGCGAGCCGACGATCATGAACGGCGCAGTGATGAAGAACTTCGTCTCGTCCGAACGCCCCTATGCCAGCGCGGTGGTCGGCGGGCAGAGCCTCTATGTCAGCGAGGTCGACGAAAGCGACGGGTCGATCGCGCTCTATCGCCCCGCGGTCGGCGTGCTGCTCAATGTCAGTCTCGACCACAAGAGCATGGAAGAGCTGCGCCAGCTGTTTGGCGATTACCTTTCACGCAGCCGCATTTCGGTGATCAATGCCGACGATCCCGAAGCGCTGGCGCTGCTGCCGCATGCGAAGGAAGTCGTCACCTTCGGGATCGAGCAGGAAAAGGCGCAGATCGGCGTCGTCCCCGGCTCGGTCGCGGAAGGCCCGATGCGGCAGGCCGCGCTGGTCGTCGACCGGCACGACGGCAGCGAACATCCGTTGATGTTCAACCTGCCCGGGCGGCACAATCTGGCCAACGCGCTGGCGGCAATCGCAGCGGCAGCGGCAGCGGGCATACCGGTCGCCAATGCGGTCGCCGCGCTCGCCGGTTTCGAAGGTCTCGCGCGGCGGTTCGACATCGTCGGCACCAGCCCGTCCGCCATCACCGTGATCGACGATTTCGGCCACAATCCGGAAAAATGCGCCGCCACGCTACGCACGCTCAAGGCGCACCCGGGCCGCGTTCTCGCCTTCTTCCAGCCGCACGGCTACGGGCCCCTGCGCCAGATGGGCGAGGAGCTGGCCCAGACCTTCGCGCATGAACTGGGTGACGAGGACCGCGTGATCCTGTGCGACCCGGTCTATTTCGGCGGCAGTGTCGATCGCAGCGAAGGCAGCGAACGGATCGTGCGGCTGATCGAGAAGGCGGGCGGCCATGCCGAACACATTCCCGAGCGCACGGCGGTGGGCGACAGGCTCGCCGAACTCGCGCAGCCAGGGGACCGGATCGTTGTCATGGGCGCGCGCGATGACACGCTGAGCGGATTTGCACGCGACCTGTTCGACCGACTGGCCTAGATCGCGGCGGGGCCCGCGGCCTCACGCGCCACGGCCCGGCGATATCCCTCGCGTGCGGTCAGCCGTTCGCGGTAGTCCCTGAGCGATTGCGGCACGCCCTCGTCCAAGCCCACCCGGCCCGCCAGGATCAGCGCGTAACCGCAGCAGATATCGGCCACGGTAAAGCGGCCCGCGCACAGGTAGTCGCGCGTTTCGAGGCGCTGCTCGAGCTTGACGAGGCGCTTCCAGAACCACTTGGCATAGGCCTCGCCCGCCTCGCTCCAGCCCTTATTCTTCTCGAACAGGGCGAAGCGCATATAGACGGTTTGCGGGAAAGTGATCGTGGCATCGGCGTGGTAGGTGAAATCGAGATAGGCGGGATAATCCATCTCGTCCGGCGCCACGACCAGCGACTGGTCCGCGCCCTTGGTGGCCAGGTAATGCGCGATCGCACAGCTCTCGGTCATGTGCGCCGCGCCATCGACCAGCATGGGTACCGTACCCAGGGGATTGACCTCAAGGTAGTCGGGCGTCTTGAAGCGGGGCGGGAACGGCAACAGCCGCAGGTCAATAGCGACCCCCGCCTCTTCCGCCGCCCAGGTCGCCCGCAGGCCGCGCGCCCCTGCGCAGGTGTAAAGGACCGGCGGCTCAGTGGTCGCCATGGGTAATGCCGATCTTGAAGACCTTGTGGATGAGGATCGCCAGCACGAAGCCGAGCGCGAGCCCCGTCAGGGCGGACAGCGCCGCATAGGTTCCCCAGCCGAGGATGCCCGAAAGTCCGCCGGTCACCGCTTCCACCGTGTGCTGCAGCCCATGCGCCCAATCGGAGGGACCATGGATGCCCAGTTCGTGCAGGCTGTGCAGGATGATGCCGCCGCCGACCCACAGCATCGCGATCGTGCCGATGAAGGACAGCGTGGTCAGCAGATAGGGTACCGAGGTCACCAGAAACTGCCCGAAGGCCTGTGCTGCGGCCGAAGTCTTCTCGCGCAGGTGCAATCCGATATCGTCCAGCTTCACGATCAGCGCGACCGATCCATAGACCACCAGTGTCACGCCGATACCGACGATCGCCAGCACGCCCGCGCGTACGATGAAGTCTTCCGCGGCCACCTCGTTCAGCGTGATCGCCATGATTTCGGCCGAGAGGATCAGATCGGTGCGGATTGCGCCGTTGACCCGCTGTTTCTCGAACGCCGCCGGGTCGGTGATCTCATCCTCCACAGTGACGCCGTGTTTCTGGCCGCCCAGCTTTTCCATCACCTTTTCCGCCCCTTCATAGGACAGGTAGCAACCGCCCAGGATCAGGATGAAGACGATGGCGCTGGGAAGCAGCCAGCTGAGCAGCAGCGCGCCGGGCAGCAGGATGATGAGCTTGTTCTTCAGGCTGCCCTTGGTGATGTTCCAGATGATCGGCAGTTCGCGCGCAGGGCTGAGGCCCGTGACGTAACTCGGCGTGACCGCCGCATCGTCGATCACGACGCCGGCGGTCTTCGAGCCCGCCCTGCCCGCCGCAACCGTAATATCGTCGACCGAGGCCGCCGCCGCGCGGGCGATGATCGACACGTCGTCTAGCAGGGCTACAAGTCCACCGGGCACGCACTACTCCTTCGTTTTCCAACCAATGCCGCCCTGCCCGCCCGGTTCCACCCTGCCAAGCCCCGAGATTGGCTTGCATTCGTCGCCAATCCCGTTATGTGCGCGCATCCCCTGCCTGTGGGCGGGGATTCGAAGAAAGCCGGAGGGGCCCCGCAATCCCGCGGACAAGCCAGCGATCGGCCACATGTGAAAGGACAAGGGCATGGCTCTATACGAGCATGTTTTCCTGGCGCGACAGGACCTGAGCCAGGCTCAGGTCGACCAGCTCGCCGCCACCGCTACCGAGATTGTCGAGAAGAACGAAGGCAAGGTCACCAAGACGGAGACCTGGGGCCTCAAGAACCTCGCCTACAAGATCGACCGCAACCGCAAGGCGCATTTCGTGATGCTCAACATCGAGGGCCCCGGTGCCGTCGTGGAAGAGCTCGAGCGCCAGACCCGCATCAATGAAGACGTCATCCGCTACATGACCATCCGTGTCGAAGAGCACGAAGAAGGTCCGAGCGTGATGATGCGCAAGAACGAGCGCGATGCGAAGAAGCGCCGCGACCGCGAGGAGCGTAACTGATGGCCCGCCCGTTTTTCCGCCGCCGCAAGTCCTGCCCCTTCTCGGGCAAGAATGCCCCGACGATCGACTACAAGGACGTCCGCCTGCTGCAGGGCTTCATGTCCGAACGTGGCAAGATCGTCCCCAGCCGCATCACCGCCGTCAGCGCGAAGAAGCAGCGTGAACTGGCCAAGGCCATCAAGCGCGCCCGTCATATCGGCTTGCTGCCGTACATCGTGAAGTAAGGGGAATAATCATGGATATCATTCTCCTTCAGAGGATCGAAAAGCTCGGCTCGATCGGTGACGTCGTCACCGTGAAGGACGGCTATGCCCGCAACTTCCTGCTCCCGCAGAAGAAGGCCCTGCGCGCCAACGAAGCCAACAAGAAGGTCTTCGAAGCGAACCGCGACCGCCTGGAAAAGGAAAACGCGGAACGTCGCAGCGAAGCCGAGAAGTCCGGCGAGAAGGTCCAGGGCGAAGAAATCGTCCTGATCCGTGCCGCGTCGAACACCGGCCAGCTCTATGGTTCGGTCAACGTGCGCGACATCGCCGCGTCGCTGGCCGAAAAGGGCCACGAGATCGACAAGAAGCAGGTCATCATGGGTGACCCGATCAAGGCGATCGGCATGCATGAAGTCCGCATCGACCTGCACCCCGAGGTCTCGGTCACGATCAAGGCCAACGTCGCCCGCAGCGACGATGAAGCCGAACTGCAGAGCCAGGGTATCGACGTGATGGCGCAGATGTTCGAAGACGAACAGCGCGAGATCGAAGAACAGGCCGAAGCGAACCGGACCGACCCGACGCTCGAACCGGGTGAAATCCCCGCCGACATGCTCGAAGACGACATCAGCACGCCCGAAGGCATGAGCGAGACCGAAGCCAAGATCGAAGCGACCGCGCCCGAAGGCGAGTAAGCTTCGTCGCTTCGTGCGATCGACAATCAGGGCGCGGCGGCTTCGGTCTCCGCGCCCTTTTTGTAAGAACCGCCTGCGCACCCTATGTGGGTGGGCGACATAAATCCTAAAACAACAAGAGGCAGGAGCAACGCCCATGGAATCCATCGAACAGACGCTCGACCGGCTCGAGAAAATCTACGACGCTGCCGTGGAGCGGCTCCGCGAGGACGTGATCGCCTTCGGCCGCGAACGCGAGCTTCCCGCGCCCGAACGGCGCCACGACGGCAGCTATGCCTATCCCGAATTGCGCCTGCGCTTTCGCGGAGGCGACCAGCCTGCCGACCGCAACCGCGCGTTCGGCCGTCTCAATGCGCCCGGGCTGTACACCACCACGGTCACCCGCCCGGAGCTGTTTCGCGACTATCTGCGCGAGCAGCTCGAACTGATCAGCGAGAATTACGAGGTCGAACTCGAAGTCGGTTCCTCGAAACAGGAGATCCCCTTCCCCTATGTCCTCGACGGGGGCGCCGGGGCCGAGCTGGCAGGCGTCGATCCCAATCTGATCGCGCGGCATTTCCCCTCGACCGAACTGGCCGATATCGGCGACGAGCTGGCCGATGGCATCGTGCTCGAAAACGATGACGACCCGATCCCGCTGTCGCTGTTCGACGGGTTGCGGACCGATTTCAGCCTGGCCCGGCTGGCACATTACACCGGGACCAGCACCGATCACTTCCAGCGTTTCATCCTGTTCACCAATTATCATCGCTATGTTGATGAATTCGTGGACTGGGCGGGCGCGCAGCTGGGCTCCAACGGCTACACCGCACTGGCCGGTGCCGGGGGCATGATGCTTACCGAACAGACCGATAATGCGCGCGCGCAGCTGTCCGACACCGCATGGCGCCGGCACCAGATGCCCGCCTACCACCTCGTCGGCCCCAATCGCGAAGGGATCACGCTGGTCAATATCGGCGTCGGCCCGTCCAACGCCAAGACGATCTGCGATCACCTTGCGGTGCTGCGGCCCGAGGCATGGCTGATGATCGGGCACTGCGGCGGCCTGCGCCCCAGCCAGAAGATCGGCGATTACGTCCTGGCGCATGCCTATCTGCGCGACGACCACGTGCTCGACCCGGTGCTGCCGCCGGAAATCCCGCTTCCCGCGATCGCCGAAGTGCAGCAGGCGCTGGCGGGTGCGGCCGAAGCGGTTTCGGGCGAACATGGTGCCGATCTCAAGAAGCGGATGCGCACCGGTACGGTGGTCACGACCGACGATCGCAACTGGGAGCTGCGCTTCACGCAGTCGGCCAAGCGCATGAGCCTGAGCCGCGCGGTCGGCGTGGACATGGAAAGCGCCACCATCGCGGGCCAGGGTTATCGCTTCCGCGTCCCCTACGGCACCTTGCTGTGCGTTTCGGACAAGCCCCTGCATGGCGAGATCAAGCTACCCGGACAGGCCAATGCCTTCTACGAAGAAGCGATTGCCGCGCATCTCCAGATCGGGGTCAATGCCTGCAAGCGGCTGCGCGAAGAAGGCCCCCGCCTCCACAGCCGCAAGCTGCGCGCGTTCAACGAGCCGCCGTTCAGATAGGCCCTTGGGAAAACCGCGGCATCAAGGTTAACGGCTTGGGGAGGATTTGCTGCCACCAGCCATCGCGATGTATATCGCGAAGCCCGAATCCAAGCCGAAGCCGCGCCGATTGCTGGGATTGTCCCAGGCTGTAATCGCGATCGGCGCGGTCGGCGGCCTGCTGCTGGCGCCGCCGGCTTTCGGCCAATTGGCATTCTACCCCATATCTCCTGCGGCGGACCGGGCCTTGCCCGGAATCGTGTTTCAGGACGGGCGGCGCGCTGTCGCCCGCACCGCGCTGGGCGGTGGTTATGTGATGCAGGGCGCACGTCCGCCGCTTTTCGAGCTTCTCTTCGAGCACGGCATCCTCGTTCTCGCCGTTCCGCGGGGCGGCTGCACCGGAGCAATCAGTGGATCATAACGAAATCAACGCGCTGCGCACCAAAGGCGTGATAGGAATTGCGATCGCGGGCTGGGCTGCATCGCTGAGCCTTGCCGCACTGATCCCGGCGATGGGCACGCAGGCCTTCCATGCACTCGCCGCGAGCGTCTTGCTGAACCTGCTGCCGACGATCGCGGCCTGGCAACGCCGCTACGACAGCGCTGCACGCATGGCGGTTGCGCTCATGGCTGCGCTGCAGCCTGCGCTCATGCTCTACGCGCTGCGCGGTGCTCCGTGGCAGATCGATATGCATATGTATTTCTTCGTCGCCATCGCGACGCTCACGATCCTGTGCGACGTCCGCCCGATCCTGCTCGCTGCGGCAACCGTCGCCCTGCACCACCTCATCCTGTCGATTGCGGCGCCCAGCTGGGTCTTTTCCGGTGGCGGAGGTGTGAACCGGGTGTTCATCCACGCGCTCGCCGTGGTGCTGGAAGCAGGCGTATTGTGCTATATTGCCACCACGCTCAATTCGCTGATCACGCGCATCGGTTCTGCGCTGGCGGAAAGCGAACAGGCCACGCGGTCTGCCGAAGAGGCGCTCCGCCTTGCCGATTCGGAGCGCGCCGAACGCAGCCGGCTGGAAAGCGACCTCGCCGCCCGTCGGCGCGAAGACATGCTGCGGATCGCGGCCGATTTCGAAAGCTCGGTTTCCGAAGTCACGATGGCGGTGGCCAAGAGCGCTCGCGCGCTGGACGAGGTGATGCATTCGCTGGATGAGAATGCGCGCGACACCGGGCAGCAAGCAGGCGAAGTCGCCGCAGCTGCCTCGCAGGTATCCAGTGCCATCGATGCGGTGGCCGGCAGCGTTACCGAATTGTCCCGTTCGATCGGCAACATCGCAGTGACCGCCGGTCGCCAAGACGAGCTTGCCAGCGAGGCAGGAACGCGCACCGAAACCGGCGGCGACGCGGTCCGATCGCTTGCCAACCAGTCGAAGACCATCGGCGATGCGACGCGTTCGATCGCCGAAATTGCCGAAATGACCAATTTGCTCGCGCTCAATGCCACGATCGAGGCTGCCAGCGCAGGGGATGCCGGCAAGGGTTTCGCCGTGGTGGCGCAGGAGGTCAAGCAGCTCGCCGCGCAGGCCGCACGTGCCACGCGCGAGATCGAGGACCTGCTCTCGGGCATCAGCAAGGGCACCGGCGAAGCTGAGAACAGCTTCGGCAAGCTCAGCGGGGCAATCGCCGAACTCGCCAGATCGGCGATGACGGTGCGCAGCGATGTCGACAACCAGCGGGCGGCGACCTCCAGCATCGAACAGACCATGGGCGACACCGCTGCGGGCACCGAACAGATGGCCCACAACAGCGCCGTCTTGGCGAACCGCGCAAGCACCACCCAGAAGCTGTCCGGCGATGCCCGGCAGAACGTGAAGGCGCTGCTCGAGACCATCCATTCGCTCGAGCGATCGGCCGGCGACTTCGTTGCCAGTATCAAGGCCGCCTGATTGGCGACCGTGACGGCGATGCCATTCTTCGATAGCCTGCTGTCGGGGAGGACATTGATCGCATGACCACAATACCCAATCGCTCGCGCTCGGTCGCGGGCCGGGTCGCCATCGTCACCGGGGCCGCCAGCGGCATGGGCCGCGCAACCGCGATGCTGCTGGCAAAGGAAGGCGCGCGCGTCGCGGTGACCGATCTCGATATCGCCGGATGCCAAACCGTGGCGGCAGCGTGCGGGGACGGCGCGCGCGCCTATGCGCTCGACGTATCGGACGGGGATGCGATCGCACAGGTCGTGGCGCAGGTCGCAGCGGATTTCGGCGGAATCGACATACTCGTCAACAATGCCGGCATCTCGAGCTTCTGCGCACTCGAAGACGATGCCTATGAGGAGACCTGGCACCGCGCACTGGCCGTGATGCTGACCGCGCAGCAGCGCATGGTTCGCGCCGCGCTCCCGCATCTGCGGAAAAGCGATGCCGCGCGGATCGTCAACGTCGCCAGCACCGAAGGTCTCGGTGCGACGCCCGGCGACACGCCCTATGTCGCGGCCAAGTCGGGCGTGGTCGGCCTTACCCGCGGGCTGGCGGTCGATCTCGGGCCCGAAGCCATCACGGTAAACTGCATCTGTCCCGGGCCGATCCGCACAGCGATGACCGATGCAGTGCCCGACGAACACAAGGTGATCTATGCTAAGCGGCGGACGGCACTCAAGCGCTATGGCGACCCGGAAGAAGTCGCGCATGTGACGCTATCGCTCGTACTCCCCGCGGCGAGCTACATTACCGGCGCGGTGATCCCGGTGGACGGCGGGCTGATGGCGCGCAATGCGTGACGAGTAAACCGGCTGACACGTCGTGCGCCTCGGGTGTCCGCTACCCCGATGCCGCCGAGCCTGAAGGATCGACCTTCGGCCCTGCGCGTATGCAATAGGCCAGCGCCTACGCCGCGCGCCCGCCCGTTCAGGATCATCCCATGTCTCGGCCCGAAAGCATCAGCATCGATTTCCGATCTCAGCGCATCGCCGGAGTGCGCTACCCGGCGCCGCGCCCGAACGGAGCGAAGGTCCTCTTGAACCACGGCTTCGGCGTCACCCGCACGGGCGTCGGCCGGGCGTTTGTCGATCTCGCACGAGGTCTGACCAATTCGGGTTGCACGGTCTTCGCCTTCGACCGTCTCGGCCATGGCGAAAGCGATGGCCGCTTTCTCGATGTCTCCGTGCCGGACGAACTCGACCAGCTATCCGCCATGCTCGATCACGTGCTCGCGGACGGAAATGGTCCGGTGCACCTTGTCGGTCATTCGCTTGGCGGCATGGAATCGGCATGCCTGGCTGCGCGGCGTCCGGGCGATCTCGCAAGTCTGACGCTCTGGGCTGCCGCGGCGGTCTTCGTCGATGATGTGCGTAGCGGCCAGATCCAGGGCAAGTCGCTGGACATGCTTCGCGATACGGCCGTGTTCGATTTCAAGGGGCAGGCGCTCGGCCCGCGCTTCGTCGAGACGGCAGAGGCATTCGACCCTTTCGCAGAGCTAGGCGCTTTTACTGGCAAGGTGTTCGTCCACCAGGGCGAAGCGGACGAGGTCGTGCCGTTCGAATATGCGCAGAAATACGCCGATATCTGGTCGGAGAACGCAGTCCTGTACCGCTATCCCGATGCCGACCACGGGTGGAACCGTCTGCCGGATCGGGCGCTGCTGCTGCAGCGTACGCAAGCGGACATCGCTGGCTTGGCGGACACCGGGACAGAGCACTGACAGTGCCTCGGCCGAGCGAGGGCAATTTCAGACCGGCCGTCGCCGTGCGCTGACTATTCGCGATCAGCGCAAGTGCTGGCGTCAGCCCCGCCCCTTTGTCTTGGTCTTGCCGTCGCGCGCGCTTTTTTCGATGAACTCGATCACGAGCCCGGCAATATCCTTGCCGGTCGCCTTCTCGATCCCCTCCAGGCCGGGCGAGGAATTAACTTCCATGATGACCGGCCCGTGGTTGCTGCGCAGCATGTCGACACCGCACACGTTGAGGCCCATGCGATTGGCGGCGCGCACCGCGGTCGAGCGTTCTTCGGGCGTGATCTTGATGAGCTCGGCGCTGCCGCCGCGGTGCAGGTTGCTGCGGAAGTCGTCCGCCGCGCCGGTGCGCTTCATCGCCGCGACCACCTTGCCCCCGACCACCAGCGCGCGAATGTCGGTGCCGCCCGCTTCCTTGATGAATTCCTGCACGAGGATGTTGACGTTGGCGCCGCGGAACGCCTCGATCACCGATTTGGCCGATGACATTGTTTCGGCGAGGACGACACCGATGCCCTGCGTGCCTTCCAACAGCTTGATCACCACCGGCGGCCCCTTGACCGCCTTGATGATCTCCTCCGCCGCCTTGGGATCGTTGGCATAGGCGGTCAGCGGCAGGCCCAGCCCGTGCTTGGCGAGGATCTGCATGCTGCGCAGCTTGTCGCGGCTGCGCCCGATCGCCACGCTTTCGTTGAGCGGCCAGCAGCCGCGCATCTCGAACTGGCGCAGGATCGCGAGGCCGTAATTGGTGATCGACGCACCGATCCGCGGAATCACCGCATCGTAGCCGATGCACGGTTCGCCATTGTAGAAGACTTCGGGCTTGTGACTGGCGATATGCACCGTGCAGCGCAGGGTGTTGAGGATATCGAGCTGGTGCCCGCGATCCTCGGCGGCCTGCTGCAGGCGCTGGTGCGAATAGAGATTGGGATTGCGCGCCAGCATCGCGATTTTCATGGTTTGTGGCCTTTCTTGACCTTCATTTCGGGCGTTTGCAGCCACGAATAGCCGCTGTCCACTACGAACCGGCGGCGCAGCGACGAACGCCCGATCAGCATCGGGAAACGCATGTCGCGCCGGTCGGCGAGGCTGAGTTCGGCGCGAAACTCGACGTCGCCGATCTTCAGCGGGGTCTTGATAACATAGCGGCGCTGCGTTTCGCCATTCGAACTGGTGATGCCGCGGATATCGACATGCACCGCCTCGCACACCTGCCGCACGTGCTGCCGTTCGAAATCGACCGCGAAACGCACGTATTTCTCGCCGTCCCGCTCGAATTCGGCGAGCACGGTTCCATGCAGCGAGGATGTCCGCGCGCCGGTATCGATCTTGGCCGGAACGGAATGCAGGCCGAGCTCGGGCAGATGCACCAGCTCGCGCCAGCCGATCGGCGGCAGGGGCTTGCGGTTCGCGCTCATTCGATGATGGCGATGCCGTCGCCGCCCCCGGCACCGGGCAGGCGGCGCAGCACGCGGCCGCTGGCGAAGTCGACCTCGGCAATGGTGTTCGCGGTGGTTTCGGCGACGTAGATCCGCTCGCCATCGGGGGAGAACAGGATCGTGACCTGCGTCCGCGCCTCGGCCTCGGCAGGGCTCGACACCGCAATGCTGCGGACCAGTTCGCCGGTGGCGGTATCGATCACGCTCAGCCCGCCATCGGCAAGATCGGAGGTGACCGCGTAATCGCCCTGCGGCCTGACGACGATCCGCAGGGGGAAGGCGCCGGTTTCGATCCGTTGCCGTATCGCCAGCGTCTCGGGATCGAGCCTGAACGCGGCATTCGAACCGCGCGCCGAAACCCACAGCGTTTCGCCATCATCCGCCAGCGCAATGCCCTCGGGTTCCTCGCCCACTTCAACCGAACGCGGGGCCCGCCGGGTCTTGAGGTCGATCAGGCTGACCGTGCGCGAACCCAGGTTGGTGGTCCAGGCATGGCGGCCATCCGGCGCGACCGCCAGCATATGCGTGCCATCCTGCCCCGAACCATATTCGAATGCCTCCGCCGCACCGAGCGGATCGCGAATCCAGAAAATCGAGCGGCGCCCCTCCGCCGTGGCGTAGATATCGCCATTGGCATGCCACACGATCCCGTGCGGCCGCGCGCCCTCGCCCAGATCCACGCTGGCGACCTTGCCGAGGTCCGACGTCCGGAAGATATCGACCGTGCGCCCGCCATAGCAGGCAAGCGCGAGATGGCTTTCGTCGGGCGACGTGGCGAGTTCGTGCGGATTGGCGCAGCTGGCAACCCTCGCGACGGGTTCGCCCGATGCCAGCTCCACCTTCGTCAGCGTGTTGCCGAACTTGCCCGCCACGAACAGCGCCCCCTCGACCGGCTGTCCGGATATCGGCGCGCGGGCATCGCCGCTTGGCGCCACGGGGGCGCAAGCGGCGATCAGCGGAAGCGCCAGCAGCAGCGCGAGGCGGCTTACCATCCTTCGGTCTGGCCGGCGTTCTGTTCGTCGAGCCATGCCTTCAGCGGAGCGAAGTACTCGACCATTGCCGTGCCGCTCATCTGCCGCTCGCCGGTGAAGGCCTCGAGCGCATCGGGCCACGGCTTGCTGGCGCCCATTTCGAGCATGGCGGCGAGGTTCTTGCCGACTTCCTCATTGCCGTAGAACGAGCAGCGGTGCAGCGGCCCTTCCCAGCCCGCCTGGTCGCAGGCGGCCTTGAAGAACTGGAACTGCAGGATCCGCGCAAGGAAATAGCGCGTGTAAGGCACGTTGCCGGGGATGTGGTACTTCGCGCCGGCGTCGAACCCGCTTTCATCGCGCTCCACCGGCGGGACGATCCCCTGGTATTCGAGCCGCAAATCGTTCCACCCCTTGTTCAGCTGGTCGGCCGGGATAGTGCCGTCGAACAGCTGCCAGCGATAACGGTCGACCATGAGGCCGAAGGGCAGGAAGGCGACCTTGTCCATCGCCTGTCGCAGCAGCAGGCCGATATCCTTGTCCGCGCTGGGTACGTCTGCCTCGTCAAGCATGTCGATCTGGACGAGATATTCGGGCGTGATCGACAGCGCGATCATGTCGCCGATCGCCTCGTGGAAGCCATCGTTGGCGCCGTTGAGGTGCAGGTAGTCCTGCTGGTTGTAGGCGCGCTGGTAGTAATTGTGGCCCAGCTCGTGATGGATGGTCACGAAATCGTCGGCGTTCTTCTTGATGCACATCTTGATGCGCAGATCGTCGACATTATCGACGTCCCACGCGCTGGCATGGCATACCACCTCGCGGTCCCGCGGTTTGACGAACTGGCTGCGCTCCCAGAACGTGTCCGGCAGCGGTTCGAAGCCGAGCGAGGAGAAGAACCCTTCGCCGGTCCGCACCATCTGGATCTCGTCGAGCCCCTTGGCCGCGATCAGGTCGGTCAGATCGTACCCGATGTCGCCGGCACCCTCGGGCGCAACCAGCGGATAGATGTTGCCCCATTCCTGCGCCCACATATTGCCGAGCAGGTCGGCGCGGATCGGGCCGTCGGCGGGCTGCACTTCGGCGCCGTACTTGGCGTTAAGCTTGCCCCGGACATAGGTGTGCAGCGCCATGTAAAGCGGCTTCACTTCCTGCCACATGCGCTCGGTCTCGGCGGCGAACTGGTCTGGGTCCATGTCGTAGTTCGAACGCCACATCGCGCCCAGGTCGGCAAAGCCGAGTTCCTTCGAGCCTTCGTTGGCGATGGCGATCATGCGCTGGTAATCCTCGCGCATGGGCGCACCGACATTGTCGTGCCAGCTGGTCCACATTTCGGCGAGTTCGGCGGGCGTGCGCTCGAGATTGCCCATCTCGGCCTCGATATCGCTGCCGTTGATCTGCTCGCCGCCGAGCATGCCCTTGCCCTGCCCGTACTGGCTGTTGAGCTTGGTGGCGATTTCGTTGAGCTCGGTCGCGGCGCCGTCGCGGACGGGCGCGGGCATGACGATGCCGTTGCGCAGGATGTCGAGCTTGCGGGCGACTTCGGGGTCAAGCCCCGCGACCTGCGCATAGCGCGCGGCCTCGTTCGCGTACCGGACCGACTTTTCCGTCGCCTGCGCGCCGTATTTGGCTGCCAGCTGGTTGCTGTCATGCACGATATAGGTCGAATTGAGCCACAGCACCCGGCCGTATTCGACCGAGAAATCGAACATGTCCTGTTCGACCATCGCCACCCAGTCGGCGGCGCCCTGCGGGGTCATCGGGAAAGCGGCAGCTGCGGCTGCGGGCGTTTCCGCATGGTCATCGGCCATGGCCGGCGTAGCGAGCGAGACGGCAAGCGCGGAGAGCGCGACGGTTGCGAATTTCATGCGGGTCCTCTCAGGATCGGGTAATCTGGTTGCACGTGCTACCGGATTGCACCTGCCGCGCAGGTTAATCAAGCGGTTGGCGCAGCAAACCGGCGGATGAGCCATGCCGCGATTACGCCGAGGAAGGTCACGACCCACGCCGCGACCTTGACCGGACGCGCGGTGGCAGCAATGCCCGCCAACTGGTCTGACCCCGCATCGCGCAGCAATTGGGCCAGCTGCAGCAGCGTTTCGGTATAATCGGTCAGCACGAATACAAGCGCCGCGGCTGCGACGACCGCGCCGATCGTCCGCACCGTGCCACCCATGGGCATGAAACTGCGGCCGGCGATCCAGCTGCCTGCGCCATATATGCCGATAAAGACCAGATCGCCGAACATTGCGAAGACGGCCAGCGGACGCACGCCGCCCGCATGCCACTGTGCTTGGATGGCATCGACCCGTGCAGCAGTGCCGGCCGCCTGGTGTTCGGCAATGCCCAGCGTCACATCGTCGGGCGCGGTCACCGCGAGGCTCAGCGCGACGACGACGGCGAAGGCCAGCAGGCCCCACAGCCACCAGGACAGCGCAGGCGCGGGTCTGCCTATGCCTGCGCTCCCAGCCAGTCGGCGATCGCCTGCCCGAGGTCGGGCTTGGTGACGCTGCTCATATGCGTACCCGGCACTTCGGCGAAATCCGCATCGGGCAGGCGCTCCGCCAGATCGGCGGCCGAGCCGTTGTCGCGGTCCTCGTCACCGCACACGACCAGCGTGGGCATAGTGATATTGTCGAGCAAGGCGAGATCGAGATCGGGCATGGTGTCCAGCAGCAGCCGCGCCGCGACCCGGTCGACCCCCTGCGACTTGAGGAACTGCATCGAGAAATAATCGGGATCGCCCTTGGGAATGGCATCGAATTCGTCGATCACGCGGCGGAACTTGGCCGCGCGGCGCTGCCATTCGCCCAGCCCCGCAGTCCCCATCCCGCCGATCACCAGATGCGCAGGCGTCAACACGCCGTGCGCCGCGCCGTGCAGCGATGTGCGCGCGCCGAGCGAGAAGCCGCCAAGGTCGTAATCGTCGAGCCCGAGATGATCGACCAGCGCGGCCACGTCGCGCACCAGCACATTGTTCGGATAGCTTTCGGGATCATGCGGCGCCGCACTGTCGCCATGCACGCGGAAATCGAGCATGAGCACCTCGAACCCCTGCGCGGCGATCGCCTCGTGATGCCCCCATTTGATCCAGTTCATCTGCGCGCTGGAGAACAGGCCGTGCAGGAGGACGAACGGCCGCCCTGCCCCATGCCGATGCATCGCCAGCCGCGTGCCGTCGAAACTGTCGAAGAAATCGGTGCGAGTGCCGGTCATGCCATTCCCACAAATGCGACCCAGTCCTCGCTGGTGCGCGGCTGTTCGTCCATCGCCTTCGCATTCTCGGGAAGAACGATCCACGGCTGCTTGCTCTTCACCCACAGGTGCGCGGCGGGCACGAATGATGCGCTGTCGTCGAGCGTCCCGCAGCGCAGGCTCGCCATGCCTTCGCGGCTGTCGTTGACCGCATAGATACGCGCTTTGCACTTAGCGCAGCCGAGGATGCGGGAATTCGCCCCGCTCGGCTGGGTGTAATGCGCCTCGTCCAGCTCTCCCGAGACGTCGAGGTCTGCCAGCGCAAACAGCATATGCTCGCTGAAGGCCGAACCGGTGCGGCTCTGGCAGTCGGTGCAGTGGCATGCATAGGGATTGAGGCGGAAGCCTTGGTGCAAGATGTAGCGGACTTCGCCGCACAGGCAGCCGCCGGTGAGGTCACCTTTCATCGCTTCGCCAGCCCCTGCTGTTCCATGCGCCAGCGCGCCATTTCGATACGGTCCTGGCCGAAGAACGGTTCGCCCTCGAACACCAGCGTCGGCACGCCCCAATGACCCGAGGCCTCGAGTGAATCCTGGTTGGCAGCGATTTCGGCGTCGAGCGTGTCTTCCTCGGCGGCCACCTCGCGATCGATCTCCGCCGCGTCGAGCGCGGCGCGGGTCAGCGCGCCGGCGAGGTGGTCGCCCTCGTGCCAGTTTTCCTGCCCGCCCCAGATCAACTGACCTGCCTCATGCGCGAAGACGAGGCCCCTGCCCCTTCGTGCCGCGGCCTGCCCCATCCGCGTGACGCGGCGGATATAGGGCTGCTCGGCGGCGATCTTGCGTGTGGCGGCATCCTGCACGATCGGATCGGGGCGCGGCGGGCCGAAGGGAATGGCGTGAAACTGCGCCACGCGCATCATGTCGCGCAGCGTATAGGCCAGCCAGTTGGGATGGTTGCGCTCGAAGAAGTCGGGTTCGCGGATCGCCAGCGGCCAGACGGGACGCAGCGTGATGTCGAGATCGTATTCCTCGGCCATGGCGCGGTACCGGCCGACCGAAAGATAGCTGTAGGGCGAACGGAAGCTGAAATAGAGCTCTGCGGTCAGGGTCATGCAGGGACTTATACATCTCCGTCGTCCCAGCGAAACCCGGGTCCGCTATCGGTGTTGCGGCGGGTGGAGCAATATCCCGGCTCGAGCCGGGATGACGTTCAACGGAAGAAGCAGCTAATTCCGGCCTGTAGCGCGTCGATCGATCCATCGGGCGCGGCGAAGCCGGTGATCGTGCCGTAATCGCCCGTCGTGTACTGGAACTCGCCCTCTAGCGTGGTGTCGAGCTGCTGTACCTGCCGCTCGTCCTGCAATGCGTCCAAGGTCGTCACACCGGGGGCGATGCCATCCGCGGTAACCACGCCTTCGCCGGCGCGGACGAACCAGCCGGCGAAGCTGCCGTCGAGATAGGCGATCTGCAGCGGACCGAACTGGCTGAAATCCATCGGCCCTGCGCCGCATTCTTCATTACGCGACGTGGCGGGGGCTGCGCCGAACGCTTGTTCGGCCAGGGCATCGACCTCGGCGCGCGGCGTGCTGAAGCCGAGCGTTTCGCCGCCCGCCGAAAGCCCGTCGGCGTTCACCACGATCCGCGCCTGCGCGATGCGCTGCTGCGCGGCATCGCCCTGCTCGCCCGCTTCAGCGACGGGCTGGTCCGGCGCCGAACCACATCCCGCTAGGGCCAGCGGGAGCGCAAGCAGGAGGGCGGCGCGGATCATCCCTTCTTGAGGCATTCGCGGCCGAGCAGTTCGGCGATCTGCACCGCATTGAGTGCGGCGCCCTTGCGCAGATTGTCGGAGACGCACCACAGCGTGATGCCATTGTCGACCGTCGGGTCGTCGCGCACGCGGCTGATGTAGGTCGCGCTGTCGCCCGCCGCCTCGACCGGGGTGACGTATCCCTCGTCCTCGCGCTTGTCGACGAGCATGATGCCGGGAGCCTCGCGCAGGATGTCCTGCGCCTGTTCGGCCGACAGTTCGTCCTCGAACTCGATATTCACCGCCTCGGCGTGGCCGACGAACACGGGCACCCGCACGCAGGTCGCGTTGAGCTTGATCTTGGAGTCGAGGATCTTCTTGGTCTCGACCACCATCTTCCATTCTTCCTTGGTCGAACCATCGTCCATGAAGACATCGATATGCGGGATGACGTTGAAGGCGATCTGCTTGGTGAACTTCACCGGCTCGATCGAGTCCCCGACAAAGATCGCGCGGCTCTGCTGGAACAGCTCGTCCATCCCCGCCTTGCCTGCGCCCGAAACCGACTGGTAAGTCGAGACCACCACGCGCTTGATCCGCGCCGCCCTGTGCAGCGGCGCAAGCGCCACCACCAGCTGCGCGGTCGAGCAGTTGGGATTGGCGATGATGTTGCGCTTGGCATAATCGTGGATCGCCTCGGGGTTCACCTCGGGCACGATCAGCGGCACATCGGGATCCATCCGGTAGAGCGAGCTATTGTCGATGACGACGCAGCCGGCCGCCGCCGCCTTGGGCGCATATTCCTTGGCCGGTCCGCTGCCCGCGGAAAACAGCGCGATGTCCCAGCCGGCCCAGTCGAAATGCTCGATGTTCTTGCATTTGAGCATCTTGCCCGTGTCGCCGAATTCGACTTCGGTGCCCTGCGAGCGGCTGCTGGCAACCGCTGCCACCTCGTCGCAGGGGAAGCCGCGTTCTGCCAGGACCTGCATCATTTCCCGGCCAACATTCCCGGTCGCACCGACCACGGCAACACGATAACCCAAATTACATCTCCAGTATTTCTGTGTCGCCGAGATAGCGATTAGCTGCGCCCCCGCAAGCGCACATACGTTTGCGCACCCTAAAGCCTCACTCGGGCGGGGTTACACCATGGCTCTCAAGGAAGCGGAACACGGTGTTGTAGCGATGCGGTGAGATCTGTTCGCCCGAAACGCGGTGGGTGTATCCGGGATAGAGCATCATCTCGAACGACACATTGGCTTCCTGCATCGCGGAGATGATCTCGGTCGCGTTTTCGAACACCACATTGTCATCGGCCATGCCGTGGATGATGAGCAGCGGATCGCTTATCTTCGTCGCATCGGGGATTGCGCTGGCGGCATCATAGGCTGCGCCGTCGTCTTGCGGCGTGCCCATGTAACGCTCGGTATAATGCGTGTCGTAAAGCTCCCAGCGGGTCACCGGCGCGCCGCTGATGCCAGCGGCGTAGAGGCCCGGGTCGGCCTGCAACTGCTTGAGCGTCATGTAGCCGCCATAGGACCAGCCATCCACGGCGATCTTGTCCGGATCGACGAAGTCGAGCGTCCTGAGATACTCCGCCCCAGCCTTCTGGTCGCGCACTTCGACCCCGCCCATCGCCCGGTAGATCGGCTGTTCGAAGGCAACCCCGCGGTAATTGCTGCCGCGGTTGTCTAGCGCGAACCAGATATAGCCCCTGTCGACGATGGCCTGGGGCAACGCGCCGTTCCAGCCCCGGTTGACGATCTGCGGGCCCGGCCCGCTGTAGTGATAGTAATAGACTGGATAGCGCTTGCCCGGCTCCATTTCGGGCGTGATCATTTCCCAGTGCAGCGGCGTGCCGTCCTCGGCTGGGATCGTGCCGTATTGCGTCGGCCGGTGGCTGGCGAGGTAGGGCGCGTAGGGATGATCCGCATTGAGCGCGTTCTCCTCGATCCATGCGAGGCGCTGCCCCTCCTGGTCGGCGATGTAGCTCTGCGGCGGCGTGTCGTCGTTCGAGCGGAGGATGACGAGCGTCTGCCCCTTCCCGTCCATCGTCGCCGTATGGGTGAAGCCGCCTTCGGTCAGCTGCAGCGGTTGCGCGGAGGGATCGGCATAATCGAGCGCATAGATATGCTGTTCGAGCGGGTCCTCCTCGCTCGTGGCGAGATAGAACAGGCGCTCCGCTGCTTGGTCTACACCCACCAACTTGGTGACGACGAATGACCCGCGCGTAAGCTGGCGTGCATCCTTCCAGCCATCGTCGGCAGAATAGAGATAGAGGTGACCGAAGCCGTCGCGCTCGGACCACCAGACCAGGCTGCCATCCTGGAGCAGCTTGTAATCGTCACCAAGATTGATCCAGTAATCCGCAACCGCGGCCTTTTCGGTGAAGACCGGCGACAGCGCGCCCGTCTCCGGATCGACCCGGAGCATGTCGAGCACGGTCTGCTCGCGGTTCTGGCGCTGGACGTAGAGCGCGCTGCCATCGGGCGCCCAGTCCACCCGGGCGAGATAGAAATCGGTCGGATCGCCTTCGGTATAGATTCCCGGCTCCTGATGCGCGGCGAGATCGACCTTCACCCGGTTCTCGCCGTCGGGATCCATCACATAGAGTTCGACATCGGCGTTTTCGCTGCCCGCGACCGGATAGCGCTGGTCGAACACCCTGGTGCCCGTCGCGCCGATCGCCGCCCGCGTCACGATGCCGACCATGCTCTCGTCGAAGCGCTCGACCGCGATGCGCCGGTCGTCGGGGCTCCACCAATAGCCGGTCATCCGGCCCATTTCCTCCTGCGCGACGAACTCGGCCTCGCCCCAGCGTACCGCCTCGCCTTCGCGCGGCGTGATCGGCGCGGTCTCGCCCCCCGTCTCGCCGACCCACAGCTGGCGATCGCGGACGAAGGAAACGTGGCTGCCCGTGTTGCTGAGCGCGGGATTGAGTTCGCTTTTCTCGGTATCGGTCAGCCGCACCACTTCCCCGCCCACTCGCGCGAGGTAGAGATCGCCATCGAGCGGGACCAGCACGCCGGTGCCATCCTCGGTCCACTGATAGTCGATGATGCCCTTCAGGCTGCCGACCCGCGCGCGCTCGCGCTGCATCTTCTCCTCCTCGGACAGTTCGCGGCCCGAACCCAGCGCCTCGCTGTCGACCAGCATTGCCCATTCGCCCGCATTGCGGTCATAGGCCCACAGATCGTAGCGTTCGCGGTCGTCGGCGCGATTGCGCAGCACGGTAAGATAACGCCCGTCGGGGGACAGCTTCACCTTGCGCGGCGTCGGCCCGTCGAGGCCGGGCGAGGCGAAGACACGCTCGAAGGTCAGGTCCATGGGCGCGGTCTCCGTAGTGGTCTGGGCAGTGGCCGGGGCGGACAGGCAGGTGCCGAACGCCAGCGCGGCGGCAAGGGACATGGCTTTCATAGGTTCTCCCCAAGGATCGATCGGCTGCTTCCTCGCAACGCGGTGACGCGATTGCAAGCACCGGGCCCGCGCCATGCCCCGCAGGCCCGGGTGAAGGCTCGTGCTCCCTCTCCCGGCAACTGCGGCGCAAGATGCAAAAAGGGCGGTCTCCCCGAAGGAAAACCGCCCCAAGATTCTCGCGAAGAGAACTGCTGCTGGCGCTTACGCCTTGGGCGCGTTGTCGCGGCGTTCCGCGATACGCGCGCGCTTGCCGGTGCGGCCGCGCAGGTAATAGAGCTTGGCACGACGCACGATGCCGCGACGCACCACGGTGATGCTGTCGATGATCGGCGAGTAGAGCGGGAACACGCGTTCCACGCCTTCGCCGAACGACATCTTGCGCACGGTGAAGTTGCTGCCCATGCCGCGGTTCGAGCGGGCAATGACAACGCCTTCGAAATTCTGGACGCGTTCACGGTTGCCTTCGACAACGCGGACGCCGACGCGCACGGTGTCACCGGCGCGGAATTCGGGGATTTCCTTCCCGAGGTTCTCGATAGCTTCCGCTTCGAGCTGCTGAATGAGGTTCATCGAACCGTATCCTTAGTCTTTTCGCCGCGCGCCAGAGGCAGGTCGGTCCCGAGCGTCACAGTAACGCTCCCAAAGGTCCGGCCTGCGTAACCGAGTATCGTCTTCGCTCCTTGCCTTGCGCCAAGCAGCGATCTTCGCATGATCCCCCGATCGCAGCACTTCAGGGATCGTGCGCCCTTCCCATTGCTGAGGTCGGGTATATTGCGGGTATTCGATGAGCCCGTTCTCGTAGGACTCCTCGACTCCGCTATCGGGCGCGCCCATTACGCCGGGAAGCAGGCGAATGCAAGCGTCGAGAATGGCCAGCGCAGCGGTCTCGCCGCCCGACAGGACGATATCGGCGAGGCTGACCTGCTCGATCTGCGGATAGGCCTCGAAAATGCGTTCGTCGAAGCCTTCGAAACGGCCGCACAAGATGGCCACGCCGGGGCCCTGCGCGATGGCGCGGATGCGCGCCTGCGATATCGGCTTGCCGCGCGGCGTCATGGCAAGGATCGGCCGCCCCTCGCCCACGCTGGCGATCGCCGCGCCAAGCACATCGGGTTTGAGCACCATCCCAGCGCCGCCGCCCGCGGGCGTATCGTCGACGGTGCGGTGCTTGTCCGTGGCGAAATCGCGGATCTGCACGGTGTCGCACGACCAGTCGCCGCGCTCGAGCGCGCGCCCGGCAAGGCTGACCCCCAGCGGACCGGGGAACATCTCGGGATAGAGCGTGAGAATGGTGGCTGCAAAACCCATGCCGCGCGCCCTAGCCGCCAATCGGCAGCAGCGCCATAGCCGGCCGCGGGGATCAGCCGATCGGCAGGCGATCCTCTGCAGGCGCAGCGCGCCCGGCGGCAGGCAAGGCTTTCGCGGCCATTACCGACGCGGCGATACCCAGCACGACCAGTCCGCCGCCCGCGGCGAGGTCCGCGCCATGCAGCGTCACGCTGTCGGCCTCGGTCAGCTTCATCCCGAGCACCGCGGCTAGCGGCGCGATGCCCGCGAAAGCATGGCGCAGCCGCGGCCCGATCGAAGGCGACACCCTGCCGACACCTGCACCTAGCCCGGCGGCCAACGCCGCGTAAGCGCCGGCGAGGAAAACCATATTGTCGATCATCGTTTGCTGTCCCCCCTTGCCGGAGGTCCTGCCATGCCGGCGTGTGCATGCAAAGCGCGGATCGGTCCGGCGGCCATTCTGCCTCGGCGAACGGCACCCATCGGCGCGTGGTGCGTAGTCCTGCCATGAATGTCGACGATTGCATCATCGTGGGTGCGGGGCCCGCCGGGCTGACCGCCGCGATCTATCTGGCGCGCTATCACCTTGCGATCCGCATGTTCGATTGCGGTACGAGCCGGGCGAGCTGGATCCCCACCAGCCACAATCATGCGGGTTTTCCCGACGGGATCAACGGCAACGAACTGCTCGAACGCATGCGCGACCAGGCGGCTCGCTACGGCGCGCTGCGCGAACCCCGCCACGTGACCGATCTGCGGCGCGATGGCGACCATTTCATCGTGCGCTGCGACGACGAGGAGTTCCGCGCGCGCACCGTCCTGCTGGCGACCGGCGTGGTCAACAACCGGCCGGAAGGGATGGACGACCAGTTCCACGCCGAAGCGCTCGGCCGCGGGCTGCTGCGCTATTGCCCGGTCTGCGATGGCTACGAAGTGACCGACAAGCGCGTGGCGGTGATCGGCACCGCCGACCATGGCACCGCCGAAGCGCAGTTCATCCGTACCTATACGGCCGACCTGACGCTGGTATCACCGCACGGCGACCACGACCTGTCCGTACAATGTTCGCAGGCGCTGGACGAGGCGGGGATCGCCCGGGTGGCGGGCCCGTGCAGCGGCTATGCGATCGAGAATGGCCGGATCGCCTTCGACACTGGCACGGGCCGCATGGCCTTCGACAGCATCTATCCCGCGCTTGGATCGCTGGTGCGTTCGGGATTGGCAGTCAGCTGCGGGGCCGAGGTCAGCGAACAGGACTGCGTGCTGGTGGACGACCATCTCGAAACCAGCGTGCCGGGGCTGTTCGCCGCGGGCGACGTGGTGATCGGACTCGACCAGATCAGCCACGCGATGGGACAGGCGGGCGTTGCCGCGACCACGATCCGCAATCACCTCGCCCGCGAACGTCCGCTCAGGCGCTGAATTTGCGGGCGCCTCCCGGCTAGCCGATGAAATCGGGGTTGATCACCAGCTGGCTCGCGTCCCAGCGCGGCACTGCCTGCGCGGTCAGCGGCGCCATGAACTTTTTGCCGTCGGGTTTCTCGATCTCGACGATATCGGTCGCGCCGAAATTCTCCACCGCGCAGACGCGGCCCACCGCTTCGCCAGTATCGGTGACGACGGCCAGATCGAGCAGGTCGGAGAAATAGAATTCCCCCTCGTCCAGCGCCGGCAGGTTCTCGCGCGAAACCGCCAGTGCGGTACCGCGCAGCTGTTCGGCCGCGGTCCGGTCGGCCACCTCGGCGAACCGCGCGATCGCGCCGCCCTTGTTGTCGCTGCGGAGTTTGGTGAGGGTCAGCGAACCCCCGTTGAAGCTCTTGTGCGGCTTGAGCGCTTCATAGCCCTCGCCGAGCAGCTTCAGGCGGACTTCGCCCGTCACGCCATGCGCACCGGTGACGGCAGCGAGCGTGACGGGCTTGTCCGACATGGGCGCGCTTACTCGCCCTTGTCTTCGGTAGCTTCTTCAGCTGCGGCTTCCTCGGCGGGAGCGTCTTCGGCAGCTGCTTCTTCGGCCGGAGCATTGGCTTCTTCTGCGGCAGCCTTGGCGGCTTCCTCGGCTTCAGCCTGCTTCGCGGCCTTTTCCTCCGCGCGTTCCTTGGCGGCTTCGCCCGGCTCGGCCTTCTTCGGGTTGTTGCGCGGGCTGCGCTCGAGGATGCCGGCGGCATCGAGGAAGCGGTGGACGCGGTCGCTCGGCTTGGCGCCGACGCTCAGCCAGTGGCGTGCGCGGTCTTCGTTGAGCTTGACGCGCTCGCCTGAATCCTTGGGCAGCATCGGGTTGTAGGTGCCGATCTGCTCGAGATACTTGCCGTCGCGTGCGGCACGCGAATCGGCAACCACGATGCGGTAGTAGGGGCGCTTCTTCGCACCACCACGCGAAAGACGGATTGCAACTGCCATTTGATATTACCTTTCGAATGTAAACGTCTGAAATCTATTTCTTGTTGAGCAGGTCCTGCAGGTCGGGCGGGAGCGTGGAGGGGTCCACCCCCGGCCCCTTGCCGCCGCCCATTCCGGGCATCCCGCCGCCCGGACCGCCAAGACCCGGCATGGCGGCACCCATGCCCCCCTTGCCGAACAAAGCGCCGAGGCCCTTGAGCCCGCCCATCTTCTTGATCTGCTTCATGGCGCGCGACATCTCCTGGTGCATCTTGAGCACCTTGTTGACGTCCTGCACCTGCGTGCCCGACCCCGCTGCCACCCGCTTCTTGCGCTTGGCGTTGAGCAGCGCGGGGTTCTTGCGCTCCTTGGCGGTCATCGACCCGATGATCGCATCCATGTGCAGCAGCACCCGGTCGTCCATGTTCGACGCGGCCATCGCTGCCTTGGCCTTCTTCATGCCCGGCAGCATTCCCGCGAGCATGCCCAGCCCGCCCATGTTCTGCATCTGCTTCAACTGCATGCGCAGGTCTTCGAGGTCGAACTGGCCCTTGGCCATCTTCTTGGCGAGCGCTTCCGCCTCGTCCTGCTGGATGCCCTGCGCGGCCTTTTCGACCAGGCTGACGACATCGCCCATTCCGAGGATGCGGCCCGCCACGCGCTTGGGGTCGAACGCCTCGATCGCGTCGAGCTTTTCGCCGGTCCCTGCAAACTTGATCGGCTTGCCGGTGACATAGCGCATCGACAGCGCCGCACCGCCGCGCGCATCGCCATCCATGCGGGTCAGCACCACGCCGGTCAGCGGCACTTCGCCGGTGAAGCTCTGCGCGACATTGACTGCGTCCTGGCCGGTCAGGCTGTCGACCACCAGCAGCACTTCGGTCGGCGTCGACACGCCGGCGATGGCCTTCATCTCGGCCATCAGCGCTTCATCGACATGCAGGCGGCCTGCCGTATCGAGCAGCAGCACGTCGGCGGCCTGTAGCTTGGCGCTGTCCATCGCCCGGCGGGCGATATCGACCGGCTGCTGGCCCTCGATGATCGGCAGCGTGGCGACATCGACCTGTTCGCCGAGCACCTTGAGCTGTTCCTGCGCCGCCGGACGGTTGACGTCGAGCGACGCCATCATCGTCTTCTTGCCGTGCTTTTCCTTGAGCAGCTTGCCCAGCTTGGCAGTCGTGGTGGTCTTGCCCGAACCCTGCAGGCCGACCATCATGATCACCACCGGGGGCTTGGCCGCGAAATTGAGTTCGCGGTCGGCGGGATCGGCATCCTCGCCTCCGCCGAGCATCGCCACCAGCTCGTCATCGACGATCTTGACGACCTGCTGGCCCGGCGTGACCGAGCGCAGCACGTCCTGGCCGACCGATTTCTCGGTCACCGCATCGATAAAGCGGCGGACCACGGGCAGCGCGACATCGGCTTCGAGCAGCGCCACGCGAATCTCGCGCATGGCCTCGCGCACGTCGCTTTCAGACAGCGCGCCGCGCCCCTTCAGGCGGTCGAAGACGTTACCGAGGCGATCGGACAGATTGTCGAACATGCCTGCTTACTCCTTCCGAACCGCGGGCGGCCCGAATAGACGCGAAAAACGCCGGCGAACGAAAACTCGTTGGCCAGCGTGGGGAATTCCCCGGTGAAACCCAGAACTGTCTGCCCGGGTGTGGTGGAAGCAAGCCGCAACCGTCGCCGCGGCCTGCTACCAACATATCCGGCCCGCAATGGGGAAAATGGTGGAGCCTAGCGGGATCGAACCGCTGACCTCTACAATGCCATTGTAGCGCTCTCCCAGCTGAGCTAAGGCCCCGAGCCATTTTTCATGGCGCCCCCTGGGAGGTGCGCCAGCCTTGCGGAGGCAGCCCTTTATGGGGCCGCCCCGCGCAACGCAAGAAAAAAAATCAGCTTTCGTCGACGTTGTCGTCGTCGCCCTTGGACTTGGTTTCGACGCCGAGGTCGTCGTCGCCGCCGAGGTCGACTTCATTGTCGGGAGAATCGCTGTCCTCGTCGATATCGATGTCGAGATCGTCATCGTCGTCGTCGCCGCCCAGATCGCTGTCCGCCTCGGCGTCCTTCTTCTTCTTGCTTTCTTCCTCGGCAAGGATCGGCTGCTTCGACTTGAGCACGGGTTCGGGCGACCATTCTTCACCGCATTCGATGCAGCTGACGGGTTCGTCCTTGTTCAGATCGTAGAAGCGGGTGCCGCAGTTCGGGCACGTCCGCTTGGTGCCCCATTCCGGTTTGACCATGTGTAATCCTTGAGTGTGCCGCCCCAGCCGTTACGCCCGGGGCCGTGAATTCGTAATCGTATTGATGGGAACCTGCCACGCAGGAATCAACAGCGCGCGCGCCTTGCCAGAACGCATTGCCACTGTCAAAGCGCGGCGTTCCGCCACCAGCGTCATACGGGACAATCGCTTGACCGCCCATACCTTCTTTCCTTCCGGCCCGCTGACCGGGCGCATCCGCGTCCCCGGCGACAAGTCGATCAGCCACCGCGCGCTCATGTTCGGGGCGCTGGCCGTGGGCCGCAGCCGCATTTCGGGCCTGCTCGAGGGCGAAGACGTGCTGGCCACTGCCGCCGCGCTGCGCGCGATGGGCGCGCGGATCGATCGCGACGGGTCCGACTGGGTGGTCGACGGAGTCGGCGTCGGCGGGCTGCTGCAGCCCAGCGAGGCGCTCGACATGGGCAATTCGGGCACCTCGACGCGACTGCTGATGGGGCTCATCGCCAGCCATGGCATCACCGCCGCCTTTACCGGCGATGCCAGCCTGTCGAAGCGCCCGATGGGCCGGGTGATCGATCCGCTGTCGCAGATGGGGGCCAGCTTCACCCCCTCCCCCGGCGGCACCTTGCCGCTGATGATGGAAGGCCTCCAGCCCGCCGTACCGATCGAATACCGCCTCCCGGTCGCCAGCGCGCAGGTCAAGAGCGCGGTGCTGCTGGCGGGCCTCAACACGCCCGGCATCACCAGTGTGATCGAACCGGTTGCCACACGTGATCATACCGAACGCATGCTGCGCGGCTTCGGTGCCGAACTGAGCGTGGAAGAGGATGATGGCGCGCGGATCATCCGCATCCACGGCCCCGCCGATTTGCACCCCTGCGATATCGAAGTGCCGGGCGATCCATCCTCGGCGGCGTTCTTTGCCGTCGCCGCCAGCATCGTGCCCGGCAGCGACCTGGTGATTGAGAACGTCGGCCTCAATCCCACGCGCGATGGCATCTTCCGCGTGCTGCGGCAGATGGGCGCGGATATCGCATTCATCGACGAGCGCGAGGTCGGCGGCGAGCCGGTGGCCGATCTGCGTGTACGCCACGCCGTCCTCGAAGGGATTGCAGTCGACCCGGCGATCGCCCCCAGCATGATCGACGAATTTCCCGTGCTGTTCGTGGCCGCAGCGCTGGCGCGCGGCACCACCGTCACCAGCGGCCTCGAGGAATTGCGCGTCAAGGAAAGCGACCGCCTGTCCGCCATGGCGCAGGCGCTGCGCACGGCGGGAGTAACGCTAGAGGAAACCGACGATGGCCTGATCATCGAAGGCACCGGCGGCACGCCTCTGCCCGGCGGCGGTCCGGTCACCACGCATCTCGACCACCGCATCGCGATGAGCATGGCGGTCGCCGGGCTCGCCAGCGGCGACGGCGTCGCCATCGACAGCGCCGAACCGATCGCCACCAGCTTCCCTAATTTCATCGATCTGATCGCGCAGGCCGCGGCATGACCGGGCTCGACTGGGCCAGCTGGGTCGGTTTCGTCGGCACCGCCTGCATTATCGGCGCCTATGGCTATCTGACCATCAAGGATGCGCCCAACCCGTTCGTTCTGCATGGCACCAATCTCATGGGGGCAGCGCTGCTTACCGTCTCGCTGCTGGTGCATACCAATTGGCCGAGCCTCGTGCTCGAGGGATTCTGGGCCGCCATCGCGATCTTCGGCATCGCCAAGGCCGTGCGGGGCACGCGCAAGACACAGGAACGCGAAGCATGATCATTGCCGTAGACGGACCGACTGCTAGCGGGAAAGGCACGATTGCCAAGGCCCTGGCGGCTCATTTCGGCCTGCCCCATCTCGATACCGGGCTGCTCTATCGCGCGGTCGGCCGGCAGGTCTTCCTCGATGGCGGCGACCCGGACGACGCCGGCGATGCGCTCGCCGCCACCGGCTTTCCCGATACCTTGCTCGGCGATCCCGAATTGCGCGATGAGCAGACCGGCGGATTGGCAAGCCGCGTGTCGGTTCACCCGGCGGTGCGGCAGGCGCTGTTCGACCGCCAGCGCAGCTTCGCCACGCGCGACACCGGCGCCGTGCTCGACGGGCGCGACATCGGCACGGTGATCGCGCCCGAGGCGCAGGCCAAGCTGTTCGTCACCGCCAGCGTCGAGGCGCGCGCGCAGCGCCGCTTCCTCGAAATGCGCGAACGCGGCGCGGGCGTGAACCTGCTCGAGATCCAGGACGACCTGCGGCGCCGCGACGAACGCGACCGCAACCGCGCCGTCGCCCCCCTGGTGCCGGCCCCCGATGCCGTGGTGATCGACACCAGCGACCTCGACAAGGACGAGGCCGTCGCCGCGGCGATCGAGGCAGTCGAGCAGGCTATCGGCTGAGCGGTCCCGGGAAGCGGCGCGCGGGGCGCTTTCCTACATGGCCCGGGCCGGCCCATGGTGCCAGCGATGCCCCTCCCCTTGCTATCGACCCTGCGGAATCCCGCCGTTTGCACGAAGCGGAGCGCCAGCACCGGTTTTTGCTCCAGACCGTGTAACATGCGGTCCATGTCTATCGGCAGCGGCCCGCAATTCGCTTGCCTTTCGCGCCCGTTTCGCCTAGGCGCGCGCCCGTTCTCTCAATCCCCGATTGAAAGGACTTCCGCGGCGGCATCCGGCCTCGCGGGAGACAGCGGCCCTCTTGCCCCGTTGGCCTGCGCAATCGTGCGCAGAGACGGGTAAAGACCCCGGTAAAACCGGTGGCCGGTAGCAAACGTAAGTTAGGACTACTCACACATGGCAACTTCAGCCAATCCCACCCGCGACGATTTCGCGGCCATGCTCGACGAGCAGCTCGGTGGCGCCGATGATGGCGGCTTCGAAGGCCGCGTCGTCAAGGGCACCGTCACTGCCATCGAAAACGGCATGGCGCACATCGATGTCGGCCTGAAAAGCGAAGGCCGCGTCGATCTCAAGGAATTCCAGCGCTCCGAAACCGAAACCGCGCCCGGCGTCGGTGATGAAGTCGAAGTCTATGTCGACCGCGTCGAAAACGCCGAAGGCGAAGCGATGCTCAGCCGCGACCGCGCCCGCCGCGAAGCCGCCTGGGACAAGCTCGAAAACGAATTCGGCGAAGGCAAGCGCGTCGAAGGCCGCATCTTTGGCCGCGTCAAGGGCGGCTTCACCGTCGACCTCGACGGCGCCGTGGCCTTCCTGCCCGGCAGCCAGGTCGACATCCGCCCCGTGCGCGACGTCACTCCGCTGATGGACATGGCCCAGCCCTTCCAGATCCTCAAGATGGACCGCCGCCGCGGCAACATCGTCGTGTCGCGCCGCGCCGTGCTTGAAGAAACCCGCGCCGAACAGCGCAGCGAACTGATCGACAAGCTGGCCGAAGGCCAGGTGATCGACGGCGTGGTCAAGAACATCACCGATTACGGCGCCTTCGTCGACCTCGGCGGTATCGACGGCCTGCTGCACGTCACCGACATGAGCTACAAGCGGGTCAACCACCCCAGCGAAATGATCGAAATCGGCGCCACGGTGACCGTCCAGATCATCCGCATCAACGAAGAAACCCAGCGCATCAGCCTCGGTATGAAGCAGCTGGAAAGCGATCCGTGGGATGGCGTTGCCGCGAAGTACCCGGTCGGCATGAAGATGACCGGTACCGTGACCAACATCACCGAATACGGCGCCTTCGTCGAAATCGAGCCGGGCATCGAAGGCCTGGTCCACGTTTCGGAAATGAGCTGGACCAAGAAGAACGTCCACCCGGGCAAGATCGTCTCGACCTCGCAGGAAGTCGAAGTCATGGTCCTCGAAGTCGACAGCGAGAAGCGCCGCATCAGCCTCGGCCTCAAGCAGGCCCAGCGCAATCCGTGGGAAGAGTTCGCGGACAAGCACCCGGTCGGCTCGAAGGTCGAAGGCGAAGTCAAGAACGCCACCGAATTCGGCCTGTTCATCGGTCTCGACGGCGACGTCGACGGCATGGTCCACATGTCGGACATCGCTTGGGGCATCTCGGGTGAAGACGCCCTGGCACTGCACCGCAAGGGCGAGCAGGTCGAAGCCGTCGTGCTCGATGTCGACACCGACAAGGAGCGCATCAGCCTCGGCATGAAGCAGCTCGAAAAGGGTGCACCGACCGAGGCCGGTGCCGCCGGTTCGGTCCGCAAGGGCGAAACTGTCACCGTCTCGATCCTCGAGGTTCGCGATGGCGGCCTCGAAGTGCAGGTTGGCGAAGACGGCGCGACCGGCTTCATCAAGCGCAGCGATCTCGGCCGCGACCGCGACGAGCAGCGCCCCGAGCGCTTCCAGGTCGGCAGCAAGGTCGACGCGATGGTCACCGGCTTCGATCGTTCGAAGAAGCCCAACTTCTCGATCAAGGCGCGTCAGATCGCCGAAGAGAAGGAAGCGGTCCAGCAGTTCGGTTCGTCCGACTCGGGTGCCTCGCTCGGCGACATCCTCGGCGAAGCGCTGAAGAAGAAGGAAGACTAACGGTAACAGGTTGGCGCCCGCGCAGCGGGCGCCTGCCGCACCGGCCTCCCGGACCTGATCCGGGATCATGGGCGACAAGGCCCACGGTGCCGTCAGCGATCCCGGTTTGCGCCGGGATGACGAACACAGGAAGGCCCGGTTGCGAGATCCGCAAGCGGGCCTTTCCTATACGGGGGAACCCGCCTAGGTTCCCCGTCATGCTCGAAGTTCACCAATTCCCGTGCCTGTCCGACAATTACGGTTTCCTGCTGCATGACCCCGCCAGCGGCGAAACCGCGGCGATCGATACTCCCGACGGGGCGGAATACCTGAAACAGGCCGGTGCCAAAGGCTGGCAGATCACGCAGATCTGGAACACGCACTGGCATCCCGACCATGCGGGCGGCAATGCGGCGATCGTGGATGCGACCGGAGCCACCGTCATCGCCCCGCAGGAAGTCGACAAGCTGAGCCCGATCGACCGCGTGGTCGGCAATGGCGACAGCGTGATGCTGGGCGATTGGCAGGCACGCGTGATCGATGTCTCGGGCCACACCAACGGCCATATCGCCTATCACATCGCCGAAGCGGACATGGCTTTCGTCGGCGACAGCGTCTTCGCACTCGGCTGCGGCCGCATGTTCGAAGGCGAAGCCGAGCAGTTCTGGAACAGCCTCGACCGGATCCGCCAGTTGCCCGCCGACACGCTGCTCTATTGCGCGCATGAATATACGCAGGCGAATGCCAAGTTCGCGCTGCATGCCGATCCGGACAATGCCGAACTGGCGCTCTATGCCGCGCGCATCGACGAACAACGCGCCAAGGGCGAACCCACCGTGCCGACCGTGTTGTCGCGCGAGCTGGCCACCAACCCCTTCCTGCGGGCCGATGCGAACGCACTGCGCGATCGCTGGGGCGGGACCAGCCCGGCAGAGACCTTCGCCGCCCTGCGCGCCGCCAAGGACAGTTTCTGACCGCAATGCAGGCCGTCCTCGTCACCGCGCTTTCGCCCGACCTGTCGGGCGTCGCACTGGCCGAGGTGGAACGGCCCCGGGGCGAGGTCGTGGTCCGCATGCGCGCCGCCTCGCTCAACTATCCCGACCTGCTGATGACGCGCGGGGAATACCAGTTCAAACCCGAACCGCCCTTCATCGCGGGATTGGAAATGGCCGGCGAGGTCGTCGAGGCGGCGCCCGGCAGCGGCTTTGCCGTGGGCGACCGGGTGCGCGGAGGGGCCAAGACCGGCGCGTTCGCGGAATATGTCGCGCTCCCCGCGTCCGCGCTGCGCCATGTGCCGGAAGGAATGGATTTCCCCGCTGCGGCGGCGATGGGCGCGGCCTATCACACTGCCTATGTCGCGCTGGTGGAAATCGGCGGCTTGCAGGCCGGCCAGACCGTGCTGGTGCATGGGGCAAGCGGGGGGGTGGGTCTTGCCGCCTGCGACCTCGCGCGCGCGCTGGGCGGCAGGGTCATCGCGGCGTCGCATCGCGAGGACAAGCTCGAGATGCTGCGCGCCGTCGCCGGCCCCGACGCTGCCATCCTCAATACCGGGCGGTTCCGCGAAGACATTGCCCGGATGACCGATGGCCGGTTGTGCGATCTCGTGTTCGACCCGGTGGGCGGAGACGTTTTCGATGAAAGCACGCGCTGCGTGACCTTCGGCGGGAAGCTGCTGGTGATCGGCTTCGTCTCCGGGCGGATTCCCGAAATCGCGGTCAATATCCCGCTGATCAAGGGGTTCTCGGTAGTGGGCATCCGCGCCGGCGAATATGCGAGGCGGTTTCCCGAACGCGGCGAGCATGTCGCCCGCGCGATCGACACGCTGGCAAGCGAGGGACGGATTGCGCCGCATGTCGACTGCACGCTGCCGCTAACCTCATGGCACGAAGCCTTCGAACGGATGGACTGCGGCGACAGCGTCGGCAAGCTGGTCCTCGAACCGTAGCCTCCCGCTGGCACTGGCACCGCCCCAGGCTCCGGCGCCTCCTCCGAGACGCAGCACATACGAAAAGGGCGGCCCCGCAGGACCGCCCTCTCGAATGTCGCGGTGCCGCGAGCGGGATCAGATCCCGGCGATGACCTTGTCGGCCATCAGCCTGTCGGCTTCGGCATCGTGCTTGTCGGAAATCAGCGACCGGCTTGCCGCCGTCGCCACGCTGACCGCGCGGTTGCGCACGTCGGCCACTGCCTCGCGTTCGGCAGCGGCGATTTTGTCTTCCGCCATCCGCTTGCGGCGCTCGACCATATCCTTGCTGTCGGCTTTGGCCTTCTCGAGGATCGCGTCGGCTTCATGACGGGCATTGGCCAGCATCGCTTCGGCGTCCTTTTCGGCCCCGGCGATCTTCCGCGCATATTCCTCGCGCAGCGTCTCGGCTTCGGCACGCAGCTCCTTGGCTTCTTCGAGCTGTTCCTTGATCGCAGCAATCTTGCCGTCGATCCCGCCGGCCAGCTTCTTGTGAACCTTGGCGCCGAAAAAGGCGAACAGGAGCAGGACCAGCATCGAGATCGAGACGATCTGGAAGGGCGCAAGCCCCCACAATTCGGGCTCGACGTGGACCGGTGCGCCGCCATTGCCATTCTCGACCAGGGTCTGGGCAGCTTCGGTGGCGAACACTTCGGGCGCTCCGGTTACGGGATTAGCCATGAGTCATCGCCTCCTTGACCGCCTTGGTGGCAACCGGCTTGGTCACCTTTACACCAGCCAGACGGCTGACGATGTCCTGAGCCGCTTCGGCAGCGACTGCCTCGACTTCGGTCAGCGCCGCCGTGCGTGCCTCGGCAATACGGTCTTCGGCTTCGGCCAGCTTCTTGTCGAGACGGGTCTGCGCCGCCTTGAGCTTCTTTTCGGACTTGGCGGCAGCCTCGTCCTTGGCCTTGGCCACGATCGCCTGCGCCGCGGCGCGGTTCTCGTTCTCGCGGACCCGCCAGGCCTCTTCCTGCTCGTCGGCTGCATCGCGGGCGGCCTTGGCCGCGCCGAGGTCGGCGGCGATCTGGCTGTCACGCTGGGCGACGGTTTCCATCACCTTCGGCACCATGCCGCGGCCGATGACGAAGAAAGTGATGCCGAAAAAGACCAGCAGCCAGAAGACCTGGCTGGACCATGTTTCGGCAAGCTGTGCGATCTGGGGCATGTCAGCTCTCGAAAGGCGGGTACGGTAAAATCACGGCACCGGCCGGACGCATATCCGGCCGGTGCAATATCGGTGGTCGTGCTTAGGCGACGAAGATCAGGATCATCGCGACGACGAACGCCAGCAGGCCGAGAAGTTCGGCAGCGGCGAAGCCGATGAACAGGCGGCCCTGCTGACCGTCGGCGGCGCCGGGGTTACGCAGTGCGCCTTCGAGATACTTGGCGAAGACATTGCCGACACCCAGCGAGGCGAGACCGGCACCAACAGCGGCGAGACCGGCTCCGAGCAGCTTTGCAGCTTCAGCTTCCATTTCAAACTCCTTTGGAAAAACGCTAAATTAAAACGATTAGTGAAGGTTCTCGGCGTCGTTGATGTACAGCGACGTCAAAAGGGCGAAAACATAAGCCTGAATGCCGGCTACGAGCAGTTCGAGCGCGCAGATGCCGATCATCAGGATAAAGCTGGGCAGACCGACCATCAGGCCGAAGGTGGCGCCGGCATTGGTCCCGTCGATCACGAAGCTCGACAGCACTTCGAGCAGAACGTGTCCGGCCATCATGGCCACGAACAGACGCAGGCCGAGGCTGAACGGGCGCACCATGAAGGAGATGAACTCGATCGGTGCAAGAATGGGGATCATCGGCAGCGGCGTGCCTTCGGGCACGAAGAGCGAGAAGAAGTGCAACCCGTGCTTCCAGAAACCCACCAGCAGCACGATCGAGAAGCTGATTATCGCCAGCACGCCGGTGACGGTGAAGTGGCTGGTGAAGGTGAACGGGTGCAGGCCGAACACGCCCAGCGGCATCAGGCCGAGCAGGTTGGCGAAAAGGATGAACATGAACAGGCTGAAGACATAGGGCACATACTTGCGCCCTTCCTTGCCGATGTTCGCTTCGAGCATGTCGTCGATGAACCCGGTGAAGGATTCGACGACCATCTGCCAGCGTCCGGGCACGAGTTCGCGCTTCATCCCGCCTAGCACGAAGAGGAACAGCACCACAGTGGTGATCAGCATCCACAGCGCGCTGTTGGTGAAGGCAATGTTGTAGCCTGCGATTTCCCAGCCGCCCGAACCGGCAAGCGGCTCGATCGTGAACTGGTACATCGGGTCGACTTTGGCCTGTTCGGCTGCCACGTCTCTTACGTCCCTAAATCCTGTAACGAACACCCCGTAACCCCCTCGGTTCGGGGATTATTCACCGGGGCGCCGGTTTGCCGCGCGGATAACGTTCCTGAAGGCCACGACTATTCCGAGGAACAGCCCGACCAACAGACCCCACGGGTTGGTATCGGTAAAGAAGCCGATGGCATAACCGATCACCGCACCGCCAAGGAGCCCGCCAAGAAGATCCGCCAGGACCCGGTTTCCGCTGCGATAATTCGCATCGGCACCCGAAGCCTGAGGACGGTTGCGTTCCTCTTCGCGCTGCTGCGCGGCTGCAAGCCGCGCCTCCAGCGCGTCGATCCGCGCATCCTCCTTAACAGGTTCCCGTGCGGGTTCGTCGTTGCTCATGCCTTGCTCCTTTAAGGGGGTTGCGCGGCACGGGCACGGACTTGCCCGCCGAGGGCGTCGCCCCCTTAGAAGGGGGGTGTTGGCGAGTCAACACGGACCGGCGCGTGCTGTGCATCCAAGGTCGGGAAAATCGAAACAGGCCGGGCAGCATGGCCCGCCGGCGTTCACAAATCCGCCCAACCGGCGGTCGGGCGTAAGGGTCAGGGACAGCGGGGGTCGCGCAGAGGAGCAGCCGAAGTGCGCGTCTGCCAGCTGCCGTCGGGCGCCTGGTATTTCTCGCCAACTGCCGTTGCGAGTATGGCCTGGCACCCGGCAGTCAGCGCATATTCCTCGATCGTGGCATTGGTTGCCTTGGCGCGTTCGGAATAGACCGCACGGCGCTTGATGTTGATGTCGTTGACGACGCGGCGCAGCGCCGGGGTCTCCGCCACGACGATGCCGAGATATCCGTCCATCCGCTCGCCCACCTGCCCGGCGGCACGCGCCGAGGCATAGGCGGGATCGCGCTGGGCGAATGCCGGGGACGCGATGCCGCCCAGCGCAGTCGCCAGGGCCGCCGCAGCGAGCACCGATTTCGTTAGCTTGTTCATAACCTCACCCATCAGAAGATATCCGCATTGTCTTCGATCGTATTGCCCGCGTCTTCGGCGAGGCGGTAGATCACTTCCTGGCGGATGTTGACGTTCAACTCGATCACGATCGGCTCGTCGGGTGCATTGACGGTAATGCAACCACCGAGCGCGACTGTGGCGAGCATGGCGGCAGCCACCCTCCCGGTCAATTTGGGGTCGTTCATAGCCCTCACTCGCTTTCCTGCTCCTGAATGGGTTCTTCATCCGGCACGATGTCGTCCGGGTCGATATCGGGTTCGGCTTCCTCGCCGGTGATCGAGCGCCGCAGCAGGCGCGTGCCGTCGTCGGACAGCAGGCCCAGTTCGCGCGGGTCGCGCACCGATGCGGGATCGTAAAGCGACTTGAGGTTGGTCAGCAGCTGGTAGAACTGCGCCCGCACATTGATGCGGAACTGCAGCGGCAGTGCCGCCAGGCGCCGCGTGACGAAATTGGACCGGGCCGCGTCGCCCTGGCGCACGCCGTCGAAACGCACGCGGGTCACGATTTCGCCCGTCAGGGGGCCTTCCATCACGATCCGCATCTGCGAATAATCGAGGCTTTTCAGGGCATCAAAGGCAAAATTGGCAATCGGTGAGAGGTCTTCATACGTCAGGTCGCCGACATAGGAGACGGTACCGCCCGGGGGCCGTGAAATCAGCACGCCGGTGTCGATCCGCCCGTCGCCGCGTTCATCGAACACGATCGGAACCGTTCCGTCGAACAGCCCCGTTGCCGAGATGTTTTCGAGTTCCATCGCGGTCACGAAGGTGCCAGCTTCGAGCCCGACGATTTCGAAGATGTAGCGCCGCTCCTCGGTGATCCCCAGCGTCAGATCGACATCGCGGAGCAGCAATTCGCCGCCCATGAAGGGCCACGATCCCCCCGATACCGCCAGCACTTCGCCATTGCGCAACTCGAACCCGACCTCGCCATCGAAGACTTCGATCCCCGGATTGACCGAGGCAACGCGGATCGTCTGGTCGGGTGCGGTCGTCAGGTTGAGCAGGTCGGTGAACTCGACCGTCCCCGCCGCGCCCTTCACCGGTCCGAACGCAGCCGCGAAATCGAGATCGTCGCTGGAGAAACGCCCGGTACTGGTCACGGTCCCGTTTGCGGCCCAGTCGATACGTCCGGTGCCCGTGACCACTCCCCGGGTATTGGCGATCACCCCCTTGGCCAGCTGCGATATCTGTTCGGGCTGCAAGTCTTCATCGAACCGGACACCAGGCACGTCGAGATCCGCCCAGCCCGCACCGGTTCCAAGATCATGGCGCAGATCGACCGCGGTCACCACGCGTTCGCTTGCCGGATTCCTCAGCAGTGCTTGCGCGTCGATGACATTCTCGGCCAGTGTCAGCGTGGCATTGCGCGCCATAAGCGGTTCGAACCGGGGCGATTCGTCGCGATCGACCAGCGTGAACGCGCCTTCCTCGATCGCCAGGCTTCCATCGGCGAAGCGCCACTGCCCGCTCGCCTGCATCAGATCGAGCGGGACGGCCGCAATCGCGATATCCGCATCGCTGAACGTTCCGGCGATGTCCTGCCCGATCCGCGCGTCCAAGTCGGAAATGCGGAACCGGCTGGCGGTCTCGACCGGGCCCAGCGATACATCGATTTCGCGGGCGGTCAACACGCCGGGATAGCCGAACCCGATTGGACCGGTGGCAATCCGTATCGGGGTTTCCCCCAGCGATCCCTCGAGATCGAGCCCGCTGGTGCCGGCGGCTATGCGCAGGCCGCCCGGCCCGCTGGAGAGAATGGGGCGTCCCCGTGCCGGGCACAGTGTGACCCCGCGCTTTTCGAACGTGAGGTCGGCGAGCTGAAGCCGGTCGAACGCAACGTCCATGCAGGAACGCCACAGCGCCAGTTGCCCGCCCGCGTAGCGGCCTTCGAGCGGCAGCAGGAGGTTCGTCGCCGAGCCGCCCGGCAGCGGTCCGCTTGCGAGCACCCGGCCAGAGAATCCGAGGGCGCCGCCCGGCCCCTGCGCAATGACGACCTGGGGGACGGCGAGAGCGCTGTCGCCCGCGGCATATCGCTCCATCGCCAGGCGGAATATCGAGCCACCCGATTCGCTGCGCTCCATCCGACCGCTGATCCGCGGCATGTTCGCGCCGCCGGTTGCGATGTTCCCCGCAACGTAAGGGGCTTCGCCATCCGGTGCAGCAATCTCGACGCGTGAAAGCGATACGAGCCGCGCCCCGCTACCACCGCGCAATTCGGCGCGCGGCGCCAGCAGCGAATAGCCAGCTGGATCGATCCGCAGGCGTATATCGGCATCGAGCGCGCTGCCGCGGGCTTCGCGCTGAAGCGCTGCCGCCAGCTTGCCGGTCAGCGGCGCAACCAGCGTGCCCTCCCCGGTCTGCGCCAGCGACTGGATCGCTGCAATCGTGGAGCGGCCCAGCCTTAGCCCGTTGCCTTCCAGATTGCTGTCAAGCTGAACGTGGTCGAAGCCGTCGGTCGCCCGCATTTGCCCTTCGGCGGTGAGCACTGCAGCAAGCGCCTGCGGTGTATCGACCCCGCGCGCGGCGAGCGTGAACCTGGCGGTCGTCAGCCGGTCGCGGATCTGGGCGCGGACCGTGCCCAGCAAGGCCGCAGCGGACTGGTCGCCGAACCGGGTTTCTCCCCCCTCGAGCCTTGCTTCGATCGCGGGATTGGCCAGCGCCGTATCGGCAACGACGCTCAGCTCCATCGCGTAGTCGTCGAGCGCAAGGCCGCTTTCCTCGCAGGTGAGCGCCGCAAAGCGGACGGGTCCTGCGAACTGCGGCTCGCCCGATACCGAGGTGAGCTTGCCGAAGGCGGTGGCATTCTCGATACCGCAGCCCGCAGTCGCGAGCTCGGGGGCGCTCGCCGCGATAGATCCCTGCCAGCCATGGCTGAGAAGTCCGGAACCCGCCAGCTTGATGCCGACCGGCCCGTAGTCGGTCGCCAGCAGCGCACGGCCGTCGCGGACTTCGAAATTCAGATTGGGCAGGCTCGCCGGACTGTCGTCCCCACCGAACACCAGCGGATCGAGCCGCCCGAGGCTCAGTTCGCCATCGCGGTAGCTGGCATAAAGGCGCGGCTTGACCAGCACCACGCCGCCGATTTCCGGAATGCCGAACCGGTGGCGCAAGGTGACCACCAGCCGCTCGGCGGTGAAGTCGGGCTTGTCAGGATCTCCAAGCACGACGTCGGACAGGATCTGCGTGGTCCCGCCGATCCGCTCGATCGTGTAGCTGGCCGGGATATCATAGGTCTCGAGCTGGTCGCGAATGATGTCGTCGACGATCCGTTCGCGCGACAGCCATAGGCCGAGGCCAGCCAGTAGCAGCGCTCCCAGCACGACCAGCAGCGCCGCCCAGCGCTTGCGGCGCCAGCGGGATCGCCTGACGGAATCGTCGGCCGTCATGTCATTGTCGCTCGCGGCCCGCTCCATCGATCCCACACTTGCGCGATATGCCTGCTAAAGGCAATGCAAGTGCCTCAAACGCGGGATGTGGGGGATCGGTTGCCGGGAGATCCAAAAAATTCGGCGGGCCATGCCGGTACCGGCCATCGACAACGCTTGCGCCAACGGCTGCTCGACGGCGGTGCTGAAGCACTGGCCGATTACGAACTGCTCGAATTCCTGCTGTTCGCTGCCATCCGCCAGGGCGATACGAAACCGCTCGCCAAGGCATTGATCGCACACTTCGGGTCTTTCGCCGCGGTGCTCACGGCCGATCCGCAGGCGCTGCGCCAGGTCAAGGGCATGGGCGATGCCAGCGTTGCGGCATTGCACGCCAATGCGCTGGCGGCGCGGCGCATGGCGCGCGGTGCGGTGCAGAACCGCCCGGTGCTGGGTAGCTGGCAAGCGCTGCTCGACTATCTCAACATCGACATGGCGCATCTGACGCATGAACGGGTGCGCGGGCTCTATCTCGACACCCGGAACCGGCTGATCCTGGACCACCTCCTCAGCGAAGGGTCGATCGACGAAGCCGCCATCCATCCCCGCGAGGTCATCCGCAAGGCCTTCGATGTGGGCGCGACGGCGCTGATCCTCGTCCACAACCACCCCAGCGGGAATCCCGAACCCAGCCGCGCCGACATCACCATTACCGCGCGGATCGCGGAAGCAGGCCGCTTGCTGGGGGTCACCGTCCCCGACCACGTCATCATCGGGCGCGAAGGCAACGTCTCGCTGCGCGCCAAGGGCCTCCTCTGATCTGTTCAGGACGGCCCCCCCCCGGGGGCAAACCTTGCCAATTCTGCCGGCTCGGCCTAGCCGCCGCGCAGCCGCGAATCCCGCCTGACCCGCAATCGGAGCTCTTATATGGTCCCCCGCTACGCCCGTCCCGATATGACTGCCCTGTGGGAGCCCGAAGCGAAGTATCGCATCTGGTTCGAGATCGAGGCGCATGCGACCGAAAAGCTGGGCGAACTGGGCGTGGTCCCGCCGAGCGCGGCCAAGGCGCTGTGGGACTGGTGGGCAACCGATCCCAAGATCGACGTCGAGGCGATCGATGCGATCGAGGCGGTCACCAAGCATGATGTCATCGCCTTCCTTACCTGGGTGGCCGAGAATGTCGGCGACGAAGCGCGCTTCATGCACCAGGGTATGACCAGCAGCGACGTGCTCGACACGACGCTGGCGGTCCAGCTGGCACGCTCTGCCGATATCCTGCTGGCTGATCTCGACGGCCTGCTCGAGGCGATCAAGCGCCGCGCGGAAGAACACAAATACACGCCCACCATCGGGCGCAGCCATGGCATTCATGCCGAACCGGTGACCTTCGGGCTCAAGCTGGCGCAGGCCTATGCCGAATTCGACCGCTGCAGGACCCGCCTGGTCGCGGCGCGCGCGGAAATCGCGACCTGCGCGATCTCGGGTGCTGTCGGCACTTTCGCCAATATCGACCCGCAGGTGGAAGAGCATGTCGCCGACAAGCTCGGCCTGACCGTGGAGCCGGTCTCGACGCAGGTCATCCCGCGCGACCGGCACGCCATGTTCTTTTCGACGCTGGCGGTCATCGCCGGTTCGATCGAACGGCTGGCGGTCGAAGTCCGCCACCTCCAGCGCACCGAAGTGCTCGAGGCGGAAGAGTATTTCTCGCCCGGCCAGAAGGGGTCGAGCGCGATGCCGCACAAGCGCAACCCGATCCTGACCGAGAACCTTACCGGCCAGGCGCGCATGATCCGCGCCTATGCCCTGCCCGCGCTGGAAAACGTCGCGCTGTGGCACGAACGCGATATCTCGCATTCCTCGGTCGAGCGGTTCATCGGTCCCGATGCCTGCATCACGCTCGATTTCGCGCTAGCGCGGCTGACCGGCGTGGTCGACAAGCTCCTGGTCTATCCCGAGCGCATGCAGGCGAACATGGACCGCATGGGCGGGTTGATCCATTCGCAGCGCGTGCTGCTGGCGCTGACGCAGAACGGGGTCAGCCGCGAGGATGCCTACCGCCTCGTCCAGCGCAACGCGATGAAGGTGTGGGAATCTGATGGCCAGCTGACGCTGCTCGACCTGCTCAAGCGCGACGAGGAGGTTACCGCCGCGCTGGGTGTGGAGCAGCTCGAAGAGAAGTTCGATCTCGAATACCACTTCAAGCATGTCGACACGATCTTCGCGCGGGTCTTCGGCTAGACGCGGGACGGGTCCCGGCCTAGCATCCCACGCCAAGACGAAAGAGGGCTACATTCCATGCAAATCGTGCGCACCATCGGCTGGGTCCTGCTGCTGTTTTCGCTGCTCGCATTCAGCTTTTTCAACTGGAAGCCGGTTGAGGTTCAGATTTGGTCGAACCTCGTGCTCGAAACCAAGCTGCCCGCGCTGGTAGTGGTCTCGTTCCTGCTGGGGCTGATCCCGATGTGGCTCGTGCACCGGGCGAGCAAGTGGCGCGCGACGCGACGCATCAATGCGCTGGAGGCGGCGACCAGCCGGTTCGGCGCGGCCACGCCCGCTCCCGATGCTTCGGCAACCGTCCAGCCCGCGCCTGCTCCTACGCCCGAGCCTCCGGTACACAACCCGCCGCCCGAACCGGCCAATCCCGTCGACCCCGTCGACACAGATCCTGCGAAGCCCGCATGACCAATCCGATCTATCTCGCGCTCGACCTCCCGCATCTGCAGGACGGCCTCGACCTGATCCGGAAGGTCAAGGGCCATGTCGGCGGGGTGAAGCTGGGCCTCGAATTCTTCTGCGCGCATGGCGCGCACGGGGTTCATCTGGTCGGCCAGCTCGGATTGCCGATCTTCCTCGACCTGAAGTTCCACGACATCCCCAATACCGTCGCGGGCGCGATGCAGGCGATCCATGTGCTGGAGCCGCGCATCGTCACCGTGCATGCCAGCGGCGGGCGCGCCATGCTCGAGGATGCCAAGGCCGCAGCGGGCGAACACACCAAGGTCGTTGCCGTGACCATGTTGACCAGCATGGACGATCGCGATCTGGCGAGCACGGGGATCGAAGGCAGCGCGCACGATCAGGTGCTGCGCCTTGCCGATCTTGCGCACCGCGCCGGTCTCGACGGGATCGTCTGTTCGGGCCAGGAAGTGAAATCGGTCCACGACCAGTGGAAGGACGGGTTTTTCGTCGTCCCGGGATTGCGCCCCGCGGGCAGCGGCACCGGCGACCAGAAGCGCGTCGTCACCCCGCGCAAGGCGCGCGATGATGGTGCCAGCGTGCTGGTCATCGGACGCCCGATCAGCCGGGCCGACGATCCGGCTCAGGCCGCCCGCGCCATCGAAGCCACGCTGTAGGTTTCGCCATGGCGGTCCAGATCAAGATCTGCGGGCTTTCGACGCCCGAAACGGTAGATGCAGCGCTTGCCGCGGGCGCGACGCATATCGGGCTGGTTCATTACGAACCCTCGCCCCGCCATGTCGCGCTCGATCTGGCCCGCGAACTGCGCGAGCAGGCCCGGGGCAAGGCCAAGGCGGTGCTGCTGCTGGTCAATGCCGATCCCGAAACCACCGGACGCGCCCTCAACGCGATCCAGCCCGACGTGGTCCAGTTCCACGGCAATGAGACACCGCAATGGATTGGCGGTATCCGTCGCAGCCTGCCCTATGAGGTGTGGAAAGCGGTCGGGCTGAAGGACGCTGGCACGCTGACCCGGAGCGAGAAATACATCGGCAAGGTCGACCGCCTGCTGTTCGACGCACCGGCCAAAGCACTGCCCGGCGGCAATGGCACGGCTTTCGACTGGTCCTTGCTTTCCGGGCACCGCCACAAGATCGACTGGGCGCTGGCAGGTGGCCTCACGGCGGGCAATGTCGCCGAAGCGATCCGCGCGACCGGTGCGCCGCTGGTCGATACGTCGAGCGGTGTTGAAAGCGCACCGGGAGTGAAGGATCCGCAGCGTATCGCCGATTTCTGCCGGGCCGCGTTCGCCGCCTGATCTGCGGCCCGTGGCTGCCAAACCGCAGTCCTGATGCCTCGTGAAAAAGCAAAGCTGTCTCGACTTCGCCTGCTGCGGACGGCATGGGGAGCGCGATGACCGAAACCAATCCCAATTCCTATCGCAACCAGCCCGACGAGCGCGGCCATTTCGGCGACTTCGGCGGACGCTATGTCGCCGAAACGCTGATGCCGCTGGTGCTCGATCTCGAGCGTGAATACCGCAAGGCGCAGGCCGATCCGGAATTCCAGCGCGAATTCGACGATTTGCTCGAACATTACGTCGGCCGCCCCTCGCCGCTCTATTTTGCCGAACGGCTGACCGAGGCGCTGCGCGCCGGTTCGCCCGAGGGCCACGGCGCGCAGGTCTGGTTCAAGCGCGACGAACTCAATCACACCGGCGCGCACAAGATCAACAATTGCATCGGGCAGATCCTGCTCGCCATCCGGATGGGCAAGACTCGCATCATCGCGGAAACCGGCGCGGGGCAGCACGGCGTCGCCACCGCAACGGTCTGCGCACGCTTCGGCCTGCCCTGCGTGATCTACATGGGTGCCGAAGACGTGCGGCGCCAATCGCCCAACGTCTTCCGCATGAAGCTGCTGGGTGCGGAAATCGTGCCCGTCACCAGCGGGCGCGGGACGCTGAAGGACGCAATGAACGAAGGGCTGCGCGACTGGGTCGCGAACGTCCATGACACCTTCTACATCATCGGCACGGCCGCCGGACCGCATCCCTATCCCGAGATGGTGCGCGACTTCCAGAGCATCATCGGCAAGGAGGCGCGGGCGCAGATGCTCGAGAGGATCGGACGATTGCCCGACCTGGCCGTGGCCTGCATCGGTGGCGGTTCGAACGCGCTGGGCCTGTTCCACCCCTTCCTCGACGACGCCGAGGTCAAGCTGCTGGGCGTCGAGGCGGCGGGTCACGGGCTCGATGGCAACGAACACGCGGCAAGCCTGCTCGGCGGTTTCCCCGGCGTACTTCACGGCAACAAGACCTATCTGCTGCAGGACGAGGACGGCCAGATTACCGAAGGTCACTCGATCAGCGCCGGGCTCGACTATCCCGGCATTGGTCCCGAGCATGCGTGGCTCAAGGATTCAGGCCGCGTCGAATACACTGCGGTGACCGATGACGAGGCGCTGGAGGCGTTCCAGCTGCTCTGTCGCACCGAGGGAATCATTCCCGCGCTGGAGCCGAGCCACGCCATATCGGCAGTGGCGAAGCGTGCGAAGGAAATGCCGCGGGACAGCATCATCCTGGCCAATCTATGTGGGCGCGGCGACAAGGACATCTTCACCGTGGCCGAGAAGTTGGGAGTGGACATTTGACCCGCCTCGCCTCCGCCTTCGCGAAGCCCCACCCCGCACTCGTCTGCTTCCTGACTGCCGGCGACGGGGACACCGCTGCCAATCTCGATGCACTGGTCGAAGGCGGCGCCGATGTGATCGAACTGGGCATGCCCTTCACTGATCCGATGGCGGATGGCCCCGCGATCCAGGCGGCCAATATCCGGTCGCTGGGCGTCGGAACGACGACGGCCGACGTGCTCACCATCGCTACCGCATTTCGCCAGCGTCATCCCGATGTTCCGCTGGTGCTGATGGGCTATGCCAACCCGATGATTCGCCGCGGGCCCGACTGGTTCGCGGCCGCGGCCAAGGAAGCGGGCATCGACGGAGTGATCTGCGTCGACATCCCGCCGGAGGAAGATGACGCGCTTGGTCCGGCGCTGCGTGCTGCGGAAATCGCCCCCATCCGCCTGGCCACGCCGACCACCGACGACAAGCGCCTTCCCGCCGTGATCCAAGGCAGCGAGGGCTTCCTTTATTACGTCGCAGTCGCGGGCATCACGGGAATGCAGCAGGCGGCGATCGAGTCGATCGAAGCCAATGTCTCGCGCATCAAGCGATCGACCGACATTCCGGTCGCGGTCGGCTTCGGTGTGCGCACACCCGAGCAGGCGAGCGAGATCGCACGCGTGGCCGATGGAGTCGTGGTGGGTTCGGCGCTGGTCGAACTGGTCGCCGAACATGGCGACGACGCTCCGGCGAAGTTGCGCACCTTGGCTTCATCGCTTGCCGAAGCGGTGCGATCAGCCCGTTAGTTCGTCGCCCCTGCGCAGGGATGACGCTCCGGCGGTGCGCTGACTATTTGAGCTTTGTGACAACCTGACTATAGGCTCAGCGCATGAACTGGTTCACCCGCGTCCGCAATTCGATCACCTCGCTGTCCAAGCGCAGCACGGAAAAAGACCTGTGGGTCAAGTGCCCCAGCTGCCAGCAGATGGTCTTCGCGCAGGAATACGAGGACAATTCCTATGTCTGCCCGCGCTGCGGCCACCATGGCCGGATCGGTGCCGACGAACGGCTGCGGCAGCTGCTCGACGAAGGGTTCGAGGTCCTTCCCATCCCCGATGTGAAGGAAGACCCGCTCAAGTTCCGCGACACGGCGAAATACACCGACCGGCTGAAGAAGGCGCGCGCCAAGAGCCCGCACAAGGACGCCTTCCTTGTCGGTTCGGGTGCAATCGAGGGCAAGCCCGCGGTCGTCGGCGTGCAGGATTTCGGCTTCATGGGCGGATCGATGGGCATGGCAGTGGGCACCGCCTTCTGCCAGGGCGCCGAACGCGCGCTGTCGCGGCACTGCCCCTATATCGTCGTTACCGCGGCGGGCGGCGCACGCATGCAGGAAGGCATCCTCAGCCTCATGCAGATGCCCAAGGCAACGGTGATGACGCGGCGCCTGAAGGAAGCCAAGCTGCCCTATATCGTCGTGCTGACCGACCCGACCACGGGCGGTGTCACTGCGAGCTATGCGATGCTGGGCGACGTGCATATCGCCGAACCCGGCGCGCTGATCGGCTTTGCCGGCCAGCGCGTGATCCAGGACACGATCCGCGAACAATTGCCCGATGGGTTTCAGCGCGCCGAGTACCTGCACAAGCACGGCATGGTCGACATGGTGGTGCATCGTCACGAGCTGAAAGACACTTTGGCGACACTGCTCGATTACCTGGCCCCCGCCAAGGCCGCCTGACCTGCGCCATGCGGGACTTCGCCCGCTCCGATCATCCCCGAGTCCAGGCACAGCTCGACCGGCTGGGGCGCCTTTCCGTTCCCGATGGCAGGCTGGGTCTCGAAACCATACACGTCCTGCTCGACCGGCTGGGCAACCCGCACCGTGCTCTGCCACCGGTGTTCCATGTCGCAGGCACCAACGGCAAGGGATCGACCTGTGCGTTCCTGCGCGCAATGCTCGAGGCGCAAGGCTATTCGGTCCACGTCACCACGAGCCCGCATTTGGTGCGTTACAACGAGCGTATCCGCCTCGCGGGCAAGCTAATCGGCGATGAACGGCTCGCCTCGCTCCTGTCCGAAGTGCTCGACGCGGGCGAAGATCTCGGGCCCAGCTTTTTCGAAGTCACCATAGCCGCAGCGTTCCTGGAGTTCGCCCGCATCCCGGCCGATGCCTGCGTTGTCGAAGTCGGACTAGGCGGACGCTACGATGCAACCAATGTTCTGGAGACAGCCGTCCTTGCCGCATGCGGGATCGCGGCGCTGGGGATCGACCATGAACGCTTCCTGCTGGCACCGGAAGACGGTGTACCCAGCGATCCGGTGGCGCGAATCGCCTTTGAAAAGGCCGGAATCGCCAAAGCGGGCGTGCCGCTCGCATGCCTGTCCTATCCGCAGGCAGCGCAGCAGGAGATCGAGGCCGCAGCCGCGCGCGCCGGGGCACCGCTATCGGCACGCGGCGCGGAATGGGCGGCGGAAACAGGACGTCACCTTTTCTACCGCGATGCAGAGGGCGAACTCGCGCTCCCGCTACCGTCCCTGCCCGGAGCGCATCAGGCGGTGAACGCCTCGCTCGCCATCGCCATGCTTCGCGCGCAGGATGTGCTGCCGGTCACGCCCCATGCGCTCGCGCAGGGAATCGAGCAGGCGACATGGCCCGCCCGGCTGCAGTGCCTTGCTCCCGGTCCTTTGGCAGGTCACCGCGAAATATGGCTCGATGGCGGACACAACGCCGATGCCGGGCGCATGCTGGGCGCGCATTTTGCCGGGCAGCAGCTGCACCTCGTGCTCGGCATGCTCGATGCGAAGGATCCGGCTGCGCTGGTCGATCCCCTCGCCCCCATGATCGCCAGCCTCGCTGTGGTCCCGGTGCCGGGCCACGATTGGCATCCGGCAGAAGCGATCGCCCCGCAAGCGCGCTTCTTTCCCGATATCGTGAACGCGCTCGCGGCTATTCCCGAAGATGGGTTGCCCGTCCTGATCGCGGGGTCGCTCTACCTTGCTGGCGATGTGCTGCGGCGCAACGGCGAAGCGCCGGAATAGACCCGGCGCTATTCCGCCGGAGCGACCGCCTGCCCCGCTTCGGGCGCCACCACGCCCGAATTGGCACGCGAGCGGCTTTCGCGATACCATTCGATGCAGACCAGCACCGCCGCCCCCAGTCCGATCCATGTGGTCAGGATGAAGACGTCGTAATAGCCTTGGTTTTCGATCATTTCGCCAAGGGCGCCGCGGCCCAGCGTGCCCACCAGCAGCGTCAGCGACGACAGCAGCGCATACTGCACCGCGCTGAACTTCTTCGAGACGATCGAGGAGAGCCATGCGATATAGGCGGCCCCGGCTATGCCGATCGCGAGATTTTCGAACGCGATGGTGATGGTGAGCTTGGCGAGGTCCGCATCGCCGATGCCCGGCACCTGTTCGATCAGGTAAGTGAAACCGATCGCCCCGCTGAAGGCCTCCATATAATATCCGCCCACGGCCATATCCGCGTAGAGCAGGTTGGTCAGCGCGGCGAGTATCCCGCCGATCAGCAGCGTCGCCATCCGGCCGATGGTGGTCAGCAACAGGCCGCCGAGCGCGAGCCCTGCGATGATTGCCCCCACGCCGAAGAACTTCGACGCGAAAGCGACGTCGTCATTCGTGTAGTCGAGCTCCCCGAGATAGAAGGGATAGGCGAAAGTACCCCAGATCGCGTCGCAGATACGATAGGTCAGCACCACCGCCAGGATCAGCACCAGCGACCATCCCATCCGTCCCACGAATTCGACCAGCGGCAGCACCAGCGCGCGGTACAGGTGATCGAGGATGTAATTGCCGCCGCTGGCGGGTTCCTCGTCGGCTGTCAGCAGGTGTTCGCCGCGGCGCTTCTTCGAGGCGAGCCAGCCGGCGATCAGCGCGGGCAGGATGATGGTCGTCACGATGATCCACGGGCCGACATTGACCGTGAATTCGGTCGGGTTGGGCCGATCTTCGGGGGCGTAGGTCATCGACATGATCATGAACGTCAGGACGATGCCGATCGCCCCCGCCCACAGCAGCGCGACCAGCGCCAGCGCGCGATTGCGGATCGCGGGTTCGAGTTCCCCCGCATGACGCAGCGCGCGCACCTGCCGTTCGCTTTCGGTCGCCACGTCCGCGGCGTTTTCGCTCGCATTGGGCGCCCACAGGCCGATGAAGCCCACGCCCAGCAGGATCGCCCCCATCAGCGCGTAGGTTTCGGGCCAGCCGATCCGCGCGGCAATGATCAGGCCGAGCGCCCCGCCCACCAGCGACGACAGCCGGTAGCCCATCTGGTAAACGGTGGAGAGAATGTCGATCGTCGCGCGCTCGTCGGCTACGTCGATCCGCCACGCATTGATCGCGATATCCTGTGTCGCGCTGGCGAACGCGCCGATTCCCGCCAGCAGGCTGAACCAGCCGAGCTGGGTGCGCGGTTCCAGCACGCTCATCGTAATCAGGATAGCGCCCAGCACCAGCTGCATCGGCACGATCCACTGCTTGCGCCGTCCCAGCCGGCGCAGCACCGGTATGTTCACCTTGTCGATCAGCGGCGACCAGAGGAACTGGAAAGCATAGGCCAAACCGATGAGCGAGAAGATGCCCATCGTCTCGAGATCGACTTCGGCTTCGGTCAGCCAAGCGAACAGGGTGCCGAGGAACAGCGCGAAGGGCAGACCGCTGGCAAAACCGAACAGCAACATGAAGCCGGTCTTGCGATTGCCCAGCGCCATGCCGAGCGCGCGCCAGGCGGAAATCTTCTTCTTGTCTTCTGCGACCGCAGCCATTCGCTGGCATCCTTCCAATTCGGCGTGATTTTTGCGACACTAGCGGCGAGAGAGAGGGAGGAACAGGCGTCATGAGCGATGTCGACACCAAACAACCCGCGCATCGCCCGACCCGTGGCATGCTGGCCCTGGCCAGGGATATCGCCGAAGGTCGACAGCGCGATGCCGGTAGTGCGACCACGGTGCCCGCAAGCGTCTATACCGATCCGGATTACTGGCAGCGAGAAAAAGCGGCGATCTACGACCGGCTGCCGCAGATCGTCTGCCCGTCGGCGCTGTTGCCCGATCCCGGCATGGCGCTGCCGCATGACGCCACCGGGCGCCCCTTGCTGGTGACCCGCGATGCATCGGGCATGGCGCATGTCTTCCTGAACGTCTGCCGGCACCGCGGCACGCGGCTGGTCGAAGGCAATGAGGTTCAGTGCACGAAAAGGCTGGTGTGCCCCTATCACGCATGGACCTATGCGGTGGACGGCCGTTTGCTGGCCCTGCCGCGGCCCGATACCTTCCCCGGGCTCGACAAGGGCGATTACGGCCTCGTGGAACTGCCCAGCCGCGAAACCGGCGGGCTGATATGGTTCTCCCCTTGCGCAGACAGCGCGGATTTCGGTTTCGCGGACAAGATCGGCGAGGATTTCGACGCGCTCGGCATGGGCGAACACGTGCTTTTCCGCCGCAAGACGCACGAAGTGGCGGGGAACTGGAAACTGATCATGGATGCTTTCCTCGAAAGCTACCATGTCACCCGCCTGCATGCGCAGACGATCGGGCCGTTCTTCAAGGACGGCGCAACCAGCGGCGACATGATCGGACCGCATGCCCGCAGCGCGGTGGGCCGGCTCGAGGAAATGGACGGGGTCGATCTGGAGGACATGGCCGCACTGCGCCGCGTGGTGACCTTTGCCTATCAGCTGCTGCCCGGCGCGTTGGTCATCCCCAGCCCGGACTACATCAATGTCATGGTGATGATGCCGCAGGCGCACGATCGCACGCTGGTGGAGGATTTCATGCTCATTCCCGAACATCCCAGGACCGACAAGGCGCGCAACCACTGGGAACGCAGCTGGGCCCTGCTCGACGGCGGGGTCTTCGCGGGCGAGGATTTCCGCGCCGCCGAACTCGGGCAACAGGGGCTGGCCACTGGCGCGGTGCCGCAGCTTACCCTCGGCACGCTCGAAGGGGGGATCCGCCGCTATCACGAGACCGTGGAAGAGGCGCTGCGCGCCGTGAACTGAACCCGGCGCGCGCAATTGGCGCGGTAGTCCGGGCACATCGCTGGCAGGTCGGCGGCGATCACCGCTTCCGCATGACGGGGGTTGTGTGTATTGGCGCGCGCATGGCCGATAACCGTTTACCAGAAGAAGGCGATCGGATCGCCAAGCTGCTCGCCCGTGCCGGCGTCGCCAGCCGCCGCGAAATCGAGCGCATGATCGCCGACGGGCGGATCGCGATCGATGGCAAGGTCCTCGACACGCCCGCAGTCAAGCTGGCGAATCTCAATGGCGTGACGGTCGATGGCAAGGCTGTCGGCCGGGCGGAGGCGGCGCGGCTGTTCGCGTTCCACAAGCCTTCGGGGCTGATCACCGCCGAACGCGATCCCCGCGGACGGCCCACCATTTACACCGCGCTGCGCAACGCCTTGCCCAAGGATGCGGGCCGCGTGATTCCCGTCGGCCGTCTCGACTTCACCACCGAAGGTCTGCTGATGCTGACCAATGATGGCGAACTGAAAAGGGCGATGGAACTGCCCTCGTCGGGCATACCTCGTACTTACCGCGCGCGCGCCTTTGGCGACGTCACGCAGGCGCAACTCGACGAACTGATCGAAGGCGTCGAGATCGACGGCATTCGCTACGGCCGGATCGAGGCCGACCTCGAGCGCGGTTCGGGCAAGAATCGCTGGGTCGAAATGACGCTGACCGAAGGCAAGAACCGCGAAGTTCGCCGCGTGCTCGAACATCTCGGCCTGCAGGTGAATCGCCTGCTGCGGACCGCCTATGGCCCGTTCGAACTGGCCGACCTGCCGCGCGGGCAGGCAGTGGAAATTCGCCAGGCCGATGTCGAGCGGTTCCGCAAGCAACTCAGGCGCGGGGGCCAGCTTTGAGGATCATCGCAGGCGATTGGCGCGGCCGCAAACTCGTCGCGCCGCCGGGCGATCTGACCCGCCCCACTGCCGACCGGACGCGCGAAACGCTGTTCAACATGCTGGCCAGCCGCGTGGGCAGTTTCTACGGGCTGAGCGTGGTCGATCTTTTCGCCGGATCGGGCGCGCTGGGCTTGGAGGCTCTGTCGCGCGGTGCTGCATCCTGCCTGTTCGTCGAACAGGATGCGCGCGCGGTGGAGGCCATCCGCAAGAATATCGAGACGCTGGACGCACGTGCACGCAGCGTGGTCCAGCAAGGTTCCGTGCTCAGCCTCAGCCCGGCCAAGGCGGCGCACGATGTGATCTTCCTCGATCCGCCCTACGATACGGGTGCCGGCCATGTCGCGCTCGACCGGCTCGCGCGGCTCGGCTGGATCGGGCCGGCGACCTGGGTCGCGCTCGAAACCGGCGCGAAGGAAGAAGGCGCTCTGCGGGCCTTCGATATCATTGCCGAGCGAAAGACCGGCAAGGCGAAGATCACGTTGCTGCGCCTCGCGGCCTGAACCGCGCAGCCGGCGGCGACAGGTTCGAAACCGGTACCAACCTCGCAAAGCCCCGAGACGCACGAAAAGGGCGGAACCGCCTTGGCGGTCCCACCCTTTCGCTTCGCACCCTACCCGCTGGCAGGACGCGCATTCAGTTCAGCTCACGACCCCGGCTTGGTTGCGGGAAGCTTCTGGGGAATCGTGCTGGCGGGCTGACCCGGCCAGTATTCGAGCGGGCGATTACCCGTCTTGTTCTTGGCCCAGCTGTTGATGCAACCATCCTGCTGCATGGCCGAACATACCGGCAGGTTTGCATTGTCGGCGGGGGTGTATTCGGGCGGAACCGACTGCGTCACCGCGTTGCTCACGAAGCGGGGCGACGTGGTCGCGCTCGACGATGCACTAGACGTAGTCGCCGGATTGCCATTCATCTGGGCGGCGATCTGGTTCCACGCCTGCATGCGCGTTGCCGGTTTCATATCGTAGATGGCGACCCGCTGTTCGTCGGTCAGCACCCACCAGCCTTCGGTCTGCATGGGCGACAGCGTCCAGTAATATTCCTGAACGCCTGCGGGCCATGCATCATAAGCGGTCTGGCGATCGGCGGGCCACTGGTCATAGGCGGCTTCCTGCTCGGTGGACCAGCTGTAGCTTTCGCCCGACATGTGATCGTCGGCAGCAGCCGGAACAGCGGTAAAGGCAAGCGCTGCAGCGCCGGCGAGAATCAGATTACGCATAGGAGATTCCTCCATTTGTTTGGTGTGTACGGCTAACCTACGCAGCGCCCCGGTCATCGGTTCCGGCGCGCCCATATGGCCGGGGCTTGTCTTGCGCCGCTTCGTTCCCTAGCTGTTCCGTACTCCATGACAGACCTCCCCACCCCGTCCGACGCGCCCGCAGATGCGCAGATTCCCGCCTATGCGGCGCGGTTGAATGCTCCCCAGCGCGAGGCGGTGCTGACCACCGAAGGCCCCGTTCTGATGCTCGCCGGGGCAGGCACCGGGAAGACAGCGGCGCTCACCGCACGGCTGGCACATCTCATCGCAACGCGGCGCGCATGGCCCAGCGAAATTCTTTGCGTCACCTTCACCAACAAGGCGGCGCGCGAAATGCGCGAACGCGTGGGCCGGCATATCGGCGATGCGGTCGAAGGGATGCCGTGGCTGGGCACGTTTCATTCGATCGGGGCACGAATGCTGCGCCGCCATGCCGAACTGGTCGGGCTGGAAAGCAATTACACGATCATCGACACGGACGACCAGATCCGCCTGCTCAAGCAGCTGATCCAGGAAAACGACGTCGACGAGAAGCGCTGGCCGGCGCGGCAACTGGCCGGCCTGCTCGACCGGTGGAAGAATCGCGGGCTCAATCCCGGCGATCTCGATGCAGTCGAGAATGAAAGCTATGCCAACGGGCGCGGCGCCCAGTTCTACAAGCTGTATCAGGACCGGCTGAAGACGCTCAACGCCTGCGACTTCGGCGACCTCTTGCTGCACATACTGAACATCTTCCGCACGCATCACGACGTGCTCGCGCAATACCAGCAGCGCTTCAAATACATCCTCGTCGACGAATATCAGGACACCAACCAGGTCCAGTATCTCTGGCTGAGGCTGCTCGCTCAGACGCGCAAAAATATCTGCGTGGTGGGCGACGACGATCAGTCGATCTATTCATGGCGCGGCGCAGAAGTCGCCAATATCCTCAAGTTCGAAAAGGATTTTCCCGGCGCAGCAGTGGTCAAGCTGGAACAGAACTACCGTTCGACGCCGCAGATCCTGGCGGCGGCCTCGGGCCTGATCAATGCCAATAGCGAACGCCTCGGCAAGACGCTGTGGACCGAACTGCCGCCCGGTGAGAAGGTGCGGATCATCGGCGTATGGGACGCGCCCGAGGAAGCGCGCCGCGTAGGCGAGGAGATCGAGCGGCTGGAAAGCGAGGGCGCACCGCTCGACCAGATCGCGATCCTGGTGCGCGCGCAGTACCAGACGCGGGAATTCGAAGACCGGTTTATCCAGATCGGCCTCAACTATCGCATCGTCGGCGGTTTCCGGTTCTACGAACGCGCCGAAATCCGCGATGCATTGGCCTATTTGCGCGTCATCGCGCAGCCGGCCGACGACCTCGCCTTCGAAAGGATCTACAACCAGCCCAAGCGTGGGCTCGGCGCGAAGACGCTCGAGGCGATGCGCCGTCATGCGCGCCAGCTGCAGATGCCGCTTGCCGCTGCCAGCTTAGACCTGTGCGATACCGACGAACTGCCTGCGCGGGCGCGGAACAACCTTGTCGCCTTGCTGGGCCAGTTCGTTCACTGGCGCGAACAGGCAGACAAGGTCACCCCGTCGGAACTGCTGCGCAGCGTGCTTTCGGAAAGCGGCTACGAAGACATGCTGCAAAAGGATCGCAGCGCCGAAAGCGCGGGGCGGCTCGAGAACCTCACCGAACTCGCGCGGGCGATGGAAGAATACGAGACGCTTGGCGATTTCCTCGAGCATGTCAGCCTGGTGATGGACAATGAACGCGCCGGCGATGGCGAGAAGGTCACCATAATGACCATGCACGCCGCCAAGGGGCTGGAATTCGACCACGTCTTCCTGCCCGGCTGGGAAGAAGGCGTATTCCCGAGCCAGCGCGCCATCGACGAGGGCGGCCTTGCAAGCCTCGAGGAAGAACGCCGGCTGGCCTATGTCGCAATTACACGCGCCAAGCGCCGTTGCACGATATTGCATGCAGCGAACCGCCGCATCTACGGCCAGTGGACAAGCTCGATCCCCAGCCGGTTCATCGAAGACCTTCCCGAAGACTATATCACGTCCGAAACCACGATGACCGGCGGTGCCTCGCTCTGGCGGGCGAATTGGAGCGAGACCGACGACCCGTTCGCGCATGTCTCGACCAGCCGGCCGGACCGGTCCGGCAAGCGGGGTCCCGGTTGGCAAAGGGCGCTCTCATCAGGTTATGACACGACGCCCAAGCGTCTGGCTGAACCGGGCCGCAGTGCGGCGAGCTTCGCGGCCAAGCCGCGCAGCGATATCGCGCTTGGCGCCCGCGTCTTCCATGACAAGTTCGGCTATGGCTGCGTGACCGCCCAGGAAGGCAACAAGCTGACGATAGAATTCGAGAAAGCAGGCGAGAAGCGCGTTCTCGACAGTTTCGTCAGCCTGGCCGACTGAGGATTATCGCCGGGCGCACGTACGCCCGGATCGCTATCAGGTCGCGGAAATATCCAGAAAACCGGGGCGCGGACCGTTCCATTCGCCCGCCGGGACCGAACCGCCATCGTCGCCGCGCTGCTGGCGCCCTTCGCTCTTAGCCCGGGCCTTGCGCGCCGGCTTTTCGCGCGGTGCCTCGTCATCGTCCCGCTTCTTGCGAGCGCGCTTGGGCTTTGCTTCGGCGTCCGTGTCGGGCGTGGGCGAACGCTTGGGCTTTGCCGCGCGTTCGGGCTTGTCTTCGCGCGCGGGCTTGGGTTCGGCTGCCGTGTCGACCAGATCGACACGAACGTCCTTCTTGCCGAACACGGGCACTTCGGCGCCGGTCAGCTTCTCGACATTGGCGATCGCTTCGGCATCTTCTTCGGCCACTAGCGTAAAGGCGCGGCCCTTGGCCCCTGCCCTGCCCGTACGGCCGATCCGGTGGACGTAATCGTCCGGGTGCCAGGGCGTGTCGAAATTGAACACGTGGCTCACGCCTTTGACGTCGAGCCCGCGAGCCGCGACGTCCGAAGCGACGAGGATGTTGATTTCGCCCTGCTTGAAGCGTTCGAGTTCCTTCAGCCGGTTCGACTGGTCCATGTCGCCATGGATCTCACCACTGCGGAAGCCATAGCTCTGCAAACTCTTGTTGAGCTCGCGCACGGTGGTCTTGCGATTGGAGAAGATGATCGCGGTCTCGACGTGGTCGTTTTCCAGCAGCCAGCGCAGCGTGTCGCGCTTTTGGCGGGCCTTTACCGGAACCTTGAACGCGGTGATGTCCTTGTTCGTGGTCGCCGCGCGGCTGACTTCGATCCGCTTAGGATTGTTGAGAAACTTCTTGGCGAGCTTCTCGATCGGTGGCGGCATGGTCGCCGAGAACAGCATTGTCTGCCGCGCTTCGGGAAGCTTGGAGCAGATGAATTCGATATCGGGGATGAACCCCATGTCGAGCATGCGATCGGCTTCGTCGATGACCAGCAATTCGCAGCCGTTGAGCAGGATCTTGCCCCGTTCGAAAAGATCCATAAGCCGGCCCGGCGTGGCGATCAGCACGTCGACGCCATCATTCAGCGCCTTGACCTGATCGCCCATCTGCACACCGCCAATCAGCAGCGCGAGCTTGAGATCGTGGTTCTTGCCGTATTTCTCGAAGTTTTCAGCCACCTGCGCTGCGAGTTCGCGCGTCGGCGCGAGAATCAGCGAACGCGGCATCAGTGCGCGCCGCCGTCCGCTGGCCATGATGTCGATCATCGGCAGCACGAAGCTGGCAGTCTTGCCCGTGCCCGTCTGCGCGATTCCGATGATGTCCTTCATCATCAGGATCGGCGGAATCGCTTCGCGCTGGATGTCGGTCGGCTCTGTATAGCCGGCTTCGCTTACTGCTTTGAGCAAGTCTTCGGAAAGGCCGAGATCGGCGAAAGTCATGCGGTTAGAAACTGTCCCTGGAACACTGGCCTACAAGTCGCCGCGCGTCCGCAGCATTGGCTGGGCGCGCCATTCGCCGGAATCGGCCCAAAAGTCAAGAAATCCCGGCAGACCCGACGCGAATGTCAGTCCGCGACGGCGATCAATCGGTGGAAATCGGCAATCCGGCACTTTGCCCCGGCGCGCGACATCAACCGATCGCGATTGACGCAGAGCTGCCCGTCGGGGCTGCGTTCGACATAGAAACCGAGATAGAAATCGCGCGGGCTGCACGCCTTTTCGAGTTCGGCAGAGATGATCTGCCGGTCGCGCATATACATGACCAGCCGACTGCCCCGATCGGCCACGCCGACGATCTCGCCGGCATCGACGCATTCACCGTGGGGCCGCTCGACGACGCGCGGAGCGGTTTGGCGCGGCAATTGCGACAGGAACCCGCGGCGCGAATTGCCCGGTTGCGGCGTGATCCGCATGATCACGCGGCGCTCGATCCGCACCTGTCGGGCGATAGGGACCTTCCCGGCGGATGCAGCATCGGATGACCATATCGAGCCCCGCCCCACCAGCGGCGCCGCGCCAAGCGGTGCTTCACTCGGAACCGCGGCCTGCCGGGCCACCCCATCGTCGCCGGCGCCATGGGGCGAGCCCAATGCGATCAGCATGGCAGCGAGGGGGGAAAGCAGGGACATCGGTCGGGTTCGATCGCTCCTTGGCCGCGTGCTGGACACCATGCGGGTACGTCACGTGCTCGGTTGTACGCTCGCGGTTGAATGCGGGCTTAATTGTTTGCTTTCGATTGGCAAGTGGTGGCAATCGCCCAACGAATTGTGGCAGGAAGGCATGCGATGACCGATGCCCAGACCTTCCACGAAGCCGCCGCTGGTCTCCTCGGGCCGCGCGGATTTACCTGCGACCCCGACCTGCTCGATCCGTGGCTGACCGACTGGCGAGGCCGCTACACCGGCCGCGCGCTCGGCCTTGCCTCGCCGACCTCGACCGAAGAGGTCGCCCAGTTCGTCAGGCTTTGCGCGGAGCACGGTGTCCCAATCGTCGCGCAAGGCGGCAACAGCGGAATGTCGGGCGGGGCCACACCCGACGATACCGGCGATAGCGTTATCCTCTCGTTGCGGCGAATGACTGCAATTCGCCACCTCGAGAAGGACAGCATGCAGATCACCTGCGAGGCGGGCGTAATCCTCCAGACGCTGCACGAGGCCGCGGAAAAGGAAGGTTTGCGGTTCCCGCTCACGCTGGGCGGCAAGGGTTCGGCCACGGTCGGCGGCCTGATCTCGACCAATGCCGGGGGTACACAGGTCCTTCGCCATGGCACGATGCGGGCTCAGGTGCTCGGGATCGAGGCCGTGCTGGCGAACGGCGATGTGTTCTCCGGGCTCGTGCCCTTGAAGAAGGACAACCGCGGCTTCGACCTCAAGCAAGTGCTGATCGGCTCGGAAGGCACGCTGGGCATCATCACCGCGGCCACCTTGCAACTCGCTCCGGAAATCGGCGAACGGCGCGTGGCGTGGGTCGGTCTCGCCGGCATTGCCCAGGCACGCCAACTGCTGATGCACTGCGAACAGCAGGCCGGCGACGCGCTCGAGGGGTTCGAAGTCATGCCGCGGCATTGCCTCGATGCGGTGTTGGCCTATCTGCCCGACACGCGCAGCCCGCTGGAAAACGAGCACGCCTGGTACGCATTGATCGAACTGGTCGCACCCGCTGGCGCCACCGACGGACTCGATACCCTGGTGGAGACGGTTTTCGAAACCGCGATGGAGCGCGAGCTGCTGGAAGACGCGGTCATCGCCGCCAACGAGAGCCAGGCCGAAAGCTTCTGGCACTTGCGCGAAAGCATCTCACCGGCGGAACGTGCGATCGGGCCCGCGATGCAGCACGACATCTCCGTCCCGGTGTCGCGCATGGCCGAATTCGTCGAGACGGTTTCGCCGCAGATCGAGACGCGCTTTCCCGGCACTCTGGTTGCGGGTTTCGGGCATCTTGGCGATGGTAATATCCATTATCATGTTCTCGCGCCCGAGGCCGCCGTTGCGGGCGAATGGGAAGAGCGCGAAGGCAAGGCCATCAGCGCTTTCGTCCATGACCGCGTCACCGAATATGGCGGATCGCTGAGCGCCGAGCACGGAATCGGGCAGATGAAGCGGGACGAACTGGGCCGGCTCGGCGATCCTGTCTCGCTCAGACTGATGCGCTCGATCAAGCAGGCGCTCGACCCTCAGGGGCTGCTCAACCCAGGCAAACTCGTACCGCTTGCGCCTGAGACGGCGAGGCCTTAAAGCCCGCGCTTCGCACGCATATCCTCCCGGGGTGTGCTGCTCAATCCAATCGAATTTCGGAGAAATCCATGGCCAGCGCGCCGCAGCCCAACCTGCCCCTGTTCTTCAAAGACCTGATGCCGCTCAACAGCAAGGACCATGCGAACTATCGTTCGCGTCCGATGCCGAAGGCCCCTTGGCTGGCCAACCAGCACGCAGTGCCCCTGACGGTTGATGAATTCGTCCAGGCGCAGCGCGACCTGCCGATCGTTTTCTCGACTGGTCCGGATGCCGTTCCGCTCGCGCTGATGGGGCTCAACGACGGCGTAAACACTTTCGTCGATGACGAAGGTACGGTGACCGAACAGGTTTACATCCCCGCTTACGTCCGCCGCTACCCCTTCATGCTTGCACGGCTCAAGCCGGACAGCGACGAACTGTCGCTCTGCTTCGATCCCACCGCCGAGAATATCGGCGAATTCGAAGACGGCCAGCCGCTGTTCGAGAACGGGGAAGCCAGCGAAGGCACCAAGCAGATCCTCGAGTTCTGCGAGCAGTTCGAGCATGCCGGTCAGCGCACGCAGGCCTTCATGAAGGAACTCAAGGACCATGACCTGCTGATGGATGGCGAGATTTCCATCACGCAGCAGGGCAGCGACAAGCCCTTCATCTACCGTGGCTTCCAGATGATCAACCAGGACAAGCTGCGCGAACTTCGCGGTGACCAGCTGCGCAAATGGACCGAGAGCGGCCTGCTGCCCCTGATCTGGGCGCAGATCTTCTCGATGGACGTGATGCGCACGATTTTCGGGCGCCAGCTCCAGCAGGGCAAGGTTCCCCTGCCCGATGCTGCGACCGCCGGTGTCCCGACTGCATAATCATTCGAGTACGGGAGCGCGCACCACTCCGGCTCGCGCTCCCGTGCCTCGATTTGCGCGCATGCGCACGATAGTCGCCGCGCTCGCTCTGGGCATGGCCGGGAGCATGGCTTCGGCGGCTGCGGACGGTAGCGACCCGCCCGAACCTCTCGAAACCTTTCAGCGCAGCGAGGATCGGCTCTTCCGGGTCGGATACCGTCTGGCTACCGCGAACGCGGCATTCTGCGACCAGACGGTAAGGGTTTCCGGCCTCCTGATCCACGATGCAGGCAGTTACAATGATCCCGCCGCAGTGCGCCGGCAGTTTGGCCTGCTCGGCGATATCGGCGTGCAAGCGGTTGCGCCGCTGTCTCCGGCTGACGCCGCAGGCATTCGGCAGAATGACACGATCCTCGCTATCGCTGGCCGCACGATCGAGGCCGAATGGCCACTGACCAATCCGCGCTGGCAGCGCGTGTCGGCGCTGAGGGACGTAGTCGATGGTGCGCTATCCCGGGGAACGCTGGATCTTTCCTTGAGCCGCGCCGAAACGCCGGCGCTGGCAGCTTCGATCATCGGGGTCCCGGCCTGCCCCACGCGGTTCGAGCTCGTCGATTCCAAGAGCAGCGCGGCGGCCGACGGCAGCCGTGTGCTGGTCGGGGAGAACTTTCCGGGCCTTGCGTATGACGAAGCATCATTCGCTGCCGCGATAGCGCATGAAATGGCGCATAACATCCTGCGCCATCCGCAGACTTTCGCCGAAATCGGCTGGAAAAGGAAACTCGTCCGGCTCTCCGAGCGCGATGCCGACCGGCTGATGCCGTGGATCCTGCAAAATGCCGGCTACGATCCCGCAGCCGCGGTCCGTTTCATGCGGACCTGGGGCCCGAAGCATGGCGGCTGGATCTTCCGCAAGCGTACGCATGACGGCTGGGACGAACGCGTCGAATTCATCGAAGCCGAACTGGCGAAAATCGCCGAGGCTGCACAGTCCCACCCAGCGGGCCTGGCCGATTGGCAAACGGGCTTCGTTCCCGAACTACTGCGTGCGCTTGAAGAAGAGTAGAGCGACCTTCCTCGTAAAAGGCCGGCTAAACCCTCTTTCCAACGGAAGACCCGTCTGTCACATCGCGCAAAATCATTTTCTCGGAGAGGACGTTCGTGCCCAAAATCGTGCCTGTTGTCTTATGTGGGGGCAGCGGAACCCGGCTATGGCCTCGAAGCCGTGCTTCCATGCCGAAGCCCTTCATCCCTCTACTGAGCGATAAAACGCTTTTCGAGGCGACCCTCGAACGTTGCGGCGACCGAAGCTTTTTTGCTGCACCATGCGTTGTGATCGGTGAGAAACACCTCGAGTTCGCCAAACCACAAGCCGCCGCTTTAGCCCCCGATGCACGGTTCATTGTCGAACCGATGGGCCGCAATACCGCGCCGGCCATCGCTCTTGCAGCGCTGACCTTGGAACCTCAGGAAATCATGTTGGTCTGTCCGAGCGACCATCATATCGTCGATCCGCGGGCATTCCGCGAAGCGGCACGCGCAGCAGCGGAGCTGGCAAGCGAAGATCACCTGGTCGCCTTTGGGATCGAAGCCACAGCGCCGGAAACCGGTTACGGCTATTTACGCCGAGGCAATCCTCTGGGCACCGGGTTCGAAGTGCACAGTTTCGTGGAAAAGCCCGACCAGGCAACAGCGCTCAGTTTCCTGGCCGACGGAGGCTACGCTTGGAATGGTGGGATCTTCGCTTTCCGGGCCGGCTGTTTTCTTGACGAACTGGCCAAGCATCGACCCCATATGGCAAATGCTGCGGCCGCCTCCTATACCAAACGCGAACGGTCGGCTGAAGACATCCGTCCCGACGCGGATAGTTTCGCCGCCATAACCGCAGAGTCGGTCGATTATGCCGTAATGGAAAACACCGATAGCGCCGCCATGGTGGACGTTTCGATGGGGTGGTCGGACATCGGTAATTGGGACGCGCTATTCTCCGAAAGAAAATCTGCCGCAGAACCGAACGTCATCGTTGGACCGGGTGAGATCATCGGTGCAACAGGTTCCATGATCGACACCGACGGACCGCATGTCACGCTAGTCGGTGCAGACGATACCGTCGTGGTGGTAGATGGGAGTGACATCCTTGTCGTCGCGCGCAAAGCGGTTCAGCGGGTCGGAGAGGCGAGCCGATGCAAGAACCAGTGACGCACAAGCTGCCTACGCAATTCGTGGAAAAAGTGTGGGGCGTAAGCCAGCTTCCATTACCATTTCACCATCCATCCGATGAAGCTATCGGCGAAGTGTGGTTCGAACCGTCAAGCGATCTCGACGAACTGCTGGTTAAATACATCTTCGCCAGTGAACGGCTTTCGGTTCAGGCGCATCCCAATGACGAACAAGCTCGAGCAATGGGCCTGGGTACTACAGGCAAAAGCGAGTGTTGGGTAATCACCTACGCTGAGCCCGGGGCAAAGATTGCCGCAGGCTTTCGCGAAACGATCAGCGCTGCACAGATGCGTGATGCAGCGCTCGACGGTAGTATCGTCGACCTTCTCGTATGGCATGAAGTTCAGCCGGGAGACGTCTTTTTTATTCCTGCTGGCACCGTCCACGCCATCGGCGGCGGGGTGGGCCTCATCGAGGTACAACAAAACAGCGATATCACCTTTCGCCTGTTCGACTACGGCCGGCCACGCGAACTCCATCTCGACCGCGGCGTCGAAATCGCTGACACAGCCCCATACCCGTCTTCGCTGCGCAGCAGGATCGATGGGGACGCCGGCCAACTTGTCGACGGGCCGCATTTTGACCTGTTCTACTGGCGCTGCAGCGGCGAAGCGCCCTTCCCTGGGCTTGCCGATCACCCGGCTTTATTCATTCCCTTCTCGGGAACGGTCGGCATAGGAAAGGAAGACTTGGCCGTTGGCGAATGCGCTGTTGTTCACGGTCCGCGCTCAGATATGCTGCACGGGGATGCGCTGCTGTTGATCGCGCAGCCAAGGCGCTGACCCGCCCCGGAGACGGCCTCCTGATCCTGCGCTCAACCGTGACGCTTTCACGGCAGGCCGCCTCTTGAAACCAAAGCCGCCCGAACCCATTTTTCCTGTGCCGGACGACGCTTTCCCTCATCGCTCGTCCGGTAATGCATGCGAGTGCATTCCTCCCTGAACCTTGGCCACCCTGCGCACTTGCGTGGGGTGGTTTTTTTCTGGGTCATTCCGCAGCTTGCGCCGCGACGCCGGAGTTGCCCATCAGCGCCGCCTCGGTGCCGAGCGTGCGTATCAGGCCCGACAGGAGCTTCGCGATTGCCCCTGCCCGCACGCTCGGTTGGTCCAAGCGTGCATCGAGATAAGTACTGCGACAGACCTCGATCTGGATCGCATGAATACCGCGTGCCGTCTGTCCGTAGCGGTCGAGAACATATCCTCCCGCATAGGGCCGGTTGTGCGCCACCCGGCGGCCGTTGTTCGCCAAATACCTGATCGCAAGATCGACCAGCCCCGGTTCGCACGACGCGCCGAACCGATCGCCGATTACGAACTCGGCCGGCTGATCGTGCGGATGCGCTTTGGGCAAGGGCGGCATGGAATGCAGATCGATAAGCAGCGCCGTGCCCCACCGGTCTCGCAAGCGCTCGAGTTCATGGCTCAGAGCCGCATGGTAGGGATGATAGATCCCCGCGATCCAGCTATCGAGCTCACTCCGATCGAGCGCTCGCCGCCAGATTTCGCCCATACCCGGAAGCCGCCGGGGCACCAGCCCGAGCCCATTGCGTGAACGCCGGTTGGCAAGCGAATGACGTGTCATGCGCGGCTTGGGCCCGCGAACCATGCCCCAATCGATATCGTCCGCCGACCGGTTGAGATCAATCATCGCGCGTGGTGCATCGGCCAGCAGAAGACTGGTTTGCGTCGCTTCGGCTGCAGGCAGGGCAAGCGCATCGACATGGCGGTCTTCCAGGCGCAGGCTGGCGCGTTCGGGCTGGCGTAGCGCTGCGAGCAGAAAAGCAGGATAGCAACGCCCGCTATGCGGCACCGCGATCAAAGCCGGTAACTGCCCCCCTTCCCGCTGCCAAAGGCGGTATGATGGCGCGTCGCTCTCCGGGATGCGCCCGCCCGTAAGTGGCTGGAGGCGCTCCTGCGCTGCTGCGGGCGTGTCTACCATCACCCCACGTTCGTGCGATCGCCGCGATTAGGCAAGTGCGGAATTGCGGCGCCATCGGGCACTCGTCCCCGATAAACTGTCAGGACGTGCCCGAAGCAACCATCTCGACCCGGCGCCGTTAACAATACTCGTTTCCGATACATGGTTTTTTAAAGCTCGTGCGGTATGCACGCATCCATGAATGCAACACCGAACCAGCGAATCCTGCTTGCCGAGGATGACGATGCAATGCGCGTCTATCTCGAACGCGCGCTCGTCAATGCCGGCTACGCGGTCGATGCGGTCGATCGCGGAACCGAGGCCCTCCCGTTGCTGAAGGAGACGGGCTACGATCTGCTGCTGTCGGATATCGTTATGCCCGAAATGGACGGCATCGAACTCGCGCAGCGTTGCAACGAGATCAGCCCCGACACCAAGGTCATGTTCATTACCGGTTTTGCCGCCGTGACACTGAAGGCCAGCCGCGAGCAGCCGAACGCCAAGGTGCTCTCCAAACCGTTCCATCTGCGCGACCTCGTTCTCGAGGTTGAACGGGTCCTCGACGACCGGATCAGCGCCCAGTTTCAATAAGTCGACAATAGGCCCTTGCGCGGCTTCCCCAGGCTCGCTAAAGGGCCGGCCTGCCCCGCAAAGGGGCGCTCGATGGTGCGGGCGTATAGCTCAGTGGTAGAGCACTATGTTGACATCGTAGGGGTCGCAAGTTCAATCCTTGCTACGCCCACCATCGAAGCCTCGAAGGCATGAAAAAGCCCGCCGGAAACGGCGGGCTTTTTTTGTTGCTCACTGGGATGCTGCTGTTCAGTTTGGTGAGTCTATGGCGGCCCATTAAAGGCTGTGAGCTTCAACTAGCTAGATTTCGAGCAGATGACCGCCCACGCCACTGTTAACAAGCGAGTGGCTTGCTGCGCCTCTACCGTAACTGTTTGCGATAACACCGAAAATCGACGATGGGTTCGTTTCGAAAACAAACTATCGAGAAAGATCAGGGAATGACAAGCGAAAGACAGATCGCAGCAAATCGGCGCAATGCACAACGAAGCACCGGCCCTCGAAGTCCAGAGGGACGAGAGATCAGCAGCCGCAATTCTCAGCAGCACGGTGTTCTTAGTCAACGGGTGACTACCGACGTAGAAGAGAAAGAAATCTACGAACGCATGCTAAACAGTTTCATGGAAGAGTATGGCCCACGTTCGGAAAAGGAAATCCTACTTGTTGAAAGGCTTGCGAACTTGTTCTGGCGAGAACGCAGGTTGATCCAAACAGAGCGAAGTCAATTGTCCTTTGCAGCAAGACGATGTTTTTGCGGCGGGAAAAGCGAGGGACCAGTCGCTCACTTTGACAGATCAATTGCTGATTGGGCGGTATCAAACGATGTTAACGAACCAAGACATCACTATAGCTCAGATAGAAAGGTTGATGCAAAGAGAAACCGCTGAATAAAACATGGTCTCGAAGATAGTTAAACCTGCAAAAATATCTACGGAATCCATCTATTCCCGTATTTCGATCGCCTAAGACCAAACTTGACCTAGCAAGCGCTGCCTAGAGAGCATTGCGGGAACGGCCCGAACCTTCTCACCCCTCTACTCTAGGACAAGCCTTTATCGCGATAGCGACCTTTAAAGTAGGGTAGCCTAAAAGTTAGTCCTTTTCGCCCCCAATCTATCGAGTTCGCGGGGCCAAGATGACATTAGGAGTGGGAGCGGCGCGAGCTATGAAAAGTGAAACAGCTCGCGTGTCATTCGAATTCACCGCTGCACGACATCAATCGCCTCGATGTTTTCGTTTAGCGCTGAACGACCGCTCCAAGCTCGCGCCGCGATAGCGATTTCAATGAACGCGCAGTCAGAGGGCAGATCGTCGATCCGATATCCATTGCCCTGCCGAACCAGATTAGCTTCGAGTATCGCACCGGTTTGTCCGACACATTTAACCAAGACATCGATATCCTGCAAAGCCTGTGGGAAATCGATGCTATGCTTTACGATGATTGAGAAAGGCCGTTCAGGCGCTCTCAAAAGGCGACGGGCGACGACGCCGCCCTTGCCTGGCTTCACCGAAATTTCGAGTTCTTCGCCGCTCAGACTGGGCTGCGCGCGCAATCCGGCTTTATCCGTCAGGCTCCAATCGAAAGGTGGATAATCGTTTGACCACGCGCCAACTGCATCGGATGCACCTGCATCGGCGATCCGTTGGTATAGCGAGTATGCCGTAGCGACCTCGTCTTCGCGTACCAGGTTGCGCAACAACGTCTGGTCAGTAACTTCGTCGTCGAACGACATCTGGCCGCGCAACTCCGCCAAGTTGGCCAGAGCAGATGGCTGCGTCGCGGCAAAGCGGAAAAAGCGCCCATGCCATTCCGAGGATCCATCGAGAATCTTGGCAAACTCATCCATCGCGTCCTCTTGCGCGAAGACATTAATGAGAACCGGAAACAACTCGTTGTACTGACTCGGTTTCACACGGAGAATACGGTCGAGCGATGCGATCGCCGCCTGGTAGTCCGCATCGGAAACCTGTTGCTGCAAGACCACCGCCTGAAGACGAGGTTCGCGCCGATTCAAGGCCAAGGCCGCCGCAAGGATCTGCTTTCGCTTTCCCGGATCTTCCTCAGCAAGCGCAAGAATTGCGTGTGCCTTGGGCACCAGAGGCTCCAAGCGATAGGCTTCGAGAGCCCACGGCCGGGCTGCCCTTGCGCCCTCCTCGGGCGAGCCGGTCGCCTCGGTCGTGGCCAGGAATATCGCAGACGCGATGTTCTCGTAGGCCAGCCCGTCCACCGGGAACGCCGCGATAGCCGTTTCAGGCGCTTTCTTCGTTAGAGCGATCCCCGCGGAATGCGCACCGAGCGCAACCGCGAGCACCAAGCCAAGCATGACCGAGACACCGAGCCGAACAGGACGTGCGACCTTCATTGCGAAGCCTTACGCCGGTTCTGCGTCACGCTCTTCACCATAGCCATAGCCATAGCCATAGCCATAGCCATAGCCATAGCCGTAGCCGTAAGCCGAATTGTTCTGGCTGACCTTGGTTACAATAGCGCCATAGACCTTCGCACCCGAACGCTGCAGACGACCCAGCGCATTCTCAATCCCGCGCAGTTTGATCCGCTCGGTCTGGATCACGAAAATCACACCATCGACTACCTTAGACATTTCGATCGCGTCAGCCAGTGCAAGCATCGGTGCACCATCGATCAGCACCTGGTCGTATTGGCGCCGCGCCGCTTCGACGATCTGCGAGAAGCGGTCACCCGCCAAAAGCTCGACAGGGTTGGGCGGCGTCCGTCCCATCGGGAGGAAGTCGAAACCGAGGTTTTCCAGATGGATAATCTGTGATTTCATATCGGTTTGCTGATTGGCGAGCAGCGGCACCAACCCGCCCTTGTCGTAATCATGCAGATCGAGCGTATCGCGGAGTTTCGAATTACGAAGATCGGCATCGATCAACAGGACACGTTTGCCCAGTTGCGCAAAGCTCGTGGCGACGCCAAGCGACGAGATGGACTTCCCTTCCGATGGAACGGATGAGGTGAACATCAGCACCTCGGGCGCGCCCTCTGGAGTCAGGAAGCTCATGTTCGTCCGAACGGTCGTGTAAGCTTCGTTGATATGCGACGAACGCTCGCTGATGCGGTCGACCATCGCTCCCTCGGTGTTGCGCGGAATGGCCCCGAGCAATGCAAGATGCAGACGGCGGCGGACATCCTCGGGATCTTTAAGCGTTTGGCTGAGGGCCACTTTCAGATACACGAGGCCGGTCGCGGCTACCAAGCCGACAATGACGGAGATTAGAACGTTCTGAATAAGTGAAGGGGCGTAGGGCTCGGTCGGCACACTCGCTTCATCAATAATCTGAATATTGTTCTGCCCTGCTCCCGACGCCTCAAGTTCCTTGAAACGTTGAAGAAGCGCATCGTAGATTTCCCGGTTCGTGTCGACCTCTCGCTTGAGTATCCCGTAACTTATCCCTTGGCCCTGCTGACTTAGGAAGCGCTGTTTGACTTTCTCGACCTGTTCGCGAAGCTCCGCTTCTCTGATCTGCGCCGACTGCAACAAACCGCGAGCACCACCGGAAATCGCAGAACGCAGTGAATTAACTTCCGCCTGTTTTTCTTGAACTTCAGGATACTCAGGTCCAAAATTCGCGCGCAATATAGCTAACTCAGCCTCGGCTTCGCTTAGGCTTGTTAGCAATTGATTGCGCGGATCGCTGTTGGGGAAATTACCTCCAACCACCGCAGCTTGAGCACTTACGCGATCTGCAACAGCAGTTGCGAGCGCCATGTTAAGCGCTTGCAAATCCGCTCCCACAAGAGTTTGCCCGGCGCTTTCTGAACCAGACTCCCCACCTGCATTGAGCACGAGAATTTCGTTGGCGTTCGCGTATTCGACAAGTTCACGTTCGGAATCGGAAAGGCGTTCCCGCAACTCCGCAATTTGGCTCTGAAGGAAATCCCTAGCCTCTATGTTCGCGCCAAATCTTTTTTCGTAGTTCGCGGTTACAAACTCCTGAACCCAAAGGTTCGTTATTTCAGCAGAAACCAGCGGACTGGGGCTCGAGAACGTTACATCAACAAGGCTCGACTGTAATATCGGCTGGATGCTAACGTTTTCGAATAGAACTCGTTGGATATCTCTATCCAGCGCCTCCCCCTCTTCAATTCCGAATGCTTCGCGGAAAGCTTGATCTCTTGAGAGATTTCCAGCCTCCATCACGCGTTTGGCCATAAACCTCGAAACTAGGAGTTCATATTGAGTATTGAGGTATTGAAGCTCAGATACCTGACTGTCGACTTCGAGTGCATCGAGATTGGTCACATCGGCGGTTACCTGAGACACCTCTAAACGCGCATTGGCTTGATACAGTGGAGTCGCCAACAGTGTTATTAAGACTCCAAACAGGAAGCCTAGCGCGATTATTCCCGCAAGCCAATATTTGAGGCTCAAAGCCTCGTGCCAGTACCGCTCCAAATTCGAACTGAATGCCCCTTCTTCAAGGGCCAAGCCATCTGCACTTCTGCGATGGTAATCAATTCCTGAACGCTCTTGCTCACTAAGGTTTAGGTTATTCACCGCCCAATCCGATCAATTAAAATAGCTGAAGTCGACAGCAGTGGTGCGAAGCGAAGGATACTGTCCAAACGTCGTCGATTGGGAGAATCACCTACAACAATGATATCGTTAGGATAAACGGTCGGATCTTCGTAGTTACCCCGCTGTATCCCCTGAATATTATAGGCGCCTATGTACCTCTGCCCAGCGACAGTCCGCAGAATAAGAACATCATCAAGCTGCGCGTACTCAGCCAAGCCGCCAGCTTGATTGATAACTCTTAAAAGCGACTGTCGGCCCAATACTGGGTATTCTCCGGGGGCGTCCACCTGACCTCCGACCGACACGGTAGGGGGGGGAATCTCCGATGGGATAACGCGAACCTGAGGATTGAGCAAATAATCCCCACGCAGGTAGGCCTCGAGCAGTTCAGCAGCTTCGCTAGGAGCCAAACCGCCAAGGCTAACTAGCCCAACCAAAGGAAACGAAATGCGGCCCTCGCCGTCGGTCAGGTAGGTGCCACTGAGGCGCTCTGAACCAACAACCTCGATTTCAAGCGCTTTTTGCGGCCCTATCACATACAGATTTTCGAGACGAGGTGCCGGGAGTTTTTCCAGCTCCGCAATTTCAATCCCTGATGCCTCCCCATAGGCGCGGTCTGTTGCGCAACCCGAAAGAGCAACGGGCAGCATAAAGGCGCTCATGGTCAGTGTGACGAATCTGCTTGATTTCGAGTTCTTCATAATGGGCGCCTAAACGCTACTCCATATTGATGAAAGCCGCCTCGTCGCAAATTTCGACAGAAAGCGAGCTAGCGTGCCTCTACACTACGAGCATCGCGTGAGAGGGCGACCAAGAGCCAAACAGTGACTACCTGGAAAAGTGGAGTTCTCAAGGGATAATCGATAAGAGATGCTGAACTGATAACCGCAAAAATACTCATCCAAAAAATAGCGCCCCCTTTGAGTGCGCGATGTGCCGCTACGGCGACTATCTGCTTAGTGAACCAAACAGATAGTCCGCTCACAAGAAGCCCCGCCAATATCCCTCCTTCAATTATGAATTGAGCCCAATCATTATGCGCTTGGTTGACATACGAAGGCATCAACAACGTTGATGGTTCATGAATATGATAGACTTGTTCAAAAGACCCGAAACCAGCTCCTAGAAACCAGTGGTCTTTTAATAAATTCGTGATTACAGGCCAAATTGACCACCGAAGATCCTCAAAGCCGTCCTGATCGAGAAGGTCGCGAAAGGCGGGGACCCGGTCAAGCGCCAGGAAAGAAGCCACCGTTAGTGATACTACACCGATCGGAATGACTAATATCAAACCTGGCATATTATCAAGCCAGCGACGCGTTTCTACCGCACCCGCGGATCGCCCCCGACGATGGCGGGGCGACAGTGCTAACATGCAGAGCGAAACAAGGATTGCACCAACCGCAGCTACTAGCCCCGCCCTTGATCCTCCGACCAAAGACACAAAAAATATCAGACAAAATGCAGCTGAATAGAGTATTCTTTCTAACAAGGCGCCAGACTTACGCCTTACCTTCAAGCCCAGAAAAGCAACCACCAACATCGAACAGGCCGCAAATATAGCGGCGTGATTCTCATTCGCCAGGATGCCAACCGGCGAGCCCCTGTTAGTTACTTCATAAAAATAAAGCAAGCTGTACCTCCCCGCCACGATTTGAAGGAGGCCCAATAAGGCATTAAGAACACCCAACCCAGCTATAACACGCAAAATGGTCTTGGAAGACGTACTAAAGGCTATTGCCACCATCAGAGCGGCTGCGGGAACGACAATGCTGCCAAGCATATTTGAAGTGCGCATCGGAGCCATAGATAACGGGCGCCACTGCCCCTCGAGGCTTAAGGTGGCGTCCAGTTGTGCCACCACACCATAATGCGGCAGGCTTTTCCAAAGCCATGGCGGCAACGGAATGAGCTGCAAAGCGCCTATCAGCGCAAAGCACCCGAGCATCACGATCAACGCACCTTCGTTATTTGTTCTCTGCTTAGATAAAAAGAACAACGAAGTGATCAATACCAGCGCCGATACTGCCCGTAGCGGCACAATTTGAATAGCATCAAATCTAGACGCCCCACCTGTCAACGCTACTACCGTGGCGAACAACGCAATTACGATCCAACCTCTGTTTAGGCCCACTGTATGCCTTCCGTTATAACTTGTGGCTCATTCCAAGCAACGACGTTGGCTTTCGAACTGCGAAGGTTGGGTGCGTTCGCATGAAAGATCAAACGTCGGGCATAGGCGCCTACAGGCGAGCACTATTGTCATTCGTGAGAAACCAGCGATAGGTCTCTTCGATCCCCTGCTCGAGATCGATCGTCGGGGTCCAGCCGAGATCCGTTAGCCGACTTACATCCATTAACTTGCGCATTGTCCCGTCCGGTTTTGACGGATCGGTCACAATATTACCCTCGAAGCCAGTCACGCTTGCGACGAGCTGTGCTAGCGAAAGGATCGAGACGTCCTTGCCGCAACCCACGTTGATGTGACTAAGCATCGGCTGCGTAATCGCCTCATATCGCTCGCGAGGAAGGTCGAGCACAAAAAGCGAAGCTGCTGCCATGTCCTCGACATGGAGGAACTCGCGACGCGGGGTTCCAGTACCCCAAATCACGACCTCATCGCGGCCTTCTTCCGTCGCCTCGTGAAAACGGCGGATCAGGGCAGGAAGGACATGACTGTTCTGCGGATGAAAATTATCGCCTGGACCATATAGATTGGTGGGCATCACTGAACGATAGTCAGTGCCGTGCTGGCGGTTGTAACTCTCGCAAAGCTTGATCCCTGCGATCTTTGCAACGGCGTAGGGCTCATTGGTGGATTCGAGCTCCCCGGTGAGCAATGCAGCTTCCCCCATCGGCTGCGCGGCTTCTTTTGGATAGATGCATGATGAACCGAGAAATAGCAGTCGCCGGACGCCCGCTTTGAACGCTTGGTGGATGACGTTCGCCTCAATCATGAGGTTGTCGTAGATGAAGTCCGCGGGGCAGGTATTGTTGGCATAAATGCCGCCAACCTTGGCCGCCGCCAAAATCACCGCATCAGGGCGCTCAAATTGCAGAAAATCACGCACGCCTGCCTGATCGGTAAGGTCGAGTTCTGCGTGGGTCCGCGTAACAAGTTCAAGGGCCTCTCCCTCTCCTTTGCGCGCCTCCAACTGCCGCAGGATCGCACCGCCCACCATTCCACGATGGCCTGCTAGATAAATTTTCATATTAGCCGCCCCTAGCTCTCGAAACTGACCGGTATCGGAAAGCCGTTAGCCTTGAGGAAGGCGTGCCGCTGCGCTTCCTTAAGATCGGTTGCGATCATTTCGCTGCACATCTGGCGCGCCGTGATTTCGGGTTCCCAACCCAGCTTCTCGCGCGCCTTCGAAGGATCGCCAAGCAACGTTTCGACCTCTGCCGGCCGGAAGTAACGCGGGTCAATCCGCATCACTACGTCCCCTACATTAAGCGCGGGCGCCTTCTCTCCGCGAATTCCCGCGACAGTCGCAATCTCTTCAATGCCCTCGCCGGAGAATTCGAGTTCGATCCCGAGCTCTTCGGCCGACCATTGGATAAATTCGCGCACCGAATATTGCTTGCCTGTTGCGATGACGAAATCATCAGCTTGATCTTGCTGGAGCATCATCCACTGCATCCGAACGTAATCACGCGCATGGCCCCAATCGCGGAGCGCGTCGACGTTGCCCATGTACAAGCAGAATTCTAGACCTTGAGCAATATTAGCGAGCCCGCGAGTGATCTTGCGAGTGACGAAGGTCTCACCTCGACGCGGGCTCTCGTGATTGAACAGGATTCCGTTACAAGCATACATTCCATAGGATTCGCGGTAGTTCACCGTAATCCAATACGAATAGAGCTTGGCGACCGCATAGGGCGAGCGCGGATAGAAAGGCGTGGTCTCACGCTGCGGGATCTCCTGCACCAACCCGTAGAGTTCGGAGGTCGATGCCTGATAGAACCGCGTCTTATTTCCGAGGTCGAGAAAACGCATGGCCTCGAGCAGGCGAAGTGTTCCGAGCCCATCGACATCCGCCGTGTATTCGGGCGATTCAAAGCTGACCGCGACGTGCGACTGGGCCGCGAGATTGTATATCTCGTCGGGCTGCACCTCCTGAATAATGCGTGTCAGGTTGGAAGTGTCGGACAGGTCGCCATAATGCAGACTGAGCTTCGGGTTTGGCTCGTGCGGATCCTGATAAATGTGATCGATGCGTTGCGTATTGAAGGACGACGCGCGGCGCTTTATACCGTGCACCTCGTAACCCTTGGAAAGAAGGAATTCCGCTAGGTACGAGCCATCCTGCCCGGTAACACCTGTGATCAGGGCGCGTTTAGTCATTTGGCGTTTCCGTCCTTAACAATAAATTGTCCAAGCTTGCTCAGGTTCTTGGCAGCGAGGGTTCCTACGCCGCCTACACCGTTGTTCCGCAGTGCCTTGAGGTCCTCGCGGCTCTTTTGCAAGATGCGTCCGAGTGAGCGGTTGCTTTCGCCGCCCAAGCGCATTTTGACAAGGACTTCGGGAATGTAGGCCAGCCTGATCTTGCCCTTAGCGAGATAGCGGAGCATCGCATCGTAGTCCGCTGCGATCCGGAAAGAGGTGTCGTAGAGGCCATGGCGCTCGAAAACCTCGCGGCGCAAGTAGAGCGTAGGATGCGGCGGCATCCAGCCGAACTGGAGCATTGAGGGTCGGTACTCACCCGATCGCCAGTGCCGCACAACCTTGTCTGGCTCGCTGGCTGAAACATATTGCAAATCGCCATAGACGCCATCGACAGCAGGGTCCGAGAAACCTCGAACGACCTTCGTGAGAACATCTTCGGAAGCGAAGAAGTCATCAGAGTGCATGAGCCCGATGACGTCCCCCGATGCCCGCCCTATGCCACGATTGATTGCATCGTAGATGCCTGAATCCTTTTCGGACACCAGACTTGCAGTGTCGTTCGCCAGCCGGGATATCTCTTCGAGTGTGCCATCGGTCGATCCACCATCCTGAATCACATGCTCGACATCGCCGTAGCACTGGGCCTGAACGCTCTTCATCGCTTCCGCGATAGTCGAGGTGCGGTTGAATACAGCAGTGACCACCGAGATTTTCATACGGGTAATCCAGCAGGATGATAGAGATAGGGAGCAGTATAGGGCTCTGGCCGCCAAAAGCCTCTCCTAAGCCCTAACATCGATTCCGGTAACCTCCATGATGGCAGCAACAGCGTCGGTGTCATTATCCTTCATGTATGTCTGGACCTCACGCAGCTTGGCATCCACCAGATAGCGATACCAAAACCCCTGCAAAACATGGAACATCTGTCCTTCCCGCGTGTCGAGGAAGCCCAGTCGGACCACATAGCGATACAGGAAGTAGGCAATGGCGCGTAGCCCCCCGGGCAGCCTCGCGTAGAGGTTTTCCTTGATCCAGCGCTTCGCGCCCGTCCCGCCCGCGTGGTCAGCGTCGCCACCTTCACCACGCGCCATGAAGCCATGCTCAAGGTTGAGCATCTCTACAACTTCGCGCGAGGCATAGTTGTTGTGCTTATGCGTCCACCAGGTCAGCGAATTGAGATTGTCGTCGACAATCTCACCCGAGAAGTCGCCCACCTCACCATCGACAATGATATGTTCGTCCATCCAGCGGTCCTCGCTCCGGCCATGGTTGTGGCGTAGTAGTCGAACCAGGCGGATCGGGAACAGCCCGCCGCGGCGGACAGGTTGACCTAGGAAGTTCATCCGCCGGGACAGGCGCATACCATGGATATGAGCCGGCACACGATCGAGCTTGGCGACGATCTCCTGTGCAAGAGACTTGCTAACAATCTCGTCCGCGTCGAGGCGCAGAATCCAGTCGGTTCCGGGTGGCAATTGCTCGAGCGCCCAATTGAACTGCTGCGCCTGAGTGACGAAGGGATTTGTGAGGACTTGGGCGCCCATTCCCTGTGCAATCTCGACAGTCCGATCGGTCGACCCGCTGTCCACTATCACGCATTTCTCGGCGATCGAGGCTACGGACGTGAGCGCGCGCGCTATGTGTAATTCCTCATTCAGCGTGAGGATGACGACGGTCAACGGCATAGTTCAATCAGGGCGGTCATGCATCTGGCAGATTGCCCGGACATCCCAGCGTGGCGAGTTCGCCGCACGCAATGTGTGAGCGGGCGGAGGGCCTGCCGCTACCATAACTATCAGCCTATCGCGAGCAGGGATGCTACCGACCTCTTTTATCTCACGCTCTCGACGATTGGTGATCGCGAGATTCATCGGACAACTCACAAAGCCGTTTGCCGCCAGCGAAAGTAGAAGCATTGTCAGGAAAATGCCACCATCTACGTAGGGCTGGTTGCGCTGTTGCGGACCGCCCCACGCAGTGATCTCGGATGCGAGAACAAATAGCGTGGGCACCGCTTCGGCAAACCCTCGCCCGCCGCCCTGCAAATCAAGAAGCTGCTTGATCGTCTCACGGTCGCGGTAAACGTGAACTCTCACGGATTGCCGATTGCACTGCGAAGGCGCGCGCAACGCGAGAGCAAGGACTTCCTCGACCTCATTATCGGACAGCGGCGTCTGTCCGAAATCGCGGGCCGAAAAACGAGCATCTAGGAAAGCGATCGCGTTTTCATTTCGCACCAGCTGCGCGACGTCCACAGTCCGCACCCCACCCGTTGCGCCATCGCTACCCGGATCCGCTATCAGCTTTTCAATCTGACTGGCGAGTTGAGCGTCTGGCGCATCGGTGTCGGCAAAGGCCAGACTATAGTCACGCAACGCTCCGACAAGCATGCTGCGCGAAAGATCGCCTTCGGGTGGCGTCCACCCGTCGTTCATGGCCAACATCGCTCTGATCTTGTCTTGACCGAAGTGTGGTCTCGGTGAAGGAAGCGCGAGCCCTTTCTCGATGGTGTGAGCCTCGATAATTGTCTTGTTCGAAAATCGACGATCCCTCGGTTCGACCGGAGAAAAATTGTTGTGCTTCAGGAACAGCCATCCGTCGTTGGCATACTCGACGAAAATCTTCGCAACTTTGCCCAGGCGACTGAGATTGCTGCTTAGCTTACCCATCTTTTATTCCATTCCCGTTCATGGCGGGCGCATTATCCGACACCTGACGCGCACCCACCAATTTCGCCGGATTACCGGCCCAGATTGTCCACGGTTCAGGATCCTTGCGCAGAACACTTCGCGCAGCGACTACCGCACCATCCGAAACAGACACGCCCGGATGGATCATGGCCTCTGCCGCAACCCAGACGTGCTGGCCTAAGATTACTGGGGCGTATATCAGTGGCCTCTTAAGGTCGGTGATATCGTGCGATGCCGTACAGATAAACGCCCGCTGGCTAATGGTGGTCTTCGATCCAATCGATATCCGGGCAACAGAATATAAATCCACCCCTTCGGCAATCGCAACAAAATCACCGAGAGTGAGATTCCATGGCGCCCAAATCCGGGCTGTTGGATTGATGCGACAACCGGTTCCGATCGTCGCGCCAAAACGGCGAAGGAGGAAGGCGCGCCATCCATCAAAAATCCAGCGCGGCGTGGGACGAAAAAAAATAATGTACGCTACACCCCACAACGCCCTCGAAACACGGTTCTTGCGCGACAGCCCGTTCTCATAACGATACTGTTTCATCTTGGCGCAACCGTAACCGATTGCGACTGCAGAAAAAGCTCGCCTGTAGAACGGAGGTCGGTCAGTTTCGAACCGACTGCATCCCAGTCGATTTGCATATCGACCAGCTTGGCTGCGTTATCTGCGTCGTCTGCGTCCACCATGCGCCACGACAGACCAACCTGGTCAAGGAGGTTCTCTACACGTGCATTCATGCCCGCCCGTTTGCCCGGCAACTTCACCGCGATAAAGGGTTTTCTGTGGATCACGCTCAGTGCCACACCGTGGAACGAGTTACTGACCACAAATGCCGAGTTGGCGAGGCTTTGCAGCCATTCAACCGGCGTCGGCGAGATCCCCTCCCCGATGTCGCTCCAGCGCTGACGGCTACTGCGCGCGCTCACCAACGGCAGCTCGAGCTTGGCGGCAACCCGACCGGCCACATCGCGGATCACTTCATCGGTCCGCAGGGCATAACAGAAAACGACCTCGTCGGAGGGAGCCTTCTTCCGTGCGAGCATATCGAAGTTTCCCAGCAGGATCGTCGGGTCCGGCACAACATGCACGCGCTCGGGGGATATGCCGGCATCTGCCAGGATGCCGAGCCCAGTCTCTTCGCGCACGGAAATCCCATCGAGCTGGCTTGCCAGAGCGTGCAATTCGCCGAGATGTTCGCTCTCGATCGATGTCCGGCCGAAGCTGGGTGCATAAGCGATCTTCCGCACATCTCCGCTACCAGAGATAGCCAGGAAATAAACTGGGTCGAGCCCACGCTGGATCGAAGGGTTCCATATCTGGTCGGAGCCGCAGACTAACAGGTCATATCGGCCAACGACTGAACCCAGATCTTCAGCTGTTTTGAGCCGCCGCCCCGTCGCACCGAGATAGGTCCGCCGAAACGCTTCGAAGCCCCTCTTCTGAGCCCGGTCACCGAGAAGATTGCGCTGGATATGCGACGCCCACATGTAGGCGATCGTCGCATTCTTGCGCCACAGCGACGGCTTCCAAGGCCGGTCTAGCGGACCGCCCTCTTCGACGTAGGATGGGTGGTAGTTGATAAACTCGGCATCATGCCCGCGATCAATAAACCACTGCCGCAGGCCAAACGCTTGGAACAGGGCGCCGTAATTGTCGCTGAAATGGTAGGTGAGAAGTCCAATCCGCACTATCAGATGCCTTCGCAAAAGCGGCCTGCGCGCGCGGGACCGGACAGGTATTCGTCATGCAGACTGGCCTCTTTCTCCCCGAACCGTTTTCTAATCGACCGTGCCGGAACCCCTCCGACAATGGTATAGGGAGCGACATCACGTGTTACGACTGCACCAGAAGCTATTACCGCACCACGACCTATCGTCACACCCAACATAATAGTGACGCGCGCCCCCACCCAAACGTCGTCTTCTATCACACATGTGCCGCGGAGCGGCCTGCCAGAAAAAATGATAGGTATACCTGGCCTATCAAAATTGTGATCTTGCCCAGTAATCAGAAGTTCAGGCCCGATCATAACATACTTCCCAGCCTCAACTCCTGACGGAATCGATGCCCTCGGCCCAATGTAGCCAAAAGGACCCATTATAAGAGAAGGGTGGATACGGCTGCCGCCCCCTAGGTACGTCGTAGGATGCACCCCCCAAGCACGATAGCGAGCCAGCATGAGCAACACCTTTACCGACCTTAGATAATGCCTCATAATTATGCACCCCGCCCCAACTCGATATTCAAAGCCTCAGTAATCAGCAGCACTTGTGCGTCAGCAGTATATCGATCCTCAATCATGGCGATCGCCCTCTGCTTTCCCTCAGCGACACCGACGGAATAGGCTTTACCATTGAGAAAAGCATTCATCCTTGACGCCAACGCGCTTGCATCATTCCGCTCAAAAAATGCACCCGTTACACCTGGAACTATTGCCTCTACTTCCGGCATCTGATTGTCGAAATCTCCATGGGTAATCAAAGAGGCTCCGTAAGCCAACGAGTGCATAGCCAACAGTCCAACTTTACCAGGCGAAATAACTGCACAGGCCCCGAGAAAAAGCCGACCCAATTGCTCCTCATCGTAAATCGCACCCATGAAGCGCACTGGTAGCGAGCGGCGACGCGCATCACGTACCAATCTACTTTTCTCTGGCCCATCACCAACGATGACCAGCTCCGCGTCCACCTTCCCAATCTCAATTGCGTCGAACGCGAGCTCAACGTTCAAGGGTTTGACAAGACGTCCAACCATTAAGAAATACGGCTTAGCATTTGCGCCCGACACATTGGGCAACTTCCCGGACTGCCGTAGTATTCGATCCCTTATCTTTGCCTGCTTTTCGTAATCAAGAGAATTGTAAATTGTATGGATTTGCGCAGGTGGATAACCCTGCGCTTGACCAAGCTCAATAGCTCTCTCGCCATACACAAGAAGGTGATTCGCTAGACGGTAAAATAGAAGCCGAAGGAACGCTGCCACACCCTTCTCTCTGCGCAGCCACCCATGGGTCCAAAAATAGACAGGCTTTCCTCTCAACCGAACCATCAGGGCCGCGATCCATGTCGAGATAATGAAAGGATTTCCTAGGAAAATATAACCATCAAACTTGTCAGAGAAAGCTAGTCGTATCGCGCCAAATTGCCAAATTAATCCACGCCACGTGCGAACAGCTAACGAGTGATGTCCGTCATCTTTGACGCCACTGACAATCGTCTCATTGATACCTCTCGCATCGTAGAAGAACTCGAAATCATAATCCCGACTTTTAGCTAAGCTTCTAAATACTGGAGACCGATAATGCGGAAAATGGGTGTAAACCACAGCAACTCTGGGTAATTCTCGCTTACTCACCAACTCAACCTTTAACTGATGCCGGCCGTCCGGATGTCCGAGCGTATCCAGCGCTTGCAGCCAGTACGGTCCAAAATAGTGGGTCCCGTAACAGTTCATTAAAGTTCAGCATGACGGTAATCACGACTAGCAAAACCGTCGCGAGCGCGCGTCCGGTATAAGACGAACTATAGAGGAGCGAGTAGGTCAAACGTAAGACTACAAAAAGTAGAAATGGCAAAGCAACTGCAGCGCCGATAAAACCAGAGTCTGCAACTAAGGACAAAAAACCGTTCTCGGTTGGAACTCCAAACAATTGCTCGAATCGACCAGGCCCAGCACCAAAACCGAAATTCTCTTTCCCCACAGCAAAGGCCCGTTCCAAATTAGCCAATCGCGCCTTATCACCATAATTTGCAGAATTACCTAACAGAGTATCAGCAAACCTACGCTGAAACCAATCAAGATCAACATTAACCACCCTAACGAGATAAGAAACGACGACAACCAACCCTGCCGAACTTAAAACCCATTTTACCCAACCACGCCTGTCCTCCGGCCGCCCCCTACGGGAAGCCAACTCCACCACCGCTCCCAACGGGAGCACGACAGCCAGAGCCAAAACAGATTGTCTAGAACCAGACGCAAAAGAGAGAAACACGGCACTTAAGTAAGTTACCCCACAGGAAACCGTGAATAGAGCAGCAACCTTGCCTTCTATAGGCCTAAAAACTCCAATCGCGAAAGCAAATAGGCCAAGAACCGCGATTGTATTCATTCTTCGGTTGAGACCCACCGATGACGATTCCTCCATAAACCGTCGCATTGAGTAGTTAATTCCGATATTCACTCCTGATCTTACCGCCTCTAGAAACAGAGTTATAATTAACAGCAGCCCCAAAAGAACTAGTATCTCAAAAATCCGATTGGGATCCCTCGCAGCTCGGACAGCTATCGACAGCAGTAGGCCAAAAATGCCCATAAATAAAAACGACAAGCTCCACCAGATGGCCCCACCGGCAGCAAGGAAGGCAATAGAATGTGTTCCAAAAAGAATAATCGCTAGAGCACATAGTAGGTAAATATCGATCCCATGTCCGCCGCGAATTCGAGAGGTTCTTATGAAGCACATGGCTCCAAGTATCATTCCAAGAGCGATCCGAGTTGAAGTAACCGCTCCGTATACTGGAGACGCCAACAGCGCCAACAACATCGCTATGGCTATGTAGATTGGATAGACCAATTTCTCACCCAATTAGTTTAGGAGGGAGGCGTGAAGATTATTAGTCGTACCCGTACAATCAGCGTGTGAGAAGGGAACTTTATCACGATCATTTCGAACAGGTATTCCGATCGCTATTCAAAAGGGCATAAGCACCGTTGGCCCAAGACCGATCGGCGAGAAATGCCTCAAACGCAGCGTCATCCAAACCATCAAGTTCCTCGATCAACGAAATGACACTATCCCCATCAAAAGCAAGTCCGATACGGTGGTATTCGACAAATTCGGCCAGAAACGTACCCGGCAACACGCAAATGGGAAGCCGAGAAGTGCACGCATTGTAAGCGGTCATCGGGACCGATAAATCATCAAGTGGCTTCCATACGAAATCTGCAAATTGACCCCAGATAAGAGGCGGTACGTCAATAGCGTAGGGCAAGAACAAAACGTTTCGCGACGATTGGAAAAATTCTAGAAGGCCTTGACTAGCGGAATTCAAAGCATTTTGAATATCGCCCACTATCACAAATGCTACATTTTCTCCTATCTTTTCAGCCTCCACTATGATCCGCTGGATTTCTTTCAAACCTCCAATCTTTTTTGGCGACACCTCACCAATCCAGAAACCTAACTTAGCGCGTGGGAACTCTTTTCGATAGGCGCTGCTCCATGCCAAGATCCTTCCAATACAACCGCCCCCTTCATCGCGTCCCGCGTGTGGATGTTTCGGAAAGGGCATGCCGAATGAGATGACGCAAATCTTTTCCGACGGGACCTGGAGGATCTGAGCCGCCAGCTTCTTCAATAGCTCGTCTGTAACGAATATCCTATCTGCGAACCTTGCGATGACGCGCCGTCGAAGCGACGACACCCTAGGAAAGTATTGAGCAGTTTCTCGATCAACATTGTGACAAATCCATAGAAGTTGAATACGGAAGACCTTGCACAATAAAACCGTACATAGCTCAGAGAAAAGTCTGACAACGGTCTTCGGCCATTGAGGATAGTCGTTAAGGTAACGCAAGCACACCGCATCCACCGGAGCCATCCTAAGTATACTTCGGAGTAGAACAACTGACGTGAGAATAGGCGTTCGGTCCTGCGGTATAATCCGACCAAGTCCACCAGCCTTCGCAGCACTTGACCAATTGAGCGACTTAACGTCCCCATAATCGATCAGCACAGTTCGATATGTTTTACGACTCACTATGGTTTCCTCCGCCGAAAATCTGGTCGACAACTTAGGATTTTGACCGATTGTGTACGGGCACCCTTAAGGCTCGAAAAACTACAAAGAGGGCTACAAGATAATGAAGAGCGATCGCACCTGAAAAGATGTAAAGGACTTGGCGTGGATCCAGATCCTTATAATATGAAACAAGGAAAACCGATATCACAATTATGGTTCTCTGAGCATCGAGATAGAATATTAATTTTTGGTCCCCGAAAATATTTAACAACTTCGTGATCGGTGATGCGACGAACTGAAAAATAAGGGAAACTGACATTATCGAAGCAAATTCCCCAGCAACCTCCCACTCTTTTCCAAAAATGAAGGAGAACAGGGCAGGTCCGGAGAGCATCAAAGCAACTCCCGGGACGAAGCTGAGTATTGATAGCTTTTTCACCGTATCCTTTGCAATTTCGCGGATCTCCGAACGTGCCCTTCGCCCCATACGTGCGGCTTCAGCGTAGAGCGCGTTCCCGGCATTGTTCGCAATCAATGTGATGGGCAGACTCAAAGCCATCATGGCTAAGCCCAAGTAACCTGTCGCGTTCGATCCGAATACGGTTGCGAAATAGAACACGGGGCCGCGGAACGCGAGGCCCTGGAGGAGCTGTGAAGGCATGCGCCAGATTAGAAAGTCTCTGTAGTACGACGCGGTGAAACTCATCTTCGACTGCGAAATAGTTCCTGATAACCGCCAGAATTCGGGCCCAAACACTCGTATTAACATAAGGCTAGAGACGATTTGACCTAGGATATGCCCGGCGACCAAACCTATGCCTTGTGCACCCGCTAATCCCGATGACACCTTCCCACTCTCGCCTACTACCGCAGATAATACTTGGGACCGTGCGGAGGAACTGTATGCTTGTTTTCTCGAAGCCCACATAGCGAGCACTTCATAAACGGCGGACGCGACGCATCCGGCTACGACAACTTGCCATAACAAGCTCCCGTCGGCTGCGACCACTCCTTGGATCAAAGTAGGCCACAAGAAAGACAGTATCACTGAAAGAATTATCGACGACACCGCGACTAGGAACAAGCAAAATACGCTAAGATTGAACGCAACTTCATCTCGTCTTGCGAGAGGAATCGCGAGCGAATACCTAAGCGTCATTAATGGTGCAGCAACTACAACTATAGACGTAAAAAGAGAATAATATGAGAAATGTGCGGGCGTATAAATCCTAGTTAGCACAGGCATCGACAAAAGAACGCAGAGTTTCGCCACTGCCGTGCCAAAAGAAAGGGTGAGCATCGCCCGAATTGGACTGCTCATGCGCTCGCAGAAGTGTTTATAAAACATATGAATGTCGGAGTAGGAGTTTTCCGCTTACACGAGAAATATGTTGAGTTTTCTGCCATACAAGTCATCGAATTAACAATCGCAGTATACCGTAGATCGAACACCAATCCATGAGACAAAGAACATCCAATTCCAAAATTTAAGACCGAAAGCTCCATTAGCGATTGACTAGTCTAGATTGAAAGGCTGTTCGAATACTACTTCTCGCTTATTTTGCGCCGAAACCCGACAAAATAACTTTAATTGTTCGCATCGCAATGACGATATCGAGCCAGTAAGACAGATTTTTTATATAATAGAAATCATAATGTAGTTTCTCACACACTTGGTCAACTTCCGCAACGTGTCCTTGGTTCACCTGGGCCCACCCACTAATACCAGGACGAACAATATGACGGTAGCGATAGAATGGGATCTCGGCTTCATACCAGTGTGACAAGCTGATAGCCTCTGGCCTAGGCCCGACCCAACTCATTTCTCCTCGTAGGATGTTAAAAATTTGTGGAACTTCATCCAACCTTGTTCGACGTAAAAAACTACCGACCCTTGTGATACGCTGATCTCCAGTTTTGGTAACTGACAACGCTCGATCTTCCCCATTGCTCGCTTCTTTCATCGTCCTGAGCTTTAGAACTTTGAATTCGCGACCACGATACCCCATTCGTAACTGACGAAAAAAAACAGGCCCTTCCCCGTCGACCTTGATTGCGAACGCACAAACAGCAATTATCGCAATTACAAACGGCAGCGCCATCAATGAGAGCGCTACATCGATTGTACGCTTGACCTTCTGATAAGCAAAACTCGGGACCAGAGCGCCCAGACCATTCTCGGAAAGATGCTCGATCTGAACCTTTCCCGTTTCGGCCTCCCAAACCTGCTTATAGTGGTAAACAGGTCGTCCAGAAATGGCGGCCTCCGCTAAGAACCTCTCCCATCGCGGCCCAAGGTCGGCATTCAGATCCGCAACGATCGCGCAGTCCGGCAGGCCACGTAGATCCGGCCTTTGCAATACCAATACACGCGCAGCCCGCAATTCTTTTACCAACTCAACGCGGCCGCCAGGGACCAAGTAATAAAGAAGCCCTTTGGAGCGCGAACGCACGGCAGTGATGGCAAACCGGGTTGCAAGAATGGTGATAAAACAGACAGCGATCAGTTTGTTCGAATATTCGAGCCTGAACCCTGCAATTACTGCAATGAACACGCCAAAAACTAACGAAACGACCGGTAGTATTGATCGCGCCACTGCCACACCAGGATAAAATCTAAGTCGGCGCAGAATGCTGAGCGACACCAGCGCGCATATTGCAACACCGATCCCAGAATTAATAACCGGCGGTTGAGACAACCATATGATGGCCTTCTTTAGCCACCATCCACTTTCGGATAGAGCCAAAACCAACGACGGAGCCAGAACACCTAACAGAAAAATCGACGCCAATTCGAACCGCATAGAGTGGTATAGGCCGCGACGTACGATCACGGGTGAGAAACTCGCTGACACCAATTCTTACTCCGGAACTCTTTTGCCCTGCATCCAGCTAGCGTGCATCACCCACATAAGCAGCATCACCCACATAAGCAGGAGGAGCCACTTTGCTGACTTTGCGGACGCTTTCGCACGTGCCCCCCCCCCCCTAGATTAGTTTGGCTTCGAAATTCAATCGGAACGATGTCGCCGCGCGAAGCAATAGCCCAACCTCTACCTCGAGAATGAGCGCACAGGCAACCGCAAGACCGTCGCTTCGAAAAACCGGTGAGGAATATGTGCCACACTTAGTTCGGTTCAATGCGACCAATAAGGTGAGGGGTTGCGGCCAGCAATCTCTTCATTTAGATAGGGAATCGAATACGGGCGCGGCCGACGCGTCGGAATGTGCGTGTCGGTTAAGAAACTGAATTCACAATGGAGAACAAGATGATTGCGAAGAAGATTCTCATTTCGGCTTCGGCCGCTGCTATGGCGTTCGCGCCGGTTGCTGCCTCGGCTGCTCCGGTTGCCGTCGAGCGTTCGTCGGCTTCGGCTAAGGACACCTCGGAACTGGGCGGCGCTGGCCTGATCATCGCCATTCTGGCGGGCATCGCTGTGGTTGCCGGCGTCATCATCGCTGCCGATGACGACGACGACACCCCCGTAAGCGTCTAAGTTAGTCTTAGAACTTAAAGAGCCGGTCGCGGAGGTTTGCTTCGCGGCCGGTTTTTTCGTGCGCGCTCCGAAAGCGTTTCTCGAGTCGCACGCTTCGGGATGGCCGCTAGAGTAGAATGAGCGGCCACGAACCGCCAACGCGATTCGCCGGCAATCCTATTCACGCAGCCACTGCGGTCGAAGCCGGCCCGGGTCCCTTGCCCTCGGCCCTCGCTCTGCTATGGCGCGCGCAACACTTTATCGAACGAACAGGATACCCATGGCGAAGATCAAGGTTGCGAACCCGATCGTCGAGCTCGACGGCGACGAAATGACGAAAATCATCTGGCAGTGGATTCGCGAGCGGCTGATCCTGCCTTATCTCGACGTCGACCTTAAGTATTACGACCTCTCGATCGAGAAGCGCGACGAAACCGATGACCAGATCACGATCGACGCGGCCAATGCGATCAAGCAATACGGCGTGGGCGTAAAATGCGCCACCATCACCCCCGACGAAGCCCGCGTCGAGGAATTCGGCCTCAAGAAAATGTGGGTCAGCCCCAACGGCACGATTCGCAACATCCTTGGCGGCGTGGTCTTCCGTGAGCCGATCGTGATCGACAACGTTCCGCGCCTCGTCCCCGGCTGGACCGATCCCATCGTCGTCGGCCGTCACGCTTTCGGTGACCAGTACCGCGCCAAGGACACGCTGATCCCCGGCCCCGGCAAGCTGCGCCTTGTCTTCGAAGGCGAGAATGGCGAGAACATCGATCTCGACGTTTACGAGTTCCAGAGCTCGGGCGTCGCCATGGCGATGTACAATCTCGACGACAGCATCCGTGACTTCGCGCGTGCCTGCATGAACTACGGCCTCGACCGCGGCTGGCCGGTGTATCTGTCGACCAAGAACACCATCCTCAAGAAGTATGACGGCCGCTTCAAGGACCTGTTCGAGGAAGTGTTCGAAAGCGAATTCAAGGACAAGTTCGCCGAAGCGAACATCACCTACGAACACCGCCTGATCGACGACATGGTCGCCGCCGCGCTCAAGTGGAGCGGCAAGTTCGTGTGGGCCTGCAAGAACTACGACGGCGACGTCCAGTCTGACGTGGTGGCGCAGGGCTTCGGCTCGCTTGGCCTGATGACCAGCGTGCTGATGACGCCCGATGGCAAGACCGTGGAAGCCGAAGCCGCGCACGGCACGGTTACCCGCCACTATCGCCAGCACCAGGAAGGCAAGGCAACCAGCACCAACCCGATCGCCAGCATCTTCGCCTGGACTCGGGGCCTGATCTATCGTGGGCGCTTCGATAACACGCCTGAAGTCCTGAAGTTCGGCGAGACGCTGGAAAAGGTCTGCATCAAGACCGTCGAGAGCGGCAAGATGACCAAGGATCTCGCGCTGCTGATCGGTCCGGACCAGAGCTGGATGACCACCGAGCAGTTCTTCGAAGCGATCGTCGAGAACCTCGAGAAGGAAATGGCCAAGCAGGCCTGAAGCCTTCGACCCATTTCGTCATTGCCCAGCGATTGACGTAAGAGACCGGGATCGGCGTGACGCCGGCCCCGGTCTTGTCGTATGGGCCGCTCAAACAGACAGGAATCACCATGGCCAGACCGCCACAGAAGAAGCGCATCTCGCGGCGCAAGGGCACCGAGAAGTTCGGCCAGCGCCGGCTCGAAGTGCGCAATGCGATGATCAAGGACATTCCCGGCATCGCGCATCTCGTGCGCCGGGTGTACGAGGACATGCCTGCCTATACGCACGGCGAGATCCGCGGCCAGATCAACAATTTCCGCGAAGGCTGCTTCGTCGCGCTGCTCGACGACGAGATCGTCGGCTATTGCGCGACCATGCAGCTGGCCGAAGCGCTCGCCTTCCAGCCGCACGACTGGGACGAGATCACCGGCAATGGTTACGGCAGCCGCCACGATCCGACCGGCGACTGGCTTTACGGCTACGAAATGTGCGTCGATCCCAAGGTGCGCGGCGTGCGCATCGGGCGCCGGCTTTACGAAGAACGGCGTGCGCTGGCGGAAGAAAAGGACCTGACCGGGATCGTATTTGCCGGCCGTATGCCCAATTACCGCCGGTTCCGCCGACGGGTCGAGGGACCGCAGGATTACCTCGACAAGATCGTCGAGGGCAAGCTGCACGACCCCGTGCTGCGCTTCCAGCTGGCTAACGGGTTCGAACCCGAGCGGATCATGCAAGGCTACCTGCCCGAGGACAAGGCCTCGATGGCGAATGCGGTGCTGATGGTCTGGCGCAACCCCTATGTCGAGCGCGACCAACCGGTGAAGCAGCGGCTGCCCCGCGGGGTCGAAGCGGTGCGTGTCGCGACCTGCCAGCTACAGGCGCGCCAGGTGGCCGACTACGACGAGTTCATGCGTGCAGTGCAATATTTCGTCGATGTCGCAAGCGATTACGAGGCGGACTTCATCGTCTTTCCCGAGCTCTTCACGCTTATGCTGTTGAGCTTCGAGGAGAAGGAACTCTCGCCCGTCGAGGCAATCGAGCGCTTGTCCGAGTACACCCCGCGGCTGCGTAACGACATCTCCGAGATGGCGATGCGGTTCAACATCAACATCATTGCCGGTTCGCACCCGACGCGGATGGAGGATGGCGACATCCACAATGTCGCCTACGTTTGCCTGCGCGATGGTGCGGTGCATGCGCAGGAAAAGATCCACCCCACCCCCAACGAGCGCTATTGGTGGAACATCAAGGGCGGCGACAAGGTCGAGGTGATCCAGACCGACTGCGGTCCGATCGGGGTGCAGATCTGCTACGACAGCGAGTTCCCCGAGCTGTCGCGGCGCCTGGCGGACGAAGGCGCGCGAATCATCTTCGTGCCCTTCTGCACCGACAGCCGCCAGGGCTACCTGCGCGTGCGCTATTGCGGCCAGGCCCGCGCGATCGAGAACCAGTGCTTTGTCGTGCTCAGCGGCAATGTCGGTAACCTGCCCAATGTCGCGAACATGGATATCCAATATGCGCAGAGCTGTATCCTGACGCCCTGCGATTTCCCCTTCGCCCGCGACGGAATCGCCGCCGAGGCGAGCGAGAATGTCGAGACGCTGACGATCAGCGACATCAATCTCGCCGATCTCAGCTGGGCGCGCGCCGAAGGGACGGTGCGCAATCTCGCCGATCGGCGCTTCGACCTCTACCGGATCGAATGGGACGAGGACGGCAAGCGCCCGGGCAAGCCCCGTCCGCGCCGCGAACCGCTCGGCCCCGCTCATCCGGGTGGGGGTTAGCGCGGATCGCTTCGTGACAGCCTGACACGGCGCGGTTACGGAAGGTCCCATGGCATCGGCTGAATTCGCAAGTCCGGCAGTATCCGACGCGCTGGTCATCCTCGGCGCGGCCGGCCTGGTGATCCCGGTGTTCACGCGCTTCCGCGTGACGCCGATCATCGGTTTCATCCTGATCGGCATCCTCGTGGGGCCCTATGGCCTCGGGCGGCTGGTGTTCGAGCACCCCTGGCTCAATCACATAACGATATCCGATCCGGAGGCGCTGGAACCCTTTGCCGAATTCGGCATCATCCTGCTGCTGTTCACGATCGGGCTCGAGCTGAGTTTCAACCGGCTGTGGCAGATGCGCAAGCTGGTCTTCGGACTCGGCGCGATGGAGCTGCTGGTGATCGGCAGCTCGCTGGCGATCGCCCTGTCGATGATGGGGCAGTTCTGGACCGGCGCGCTGGCGCTGGGCTTCGCGCTGGCGTTTTCGTCCACCGCCATCGTGCTGCCGATTGCCGGCACGCATTCACCGGTCGGCCGGGCAGCGCTGTCGATGCTACTGTTCGAGGACATCATGATCGTGCCGATCATCTTCATCCTTGGCGCCATGGCCCCCAATGCCGCAGGCGAAGGCTGGGAAGGCATGCTCACCACGCTGTGGCAGGGCGGGCTGGTCATCGCCGCGATGATGATCCTCGGCCGCTTCGCCCTGCCCCGGCTGTTCGGGCAGGCGGCGCGCACCAAGAGCCCCGAACTGTTCCTTGCCGCGTCGCTGCTGGTGGTGATCGGCGCGAGCCTGGCCACCGCAGCGGTCGGACTGTCGCCGATCGTCGGCGCGTTGATCGCGGGCCTGCTGATCGCCGAGACCGAATACCACGCCGAAGTCGAAACGATCATGGAGCCGTTCAAGGGCCTCGCGCTCGGTATCTTCCTGATCACCGTGGGCATGAGCATCGACCTCCAGACGATCTGGGAGAATTTCGGCCTGATCGCGACCGCGGTGCTGCTGATCCTGCCTTTCAAGGCGCTGGTCACCGGGATGTTGCTCCGCATGATGGGGGCGCGGCGCAGCACGGCGGCGGAAACCGGCATTCTCATGGCCAGCCCGTCCGAAACGACGCTGATCATTCTGGCAGCGGCCAGCTCGGCGTTGCTGATCCAGCCCGGTACCGCGCAGTTCTGGCAGATCGTCACCGCGATCGGCCTGACCGTCACCCCGCTGCTTGCGCGTCTCGGCCGGGTCATCGCCCGACGGGTCGAACCCGTCCCCGAACTGCCCGAGGATACGGCCGACGAACCCCGCGTGATCATCGTCGGCGCGGGCCGTGTCGGCCTGCTCGTCGCGCAGATGCTCACCGCGCATGACAAGCCCTATATCGCGCTCGATGCCGACCCGGACCTGATCGAAAGCGCCAAGCGCGGCGGTTTCCGCGCAACTTTCGGCGATGCCGCGCGCGGCGATTCGATGGACCGGCTGGGTATCGAGAACGCGCTGGCGGTGGTGCTGACGATGGACGAACCCGTTCTCGTGCAGCGCCTTGTCGCCAAGCTGCGCCGCGAACATCCCGACCTGCTGATCGTGTGCCGTGCGCGCGACGTCCAGCATGCGGCCCAGCTCTACCGCGCAGGCGCGAGCCACGCGGTACCCGAAACGCTCGAAAGCTCGCTGCAGCTGTCCGAGGCCGTGCTGGTCGATATCGGCGTCGCAATGGGCCCGGTGATCGCCTCGATCCACGAGAAGCGCGACGAGTTCCGCGGACAGATCGAGCAGGAAGGCGCGCTGGCCTACAAGCCCAAGCTGCGGACCAGTACGACCGAGGCTTAGCCGATGGCTACAAGGCTGGAATCCCGTTCGAATTGCACACGCTGCGCAGCGCTGTGCTGTATCGCCTACCCTTCCGAGGACATGCCTGGTTTCGCCGCCGCCAAGGAAGCGGGCCAGCCCTGCCCCAAGCTCGGTCATGACGGTCTCTGTACGATCTATGCGGACCGCGCGGAACAGGGCTTTGCCGGCTGCCTCCGCTTCGAATGCTTCGGCGCGGGGCAGCATGTCGTCCAGACCCTGTTCGAAGGGCGCGACTGGCGCGACGACCGGGAATTGCTGGGGCCGATGATCGAGACATTCCTCGCCATGCGCCCGGTGAGCGATCTGGCATTCCTGGTAAGTCGCGCGCTTGCCAGCGGGCCCGACCCAGACACGACCCTCCGGCTCGAAGCGCTCCAGGATGAACTGGCGGAAATAGCCGCGTCGCGCGAGACGCTGCGCGAATCGGCCCGCATTGCGAAGGCCCAATCCGACGTCAGGCAGGTATTTGCCGCGCTCGATCCGGACGCCTTGCGGAATTCATGAACTTCCGGCTGGCCCATGCGTTGGTGGGGCAAAGGAGAAAGACATGAGCAACCCCGACCCCACCAAGCCGACGCCGAACAGCGAGAAGTTCAAACCGCAGAACGTGCAGGATCCGGTAAGCACGGTCGAACCGCCGACTGCCAATGCCGACAAGCCCGCCGATACGGGCGGTCAGGACCTCCCGCGCGGCAGCCAGTCCGAAGTCGGCCGCAAATCGCGCAACCGTAGCTAAGCAACCTATCCGGCGGAAAGTTTGCCGCGCACCGCGGCGATCGCTTCGTCGGCCTTGGCACCGTCCGGACCGCCCCCCTGGGCCATGTCCGGGCGGCCGCCGCCACCCTTCCCGCCCAGCGCCTCGACCCCGGCACGCACCAGATCGACTGCGCTGAAGCGTTCGGTCAGATCGTCGGTAACGGCCACCGCAAAGGCGCCCTTGCCGTCATTGACCGCACAGATCGCGGCGATGCCCGAGCCGATCCGGCCCTTGGCCTCATCGAGCAGCGGGCGCAGGTCCTTCGGATTAAGCCCTTCAACCACCTGGCCTGAGAACGTGACGCCCCCGACTTCTTCGTCGGCGGCGCCGGATTCGCTCGCGCCGCCGCCACCGAGCGCAAGCGCACGCTTGGCTTCGGCAAGTTCCTTCTCGAGCCGTTTGCGTTCCTCGACCAGTGCGGTGACGCGCGCCGGCGCCTCCTCGGGCGAAGTCTTGAGCGCGCCCGCGATGACCCGCACCGCTTCGTCGCGCGCGACAAGCCATTTGCGCGCTGCTTCGCCGGTCAGCGCCTCGATCCGCCGGACACCCGAACTGACCGCGCTTTCGGAAACGATCTTGAACAGGCCGATATCGCCGGTCGCCTTCACATGCGTGCCGCCGCAGAGTTCGACCGAATAATTGCGCCCTTCACCGACCGTGCGGCCCATCGAAAGCACGCGCACTTCGTCGCCGTATTTTTCACCGAACAGCGCCAGCGCGCCCGCAGCCACCGCATCGTCGGGTGTCATAAGCCGTGTGCCGACCTGTTCGTTGGCACGGATTTCCTCGTTCACCTCGGCCTCGATCGCCGCGATATCGTCATCGCCGAGCGGCTTGGGATGCGAGAAATCGAAGCGGAAGCGGTCTTCGGAAACCAGCGAACCCTTCTGCGTGACATGATCGCCGAGGCGATTGCGCAGCGCGGCATGGACAAGGTGCGTCGCGGAATGGTTCGCCCGGATCCGGTCGCGCCGTTCGGCATCGACTTCCAGATGGACCGCGTCGCCGACCTTGACCGAACCGCCGGTAATCCTGCCGACATGCGTGTGCAGCCGGCCCAGCGGCTTGTTGGTGGTCTCGACTGCGAATTCGAAACCTTCGGGCGTCCATATCCGCCCGGCGTCCCCGGTCTGGCCGCCGCTTTCGCCATAGAACGGCGTCTGATTGGTCAGAACGACCACCTCATCGCCGGCCCCGGCCGACTGAACCTGCGCACCGTCCTTGACGATCGCAACGACCTCGGCTTCGCCGGTGGTCGAATTGTAGCCGGTGAACTCGGTCGATCCCTGCGCATCGGCGATATCGAACCAGACCTCTTCGCTGGCTGACTGGCCCGAACCCTTCCACGCCGCCCGGGCAGCCGCCTTCTGCTGCTCCATCGCCGCATCGAATCCGCCCTTGTCGACGGTGATGCCGCGGCTGCGCAGCGCATCTTCGGTCAGATCGTAGGGGAAGCCATAGGTATCGTAGAGCTTGAACGCGGTTTGCCCGTCCAGCGTCCCGCCCTCGCCCATCGTGCCGGTCGCCTCGTCGAGCAGCTTGAGGCCCTTGTCGAGCGTGCGGCGGAACTGCGTTTCCTCCCGTTCGAGCACCTCTTCGATCAGCGCCTGCCCGCGTTGCAGTTCGGGATAGGCCTGGCCCATCTCGGTGACGAGAGCGGGCACGAGACGGTGCATCAGCGGTTCGCTCGCGCCGAGCAGGTGCGCATGGCGCATGGCACGGCGCATGATCCGCCGCAAGACATAGCCGCGGCCTTCGTTCGAAGGCAGCACGCCATCGGCCATCAGGAAGCTGGTCGAGCGCAAATGGTCGGCGATGACCCGGTGGCTGGCAGTGCTGTCGCCTTCGGCCTTCACTCCGGTCAGCCCCTCGCTCGCCGCGATCAAATTCCTGAAGGTGTCGGTGTCGTAATTGTCGTGCACCCCCTGCATCACCGCGGCGACGCGCTCGATCCCCATGCCCGTGTCGATGCTCGGCTTGGGCAGGTCGCCGACGATCTGGTCGTTTTCCTGCGTGAACTGCATGAACACGAGATTCCATATCTCGACAAAGCGGTCGCCGTCCTCCTCGGGTGATCCCGGAGGGCCGCCCCAGATATGGTCGCCGTGATCGTAGAAGATCTCCGAACACGGCCCGCAGGGGCCGTCCGAGCCCATCGCCCAGAAATTGTCCTTGGTCGGGATGCGGATGATGCGATCGTCGGCGAAGCCGGTCAGCTTCTTCCACAGGTCAAAGGCCTCGTCATCGGTATGGTAGACGGTGACCAGCAGCCGGTCCTTGTCGAGGCCCCATTCCTCGGTCAGCAGCGTCCAGGCATGCAGGATCGCCTGCTCCTTGAAATAGTCGCCGAAGCTGAAATTGCCGAGCATCTCGAAGAAAGTGTGGTGCCGCGCGGTGTAGCCGACATTGTCGAGATCGTTATGCTTGCCCCCAGCGCGGACGCATTTCTGCGCGCTGGTGGCGCGCGGCGCGGGCAGGGTTTCGAGCCCGGTGAACGAGTTCTTGAACGGCACCATGCCGGCGTTGACGAACATCAGCGTGGGATCGCTGAAGGGGACGAGCGGCGCACTGGCGACTTCGGCATGCTCGTGGCGTGCGAAATAGTCGAGGAAACTGCGGCGGATGTCGTTGGTCGAAGTCATGACCGGGCAGTTAGGCAATCGGCGCGCGGGCGACAAGCGCGAATGCCCGGCCAGACTGTGCAGGAGAGACTATCAACCGGGTGCGCGGGCAGTCACGATCCAGCAGGCCGCGGGCAAGGACACCTGTCCATCGCGGTGATGGGCTTCGAGCAGTGCTTCCAGCTTCGCCAGCATTGTCGCGCGCGAAGCAGCCTCCAGCGCCGCCGCCGCGCGAGCGACCGGCCCGATGCGCTGGAAATAGGACAGCGCATCGGCGACCGCCTCTGCGCCCGCGCCGGCGACCATGCCGTAATCCACCGCTTCGAACGCGATATCGGTCCACCCGGACTGCGCGAGCAGGGTCTCGGTCCGTTCACGCCGCCCGAATGCGAACGGCCCGGGGGCTTCGGGGTCGGGCGCCGGTTCTTCGCCTGACGGCGCGATCGATGCCAGTTCGCGCGCCCAGATATTGTCGGCGCGTTCGCGGAAGCATGAAAAGGCGAGCCGCGCCCCGGGGGCCGCCTGGCCGGCAATGTGCGTGAAGGCCGCGGTGGGATCGGCAAAGAACATCACCCCGTGGCGCGAGACGACCAGATCGGGCCTCTCCGCCGCGCCCGCATACCAGTTGGCGGCATTGGCCAATTCGAAGCGAAGATTGGGCCGATCCTTGCCCCGCACCCGTGCGACCTGCAGCAGATCGTCGCTGATATCGACGCCGAGTACATGCGAGGATGGCGCGCCAGCAGCGAGTGTCAGGCTGATCTCGCCTGCGCCGCAACCGATATCGAGTGCCTGTGCGAACGGTCCACTGCGCGCGACCGCGAGCAGCTTTTGGGTCAGCGGTCCGAAACTGCGATCGGTGCGCTGCCATTCCTCGGCCCAGACATTGCCGACCTTGCCGGTCCATTCGGATTGATCGGTCATTGCACCTCAGATCTGGTAGTAATCGCGATACCACGCGACGAAGCGCCTCACGCCCTCGCGGATATCGGTGCCGGGAACGTAGCCGGTGAGCGATCGCAGCAGCTCGGCATCGGCCCAGGTCGCGGGGACGTCGCCCGGTTGCATGGGCATGAAGTTGCGCTTGGCCTTGGTACCCAGCGCGTCTTCTATCGCGGCGATCATGTCGCCGAGCTGGACCGGCTGCGAATTGCCGATGTTGACCACGCGCCACGGCGCGACCGGCGACAGGCTGTCGCCTTCGGCGATGTCCTCGGCCGCAGTGGGCCGTACGGGCGGAGTGTCGATCAGCCGCCGGACCGCTTCGACAAGATCCTCCACATAGGTGAAGTCGCGCATCATTTCGCCGTGATTGTACACGTCGATCTTCTCGCCCGCGAGCATCCCGCGGGTGAACTTGAACAGCGCCATGTCGGGCCGGCCCCACGGCCCGTAGACGGTGAAAAAGCGGAACATGGTCACCGGCAGGCCGAAGAGGTGCGCGTAGGAATGCGCCATGGCCTCACTCGCCTTCTTTGTCGCGGCATAGAAGGACATCTGGTGATCGGCCTTCATCGTCTCGCGATAGGGCATCTCGGTATTGGCGCCATAGGCCGATGAGGTCGAGGCGAGCAGCATGTGCTGCGGCGGATGCGCGCGGGCCGCCTCGAGCAGTTCGAAGGTACCGACCAGATTGCTTTCGAGATAGCTGCGCGGATTGTCGATTGAATAGCGCACCCCGGCCTGCGCTGCGAGATGGACGACCACGTCGGGCCGATGTTCGGCAAAGAGATCGGCCAGGAGGCCTGGCGTTTCGATCGGCTCGTTCGTCGCAGAAAAGCCGGCGTTCTGAAGCAGTTCCGCCTGGCGTCGGCGTTTCAGGTTCGGATCGTAGTAGTCGGACAGTGAGTCGATGCCGACAACGCGGAAACCGTCGGCGAGCAGTCGCTTGCCGATGAAATATCCGATGAAACCCGCCGAGCCGGTGATCAGAGCTGTACGTTGTTCGGCCATCAGTCGGCACCAAACAGGTCGCGCGTGAAAACCTTGTCGCGGACATCTTCGAGCGCATCGTCGATCCGGTTGGCTACGATCACATCCGCCTCTGCCTTGAAAGTGCCAAGATCGCGCTCGACGCGGCTGCCGAAGAAGCTGTCCTCGTCCATCACCGGTTCGTAGACGATCACCTCGATACCCTTGGCTTTGACTCGTTTCATGATGCCTTGGATCGAGGATTGACGGAAATTATCTGACCCGGCTTTCATGACGAGACGGTAGATGCCGACCGTCTTGGGTTTCTCGGCTACAATGCGATCGGCGAGGAAATCCTTGCGGGTACGGTTGGCATCGACGATCGCGCGGATCAGGTTCTGCGGGACTTCCGAATAATTTGCCAGCAGCTGCTTGGTATCCTTGGGCAGACAATAGCCGCCATAGCCGAAGGACGGGTTGTTGTAGTGTCCGCCAATGCGCGGATCGAGACCGACGCCCTCGATGATTTGCCGGGTATCGAGCCCGCGCGACAGCGCATAGCTGTCGAGTTCGTTGAAGAAGGCGACGCGCATGGCGAGATAGGTGTTGGCGAACAGCTTGATCGCCTCGGCTTCCTCGGCATTGGTGAGCAGCACCGGAACATCATCTTCCAACGCGGGCTGCAGCAGCAGATCGGCGAATTGCTGCGCGCGTTCGGATCGTTCGCCGACGATAATCCGCGAAGGATGGAGATTGTCGTACAGCGCCTTGCCTTCACGCAGGAACTCGGGACTGAAGACGATCCGGTCGCTGGCGAAGCGCGCTCGTGCCTCGGTGACATAACCCACCGGAACGGTCGACTTGACGACGATCACTGTCCGCTCAGTGGCGGCAAGCACTTGCTCAATCACCGCATCGACCGCTGACGTATCGAAAAAGTTGGTCTCGACATCGTAATTGGTCGGCACTGCAGCGATCGCAAAGTCCGCTCCAGCGATAGCCTTCTCGAAATCGGTGGTGAAGGAAAGATCGAGATCATCGTGCAGCAGATACTGCTCGACCAGTGCATCTTCGATGGGCGATCGCCTTTGTGAAAGCATGGCAACGCGATCGGCCGAAATATCGCAGCCGACTACCGTGTTGTGCTGCGCGAGCATGATCGCATTGGAGAGGCCCACATAGCCAAGCCCAAAAACGGCGATTTTCATAGATTGTCCCGTCAAGAAAGTTCCATCGCACTGACCAACAGCGCGCCGCCTTCTGTGGTGATGCCCACGCGATTGCAACCCTTGGTGGATTGGCGCGTCACCAGATGAAAAAGGGCCCGCCGCGTTCGCGCGCGCGCTGCCATGCGGGCCGCGCATGAACCGCCTCGACGAAGCGTGCCAGCTTGGGCGCCTTCTCCGCATAGCCCTGCATCACCGCTATTTCTGCAGGAAAGCTCATCATCACATCCGATGCCGACCAGCCCTCGCCGCAGAAATGCAGATCATCCGAAATGTGCTCTTCGGCATAGGCGACATGCGCGGCGATTTGTTCTTCTACGCGCGGCATCAGCAGGGCAGCTGCATCACCGAGGCGTCCCGCGTAGATCTTCAGCATCACGGGCACGAAGAAACTGCTTTCGCCGAACTGCATCCATTCGAGATGCCGGACATGCGCCTCGCTATCATGTGCGGGAAGCCAGTCCGCGCCGCCATGGCGTTCGCACAGATACTGGATGATCGCGCCACTTTCGGCAACGCAGGTGCCGCCATCCTCGATGAGCGGCGATTTGCCGAGCGGATGCGCCTGCTTGAGTTCGGGGGGCGCGAGATTGGTTTCGGGATCGCGCTGGTAGGACACGATATCGTAATCCGCGCCCAGCTCTTCCAGCAGCCAGAGTATCCGCTGCGAGCGGCTGTTGTTGAGGTGATGGACGGTAATCGACATGGCAGCTCCCCTATTCGGCGATTCGCGCGCATCCTAGGGCGCTGCCGCGCACCTGTCGCCAGCCGAAAAACGGAAAAGCCGGTGCGGCCATCGAGCGGCGCGCACCGGCTTTCCGTTCTGTCGGAAGCGCCGGGGGACAGTCCGGCTGGGACGCCGGCCAAGGGATAAAGGCCGACGCGCTCCCGCTTGAAGAGACTTCAGTCCTCGTCCGCGTCCGGACCGGTCATCATCTCTTCGGCGACCTCGTCGGTGCGGCCGCGGATTGCGGCTTCCAACTTGGCACACATTTCGGTGTTTTCGGTAAGGAACTTCTTGGCGTTCTCGCGCCCCTGGCCGATGCGGACGCTGTCGTAGCTGAACCAGCTGCCCGATTTCTCGACCACACCCGCCTTGACGCCGAGGTCGAGGATCTCACCGATCTTCGAGATCCCCTCGCCATACATGATGTCGAATTCGACCTGCTTGAACGGCGGAGCGACCTTGTTCTTGACCACTTTCACACGAGTGGCATTGCCGATCACTTCGTCGCGGTCCTTGATCTGGCCGGTGCGCCGGATGTCGAGGCGGACCGAGGCGTAGAACTTGAGCGCGTTGCCGCCGGTGGTGGTTTCGGGGTTACCGTACATCACGCCGATCTTCATGCGCAGCTGGTTGATGAAGATCACCATGCACTTGGAGCGGTTGATCGACCCGGTCAGCTTGCGCAGCGACTGGCTCATCAGACGGGCCTGCAGCCCGACATGGCTGTCACCCATCTCGCCTTCGATTTCGGCGCGGGGGACCAGCGCAGCGACCGAGTCCACCACCAGCACGTCGATCGCGTTGGAGCGGACCAGCGTATCGGTAATCTCGAGCGCCTGTTCGCCCGTGTCGGGCTGCGAAACGATCAGTTCCTCGATGTCGACGCCCAGCTTCTTGGCATAGACCGGGTCGAGCGCGTGTTCGGCGTCGACGAAAGCGGCCGTGCCGCCCGCCTTCTGCGCTTCGGCGATGACATGCAGCGCCAGCGTGGTCTTGCCCGAGCTTTCCGGACCATAGACCTCGACTACCCGGCCCTTGGGCAGACCGCCCACGCCCAGCGCGATATCGAGCCCGAGCGAGCCGGTGGAAATCGATTCCACCTGCATGGCTTCCTTCTGGCCCAGCTTCATCGCCGAACCCTTGCCGAATGCGCGGTCGATCTGTGCGAGCGCGGCGTCCAATGCCTTCTGGCGGTCTGCGTTCACTTTCTTGTCCTCTACGAGCTTCAGACTTGCCGCCATGACACTACCTCCTGCGCTTGGCCAGAGCCGGCTACCGACTCTTCAACTGGCGCAGTATGTATCGGCTTTGTTCTCAAAGAACAAGTAGGGAACGAAATTAATCCCGCCAGCCCTATCCGCGCTGTTCGCTGAGCACTTCGGAAACCTTCGCATTGATCTGCTGCACGCTGAACGGCTTCGGGATGAAATGCATGTTCGCGATATCGATGTCGTTGCGCAGCTGTTCTTCGGCATAGCCCGACATGAACAGGATCGGGATGTCGGGCTTAACCTTGCGGATCGCGCGCGCCATGGCCGGCCCGTCCATCGTCGGCATCACCACGTCGGACACGATCATATCGAACTCGGTATCGCCATTGGCCACCGCGGCCAGCCCCTCCTCGCCGTCGGCCGCGGTCGTCACGGTATAGCCCGCGCGCACCAGCGCGCGTTCGGCCACCGCGCGGACCATGTCCTCGTCCTCGACCAGCAGCAGCTTGCCCCCGGCGGACCATTCGGTCGCCTTGGGTTCCTCGACTTCCTCGCTGCGCATGTTCGCGGGCAGCTCGCCCTTGTGCACCGGGAGGTACATGGTGAAACGCGCGCCGATCGGAGTGCCGTCGGGACCCTGTACATTGTCGGCGAAGATGAACCCGTTCGACTGCTTGACGATCCCGTAGACCGTCGAGAGGCCCAGCCCGGTGCCCTTGCCCTGCTCCTTGGTGGTGAAGAAGGGTTCGAAGATCTTGTTGAGATGGCTTTCGGGTATGCCGCCGCCGGTATCCTGAACGATCAGGACGGTGTAATCGTCGGCGGGCATGATATCGATGCCCATCTTGCGCACGTCGCGCGCGGATACGCGCCGCGTGGCGAGAGTGAGCCGCCCCTTCCAGTCCTGCTTGCCGCGCTTGAGCGCATTGGCCTGCATCGCATCGCGCGCGTTCACCGCCAGGTTGATGATGACCTGTTCGAGCTGCTGCGGGTCGGCGCGGACCGAGCCCAGTTCGCGGTCGTGGCGGACCGAGAATTCGATCTTCTCGCCCATCAGTCGCTTGAGCAGCTGGCTGACCTCGCTCACCACGTCGGGCAGCTGCAACACCACCGGGCGCAGGGTCTGCTGGCGGCTGAAGGCGAGCAATTGCCGCGTCAGGCTGGCCGCGCGGTTGGAATTGGCCTTGATCTGCTGGATGTCGTCGTAATCGCTGTCGCCCGGCGTATGGCGCAGCAGCATCAGGTCGCAATAGCCGATGATCGCGGTCAGCACATTGTTGAAATCGTGCGCGACCCCGCCGGCCAGCTGGCCCACCGCCTGCATCTTGGTGGCCTGGGCCACTTGCCGGCGCAGGCGCTTTTCCTCCGAGGAATCGGAGATCGACAGCAGCACTGCCGCATCGCCGAGACCGCGCACCCCGGCGAGGCCCATCGACACCGGTTCTTCCTTGTCGTTGGCCAGCCGCACCGCCATGTCGCCACTGGCGGTCGCGCCCTTGGCGAAGCGGCGCACCGTATCGGCCATCGCCGCCTTGTCCTCGCCCACCACGAGATCGGAGGGGAATTGCGGCAGCCCCCGATCGACGCGTTCGACCGCGCGCAGAAAGGCCTTGTTGGCGAACAGGAACCGCCCGTCGCGATCGGTCAGCGCGAGACCCAGCGACAGCGCCGAAAGCAGGGCTTCGAGCTGCGGGATCGCCGCCTTGCCATTGCTGTCCGTTCCCCCGCCGATACCCACCGAACTGTCGATCAGCAGCATCAACGAGGGCGCTTCGTCGGCATCGCTCAATCGCGGACTGGTAGGCGTATCGAGCGGGATATGGATCAGCGTCTGCGGCGAGCCCTGCTGTCCTTCGCGCGCGAAGAAGATGCGGTCGCGATCGTCCGAGCGCAGCAATTGCACGAATTCGAGCCCCGCGAGCGAATTGTCGCGGCTGCCGGTCGCGCGTTCGGCCAGTCCGGGGGTCGTTGTCAGAACGATACCATTCGGCGCGACCAGCGCGGATTCGATCCCCGCACGCGACATCAATTCGCCGAACGCACCCGACAATTGTTCGGAAAGGCCATCGTAAGTGCGTTCCTGGTGCATTTCGGAGAAACGCCACAGCAGATAGGCCTCGCCGCGGCCGATGCGCTCGAGCTGGAGCTCGTAGCTGGCGTCCGACCCAGTCAGGCGAATATCCTCGACCCGGGCCGATCCGTCGCGCCAGGCATTGCGCGTTCCCGCGATTACCGCCTCCTGCGTGTCCGGTTCGAACGCCAGATCGTATGGCGCCGCGGTGCTCTCGAACCACGCCTCATATGACGAATTGGCGCAGACCAACCGGTTGGCGCGGTCGATGATTGCAATGGCGCGGCGGCGGTTTTCCATTGCCGCGCTGGTGATCGACCAATCGGTCTGCGCAATCTGCGCTTCGGCCGGCGGGCTCTTGAGCCGGGCGATGACCAGCAGCATCAGCAGCACCGTGACCAGCGCCCCGCCATAGGCGAGCGCGACGGCCGATTCCGGCGTACTCAGCCACACCAGGGCCACCGATACGGCCGCGGCCGCCGCCACGCCGAGCATGAGCGGCACAGGCGGCAGGGTCGATACCGGATGCTCGTCCTTGGCGATCATTCGCGCAGCTTCCCCGCCGTGGACCGTGCCGCCGGCCGCGCCATCGCGCGCAGCTTGCGCTTGCGCCTATGCGCGACGACGAAGCGCCATACCACGCTGCTGACCAGATAGCCGAGCGCCGCCCCGACCAGTGCCAGGACGATGAAGCCGAAGATCGTCACGAGCACGGTAACTCCGACATCGGCGAACAGTTCGATGAACCAGGCCCAGCGCCCGCTGGTGATTTCTTCCTGCGCCGCGCCGCCGGTGGCTGCCAGATCGACCTTGAGCAGGAACGCGCCCAGCTTGTTTGCAACCACTGCCCAGAACGGGAAGGTGAAGGGATTGGTGATGAAGGTCACCAGCGTGGACAGCGGTACGTTGGCGCGCGCGGGCAGCGCCATGAACGCGGCCAGGAAGATCTGTCCGACCGGAATGATGAAACTCGCGAACACGCCCAGCGCAACGCCGCGCGGCACGCTGCGGCGGGTAAAGCGCCACAGTTCGGGCGTCAGGAACCGGTGCGCGATCGGCTGGAGGTACTTGTTGCGCGCCATTTGCTCGCGCGTCGGCATGCGCAGGCGGAGCCAGTCCGCGAGTGCCGTTTTCGATCTGCGCTTGCTCATTGCCACGCCCTTGCCATGCGCCGCCTCACTGGCGGTTGCAAGGGCGCGGCGGAAGGAGCTTGCGACGAATGCGGCATCACTGTCGATGTGGTTAACGCAAGCGCGCAATAAAAGGGCCCGCCGGCCCGCTCATCCACGATCGCGCATCAACCGTGCCTTGTCGCGCTTCCAGTCGCGATCCTTGATCGTCTGGCGCTTGTCATGCGCTTGCTTGCCCTTGGCCAGGGCCAGTTCGACCTTGGCCCGGCCCGTCGAGTTGAAATAGACCGACAGCGGGACCAGCGTCATGCCCTTGCGCTCGACCGCGCCGAACAGCTTCTCGATCTCGCGCGCATTGAGCAGCAGCTTGCGCGGCCGGCGCGGTTCGTGATTCAACCGGTTGCCGTGCGAATATTCGGGGATATTGGCATTCACCAGCCACACCTGCCCGTCGCGGACCTCGGCATAGCTTTCCTTGATGCTCGCCTCGCCCGCCCGCAGCGCCTTGACCTCGGTCCCCTGCAGCGCGAGCCCGGCCTCGAAGGTTTCCTCGACGAAATAGTCGAACCGCACGCGCCGGTTGTCGGCGACGGTCTTCTGCTTGTCGAAAGTGGCGGGTTTGGGGCGTGCCATAGGGTGGGCGCATGTAGGTGCTGGCGGGAGAAACGCCAAGCCCTTGAAGGTTGCCCCTTGAAACGCGCTGGGCACTTCGGCAGGATTATCGAACGTTTTCAGGGGGTCGTATGAAAGTATTTCCGCATTTCGCGGCGGCATTCGCCGCGTTTTCTCTCGCATTTTCCGCACCGAGTGTAGCCGCGCAGGAACAGGTCCCGCTGGCGGCTTTCGGCGCGCTTCCGGACGTCGAAGACGCCTCGATCTCGCCCAGCGGAACGAATATCGCAATTCTGCTGACGCATGAGGGAACCCGGCAACTGTTCTTCCTCGATTCGAACATGAAGCTGATCAGCCGCCTGACGGTCGGCGACGCCAAGGTGCGGTATTTCGATTGGGTCGGCGACGACCAGATCCTGCTCGTCACCGGCCAGACCGAAGATCTCCGTGGCTTCACCACCAACATGGCTGAATTCAACGTCGCCCGCCTGATCCCGGTCACATATAAGGGCGAGATCGAAACCGTCTTCGGCAGCTCGCGCGATTTGGTGGATGCGGTTTGGGGTAGCTATGGCACACGCTTCATCGACAATCGGTGGATGGCCTATTTCGGCGCGATCGAGTTGGAGAAGGCAGGCGGTGTTGCCAGCACCAACATGATCTGGAAGCACGGCCGCCGTTACCTCTATGGCGTCGACACCAGGGAGAACCAACCCACACGCGTTGCCACTGCCGCGCGCGAGGGCATCTCGCGCGACTGGTTGCTGGACGCGCGCGGCGAAGTCGCTGCGATGATGGATGTCAGTGCCGATGACGGCGACTGGAGACTTGCTGGTCCGCAAGGTGATGTGATTGCCAGCGGCAACGAGCGCAATGGCCGCGTCGGCCTCGTCGGCCTCGGATATGACGGCACCACGGTCATCTATTCGGAGCGTGACGAAGACAACATCACCCAGTGGTACGAAGTCCCACTGGCAGGCGGTGTGGCCACGCCGTTCTTGCAGGATAAACACGTCGACCGCCTGTATTGGGACGAGCGGACGGGCAATCTGATCGGCTATCTCGACCAGAAGAAGGGGCCCGTCTTCCGCGATCCCGCATTCCAGTCTGCGGCGACTGGCATTCGCCATGCCTTTGCCGATTTCGACATGCGGATGGTCGACTGGTCGCCGGACTTCAAGAAGGTCCTCGTCAGGACCAGTGGCAACAAGGACAGTGGCACCTGGTTCGTCGTGGACCTGACATCCGGCAAAGCCGACGCCATCGCCTACGAACGCAAGGAGCTCGGCCCCAATGAAGTCGGTGCGGTATCGACCGTCGAATATACGGCTTCGGACGGGCTTGAAATGGACGGTATCCTCACGCTCCCGCCGGGCCGTGAGGCAACGAACCTCCCGGTGGTAGTGCTCCCCCACGGTGGCCCGCATAGCTCCGATTCCGAAGCTTTCGATTGGTGGGCGCAGGCGTTTGCGTCGCGGGGTTACGCCGTGTTCCAGCCCAACTTTCGCGGATCGACCAACCGCGACGACGCTTTCAAACTGGCCGGCTACGGCGAATGGGGCCGGAAAATGCAGACCGACATATCGGATGGCCTCGCCATGCTGGCGGACAAAGGCATTGTCGATCGTGATCGCGCTTGCATCGTCGGGGCAAGCTATGGCGGCTATGCCGCGCTTGCAGGTGTCACGCTTCAGCAGGGCCTGTATGAATGCGCTGTTGCCGTCGCCCCGGTCAGCGATATTGCCGCGATGTACAACGAAGACACGCGCACGGCACAGAACCGGATCACGAAGAAACGGCTGCTCGACCAGCTCGGCCCGCGCGATCGCTGGGACGAAGTATCCCCGCGCCGGTTTGCCGACCGTGCCGATGCTCCGATCATGCTGATCCACGGCGAAGACGATACGGTCGTACCCTTCAGCCACTCGGACAAAATGGCGGATGCGCTGAAGGACGCAGGCAAGTCTTACGAGCTCGTCCGGCTGGAAGGCGAAGATCACTGGCTGTCGCTGTCGAGCACCCGGCTGCAGATGCTCGAAGCGGCCGTGGGCTTCGTCGAACGGCACAACCCGGCCGACTGACGGGTCCAGCGCAGCTGGCAAAAGCAATATGCGTCGGCAGGCGGGGCGCCATCTCGCTCTGCCGACGCATTGCTCGCTGATCTCGGTACTTTCCGGCGCGATCTTTGCTTGCAACGGTGCCCAAATCCAAACCGCCGCACGCGGAATTCTCTTGCCTTGCGCCGGTTTTGCATGGCGGGGGGCGCGCATGAGCAGCGACGATACCGGCGAAGCCTTCCGCCTTCACGACCAGACGATCATGCCGGGCACCTGCGCGACGGTCGCCATTCCCGTCAGCCAGCAGGTCACCGGGCTGGATGCGGCGCTGGCGCTGCGCGTCATGCATGGTTCGCGGCCCGGCCCCTGCGTCTTCGTCAGCGGGGCGGTGCATGGCGACGAGATCGTCGGCACGGCGATCATCCAGCGCCTGCTTACGCGGCTTGCCCCCGACATGCTTGCGGGGACAATCATCTTCGCCCCTGCGGTCAATATCTACGGCTTCGTCGCGCATAGCCGGTACCTGCCCGATCGCCGCGATCTCAACCGCAGCTTCCCGGGGGCAGAGCGCGGCAGCCTCGCCTCGCAGCTGGCGCATAGCTTCCTTACCCATGTGATCGACCGCTGCGCGCTGGGGATCGATATCCATTCGGCTGCAGTCCACCGTTACAACCTGCCCCAGATCCGCATCGCATCGGGCAGCCCCTACCTGTCCGAGCTGGCGATGGCCTTCGGCGCGCCGATCATCATCGAAAGCCCGCTACGGCCCGGTTCGATGCGCGCGCTCGCTGGGGACCGCGAGGTGCCAATGCTGCTGCTCGAAGCGGGCGAGGCGCTACGCTTCGACCGCTTCTCGATCGAGACCGGCGTCGCGGGCGTGCTGCGCGTATTGGCACATATCGGGATGATCGATGCCGACGACGGGCTGGCCGAAGTGCACGTGCCCGTGCGATCCAGCCGGTCGAGCTGGGTACGCGCGCCGCGCGGCGGGGTTTCGCACCGCGTCCGCAAATCGGGAGACATCGTACGCACGGGCGACCTGCTGGCGCGCGTCGGCGGGCTGTTCGGCGAGGATCAGGAGGACCTCGTGAGCCCCAGCGACGGGGTCATCATCGGCCATGCGACGCTGCCGATCGTCAACCAGGGCGATGCGCTGTTTCACGTTGCCGTGGTCGACGCGCTCGACCATGCGGGCGACCATGCCGACTGCATCGTCGAGGCGCTCGCCGTCAGCGATCCGCCCTTCCCCGCCGCGCCCATGCTCGACGAGGACGAAGTCTTCTAGACCAGCCCGGCGATTTCCAGTGCCTCGTCCACCGCCTTGCGGCTCGCCTCGCTCGCATTGCACAGCGGGAGGCGGACATCGGGCGAAAACCAGTCGTGCACGCGGCTGAGCGCATATTTGACCGGCGCCGGGCTGGCATCGGAAAACATCGCGTAATGCAGCGGGAACAAGCGGTCGTTGAGCTCGCGCGCTCTCGCCAGTTCGTTGGCGGCGATGGCCTCGTGAAACTCGGCGCAAAGCGCGGGGGCGACATTCGCAGTCACCGAAATGCAGCCCGCGCCGCCCGCGGCCGAATGCGGCAACCACAGTTCGTCATTGCCCGACAATTGGCAGAACTCGCTATCCAGCCCCATGCGGTGGTCAGCCACCCGCGAAAGGTCGCCGCTGGCGTCCTTGATCGCCACGATCCGGTCGGGGTGCATGCGGACGAGTTCGACCACGGTCTCATCCTCGATGTCGGTCACCGTGCGGCTGGGCACATTGTAGAGCACGATCGGCAGATCGCTGTTTTCCGCCAGATAGCTGAAATGGGCAATCAGGCCGGCCTGGCTGGGCCGGTTGTAATAGGGGGCGACGCACAGGCCCGCGGCAGCCCCGGCCTTCTTGGAAAACTGCATGTGCATCAACGCGTTGCGCGTGTCGTTCGATCCGCAACCGGCGATGACCGGGACGCGCCCGGCGGCCTGTTCGATGCACACTTCGACCACGCGGTGATGTTCCGCATTCGACAGCGTAGAGGTCTCGCCAGTGGTGCCGCAGGGAACCAGCGCCTTACTGCCGTTGTCGATCTGCCAGTCGACCAGCTTGCGAAAAGCGGCTTCATCGAACGATCCGTCGCGAAAAGGAGTCGCCAGAGCCGGAATCGAGCCTGAGAACATTTACGGTGGTCCTGCGTTAGGGGTGTGAAACAAGGCGATTTTCGGCGCATGTGCGCCACAATTCATTCAGCGCCTGATAAGGAGGGGCCGGGCACTATGTCCAGCATGGGACGAAAAACTATTTACTCGATCGCACTGATGGCCGGTACCGCACTGGCATTCCCCGCCACCGCGCAGGCGCAGGAGGCCGGTCGCAGCAGCCTCGTCGCGCAGCAGCCGGGTCAGATGGACCAGGCGGTTGGCCAGTGGGAATATCTCACCGCGCGCGACGACCTGCCCTTTGCCTCCTATGCCGGGTTCATCACCTCCTACCCCGATTTCCCCAAGCAGGAACTGCTTCAGCGCCGCGCCGAGGCAGCACTCGACGAGGAAGCGCCCTCCCCGCAGGACCTCGTCGGTTTCTTCGACCGGCATGCCCCGCTTACCAACAGCGGCCGCGCGCGCTACGCGCTCGCGCTGGCCTCGCTCGATCGGCCCGAAGCGCTCGAAGTGGCACGCGAAGCCTGGCGCAGCGGCACCATGAGCGGCCCTGCGGAGCTTTACATGCAGGGCCTGTTCGGCAGCCGTTTCGCGCCGGAAGATCACGACGCCCGGATGGATGCGCTGTTGTGGCAGGGCAATTACGAGGCTGCCTCGCGCCATGTCATGCGGGTGTCCCCCGCCTATCGCGACACGGCGCAGGCGCGGCTGGCGCTGCTGCAGGGCAGCACGCCGCAGCAGGCAGGTCTGCGCCTTCCCGCCGATGCGATGCGCGATGCCGGCTATGTCTACAATCTGACGCGCTACTACCGCAATTCCGGCCAGCCCTATGAAGCGGTCAACCTGCTTGCCAGCCGCGCCGCCTTCACCACGCCCGCTTTCGACGGGACGCAGTTCATCAGCGAAGCGCTCGCGGTCGCCAAGAGCGCCGGTGCGACGCAGGCGGTCAGCATTGCATCGAAGGTCGACGATGTGTTTGCGCCGGGCACCGATATTTCGGACGGCTCCTTCACGCTGCGCGACAAATATACCGACCTGATGTGGCTGGGCGGCACCAAGGCGCTCTGGTCGCTGGGTGACGGCGCGCAGGCCGCGCCGCTGTTCTATCGCTATGGCACCGCCGCGAAGACTCCGCTGACCCGCTCGAAGGGTTTCTACTGGGCGGGCCGCGCCGCAGCGCGCGCGGGCGATACCGAAGGCGCGCAGCGGTACTGGGCCATGGCTGCCGCCTATCCCGATTGGTATTACGGCCAGCTGGCGCTGAGCGAGCTCGGGCAGCCCATGCCCGGCTTTGCTACGGTTCCGGCAGCCGACAGCGCCCAGCGCGCCGCTTTCGAAGCCGATCCGCTTACCGGTGCGCTACGGGCGATCGCGCGCAATCGCCGCGACTGGCGGACCGAACGTGCTTTCTTCGAGGCGATCGCGGACAAGGCCGACACGCCTGAGCAGATGGCGCTGGTCGGGCAACTCGCTCGCGATACCGGACTGAACGAAATGGCGGTCGTCGCGGGTCTGGTCGCCGGCGAACACGGTCTCGAAGGGTTCGAACGCATCGGTTATCCGACGGTCGAAACGCATGCAGGCGCCAATTGGACAATGGTCCACGCGATCGCGCGCCAGGAAAGCGAGTTCGACCGCAACCGCGTAAGCCATGCCGGTGCGCGCGGCATGATGCAGCTGATGCCCGGCACGGCCCGCGAAGAAGCCGGGAAAATCGGCGTGCGCTACATGTCGGCCAATCTGACCGAGAGCCCCAGCTACAATATCCGGCTGGGCGATGCCCATTTCGCCCGGTTGATGGACCGCTATGGCGGGGCCTATCCGCTGGCCATTGCCGCCTACAACGCCGGCCCCGGACGGGTGAACGAATGGCTTCGGCTCAACGGCGATCCGCGCACGGGCGCAGTCGACTGGGTGACCTGGATCGAACAGATCCCGTCCAATTTCGAAACGCGCTATTACGTCATGCGCGTGATCGGGAACGCAGTCAGCTATGCCAATATGCATCCTGACAAGTCGGCGGGTTACGAACGTGATATTCGCAATTACCTGCCAGGCTGATTTGCGCTAGGGGCGCATGCTCCATGACGCCCAAATCCAATCCCGTCACGCCCGCCGGCTATGCCGCGATGAAGGCGCGCTACGACCATTTGCTTGGCACCGAGCGACCCGAAATCGTGGAGATCGTCAGCTGGGCGGCGGGCAATGGCGATCGCAGCGAAAACGGCGATTACCTCTACGGCCGCAAGCGTATGCGCGAAATCGATCGCGAACTGGCGCATCTCGCGCGGCGGCTCAAGGCCGCCCGCGTTATCGATCCCGCCGACCAGCCGGACACCTCGCGCGCCTTTTTCGGCGCCACGATTACGCTGGCCGACGAAGATGACGTGGAACGCATCGTGACGTTGGTGGGCGACGACGAACAGGATGCCGGCGCGGGCCGGATCGGCTGGTCGTCCCCGCTTGCGCGCGCGCTCAAGGGTGCAGCGATCGGCGATCTGCGCAGTGTCCGGCTGCCCGGTGGGGTGAAGGAATGGGAGATCGTGGCGATTTCCTATCCGCTCGCCCGCGAACATGCCGGGGCCTAGCTTGATCACGCGCAGCGCCATAAGGCTGGCGCTAACCATGCGCCGAACGCTGTTCCAGACCTGCCCTTCTGCGAAGCCGTTGCGGTTTCGCGCCGTCCTGTTCGCCATGATCGCGGGGCTGGCGCTGACGACGCCCCTGTCCGCGAAGGACAGCCTGGGCGTATTTTCCGACTGGGGCGCGTTCCGCGATGCCGCCGTGCCGCGCTGCTATGCCATCGCCATGCCCGCGGCCAGCAGGCTGCAACGCGATTTCGAACCCTTCGCCACCATCGGCACCTGGCCGCGGCGCGGCCTTCGCGGGCAGGTCCATTTCCGGCTTTCTCGCAAACTGCGGCGCGATTCCTCGATCACCGTGTCGATCGGCGGCAAGCGTTTCGAACTGACCGGCGGCGGCGGCGATGCCTGGGCAAGGGACCGCACGATGGATGCGGCGATCGTCGCGGCCATGCGTTCGGCAGACCGGATGGTAATCCGCGCCACCGACACGCGCGGACGGCGATTCTCGAACACCTACTCGCTGGCCGGGGCGGCCACTGCGATGGATGCCGCCACGCTCGCCTGCGCGCGCCGCTGATACGAAAAGGCCGGGAAGCGCATGACGCGCTCCCCGGCCCTCGATCAGATCGGTCGGGCGCGCTTAGAAGCGAACGCCGAGACCGGCCATGATCTGGTGGCGGTCGAGATCGACGTCGAAACGGTCGCTGTCGGCCAGGTCGCCGTCAAAATCGACTTCGCCTTCGCTGTAGTTCGAATAGCGATATTCAACATTCATGAAGGTGCGCGGGTTGATCGCATATTCGAGCCCCGCACCAGCACGCCAGCCGTCGAGATCGAAGTCCTCGTTATATTCGGTCGTGCCGTCATTCGCGAGGATGTTGAGCTTGGCGTTGGTGTAACCGCCCTTGGCGTAGAGCAGCAGGTCCGGTCCGACGTTTGCACCGGCGCGCGCGCCGAGGAACAGATCACGGCCCGCTTCGACCTGGCCGAAGCCGAAACCTTCGAAATCGCCGTTCACGAATTCGGTCTTGGCGGTGGAATCGGTCAGTTCGGCCTCGAGGCCGATGACCGCATTGCCGAGATCGTAATCGTAACCGACCTGGACGCCGTATACGAGGCCGTCGATCGACTGATCGTTGTCCGCATTGGCGTCGTCATCGACGCTGCTGCCTGCCTTCAGCGCGTCATAACCGGCGACGCCCTGAATACGGAAGCCATCGAAGCTGCCGGTGTCCTGAGCCATTGCAGGTGCCGAGAAGGCGACCAGCGAACCGGCAACGAGCAGAGTGGAAATCTTGTTCATGTGCGAACTCCGTTTGATTGACCCGCAGCTTTTGCGCTGCGTGGACCGGGGAAACGGCGCGGAACCCGAAAGAGTTTCATTAACCTCACACAACACGAAGTTGTGGCATTTTGAACACATGTTGCGCGACCAGTTGTGATTGATGCGCGATGAACGGAATGTGTCGCATGCTCCGCGCGCTCTCCCCTCGCCTGTGTGATCGTCGGCAGCGAAAGCGCAGTGCCTCGCGCTGTGCTTTGCTTTCGCGCCGATTGTCCCTATATGCGCCGCTCCCATGGCCGATACGACACTCATGAGCATCCCCGGGCAGGTTGACCCGGTTCCCGTGGCGCGCGAAATTACGCCCCGCCCCGACGGCCGCGTCGATCTGATCGGCTTGCCGAAGGACCAGATCACCGCGCTGTTTGCCGAGGCCGGGCTCGATGCCAAGCAGGCCAAGCTGCGCGCCAAGCAGGTGTTCCACTGGCTCTATCATCGCGGCGTGACCGACTTCGAGGCGATGACCGATATCGCCAAGACGATGCGCCCGTGGCTTGCCGAGCGCTTCTACATCGGCCGTCCCGAGGTGGTCGAAGCGCAGCATTCGTCCGACGGCACACGCAAATGGCTGCTCAAGACCCCCGACGGCCATGAATTCGAGATGGTCTTCATTCCCGATGCGGACCGCGGCACGCTGTGCGTATCCAGCCAAGTGGGCTGCACGCTCAATTGCACCTTCTGCCATACCGGTACGATGAAGCTGGTGCGCAACCTGACGCCGGGCGAAATCGTCGGTCAGGTGCTGCTTGCCCGCGACGCTCTGGGCGAATGGCCCAAGGGGTCGATGGCGGGTCTCGATACCGAGGAGGACAGCAGCGAATACCGGTCGGATGGCCGCCTGCTGACCAACATCGTGATGATGGGAATGGGCGAGCCCCTCTACAATTTCGACAATGTGAAAGGCGCGCTCAAGCTGGTGATGGACGGCGCCGGGCTGGCGCTGTCGAAGCGCCGGATCACGCTGTCGACCAGCGGGGTCGTCCCCGCAATGCAGCGCTGCGGCGAAGAGATCGGCGTGAACCTCGCGGTCTCGCTCCATGCGGTGACCAAGGAAGTGCGCGACGAGATCGTGCCGATCAACCGCAAATACGGTATCGAGGAACTGCTCGAGGCCTGCGCTGCCTATCCCGGCGCAAGCAACGCCCGGCGGATCACTTTCGAATACGTCATGCTGCGCGACAAGAACGATTCCGACGAGGATGCGCATGAGCTTGTCCGGCTGATCAAGCATTACAAGCTGCCCGCGAAGGTCAATCTGATCCCGTTCAATCCGTGGCCCGGCGCGCCCTATGAATGCTCGACGCCCGAGCGGGTGAAGCGCTTCTCCGAAATCGTCTTCGACCACGGCATCAGCGCACCGGTGCGAACCCCGCGCGGGCGCGACATCGATGCCGCCTGCGGCCAGCTCAAGACCGCGGCGGAAAAGAAAAGCCGCGCCCAGCGCGATCGCGAAGCCGCTGCGGCAGAGGTCGCCGCGGGATGAGCGCCGACGCCGCGACGATCGCCTATTACCAGGCGAACGCGGCGTATTACACTTTCAGCTTCGGCCAGGCGCCCAGCCGCCATCTTGATTGCTTTCTCGACCGGCTCGAACCCGGAGCGCGCGTGCTCGAACTGGGCTGCGGCGCAGGACGGGATTCCGCCCGGATCGCCGAGCGCGGCTTCGATCTCGATGCGACCGATGGCACGCCCGCAATGGTGCGCAAGGCCAATGAACGCTTCGCCGTGGGTGCGCGGGTGATGCGCTTCGACGAGCTCGATGCGGTGGATGCCTATGACGCGGTCTGGGCGCATGCCTGCCTGTTGCATGTCCCGCGCACGGACCTGCCCGCGGTGCTGGCCGCCATCCATGATGCGCTTCGTCCCGGTGGCTGGCATTTTGCCAATTACAAGCTCGGAACGGGCGAAGGCCGCGATCCGCTGGGGCGGCTGACCAATTTGCCCGGTGAGCCATGGCTCGAGAGCGCCTATCGCATGGCGGGGTTCGCGATCGTCGACACGGTTTGCTATCGCGGCAAGGGTGCCGACGGCGTCCAGCGCGACTGGGCGGCCTTCACCCTGCGCAAGGAGCCTGCATGAAAATCGATGTCACCGCGCTGTGTGCTGGACAGCCCCAGCCCTTCAACGGCGCCGAGATGAGCGCGATCGACAAGCGTCCACTGGCAGGAACCGTCGCGATCCGCAGTTTCGGCCTCGCAGGCGACATGGTGGCCGATACCGAACATCATGGCGGACCGGACATGGCGGTGCACCATTACCCGCGCGACCACTATGCCGAATGGGACGCGTGGCTGGGCGGACACGACCTGCTTTCGCGCCCCGCGGCATTTGGCGAGAACATTGTTGCGGAGGGTCTGACCGAGGACGCGGTCCATATCGGCGACCGTTTCCGGCTGGGCAGCGCGCTGCTGGAAGTGAGCCAGCCGCGCAAACCGTGCTGGAAAATCGAACATCATTTCGGCCGCAAGGGCATGGTCGCGCGCATCGTCAAGCAGCACAATTGCGGCTGGTATTACCGGGTGATCGAAGAAGGCGCGGCGCAGGCCGGCGATACGCTCGAACGTGTCGAAATCGGACATGCGGTGTGGAACGTCGCGCATGTGTTCGCCAAGTTCTACGATCCGGCGCACAAGGCCACGCGCGAGGAATGCGAACAGCTGGCTGCGCTCCCCCGTATGAGCGATGAACTGCGCGGCGAGGCGCGCGCACGGCTCCAAACCTAACGCTTTATCGCGAGATATTGCACGGTCTGTCGCGTTATTCCCAGTTCGGCGTCCCGTTCATCACAGGTTGTGGACCCGGCGCCATGTCTCGCCGTTCCCGAACCGACACAATCGCCGAACGGATACGACAATGAAGAAACTCACCCTCACCCTCGCCGCCGGAGCGCTTGCCTTTACGGGTGCCGGCCTTTCCGCCCCGGCCGCTGCGGACCCGCCTTCCTGGGCCCCCGCCCACGGCAAGCGCGCCAAGGACCGCGTCTACGACGACCGCGGACGCTATTACGAACCGCGCCGGATCAGCCGCAGCGACCGCATGTGGCGCGGCGGTGACGGCCGGTATTACTGCAAGCGCGACAACGGCACGACCGGGCTGGTGATCGGCGCCGGGGTCGGCGCGCTCGCCGGACACGAGCTTGCCGGCAACGGCGATCGCACGCTCGGCGCAATACTCGGTGGCGCGGTCGGCGGGCTCGTCGGTCGCGAGATCGACCGCGGCAGCCTGCAGTGCCGGTAACCGCCTGATCCACCCCTGACCCAGCCCCCTTCCGATCCCTCGGGGGCTGTGCACGAGGCGCGTCGCCACCCTCCCCTCAGGTGGCGGCGCGCCTTTTCTTTGGTGCGCGCGGCGCTATGGTCGTAGGCGATGACTGATCCCAGGCCAGCAGTGCTCGTAACCGGTGGAGCAAGACGGATCGGTGCCGCCATCGCGCGCCGTTTTGGTGCGGCGGGCTGGCATGTCGTGATCCACTACGGCTCCTCGCGCAGCGACGCCGAACGCCTTGCCGAAACGTTGCCATCCGCGGAATGCCTCCAGTGCGACCTTGCCGATGATGATGCGGCGGTGGCAATGGTCGAAACGCTGGCGCAGCGGCTTGGTGACTGGCGCGCACTGGTCAATTGCGCGGCGATATTCGACCCGGACCGGGTGACTGCGCTCGATCCGGAAACCAATGCGCGCACGATGCAGATCAACGCGCGCACCCCGACACGCATGGCTCAGGCTTATCTTGCCGGGGCGCAGGCCCCGGGCGGGCGGCGGGTGATCCAGCTGACCGACCAGAAGCTGGCCAATCCCAATCCCGATTTCTTCAGCTACACCATGAGCAAGCATGCGGTCGCAGCGACCGTGCCGATGCTCGCGATGGGTGCGGCGGGCGCGCGCGACCGGGTCTATGCGTTGGCGCCAGGCGCCATCCTTGCCAGCCACGACCAGAGCGAGGAGGAAACCGAGATTTCGCACCGGATGAACCTGCTGGGCCGCAAGACCGGCGCCGACGAAGTGGCCGATGCCGCGCTGTTCCTTGCCGCTGGCCACCTCGCCAGCGGGCAGACGCTGTATATCGACAGCGGCCAGCACCTGCTGTCGCAGCCGCGCGACGTGATCTACCTCGCGCGCGCGGGGCAGGCAGCGTGAAGCGCCACGCGCTCAGCACTCGTCTGTGGCACTGGCTCAACCTGCTGTGCGTGGTCGTGCTGTTCATGTCCGGGCTGACTATCTCCAATGCGCATCGCCGGCTGTACTGGGGCGACTGGGGCTTTGCCCCCGAACAGGCGTGGCTGGCAGTGCCGCGCTTTCCCGACTGGATGACCATTCCGGGCTATTACAGCCTCGCGGTCGCGCGCGACTGGCACATATTGATGGCGTGGCCCTTTGCGCTGGGCTTGTTGTTCATGTGGGTCACTATGCTTGCCAATCGGCACTTCGCCCGCGACATTTCCACTCGCCGCAGCGAATGGCGTCCCGTTGCAATATGGCGCGATGTCCGCGCGCACCTGCGGCTCGAGTTCGATCATGGCGCGGGTAAATACAATTTCCTCCAGAAGCTCGCCTACGGCCTCGTACTGGGGGTGTTCCTGCCGATGATGGTCCTGACCGGCATCGCGATCAGCCCGGGGATGGAACCCACCTTCGGCTGGCTGGTCGAAGCGATGGGCGGCCGGCAATCCGCGCGTTCGCTGCATTTTATCTTCGCTTTCGCACTGGCGGGATTTTTCGTCGTCCACGTCCTGCTGGTCCTGCTGTCCGGCCCCATCGGACAGATGCGCGCGATGATCTCCGGGGGCAATCAGGCATGAAGCGGCGGAATTTCCTCGTCACCCTGGGTGCGGCTTTCGTCGCCGGATGCAACCGGGTGGCCGAAAGCCAGCCGGGCCAGGCATTGCTGGGCGCAGCGGAGAAATGGCACGAGAGCGCCCATCGGCTGCTGACCGACCGCACCGCCCTGGCGCCCGAATACCCGCGCAGCGCCATTTCGCCCTATTTCCGCGGCAATGGATCGACCGATCCGCAAACGGGCGGCTATCCGGCGCATGCGGAGGAAGGCTTTGCCAATTGGCGACTGACCGTCGGCGGGCTGGTCGAAACACCGCTCAGCCTGAGCTTGGAGAACATCCGGCGGCTGCCGCAGCGCACGCAGATCACGCGGCACGACTGTGTCGAGGGGTGGAGCGCGATCGGCGAATGGACCGGACCGCAATTGTCGCTGCTGCTCGACGCTGCCGGTCTGCGCGAGGAAGCACGCTTCATCGTCTTCCGCTGCGCCGACAATTTCAACGGCCAGGACTATTACGAAAGCGTCGACCTGATCGATGCCTACCACCCGCAAACCATCGTGGCGCACCGGCTAAACGGGGAACCGCTTCCCATCCGCAATGGGGCGCCGCTGCGCATGCGGATCGAGCGCCAGCTGGGTTACAAACACGCCAAGTATCTGACCGGGATCGAAGCCGTCGCCAGCCTCGACGATATCGGGCTCGGCAAGGGCGGCTACTGGGAAGATCGCGCCGGCTACCAGTGGTATGCGGGGATCTGATCAATCGGGATAGCGGCGCTTCATCGCTTCCCAATCCGTCCGGATCATCTCTTCGAGCACTGCGAGGTCGATATCGGCCAGCTTGTTCACATAGAGGCAGCTCTTGCCGCGCGCATGCTTGCCCAGCCGCTCGAGCGAAGCGGCGTGGCGACCGCCCGTTTCCTCGTCGCAATAGCCGCCCATCAGATACAGCGAGTGCCGTGCCTTGCGCGGGCTGAAACCGGTCCGCATCCAGTGCACTGCGCGCCCGCTCGCGTAGGTCGTGCGATAGGCGCCATATCCGATGATGCTCGGTCCCCACATGCACGGCTCTTCCCCGGTGACGCGGCGAAACAGCTCGTCGAGCTGGCGCGCTTCCTCTCGCTTGCGCGCGGGTTCGACCGTGGCGAGAAAATCGGCCGGGTCCGTTTCGCGGGGCTGCGTCTTTGGCTCGGCCATCCAAGTTCTCCCTGTCTGCCTGCGGGCGTAGTCTGGCACTTTGGCGGCATGCTGGAAAGCCGCTGACGCTACGCATCCGGTTGATTCCAGCTGGTTGGACACCCACATTCGCCCGGAAAGGAAGAAGCCATGGCAGGTGGTTGGGCGCGCGACGGCGCGGTACAGGACCAGATCGACGACACTATTTCCGACGCGGTCAGCGCCGCGCGGTCGCGCATGCCCGTGGGCGAAAGCGAACAGTGGTGCATCGAATGCGGCGAGGAGATTCCCGAGCGGCGGCGTGAGGCGCTGCCGGGCGTGAAGCGCTGCGTCGGATGCCAGTCGGGTCTCGATGCCAGCGCGCGCAGCACGGGGATCAACCGCCGCGGCAGCAAGGACAGCCAGCTTCGCTGAACGCTTTTCCACGCCATATTCGGTGTGGCCCGCGCTCGCTGCCGGGTCAGGCGCCCCCTATCCGCCCTCCTCGGCCTCAGGACGCAGCCAAGACATCGGCGCATGTACGCTTGTTATCGCCAAAGCGTGAATCGATTGCCTAGAGCCCCCTCGCCCTGCTAGCGGCGCGCCTCGAACAGTGAAGGTGCCCCAATGTCCGATATCAAACGCGTCGTCCTCGCCTATTCCGGTGGTCTCGATACCTCGGTCATCGCCAAGTGGCTCGAGGTCGAGCGCGGGCTCGAAGTGGTGACCTTCACCGCCGATCTGGGACAGGGCGAGGAAATCGAACCCGCGCGCGAGAAAGCCCGTGCAATGGGCATTCCCGACAAGCACATCTACATCGAGGACCTGCGCGAGGAATTCGTGCGCGACTTCGTCTTCCCGATGATGCGTGCCAATGCCCGGTATGAAGGCGACTACCTGCTCGGCACCAGCATCGCGCGGCCGCTGATTTCCAAACGCCTGGTCGAAATCGCGCGGGAAACCGATGCCGATGCGATCGCGCATGGTGCCACGGGCAAGGGCAACGACCAGGTCCGCTTCGAACTCTCGGCCTATGCACTCGACCCGGACATCACGGTCATTGCCCCGTGGCGCGAATGGGACCTGACCAGCCGCACCGCGCTGATCGCATGGGCGGAAAAGCACCAGATCGCTGTGCCCAAGGACAAGCGCGGCGAAAGCCCGTTCTCGACCGATGCGAACCTGCTGCACACCTCGTCCGAAGGCAAGGTACTCGAAGATCCGTGGGAAGAGACCCCCGATTACGTCTATTCGCGCACCGACCATCCGGAAAACGCGCCCGATACCCCCGAATATATCGAGATCGGTTTCGAGAAGGGCGACGGCGTCTCGCTCGAGGGCAAGACCATGAGCCCCGCCACGCTGCTCGCCGCGCTCAACGACCTTGGCCGCAAGCATGGCATCGGCCGGCTAGATCTTGTCGAAAACCGCTTCGTCGGGATGAAAAGCCGCGGTATGTACGAGACGCCGGGCGGCGAGATCTACGCCCGCGCACATCGCGGGATCGAACAGATCACGCTCGACCGCGGCGCCGCGCACCTGAAGGACGAACTGATGCCGCGCTATGCCGAGCTGGTCTACAATGGCCTGTGGTTCAGCCCCGAGCGCGAAATGCTGCAGGCGGCGATCGACCTCAGCCAGGAGAAGGTTTCGGGCACCGTGCGGCTCAAGCTGTACAAGGGCAATGCCATGGTGGTCGGCCGCAAGTCGGACGACACGCTCTATTCCGAAGCGCATGTGACGTTCGAGGACGATGCCGGCGCCTACGACCAGCAGGATGCGGAAGGCTTCATCAAGCTCAACGCGCTGCGCCTTAGGCTGCTTGCCAAGCGCGATCGCTGACTGCGGACCTGCTTCGGAGCAGGTTTGCGGCAGCCGGTTGGGTTGTCCACTCTCCTCCACAGCGAAAATCTGGAAAAGTGGAAAACTTGCCCGTCCGGCGCTGGACGAATCGTTCGACCGGGCGCAGCTTTCATCTATCGGAACGGCTTGGAATGCCAACGCGATCAAGGCTTAACGGCTTAAAATCGCAATGGAATTCCACACCGGAAAGACATGGGGAATGCTGTCCATGTGTTTCCAGAGGCCGTATTGCGGAAGGCGCAAGCCCGCAGCAAGACGGTCGATGACGGAAGCGCAAAGTTCATTGTCCATGGATCGGGCTGACCCGGTCGAATGCCGAGGAGGCGGCGCAGCTGACGGTTTCATACCCGATCCGCGCCTCTCTGCCTGAAGCTTCGGCCAGTAAGGGAAAGCCGGATCGCGGCACCGCCCGGCGAAGGCCGGCTCGGCAAGGGAAGCGAGGGCTTCGGCCTGACGCACCCCGATGGGCCTGCTGGAGGGCGAGGTCGGATGCCGGTGCGAGCGCCGGTGACGGATCCTTCCGCCCCTGTCTCAGGACAGGATGGAAGGACAGGCACTGGATGCCAAGTGCTTGTCGCAAGGCAAGTCCACGCATCGGTGAGAGTGGGGTCGGCAGCGATGCCGGCCCCATTTGCATTTGCGGGGCGGCGCCGATGGGCGAACCCCGAAGTTTCCGCCCGGCATCGCGAGACACGACGAACTGTGGCGCCAATGGGGCAACCGGCCCCCGCCGGTGGGACTCGCCCGTTTCTATCGCCTATATCCCCGTGAACCGAACGGGAGGTCCGATCATGGTCAATCGCGCGCTACGCAGCATGGTGATACTTGCCGCACTTGCCATGCCGGCGACTGCCGCGCAGCCGCAGGAACGCACACATGCGGCTGGCGGGCAGCCGGCCTTCGAGACCAGCTTTGCGCGTTTCGAGGCGCTACCGCCCCCGCCCGAACCGGCAGGCCGGGTCGTCGATCTTTCGACGATCGAACCACCGGTCGAGGTCGCGCCCGCTGCGCGCCCGCTGGGTGTGGGTGTGGCATCCTATTACGGCCGCCGTTTCCATGGCCGCCGCACGGCCAGCGGCGAGCGCTTCGACATGCATGCGCTGACCGCGGCGCATCGCACGCTGCCATTCGGCACGCTGGTCGAGGTGACCAACCCCAGCAGCGGGAAAAGCGTTACCGTCCGGATCAACGACCGCGGGCCGTTTCATGGCAACCGCGTGATCGACGTCAGCCGTGAGGCGGCATCGCAGCTGGGCCTGATCCGCCGCGGGCATGGCACCGTCCACCTCGCCATACTCGAACCATAGGACGGCCGGCGGGCCGCAGGTACCCCGTCGTCAGGCAGCCATTTCGGATGGCTCGGACTGTGGCGTCTCGGTGGCGGCGCTCTCGAACTGCGCCTCGACCGACAGCTTCACCGCAGCCGCGACATTGCGCACGCCGAGCTTGGTCAGCACATTCGCGCGGTGCAGCTCCACCGTGCGCGGGCTGATTCCGAGCGTCCGCGCGACTTCCTTGCTCGAATAGCCTTCGCACACGCTGGTCAGCACTTCCTTCTCGCGCGGCGAAAGCAGGTCGATGCGCTGCTTGGCGCGGGCCTGAGCCCGCGATGTCGCCGAGCCCTGCCACTTGCGCGCCATGATCGTTGCCAGGCTGCGCTGCAGCGCGTCATGCGCCGAGGGCCATTCGAGATAGCCTGCCGCACCGGCGGAGAGCGCGTCCATCACATGCGCGATGCTGGCGCCTTGCGAATAGGGAACCACCGGCAGGTACTGCCCCGCCTCGCGCAGCGCGCGCTGGGTATCGGCCACCTGCGTGCCGGTGTCGTGGACGAGCAGCCAGCCCCGGTCGGGCCAGCGCCCGCCGAGTTCCTCGAGCGAATCCGCAGGCACCACATAGGCCATCGTGCCGAGTGCCCGCACCAGCTCATGACGTGTTCGATAGTTGCTGTCGATGACAACAAAGGTAGAGTTTTGCATCGCGTGACGATCCCGTTCCGTCAATTCCCCCCGGGTCGGTCAAGCGATGGTCCCCCCGGCCCTGCCCTTTGACTATGATTAACGCGGTATTTTCCCTAGTCGTCTGAATGCATGTCACCCATGTGCACTACATCCATAGACACTACGTAGAGATACGTGCTTCGCGGCGCCAACGGGCCCGATGCGGTATTCATGTACGGCCCTTTGCCCGCCAACATGCCGACACGCTTGCATGTCATGCGAGTGGATGACATCCAGTGGAGGCATGCCGCAGACCGCATGCCTTCGGGGGAGGTTCGACGCACGCCATGGACGACAGCCAGGCCATCCGCCAGATCGCCGCAGCCGAAGACGAAGGCGCGGTCTTCGCGGTCGCGCGCGCCTTCTTCCGCACGCAGGGCTTCGCCGCGCTGAGCTACGCGCGCCCCTCGCGCACCGATCCGGGGCGCAGCGAGGTGACCTCCTTCGGCTTCCCCGAGGGCTTCGTCGCCAGCTACCGCGAGCGCCTCGCCGAGTACGACCCGCTGCCCGGCCTCGCCGCGCGCGCGGGCCGGCCGCTGCGGCTGGTCGACGTCGCCGAAGGGCGGCTGACCGGCAACCAGCAGCTGTTCATCGACGCGGCGCGCGAGCACGGGCTGACCGACGGCTTCCTGCTGCCGACCTTCGGCCCGCGCCAGCACATCGCGGTGTTCTCCATTACCATGATCGACCACGAGGACCGCATCGCGCATGCCGATGTGCCGATCCTCCACAGCGTCGCGCAGGCGACCCATTTGCGGATCGACCAGCTGGCGTCCGAAGAGGTCGAGCGCCCGCACCTCGCCCCGCGCGAGATCACCATCCTGCACTGGATCGCGCGCGGCAAGAGCAATGAGGAGATCGCGATGATCCTCGGCAACAAGCGCCCGACCATCGCCACGCACATCAAGCGCATCTTCGCCAAGCTCGACGTGACCGACCGCGCCTCGGCCGCGGTCAAGGGGCTCAAGTTCGGGCTGATCAACGTGTAGGGTTGCGAAGCCGCATCCGCGGGGGGAGTCTTTGCTTTTCGAAGCCGCATCCGCGGCTTCGTCCTCGGGGCGGTTCCTCCGTCGCTGCGCTCCTGCGGACCCCTGCGGGCGGGCGTGCAGGTGGCCTTCGGCCAGCTGCGTCTTCGACTACGCTTCCGGCCTTGCCTCGCCTGCGGCTCGGAACCAGAGCGCTCCTCTATCCTACCGCGCAAGTTCCGTTCGCGACCAGCGAACGGCAAGCGCGACCGCGCGCCCGCAGCGGGTGCAGCTTGCTGCACGTCTAGCGAGGACGAACCGACGGATGTCGGTTCGAAACACGAGGACTCCCTCTCACCCTCTCTCTCCCCACGCTCACCCCCTACCCTTCCTCATCCTCCCGCATCCCCTCCGCCAGCGCGCGCTGCAGCTCTTCCTCGCTCGTCAGCAGCCACCACTGCTCGAGCCCCGCGCAGAAGGCCTCGATCTGCACGCCCTCGACCGCGGCGCCGTTGCCCTGTTCGTGCGGAGCGGGGGCGCCGGCGGGGCGGTCTTCCTCCATTTCGCGCAGGATCCGGCCGACGGGGGGATAGTGCGGGCAGTCGCGGCACTGCGGCCAGTCGGGCGCGTCGCAGCACGGCCCCTCGCCCGCGACGTTGATCACCGGTTCGGGCCCCTGCGCCCCGCGCCGGTAATGCTGCTGCCCGCGATCAGTCCCGTGGCGCGCACCGACGCAGTCGCAAGGCGGCTCGCCCGGGTCGGAGGCTGACCCCGCCCCCTCGTCGTCCTGCGAGTTGGCCTGAGACTTTGACCGAGACTGGGCCCGAGACATGGACCGCCTGTTACACGGTCCAGGCGAAGAAGTGCCGCGCCCATCCCGGGCGGGGTCGGGATCGGCCGGTTCGGGCTCGATCGGTTCGCCGCGGCGCAGCCGCAGGATCATGCCGTCGAAATCCTCCGCGAGTGCCTCGATCCGTTCATCGCCGCGCATCCGGTCGAGCCGCCCAAGATGCGCGAGCAGCAGCCGGTCGGAGAAGCGCCGGCGCTCGCCCCTGTGCTCGCCGTGATACCACACCTCCTCCTCGACCCCGTTCATGGCGTAATCGGCGAGCTTGGCCTCGGCCGCGCCGCGCGCGACCACCAGCGCCGCATCCCAGGCGCGCCCGAAAGCGGCGCTGGCGCGGCGCGCACGATAGCAGGTCTGGTGCGACACCCGCGCCCGCCGCGCCGCCGCGCGCACGCTGCCGGTGGTGGCCAGTGCCTCGAGAAAGGCCACCTGCCGCTCGACCACGAACTGCGTCTGCGGCGCGCGCTCGTCCTCGGCGTGGAGGTCGGTGTGGAGGATGATGGGGTGGGTTGCGATGTCGCTCATGCTGCGCCTCCCGTCCTGAGGGAAGAGTGCCGCGCAAGAACCGTCTGCGACCAGCAGACGGCAAGGGCGACCGCCCGCCCGAGCTTATGCGAGGAAGCCAAGGGGCGTGGAAGTGCGCCGCCCCAAGATTGAGGGGCTAAATAGAAATTAGGAGCATTCATGGTCCAGTTCCTTTGCGGAAGAGTGGACCGAGTTAATTATAGCATGTGGAGCGCTGTAGGAAAATGCTATCTTGGGCGCGCCCCCTACCCTCGAACAGGAATCTTACCAATAAATTGCTACCACCTCGACATCTAACAAATGACGCGGAACCTCATCGTGATCCGACACTGGTCCGTCAGGAATTTGTTCAACTATAGCGCTTGGTGAGTCAAAAAGAGGTATGGCGAACTGATCTCTTATCTTCTCCCGAAGGGCGAGGTCTTCAGCAGAGTCGAATGAGTGCTCACTGTAATCCTCGATCCAGCCTCTCACTTTAGCAAAAGCCGCACGTTGCCCTTCCGGCGAATCTCCCGAAAATGGCTCGTTTGCCAGCTTACGGTCGATATCCTGAGACTGTCCGCCTGAAAGAGGTTTCGGCAATCGAAGGCATAGGTCATCCTTGTACCGGGCCAACGCCAAATTCATAATAAATTTTGGTTTGGCTTCATTGTTCTCGGTTCTCGAATTTATGAGTACCGCTTTGCTCGAAACCTCAATTTGCTTTGCCATATCTGGGGCGAACTGTTCGAAAACATCGGCTGTCTTAATAGGGTTCCAACTCCCATGTATACCATCTTTCCCAATCCGGCATAAAATAGTGTACTCATGATCCGAAAAAAGGACACGCCTAATATCTTTCCAATACGCTAAATGCTCAGTCACACCGGCAACAAAAAGCGGTTCAATTTCTAGGCCGAAACCTTTCACCGCGTCAAGATGTACAATATATTCTTCACTACCGTGCCTTAAAACGCCATAATGCGAGGCTATCCCCTCCACAGGAATTAGACCGCCAAGGAGCTTATCCAAGACCTTCTGCGCACCTTGCGCCTGAAACAAATCTGATATGTTGACGTTCTCAACGAACATGACAGGATTCTGATCGAAAATGTCAGAAAATTCAGAAACCATCGTACTAATCTGAAATATCCAAGAAGCAGATAATCTAACCTTCAGCTCGACTAAATCTCCTCGCCTAAACGTCGATTGAGCAAATGCGTAATTCGATGAATTGTCCAATAGTTCACCTATAGACGATGGAATTTTTTCGATGTCATCATCCATAATTTTCCGGATTTCCTTCATCCGGTGTAAATCTCTGAACAAGGATTGAGCGTTGGCCTTTCTCGTAGTCTGAAGAGACGAGCTATTGGTTGTTTGGAATCTTGAATTCAGTTCCACGCTTGGAGACAAAGGTACATTTGAACCAATCCTTGATCCAATTTCTACTTCATCGCTATGGCCAGCCGCCGAAACGATGTTCTCCGTCTGCTCTCCTCTCTGCGAGGCAAGCAAACTAGATAAACTGACTTCGTCAAGATAAACGAACTCACGAAGAGGCTCATCAGCTTTCACTGGTAGCGAGTGATCTTGCGGTGCTGAGAACGAAAAAAATGGAAACAGCGACGATAGGTAAATCATGAGGTCGAGTTCCCCCCACTTTCTCGCTCTGGCCTGAGTAAAACGCGTTCGTAACCTTGTGCCAGATCTTCACCGGCAATCTCAACCCTTCCATCCGACGCGGCAATAAGCGAGGCCTCAGTCCAAATTGACGTCAGGCGTGCTGCTGACCAGCGCGGCGTCTTCAGCGCGAGTTCGGTCAATGGCAGATCCTTGGCGCAGCGAATTCTTCGTGACCCTACTCGCAAGATTTCAAGCCTATCCAATAACGTGGGCAATCCAAACTCAATTTCCCAATCAAACCTGCCCGGTCTTGTAAGCGCTGGGTCAAGCACATCGACCCGATTGGTGGCCGCAATTACAATGATAGTCGCTTCCGTGTTTTGAAACCCATCCATCAGAGTAAGAAATTGCGCGACTAATTTGCGGGAGGAGTCATGAGTATTGCCACTCCGATTTTCAGCTATGCTATCGATTTCGTCAAAGAAAATGATTGATTTACCAGACTCTGAATCAGCGGCGTGTTTGAAAATTTTCCGGAGCAATTCTTCTGAATCACCAACATATTTACTAACAATCGCGGGCCCACCAATTTCATAGAAGTTAGCATCAGCTTTATTGGCAATAATTTTGGCCAGATGCGTTTTTCCTGTTCCAGGCGGCCCGGAAAAGAGGATGCCCTTGATAGGCTTTGCTCCGATCTTTCGAAGTTCCTCGCGCCGATTGAGTTGCGTCTCGATTAGCTCTTTCGCTCTCTCAACGACTTTTTCATACCCACCAAAGTCGTCAAAACTCAGGTTGCCGGCATCGGGATTAAGAAAGTCTGTGACTTTGCCGACTTCATCGCCAATATGCTGCTGAACTCTGATAGGATTTTCGGAAATTCGTCGAATAATTACGGACGAACCGTCAATCTCCACCGTGCTATCTATCGAAATTTCGACGTCGTGCGGATTGAATAGTCGCAGCAAAACGTTACCGAATTCGCCCAGAATGGTGCCGTCGTCGAGCACCTCCCTGATAATCGAGACCTGGAAGCTCGGCGGCCAGACACCTTTAGAAACTTTGCGCCAATCATCTCCGGTCGCAAATACGACGTCATTTACACTTAGGTCTTCGACGCCCGGTCCCGATACTCGCGCGGTTTTGCCGTCACCAAGCTTCAGATAAGCAACGCAATTATCGGGGTCGATATGATAGACCCTCATGACGTCGCCAATTTCTTCGGTTTCTATATCAAGATCCATTCAAACACCGAGCTCCCCAATTTACTCCGCCGCCTCCCGCTGCCGCTCCAGCATCGGCTTAAAATACTGCCCCGTACAGCTCTCCGCCAGCGCAGCCACTTCCTCCGGCCCCGGCCTACGCCGGGGCAGGCTCGTTCCCGGTTCCGCGATCCAGAAACAGCTTGAGATACTGGCCCGTGTAGCTCCCCTCGACGGTCGCGACGTGTTCCGGAACGCCCTGCGCCACAACCTCGCCGCCGCGGACGCCGCCGCCCGGCCCGAGGTCGAGCACATGGTCTGCCGTCTTGATCACATCGAGATTGTGCTCGATCACCACGACGGAGTTCCCCTGCTCGACCAGCCGGTGGAGCACTTCGAGCAGCTTGCGCACATCCTCGAAATGCAGGCCGGTGGTGGGCTCGTCCAAGATGTAGAGCGTCTGCCCGGTGCTGCGCTTGGCGAGTTCCTTGGCGAGCTTGACGCGCTGCGCCTCGCCGCCCGACAGCGTCGTCGCCTGTTGGCCGACCTTGACGTAGCCGAGGCCGACCTCGCCCAGCATGTGCATCTTGTCGCGGATCGGCGGGACCGCCTTGAAGAATTCCTCCGCATCCTCGATCGTCATGTCGAGCACGTCGGCGATCGAGTGGCCCTTGAACTTCACCTCGAGCGTTTCGCGGTTGTAGCGCTTGCCGCCGCATTGTTCGCAGGTGACGTAGACGTCGGGTAGGAAGTGCATCTCGATCTTGATGAGGCCGTCGCCCTGGCACGCCTCGCAGCGGCCGCCCTTGACGTTGAAGCTGAACCGCCCGGGCTTGTATCCGCGCGCCTGGCTTTCGGGGAGGCCGGCGAACCAGTCGCGGATCTGGGTGAAGGCGCCGGTGTAGGTGGCGGGGTTGGAGCGCGGGGTGCGGCCGATGGGCGACTGGTCGATCTCGATCACCTTGTCGCAATATTCGAGCCCGGTGACCTTGTCATGCGCGCCCGCGACGATGCGCGCGCCGTTGAGTTCGCGCGCGGCGGAGGCGTAGAGCGTGTCGATGGTGAAGCTGGACTTGCCCGAGCCCGAGACGCCGGTGACGCAGGTGAAGGTGCCCAGCGGCAGGCTGGCGGTGACATTGTTGAGGTTGTTGGCGCGCGCGCCGTGGACGGTGAGCTTGTGCCCGTTGCCCTTGCGGCGAGTGGCGGGGACCGCGATTTCGCGGCGGCCGGTGAGATAGGCGGCGGTGAGCGATTTCTTGTTCCTGAGCACCTGCTTGAGCGTGCCTTCGGCAACCACCTCGCCGCCGTGGACGCCCGCGCCGGGGCCGAGATCGACCACGTAATCGGCGGCGCGGATCGCGTCCTCGTCATGCTCGACCACGATCACCGTATTGCCGAGGTCGCGCAGGCGCTTCAGCGTTTCGAGCAGGCGGTCGTTGTCGCGCTGGTGGAGGCCGATGCTGGGTTCGTCGAGCACGTAGAGCACGCCCGACAGCCCGCTGCCGATCTGGCTGGCGAGGCGGATGCGCTGGCTCTCGCCCCCGCTCAGCGTACCTGAAGTACGGTCGAGGTTGAGATAGTCGAGCCCGACATTGTCGAGGAAGCCCAGCCGCTCGTTGATTTCCTTGAGGATGGCTTTGGCGATCTGCGCCTGCTGGTCGGTCAGGTGGCCGTCGAGCCCGAGGAACCACGCCTTGGCATCGGCGACGCTCATCTGCGTCGGGGTGGCGATGTCGGTCGGGCCCGCGGGGCCGGGGATCTTGACGCTGAGCGCCTTGGGATTGAGCCGCTTGCCATTGCAGGTCTCGCAGGGCTGCGCGGTCTGGAACTTGGCCAGCTCCTCGCGCATCCACGCGCTCTCGGTCTGGAGCATGCGGCGGTTGAGATTGCCGATCACGCCCTCGAACGGCTTCTTGACGGTGTAGCTCTCGCGCCCGTCCTTGAAGGTGAGCGGGATCGCGCGGCCCTTGGTGCCGTGGAGGATGATGTCGCGGATCTCGGCGTCGAACTCCTGCCACGGGGTGGTCAGGTCGAACTCGTATTCCTTCGCGAGGGAGGCGAGCACTTGCATGTAATAGGGCGACGGCGGGTTGCTCTTCGCCCAGGGCACCACCGCGCCCTTCTTGAGGCTGAGCGCCTCGTTGGGGACGACCAGCTGCGGGTCGAACAGCTGCTTTTCGCCGATGCCGTCGCAGGTCGGGCAGGCGCCCTGCGGCGCGTTGAAGGAGAACAGCCGTGGTTCGACCTCCTCGATCGTGAAGCCGCTGACCGGGCAGGAGAATTTCTCGGAAAAGACGATGCGGTTGGCGGGCAGCCCCGCGCCCTTCATCGCGCCGCCGGCTGCGGCTTCCTCGTCCTCGCGCCCGGGCACTGCGCCATCGGCGAGATCGACATAGGCGAGCCCCTCGGCGAGCTTGAGCGCGGTTTCGAAGCTGTCGGCGAGACGGGTCTCGATGCCCTCCTTCACCGCGAGCCGGTCGACCACCACCTCGATGTCGTGCTTGAACTTCTTGTCGAGCGCGGGCGCGTCCTCGATCGCATGAAGCTCGCCGTCGATGCGGACGCGGGTGAAGCCCGCCTTCTGCCATTCGGCCAGTTCCTTGCGGTATTCGCCCTTGCGCCCGCGCACCACGGGGGCGAGCAGGTAGATGCGTGTGCCCTCGGGCAGTTCCATTACCCGGTCGACCATGTTGGAGACGGTCTGCGCCTCGATCGGCAGTCCCGTGGCGGGCGAATAGGGTACGCCCACGCGCGCCCACAGCAGGCGCATGTAGTCGTAGATCTCGGTCACTGTCGCGACGGTCGAGCGCGGGTTGCGGCTGGTGGTCTTCTGCTCGATCGAGATGGCGGGAGAGAGCCCGTCGATATGTTCGACATCGGGCTTCTGCATCATCTCGAGGAACTGGCGCGCATAGGCGCTGAGGCTCTCGACATAGCGCCGCTGCCCTTCGGCATAGATCGTGTCGAAGGCGAGGCTCGACTTGCCCGAACCGCTGAGGCCGGTGATCACGATCAGGCTGTCGCGCGGCAGGTCGATGTCGACGCCCTTGAGATTGTGTTCACGCGCGCCGCGGACGGAGATTTTGGTGAGTGCCATGAAGGAAACGTGTTCCCGAATTGTTCGCTAGGGTCAAGGGCGGGTACGGGCCGAACGCAAGGGCGGCCGCAGTGGTGCCGCGAATGTGGGTTCGCCGGCGCGATTTACAACGCTGCCGATCGATTGCAGCGGGCGGCGGGCACCGATCGATTGTCAAACCATTGTCACAATCGAGCTACCGGTAGGGGCACGGTCGTGGCAGGCTACTACATGGTGATTTTCGCGTTGGAGTTCGTTAACCAATTGGCGCTATGCCGCAGCGCCCGCGATGCGCGGGACACGAAGGGTCGCACCATTGTTCACCGATAGCCGTTTTGACGACACTGCGAGCCAGGGGCTCACGCGGCTGGCGGTCGATCCTTTCGAGATCGAGCGCGAGGCGGTCATTGCCATGCTCGAGCGCGAGCGTCGCTCAGTTCTGGCGAGCATGATCGGGCTGGCCATGCTCGCCGCCGGTGTCGCCATGCTGCCCAACGCGGCTGCCATGACAGTCCTCCTGTTGCTGCGTGCGGCGTCCTTCGTCTATACGCACAAGGCTGTCGGCGAGCTCGAACGCGTGATGCGAGCACGCAAGCCAGCGCAATCGGCCAGACGGGTCGTCCTGTTCGCCATGTGCCTGACCGGCATCACGCTGGCGCTGATGCTGTGGCCGCCGCCGCCCGACAGTTCGGTCGTGGCCGTCAATCTGGTGCGCGGCGTAGTGGTAATCGTCGTGACGCTCATCGCCGTCACCCTTGCCGCCCTGCCAGTGGCACGCGACGCCATGTTGGCGAGCTTCTGGCTCACCGTGCTGGGGATGATTATCCTGCATCCCGGCGTGCAGCATCCTGCGCTGGTGGTCATGCTTGCGCTGATCGTCATCGGAATACGCATCTACAGCGCTTCCACCGGCGAGCACATCCAGAGCGCGGCGAAAGTGCTGGTCGAGAACCGCCAGTTGTCGGAAGATCTGGCCGATGCGCTGGCGCATGCGGAATTCCTCAGCTGGCGCGATCCGCTTACGGGCCTGTTCAACCGCCGCAAGCTGTTCGAGGAAACGCGGATCGAACGCAGCACCCAGCCGCGCCACCTGATGACCATCGATCTCGACCGATTCAAGGCGATCAACGACACATACGGTCACGGCGTGGGCGACCACGTGCTGATCGCGACGGCCGATGCCATTCGCGAATGGGGCGGCACCCTGCCCGCAGCCGCCGGGCACCAGGCGTTCCGGCTGGGCGGCGAGGAATTCCTCGTGATCACGCGCGGGCTGGACGATGGCGCGGCGGCCGACGCCGCCGAACGCCTCCGCAGCGCGATCGCGCAGATCGCCCGCGGGTTCAGCGAGCACCCCGATATCCGTATTTCGGCCTCGATCGGCCTGACCGGCTGGCGCTTCGGCGAGGGCCTGGACGATGCGCTGCTGCGCGCCGACGCAGCGTGCTACGAAGCGAAGAACACCGGCCGCAACCGCGTGCGCCGCGCCGCCTGACGGGCACCCGCCACCGACCGGGCGTTGCCCCGCCGGGACGAGCCGAGGACCATCGAGCCGCCCTACCCGTTGATTGGGAAAGACCGACACCGCGCCGGGTTCACGAAATCGCGTCCCCCGGACCAGACTTGTAGGTGTCTTCATTCGAATATCAACGAAAGGTGCCCTGCCAATGGAAATGGACACCGCGCACAGAAAGCAATCATCAGGCCCCAACGGGCAGATCACAGCGCGAAACAACCGGAACGCCGACGCACTGCAGGCGATTCTCGACGAACTGGACCGGCCGCTCGACGCGGTCGACTGGTCGCATACGACATTGCGCGGCAGCCGCGGCGAAGGCCCGCGAAGCCTGCTCAAGCGGCTGCGCCGCGAACGCCAGCACCGCCGTGAATTGCGCCGCGCGCGCCGGGCCGCCGCACAGGCCTTCGATGTCAGGCCGCAGCTATCGACCCGCAAGCGGGCAACACTGATGCTGGGTGCGGGGGCGCTCGGCCTTGCAGCCTTTACCGGCCCGCCCCGCCCTGCGCCCGTCGCCCCGTCCAATACGGCGGACATGACCGCGCAATATGCCGAAGGCGTGCGCAAGCCGGCACCGCTGCTGACAGCGAGCGACACGTTCAAACAGGCGCTGATCGAAGAAGAAGGCGTGCGCTACACCGTCTACCGCGATGTCGCGGGCTACCCCACAGTGGGCGTCGGCCATCTGGTCGAACCGGAAGACAGGCTGCGTGTCGGTGACCGGGTCAGCGAGGAACGGGTGCTGGCGTTTCTCGATGCCGATCTCGCCGAAGCCGAGGAAGGCGTGCGCCAGCTGGTCGGCGACCTGCCGCTGCACCAGCACGAATTCGATGCGCTTCTCGACCTGGTTTACAATGTCGGTATCGGCAATGTGTCGCCGAGCGAGAGCCCGCGGCTGAACGCCGCGATCGATGCCGGCGATTACGACGCGATCGCGGCCGAGCTGGACTATACGCATGCCGGCGGCCAATTCGCCAAGGGCTTGCAATATCGCAGCGAACGTCGCGCGAAAATCTTCATGGAAGCGGCCTATGAAGACCCGCGCGAGATGCCCGGGCTCGCCTCCATCTGATCGCTTTCAGCTCATCATCCACGGGATTTTCCGCCAAAGGCGGCGGACTGTCCCCTACCGTCCTGTAGACCCGAACCATGTACCACCGCCTTTTCGTCGGCATCCGCCCTCCCGCAGCGATCCGCGACGCGCTGATCGACCTGATGGAGGGCGTCGATGCGGTGCGGTGGCAGGATGACGACCAACTGCATGTTACGCTGCGTTACATCGGTGAGGTCGACGCCCATCTGGCGGACGAGCTGGCCGAGCGCCTGCGCGCTGCCGCCCTTCCCCGATTCCGGATGGCGCTTTCGGGCACCGGTATCTTCGCCCGCAGTGGCCGCACGCACACGCTGTGGGCGGGCGTGGAACCCAACGTCACCTTGCAGCGCCTGCGGCGCCGGATCGAACAGATTTGCATTGCCGCCGGCGTCGAACCCGATCACCGCAAATACCATCCGCATGTCACGCTGGCGCGCACCAACCGCTCCAGCGGCTCGCTCGAGCCATTTCTGGCCCGGACCGCGAGCTTGCGTCTTGGCCCGTGGGAGGTCAATGCCTATCTGTTGTACGAAAGCTTCCTGCGTCCCGAAGGCTCTGTCTACGAGCCCGTAATGCGATATGCGCTGGAACCGGAATGAAACCGACAACCGCCTTTCCCCTGTCGCTGACCCTTGGTTGCGCGCTCGCCGGGTGCATGCCCGAGGACGAGCGCGAGAGCGAAGTGCGCGCCCACCTGCTTGCCGAAGGCAGCGCACAGCCCGACGATTGCCTGCTGCTGGTGTGGTCCACGCAGGAGGAACGCCGCACCGAATTCGACCGCGCGCACGATATCGTCGACGGCGGCGCGATTTCCTGCGCAACCGGCACCAGCGCGAGCCAGTTCGAGGCCGCGATCGCTGCATTGCGCGCCGCAGCGCGCAGCGGCGACAAGGCAAAGCTGTTGCGCGAGGTCGGCCTGCCGCTGCTGTATATCGACGGCGATGGGGACCGCCGCGAGATCGCCGATCGCGCCGGGATCGAAGCCGTGTTCGACGAAATTTTCGATGCCGACATGCTCGCGCTGCTGGAACGGCTGGACCTGTCGCAAATGAGCGTGGCGAAAGACCAGGGCGGGTTTTTTGAACTGGGTGCAGTATGGCTGGTGGTCGACCGCGAAGGCGGCCGTCCGCGGCTGATGACCGTCAATCGCCGCGCGCTGGGCGAGGCGCGTGACGCAGCGGCTGCGCCAGCCGGTCGGAACCAGCGTTAGCGCGTGCCGTTCGACCAATGTAGGAAACGCGCCGACCGGTGACGTGTCCGCGCTTGCGCGCGCGTGCCGGGGCGTCCATCCGCGCAAGTCATCTTCGTATTCCAGCGCCGGGCTTACCCGCCGGCGCGCCAATCCTGAGGGGAACACTATGAAGGCCCAGATACTGGCCACCGTCGCATCCGCCGCACTGCTGGCAGGGTGCTCCGCCGCTTACGGCGAAGACCTCGATACCATCGGCCAGCCGGACATGGCGGCCGCCGACCTGCCCGAGGCAACCGGCTATTTTGCCGCGGACAGCACGCTTCCCTTCCAGACGCCCGATTTCTCGAAGATCTCGGAAGACGATTACCTACCCGCTTTCGAACAGGGCATGGCGATCCAGAAGGCCGAGATCCAGGCGATCATCGACAATCCCGCACCGCCGACGATGAGCAACACCATCGTCGCGCTGGAAAAGTCGGGCCGCATGCTCGGCCGGGTGGCGCGCGTGTTCTTTGCCGTGACGGGGTCGAACACCACCGATCGGCTCGATGAGATCAACACCGAAATCAGTCCCAAGCTGACCGCGCATGGCGATTCCATCACGCTCAACCCCGAACTTTTCGCGCGGGTGAAGGCGGTGTACGACAACCGCGCCGCCATGGCGATGACGCGCGAAGACGCCAGGCTGCTCGAAGAGACCTACCAGGGCATGGTCCACGCCGGCGCGCTGCTGACCGAGGCCGAGCGCGAGCGGGTCAAGCAGATCAATTCCGAACTGTCCGAGATCACGACCGAATTCGGCCAGCAGGCACGTGCTGCAATGGCCGACCAGCCGGTGATCTTCGACACCCGCGCCGAACTCGCCGGGCTGACCGATTCGGACATCAAGGCGGCTGCCGACCTTGCTGCCGAAAAGGGCTATGCGGGCAAATATGCGATCGCGCTGCAGAACACGACGCAGCAGCCGCTGCTGCCGACGATGACGAATCGCGCCGCGCGCGAGAAGCTGTTCAAGGCAAGCTACAACCGTGCCAATGGCACGACCGCGATCGACACCCGCCCGCTGGTTGCCAGGATCGCCGAATTGCGCGCCGAGAAAGCCGCGCTGTTCGGTGAAGCCGACTGGGCCAGCTACGCGATGTGGGACCGCATGGCCGAAAAACCCGCCACCGCGCTCGGCTTCATGGAACGCATGGTCCCCGCGCTCGCCAATACGCAGCGCCGCGAAGCCGCCATGCTCAACGAAGCGATCGCTGCCGAAGGGGGCGATTTCGAAGTCCAGCCATGGGACTGGTACCGCTATGCCAACAAGGTCAAGGCGGAGCGCTACGACCTCGACGAAGATGCGATGGCGGAATATTTCCAGCTCGATACCGTGCTCGAGGACGGCGTGTTCTATGCCGCAGAAAAGCTCTACGGCCTGACCTTCCAGAAGCGCAGCGACCTGCCCGTCTATCACCCCGATGTGACGACCTACACGGTGTTCGACCGTGACGGCAGCGAACTGGGGCTGTTCTACTTCGACCCGTTCCAGCGCGAGTCCAAGCGCGGCGGGGCGTGGATGAGCAACTTCGTCGACCAGAGCGATCTGTGGGGCACCAAGCCGGTGATCTACAACGTGCTCAACATCCCCAAGGCACCCGAGGGCGAAGTGCAGCTGGTCAGCTTCGACAACGTCAACACGCTGTTTCACGAATTCGGCCACGCGCTGCACGGCTTCTTCGCCGACCAGCGCTACGAAAGCCTGTCGGGCACCGCGGTGGCGCGCGACTTCGTCGAGTATCCGAGCCAGGTCAACGAGATGTGGGCGACCTATCCCGAAGTGCTGTCGAACTATGCCAAGCACTACCGGACGGGCGAAACCATCCCCGCCGAAATGATCGAGAAGCTCGAGGCGGCCTCGCAGTTCAACCAGGGCTATGATTTCGGCGAAGTCGTCGAAGCCGCCCTGCTCGACATGAAGTGGGCCGCGCTGTCGCAGGCGGAAGCCGCCGCGATCGACACGCCCGAGAAGGTCACCGCCTTCGAACGCAAGTCGCTCGAGGAACTGGGGCTGGAAATCGACCTGGTGCCGCCGCGTTACCGGACGACCTATTTCAACCACATCTTCAGCTCGCCCAGCGGCTATAGCGCTGGTTATTACAGCTATCTGTGGACCGAGATGCTCGACCGCGACAGCCGCAAGTGGTTCATGGACAATGGCGGGCTCACGCGCGCCAATGGCGACCATTATCGCAAGACCGTGCTGAGCACGGGCGGGACCATGGACTATTTCGAGATGTTCCGGAACTTCGCCGGGCGCGAACCCGACGTGACCCCGATGCTCGAAGCGCGCGGCCTGATCGCGGGCGACGAAGCGGCGGACAGCGAGGCTTCCGACGGCAAGCTGCCGCCGCGCACGGTCAACTGATCACCGGCTGACCAAGGCCCGGTGGCGCGGTTCGCCGATCCACCGGACCGGCACTTTCCAGACGCGCTCGATCACCTGCTGGTCGAGCGCGTCTTCGCATGCGCCGTCGGCGGCCACCACGCCGCGGTCGAGCACCACCACGCGGTCGGCATGGTTCATTGCATGCGCGAGATCGTGGAGCACGAGCACCACGCCCGCCCGGCCCTGTGCCGCCCGCCGCAAATGCTTCAGCAGCGAAAGCTGGTGCGCGATATCGAGCGGGGCGAGCGGTTCGTCGGCGAGGATCCACTGCGGTTCGCCCGCCAATACGCGCGCGAGGAGGACGCGCGCGGTCTCGCCGCCCGACAGCGACTGCGCGCGGCGGTTTGCGAGGTCCCGGATGTCGAGCGCGTCGAGCGCGGCATCGACCGGTGCCGCCAGCCGGTCGCCATGCGGCAGCCGGCCGAGTTCGGCCAGGCTGCGCACGGGCACATCCCATGCAATTTCATGCGCTTGCGGCAGATAGCCGATACGCCGTGCCCGCTCGCGCGGTGGCAGCGCGGCGATCGGCTGCCGGTCGAGAAACACCGCCCCGTCGCCGGCCGGAAGCAGCCCGGCAAGCGCTTCGAGCAGGCTCGACTTGCCCGCGCCATTGGGGCCGCAGATCGCGGTTATCGTGCCGGGTTCGAGGATCAGCGAAACCCGGTCCAACCGCTCGGCGATCGACAGCTGTGCCGCCGCCAGCCTCATGCCAGCCCCCGGCGCATGCGCAGCAGCAGCCACAGGAAGAACGGCGCGCCAAGCAGGCTGAGCGCGATGCCCAGCCGCAATTCGGTAACCAGCGGCAGCACGCGCACCGCGCTGTCCGCGACCAGCACCAGCAGCGCGCCTGCGAGCGCGCTCGGCAGGATCAGCTGCGAGGGCCGCCGATCGGTCAGCGGGCGGACGAGATGCGGCACGATCAGCCCGACGAAGCCGATGATGCCCGCCACCGCGACGCTGGCGCCCACGGTCAATCCGACCCCCGCAATCAGCAGCCACAGCAGGCGGTTGGTATCGACCCCCAGCGACCGGGCGACCGGTTCGCCCAGCGTCAGCGCATCGAGCGAGCGGCCGCTGCGCCACAGCACCGCCACCCCCAGCGCTACCAGCGGCGCGGCCACCCAGACATCGCGCCAGCCGCGATCGGTCAGCGCGCCGTTGAGCCACATGACGATCTCGCTCATTGCAAAGGCATTGGGCGCCATGCTGATCGCCAGTGCGGTCAGCGCCCCGGCAAGGCTTGCGACCATCAACCCGGCGAGCGTGAACAGCGCGATCCCGCCGGTCCGCCCGGCAATCGCGGCCAGCAGTGCCATGGCGCCGCCCGCGCCGATGAGCGCGAAGGCGGGGAGCAGATAGGGCGCTGCGGCATAGCCGAACCACAGCGCGGCGACCGCGCCCAGTGCCGCGCCCGGCGCGATACCGAACAGGCCCGGATCGGCCAGCGGATTGCGCAGATAGCCCTGCATGGCCGCGCCGCTCGCGCCCAGCCCCGCACCCACGACGATGGCCAGCACCGCGCGCGGCAGGCGCAATTCGGCGAGGATCAGCGCGGCATTGGGCGTGCTTGCGGGGTCGAGCCACACCCGCCCCGCCAGCAGCGACAGGGGCAATGCGATGGCCAACAGTCCGGCGAAGATCGGGATCGCGCGGTTCACGATGCGGCCTCCCTGATCGCGGCCAACCGCTCGGCCGCGCGGATGATCGTGGGCCCGCCGCAATAGAGCAGGCTGGTATCGAACCGTGCCCGGTGCATATCGCCCAGGCGGCCGAGAACCGGGTGCGACTGCCCCAGTTCGCCGCCCGCGATCAACAGGACCTCGGGCGGTGCGGCGACGACGTCTTCGAGCGCGACATAATCCGCCTGCGACAGCCCGCGCGCAGGGGCGACATTGGCGAAGCCGGTGCGGACCAGCAGGTCGCTGACCAGTGTCTGCTCTCCGGCGACGATCCCGCCCGGCTGCCACAGCAGCGTGGCGACGCTTTCGCCCTCCGCGGGCGCGGCGGCAGCAAGTGCAGCGTCGATGCGGGCGATCAGGCGCGCGCCCGCGGACGCATCGCCCGCCAGCGCGGCGAGATCGCGGATCTGCTGTTTGCTGGCAGCGACGTCGGTAGCGATATCGAAGGTGACGACCTCCATCCCCAGTTCGGCCAGCGCCGCACGGGTCGGCGGCGCGAGGAAACTGCCCGCGACCACCACGTCGGGATCGAGCGCGAGCACTTCCTCGACCGTCCCGCCAGTCGCCGCGAACCGCGCCGCGACTGCCGCTTCCATCGAGCTGGCGCGCGGGTCCTTGCTGTAGTGCGAAATCGCCAGCAACTGCCCGGGAGCCGCAAGCTCGGCAAGGATGGCGTCGGTGCAGGGATTGAGGCTGACAATCGTCGGCCCGCGTTCGGGAGGCGGCGCACCGGCCCCGCCCCCCGCGCAAGCGGCGAGCAGCAGGACCGATGCGACGATCAGCGGTTTCACATCTTCGCCCTGATCCCGCCGAACACGCTGCGTCCGGCAGTGCCGTAACCGGCCACCGTCTGGTAATCGGTATCGAAGACGTTCTCTACCCGGCCGAACAGTTCGAGATTGTCGCCGATCCCGAAGGAAGCGCGCAGGTCGAGCAGTTCGTAACCGTCGAGCCGGTTGGTGTTGGCGCCATTGTCCCAGCTCGGGCCGACGATCCGCAGGTCCGCGCCCAGACCGAGGCCGAAAGCGCTGTGCCAGTCGGCGTAGATCGTCCCGAAATGCTCGGGCCTGCGCGCAAGGTCGAGCCCGGTGGTGCGGTCCTCGGCGTCGACATAGGAATAGATCCCCGCCAGCCGCAACCCGCGCAGCAAGTCGATGCCGGCTTCGGCCTCGACTCCCTGCGCCTGCGCGCGCGCCGTGTTGAGATAGACACCCGACGGGCGCTCGGCAGTGAAGCCGAAGCCGATCAGATTGTCGCTGTCGCGGCGGAACCCGGTGAGCGCCAGATGCAGGCCCGAACCGCGCTGGCCCTTCTCGACACCCAGGTCGTAGCTGGTGCTTTCCTCGGGTTCGAGCTCGGTGTTCCCGTAGAAGGACAGCAGCTGGTACAGCGTCGGCGCCTTGAAGCCTTCGCCCACGCTGGCGCGCAGCCGCCATTCGCTGCCGAAGCCGTAGCTGACATCGCCGCCGAAACTGACATGTGTGCCGAACTGTTCGTGGTCGTCCACGCGCGCCCCGGCATGCGCGGCCAGCCGCCCCATCACCCAGCCAAGCTGCGCATAGGCGCCGCTGATCTCGGTTTCGGCGGCGGCATCGAAGCTGGTTTCGAACGCCGTCCATTCGTGATCGCCGCCAAAGGCCAGCGCCAGTCCGCCCAGCAGGCGGTATTCGCCGCGCAGCGAAACGCGTTCGGAGCTGCCGTCGCTGGCGAAGGTTTCGGTGCCTGCGCCATTGCGATTGGCGCGTTCGGTGTCCGAACGGCTGTAGGCGGCGCGCAGCGTGAGGTCGTTGCCGTAATAGGCCAGCCCGACATCGCCCCAGTAGCGGGTGGTCTTCTGCGTATCCTCGGTATCCGCAAGCACGAAAGCGGGTGCGGGGAAGCCATCGATCTCGACCTCGCCCTCGGCGAAATTGCCATGCGCGAACAGCTCGAGGCTCGGTGTCAGATTGACGAAGGCGGTCGTGCCCAGCGCGAATTGCTGCGAACCGTCGGCCTCGGTGCCCGAGGCGGCTGCCGAAAACCCGTCGGTTTCGTACCACGAACCGGTCAGGCCGAAGAACACGCGATCATTGCCCGCGCCTGCCGCCGCGCTGGCGAACACCGTATCGCGCGCGCCGTATTCGATGCTGCCGCTGAGCCCGCGATCGGTCCGCGTGGAAATGTCAATGACTCCGCCGACCGCTTCGGAACCCCAGATCGTGCTGTTCGAACCGCGCAGCACATCGATCTTGCCCGCAGTGCCGAGCAGCAGATTGCCGAAGTCGAACCCGCCCGAGGGGCTGGCCTGGTCGGCCACGCGCACGCCGTCGATCAGGACCAGCACCTGGTCCGAACTGGCCCCGCGCAGATTGACGCTGGTCACCCGGCCGATCCCGCCGCTGCGCGACAACGACAGGCCGGGGACACGGTTCAATGCCCGCGCCGGGTCGGCCCCCTGCAGCTGCTCGATCTCGTCGCGTTCGATGACGGTGACCGACTGGCCGGTGTTGCGCAGATCGGTGCCGAGCCCGTTGGCGGTAACCGTGATCACCGCCGCATCGCGCGACGCCGCTGCCGGAGCATAGACTGCGGCCGGCGTGGCCCCGTCCGCATCCTGCCGGTCGATGATCTCAGCGAGCGCCTGTTCGCTCGGGTTTTGCGCCAATGCAGCAGCGGGCACGGCCGAAGCCGTCAGGAAAAACAGGTATTTGTACACGTAACCTCCTATCACAGACGAAATGCCGTCCATGACGGGAGGGAGCAGTATTGCTCCTTCCACGTTTGCCTACGATACACCCCGCCCGCGGCCGAACGACAGTCCTGGGCAGGTCTCCTGGCTCCCGGATCGACGCTTTCCCGCCGCCTTCCCGGGCCAGGGCCCAGTGGCATGTGGCGGGATCGCTCCCCGGTCACAGTTGCGGGGGCAGCGGAGGGTTTGCACCTCCTTCCCTCTTCGGGCCTGCGTGAACAGGCCAACCCGTGACTCGCCGAGGCGCTTAACGCGGGTTTTTGCAATGCACAAGAGACGCTCTTCGTTAAGCAAATATCTGTTAAGCATGGCGCGAGACCGGCGTCCCGCCGCGGGATGCCCCGCCCGTGCACCTGTAAGAATGGCGCGGGCACGCTATATTGCTGCGGCGCAGAACAGGACCGAACGTGAGCCAGAGGACACCAGCAGCGAGGGATCAGCGGCGCGCCCGGCGCGCGCCCTCGCCGCGTGCGCTGCGCCACGAGGCGCGCCGGCGCCAGCGCCGCAAGATCGCGGCCCGCGGCGGGTTGCTGGCAGCCGCGATCGCCCTGCCGACCTTTGCAGCGCAGGGTGAATGGTGGGATTTCGGCGCCATGGGGAACGCGGACGAACAGGCTGGCCTCACCGCCATGCCGTTCGAGACGCCGGGGGAAAGCTTTCCCGGTTCCGCTTTCTACTATCTCGAGGACGCACCGCGCCTGGCGACGGACTATGCTGAGCTGCGCGAGGACGAAGGCGCGCTGGAAACGGTCGAGTTTGCCGAAAGCCACGGCGCGGGCGCCGCAGCCGAGGCCTTCCGCCAGGCGGGCAGCGGGGTCGACAAGGCGCGCGCGCTGCAATGCCTGTCGATGGCGGTCTATTACGAGGCGGCGAGCGAGAGCTACGGCGGGCAGCAGGCGGTGGCGCAGGTGGTGCTCAACCGGGTGGCGCATCCGGCCTATCCGGCAAGCGTCTGCGGTGTCGTGTTCCAGGGGTCCGAACGCACGACCGGGTGCCAGTTCAGCTTCACCTGCGACGGATCGCTCAGGCGCACGCCGGCGCGGCGCGGCTGGGCGGTTGCGCAGTCGGTCGCACTGGCTGCACTGGCGGGCGAGGTCTACCGGCCCATCGGGCTGGCGACGCATTACCACACCAATTACGTGAACCCCTATTGGGCGGCGAGCCTCGACTATATCCGCACGATCGGGGCGCATCGCTTCTACCGCTGGAAGGGCGGCGCCGGGACCGCAGGCGCCTTCACCGACGCCTATGCGGGCAGCGAACCGCTGGCAGCACCCACCGTCCGCCGCGCCGATGTTCGCGAACTGGACAGCGGCCCCGTCTCGAGTGCTGCCACGGTCCGGACCGGCTTCGAGGCCGCCGCCCCGGCAGCCAGCGCAACCGCGGCCGCCGATACGCCGCGGGACGCGGGCAAGCTGCCGCAATCGGGCACCGTGCGCGAGGAATACGCCAATTCGGGACGCTGGATTTCGCAGCCCGGGCAGCAACCCTAAGGGATTGGCACAGGGGGGCCTTTACATCTCCCCAACCATGTCACGGAACCGAAGTTTAGCGCGCGCTGCGCTAGGGAGAACGTCCCCCAGTCGCTACACGAGGTTCCAGGCATGCCCCTCCATTTCGCTGCCGCCCGCTCCACCGCCCATTCGCCGATCGCGCGCGCACTGGCGAGAAAGGCACATGGCAGGGCAGCGAACGACAATGGCGGGGCCGCGGGATCGTCGCCGCCGTCACCCGTAGCCGGGCTCGACCGCGCAATGCGCGCGGCGCTGCGCCATTTCGGCGCGCATGGCCTCAAGGCGGCGGAAACCGCGCGCGACATGGCCGAAGAGGCATTCCGTGCCGGTGACGAGGACAGCTATCGCTGGTGGCTGGGCATATGCCGCACGCTCGACGCGCGCCTCGCGCGGCAACTCGAAAGCCGGGTGATGCCGGAAACCGCGCTGATCGGCTGACTTCGCGCGCTCGCTGAACGCCATCGTGCATCGGCTTGCCGCGCGCTTTGCGAGGAACCAGGACCACCGGCAAACCACCCCGCGCCCGGCCATGGCATCACGACACGCACGCACGCTTATTGCAATTGATAACCATTTGCAAACATAGTTTTGCGCCGCTTGGGATTGGCGGTTGCAATCGCTCGGGCACGGGCCTAGGGCGCATTCGCAATCGACCGGGTGCTGTGCCTCCTTTGCGGGACACGTGAAGCACGGCCCGCTCATCGGTCCGGGTATCATTACTGTCCCGCACGGCAGGAACAAGGACCCTCATTTCCATGGCACGCAAGAAGATCGCCCTCATCGGCGCCGGCATGATCGGCGGAACGCTCGCCCACCTCGCGGCGAAGAAGGAAATGGGCGACATCGTCCTGTTCGACATCGCCGAAGGCATGCCGCAGGGCAAGGCGCTCGACCTCAGCCAGTGCGGCCCGGTCGAAGGCTTTGACGCCAAGATCACCGGCACCAACGACTATGCCGACATCGCCGGTGCCGACGTGGTAATCGTCACCGCCGGCGTGCCGCGCAAGCCCGGCATGAGCCGCGACGATCTGCTCGGCATCAACCTCAAGGTGATGAAGGCGGTCGGCGAAGGCATCAAGAACAACTGCCCCGACGCATTCGTGATCTGCATCACCAACCCGCTCGACGCGATGGTCTGGGCGCTGCGCGAATTCAGCGGCCTGCCGCACAACAAGGTCGTCGGCATGGCCGGCGTGCTCGACAGCGCGCGCTTCGCCACCTTCCTCGCGTGGGAATTCGACGTGTCGGTGAAGGATGTGAACGCCTTCGTGCTCGGCGGCCACGGCGACACCATGGTCCCGGTCACCAGCTACACCACGATCAACGGCATCCCGGTCAACGACTTCGCCAAGATCAAGGGCGTATCGGCAAGCCGCATCGACGAAATCGTCGACCGCACCCGCAAGGGCGGCGGCGAGATTGTCGGCCTGCTCGGCAACGGCTCGGCCTATTACGCCCCCGCCACCAGCGCGATCGCGATGGCCGAAGCCTATCTCGGCGACACCAAGCGCATCCTGCCCTGCGCCAGCTATGTCGAAGGCAAGTACGGCCTTGACGGGCTGTATGTGGGCGTACCGACGATGATCGGCGCGGGCGGCACCGAAGAGGTGATCGAGATCGAACTCAGCGACGAGGAAAAGGCCAACCTCAAGGTCTCGACCGACGCGGTCGAGGAACTGCTCGAAGCCTGCAAGGGGCTGGATAGCAGCCTTGCTTAAGCGTGCTTTGATCTTTCTGGGTAGTGCGGCTTTGCTTGCTGCGCCGGCGTCGGCGCAGCTTCGCGAGGCTGCGCTCCCGGACATTTTGCAAAGCTACAAGGATTGCTTCGCGGCAACCGACAGCGGTTCGATTTCCGCATCGTCTCTCGAAGAGCTCGGCTGGGCACGCGCAACGATGCGCGACGGCGATGGCAGCACGATCGAAGATGGCCCCATCATCTACGGCCACAGCGAACGCGCCCCGATCATCATTCTGAGCAATCTCAGCAGTGATGGCTTCTGCGTGGTCAATGCCCGTATCGAGAGCTTCGACACCTACAACGAATTCAAGGCTGCCTTTGGAGGCAAGCTTCCAGACGCGAACGAAAACGGCGAAATCCTGTTCGGTGCCCAAGGGCGCATTGTTCAGATCGCCCCCACAGGATCACGTGAAGCCCCGGCCATGCGACTGGTCGTGGGAACCCGAACGGAGAACAAGTGAATGTCCATCCTCGTAAACAAAGACACCAAGGTCATCACGCAGGGCATGACCGGTGATACCGGCACGTTCCACACCGAGCAGGCGCTCGCCTATGGCACGCAGATGGTCGCGGGCGTGACCCCCGGCAAGGGCGGCAGCGAGCATATCGGTCTCCCCGTTTACAACTCCGTTTCCGAAGCCAAGGCCGAAACCGGTGCGACCGCTTCGTGCATCTACGTCCCGCCGCCGTTCGCCGCGGATTCGATCCTCGAGGCGATCGACGCCGAGATCGAGCTGATCATCGCGATCACCGAAGGTATTCCCGTGCTCGACATGGTCCGCGTCAAGCGCGCACTGCAGGGCTCGAAGTCGCGCCTTATCGGGCCGAACTGCCCCGGCGTCCTGACCCCGGGCGAATGCAAGATCGGCATCATGCCCGGCAGCATCTTCAAGAAGGGCAGCGTCGGCGTGGTGTCGCGCTCGGGCACGCTGACCTATGAAGCCGTCCACCAGACGACGCAGGTCGGCCTCGGCCAGACCACCGCAGTCGGCATCGGCGGCGATCCGGTCAATGGCACCAATTTCATCGACGTGCTCGATCTCTTCCTCGACGACGAGGAAACCGAATCGATCATCATGATCGGCGAAATCGGCGGCAGCGCCGAGGAAGAAGCCGCCGAATTCATCAAGCAGGAAGCCGCCAAGGGCCGCAAGAAGCCGATGGTCGGCTTCATCGCCGGTCGCACGGCGCCTCCGGGCCGCCGCATGGGTCACGCGGGCGCCATCGTCTCGGGCGGCCAGGGCGGCGCCGACGACAAGATCGCGGCCATGGAAGATGCGGGCATCCGCGTCTCGCCGAGCCCGAGCGAACTCGGCACCACGCTCGACGCACTGTTGAAGGAACACGCCTGACATTCGGCGCGGACCCCCTCCTCCCCGGGACCGTCCGCGCCGCTGAGGCATTGCCATAGAGAGCCGACAGCAGGTCGGCGCGCGAAAGGTGACCCGGATGGGTAACGAAAGCCACGATTTCCTTCCCGAAATGGGTGACCAGGAAGGCCCGCAGCCGGGCCCGAGCTGGGGCAACCCCAAATGGCTCGCCGAAGTGGTCGACAGCGGGGCGGATTTGACCGCCGCGCTCGACCCCACGCAGATGCGTGCGGCGGTTGCGCAGGCGGCTCAGAAGGCGGGCAAGACGCTCGACCCCAAGGCGATCGAGCAGGCGGCGGACGATTCGATCCGCGCCATGCTGCTCATCCGGCTCTATCGCGTGCGCGGCCATCTGGCCGCCAATCTCGATCCGCTGGGCCTGTCGCATCGCGAGGTGCCCGAGGACCTGACGCTCGAATGGCACGGTTTCGACGGACAGGAAGGCCGCGAGGTCTATGTCGGCGGCGTGTTCGGCTTCGAATGGGTCAAGGTCAGCGAGCTTTATGACGCGCTGCGCGCAACCTATTGCGGCAACGTCGGCCTCGAATACATGCACATCACGGATACGGAAGAACGCCGTTTCCTGCAGGACAAGTTCGAGACCCCCGAAGACACGATCCAGTTCACCCCCGAAGGCAAGAAGGCGATCCTCGCCGCAGTGATCCGCGGCGAACAGTACGAAGCCTTCCTCGGCAAGAAATACGTCGGCACCAAGCGCTTCGGCCTCGATGGCGGCGAGTCGATGATTCCCGCGCTTGAGGCGGTCATCAAGTATGGCGGCCAGCTGGGCGTGCGCGAGATCATCTACGGCATGGCCCACCGCGGCCGCCTGAACGTGCTCGCCAACGTCATGGGCAAGCCGTATAAGGTGATCTTCCACGAATTCTCGGGCGGCAGCGCCAATCCCGACGACGTCGGTGGTTCGGGCGATGTGAAATACCACCTCGGCACCAGCACCGACCGCGAATTCGACGGTATCAACGTGCACATGTCGCTGGTTCCCAACCCCAGCCACCTCGAGGCGGTCAACCCGGTGGTGCTCGGCAAGAGCCGTGCGCAGCAGGCGATCCGCGACGATCTCAAGCAGCACGAACAGGTCCTGCCGGTGCTGCTGCACGGCGATGCGGCATTCGCCGGCCAGGGCATCGTGTGGGAATGCCTCGGCTTCTCGGGCGTGCGCGGCTACAACACCGGCGGCTGCCTGCACTTCGTCATCAACAACCAGATCGGCTTCACCACCAGCCCGCAGTTCGCGCGCTCCTCGCCCTATCCCAGCGACGTGGCGAAGGGCGTCCAGGCGCCGATCCTGCACGTCAATGGCGATGATCCCGAAGCGGTCACCTTCGCGTGCAAGCTGGCCGTCGAATACCGCCAGACCTTCGGCCGCGACATCGTGATCGACATGTGGTGCTATCGCCGCTTCGGCCACAACGAGGGCGATGAGCCCAAGTTCACCCAGCCGCTGATGTATGACGAGATCCGCCAGCACCCGAAGGTCAGCGCGATCTATTCCGCGCGGCTCGAGGAAGAAGGCGTGATCGAAAAGGGCTTCGCCGACGGGCTGATCGCCGAATTCACCGATCACCTCGAAAAGGAATTCAAGGAAGCCAAGGATTACAAGCCGGACCAGGCCGACTGGTTCGGTGGCCGGTGGTCGGGCATGAACAAGCCCGCCGATCCGGAAACCGCCCGCCGGAACGTCGAAACCGCGATCGAGAAGAAGCTGTTCGACAGCCTCGGCCGGACACTGACCACGACCCCCGACGACCTGACGATCCACAAGACCCTGGGCCGCGTGCTCAAGGCCAAGGAAGACATGTTCTCCAGCGGCGAAGGGTTCGACTGGGCCACCGCCGAAGCGCTTGCCTTCGGCAGCCTCGTCACCGAAGGCTTCGGCGTGCGCCTGTCGGGCCAGGATTCGGGGCGCGGGACGTTCAGCCAGCGTCACGCCGTCTGGGTCGACCAGAAAGACGAGCACAAGTACATCCCGCTGACCACGCTGCCGCACGGCAAGTTCGAGGTCTATGACAGCCCGCTGTCCGAATACGGCGTGCTTGGCTTCGAATACGGGTTTGCGATGGCGGATCCGAAGAGCCTGGTGATGTGGGAAGCGCAGTTCGGCGATTTCGCCAATGGCGCGCAGATCATGATCGACCAGTTCATCGCCGCCGGTGAAGCCAAGTGGCTCCGCGCAAACGGGCTCGTCCTGCTGTTGCCGCATGGCTACGAGGGACAGGGCCCGGAACACAGTTCGGCGCGCCTCGAGCGCTTCCTGCAGCTGTGCGCGAACGACAACATCCAGGTCTGCAACATCACCACGCCGGCCAATTATTTCCATGTGCTGCGCCGCCAGATGCTGCGCAGCTTCCGCAAGCCGCTGGTAATCATGACGCCGAAGAGCCTGTTGCGCCATCCGATGGCCAAGTCGGACGCGGCGGAGTTCATGGGCGATCACCACTTCATGCGGATCAAGTCCGACACGAAGACCATTCCCGACGAGAAGGTGAAGCGCCTCGTCCTGTGCAGCGGCAAGGTCGCCTACGACCTGCTGCAGCGCCGCGACGAGACCGAGCTCGAAGACGTCTCGATCGTGCGGATCGAGCAGCTTTACCCCTTCCCGGGCGAACCGCTGGCAAAGCGTCTGAGCCGGATGACCAATCTGGAACAGATCGTCTGGTGCCAGGAAGAACCGAAGAACAACGGCGCATGGTTCTTCGTCGATCGCCTGATCGAGGAAGCTGCCGAAGCCGCTGGCAAGTCGGGCATGCGCCCGTGCTATGCGGGCCGCGAAGTCGCTGCCTCGCCCGCCACGGGTTACGCCAGCCGCCACCAGGTGCAGCAGGAAGCCCTCGTCAACATCGCACTCGGACTGAACGGCACCGCGCCCAACGTCCGCAGTGACTGCAAGTAACTCGGGAAAGCGAGATTATGGCCACCGAAGTCAAAGTTCCCACGCTGGGTGAATCGGTCACCGAAGCGACCGTCGGCGAATTGCTCAAGAACGTCGGCGATGCCGTTGCCGTCGACGAGCCGATCATCAGTCTCGAAACCGACAAGGTCGCGGTCGAGGCCCCCTCGCCCGTCGCCGGGGTGATCAAGGAATTCAAGGTCGCGGTCGGTGACACGGTCGAGATCGACGCCATCATCGCGGTGATCGAGGAAGGCGCCGCGCCCGCCGCCAAGGGCGCCGAGGCCGGCCGTGCGCAGGAAGAGCGCGAAGAAGGCAAGCAGAAACGCGCCGACACGCCTGCACCTCCACCCGCCGCTTCGTCGGACGCCGCGCAGACGCTTTCGCCGGCCGTGCGCCGCGCAGTGCTCGAACACGGGGTCGACCCGTCGACGATCAAGGGCACCGGCCGCGATGGCCGCCTGACCAAGGAAGACGTCATCGCCGCCGCCAACGCCAAGCGCGCCGGTGGCAGCACGCCGGCATCCTCCGCCCCGGCACGCGCGTCCACGGGCGGCGAACGCCGCGAGGAACGCGTCAAGATGACGCGCATGCGCCAGACCATCGCCAAGCGGCTGAAGGGCGCGCAGGAAAACGCCGCGCTGCTGACCACCTTCAACGACGTCGACATGTCGGCGGTGATGGAGGCGCGCGGCAAGTACAAGGACATGTTCGCCAAGAAGCACGACATCCGGCTCGGCTTCATGGGCTTCTTCGCCAAGGCCGCCTGCCTGGCGCTGAAGGACGTCCCCTCGGTCAACGCTTATATCGAAGGCGACGAGATCGTCTATCACGACTATGTCGACATCTCGGTCGCCGTGTCGGCACCCAATGGCCTCGTCGTTCCGGTCATCCGTGACGCGCAGGACAAGGGTTTCGCGCGGATCGAGAAGGACATCGCCGATTTCGGCAAGCGCGCCAAGGAAGGCACGCTGACGATGGACGACATGAAGGGCGGTACCTTCACCATCTCCAACGGCGGCGTGTTCGGATCGCTGATGTCGACGCCGATCATCAACCCGCCGCAGAGCGCCGTCCTCGGCCTGCACCGCATCGAGGACCGCCCGGTCGTAGTCGACGGCGAGATCGTCATCCGCCCGATGATGTATATCGCGCTGTCCTACGACCACCGCCTGATCGACGGCCGCGAGGCTGTCACCGCACTCAAGATCATCAAGGAAGCGATCGAAGATCCGACCCGGATGCTGATCGACCTTTGAGGAAAGAATAATGGCTGAATACGACTACGACGTCCTTGTCATCGGCGCTGGCCCGGGGGGCTATGTCGCTGCGATCCGCGCGGCCCAGCTCGGCCTGAAGACCGCCTGCGCCGAAAGCCGCGACACGCTGGGCGGGACCTGCCTCAATGTCGGCTGCATCCCGTCGAAGGCGATGCTGCACGCGTCGGAATACTTCAACGCCGCCAGCAACGGCACGATGGCGGAGATGGGCATCGAAGTTACGCCCAAGCTCGATCTCGACAAGATGCATGCGCAGCGCCGCGATGCGGTCGAGGGGCTGACCAAGGGCGTCGCTTTCCTGTTCAAGAAGAACAAGGTCGACTGGAAGAACGGCCACGCCACCTTCCAGGACGCGCATACGGTCAAGGTCGGTGACGAAACGGTCACCGCGAAGAACATCATCATCGCAACCGGCTCCTCGGTGACCCCGCTGCCCGGTGTCGAGGTCGATAACGACAAGCAGGTGGTGGTCGATTCCACCGGCGCGCTCGAACTCAACGCAGTGCCGAAAAAGATGGTCGTCATCGGCGGCGGCGTGATCGGACTCGAACTCGGTTCGGTCTGGTGCCGGCTCGGCGCGCAGGTGACCGTGGTCGAATATCTCGACAAGCTGCTGCCCGGCATGGACGACGATGTTCGCAAGGAAGCAGCCAAGATCTTCAAGAAGCAGGGCATGGAACTGCGCCTGTCGACCAAGGTCACCGGCTGCACGGTCAAGGGCAAGAAAGCCACGCTCACGCTCGAACCCGCCGCTGGCGGGGACGAGGAAACGCTCGAGGCGGATTGCGTGCTGGTATCGATCGGCCGCCGCCCGAACACCGATGGGCTGGGGCTGGAAAACATCGGCCTGGAAACCAACCAGCGCGGCCAGATCGAGATCGATCACGATTTCCGCACCAAGGTCGACGGCGTTTGGGCGATCGGCGACGTCGTGCCTGGCCCGATGCTGGCGCACAAGGCCGAGGATGAAGGCATCGCCTGCGCCGAGAATGTCGCCGGGCAGACGGGCATCGTGAACCACGATCTCATCCCCGGCGTGGTCTACACCTGGCCCGAGTTTGCCGGTGTCGGCCTGACGCAGGAAGAAGCCATCGAGAAGATGGGCGGCGACAAGTCCAAGGTCAAAGTCGGCAAGTTCCCGATGATGGCCAACAGCCGCGCCAAGACCAATCACGAACCCGACGGCTTCGTGAAGATCATCGCCGAAGCCGAAAGCGACCGCGTGCTCGGCGTCTGGGCGATTGCCAGCGTTGCCGGGACGATGATCGCGCAGGCGACGCAGGCGATGGAATTCGGCGCTACGTCCGAAGATATCGCTTACACCTGCCATGCCCACCCGACGCATTCCGAAGCGATCAAGGAAGCGGCGATGGCGGTCCAGGGCAAGCCCATCCACGTCTGATCGGGTGGCTGACGGCGCGGCCCTTCCTGCGACGAGCAAGGACCGCTGAATGGCCGGGCGCGCGGCGATCATGCTCGCGCTCGGCATGCCCGTAGCTGCAGGACTGCTCTACCTCGTGCTGGGCAGCGCACCGCTCGCCTATCCCTTAGCCAACGCACTGGCCCTGCTCATAGCTGTGCCGATCGCGGCGTTTGCGCCGCTGCGGCTTGCCGAGCGCGAGCAGCGCGTCCTTACGCTGGTCCTGCTCGCCATGCTGTTCGTCCCGCTAGTCAGCGGGCCCCATCTCGGCACAGTGGCGCGATGGCTGCCTCTGGGACCAGTCAATTTGCATACCGGGGCGCTTGCGCTGCCCGCGTTGGTCGTGCTGGCAGCGCGAGACGAGGATTACGCACCACCGATCCTGCTGGCCGCGCTGCTCGCCGCCAGCCTCCAACCCGATGCCGCGACCGCGCTTGCCGTGATGATGGCCGCCGTGGGGCTTTACAATGCCGGCCAGGATTGGCGCATGGTGCCCGTCGCGGGAATAGCCTTTCTTGCCAGCATCGGCGCGGTGCTGCGCGGCGAACTGCCCGCCCAGCCCTTCGTCGAGCGCGTGCTGGTCGATCTGGCGCTGCGCGAGCCGCTGGCTGCACTCGGTCTCGGCATGGCACTGCTTGCCGGTTTCCTGATGATTGCGCATGCCCTGCCCGCGGCAAAATCCACGCGCCATGCGCTGGCGGGATCGCTGTTCGGCTTTTCGCTCGCGGCGTTCGTGTCGAATTATCCCAGCGTGCTGATCGGCTACGGCGCCGCGCCGATCCTTGGATATGGGCTCGCGCTGGCGCTCGCGCGGCATACGCGCCAGGATTAGAACAGCGCGATTGACCACGCTGGCCGCTTGTCCGACATTGGGGGCAAGAGGAGACAGCATGGGTTACCCCGCACTTACCGACAAGCCCGGCGCGATCGCCACGGCAACCGCCATTCGCAATGGCGAGATGTCCCCATACGAGGCCGTGGAAGCGGCCATCGCGCGGATCGAACGGCTCGATGCGCACATCAACGCGGTGGTGGTCACCGACTTCGACCGCGCGCTCGAACGCGCGCGCACGCTGACCGACACGGGGATCGTCGCCGACCAGCCCCTGTTCGGTGTGCCCATGACGATCAAGGAAAGCTTCGATGTCGAAGGCCTTCCCACCTGCTGGGGGCACCAGGCCTATGCCGACAATATCGCGAAAGCCGATGCCCGCGTGGTCAGCCTGCTGAAGGGCGCGGGCGCGGTTATCCTCGGCAAGACCAATGTCCCGCCCGACCTGGCCGACTGGCAATCGCGCAATCCGGTCTACGGCCGGACCAACAACCCGCATGATGCAGGCCGTTCTCCGGGCGGATCGTCGGGCGGCGCGGCAGCGGCAGTGGCCAGCGGCATGGTCGCGTGCGACTTCGGCACCGACATCGGGGGGTCGGTCCGCGTGCCCGCGCATTTCTGCGGCATCTGGGGGCACAAGAGCAGCTGGGGCCTCGTCCCCTTGCAGGGCCATGTGCACCCGCAACTTGCCGGCAGGGATGCGCATGATGGCGCGCTGGGCATTGCCGGCCCGCTGGCGCGCAATGCGGCCGATCTGCGATTGCTGGTCGAACTGACCCGCTCGGTCCCGCTTAAGGCAAGCGGCAAGCCGCTGAAAGACTGCCGGGCGCTGCTGCTGCTCGACCACCCATCCTGCCCGACCGATGCAGCGGTGCGCGCACCCATCGAAGCGGCCGCGGCAGAGCTCGAGCGCGCGGGCATGGCCATCGACCGCACAAGCGAGCTCGTCCCCGATCTGGCAACTGAGCATGCCGAATATATGCGGATGCTCAATGTCGCGATGGCGCGCGGCATGCCCGGGCCCGGCGGCAAGCGGGCCAACGCCAGCGACTGGTTCGACATGCTCGACCTGCAGGCGCGCAGCGAGAATGCCTGGGCCCGCCTGTTCGCAGTTTACGACTTCGTGCTAGCGCCCCCCGCCCCCGTCCTCGCGGTCGAACACAGCGAAGGGCGCGTGTTCGATGGCCCGGTGATGATAAACGGGACGCCGCAGCCCGGTGGCAGCACGCTGTGCTGGGCGGGGCTCGCGACCTATCCCAACCTGCCGTCCACCGTCCTGCCTGTGGGCGAAACCGGCGGGCTGCCTTGCGGAATGCAGGTGATCTCGCGCAGGTGGGCCGATCTCGACTGCATCGCCGCGGCGGAGTCGATCGGCACGATACTCCACGGCTAGGGAGCCTCGACGACATGGAATACCAGCGCGGCCTTCAGCGCCCTGCCCGCAAGCGGAAACAGCAGCCGGGCCGGATGGCCGGCGAGGACGCGATCATGCCAGGGCACGGCGCGCACGCGGCTATCGCATGAATCCCGAGGTCCTGACCCCCCTGCTCGACTGGCTCGATCTTGCCGGCGTCGCCATCTTCGCGCTGACCGGTGCGCTGGTGGCGGCGAAGGAGCGACAGACCTTCGTCACGCTGGCATTTTTCGCGCTGGTCACGGGGGTTGGCGGCGGCACCGTGCGCGACCTGCTGATCGGTGCCCCGGTGTTCTGGATCCACGATGGCGGGGTGGCCGTGGTCTGCCTCGCGGTCTCGCTGTTCGCGTGGTTCATCCCGACGAGATGGTGGGCCGGCCGGTTCCTATCGATTGCCGACGGCCTCGGGCTGGCGGCCTACGCCGTGCTCGGCGCGGCCAAGGCGCTCGAATATGGGATACCGCCCGTCACCGCCGCGCTGATGGGCGTGATCACCGGCTGCGTCGGCGGGATCATCCGCGATGTGGTGGCAGGGCGTCCATCGATCCTCATGCGCCCCGAACTCTATGTCACCGCCGCCGCGCTTTCCGCCAGCGTCACCGTGCTGGGCGATCTGGCAGGCATCCGCCGCGAATGGGTGTGGGTGGCTGCAACCGCCGCGGGATATGGCCTGCGGCTTGCGGCGATCCGCTGGAACCTCGCGCTGCCGGCCTACGGCCGCGACTAGCCGCCGGTGCCGCGATAGGCGGTCCCGTATTCGAGATCGCCGTCGATCACGTCGTCGCCCGGCAGGGGGCCGCCCGGATAGGCAGGCTGCGCGCCATCGGCCCGCGCGCGTGCCGCCGCGTAGACCTCGGCGCCGTATTGCCGGTCGGTCGCCGGCTGATAGCCGTAGCTGCCTGCCCCGCCCGCGTCGTAACTGGCCATGCCACTGCCGTAATCGATCCCGTCGATCCGCCCGTCCGGTCCGATCCGGCAAGTGAAGGCCTGGCCATCATACATGCGGCCATCGACCCTCCAGCCACTCGCATCGCGGTTGACCGCATCGACAGTGTCGACCCGGGCATCGCGTTCGATGGCTTCGGCACACATCGCGGCGGCGCGGTCGAGCCCCCGTACATCGTCGGCGCGATCGGTGTCCGGGCGGGGATCGGGATAACGCGCATCGCGCGGGTATTCACGCTCGTCCGACTTGTCGACCGCGCTGGCGACCGCAGCGATGCCGCCGATGATCAGCAGTCCGGTGAGGATGTCGCCGACATCGGTCCCGCGGTCGCGGTAACGACGATCGCGGTAGCGGCGATGCTTCGCGGCATCGTCGTCGCCCGGTGCCCAGGCCGGAGCCGCGGCAACCGGCTGCGCTATCGCGGGCGCGGCCTGGACCGGCAGTTCGGCCGCCTGCGCGGGCATGGCCACCAGCGAGGTGGCTGCCAGCAGCGCCGGCAACGCGGCAATGGATGGTCTGGTCGGCATATGGATCCCCTGTGGTCGCGCGCTCACCCCGGCACGCGTATGGCAATACGGCAGGAATGGGCGGCCCGGGCTAAACGAGGCCTGAACCGCCCGTGGTGGTGCGTGAAACGCGATCAGCGCAGTCCGCGAATACCGCTGTAGTCGACATCGGCAACGCGGCCGCGTTCGATGTAGCAGGTGAACTTGCCGCTATCGCGGGCGCTGTACCGGTCGCGGCGGCGATCGTAGCGCGCATCGCGGTAACCGCGCTGGCCATCGACAACCATCGTGCCTCTGACCTTCCAGCCATAGCGCGTGTCCTTCACGCTACGGATATCGGTGACCGACGCGTGACGATAGCCGGAGCGGCGCGCATCGACCTGCGCGGCGCTGACGCAGCGCTGCACTGCGGCGCGCGGATTGCCGCGCCTGGCGTAGGCATCGCGGCGGTAGTCATTGTCATAGCGGTAGGCGCCGCCATTATAGCCGTAGCGGTCGCGGTTGCGGTCCTTGCTGGCAGCACCGGCGATGGCAGCGATACCCCCGATGATCACTGCGCCGGCGATTACCTCGCCGACCGAAATCCCGTCGTCGTCGCCGCGTGCCTGTGCCGGTGTGGCACCCGCCAGGGCCATTGCCCCGACCGTTGCCGCTGCGATCCCACCCTTCGCGAACGTTTTGCTGAACTGTTTCATCTCGAGGGTCTCCTCATCAGGGCCGCGGCGGGAATGCCCCGGCTGTGAGAATCGGTCTAGATGAACGGGCGTGAGACGAGGCTGAACTTGGACGACAGCCATTGTTCAGTTTAGGCGCCGTTTTTATGAATGGTTCATTCCAGCGAAGCCAGCACGTCGCGCGTGAAGGCGGCGATATCGAACCGGTGCCCGGCCAGGTCCTCGCCCCGCCGGACGATGACCGTGTCACGGCTCGGCACGATCACGATGAACTGCCCACGGTTCCCCATCGCGGCGAAGGTATCGGCAGGGACGCCGTCCACCGCGTCAAGCAGCCAGAAGCCGGCACCGTAGCCGAAGGGGCCATCGGGTTGCGGGCCGTCGGGGGCGGAGACGTAATCCGCCCAATCTTCCGGCAGCACCCGCGTGCCATCCGCCAGCACGCCGTCATCCAGATAGAGCTGTCCGAGCCGCGCGAGATCGCGCGCGGTGGACCATACCTGGCTCGACAGGATGTAATCGCCGCGCCAGTCGGTTTCCGCGACCGTATCGAACATGCCGAGCTGCGCGAAAACCTGCGCGGGCGGCTGCTTCGCCAGCGACGCTTCGATCGCGTTGACTGCGGCCAGCGTGTCGTTGTTGGCATAGCGGAAGATTCTGCCCGGTTCATGCACCAGTGGCCAGTGCAGAGCGGTTTCGGCCACGGTCGATCCGCCATAATACAGCGGATCAGTGCGGTTGCCCGCGGTGTCCGAATAGCGTCCCGATGCCATGCGCAGCAGGTGATCGAGCGTTATCTGCGTGCGCGCGTCATTGATGTCGATCCCCAGCCCAGCGGACTGATCCACTGCCGCCTCGCCGCGGTGCACCGCCATGCCGACCAGCGTCGCGGCGATGCTTTTCGCGACCGACCACGTGCGCTGGGGCACGGCGGGCCCGAACCCTGGCGCATAACGTTCGCCCAGTAACTCGCCATCGCGCATGGCGAGCACTGCCGTCGTGCGCGTTCCCTCGCCATAGGTATCGCCGAACCCATGCGCGAACGTGCCAGACAATGCGCCCGTGGCAACGATCGGCGCACTGCGTTCGATCGTGCTGGCGGGCCGCTTGGTGACGACCGGATCGGGGCGCCCCCCGATCGGAAGCTGCGCGCAGCCCATTCGCGAATCATGCACGGCAATCCGCGGCGGCGCGTCATCAGCCCATTCGACCGAGACCGTTTCGATGGTCCCGTCTGCGCCGCGCGCGATCCGGTAGGGCATCGTATCGGCCAGCGGCCCCAGGGGTGCCTGAATGCCCGACAGTTCCCATTCGAATACGCTTTCGGCAGTCCGCAAGGCACCGTTGCGCTCAGCATTCGCGATTGCGCTGCACAGGAACAACGCCTTGTACCCCGCAGCGAGGGAGCGGTCGTAGCGCGTCTCGATCTGCTCCTGCGTGACGGACTGGGCGGCAAGCGGAACAGCGGCGAGCAGCGCTGCGGCGGTGATGGCATGTCTGATCATGCGCGCCTTGTGCCATGCTGCCGCAGCCATGCAAAACAAAAGGGCCGGACAGTTTCCCGCCCGGCCCCGCATGTCTTCATTCGAGAGCGCCTCAGGCGTCTTCGAACTCGCTGTCTTCATTCATCACCGGGCCCGAATCCTGGCCCTTGGCGTCTTCGTCGCGGTCGACCAACTCGATGATTGCCATCTGGGCGGCGTCGCTGGCACGGTAGCCGGCCTTGATGACGCGGCTGTAGCCGCCTTCACGGTCCGAATAACGTTCGGCAAGGATGTCGAACAGCTTCTTGAGCTGCGTTTCGTCCTGCAGGCGGCTCATTGCCAGACGACGGTTCGACAGGCCGCCACGCTTAGCGAGCGTGATCAGCTTTTCGATGTAGGGCCGCATTTCCTTGGCCTTGGGCAGCGTGGTCATGATCTGCTCGTGCTTGATCAGCGCGGCAGCCATGTTGCGCAGCATGGCATGACGGTGACCGGTCTTGCGTTGCAGCTTGCGGCCGGAAATCTTGTGACGCATCGTATCTCTTCCTTAGTTCGATAAGGGCCCGTTCTAGGTAGCCCGAAGCCGGTGACCGTTGCGGGCCGTCACCTACGCCCATTCGTATTCCCACCGGCGCTGTGCCGATGGAAGGGAGCCCCGACCTGCGCCGGGGCACCCTGATTGCGTTAGCCCAGGAGTTCCTGTTCGAGCTTCTTGGCCATTTCCTCGATGTTCTCCGGCGGCCATCCGGGGATATCCATGCCGAGGCGCAGACCCATCGACGAAAGCACTTCCTTGATTTCGTTCAAAGACTTGCGGCCGAAGTTCGGCGTACGGAGCATCTCGGCTTCGGTCTTCTGGACGAGGTCGCCGATATAGATGATGTTGTCGTTCTTGAGGCAGTTGGCCGAACGGACCGACAGTTCCAGCTCGTCGACCTTCTTGAGCAGGTAACGGTTGAGCTGGTTGGTGTCGCTTTCCTGCGGCTCGGCGGCCTGGCCGATCATGGCCGAGGTCGGCTGCGGGATGCCGTCTTCGAAGTGGACGTAGAGCGTCAGCTGGTCCTGGAGGATGCGCGCGGCATAGGCCACGGCATCTTCGGGCGAGACGGTGCCGTCGGTTTCGATGGTGATCGACAGCTTGTCGTAGTCGAGTTCCTGGCCAACACGGGCGTTCTCGACCTTGTAGCTGACCTGGCGAACCGGCGAATACAGGCTGTCGACCGGGATCAGGCCGATCGGCGCGTCGGCCGGACGGTTCATCACGGCGGGGCTATAGCCCTTGCCGGTGTCCGCGGTCAGTTCCATGTTGAGCGTCGCGCCTTCATCGAGATGACAGATCACGAGATCCTTGTTCATCACTTCGATGTCGCCCGAAACCGCGATATCGCCCGCGGTCACTTCACCCGGGCCGGTTGCGGAAAGCTGCAGGCGCTTCATGCCTTCGCCTTCCATCTTCAGCGCGATCTGCTTCACGTTGAGGACGATGTCAGTCACGTCTTCGCGCACGCCGGCGAGCGAGCTGAATTCGTGGAGTACGTTTTCGATCTTGATCGAAGTGATCGCAGCGCCCTGCAGCGAGCTCAGGAGCACGCGCCGCAGCGCATTGCCGAGCGTCAGGCCGAAGCCCCGCTCGAGCGGTTCGGCGACGAAGGTGACCTTGTGAGGCTTGTCGCTAGCTGCCTTGATATCAAGGACGCTGGGTTTCTTGAGTTCCTGCCAGTTCTTAATGTTGACGGACATGAAAATCCCCTGGTTCGGATGCGGGCAGGACCGGCGCTCTTCGGTAAGAGCGTCCGGTCCGTGAGAGGGTGTCGGCGGCCCGCGTCAGCGAGCCGCCAGGCAGGTACGGATCAGACGCGACGACGCTTGGAAGGACGGACCCCGTTGTGCGGGATCGGCGTCACGTCGCGGATCGAAGTGATGGTGAAGCCCACTGCCGCGAGACCGCGCAGCGCGCTTTCGCGGCCCGAGCCCGGACCCTTCACTTCGACTTCGAGGGTGCGCACGCCATGCTCGGCGGCCTTGCGGCCCGCGTCGTCGGCGGCGACCTGCGCAGCATAGGGAGTCGACTTGCGGCTGCCCTTGAAGCCCATCATGCCGGCGCTGGACCAGCTGATCGCATTGCCCTGTGCGTCGGTGATGGTGATCATCGTGTTGTTGAAGCTGGCGTTGATATGCGCAACGCCGCTGGAAATGTTCTTTTTGTCGCGGCGCCTAACGCGGCCGGGTTCGCGTGCCATGGTCTGTATTCCTCTAATCTATCAAGAAGGCAAAAGCGCGGGGAATGCCCCTGCGCTTACTTCTTCTTGCCAGCGATCGGCTTGGCCTTGCCCTTGCGGGTGCGGGCGTTGGTGTGAGTGCGCTGGCCGCGAACGGGCAGACCGGCACGGTGACGCAGACCGCGGTAGGACCGCAGGTCCATGAGCCGCTTGATGTTCATCGCGGTTTCGCGGCGAAGGTCGCCTTCCACGGTGTAATCCGCATCGATCGTCTCGCGGATGCGCAGGACTTCCTCGTCGGACAGGTCCTGTACGCGGCGGGTGTGATCGATACCGAGCTTGTCGGCGATCTCGACGGCGTTGTTACGGCCGATACCGTGAATATAGGTGAGCGCGATGATCACGCGCTTGTTGGTGGGGATGTTTACCCCGGCAATACGAGCCACTTACTTCTCCATGCTCCACAGGCGCCGGTGAGGCCGGCGGTCCTATCTCATCGCTCAATCCGACGCTTGCGGCCCCTGCCTAACGCAAAATCCGGCTTGACGCAGATATCACTGCCACCCGCCGGAATCGCCGCAATGTCGAATGAACCGCGCGCTTAGGGGGATTCGACGCCAAGGTCAACTGCCCAGCACGCAGCGAGATCCACAGCGACCCATGCGGCCGCTGTCGTCCGAGAAGATCACGGCCTAGCCCATTCGCCGCCATACGTCAAAACCCTTAGGCAAGCATGATCGGCGCCCGGCCGTGGTGTCCTGGCTCTTGGCCTACCCCGCCCCGTCCAACGCGTCGATCTGGTCTTCGAGGCTTGCCTCTTCGGCAGGCGCAGGATCGCTGTCTCGTGGCACGGTCGCCGCGGCTCCGCCGAGCGCGCCCAGATGATCGCGCAGCCCGTGCAATTGCTGGCTCATCACCTGATCGACCGCGGCAGCGATAGTCGGCACTTCGTAACGCATGTAGCCGCCGACAACATATTCCCAGCGGATCCGTGTCCCGCCGTCGATCTCTTCCAGAGTAATCGTCAGTACACCGGTGGCGGGTTCGCCCTGCAATGGACCCAGCCCCCCGCGCATGCGCAGGTTCTTCAACGGGTAAGCCTGGACCACGACCATGTGCTGCACACTGCCATCGAGCGAAAAGCCGTCGGCGCGGTCCTCGCCCGGCACGCGTTCACACAAGCAGCCGCCCGCCTGCGGGGTCAACGTCATGTTGGCCGCATCTGCCGACCATGTATGCGCATCGTTCCACCACGCGCCCGGACGGATCAATGCCAGCCAGGTCTGCATCGGGGTAGCCGTAACCTCGGCCATGTCACGCGTGACGAAGCCGCTGGCGGTGGTTTCCGCAACCTCGGCGGACAATGGCGCCGCACAGCCAAGCGCAGCAGCGGCAAACAGGGTTCCGGCAAGGCGCATAAGACCAATCTCCCTCTGTCGAGAGGTCGGCCTTAGGCCATGTACCGGGTCATGAAAACCCGAGTGGGATCAGCGGGTGAGGATAGAGTCGATCGCGTGCGTAACGTCTTCGATCGAGGCCATGCCATCGACCCGGCTGACGATGCCGCGCTGTTCGTAGCCGGGCAGGATCGGCGCGGTCTTGCCGCGATATTCCTGCATCCGCTTGCGCACCGTCTCCTCATTGTCGTCGGGACGGCGCTTGAACTCGGTCGATCCGCACTTGTCGCATACGCCGGGTGTCGCCGGCTGCTTGAACACGTCGTGATAGCCGGCGCCGCAGTTGGCGCAGGTGAAGCGGCCCGTGATCCGTTCGACCAGCGCTTCCTCGTTCACTTCGAGCTCGATCACATGGTCGAGCTTGCGGCCGTGCCGGGCAAGGATATCGTCGAGCTGGTCGGCCTGGGCCGCAGTGCGGGGATAGCCGTCGAAGATCGCACCCGTTTCCGGACCCATATCGGCCAGCTTGGCATCGATCATCGCCGACACGATCTCGTCCGAGACGAGCCCGCCCGAATCCATGATGTCAGCGACCTTGTGGCCCAGCTCGGTATCGGCCTTGCGTGTTTCGCGCAGCATGTCGCCGGTCGAAAGCTGCAGCATTCCGTGGTGTTCGACCAGGCGCTGGGCCTGCGTCCCCTTGCCGGCGCCCGGAGGGCCCAGGAGGATGATATCCATTGCGTAAAGTCCCCTTCGCCCGTGCTGTGCCTTAACGCAGGCGTCCCTTCAACTTCGCTTTTTTGATGAGGTCACCATATTGGTGCGCCAGCAGGTGCGACTGGATCTGGCTGATCGTGTCGACCGTGACATTGACCACGATGAGCAGGCTGGTGCCGCCGAGGAACAGAGGCACGCCGGTCTGGGCGATCATGTATTCCGGCAGGACGCAAACCAGCGTCAGGTAGATTGCGCCGATCACGGTGATGCGCGTCAGCACATAATCCAGATATTCCTCGGTCCGCTTGCCCGGTCGGATGCCCGGAATGAACCCGCCGTTCTTCTTCAGATTGTCCGCGGTTTCCTCGGGATTGAAGACGATCGCGGTGTAGAAGAAGCAGAAGAAGATGATGCCGAGGCCATAGAGCGTCATGTAGAGCGGCTGACCGTGCTGCAGATATTGCAGCGTCGACTGGAGCACCCCGCCCGCGGCGCTGTCGGTATCGACCGAATTGCCCGCGAACTGCGTGATCGTCAGCGGAAGCAGCAGCAGCGAACTGGCAAAGATCGGCGGGATCACACCTGCGGTGTTGAGCTTGAGCGGCAGGTGCGAACGATCGGCCTGCATCACGCCGCGCTGCGTCGCACGCTTGGGATACTGGATCAGCAGGCGGCGCTGGGCGCGCTCCATGAAGCAGATGACCAGGATCAGCACGACGACCATGGCGATCAGGCCGACGATGATGCCGGTCGGGATCGAGCCTTCCGAATAGCCCTGACCCAGGTTCGAGACAAACGTCGGGAACTGGGCGACGATGCCTGCCATGATGATCAGCGACACGCCGTTGCCGATGCCGCGACTGGTGATCTGCTCGCCCAGCCACAGCAGGAACATGGTCCCGCCCACCAGGCTGATGACAGCGCCGACACGGAACATGATGCCCGGGTCGACCACCGCTTGCAGCCCGCTCTGCGCGCCGAAGCTTTCGAGACCCGAGGCGAGGAACCAGCCCTGGATCGCGCACAGAAACACGGTGCCGTAGCGGGTGTACTGGTTAAGCTTCTGCCGCCCGACCGTGCCTTCCTTCTTGAGCGCGGCGAGGCTGGGATGCAGCGCGGCTGCCAGCTGCACGACGATCGAGGCAGTGATGTAGGGCATGACGCCGAGCGCGATGAGGCTCATCCGCTCAAGGCTGCCGCCAGAAAAAGTGTTGAACAGGTCGAGGATCCCGCCCCGCGTCTGATCGTAGAGATCGCTCAGGATCAGCGGGTTCACACCCGGAAGCGGAACGAAGCTGAGGAAACGGAAGACGATCAGGGCCCCGATGGTGAACCAGATACGGTTCTTCAGCTCGGTGGCCTTGGTGAAGTTTGCGAGGCTCATGTTGCTCGCGATATTGTCGGCGCGTGATGCCATGGGAATCTGTTCAATCCTGAATTGGCGCCGGCCCCTCCCGGCACAGGAAGGCTAGATAGGGACAGGGGGACGGATTGTCGAACCCGTCCCCCCGAATTACCCCGCTTACTTCGCCTTCTTAGCCTTGTTGGCTTCGGCGCGAGCAGCCTTTTTCTCGTGCTCGGGCTTGTCGGCGGCGATCACTTCGACCTTGCCGCCAGCCTTTTCGACCGCTTCGATGGCGCCCTTCGAGGCACCGGCGACCTTGAAGGTGACCTTGGCCTTGAGCTCGCCCTTGCCCAGCAGACGGACACCGTCCTTGCCACCCCGTGCGAGGCCGGCGGCCCGCAGCGTTTCATGGTCGAGGACCTTCGATCCGTCGAGCTTTTCGGCGTCGATGAACTTCTGGACCATGCCGATGTTCACTTCGGCGAAGTCCTTGCCGAACGGGTTGTTGAAGCCGCGCTTCGGCAGGCGCATGTGCAGCGGCATCTGGCCGCCTTCGAAGCCCTTGATGGCGACGCCCGAACGGCTCTTCTGGCCCTTCTGGCCGCGGCCGCCGGTCTTGCCCTTGCCCGAGCCGATGCCGCGTCCGATACGGATGCGGGTCTTACGTGCGCCGGGATTGTCGCGGATATCATTCAGTTTCATAGTGCACTCGCTTTCGCTTTCTAACGCCCCGTGACGGGGTTCGCGCTGTTGGGAAGTGCGCGCCGATAGTCTGTTTGGCCGATCATGTCGACTCTCAATTGGACGGCGCGCACGCGGTAAACGAAATTGTCGTCCAAACGAAAAGGCCGGGCAGCGATCGAACGCGGCCCGGCCCTTTTGTTCGGCAGACAGGCTGCCTGATCAGTCGACCACAGTCACCAGATGCGGAATCTTGGCGATTGCGCCGCGCACCTCGGGGGTGTCCTGGCGCTCGACGATCTTGTGCATCTTGTTGAGGCCCAGGCCGATCAGAATTTTCTTCTGGCTTTCCGGGCGCCGGATCGGCGAACCGATCTGCTTGATCTTGACGGTTTTCGCTTTGGCCATCGATCTTACTCCGCAATAGCGGCGGCGTCGGCTTCAGCCTCTGCTACCGAAGCGCCACCACGGCCAAGCAGGTCAGCGACCTTCTTGCCGCGACGCTGGGCCACCGACTTCGGCGAAGTCTGGTTGGTCAGCGCGTCGAACGTGGCGCGGATCATGTTGTAGGGGTTCGACGTACCGACCGACTTGGTCACCACGTCGGCAACGCCGAGGCTTTCGAACACGGCACGCATCGGACCGCCGGCGATGATGCCGGTACCCGGAGGCGCGCTACGAACGGTAACCTTGCCCGCGCCGAAACGACCCTTGCCGTCGTGATGGAGGGTACGGCCCTCCTTCAGCGGGACGCGGACCATCATCTTGCGTGCAGCGGCAGTCGCCTTGCTGATCGCCTCGGGAACTTCGCGGGCCTTGCCCTTGCCGAACCCGACGCGGCCCTGGCCGTCACCCACCACGACCAGCGCAGCAAACCCGAAGCGCTTACCGCCCTTCACCGTCTTGCTGACGCGGTTGATGTGTACGAGCTTCTCGATGATGCCGTCGTCTTCTTCCTCGCGGCGTCCGCCACGACGGTTGTTGTCGCGGCCACCGCGGCCACGGCCACCGCCGCCACGGTTGTCACGACCGCCACGGCCACGACCTTCGCGCTGCTGCGGCTGCCCTTCGGCACCCTGTGCAGGGCTCTGGTTCGCTGCAGCTTCCGAAGGCGTGTCGGCGACAGCCGGCTCTTCCTTCGTGACCGCAGGCGTGGTCTCGGCCTTGGCCTCGGTCGTTTCGACCTTGGTTTCGGCCTCGGTGTTTTCGGTTTTGTTTTCGTCAGCCATCATCAGAACTCCAGCCCGCCTTCACGAGCGGCGTCGGCCAGCGCCTTGACGCGGCCATGGAACAGGAAACCACCGCGATCGAACACGACGGAGGTTACGCCGGCTTTCTGGGCAGCAGCGGCGATATCGCTGCCAACCTTCTTGGCGGCTTCGATATTGGCACCCGTACCGTCCGCGCCAAGCGTCGATGCTGCGGCGAGCGTCTTGCCGGCCGAATCGTCGATGATCTGCGCATAGATATGCTGGCCGGTGCGGTGCACCGACAGGCGGGGCCTGCCACCCGACACGTTGCGGAGCGCGGTGCGGACGCGGCGACGGCGACGTTCAAAGAGAGAGAGCTTTGCCATCTTACTTCTTCTTCCCTTCCTTGCGGAAGATATACTCGCCGCGGTACTTGATACCCTTGCCCTTGTAGGGCTCGGGCTTGCGCCACTTGCGGACGTTCGCCGCAAACTGGCCCACGGCCTGCTTGTCGATACCACTGATTTCGACGGTAGTCTGGTCGGGCGTCTTGACCTCGATGCCCTCGGGCACGTCGAGATCGACGTCGTGCGAATAGCCGAGCTGAAGCTTGAGCTTCTTGCCCTGCGCCTGCGCACGGTAACCGACACCGTTGATCTCGAGGACCTTGGTGAAGCCTTCGGTCACGCCTTCGACCAGGTTCGAAACCATCGTGCGCTGCATGCCCCAGTGGTTGCGCGCCTGACGGGTCTCGTTGGCCGGCTTGACCGAGATCTCGCCGTCTTCCAGCTTGTATTCGATCAGGTCGGAAAGACCCATTTCGAGCGAGCCCTTGGGACCCTTCACGCTGAGCGTGTTGCCATTGATGTTGGCAGTGACCCCGCTGGGGATCGCCACCGAACGTTTGCCGATGCGGCTCATCAGAACACCTCCGCCAGCACTTCGCCGCCGACGTTCTCGGTGCGCGCTTCGGCGTCCGAAAGCACACCCTTGGGCGTCGAGACGATGGTGATGCCAAGGCCGTTGCGCACGATCGGAAGTTCCTTCGAACCCGAATAGACGCGGCGGCCCGGCTTGGAGACGCGGGCAACGTGCTTGATAGCAGGTTCGCCCTCGAAATATTTCAGTTCGATCCGCAGCTGTGCATGCTTGGCCGAAGCGTCATCGCTGTAGCCACGGATGTAGCCTTCGCGCTGGAGCACTTCGAGGACGTTCGCACGCAGCTTGCTGGCGGGCGAGAGGACACTGTCCTTCTTCGCGCGCTGGCCGTTGCGGATACGGGTGAGCATATCACCCAAGGGATCGGTCATAGCCATTTGTCTTTACCTCACCAGCTCGACTTGGTCAGGCCCGGAATCAGGCCCTTGTTGCCGAGGTCGCGCAGTTCGATGCGGTTGAGCCCGAACTTGCGGTAGTAGCCGCGCGGGCGGCCGGTGGTGGAGCAGCGGTTGCGCACCCGGGTCGGGTTCGCATTGCGCGGCAGTTCCGCCATCTTGAGACGCGCCATCAGGCGTTCGGTCTCGTCGAGCGATTCATCGTCAGCGATAGCCTTAAGCTTCGCGAACTTTTCCGCATACTGCTTGACGAGCTTCTTACGACGCTCGTTCTTGTTGATCGAACTCAGTTTCGCCATTGGACTTAAGTTCCTCTATTAGCGGCTCACGCCGCCTCCTTCTCTGCCGACTCTTCAGCCGGGAACGGGAAACCGAACAGGCGGAGCAGTTCGCGCGCCTCGTCGTCGGTCTTCGCCGTCGTGGTTACGATGATGTCCATCCCCCGGACCTTGTCGATCTGGTCGTAGCTGATCTCGGGAAAGATGATCTGTTCCTTCAGGCCCATGGCATAGTTGCCGTGGCCGTCGAACGACTTCGGGTTGAGCCCGCGAAAGTCACGGATGCGCGGCATGGCCACGGTCACCAGACGATCGAGAAACTCGTACATGCGTTCGCGGCGCAGGGTGACCTTGCAACCGATCGGCATGCCTTCACGCAGCTTGAACTGCGCGATCGACTTCTTGGCTTTGGTGATAACCGGCTTCTGACCGGCGATCAGGGCCATTTCCTCGGCCGCAGTCTGGACCTTCTTCTTGTCCTGGCTGGCTTCGCCGACGCCCATGTTGAGCGTGATTTTTTCCAGCCTGGGGACTTCGAGAGCGTTCTTGTAGCCGAACTTCTCGGTCATCGCCTTGACGACCTGGTCGTCATAGCGCTGCTTCATGCGGGGCGTATAATCAGCCATCGATAGTCTCCCCGGACTTTACGGCGACACGAACCTTCTTGCCGTCCTTTTCTTCGAAACGGACGCGAGTGGGCTTGCCATCCTTAGGGTCTGCCAGCGCAACCTTGCTCAGGTGCATCGGCGCTTCGAAGCGGTCGATGCCACCCTGCGGGTTCTGCTGGGTCGGCTTGCGGTGACGCGCGGCGATGTTGACGCCTTCGACGACGATCTTGCCATCCTTCGGCATGACCTTCGCGACGGTGCCGGTCTTGCCCTTGTCCTTGCCGGACAGGACGACGACGCTGTCACCCTTCTTGATCTTTGCGGCAGCCATTACAGCACCTCCGGAGCAAGCGAGATGATCTTCATGAAGCCGCGGCCGCGCAGTTCGCGGACCACCGGGCCGAAGATACGGGTACCGATCGGTTCTTCGCTCTTGTTCACGAGCACCGCGGCATTGCTGTCGAAGCGGATCACGCTGCCATCGGGGCGGCGTACGTCCTTCCTCGTGCGCACGATGACGGCGCGATGGACATCGCCCTTCTTCACCTTCGTGCGCGGCTGGGCTTCCTTGACGGAAACCACGATCACGTCGCCTACGGAAGCAGTCCGGCGCTTCGAGCCGCCCAGCACCTTGATGCACTGGACGCGCTTTGCGCCGCTGTTGTCCGCGACGTCGAGATTGGATTGCATCTGGATCATCGATCCGTTTCCTTCTCAATGGCTTGCCGGGACGATTGCCCGGCAGTTCCTACGTCAATAAAGCTCAGTTACCGGCGGCTTCGACAGCGAGGTCAGCCTCGACAGCCTGCGTGCCACCTGCGGTAACGCGGTCGATCACCTGCCAGGTCTTGGTCTTGGAGATCGGCTTGGTTTCTTCGATGCGCACGACGTCGCCGAGCGTGAACTCGTTCTTCTCGTCATGGGCATGGTACTTCTTCGAGCGGCGGATGATCTTCCCGTAGAGGGGATGCTTCACCTTGCGCTCGACGAGCACGGTAACGGTCTTGTCGGTCTTGTCGGAGGTGACGGTCCCGATCAGGATACGCTTGGGCATGGTCTACTCCTTAAGCCTTCGCTTCAGCCGAGCGCGAACGCTCGCTCTGCAGCGTCTTGATCTTGGCGATCGTCCGGCGAACTTCGCGGATGCGGGCCGGAGCTTCGAGCTGGTTCGTCGCCGCCTGGAAGCGGAGGTTGAACTGCTCGCGCTTGAGCGCCGTCAGCTCTTCGGACAGCTGGTCGTCCGACTTCTGGCGCAGGTCTTCGGTCTTGGCCATCATTCGCCTCCCAGGTGGGCGGTGTCGCCCAGACGGGCAACGACCTTGGTCTTGATCGGCAGCTTCATTGCTGCACGTTCGAATGCTTCGGCGGCCAGCGGGCCGGCAACGCCATCGAGTTCGAACAGGATGCGGCCCGGCTTGACGCGAGCGGCCCAGTATTCGACCGAACCCTTGCCCTTACCCTGACGGACTTCGGCAGGCTTCTTCGACACGGGCACATCGGGGAAGACGCGGATCCAGAGACGACCCTGACGCTTGATGTGGCGCGTGATCGCGCGGCGAGCCGCTTCGATCTGGCGTGCAGTGATCCGCTCGGGCTCGAGCGCCTTCAGGCCGTAGGACCCGAAGTTCAGCGTGGTGCCACCCTTGGCCTGGCCATGGATCTTACCCTTGAACGCCTTGCGGTACTTGGTTTTCTTCGGTTGCAGCATGGTTCTTTCCTAATCCTGCAATCAGCGCGCCGGACGGACGCCCGAGGTCTGGGCTTCCATCATCAGGCGGTCATGGGCAGTCGGGTCATGCGCCAGGATTTCGCCCTTGAAGATCCAGCACTTGATGCCGATGATCCCGTAGGCGGTCAGCGCTTCGGCTTCCGCATAGTCGACGTTTGCACGCAGCGTGTGAAGCGGAACGCGGCCTTCGCGATACCATTCCACGCGGGCGATCTCGGCGCCGCCGAGACGGCCACCGCAAACGATCTTGATGCCTTCGGCGCCAAGCCGCAGGGCCGACTGCACCGCACGCTTCATGGCGCGGCGGAAGGCGACACGGCGGATCAGCTGATCGGCAATGCCCTGGGCGACGAGCTTGGCATCGATTTCCGGCTTGCGGATTTCAACGATGTTCAGCTTCACTTCGCTTGCGGTCATCTTGGCCAGCTTGGTGCGCAGCTTTTCGATGTCCGCGCCCTTCTTGCCGATGATGACACCGGGACGGGCAGCATAGATCGAGATGCGGCACAGCTTGGCCGGACGTTCGATCACGACCTTAGAGATCGCCGCCTGCGGCAGGCTGTTCACGATGTGCTTGCGGATTTCGATGTCTTCGCTGAGCAGCTTGGCATAGTCGCGCCCTTCGGCGTACCAGCGGCTGTCCCAGGTGCGGTTGATCTGCAGACGCAGACCGATCGGATTGCTCTTCTGACCCATCTTACGCCTCTTCCTGCTCGCGGACGACGATGCGCAGGCGGCTGAACGGCTTCAGGATGCGGGTCGACTTGCCGCGGCCACGCGTGTGGAACCGCTTCATGGTGATCGACTTGCCCACCGAAGCCTCGGCAACGACCAGCGCGTCAACATCGAGGTTGTGGTTGTTTTCCGCATTGGCGATCGCCGATGCGAGGACCTTGGTGGCGTCCCTAGCCATCGCCTTCTTCGAGAAAGCGAGGATATTGAGCGCCTCTTCGGCCTTCTTGCCGCGGATCAGACCGGCAACGAGATTGAGCTTCTGCGCCGAACCACGGATCGTGGTACCAACGGCCAGAGCCTCGTTATCCGCAACGCGGCGGGGTGCTTTCTGCTTGCTCATCAGCGCTTACCCTTCTTGTCGGCAGCATGACCCGGGAAGGTGCGCGTGGGCGCGAACTCGCCGAGCTTGTGGCCGACCATCTCTTCCGAGACGGAGACCGGGATGAACTTGTGTCCGTTGTAGACGTTGAACGTCAGACCAACGAACTGCGGCAGGATGGTGGAACGGCGCGACCAAGTCTTGATCGGCTTGGAGCCACCGGCGTCCTGGGCGGTCTCTGCCTTCTTCAGAAGGCTGAGCTCGACGAACGGACCTTTCCAGACGGAACGAGCCATGTCGGATTACCTCTTTTTCTTCGCGTGGCGCGAACGGATGATCATCTTGTCCGTCTGCTTGTTCTTGCGGGTACGGGCGCCCTTGGTCGGCTTGCCCCACGGAGTGACCGGGTGACGGCCACCGCTGGTGCGGCCTTCACCGCCGCCGTGCGGGTGGTCGACCGGGTTCTTGGCGACACCGCGGGTCAGCGGCTTGATGCCCATCCAGCGACGACGACCGGCCTTGCCCAGGTTCTGGTTCTGGTTGTCCGGGTTCGACACGGCACCGACCGTTCCCATGCAGTCGGCGCGCAGGTAACGCTGCTCGCCGCTGTTGAGACGCACGATGACCATGCCGCGGTCACGACCGACCAGCTGGACGTAGGAACCGGCTGCGCGGGCGATCTGGCCGCCCTTGCCCGGCTTCATTTCCACGTTGTGGCAGATCGTACCGACCGGCATCTGGCCGAGCAGCATGGCGTTGCCGGGCTTGGTGTCGGCCTTCTCGGCAGCGATGACCTTGTCGCCGACAGCGAGACGCTGCGGAGCGAGGATGTAGGCCAGTTCGCCGTCGGTGTACTTGACCAGGGCGATGAACGCGGTCCGGTTGGGATCGTATTCAAGCCGTTCGACGGTGCCTTCGACGTCCCACTTGCGACGCTTGAAGTCAACGTAGCGGTACTTCTGCTTGTGGCCGCCGGCCATGCCGCGCGAAGTGACGTGGCCCTTGTTGTTGCGGCCACCGGTCTTGCGCTTGCCTTCGACGAGCGACTTGACCGGCTTGCCCTTGTAGAGGCCCGACTTGTCGACGAGGATCAGGCCGCGACGGCCCGGGCTCGTTGGTTTGTAGTTCTTGAGTGCCATTTCTCTCTAGCCCCTCAGATACCGCTGGTGACGTCGATGGAATCGCCGTCTTTCAGAGTGACGATGGCTTTCTTCATGTCCGTGCGCTTGTAGGGCTTGCCCTTCCAGCGCTTGGTCTTGCCCTTCGTCACGATGGTGTTCACGCCCATGACCTTGACGTCGAAGATAGCCTCGATCGCTTCCTTGATCTGCGGCTTGCTCGCATCATTGGCGACCTTGAAGACGACGGCGTTGTTTTCCGACGCCAGCGTGGCCTTCTCGGTGATGTGCGGTGCGAGCACGACGTCGTAGTGACGCGCTTCCACTTCCTGCTTCTTAGCCATTGAACCGGGCCTCCAGCTTTTCGACCGCGTCCTTGGTGAGGACCAGCGTGTCGTGCTTCAGGATGTCGTAGACGTTCGCGCCCATGGCCGGCAGTACGTTGACGCCGGGCAGGTTGCGGGCCGCCTTGCTGAAGCCATCGTCGACGCTTGCGCCGTCGATGACCAGAACCTTGCCGTTCCAGCCAGCCTTGTCGAACAGGCCCTTGAGCGCCTTGGTCTTGGCGTCCTTGAGCTCGAGGCTGTCGACGACGACGAGGCCGTCCTTCGCCTTGCTCGACAGAGCCATCTTGAGGCCGAGTGCGCGGACCTTCTTGTTCAGCGACTGCTCGAAGTCACGCTTGCGCGCGCCGTGAGCCTTACCGCCGCCAATGAAGATCGGAGCGCCGCGGTCGCCGTGACGAGCGCCGCCCGAACCCTTCTGCGGGCCGAACTTCTTGCCGGTACGCGCGACATCCGAACGCTCACGCGTCGGACGGGCGGTGCCGCGGCGGTTTTCGAGCTGCCAGGTGACAACGCGATGCAGGATATCGGCACGCGGCTCGACACCGAAGACGTCATCGTTAAGTTCGATGTCGCCCGACGCCTTGCCGTCGATTTTCTGGACCTTCACCTTCACGGATCAGCCCTCCTTGTTTTCGTCCGAGCCGGTGTCGGCTGCGGGCGTATCGGTGGTGTTTTCGGTTTCGGCACCAGCTTCCTGTTCCTTCAGCAGCGCTTCCTGCTGCTCGGGGGAAACTTCCGTACCGGGCTCGTGCTCGGCAGCGCTCTCGACCAGGCCGGCATCAGCTTCCTGATGCTCGAACTCGTCGCGGTTGCGATACATCACGCCGGGGAACGGGAGTTCGCCGTGCGCAATCTTGACCGCATCCTTGACCAGCAGCCAACCGTTCTTCGCGCCCGGGACCGAACCCTTGACGAAGAGCAGGCCGCGATCGGCGTCGGTGCGAACGATCTCGAGGTTCTGCTGGGTGCGCTGACGGTCGCCCATGTGGCCGGCCATCTTCTTACCCTTGAACACGCGGCCCGGATCCTGACGGTTACCCGTCGAACCGTGCGAACGGTGCGAGAGCGAAACGCCGTGCGTTGCCCGCAGACCACCGAAGCCCCAGCGCTTCATCGCGCCGGCAAAACCCTTACCCTGGGTGTGACCGGTGATGTCGACCTTCTGGCCGGCAATGAAGTGTTCGGCCGAAATGCGGGCACCGACCGGAAGCAGGGCTTCTTCGGTGTCGACGCGGAATTCGGCGACCTTCATCTTAAGCGGAACTTCAGCCTTGGCGAAAGCTTCGCGCTGCGGCTTGTTGACGTTCTTCTGCTTGGCTTCGCCCGAGCCGACCTGAACCGCGAAATAACCATCGCGATCTTCGGTGCGGTGAGCAGTAACCTGGCAATTTTCCAGAGCGAGAACGGTAACCGGCACGTGCCGGCCGTCCTCCTGGAAGAGGCGGGTCATCCCGACTTTCTTTGCGATAACGCCTGTGCGCATCGTAAAACTCCTAACACAGAGGCACCCCGGCCCATCCGAGGTGCTTGCCAGCCCGTTTTAAGATGCGTCGCCCCGTCCGGGCTGAGTGCCACCTCGGCAAATTGCCTTGGTAGCGAGACGGGGGACGCAGACCCGGATCAATCCGGCGGTATCCCGATGTCTTGCCGAACCTCGCGGTCCAGCGGGGCTATCGAGTGCCCCGAAACTTTGCGGCCAGTTAGCGTCTGGCCAGCTCGACGGCAAATCCCGCCATGCGGGACTTGCGGCAAACTCTTAAGCGAGCTTGATTTCGACGTTCACGCCCGCAGCAAGGTCGAGCTTCATCAGCGCGTCGACCGTCTGGGCGTTCGGCTGCACGATGTCGAGCAGCCGCTTGTAGGTACGCACCTCGAACTGCTCGCGCGACTTCTTGTCGATGTGCGGGCCGCGGTTCACGGTGAACTTCTCGATGCGCGTCGGCATGGGAATGGGGCCGCGAATAAGTGCACCCGTACGACGCGCGGTGTCTGCAATTTCGCCAGTTGCCTGGTCGAGAACGCGATGGTCGAACGCCTTGAGGCGAATGCGGATATTCTGAGCTTCCATTACCTACACCGATGCGAAAGAGCCAATGGACCAACAAAGGTCCACAAAAAAGAAAGGCCCGCCCTGTCAGCGCCCGGTTTCCCGGAACGGGCGACCTTTCATGAATTCGTTGTCGAGGCCGCCAATGGCGGTGATTCCTCATCCTGTGAGCGCGCCTATACGGGTGAGTCACCGGTCTGGCAACCCCTCAATCCCGCCGATCTGAAGATGACGGAATATGACACGGCAACCCGTGCCCGAAGAACGGTTAGCACGCCCTCATAAAACGAAGGCCCGCCCCTCGTGACGAGGAGCGGGCCCGCGATTTGACTGTGATCGACGAAGCTTACTTCGTGATGTTGGCCACGACGCCCGAGCCGACGGTACGACCGCCTTCGCGGATTGCGAAGCGCAGGCCTTCGTCCATGGCGATCGGCGCGATCAGCTTGACGTTGATCGTCACGTTGTCGCCCGGCATCACCATTTCGGTGCCTTCGGGAAGGATCACTTCGCCGGTGACGTCGGTGGTGCGGAAGTAGAACTGCGGACGGTAGTTCGCGAAGAACGGCGTGTGACGGCCGCCCTCGTCCTTCGACAGGACGTAGACTTCTGCGCTGAACTCGGTGTGCGGCGTAACCGAACCGGGCTTGGCCAGAACCTGGCCACGCTCGACGTCGTCACGTGCAACACCGCGGATGAGCGCACCGATGTTGTCGCCGGCTTCGCCGCGATCGAGCAGCTTGCGGAACATTTCAACGCCGGTGACGGTCGTCTTGGTGGTGTCCTTGATGCCGACGATTTCGCATTCGTCGCCAACGTTCACAACGCCGGTTTCGACACGGCCGGTGACAACCGTACCACGACCCGAGATCGAGAACACGTCTTCGATCGGCATCAGGAATGCCTGGTCGACCGGACGTTCCGGCTGCGGGATGTGCTCGTCGACGGCAGCCATCAGTTCACGGATGGAGTTTTCGCCGATTTCCGGATCACGGCCTTCGAGAGCGGCCAGAGCCGAACCCTTGACGATGGGAATATCGTCGCCGTCGAAGCCGTATTCGCTCAGCAGTTCGCGAACTTCCAGTTCGACGAGTTCGAGGATTTCCTCGTCGTCGACCTGGTCGACCTTGTTCATGTAGACAACCAGTGCGGGAACGCCGACCTGACGCGAAAGCAGGATGTGCTCGCGGGTCTGGGGCATCGGGCCGTCGGCTGCGTTCACGACCAGGATCGCGCCGTCCATCTGGGCGGCACCGGTGATCATGTTCTTCACGTAGTCGGCGTGACCGGGGCAATCGACGTGCGCATAGTGGCGGTTGTCGGTTTCATACTCGACGTGTGCGGTCGAGATGGTGATGCCACGCTCGCGCTCTTCGGGCGCCTTGTCGATGTTAGCAAAGTCGACGGCCGAACCGAGGACCTTGGTGATCGCCGCGGTCAGCGTGGTCTTGCCATGGTCGACGTGACCGATGGTGCCCACGTTGACGTGCGGCTTGTTACGCTCGAACTTTTCCTTCGCCATTTTCCAATAACCTCTGTCTTAAAATTTGGGATTTCTGCGGGGAGGAAACGGCGCCCGCTGAATCAGGCGCCGCCCCTAGACCTCAAAGCTGGCTTACGCAAGCTTCTCCTTGACTTCCTGCGCGACACTGGCCGGCACTTCGTCGTAGTGGCTGAACTGCATCGAGTACTGCGCACGGCCCTGAGTGAACGAACGCAGCTCGTTCACGTAGCCGAACATGTTGGCCAGCGGGACGAAAGCATCGACCGCCTGGGCATTGCCGCGGCTGTCGGTGCCTTGGATCTGGCCACGACGCGAGTTGATATCGCCGATGACGTCCCCGAGGTAGTCCTCGGGAGTCACGACTTCGACCTTCATCACCGGCTCGAGCAGCTTGATACCGGCACGCTCGGCCACTTCGCGCATCGCACCGCGACCGGCGATTTCGAACGCGATCGCCGACGAGTCGACATCGTGATACGCACCGTCGTATAGCGTGACGCTGAAGTCGATGATCGGGAAGCCGACGAGATGGCCGCTTTCGGCCTGCTCGCGGAAGCCCTTCTCGATCGCGGGGATGTATTCCTTCGGAATGTTACCGCCCTTGATCTCGTCTTCGAAGACGAAGCCCTGGCCGCGCTCACCCGGGGTGACCTTGACCTTGACGCGGCCGAACTGGCCCGAGCCACCCGACTGCTTCTTGTGGGTGTAGTCGACGTCGACCGGCTTGCCGAGATATTCGCGGTAAGCCACCTGCGGCGCACCGACATTGGCCTCGACCTTGAACTCGCGCTTCATGCGATCGACGAGGATGTCTAGGTGAAGCTCGCCCATGCCCTTGATGATCGTCTGACCGCTTTCGTGGTCGGTCGACACGCGGAAGCTGGGATCCTCGGCAGCCAGGCGGTTGAGCGCGACGCCCATCTTTTCCTGGTCGGCCTTGGTCTTGGGTTCGACCGACAGTTCGATGACCGGTTCGGGGAACTCCATCCGTTCGAGAATGATCGGATTGGCCGGATCGCACAGCGTGTCGCCGGTGGTGGTTTCCTTCAGGCCGGCAATCGCCACGATGTCGCCCGCGAAGGCCTCATCGATGTCTTCGCGATTGTTCGAGTGCATCAGCAACATGCGGCCGATCTTTTCCTTCTTCTCCTTGACCGAGTTCAGGACCGAACCCTTGGTCAGGTGACCCGAATAGACACGGGTGAAGGTGAGCGAGCCGACGAACGGGTCGTTCATGATCTTGAAGGCCAAGGCCGAGAACGGCGCTTCGTCCGACGACGGGCGCGTCTGCTCTTCGTCGCTGTCGGGCAGCACGCCCTTGATGGCCGGCACGTCGAGCGGGCTCGGCATGTAGTCGACCACCGCGTCGAGCAGGGGCTGGACGCCCTTGTTCTTGAACGCCGAGCCACAGATCACGGGCACGAAGTCGCGCGCCATGGTGCCCTTGCGGATCAGCTTCTTGAGCGTCGCTGCGTCGGGCTCTTCGCCTTCAAGATAGGCTTCCATGACATCGTCGTCCTGTTCGACGGCGGTCTCGATCAGCTTTTCGCGATATTCGGCGGCCTTGTCAGCGAGGTCGGCGGGGATGTCGACATACTTGAAGTCAGCGCCAAGCCCGTCGTTTTCCCAGACGATACCGCGGTTATTCACGAGGTCGACCACGCCCGACAGATCGCTTTCCGCGCCGATCGGGAGGTAGAGCACCAGCGGGGTGGCGCCGAGACGGTCGATGATCGACTGCACGCAATAGTAAAAATCGGCGCCGGTGCGGTCGAGTTTGTTGATGAAGCACATGCGCGGGACGCCGTACTTGTCGGCCTGGCGCCAGACGGTTTCGGACTGGGGTTCGACCCCGGCCACGCCGTCGAACACGGCAACCGCACCGTCGAGCACGCGCAGGCTGCGTTCGACTTCGATGGTGAAGTCGACGTGCCCGGGGGTGTCGATGATGTTGATGCGGTGCTTCTCGCCCTTGCCGTCCTCGTTCTGCCAGAACGTGGTCGTCGCGGCCGAGGTGATGGTGATGCCGCGTTCCTGCTCCTGCTCCATCCAGTCCATCGTCGCGGCGCCGTCATGGACTTCGCCGATCTTGTAGGACTTGCCGGTGTAGTAGAGGATACGCTCGGTCGTGGTGGTCTTGCCGGCATCGATGTGGGCCATGATGCCGATGTTGCGGTACCGCTCCAGCGGATATTCGCGAGCCATGTGGATTTCCTCGATTTCGGGGTTAGCGCAGCTGCACGCCCCATATGGGTATCAGTATGACCGCTTGAAGACCGCGGGGAAGGAAACCCCCTCCCCCGGCCTTACAAGCAGGGCGCCCTACCAGCGATAATGCGAGAAGGCGCGGTTGGCGTCCGCCATGCGGTGCGTGTCTTCGCGCTTCTTGACCGCATTGCCGCGGTTGTTGGCGGCATCCATGAGCTCGCCCGAGAGGCGTGCCGACATGGTGGTTTCCGGACGGCTGCGTGCCGCCGAGATCAGCCAGCGGATGGCCAGCGCCTGGGCGCGTTCGGGACGCACTTCGACGGGAACCTGGTAGGTCGCACCGCCGACGCGGCGGCTGCGCACTTCGACCTGCGGCTTGATGTTTTCCAGCGCGGTGTGGAACATTTCCACCGGGTTCGCCTTGGCCTTGGCCTCGACCACGTCGAGCGCGGTGTAGACGATGCCTTCGGCAACCGCCTTGCGGCCGTCATACATCAGGTTGTTCATGAACTTCGACAGCACCTGATCACCAAACTTGGGATCGGGCAGGATTTCCCGCTTCTCGGGACGACGACGACGTGACATTTTTTCAAACTCCTTCGGAGTGCGGCGAAACCTCCGTTTCGCCTTGCGGCTCCGGCCCGCTCCATCTTTCCGACCTTCTGGCCGGCCACCCAGAGACTACCTCGGTGGGGTAGCCGGGAGGAGGATCGAACCGGATCCGCGTGAAAACCAATTCCCGGGCTCTGTGTCGGCCCGGCTCCCTCTCCCGACCACCCTATCGGACAATGCCATGGGTGGTCGGGAGGGGGAGACGGGCTGGCGCAGAGGTCGACACGGATGTGTCGACCGCACCCGAAAACAAAAACCCTACTTCGGACGCTTGGCGCCGTACTTCGAACGGCTCTGCTTGCGGTCCTTGACACCCTGCGTGTCGAGCACGCCGCGCAGGACGTGGTAGCGCACGCCGGGAAGGTCGCGCACACGGCCGCCGCGGATCAGCACGACGCTGTGTTCCTGCAGGTTGTGGCCTTCGCCAGGGATGTAGGAGATGACTTCGCGCTGGTTGGTCAGGCGGACCTTGGCCACTTTACGCAGAGCCGAGTTCGGCTTCTTCGGGGTCGTCGTGTAGACGCGGGTGCAGACACCGCGCTTCTGCGGGTTCTGTTCCATCGCAGGGACCTTGCTCTTGGCCTTCTGCGGAACGCGGCCCTTGCGGACCAGCTGGTTGATCGTCGGCATGAGTTCTCTCTTCACCGTGTGCCCGGCCCGGATGAGCCAAAGCGTTGAAGGTGGCGACTAGCGGGTTATCGGCGGTGTGATTTGGTCCAGCGTCACCCCAGCGCAGGCTGGGGTCTGTTTCCGCAAGCGCGACGCAAGCGGCACGAGATTCCAGCGTTCGCTGGAATGACGACTGAACTGAATCACTCCACCCACGGCCCACATGGCCACCGGGTTACTTTGACGGCTGCCCCGAGCGTCCCCATGAGGATCGCTGCAATAGAAAAAGCCCGGGCGCATGACGCACCAGGCTCCGGGACATGACCGGCAATGTTCAGCTCTATCTGCCCTGTGAGGGAATCACGCGAGGCGGTTCCTGCACCGGATGGGGGCGCACATAGTTGGATGGGGGTGCGCGGTCAAGGGTGAAGGAACGCCAGCTAGGGCTTGAGCGGCTGCCCTTTCGCGCCCTTGCGGCTGAGCGGGAAGCCCCATGTCATCGAGACCAGCGCCCCATCGGCCACCACCGCGCCCGGATAGCCGGGAAAGACCTCCTCCCCGAAATTCGCCCCGCTCAGCTGGTCGATCACATCGAACCAGCGCGCGACTTCGGAGTTTGGCCACGAGGGTCCAGAAAGGGGATAACAATTGGCCCTAGTGGACCGTTAAACTCTTTAAGTATAGTAACGAGAATATCCCGATGTAGTTAGGTTAGCGAATGGCCGAACAACGTAAAGCAACGATCTATCGGATCAAGGACGAATTCGATTTCGACGATGCAGTCGAAGGATTTCCTGGCAACTTTAGAGTTGTTCCCGACCTAGATGGGCTTTCCGCCTGGGTATCGTTCAGTCAAATTCACTCGCAAAAAACGGCGAACCAAGTTCCGTGGTTGAACTTCATCAACTCGGGATTGGGCGATAACCCCATCGAGTTCGAATCACATAATCGATTTCCTAGAGCGATTGTGCTTCTCGAAAGGTCTATCGAAGACGACATTCGCAGGTACGCATTAGTCTTCGGGATGCACGCAGATCAACCATTGGACAAAGAGAAGATAGTCCATGATTTTGGGCTGCGTGTAGGGATGAATATCTGCGATAGCGACGGCGGGATTAAGCGGCTTCAAACCGCTGCCCATGAAGCAATAAGCTTACAAACGGAGAGGCAGTCGTCGGCTGGTACGACTTTGGGGGGGTTTGCTGTAGATTTGGACGCCGAAAATATTCGAACTTTATCCGGTATCGCGAAAGGCGAATTCAGAGATCAGATCGAAAATATCAGGGGGAAGGATCAGCTCAGCTTCCTTTTGCCTCGTGAAAATCACCTCGAATGGGGCACGCTGTCCGGGTACCTCGACATTCTGGAGGCACGCTCCTTATCCCGTGACTACGAGAATACTGACTTCAGAGACTTTGATCGATTCCGGCTGGAGAATGATCCGGAAGTGATCGATCAGCTCGACGAGCTTCTATCAGTAATTATCGAGAACAAGGATTTCTCCAAAATCCACCTCGCTCCACCCGAGTTTATCGAGGGGGATGATCCATTGTTTGCGTATAAGCCTCGGCAAGATAACGAGATGCCTGAACTTTACGAGGATCTGCGGATAGATGACCTCGTCAATCAGCCTAGGCGGCGGTTGGCCAACCTAACATCGGCCCGCCTCAAAGGCTGGCCCATCTTTCGCTACGACGCAGACCGCGACTTCCTCGGAAAGTTCGCCAACGCTTACAAATGCCTTGTCGCAGAAATTGAGTGGGAAAATAGAACGTTCGTTCTGTCAGGCGGGCGGTGGCGCGAGGTGTCGCAAGCTTTAGTCGACGAAATAACGACATATATTGACAACGAGATCAATATCTGTGAGCGCGATTACTTAGTCGATGATGTCAATATTTACGATCCTGTAACAGAAAAAAATCGTGAGGCCGTCTTTTGTCGGAAGGTATCAATCGCGCACGAAAATGTCTATTGTTTCGATCAGGCTAATGTAACGATCGGTGGAAGATCGCAATATGAGATATGCGACCTTTTTTCGGCTGAAGGGGACATGGTCCAAGCCAAGCGCTACACGTCTGGTTCCGCTTCAATCAGTCACCTCTTTCTCCAAGCCAGATTTTACGCGCACGCATTCACTAGCGATCAGGAAACTTGCGCAGATATGCGCCGCTGGCTGGTTGAAGATGACAAAGAGTGGAACCAAGGGAAAGCCAAGCAACAGTTCTTGGACATCATCCCTGAATACCGTGAAAATGTGGAGGAGCAGAATTTTTGTATCTTATTCTGCATCCTTCATACGAAACCTGCTCTGGGTTTAGATGATTTACCCTTCATGGCACGATACGAGCTGGTGAAATCCCATCGTTTCCTAACAAAGGATCGCAAATTTGAGGCGGGAATCGCCTTTGTTAGAGTTGCTACTGGAGTTGAAGACTAGTGCCCTCCCATAACTTCATGCGACTTAAGGCCCATATCTTGCCAATGTCGAATTCGACCAATTTCGACGTAGCGAAAACTGAGTGGGCCCTAGTCGCCGTTGAGATTTCTGAAGAGTGGGATAACTGCCCGTGCGGACAGGAAATCAAAGAGCACTGTTACATTTCGAACAGGATAACTGGAAGCGAAACCTACGTCGGAAATGTCTGCATTAACCGCTTTATCGGGATAGATACCGGCACACTTTTTGCCGGTCTGAAACGCATCGCGAAGGATCCAGAGGCCAACCCCAATACCGCCGTGATCGAATATGCATGGGAGCGAGGCTTCCTTTTTGATGAAAAGGAGTATCGTTTCCTGCTAAGCACAGCGCGGAAACGCAACCTTTCTCAACGTCAGGCTTCTTGGAAAAGCAAGGTAAACAGACGGATTTTGAACCAAACGGTCGTTAAGAAGCGGACGCAGCGTTAAACCGTTTTCCTACTTCGCAGGAATGTGCATCTTGGGGTGGGTCATGGATCACCCTCGCCCCACAGAACTTGCAATGGCTTCGCGTCTTGGTGCGCGCCACGACAGCGCGATGCCCTCCGATTGCGCGCCATCTGGTTGTTGCGCGCCGCTTCCACCCCCAGTCATTGCGAGCGCAGCGAAGCAATCCAGACACGACGCTCGGTGCCGCTCTGGATTGCCGCGTCGCCTGCGGCTCCTCGCAATGACTGATGAAAGGCCATCCATCTCCTTGAATCTTTTGTTGGGCCCTCAAACGCCGGGCAGCGCACATCCGTGCGCCTTGGCTTCCTCGCATAAGCTCGGGCGGCCGGTCGGCCTTGCCTCGCCTTCGGCTCGGAGACTTGCGCCATGACCAAACCCACCCGCAAGATCGCGCGCCAGGCCACCTCCGTCGTCGCGCACACCGCGCCCGAGCCCGAGGATGACGATCCGCTCCTCGCCTTCGCGCCCTTCCTCCACACGGCCCCGCGCCGCAATTCGATCACGCCCGCGCTCCAGCGGCGCTTCGTTGCCACGCTGGCCGCCACCGGCATCGTCAAGGTCGCGGCCAAGCGGATCGGGAAGAGCCTCGAGGCGCTGTACAAACTGCGCGCGCGGCCGGGGGCGGAGGGGTTTGCCGGGGCCTGGGACGCGGCGCTCGAGCGCGGGGCGGCGCGGCTCGAGGACATGGCGATGGAGCGCGCGCTGCTGGGCACGCGCACGCCGATCGTCTCGGGCGGCGAAATCCTCGGCCATTGGGACAAGCCCGACAATGCGCTGCTGCGCTTCCTGCTCGCGCACCGCCTACCCGCGCGCTACGGCGCGCAGGCGCGCGAGGTCGGCCCCGGCCACCCGGTGTGGGAGGAGCTGGCCGCGCAGGCGCGCGCCGAAGTGGCCGAGATCAAGCGGACCTTGCAGGACGAGGTCGCCGCGCGCGCCATCGCCTTGCAGACCTTCCGCCGGCGGCGGCTGTGGCGCCAGCGGCAGGCGGCGGGCGCCAGGGCGGGCGACATCACCGATGCGTGGGAGGCCGAGGACGCCGATGGCAAGCCGCAGCTGCCCGCGTGGGACGATGCCGCGGTGCGCCGCGCGCGGACGATCCTGGCAGAGATGGAGGCGGACCCGCCGTTCTGACCGCTATGCGCAAGGCGCCGGGGATATGGCGGAACGGTTCAGCGCTGCAGCGCGCGGCCGCCGGTCATCGGGTCGACCAGATGCGTGATGTCGCGCGGGGTGTGCGCGGGCGCGCGGCGTTCCAGCCGCAGCACGCCCGTGGGCGGATCGCCGGCCAGCGCGGCGGCGGCGCGCACCTCGGCCGCGGCGAGGATCTCGCGCTGGCGCGCCTCGCTCGCCACGGTCCATTCGCCGATCTCGCCCCAGCTGCGGCCGCAGCCAGTGCAATAGGTCTGGGCCGGATCGAGGCGGCAAACGCCGATACAGGGAGAGGCCAAGGTCATGGCTACGGGGTAAAATGGCACCGCGAGTCGGTCAAGCAGGTGGAACCACGAAGCGGCCTTTACCTTTGGGTTACAAAGGAGATCGACGATGCCGCCAACCGCAAGCGATTCGCCCGCCGCAGCCACCGATACCGCCGGGGAAGCGGCGGCGCTGTACCTCGTGTGGCACGACCCCGAGGCCGCGCCCGCGGGGCCGCTCGACCTGCATGGCGACGGGCATCCGCTGGCCGACGGGCTGTGGCTGGTGCGCTCGCCGCTGAGCCGCTCGAAGCTGTATCACCGGATCAAGTGGCAATTGCCCGGCGATGCCGCGCTCGCCTGTGCGCCGCTGGCGGACGATCCGGACGGCTGGCCCAAGTTCAAGGGCATGGCGGCGGGCGCGCTGGCGTGGCTGCGCGGGGGCTCGGCCGGGTGAGCGATCTGTGGGCGACGGAGGTGCTGGCGCGGCGCGGCGAATGGCTTTAGGCTCGGCCGCGCGCGGCGATTACCGCACAGCGTGGAGAGGATCGATGGCCGACAGCGGCGACATACCTGCGGGACTGCGCGCGCCGGACGATTGCGGCGAGGCGTCGATCGTCACCCGGCTGGAAGACGGGCGCGCGATCTGCATCCGCACGGTGACCCCCGGCGACGAGGGACGCCTGCGCGCCGGCATCGCGGCGATGAGCCCGCGCTCGCGCTACCTGCGGTTCTTCTCCGGCGGGGCGAGCCCCCCCGACTGGGTGATCGAACGATTGCTCGATGCCGATGGCGTGCTGCACCTCGCCTGGGGCGCGCTCGACCTGACCGATCCCGCGCAGCCGGCGATGGGCGTGGTCCACGCGATGCGCCCCGATGCGGGCGACGCGGTGGCGGAATTCTCGGTCGGGGTGGTCGATGCCTACCACGGGCTCGGCGTCGGCCGGCTGCTCACTGCGACGCTGCTGATCGACGCCGCGGCGGGCCGGATGGAAGCGCTGCGGGCGCATGTCTTGTCGGAAAATGACGCCGCGCGCAGCTTCATCAAGCGGCTCGGCGGTGTGCATGTCGGGCAGGACGGACCGCAGGCCGAATACCGGCTCGAGGTCGCCCCCGCGCTCGACCGGCTGCGCGAGGAACGCCACCCGCCCGGGGTGAGCGACATCTTCGCGCATTTCGATGGCCCTGCAGGCTAGGAACGGCGGGAACCGCGCGGGCTGCGCTCAGCAGTCCATCTCGTCGAGGTTCTGCGTGTTGCTGATCTCGTTGTTCTGGCGCCCGCGCACGTTGAACGCGCTTTCGTAGCGGATCGTCGGCGGATCGAAGAAACCGGTGTCGACCAGCGGCTGATAGTCGTAGGTCGCCTCGACGAACATCACCGCGGTGCCTTCGAGCGCAGTGATCGTGTTGCTCCCATTGCCCATCCCGAACTCGAGGTCGTCGTTGTTCTTGCCGTCGCCTTCGACGCCATAGGACGACGAGACAGCCGTATCGTCGCCCCAGCAGCGCTGCCAGACGATGGTCTGCCCTTCCCTGCTGCCCGAGCGCCCGTTGTGCTCGAGGCTGGACAGCACGATACGGCCGTTTTCCTTGAACCCCAGCGCGCTGGAATTCGCTTCCGCCCCGCTGAACACTTCGTAGATATTGGCTTCGTCGATCCCCGAGGTCACGCGGCCCGCATTATCGGCCACGGTCATCGCCATCTGGCTGACCCGCAGGTGGGCCAGGGCGAGGTTCGTCAGCTCCAGACCGGCCAGCACCAGCGTGAGGAAGATCGGCGCCGCAAAGGCGAACTCGGTCAGTGCGAGGCCGCGGCTGTCGCGGCGCAGGGAGCGCAGCATCTCAAGCACAGATCACCGCCGCGTTGGCCTGCTGCCCGAAGGGCTGGTTGCGCACTGCAGCCTGCAGTTCGAATTCGATGGTCGGGTTGATCGTGGGAATGAACGCGTGAAGCGGAAATAACCGCGGCGCGCTGACATCGGCGACATAGTGCACGACATCCTCGGCCCCGCCCTGCCCGGTCTTGCCCGCATCGGTATCGAACTGGCCGTTGCCGTTCGCGTCTTCCCAGCAGTCGCCGTCGGCGGCATCGAACTGGCCGTTGCTGTTGTGATCGGTCATCAGCTTTTCCGGGTTCCCGATGTTCGAAAAATCGAAATAGCTTTGCTGGGTGACGTTTACCGTCGCATTCGGCGAGACCTTGCGCACCGTGCCGCGGATAAGGTTCTCGACCTTTTCCTCCACGGTCGATCCCGACGCGTTGATCGCAGGCGCTTCCACCGCGGCCCGGCGGGCCGCATCGTTGAGCGAGCCCTGCAGGACCGAGCGCACGTAGCTGTTGTACCCCAGTTCGATCCCGCCCATCAGCAGGATGACCATCGGAACGAGGATGATCGCGAACTCGACGATCGTCGCGCCGCTTTCGTCCCGGCGGATGCCGCGCAGCCTGGATATCGCCTGCCTCACCGCGTCAGCCTCAGATTGCCGATCCCGCGACCGATCCGTTCAAAGATGCTCTCGAGGTCCGATCCGTCGGAAGTATAGAAATGGTCGGAGGTCGTTGCGCAGTCTTCGATATCGTCGGTATCGGTGACGTCGAGCGCAATCACCCAGATGGTCGTGCCGGTGGATTTCACGCGGTCGCATATCGAGTCGAAGCGGTTGATGTGCTTGGTCGTCTGCGACTGCGACCCCTGGATCCGGTTGTGATAGCGATCGACGCCGAAGGCCGAATACAGCGTATCGCCGGTATCGAGCTTCCCGTCGGTCATGAAGACGATATGGCGGTTGACCGGCACGATGCCGTGCTGCGTCGGGTTTTCGGAGGCGAACATACCCGTCGGCGACAGGAAGCGTGCCCCCCACAGCATACCGATGTCGTGATAGGTACCGCCGGTGACGTTGGCGGTGGCGGCATTCACGGCGTTCTGGAACGCGGTTTCGGATGCGTAGGTTTTCAGCTTCTGCGACTGCGAAGGGCACCCGTTCTGCGACTGGCCGTTCTGACTGTCAGGATCGTAGCGGCCCCATTGATAGGCGGCGCTGTTGCCGTTGTTCGAAGCGGTTTCGTCGATGTCAGCCTGGCTTACCGTCTGCAGGATGGTCACCGGGCTGCCCCGCTGCCCGACACTCGAGCGTTCCTCGATGCACCCTTCGCTTGTGCTGCGGAAACCGTTGGTGTTGCTCCACTTGGTATCGTTGATCTTTACCGTAACGTCGCCGGGATATTTGTACTGCGGATCGTAAGTATAGGTGCGCCGCGTACTGCTCTGGTTTCTGTAGCCGCGGCTCGGGGCATCGTCTTCGTCGTTGTAGGTGTTCGTTGTGCAAGAATCGGTCCGCCACCACCAGCCGTCTTTGGTCTGGGAGCAAACGGTCTGCTCCCATTGCTCGCCTGCGTAGAGCTGGTCCTTGAGGACATCGTGATTCCCCAGGCTGCTCGCGACGTTCACCGTGTGCGAATAGGACACGATGCCGAAGCGGGTGATCGAGCCGTTGCTGGTATCGTCGAGCGCGCGAAACAGCCCCGCGGTGCCCGTGCGCAGCAGTTCGATCTTGTCCTTGCTGCCGCCGGTCGAGGGACGCTCGGCCATCGACCCCGTGGTGTCGAGCACCAGCATCACGTCGTTATGCCCCAAGTCGCGCTTGGCGTTGCACTTGGCCTCGATCGGGATTGCGTCATAGCCGAAAATATACATCAGCATCGTGGGGATCGTGGCGCTTGCCTCGCCCAGGAGCTGCGTGTTGTCGAGGGGATCCTTGCCGATATCGAAGACCCGGTCGCGCGCGCCCAGCGTTCCTTCGGGGAAGTTGAAGTCGAAGAACTTATCGGCTTCCGCTTCGTTCGCGCTCGTCCATCTGGTGCCGTCCATCGACTGGCGACCCGCGAGTGCTGCGGCGTCGCAGGCGTTTTGCAGCTTGGCTTTCGCCATGTAGGCGAAGCTCAGGTCGAGCCCGCTGCCGACCACAAGGACAAGCGGCACCAAGGCTGCGGCGAAAATCGCCAGCGCGTTGCCCTTGGTATCGGTACGAAGATTTTGCAGCATACGGTTCACAAAGCCAGCCCCCTGTGGCCCCGGACTAACCGCCCCACCGTTAAGATCACCTTACCTGCGCGGGTTAAGAACCGGTTGAAATCGGGTCACCATGCACGCGCGGCCGCGCCTGCCGCGCGGCGGGTGGAACGGGGGAGCCGGGCGCTATCCGGCCGCCGTCTTCGGCGATGCCTGCCGTGACGGCTCGGCGCGCGCCACGCGCGGCCGGATTACAGTTCCGCGGACAGGAATTCGACCAGCGTGCGGACCTTCTTGGTCCGCCATTGCGGCGTCGGTGCCACCATCCAGTAGGCGCGCGTGCCGGTGTGCGGCCCGTCGAGCACTTCGAGCCGGCCCGCATCGATCGCGTCCTTGACCAGCAGTTCGGGCAGGATCGCCTTGCCCAGCCCGGCCAGTGCCGAGGACAGCGCCTGGCCCGCGTTGGACACGCTGACATGCGCCGCAATCCCGTCCTGCAGCGGCAGGCCCCAATCGATCCACTGGTCGGGGGCGCCGCCGTGCTGCGCAGGCCGGGCCACCGTGACGCGGCGCGCCTCGTCGAGTTCGATACCCTGCAGATCGCCCGGCCCGTCGACCAGCCGAATCGCGCAATCGAGGTTCGCCTCGGTGAAATCGGCGTTCTCGTCAGCGACGAAGGTGAAACGGATATCGGGGTTCGCCTCGCCGAAGGTTGCCAGCCGCGGAGCCAGCCATTGCGCGTAGAATTCGCGCGGACAGGCGATCGTATAGCTGTCGGAAGCCTGGCCCGCCTGCATGGCGGAGACGCTTTCCTCGAACTTGAGGAACCCTTCGCGCAGCGCGTCGAGGCCCGCGGCGCCTTCCTGCGTCAGCTCCAGCCCCTTGCTGGTGCGGCGGAACAGCACCGTGCCGAGGTGATCCTCGAGCGCGCGGATCTGCTGGCCAACGGCGGCGGGCGTCACTGCCAGCTCGTCCGCGGCGCGGGTGAAGGAGAGATGCCGCGCGGCGGCATCGTAAACGCGCAGGGCGTTGAGAGGCAGGTGTGTACGCTTCATTGCGCGTTGCGACATAAATGCGGCAGCCGCAGGAAACAAGATGCCACCGCCCGCCCTTTCCTTTAGCGCGCCGGTCGGCCACACTGTCGCGCAACCGTCATATGCGAGGACCATGTTCCACACCGCACCACCATGACTGCAGAAACTTCCCCCCAGGCGCCGGCCAATGATGCCGGATCGCAAGACGTCCCGGCCGCCGCGCAGGACCTTTACACCAACCGCGAGCTGAGCTGGCTGTCGTTCAACCGGCGCGTGCTCGCCGAAAGCGAGAACGAACGCTACCCGCTGCTCGAACGGCTGCGCTTCTTGTCGATTTCGGCGAGCAATCTCGACGAGTTCACCATGGTCCGCATCGCCGGGCTGGAAGGCCAGGTGAACCGCGGGATCGAAACGCAGGCGATCGACGGGGCCAGCCCGCGCCAGCAGCTGGCCGCGATCCGCGACGAGCTGCTGCGGCTGGAAGACCGCCAGCAGGAGAGCCTCGACCGGCTGAGCGGGCTGCTGGCCGAAGAAGGCATCGTGCTGGCCCCGGCCAGCGCGCTGGCCGCCGAACAGCAGGACTGGCTGGCCGAATATTTCGAAAGCGACATCCTGCCGCTGATTACCCCGCAGGCGATCGACCCCAGCCACCCCTTCCCCTTCGTCGCCAACAAGGGGATCGGCGTGATCTTCCGGCTCAAGCGCGGCAAGCGCCAGGCCGACCTTATCGAGATGGTGCTGATCCCCAGCGGTGCGCCGCGCTTCGTCCGCGTGCCGGGGGAAAAGGCGATCTATGTCGCGATCGAACAGCTGGTGACGCGCTTTGCCGACCAGCTGTTCCCCGGCTTCAAGGTGCTCGGCGACGGGGTGTTCCGCGTGCTGCGCGACAGCGATATCGAGGTCGAGGAGGAAGCCGAGGACCTCGTGCGCTACTTCCGCACGGCGATCCAGCGGCGCCGGCGCGGCCGTACGGTGCTGCTCGAACTCGACGACGAATGCGACGACATCGCCGAGACGATGCTGCGCGAGGAGCTCGAGGTGCAAGAGAACATGATCGTCAAGTCGGGCGGGATGCTCGGCCTCGCCGATCTCGCCACGATCTGCAACGAACCGCGGCCCGATCTGAAATTCGAACCCTTCAGCCCGCGCTATCCCGAGCGGATCCTCGAACATGACGGCGACTGTTTTTCCGCCATTCGCGAGAAGGACCTCGTGATCCATCACCCGTTCGAGAGTTTCGACGTGGTGGTCGACTTCCTGCGGCAGGCCGCGCGCGACCCGGCGGTGATGTCGATCAAGCAGACGCTGTACCGTGCGGGCGACCAGTCGCCGGTGATCGCGGCGCTGATCGAGGCGGCGCAGAACGGCAAGGCAGTGACCGCGGTGGTCGAACTGAAGGCGCGTTTCGACGAGGAACGCAACATCCAGTGGGCCAGCGAGCTCGAACGCGTCGGGGTGCAGGTGATCTACGGCTTCACCGAATGGAAGACGCACGCCAAGGTCAGCCTGGTGGTGCGCCGCGAAGAGGACGGCTATCGCACCTACTGCCATTTCGGGACGGGCAATTACCACCCGATCAACGCCAAGATCTACACCGACCTCAGCTTCTTCACCGCGGATCCGGCGCTGGGGCGCGATGCGGCCAAGGTGTTCAATTTCATCACCGGCTATATCGAGCCCGACGATCTGGAAAAGCTGTCGCTGTCGCCGATCGACCTGCAGGCGCGGTTGTTCAGCCTGATCGACGCCGAGATCGCCAATGCGCGCGCGGGCAAGCCGGCGGGGATCTGGGCGAAGCTCAATTCGATCACCTACCGGCCGATGATCGACAAGCTCTACGAAGCCAGCCAGGCGGGGGTCGAGATCCACATGATGGTGCGCGGCATCTGCAGCCTGCGCGCGGGCCTGCCGGGCGTGTCGGAGAACATCCGCGTCAAGTCGATCATCGGCCGCTTTCTCGAACATTCGCGCGTCTGGGCCTTTGCCAATGGCAAGGCGCTGCCGAGCCGGCAGGCGAAGGTCTATCTAACCAGCGCCGATGCCATGAGCCGCAACCTGCTGCGGCGGGTCGAGGTGATGGTGCCAATCACCAACAAGACAGTGCACGATCAGGTGCTGGGACAGGTCATGCTCGCCAATATCCTCGATACCGAACAGAGCTGGCAGCTCGAACCCGATGGCCAGTACCACCGGCTGCGGCAGGGCGACGGCGGGTTCAACTGCCACCAGTATTTCATGGCCAACCCCTCGCTGTCGGGCCGCGGTGCGGCGCTGGCCGAGCACGAGGTCCCGCGCCTCACGCTGGGAGGAGCGAGCGAATGAACAAGTCGCGTTCGGCCAAGTGGCAGCGCCGCCTGATCCAGCCGCCGCGCGCGGTCATCGACATCGGTTCGAACACCGTGCGCATGGTGATCTACGAAGGCACCGCCCGCGCGCCCGAAGTGGTGTGGAACGAGAAGGTCTCCGCCCGGCTCGGCCGCGATCTGGCGGATAGCGGCGCGATCCCCGAGGAAGCCGCCGAGGAAGCGCTCGCCGCGCTGGCGCGCTATGCGCTGATCCTGCATGACCTGGGGGTGGAGGACGTCCAGACCGTCGCCACCGCCGCCGCGCGCGACGCGACCAATGGCAGCGAATTCCTGGCCAGAGTGGCCGCGCTCGGCCTGGAGCCGCGCCTGCTCTCGGGCGAGGAGGAAGCCACCGCCTCGGCGATGGGCGCGCTCGGCGCGTTCCCGGGCGCACGCGGCGTGGTTGCCGACCTCGGCGGGGGCAGCCTCGAACTCGTCTCGGTGGCGGACAACAGCTGCCACGAGGCCGCCAGCCTGCAGCTCGGCACGCTGCGCCTGCCGGCCCTGCGCGCGCGCGGGTCCGAAGCGTTCGAACAGGCGGTGCGCAAGCAGCTCGGCTCGGCCGGCTGGGCCGCGGCGCACCCCGGGCCGATGTACATGATCGGCGGCACGTGGCGCGCGCTGGCGGCCTATGCGATGCGCTATTTCGACTATCCGCTGACCGACCCGCACGGCTTCGGCCTCGCCCCCGAGGACGCACACCGGCTGGCGCAGGAGCTGGTCGCCGCCGACCCCGAGCAGCTGATGGAGATCTCGGGCATCAGCGCGATGCGCGCGCATTATCTGCCCGACGCCGCCGCGCTGCTGCGCCCGCTGCTCGACACGATCGGTCCCGAGGAGCTGATATTCTCGTCCTGGGGCCTGCGCGAGGGCCTGCTCTACGCGCGGCTCGAACCGGCGCAGATGAAGGCCGACCCGCTGCTCGCGGGGGTTACCGCCTATGCCTCGCCGCGCGACGCCTCGATCACCGATGCGACGCTGTTGTCCGCCTGGACGGTCAGCCTCACCGATGGCGATGGCAGCGTCAACGAGCGGCTGCGGCTGGCCGCCGCGCAGCTGTCGGGCGCGTTGCAGCGGGTCGAACCCAACCTGCGTGTCAGCCATGCGATCGAATGGCCGCTGGGCAAGCGCTGGATCGACCTCGACGCGCGCGGCCGTGCGATGATCTGCGCCGCGTTGTTCGGCAGCATGGGCCGCACCGACGTGCCCGAGAAGCTGAGCGAACTGGCAAGTGACGACGACCTGCGCGAAGGCATCACCTGGGGCCTGGGCTACCGCCTCGCCCGGCGGCTGGGCGGCGGCAGCCGCATGTCGCTCACCACCAGCGCGCTGAGGCGCAAGAAGAAGAGCCTCGTCCTGCGGCTCGACGAAAGCCGCGCGGCGCTGGCCACCTATCCCGCCATGCGCGAGTTCGAAGCGCTGGCCGACTGGCTCGGCCTCAAACCGAAGGTCAAGGTCGGCAGCTTCAAGTTCGGCGGCGAGGGAGAGGAAGAAGAAGAGTAACCCCCCGCGGGCCGGAACAACGCGCGGCGCCCGCCCGTTGGCTTACCCGACAAGGGGAGAATCGATGACCGACGAACAGCGCAGTTCCGGCTACGGCATGTGGACCACCTTCTTCGCCATGATCGCGACCTCCATCGTGACCATGTTCGTGCTGAAATATTCGGCCCTGTGGGAGCTCGACCAAGCCTTATTCAGCCAGACGCGCATGTGGATGGCGCTGATGATGGGCATGGCCATGATCGTGATCATGCTCGGCTTCATGTGGGGCATGTACCGCAGCCTCGCCACCAAGATCGCCGTGATGGCCCTCGCCTGCGTTGGCTTCGCGCTGTTCCTGTTCCTCGTGCGCAGCCAGCACACGGTCGAGGACGAGGCGTGGATGAAGGCCATGATCCCGCACCATTCGATCGCGATCCTCACCAGCGAGCGCGCCGCGATCAGCGATCCGCGCGTGCGCGAACTGGCCGATGCCATCATCGAGGCCCAGGTGAGGGAAATCGCCGAAATGAAACTGCTGCTGGCCGATATCGAGGCCAATGGCGAACGCGGGGACGGCACGCCGCTGGAACCGCGTGCCGCGAAATTGGCGCCCCGGCTGGAAGCCGAGGCGAAAGCCGTACTCGATCGCCCGGTATCGGGCCCCGTCGAAGCCGAGGCGGGCCTGGCGCGCTAGCCAGCCCGCGCCGCTTGCGTGCCTGCGGCCGCGCGGCCTAGTTTGCCGTGGCGGGCGCGGCGAGCGGGAAGAAGGGAATGCGCACTTCGCGCGGCGAGCCATCTTCGGCCTTGAAGGTGTAGAACCCTTCCATCGAGCCATGCGGCGTGTCGAGCGGACAGCCCGAAACGTAATCGTGGCTCTGCCCGGGCTTCAGCACCGGCTGTTCGCCGACCACGCCTTCGCCATCGACATGGCTGACCAGCCCGGCCCCATCTGTGATGCGCCAGTGGCGCGTCATCAGCTGGACCTGTTCGTGCGAGCCGTTTTCGATGCGGATGTGATAGACCCAGAACCACTTGCCCGCGTCGGGCTGCGATTGTTCGGGCAGGAAGTTCACCGCGACCCGGACGGTAATCCCGTCGGTCATGGCGGCATGCTGGAAGAGCTCCTTGATCACCCCCCCAATCTAGCGCGCCAACCGTGTGGCGCAAGGAAACGGGCAAAATTTTCCTCCGCAATGCGGCAAGTTAACATCGGTTTACCGGGATCGTAGAGATATTCCCAAGCCCTCGGGTGCATTACGGATGGCAGGGTCGCACCTGATTATTGCCGGAGCCATTCGGGTCGCACGGCCGATTGGTTGGTCCGACAACCGGGGGGAGTCGGAATATGTTTTATGCATTGCTGAGGCGTCTTGTGCGCGACGAAGGCGGCGATCTGCTATCGGGTATGGCGCTGGCGCTGCCCTTGCCGATCATTGCGGTATTGCTCGGTTAAGGCTGTCCGCCGCCGAGGAAATCCTCGAGCTGGCCCAGGCGTTCCTTGCCGAACCACATCTCGCCATCGACGAAAAAGGTCGGGATGCCGAAGGCGCCTCGCTCGACCGCGCGTTCGGTGTTTTGGGCCAGCCGCGCCTTTACCGCCGGGTCCTGCGCCGCGGCCAGCAGCGCCGGTGCATCGAAGCCCGCCTGCGTCAGTTCCGCACCCACCGCGTCGGCATCGCTGCAATCGATGTTGCGTTCCCACACTGCCGGCAGCAGCGCTTCGACGAGCGCCTGGCGCTGCGCTTCGTCAGCCGCCGCCGCCAGCACGCGCTGGAGCAGGATCGAATTGAACGGCAAGGCCGGGTGCATCCTGAACCGGTGCATGCCGTGACGGTCGACGAAGCGCTGGAACTCGAGCGCCGCATAGGCGACCTTCCCCTTGACCCCGGCATCGCGGATCATCGGCGGGGCATTGCCGGTCAGCTTGTGCATCCCGCCGAGGAACACCGGCGTGACCTCCAGCCGCGCCCCGGTGCGCGCGGCGATGTCCTTGAGCGGATACCAGGCGAGATAGCCATTGGGCGCGGCGATATCGAAAATGAATTCGACGGTTGCAGTCATCGTGTTCCTCCCCTTTTCGCTGCGATAACGCCTGCGTGCTAGGGAGGCGAGGATGAAACATCTTTCCCTGCTGCTGCCCTGTGCACTGCTGGCCCTGCCGTCACCGCCCGCACAGGCGCACCCGGGCGGACTGAACGCCGAGGGATGCCACAACAACCGGCAGAGCGGCGGCTATCACTGTCACCGCAACCGCCGATCCAGCCCGCAAGCCCCCACTGCGCAGCTGCGCGGGGGCGTCTATTTAGCCAATTGCGATGCGGCCCGCGCCGCACGCGCCGCGCCGATACTGCGCGGACAGCCGGGCTATCGCCCCGCGCTCGACCGCGACAACGACGGAGTCGCCTGCGAACCCTATCGCGGGCGATAGGGCGTGCCGCGGGGGAGATCGGGCGGTGGAAGAGCCGCAGATAATACTTGCGAGTGATTTGCAATAGCATAGGATGGCGGCCGGCAAAGGAGATTGCATGGCCCATTCGCACGATTCGACCACACTCGACCTTCCGCTACCTGCGCGGCGGCACCAGACGCTGGGGCTTGTCCTCGTCCGCCGGATCGCCGGTCACGGGCTGCACGATGCGCGGGCGACCATGCTCGCGCTCGATGCCAGCGGCGCGGAGTTCCGGCGGCTGCTGGTGCTGACGCGCGCGCTGGTCGTCGACCTGGCGCGCACCTCGCGGCGCAAGATCCTGCTCGCGCCGTGCTGCGCAGCAGGGATGACGCGCGACGAAGGGCTGCTGATGGCGCTGATCGGCGGCGGCGGGCTCGACGTGCATGGCGCGCTGACCGACGATGCGCGCTGCACCGATGCGCTCACCACCGCGCATGCGCTGGGCGAGGAACTGGAGCGGGTGGCGACGCGCAACGCGTGGCGCGGCTGAACGCGGCGGCGGGTTAGAGCCCCGCGGCGGTAAGCGCGCGGTCGAGGTCTTCCTTCACGTCCTCGACATCCTCGAGCCCGACGTTGATCCGCAGCAGGCCTTCGGTCACGCCCATCACGTCGCGCGCCTCCTGCGTCATGCCCGCGTGCGTGGTGCTGGCGGGATGGCACATCAGGCTGCGCGAGTCGCCGATATTGTTCGAGATATCGACCAGCTGCAGCGCATCGAGCAGCTTGAATGCGGTCGCCCGGTCGCCCACATCGAGCGCGAAGATCGGGCCGGTGGCGACCATCTGTTCCATTGCCAGATCGTGCCGCGGGTGGCTGGCCAGCCCGGGGTGCAGGATGCGCGGCAGCCGCGGTTCGATGAAGGTGCCCAGTTCGACCGCATTCGCGCTCTGGCGGCGAGCGCGCAGGTCGAGCGTTTCGAGCCCCTTAAGCACCACCCAGGCGTTGAACGGCGAGATATTGGGGCCGGTGTTGCGCTGGAAGGGCAGCAGCACCTCATCGATCCATTGCTGCGATCCGCACACCGCGCCCGCGAGCACGCGGCCCTGCCCGTCCATCAGCTTGGTGGCCGAATAGGCGACCACGTCGGCGCCGTAATCCATCGGGCGCTGCAGCGCGCTGGTGGCGAAGGCGTTGTCGACCACGGTGGTGATGCCATGCGCCTTGGCGACGGCGCAGACATGCGCCAGATCGACCACGTCGAGCGTGGGGTTGGCGGGGGTTTCGAAGAAGAACACCTTGGTGTTGGGCCGGATCGCGGCTTCCCACGCATCGTTATCGGCGCTGTCGACCACGGTGGTCTCGATCCCGAAGCGCGGCAGCAGGTGATCGAGCAGCCAGCGGCACGAACCGAAGGCCGCGCGCGCGCCGACCACGTGGTCGCCCGCCGAAAGCTGGCACAGCAGCGCGGTGGTCATCGCCGCCATCCCGCTGGCCTGCGCGCGGCATGCCTCGGCGCCTTCCATCAGCGCGATGCGCTCCTCGAGCATGGCGACGGTGGGGTTCTGCAGGCGCGAATAGGTCATGCCCGCATCCTCGCCCGCGAAGCGGTCGGCGACGGTCTGCGCATTGTCGTAGCTATAGCCCGAGGTGAGAAACAGCGCTTCGCTGGTCTCGCCCTGCTCGCTGCGCCAGGTGCCCCCGCGCACCGCCTGCGTCGCGGGCCGCCAGCGGGAGGTGATCGAACGGTCGGTGCCGGTGGTGTTCTTCATGGCAGGCGCGATAGCACGCGCGCGGCGCGCATCAAGCGGGTCGCCCTTCCAAGGCTGCAAGCCCCGCTTCGGCAATGTCGCCGCGCCCCACCGCCCGCAGCGCCTGGGCACCCTCGATCGCGGTCAGCACCGCGCGGGCCCCCGCAGCCGGGTCGGGATCGCTTGCCGGCAGGTGATCGACCACCCACTCGAGCAGGACCTCCATCATCCCGCCGGCCGCCGCGAGATAGGCGGCATTCCCGGCCGAGCAGCCCGCGACGATGTCCCACCATACCCGCAGGAAGGGTGCGAATGCGGGCTGCCCCGTAACCGCATAGACCGTTTCCGCACAGGCGCGGCGCGAGGCACTGCGCGCTTGCGGGAAAGCGGAATCAAGCGCGTCGGCGAACCGCGCGACAAGGTAATCGAGCAGCGCTGCGACCAGCGCGTCCTTATTCCCGAAATGGTAGATCAGCATGCGGTCGCTGGTCCCTGCCGCCCTGGCAAGCGGACGCAGTGAGGCATCGGCGAGCCCGTGCGCCATCACATGCGCCGCCAGCAATGGCAGCAGCGTTTCGCGGGACATGCGGGCGGGTGACATGCGCATCTTGTAGCAGTCGCTACAAGGGGCTACAAGTGTAGCACTCGCTACATTCGAATCGGGAGCCGACTACCGTGACACCCTACGTAATCCTCTTCCTTGCCGGGCTTGTGGGAGTGCTGGCCGCCCTCGCCCATATCCTGACCGCTCGTGCCGAGACGGGCAATCCGCTCCTCGCCGCATTGCTTGCGGCGGGCTTCGGGTTCTTTACCGCCGTGACGATCGCCCGCGACGGCGTGATGCCGGTGTGGGTCAACCACACTTCGAACCTGTGGGGCATCCAGGTGTGGTGGGACCTGCTGTTCGCGCTGGGCATCGCGTGCTTTTTCGCCGTTCCGCGCGCCCGTGCGCAGGGGATGGCGGTGCCGCTGTGGCTGTTGTTCGTGGCGGCGACTGCCAGCATCGGGCTGCTCGCCATGGTCGCCCGGTTGTTCTGGCTGGAACGGCGCACAACCGGCTGATCCGCCTTGATGCGGGTGCGCGGCTTACCTAAGCCGGTTCGCGATGAGCCGCGCGCCCGAACAGGTCCAGGATCCGCTTCGCTGGTGCGCCGCGCTGGCGCTCGCCTTCTGGCTGGCCTGCCTGCCGTATCTGACCGCGGTGCCGCATCCCTATTTCGACGAGGTCCACTACCTGCCCGCCGCGCGCGAGCTGCTGGTGCTGGGCGAATTCACCAATCGCGAACACCCGCTGCTGGGCAAGCAGCTGATCGCGCTGGGGATTGCGCTGTTCGGCGACAATCCGGTCGGCTGGCGGCTGCTGCCCACGCTGCTGGGCACGCTGGCGCTGTTCGGCGCGATGCGCGCGCTGTGGTTCGCCAGCGCCAGCCGCTTCGCCACCCTCGCCTACGGCGTGCTGCTGGCGACCGGTTTCCACCTGTTCGTGCATGCGCGCATCGCCATGCTCGACATCGTCTACCTCGCCTTCCTCGCGCTGGCCGCATGGCAGTTCGCCGCCGCGATCCGGCAACCGGAGCAAGGTCGCTGGCGGCTGGCTCTGACCGGGATCGCGCTGGGACTGGCGATGGGCGCGAAATGGAACGCGCTGGTTGTCGCCATGCTCCCGGGGCTGACCTTCCTCGTCGCGCGCACGCTGGCAGGTCGCCGCCGGCTGCTGCTCAGCCGCCGCGGCGCGCCCGTCCCGGGGACCACGCTGCTCGAGGCCGCGCTGTGGCTCGGCGCGGTGCCGCTGGCGGTCTATGCCGCGACCTACCTGCCGGCCTTCTTCTTCCGCCTGCACCCGATCACCGAGGGGCTGGTGTTCCACCACCAGTTCATGCTGTCGCAGCAGGAACAGGTGCTGAAGCCCCATCCCTACCAGTCGACGTGGGAGCAATGGGTGCTCAATGCGCGGTCGATCTGGTATCTCTACGAACCGGTCGCGGGGATTCAGCGCGGGATCATGCTGATCGGCAATCCGCTGACCATGCTGCTCGGCCTGCCCGCGCTGGCGTGGTGCGCCTGGCACGGGGTGATGCGCCGGCACTGGGCGGCGCTGGGCACGGCGCTGCTCTATGCGGCGAGCCTGGGTTTCTGGGTGGTCGCAACCAAGCCGGTGCAGTTCTACTACCATTACGCATTGCCGAGCATGGCGCTGCTCGCCGCGCTGGCACTGGTGTGCGATGCGCTGTGGCAGGGCGGCTGGCGCAAGAGCGCGCTGGCGCCGGTGATCGGCAGCGTGCTGGTGTTCGCGTGGTTCTACCCGATCATCAGCGCCGCGCCGCTCGCCGGCCCCGACAGCTTCGCCGTGTGGACCTGGATGGAAAGCTGGAGATAGGGTTTTGGTGGGGTGCGTGAAGCACATCCGCGCTTCCCTTGCGGCGGCACCGGCCCACTCCCCCACCCGGCCACCCACGGGATCATACTGACTGGGTGGCCGGGTGGGGGAGTGGGCTGGTGCCGCAAGCCTTCGACGGATGTCGAAGGCGCACACAACAAAAACTCAGGCGTGGGCTGAGGCCGCCGCAGAGTCAGGACGGATGTCCTAACCTTGCGGCGGCAAACCTAATACCGCCCCCACACGAAGCGGCTCGACAGCGCGTAGTTCCATACCGAGCCGATGCCGATCCCGACCAGCGCGGCGAAGACTTCGTGCAAGCCCCGGTCGTTGAGCGTGGTGGCCACCGCGACATTGGCGAAGGCGCCGATCGAACATGCGGCGATGAAGCTGAGCCAGCCCCAGAACAGGCGGTCCGCCTCTTTCAGCCGGCGGTCGCGATAGGTGAGGAAATTGTTGAGCCAGAAGTTGAAGGTCATCGCCCCGAAAGTCGCGACCGCCTGGCTCCAGCCGAAATTGGTCCCTGCCACCAGCATGAAGGCATAGAGGATCGCCATGTGCACGCCGATGCCGATGACCCCGACCGTGCCGAACAGCGCGAAGCGCGTCGGGATGATCCGACCGAAGCTCTTGTCGTACAGCCCGGCGAGGAAATCGAGCGCGATCGCGCGGTCGAGCTTGCTTTCGCCGGAGCGGCGGGCGGAGAAATTCATCGGGAAATCCTTCACCTTGAGCGGTGTTTCGGAAGTGGCGAGCAGGTCGAGCAGGATCTTGAAGCCGATGCCCGAAAGGCTGGGCACCAGCCGCCGTGCAGTCGCGCTGGGCAGCAGGAAGAAGCCGCTCATCGGGTCGCTGAGTTCGACCCCGGTGAGCTTGCGCGCCAGCATGTTGGCGACGCTGGAAAGCTTCTCGCGGTCGGGGCGACCCCATTCCTCCATGCTCGCGCCTTCGGCGAAGCGGCTGGCGACCGCGACATCCGCGTCCCCCGCTTTCACCGCGCCAAGCATGTCGACCAGCAGCTTGGGATCGTGCTGGTGGTCGGCATCCATCACCGCGACATAGGGCGCCGCAGTGGCGCAGAAGCCCTCGATCGCCGCGCTCGACAAGCCGCGCCGGCCGATGCGCTGCAGCACGCGCACGCGCGGATCCGAGAGCGACAGACGCCGCGCTTCGTCGCTGGTACCGTCGGCGGAATTGTCGTCCACCACCAGCACTTCCCAGCCCGATGCGCCCAGCGCGCCTTCGATCCGCTCGACCAGCGGGGCGAGATTGTCGCGCTCGTTGAGCGTGGGCAGGATGATCGCCAGCTCCAGCGGGCGAGCGCTGGCAGCGGTGGAGGTAGCCGGATCGGGCTGCATCTGCGGTGTCATGTCCATTGCATGACCCGGTTATGCGGCAATCCTCAAGATATGGTTACAATCTTCCTAACAATCGCATCGCCGACTTCCTGCGTCGAAGCGCTTCCGCCGAGGTCACCACCCAGCACGCCATCGGCAAGGATCGCCTCCACGGCGCGCTCGATCCGGACGGCGTCCTCCTCGCGCCCCAACGAGTGACGCAGCAGCATGGCGAGGCTGAGCACGGCCGCGACCGGATTGGCCTTGCCTTGCCCGGCAATGTCGGGCGCGCTGCCGTGGATCGGCTCGTACAGGCCGAAGGTGCCGTAGTCGGTCTGCCGTTCGCCCAGCGACGCGCTGGCGAGCAGGCCGATCGAGCCGACGCAGGCGCTGGCCTGGTCGGACAGGATATCGCCGAACAGATTGCCGGTGACGATCGTGTCGAACTGGCCCGGCGACTTGACCAGCTGCATCGCGGCATTGTCGACATACATGTGGTCAAGTTCGACCTCGGGATATTCCTGCGCGACTTCGATCACGGTTTCGCGCCAGATGCGGCTGGTTTCGAGGACGTTGGCCTTGTCGACGCTGGTCAGTTTCTTGCCGCGCCCCATCGCGGCGCGGAAGCCGGCGTGCGCGATACGGCGAACCTCGGCCTCGTTGTAGGACATCGCGTCCCAGCCCTCGCGCCCGCCATCGCTGCCGCGTTCGCCCTTGTCGCCGAAATAGACATCGCCATTGAGTTCGCGCACCACCAGCAGGTCGATGCTGCGCGCGACTTCGGGCTTGAGCGAGGAAAGGTGTTCGAGCCCCGGGAAGCCGGCCGCTGGCCGCAGGTTGGCGAACAGGCCAAGCTCGCTGCGCAGACCGAGAATCGCCTGCTCGGGGCGCAGTTCGCGCGGCAGGTCGTCGCAGGAAAAATCGCCCACCGCGCCGAACAGCACCGCATCGGCCGCGCGCGCCATTTCCAGCGTTTCGGGTGGCAGCGGATGGCCGTGGCGGCGATAGGCGGCGGCGCCGACATCGCCTTCGAACAGCGTCAATCCGGGCAACGACAGCGCTTCCAGCACGCGGCGCGCCTGTGCGATCACTTCGGGCCCGATGCCGTCGCCGGCGAAAATTGCGATTTTCAAGCGTGTTTCTCCAGCCTCGTCGCTCCTGCACAGGAGCCTTTCTGCCCCTCGGGGCGCTCAACGGACAGTGTCTAGGCCCCTGCATGGGCCGGGGCGACGAACCATTCTTGAACGCGGCTAAACCATCCGTTCCAGTCGCTGGCGCAGCAGCGTTCGCGCGCCCATCACGTCGGCGCGGGTGTCGGCGAGCAAATAGCGCGCGATCAGCGGCTCCTGCCGGTCGAGAATTTCCAAGGCCTGCCCGAGGCCGGCTATCGCGGGCCGCTGGCCGCCATAGCCCAGCTCGCGCAGAAGCAGCGCTTCATAGACCGCCAGCGCCTCGACCCACTGCCGTGCGCTGTCGGCAGAACAGATCGCATCGAGCAAGCCGCCGAGCGCGGAATGGAGCGTGGGATAGGGATTGCGCTCGGGCAGCGCGCTCGCAGTGAGCGCGGTGACCCAGTTGATCGCCGCAGCCGCCAGCGGCTCGCCCAGCCACGGTCCCCGGCTGGCGACCAGCTCGAGCCGGGCGAAGGGCAACTGGCTGTCCGACTTGGCGCGGATCTCCGCCTGGACGACATTGCCCGGGATCACCACCGGACGCAGCTGCCGCCCGCGCCCGCCCGCGACATAAGCGGCGACCATGCCGTGCTGCTCGGTCAGCATCCGCGCAATGACCGCGGTCTCGCCATGCGCACGCGCGGCAAGCAGGATGGCGGGAGCGGAAAGCTGCATGGGGCAGCCTTAGCCGCTTGCGGCGATCCTGCGAAGACGGCGGAGTCGACTTGTGGGGCGTTGTATCGCGGACTGCGACGTCAGTTGGGCCCCTGCCTGCGCAGGGGCGACGGAGAGAGCCCTGGTGGTCTGTCGCCCCTGCGCAGGCAGGGGCCTAGGTAAGATCAGCGAAATGGCACCTTCACAGGATCATCTCGAACAGGTCGTTCCAGTCGGGATTGTCGCGCCGGATCAGCCTGAGCTTCCATTGCCGCTTCCACCGCTTCATCGCCTTCTCCCGCGCGATGGCGTCATGGATATCCTCATACTGCTCTGCATAGACCAGCCGCGTGAGGCCATGCTTGCGGCAGAATTCGGATCCCTGCCCGTCGCGATGGGCGTGGACGCGCGCGGCGATGTCGGCGGTAACCCCGAGGTAAAGCGTGCCGTGCGGGCCATTGGTCATGATATAGACCCAGCCGCCCGGCATCGATCAGGCCGCGGTCCGAGAGGTCGGCTGGGCCCCTGCCTTCGCAGGGGCGACGAGAGCGATGAGGTGCATTGCCTGACCTTACCTCTTCGCGTCGCCCCTGCGAAGGCAGGGGCCTAGATAAGCTCTCTGCCCGCAGACCGCCGAGCGGCCAAAAGCCTACTTGATCCGGGCTTCCAGCGCTGCGACGCGGGCCTTGAGGTCTTCCGCTTCGGTGCGCGCCTTGCTGGCCATGGTCTTCACCGCGTCGAATTCCTCGCGGGTGACGAAGTCCATCCCGCCGAAGCTTTCCTTGGCCCGTTCGCGCGCGGCGTCGCGGGCCTCGCGCCCCATGCCGGCCAGCGTACCGGCTGCCGAATTGGCGAGTTTGACGAAATCGGCGATCAGGGGATTCTGGCTCTGCATAGGGTTCAGATGGGACGGGATGAGGTTTTTGTCTAGAGTGCTCGTTTGGTTCGCCTCAAGCGCCGGCGGCCGCATCGCGGCCTTAGGCTATCCTCGCTCATGCGACCTGAAGGTCGGGTGGCTTTCAGCCATCTCAGCTGTCGCTTCGATTCCACTGCGGGCGGGCGGTGCAGGTGGCCTTTGGCCAGCTGCGTCTTCGACTGCGCTTCCGCCCTTGCCTCGCCTGCGGCTCGGAACCAGTGCGAGCCGCTATGGTAACGCGCGAGTCCCGTTTGCGACCACCGAACGGCAAGCGCGACCGCGCGCCCGCAGGGGCCCGGAGCGAAGCGGAGGAACAGCCCCGAGGATGCACCGACGGATGTCGGTGCGAAAAGCAAAAATTAGATCCTTACCCGCTCGACCGCGCCTTCGGGCGTGCCGCCATCGGCTTGCGGATTGAGCTGGAGGAACTGGTAATTCAGCGCGGTGGCGAAGCAGACCCAGGCGAGATAGGGCAGCAGCAGCACCGCGGCGAGCCGGCGGACGCGCCAGAACAGTGCGATCACCACCAGCAGCGTCAGCACGATCGCCACCAGCAGTGCCAGCGCCCCGCTGATCTGCTGGGCGCCGAAGAAGACATAGCTCCACGCGAGGTTGAGCGCGAAATGCACGGCGAAGACCCACAGCGCCGCAGTGCGGCCGCGCGCGCCCCATGCCGAGGCGACCAGAGCCAGCGCGAAGCCGATCATGACATAGAGGATCGTCCAGACGATGCCGAACCACTTGGGTTCGGGATAGATGCCGGGCTTGACGAGCGACTGGAACCACGCGGTGTCGGGGCTGCCCAGCTGGCCGGACAGAAAGCCGAGCAGCACGCAGAGCGGCACGGTGAAGAGCGCCCAGCGAAGGAAACTTGCGCGCAGCTGCCCGCGCGACGCCAGCATGTTCATGTCAATTTCCCGTCAACGATTCGTTTCATGCGTCTTGTGCCGAAGCCCCGGCGGACTGGCAATGCAATGCCCCCGTCAGTGCGTGACGATGCCCTTTGCCACGAGGCTCCGCACGGTGTCCTCCAGAGTCTGTTCGGCGGCGATGAAGGTGAAGCCGAGCACCTCTTCGGTGTGGCGACCGGAAACGTCGCGGACATTGCCGAGCTCGCCGCGCACCTGCTTCATTTCGTCCATGAAGGGCGCAAGCATGTGCACCAGCCAGTTGGGCATGCCGCGTCTCGGCACCCTGCCCGCATGCTCGGGCACGCGTTGGCGGATGATCGCCGCCATTTCGCGCAGCCAGAGGAATTTCTCGCTGGTCGGGAAACGCTCGCCGCGCACGTGCTGTGCCGGGGCCTCGAGCGCGCGGACATGCGCTTCGGCCACATCGCGCACGTCGGTCACGCAGATCCCCATGTCGGGCAGCAGCGGGATCGAACCGTCGATGATCTTCTTCACCATCGCGACGCTGGTCGACAGGTCGTCGTCATGGACGGGACCGAACACCGCCACCGGATTGATCGAGCAGAACGCCATGCCCGGCGCGTGCATCGCGACCCAGTCGCGGGCGGCGCGTTCGGCCACGGTCTTGCTCTCGATATAGGCCGGCACGCCGGCGGTCAGGTCGGTCCAGTCGAGATGGGTGAAATGGTCCTTGTCCGGCTGGCCATAGGCGATCGCGGCCGCGCTGCTGGTCTGGACGAAGCGTGTGATGCCCGCGCGGTGCGCGAAATCGAGCGCGCGCAGCGTGCCTTCGCGCGCGGGCACCACCAGCTCGTCCTTGTCCCGGGGCGTCGCCAGCGGAAACGGCGAGGCGACATGCGCCACCGCGTCGCAGCCGGCATTGGCCTCGGCCCAGCCGGCATCGTCGAGCAGATCGGCCTGGAACACCTTCAGCCGCTCACCCGCATCGCTCCAGCGCGCGCGCAGCCGCGGTTCGCTCTTCGCGGCATCGCGGACCGTGGTGTGGACGCTGTGCCCGCGCACCAGCAGCTGCTCGATCACCTCGCCGCCGATATAGCCGGTGCCCCCGGTCACCAGGATCGTCATTGCCATCTGTCTGCGCCCCCGCTGTTTTGCTAGGCGCGAGACTAGGCAGAATGGCTGCAGCGGGCAACGGAGTCGCTATGGAACAGGTCGATTTCCTCGTGGTGGGCGCCGGGATCGCGGGGCTGTCCGCCGCTGCGCGGCTGGCACGGCACGGAACCACGCAGGTGGTCGAGGCCGAAGCCGCGCCCGGTGTGCATTCCTCGGGCCGCAGCGCCGCCTTCGCGCATTTCGACATGGACGCCTGGCTGGTGCGCGCGCTGACCGTGGCGAGCATGCCGCTGCTGGCCGAACCCGGGGCAACGCCGCATCCCGCGCTGTTCATCGCGCTTGAAGGACAGGAAGCGGCGCTCGACAGGCTGGAAGCCAATTACCGCGCCTGGGAGCCGCGCGTCGAACGACTGACCCCCGCCGAGGCGCGCGCGTTCACCCCGGTGCTGCGCGAGGGCGACGGCACCATCAGCGGCGCGCTGCTCGACCGGCATGCACGCAAGCTCGACGCGCATGCCATGCTCGAGGCGCATCGCAAGGAGCTGCTGGCTCGCGGCGGCAAGCTGGAGAACGGCGTCCCGGTCGAGCGGCTGGCGCGCGCGGGCGAGCGCTGGACTGCCGATACGCCGGGGGCAAGCTACAGCGCACGCGTGGTGGTCAATGCCGCGGGCGCCTGGGCCGACCCGGTCGCGGCGCTGGGCGGTATCGCGCCGCTGGGCATCTCCCCGCTGCGGCGCACGGTGATCACTTTTGATACCGAGCACGCGGTGCGCGACTGGCCCTTCACCAAGACCGTGGGCCCCGGATTCTATCTCGAGCCCGAGGGCAATGGCCGGCTGCTCGCCAGCCCGATGGACGAAGGCCCGAGCGCGCCCTGCGACGCGCAGCCCGAAGAGGAAGACGTCGCGCTGGCGGCGTGGAATGTCGAACAGGCCACCACGCTGACGATCCGGCAGCTGGCGAGCAAATGGGCGGGTCTCAGGAACTTTGCCCCCGACCGACTGCCCGTGGCGGGCTTCGACCGGCAAGCGCCGGGTTTCTTCTGGCTGGCGGGACAGGGCGGGTTCGGCCTGCAGACCTCGCCCGCCATGGCGCTGGCCGTGGAATCGGCCGCGACCGGCGGGCCGTGGCCCGAGGAGCTGCGCGCGGTGGGCGTGACCCGCGCGATGCTGGCAGTGGAACGCCTCCGAACGCCGCCGGCATAGCAGCCCGCCTAGGCCGCGGCGTCGATCCTCAGGTGCATCCCCGACCCGTTTGCGCTCCAGTCGGGCGTCACGCCGAAGGATGAGGCGAGCGACTGGATGACGCGCGTGCCCAGCCCCTTGGCCAGCGCCGCGCGTTCGGCATCCGCACTGGTCGCGCTGCCATCGTCGCTGCAGGCGATCGACCAGCCGTCGTCGCCCGCGCGGATGGCGATGGCGATCGATCCGCTGCGGTCCTGCAGCCCGTGCTTGACGCTGTTCGACACGAATTCGTTCACGATCAGCAGCAGCGCATTGGCGAGGCTGGGCGAGACGCGGTCGTTGCCGACCTCGATCACCAGCCTGATCCCGTCGGGCAGCAGCTGGCGCAGATCGCGTTCGATCCTTTCGAACAGCGAGCGCAGTTCCACCCGCTCGCCCTGCGCCAGATCGTGCAGTTCGGCATGCAGCGACGAGAGCGAGCGGATACGGATGCTGGCGTCTTCGAGCGCGGTCTGCACCGCTTCGTCGGTTGCCCGCTGCGCCTTCATCGACAGCAGTGCCCCGATCGAGGCAAGCGAGTTCTTGACCCGGTGGTCGACCTCGCGCCGGAGCGTCTGTTCCTGCGCCAGCGCAAGCCGCAGTTCGAGTTCGCGCATCACGTGCTTGGACAACACCTCGAGCACGCGGCGCTGGTGCGGCGTGAGCGTGCGCGGCTTGTGATCGAGCACGCACAGCGTCCCCAGCGGCAGCCCCTTTTCGGTGCGCAGCACCGCGCCGGCGTAGAACCGGAAACCGGGCTCTTCGGTGCACAGCGGGTTGTCGGCCATGCGCTCGTCTTTCAGCGTGTCGGGGATCTCGACGAAATCGCCTTCGAGGATCACATGCCCGCACAGGCTGGTTTCGATCGGGGTGGAGCGCACGCCCAGCCCGACCTCGGCCTTGAACCACTGCCGGCCCTCGTCGATGAAATTGACGACCGAAACCGGGACCTCGCAGATCTGCGACGCGATCTCGACCAGATCGTCGAAATCGCGTTCGCGCTCGGTATCGAGGATATTGTAGCGGCGCAGCTCGCGCAGCCGTTCTTCTTCCCGGGGATGGAGACGTGGTGTCATCCCGCACCGATAGCAGGGAAATCCGCCGGGCCTAGGTTTATTGGTCCGCTGCCAGGTCCCCGGGCAGGTGTGCCACACGGCCCCAGCGCAGCCGCCGTTCGCCATCGCGGCGGCAATCCCCACCGTTCAGCGGCTGGCGGTCAGGTAGTCCATAACGAAGTCCCACGAGCCGAAGCCGAGGAAAATCCGCCCCGCCATCATCGACATGAGCAGGATCAGCAACACCACCCACACCAGCATGATCCCGCTGGTCATCCGCCAACTGGTCGGCGGCAGGCCCTGGAACAAGAACATCGCGATCCCCGCGACATTGACGCAGACGAGGTTGACGGTGAACAGGAACAGCGCATTGGCCCCGGCTTCGGGAATGCCCGCCCCGGTATAGATGCCCGCCGCGGTCAGGGGCGGAACCAGGGCAACGGCGATCATCACCCCGACCAGCGCGAACGAGGCGCCGCGACTGAACGCCAGCACGCCAGCGGCGCCGCAGGCCAGCGCCAGCGCGATATCGGCGGGCTGGACCAGCGTGCGGTTCTTCAATTCGGGCACCAGCGGATCGATTGCCACCGTCATGCCGAGGACGACGCCCGCCAGCACTGCGAGGACGCAGCCGATGGCGAGCGTCGCGGCCGCCTGCCGGCCCAGCTTCCAATTGCCGACCGTGGCCGCCAGCGCCAACCCCATCGTCGGCCCGAGCAGCGGCGCGATGATCATTGCGCCGATGACCACCGCGGTCTGCCCGCTGCGCATCCCCAAGCCGGCGATGATCGCCGACAGCGTCACCGTCAGCAAATAGGCGGGCCCGGGATGCAGGCTTTCCTCGATGTCGTCGTAGAGTTCGTCGGTGCTGAGCCGGTCTCGGCTGAAGAACCGCTCGATCCGCGTGGGGGTCGGCAGGTCGGCCGACAGCGGCAATTCGGTGACCGGCGTTTCTTCGACCACCGGAAGGACCGCCTGCAGCTCGGACACCAGCGCGGAGAATTGCGGCAGGTCTCCGAAGGCCCCGTCGAGATCGGCGAGCAGGCGTTCGGTATAGCGTTGCTGGACGATGCAGGTGTATTTTTCCTGCGTCCCGGGCACGGTTTCCCGCCAGAACCGCCGGGTGTGGCGAGCGAGGATCATCTCCAGATCGGGGACCCGGTCTTCGGGCAGGTAGATCTGGACGAGCCTGGCCGCCATTCAACTCACCCGGTTATGCCCCGCGCGGATCAATAGCCACCCGGCGGATCGCTGGCGGGGAAGCTTTCGTCGAGATCCTCGTCGGTCTCGGTCCATTCGCGCGCCTCCGGGTCGCGCATAGCGCCGGGTCCGGCATCGCGTACGTCGGTATGGAAATTATGCGGCTGGTCCTTCGCAAAGGCAGCATTGCGGGATGCATCCTTGCGCTTGAACAGCGCGTATCCGGCAAGCCCTGCGAGCCCGAGTGCCACCATCTTCCCGATCACTGTAATTCTCCCATCATGCGTTCAGTTCTGCGGCGCGCCATGCACATGGACATCGTGACCCGAATGCTTCGTCAGGATGTCTACCGCGCGTTGTTCGTCGCCGCTGTCCCAGGTGCGCACCCAGAGCAGCAGCCCGCCATGTTCAAGCTGGTTCTGCAGGTTTTCGGCGTGCCGGTCACCCACCAATCGGGCCACCCCGGCGCCCAGCGCGCCCCCTGCCCCGCCTGCAACCGCCGCGCCGACGATCACTGCCAGCAGCGAGCCCCCCGAGGCCACGATACCGCCGATCGCGGTCATCGCCGCAAGGTAGAGCGGCGTGGCGACCAGCGCGCCCTGTGCCTCGCCGATCGCCTCCCTGGGAATGTAGATCGCGCGCGGCACGGCGGGATCGTCCTCCAGCTCGGCAACCTTGTGATAGCGGTGACCAAGCTGGTCCTCGACCGCCCTCTCGGTCGCCAGCAGGCTGATTTCCGCGCGGTCGAAACCCGAGCTGAGCAGCTCGTCGATCGCTTCCTCGAGATCCGTGCTGGCGTCGAAATAGGCGACGGCCTCGCGGATGCGGAAAGCATCGGGTGCGGTGGTCATATGTTGTACTCCTGCAAAGCGGACATGCCTGCGCCGCGCGATGGCGCACCGTACCACGCCGACGTCCCGCCGTCCCATCCCCAGTCGTGACCATGCCGCAGCCGCCCGTTTTTCAACTTGCGGCAATGGGCGAACAGGCTTTATGACACCGGTTACCATGTGGTGGCGAGCCGGGCGGGGAGGACAGCATGACGACATTCGCATATTCGAAATTGATACGGCGCGCGGTGGCGGCGGCGCTGGTGCTGGCCGGGGTCGCTGCCGCGGTCGGCGGCTTGGCCACGGCGGCACACGCCCGGCCCACGCTCAAAATCGCCCCCGGCGGGCGTCACATGCAGACCAGCGAGGGCGAGCCGTTCTTCTACCTCGGCGATACCGCCTGGGCGCTGTTCCACCGGCTGACGCGCGAGGAGGCCGAAATCTATTTGCGGGACCGCGCGGACAAGGGGTTCACCGTGATCCAGGCGGTGGCGCTGGCCGAACTGCGCGGCCTGGACGAACCCAATGCCTATGGCGACCTGCCGCTGATCGGGCGCGATCCGGCGCAGCCCAACGAGGCTTATTTCGCGCATATCGACCATGTGGTGGCGCGTGCCAATGCGCTGGGGCTGACCGTGGGCCTGCTGCCCTCGTGGGGGCGGTACTGGCGTGATGGCGACTCGCAGATTTTTACGCCGGCCAGCGCGCATGCCTATGGGCGGTTCCTCGGGCAACGCTACCGCGATGCGGGGGTGATCTGGATCCTCGGCGGCGATTCGAACGTGCGCACCGCCGATGAACGCGCGATCATCGACGCGATGGCGCGCGGCCTGCGCGAGGGCGACGGCGGCCGGCATCTGATCACTTTCCACCCACGCGGCCCGGGGCTCTCATCGGCGCAGGTGCGCGATGCGGACTGGCTCGACTTCTACATGAACCAGTCGTCGCATGCGGCGCGCGATCTCGATACGGGGCTCTATGTCGAGCACGACCGCGCGCTGACCCCGCGCCGCCCCGTGATCGACGGCGAACCGCGCTATGAAGGCATTCCGGTCGGCTTCTACAACCATGGCCACGACCCGCGGCTGCGCTTCGACGACGACGATGCCCGGCAGGCGGCATGGTGGGCAGTGCTCGCAGGGGCGGCGGGGCACACCTATGGCAACAACAATGTGTGGCAGATGTGGGCACCGGGGCGCGATCCCGCGATCGGCGCGAACCGGCCATGGTCCGATGCGATCGACGATCCGGGGGCGCGCCAGATGGGATTGCTGCGCCGCTTCATGGAAGCGCAGGACTTCGCCACACTCGAACCGCGGCAGGACCTGATCCTCGACGGGCCACGGCATGGCGCCGCCAAGGTGCGGCTGGCGCGGGCGGCGGACGGGCAGCGGATCATCGCCTATTCGCCGCGCGGCGCACCCTTCACCATCGACCTCGGCGCGCTGGACGGGGGGATGCACACGCAGTCTTGGTTCGACCCGCGCTACGGCGCGACCTACCGCTTCCGCAGCGAACAGAGCCAGGGCATCCAGTCCTTCGTCCCGCCCTCCTCGGGCGATGGCGAAGACTGGGTGCTGCTGATCGAGGCCGAGCGCGCCGCGCCCTAGCGCATCAGCACCAGTTCTTCCGCCATCGTCGGGTGGATCGCGGTGGTGGCGTCGAAGTCTTCCTTGGTCAGCCCCGCCTTCACCGCGATCGCGGCAGCCTGCATCATCTCGGGCGCTTCGGGGGCGATCATGTGGATGCCGACGATGCGCCCGCTGTCGCCGTCGCAGATCATCTTGATCAGGCTGCGTTCGTTGCGCCCAGCGAGCACGTTCTTCATCGGGCGGAAATCCGACAGATAGACCTTCACGCTGCCGAGCTGGTTCTTGGCCTCGCCCTCGGTCAGGCCGACCGCGGCGATCGGCGGGTGGCTGAACACCGCGCTGGGGATGCAGCTGTGGTCGACCGCCACCGGCTCGCCGTCGCCGAACACGCTGTCGGCAAAGGCCTGGCCCTCGCGGATCGCGACCGGGGTCAGCTGCACGCGGTCAGTCACGTCGCCGACGGCATAGATGTGATCGACATTGGTCTTGCTGAAGCGGTCGACCTTGACCTCGCCGCCCTCGCCCAGTTCGACGCCGGCATTCTCGAGGCCCAGCCCCTCGGTGTTGGGCAAGCGGCCGACCGCGAACATGACCAGATCGGCCTTTTCCTCGTCGCAATCGGACATCTTCACGAAATAGCCGCCTTCCGAACACGGCTTGATGTATTCGAACGTCGTGTTGAAGCGGAACTGGATCCCCTTCATCGTCGAGATCTGCAGCAGCCGGTCGCGCACCGCCTCGTCATAGCTGCGCAGCAAGCGGTCGCCGCGATTGACGATGTGAACTTCGCTGCCGAACTCCTTGAAGATGCCGGCGAATTCATTGGCGATATAGCCGCCGCCCGCGATGATGATCTTCTTGGGCAGTTCGTCGAGATGGAACGCCTCGTTCGAACTGATCGCATGTTCGGCGCCCTGGCATTCGGGCATACGCGGGCGCGCACCGGTGGCGATCAAGATGGTTTTCGCGGTCACGACCTTGCCGCTCGCCAGCGTGATCTCATGCGGGCCGGTGATCTCGGCGCGTTCCTTGAAGATCGTCACCTCGTGGCTTTCGAGCGTGTTGGTATAGGCGCCCTCGATCCGCTCGACATCCTTCAGCACATTGTCGCGCAGCGTGATCCAGTCGAAGGTCGCATTCTCGGTCGACCAGCCGAAATTGCGCGCGTCCTTCAGGTCTTCGGCGAAATGCGCGCCGTAGACGAGCATCTTCTTGGGCACGCAGCCGCGGATGACGCAGGTCCCGCCGACGCGGTGTTCCTCGGCCACGGCCACCTTCGCGCCGTGCGCGGCCGCCACGCGGCTGGCGCGCACCCCGCCCGAACCGGCGCCGATGGTGAAAAGGTCGAAATCGTACTCGCCGGTGGGTGCTGACGCCAAAGCCTGTCTCCGTTGTGAATGCGCGCCGCACTTGGGGCCTCGCGCGCAGCGGCACAAGAGGCAAGCGGGAACCGCGCGGCGGGAACCGGGGTTGGAAGGGCAAGTCCCTGGGAGGGGATGCCGGCCCTGTCCGCATGCATCCAACGGGAGACCGCATGACCGATACGCTTGCCGATTACGCCGCCCGCGGGACGGCGATCCTGCCGCATCCATGGAATCTGCTGGCGCTGGCCGTGGCCGCGACGCTGGCCGCGCTGCTGCTGCACTGGGTGGTGTTCCGCCTGCTGCGCCGCGTCGTGGGACGCACGCGGAGCGAGGCGGACGAGATGCTGGTGCGGCGGCTCGCCATGCCCACGCGCTTTGCGCTGGTCGCGCTGGCGCTCGTGCTGACCGCGCGCGAGATTCCCGCCTTCGAGACCGTGTGGGAACGCGTCGCCGGGTTTGTCATGCCCGCGGTGATCGGGTGGATCGCGCTGGCGATCTTACAGGCGCTGATCGAGGCGATGAAACTACGCGCGGATATCTCGGTGGAGGACAATCTCTCCGCCCGGCGCCAGCGCACCAAGCTGACCATGCTCAGCCGCATCGCGACCTTCATCATCATTTTCGTGACCGTCGGGCTGGTGCTGCTGTCGATCCCCGGCGTGCGCGATATCGGGGTGACCCTGGTCGCCTCGGCGGGCCTGGCCGGCCTCGCGGTGGGCGCGGCCGCGCAGCCCGCGCTCAAATCGCTGATCGCGGGCGTGCAGATGGCGCTGACCGAGCCGATCAATATCGACGACGTGGTGATCGTCGAAGGCGAATGGGGGCGGATCGAGGATATCCGCACGACCTATGTGGTGGTCAAGATCTGGGACGAGCGGCGGCTGATCGTGCCGACATCGCAATTCCTCGAGGGCGCGTTCGAGAACTGGACCAAGAAAACCGCGCAGCTGCTGGGTTCGGTGATGCTCTATCTCGACCCGGCGACCCGGATCGGCCCGATCCGCGCCGAATTCGAACGCCAGATCGCGGACAATCCGCGCTGGGACGGTCGTGTGCAGGTGGTGCAGGTGACCGACACGAGGCGCGATGCCATCGAGGTGCGGCTGCTGATGAGCGCGAAGGATTCGCCCACGCTGTTCGACCTGCGCTGCGACATCCGCGAAGGGATGCTCGAATGGCTGGCCGACCACCAGCCCGCAGCCTTTGCGCGGCTGCGGCTGATGAACGAGGAAGCGGAGCCGGAAACGACCGGCCCCGCCCCTGACAGTTAGCCGCGTGCGGCGCTGCTGCGCCGGCGATTGCGGCTGCGCCCGCCACCGGGCCTGCCGGCACCGGCGTTACCGCCGCCGCCCGGACCGCCTGCGCCGCTGGGACGGCCCTTGCGGGCGGGATGCTTGTCCTTGGGCTTGGCCCGCTTCGCCGCGTCGCCGGTGGGGCGCACCTTGGGCTTGGCCATGCGCTGGCCGGGGGCCGCACGCTTGGTCGGGCCGACGCCTTCGACGACCGCGCGGAAATTGTCCGGCAGCGGCAGGCGTTCGAACTCGGCATCGGTCTTCTTGCGGATATCCTTGAGATAATCGCGCTCGTCCTCGGCGCAGAAGGCGATCGCGATGCCATCCTTGCCCGCGCGCGCGGTCCGGCCGATGCGGTGGACGTATTGCTCGGGCACGTTGGGCAGTTCGTAATTGATCACATGGCTCACGCCGGGGATGTCGATCCCGCGCGCGGCGACATCGGTCGCGATCAGGATCGGCGTCTTGGCGCGCTTGAACTCGTCGAGCGCGCGTTCGCGCTGCGGCTGGCTCTTGTTGCCGTGGATGGCGTTGGCGGGGATGCCGACCTGCGCCAGCTTCTTCACCACCCGGTCGCAGCCATGCTTGGTCCGCGCGAAGATCAGCACGCGCTCGAACTTGCCCGGCACCTGGTGGCGTTCGGACAGGATCATCTCGAGCAGCGTCTGCTTCTCGTCCTGCTGGACCATGAAGAGATACTGGTCGATCCGTTCGGCAGTGGTGCTTTCGGGCGTCACCGAGACCTTGACCGGGTTACGGCAGTATTTGCCGACCAGTTCCTGGATCTGCTTGGGCATGGTGGCGCTGAAGAACAGCGTCTGGCGGTCTTCGGGGACCAGCTGGCTGATCCGGCGCAGCGCGTGGATAAAACCGAGGTCGAGCATCTGGTCGGCCTCGTCGAGCACCAGCACTTCGACCTTGTCGAGCGTGAAGGCCTTCTGGTCGATCAGATCGAGCAGCCGGCCAGGCGTGGCAACGAGGATGTCGGTGCCGCGGTGAAGCTTGTTGCGGTCCTTGTTGACCGAGGTGCCACCGACGATCGAATGGACCTTGAGGCCCGCCAGCGCGCCGTAATCCTTCGCGCTCTGGGCGATCTGGCCGGCCAGTTCACGCGTCGGGGCGAGCACCAGCATGCGGCAGGATTTGAACGGCGTCTGCTTGTCGGCTTCGCGCAGCCGGTCGATGCTGGGCAGCATGAAGGCGGCGGTCTTGCCGGTGCCGGTCTGCGCGATACCCATCAGGTCGCGCCCTTCGAGAACGGGCGGGATCGCCCCTTCCTGGATCGGTGTGGGAGTGGAATAGCCCTTGAGGTCAAGCGCCTGAAGGACGGGCTGCGACAGCCCAAGATCGGAAAACTGTGTCATGAAAACTCGCATTCGTAATGCGGCGCGCTCAGCGTTCCATGACGGAATCCGGGCGCGGTCGCGGGGTTTGAAACCACCCGCGTGAATAGGGAAGTCTGGAAAAAGGAACCGAGGCGCGGCCGGGGCAATCGCTGTAAACCGATCGCCGCTTCACGCTGGCTAGCGCGCTTCGATGGAATGCAGATGGGCGCAAAGGCGCGGAATGTCAATTTGTTTCGCAAGAACGAACGATCATTTCGCTTGCGTGACCGGCAATTTCGGAAGCATCGTCCGCGCCTTGCGGAGCCTTGGGGATATAAGACGAGAAACGCGATCCTGCGCCGTCTGGCGGGCCCCGGCCTGATCTTTACCGGTTCTGCCATCGGTACTTCGCATCTCGTGCAATCGACCCGCGCGGGTGCGATGTTCGGGGTCGCCCTGCTGGGCGTGATCGTGCTCTCGACCTTGCTCAAATATCCCGCCTACCGCTTCGGCGTCGATTACGCACATGCACGCGGGCGTTCGCTGCTGTCCGGCTATCGCGAGCTGGGCCCATGGGCGGTGTGGCTGTTCCTCGTCGCCGTGATCCCGCTGGTACCGATCGTCTATGCCGCGCTGGGCGCAGCGACGGCAGGAATCTTCGCTGCCGTGTTCGGCCCGCTGCTGCCGCTGCCGGTCATGGGATCGCTGGTGATCGCGCTCGCCTCCGCGCTGCTCTTCGCCGGCGGGTACCGGCTGCTCGACCGGGTAAACGGCGTGCTGCTCGCCTTCCTCGTCATCGCGACGGTGGCGGCCACCATCATGGTCCTGCTGCGCGTCGAATGGGCGACGCTGACCGATTTCGGCTGGACACGGCAAACCGCCGCGCTGCTATTCATCGTCGCGCTCGCGGGCTTCATGCCCAACCCGCTCGACGTCTCGGTCGCTCTGTCGCTGTGGAAGGTGGAAGCCGACCGCACTTTGCCCACAGGCGCACATCCCACGTTAGCGCAGGCGCGCAGCAGCTTCCTGTGGCCCTATGTCATGACCACGCTGATGGCGCTGTGCTTCTGCATCATGGGCGCGGGCGTGATGCATGCAGAGGATATCGCCCCGCTGTCCGATGCGCCAGGCTTCGCGGGCCAGCTGGTGAACCTCTACCGCGAAGCGCTCGGGCCGACCGCCGCAGCGCTGGCCGCCGTGGCCGCGCTCTCGGTGATGCTGACCACGGTGATCGCCGCGATCGACGCCTATGCCCGCACCCTGCCCGCCGCGATCCAAGTCCTGCGCGGCGCGGAACAGCAGAGCGGCACGCGCACGCAATATGTACTAAGCACGCTGGCGCTGGCCGGACTGTCGATCTTAGTGCTGTTCACCGCGATGGGCGCGTTCACGAGCTTCCTCGACTTCGTGACCAGCGCCACCTTCGTGGTCGCGCCGCTGCTCGCGCTGCTGAACTACCTCGTTGTGACGCGCTGCGAACTGCCCACCGACGCGAGGCCAAGCACCGCAATCAAGGCGCTGAGCCTGACGGGCACAGTGGTGATGGGCGCGTTGGCTGTGATGTATTTCGTGCTGGTTTGAAGTTGCTCACCCCAACCCAGCGGCATCCAGCAGCGCCTCGGTGCTTGCATCGAATTCCTCGCCGCCCTGTTCGATCGCCTTTGCCATCTGCTTGCCCAGTTCGACGCCGAACTGGTCGAAGGGGTTGATCCCCATCAGCACCGCGCTGGCGAAGACGCGGTGTTCGTGGAAGGCGATCAGCGCGCCCAGTGCGGCGGCGTCGAGATCGTCGCACAGGATCGTCGCGCTGGGGCGGTCGCCGGGGTAATTGCGCGCGGGGTCCTCGCCCTGCTTGCCCGCCATCAGCGCGGCGCCTTGCGCAAAGCAGTTCATCAGCAGGATGCGGTGGTGCGCGGGGTCGAGCTCGTCGCCCGGGGCGATGCTGGCGATGAAATCGACCGGCACCAAATGCGTGCCCTGGTGGAGCAGCTGGAACACCGCATGCTGCGCATCGGTGCCCACCCCGCCCCAGGTGATCGGCGCGGTCGGGCCATCGACCGGCTGCATTTCGGCAGTGACGCGCTTACCGTTCGATTCCATCTCGAGCTGCTGGAGGTAATCGGGGAACAGCCCCAGCCGTTCATCATAGGCGAACACCGCGCGCGTCTGGCAGCCGCGCACGCGGGTGTAGTAGAGATCGGCAAAGGCCGCGCGCAGCACGAGGTTGGCCGCGCCGTCGGTGTCGCGGAAATGTTCGTCCACTGCCTTGGCGCCTGCGAGCATGGCGCGGAAATCGTCCATCCCCACCGCCATGGCGATCGGAAAGCCGATCGAGGACCAGATCGAATAGCGCCCGCCGACGCTTTCCTGGAACGGCAGGATGCGCGTTTCGTCGACGCCCCATTCGACCGCGCCTTCGGGATTGGCAGTCAGCGCGATGACGCGCCCACCGGGGTCGGAGACGCCATTGTCACCCAGCCATTTGAGCGCGCTGGCGGCATTGGTCATGGTCTCGATGGTGGTGAAGGTCTTGCTCGCCACCGCGATCAGCGTCTTGGCCGGATCGCATTTGGCAAAGGCTGCCTCGAGCGCGACCCCGTCGATGTTCGAGACGACATGGACGTCGCAATAGGACAGATCGCGGCCGAGCGCGTCGACCCCCAGCGCGGGGCCGAGTGCACTGCCGCCGATCCCGATGTGGATCAGGTGCTCGATCTCGCCCAGCGCGCCCTGGTGGATCGCCTCGACCAGCATGCCCATGCGGTCGATCAGCGCCATCGCTTCCTCGACCTTGGCGCCTTCGCCCGTGCCGCGCAGAGTCGCATGATCGGCGGCGCGGCCTTCGGTCGGGTTGACCACTTCGCCGCCGAACAGCTTTGTGCGCATGCCCGCGAAGTCCATCGCCTCGGCCAGCTCTTCGAAGCCCGCGACCACGGCGCGGTCGAGATGCGTCTTCGACCAGTCGAACAGGATCCCGCCCTCCTCGAGCTCGATCCGGCCCGAGAGCATCGCGACCCGGTCGGCGCCGCCGGGCTCGTCAGCGCCTTCGCCGCCATCGCGCGCGGCGCTGAACAATTCGCCCAGTGTCGGGCGCGGCAGGGTTTCCAGGCGGGTCCAGAGCTGGGCGGCGGTGGTCATGGCGGGCAAAAATCCTTTGATGGCTGCGCTCCTGCGACTAGGGAACTCGGCAATGATTGAGAACCCCGCATGACACAGCAAACGCTGGATACCGCTACGCCTGCCGCCGGCCCGGGCGAGACCGAGAAAAAGGAAAGCCTTGGCAGTTTCCTGTGGTTCGTCACCAAGCTGGTGATCGCGGTGCTGATCTTCCGCAGCTTCATCTTCTCGCCCTTCACCATTCCCAGCGAGAGCATGCTGCCGAACCTGCGCAATGGCGATTACCTGGTCGCGGCAAAGTGGCCCTACGGCTTTTCCAACCTGTCGCTGCCGGGCGAGCCGGCGCTGTTCGACGGGCGCATCTTCGCCAGCCTGCCCGACCGCGGCGATGTCGTCATCTTCAAGCATCCGGTGACCGGCGCGGATTACGTCAAGCGCGTGATCGGGCTGCCCGGCGATACGCTGGCGCTGGAAAACGGCCGCGTGATCCTCAACGGCGAGCCGCTGCCCAAGCAGCCCGCGGGCGCCGCCGATATCGCGATGGGCCCCAACACCGCCTGCCGCAGCGATGGCGGGGTCGTGGTCGATGGCGGGACCACCTGCCGCTACCGCCAGTTCCGCGAGACCCTGCCGTCGGGCAAAAGCTACCTGACGATCGATTTCGGCACCGTCGGGCCGCGCTTCCTCAGCGATGGCGCGCGCGGTGTCGCCACCGACGAACGCGGCAACCCGCTGCGCATCGACCCCGACAATGCCGCGCCGATCGTGGTTCCCGCAGGCCAGCTGTTCGTGATGGGCGACAACCGCGACAATTCGCTCGACAGCCGCTTCCCGGCCGTGCGCGACGGCGGCGTCGGACTGGTCGATACCGACCTGCTGGTGGGCCGCGCCAGCCGCGTGCTGTGGTCGACCGACGGCAGCGCCGAATGGCTGCTGCCGTGGACCTGGTTCACCGCCGCCCGCTGGGACCGGATCGGGGCCGACATATGAGCGCGCTCGACCCGGGTGCCCGCGACTGGCTGACCCGCACGGGCTTCACCGTGCAGGACGAAGCACTGTGGTTCGCCGCGCTGACGCATGGCAGCATGGGCGAAACGCGCGATTACGAACGGCTCGAGTTCCTCGGCGACCGCGTGCTCGGCCTCGCGATCGCCGACTGGCTCTATGCGCAAAGCGAAGCGCCCGAGGGCAAGCTGGCGCAGCGGCTCAACGCGATCGTCAGCCGGGCGATGTGCGCGCAGGTGGCGCGCGGCATCGGGCTGGCGCCGCATATCCGGATCTCGCGCCAGGCGAGCAGCGATGGCGGCCGCGACAGCGACAACATCCTCGGCGACGTGATGGAAGCGCTGCTCGGCGCGCAGTTCCTCGACAACGGCTTCGCCGCGGCGCGCGACGTCGTGCGCCTGCTGTGGCGTCCGGCGCTGGAAAGCGGCGCGGGCAAGTCGAAACACCCCAAGAGCGCGTTGCAGGAATGGGCCGCGGGCAATCAGCGGCGCCCGCCCGAATACGAGCTGATCGAGCGGTCGGGCCCCGATCACGCGGCGCGCTTCACCGTGCGGGTGAAAGTCCACAAGGTCGGCGAGGCCGAAGGCACCGCGGGCAGCAAGCAGGAAGCCGAAAAACAGGCGGCACGCATATTCATGGAGACATTCGGGTGACGCAGGAAACAACCAAATGCGGCGTGGTCGCAGTGCTGGGTGCGCCCAATGCGGGCAAGAGCACGCTGGTCAACCAGCTGGTCGGCCAGAAGGTCGCGATCACCAGCGCCAAGGCGCAGACCACGCGGGCGCGGATGATGGGCATCGCGCTGCACGGCGACACACAGATGATCCTCGTCGACACGCCGGGCATCTTCGCGCCCAAGCGGCGGCTCGACCGGGCGATGGTCAGCGCCGCCTGGGAAGGCGCTGAGGCGGCCGATGCGCTGCTGCTGCTGGTCGATCCGCTCAAGCAGCGACGGCACGAGCTGGAACCGCTGCTCGAACAGATCGCCGCGCGGCCCGAACGCAAGATCCTCGTGCTCAACAAGGTCGACCGGGCGAAGAAGGAACCGCTGCTGGCGCTGGCGCAGGAGCTGACCGGGAAGGTCGAATTCGAAACGGTCTATTTCGTCTCTGCGCTGACCGGCGACGGCGTGGACGAGATGAAGGACGCGCTGGCTGCCATGATGCCCGAAGGCGCGTGGATGTATCCCGAAGACCAGGTCAGCGATGCCAGCGAACGCCTGCTCGCCACCGAAATCACGCGCGAGCAGCTGTACCAGCAGCTGCACGAGGAACTACCCTACGACAGCGCGGTGCGGCCCGAGAAATACATCCAGCGCAAGGACGGCAGCGTCGAGATCCACCAGCAGATCGTGGTGATGCGCGACAACCAGCGGATGATCGTGCTCGGCAAGGGTGGCAGCCGGATCAAGGCGATCGGCCAGGCCGCGCGCGAGGAGCTGAGCGAACTGCTCGGCCAGAAGGTCCACCTGTTCCTCCACGTCAAGACCGACGAACGCTGGAGCGAGGACAAGGAAATGTTCGAGGAAATGGGACTGGACTGGAAGAGCTAGGAGCTCTTCATCCAGCAGATGTTCGCGATCGATTCCCTCCCCCAGATGGCTGCCGCGCTCGCGGCCGGGCTGCTGGTGGGGATCGAACGGGGATGGAAGCTGCGTGACGAAACCCCCGGCATGCGGGTTGCCGGGATTCGCACATTCACCCTGCTGGGCGCCGCGGCAGGCGTCGCGGGAATCATCGCGGGCCATGGCTTCGCAGCGGCCTCGGGTCTCCTGTTTGCAGCGGCCACCGCCATCGTCGCGATCGGCTATTCACGCGCGGTGCTCGACAGCGGCCGGCCCGATGCGACCAGCGCCATCGCCGCCATGGTCACGCTGGGCCTCGGGTTCCTGGCCGGGATCGGCGAGGAAGCGCTGGCGGTCGCGGGCGCGGCGGTGGTCACGCTGATCCTTGCGCTGCGCACCGAAGTCCACCGCTGGGTCGGCGCGCTCGACGAAGCCGATATCAAGGCCTTCACGCGTTATGCGGTGATCGCGCTGGCGGTGTTCCCCTTCCTGCCCGAAGGGCGCTACGGCCCCTACGACGCGTGGGAGCCGCGCACCTTGTGGCTGGTGGTCATCATCGTCACCGGCTTTTCCTTCGCCGGCTATGTCGCCAACCGCCTGTTCGGCGCGCGCCGCGGGACCATTGCGACCGCCGTCATCGGCGGCGCCTACAGTTCCACCGCGGTGACGCATTCCTTCGCCCAGCGGCTTGGCGCAGGCGCCGGGCACGGTGCGGAGAACGCGGGCATCGCGCTGGCCAGCGCGGTCATGTATCTGCGGGTGATCATCCTGGTCGCGGTGCTCGCGACGAGCCTGCTGGCCGATTTCGCGATCCTCGTCGCCCCGGCGTTGCTGGCGGGCTTCGCTGCGGCGCTGTGGCTCTACCGAGCGGCGCCCGCAACCACTGGCCCCGCCCCGCCCGGCAATCCGATCGCCATGCTGCCTGCGCTGACCTTCGTCGCCTTCGTGGCCGTGGCTGCGGTCGCCGCGCGCTGGGCCGAAACGCGCTTCGGCGAGGAAGGGATCGCGGTTCTGTTGCTGCTGATGGGCAGCATGGACGTCGATGCCGCCATCGTCACCGCCGGCGGGCTCGAGTCGGGCACCATCGCCCCCCGGCTGGCCGCGCTTGCCATCGCGGGAACGATCCTTGCCAATATGAGCGTGAAACTGGGCGTCACGCTCGCCTATGGCGGACGCGAGGCCCGCCCCGCGGCATGGGCGCTGGGCGCAAGCATGGTGGCGCTGGCGGCAAGCCTCGCCGCGGGATACGTGCGCCTCTGATCGGGCGGTCCCCTACCGCTTTTTCAGGATCTCGATCTTGTTCTTCTTGGCGAAGTCCTTGGTCGATTCCTCGCTGCGGCCGATCGCCTTGGCGATTTCCCTGAGGCCCTTGCCCTTGCCCGCGAGCAGCCGCAATTGTCCCGCCTCCTCGGACTTCCACGGCTGCTTATGCCTCTCGAAGCGTTCCTTCGCCATCAGCCGGCCTCCGCCTTCTTGGCCGCGGCCTTTTTGGCCGGGGCCTTCTTCTTCGCGGGGGCCTTCTTGGCTGCAGGCTTCTTCTTCGCTGCCGCCTTTTTCTTCGGCGCGGCCTTCTTCTTTTTCGCCGGGCCCTTGGCCGCGCGGGCATCGATCAGTTCGATCGCCTGCGCCTCGGTGACGTCCTCGGGCTTCATGTCCTTGGGGATCGTGGCATTGGTGGTGCCGTCGGTGACATAGGGGCCGTAGCGCCCCGGCATCACCTTCATCTCGGCGCCGCTGGTCGGGTGTTCGCCCAGCGTCTTGATCGGCTCCGCCTTGCCGCGCGTGCCGCCCTTGCGATTGGCGGCTTCGGCAAGCAGCGTGACCGCCGCGTTCATGCCGGTGTCGAACACGTCGCGCGTGCTCTGCAGCTTGGCGTATTTGCCATCATGCCGCAGGTACGGGCCGTAACGTCCTATCGCGGCTTCAATATCCTTGCCGGTCTCGGGATGCTGGCCGACGATGCGCGGCAGGCTAAGCAGCTTCAGGGCCCATTCGAGATCGAAATCATCGAGGTCCTTGGGAATGCTCGCGCGCTTGGCTTCCTTGCCCTCGCCAAGCTGGATGTAGGGGCCGAAGCGTCCCGTCTTGCGTTCGACCGGCAGGCCGGTTTCGGGATCCTCGCCCATCACCCCATCATCGGCGCCGTCATCGCCCTCGCCGCCGGGCTTGGCGAACTGGCGGGTGAACTTGCAGTCGGGGTAATTGGCGCAGGCGACGAACGCGCCATAGCGGCCCCCGCGCAGCGCCAGCCGACCGCCCTCGCGGCCTTCGGTTTCGCACAGCGGGCAATGGCGCGGGTCCTTGCCGTCGGCGCGTTCGGGGAACAGGTAGTCGGACAGGAATTCGTCGAGCACCTCGGTCACTTCCGAAGGCTTCTTGTCCATCACCTCTTCGGTCTTGGGCTTGAAGTCGCGCCAGAAGGCCTCGAGCAGCTTCTTCCAGTCCTCGCGCCCGTCGCTGACGGTGTCGAGCTCGTCCTCGAGCCCGGCGGTGTAGTCGAAGGCGACATATTGCGGGAAGAAGCGTTCGAGGAAGGCAGTCAGCAGCCGCCCGCTTTCCTCGGCGAAGAAGCGGTTCTTCTCCATTCGCACATAGGCACGGTCGCGCAGCGTCTGGATGGTGCTGGCATAGGTCGAGGGGCGGCCGATGCCGAGTTCCTCGAGCCGCTTGACCAGGCTCGCTTCGGAAAATCGCGGCGGCGGCTGGGTAAAGTGCTGGTTGGCGTCGACGCCGCGCTTGAGCGGGCTGTCGCCCTTGCTCATCGCGGGAAGCAGGCCGTCCTCGTCGTCATCGGCATCGTCGCGGCCTTCCTGGTAGACCGCGAAGAAGCCCGGATATTTCACCACTTGGCCGGTGGCGCGCAATTCGTGCTGGCCGGTGGGATCGCGCAGCGTGACCGTGGTGCGCTCGAGCTGCGCGGCCGCCATCTGGCTGGCCATCGCGCGCTTGAACACGAGATCGTAAAGCTTGCCCTCGTCGCCCGAACCCACGCGGTCGCGCGAGAAATCGGTCGGCCGGATTGCTTCGTGCGCTTCCTGCGCGTTCTTGGCCTTCGACTGGTAGATGCGCGGCTTTTCGGGCAGCGCATGGCCGCCATAGCGATCGGACACCGCCTTGCGGCATTCCGAAATCGCGCTGCCATCCATCTGCACGCCGTCGGTACGCATGTAGGTGATCGCGCCCGCTTCATAGAGCGACTGCGCGAGCCGCATCGTGTGGCTGGCGGAGAAGCCCAGCTTGCGCGCGGCTTCCTGCTGCAGCGTCGAGGTGGTGAACGGCGGCGCGGGATTGCGCTTGAACGGCTTGGTCTCGATCTCCTCGATCGTGAAATTGCCCGCTTCGACCGCCGCCTTGGCGGCCATGGCGCTTGCTTCATCGCCCAGCGTCAGCTTGTCGAGCTTCTGGCCCTCGTACTTGACCAGCCGCGCGTCGAACTCGCTGCCGTCCTGCTGCAGCTTGGCGATCACCGACCAGTATTCGTCGGCGCGGAAATGCTCGATCTCGATCTCGCGGTCGACGATCAGCCGCAGCGCGACCGACTGCACGCGGCCCGCGCTTTTCGCGCCGGGCAGGCGGCGCCAGAGCACCGGCGACAGTGTGAAGCCATAGAGATAGTCGAGCGCGCGGCGCGCCAGATAGGCGTCGATCAGCGGCTGGTCGAGCTCGCGCGGGGCCTTCATCGCCTCGGTCACCGCCTGCTTGGTGATAGCGTTGAACGTCACGCGGTCGACCTTCTCGGGCAGCGTCTTGCGCTTCCTGAGCAGTTCCTGGACGTGCCACGAAATCGCCTCGCCTTCGCGGTCGGGGTCAGTCGCGAGGACGAGGCGGGTGGCCTGTTTCGACGCGTCGCTGATTTCCTTGAAGCGCTTCTGCTTGTCGCGATAGAGTTCCCAGTCCATCGCGAAGCCTTCGTCGGGGCGCACGCTGCCGTCCTTCGGCGGCAGGTCGCGGACGTGACCGTAGCTGGCGAGAACCTTGAAGTCCTTGCCGAGATATTTCTCGATGGTTTTCGCCTTCGCGGGCGATTCGACGATGACCAGTTGCATGGTGGTGTGGGCAGTCCCTTACGTGTGTACGTGCGTATACGCGCGAAAATGGGACCGGGGTTCGGAAGGCGTCAAGCGGCAAAACACTCAGGCCCGCGCGCACCGACTTGGCCGCGCATGCCGTCAGCGTACGCTGACGCGGCCCCCGGCATGGCGCTGGAGCCGACCGGCGATCTCCAGTTCGAGCAGCGCCAGCTGCACCGCCGCGGCGCTTTCACCCGACTGGCGGATCAGTTCGTCGATCCCTACCGGTGCCGTCGTCAGCCGCGCGGCGATATCGGCGGGCTCGGCCGTGGCGATATCATCGGGCGTGTAGTCGAAGCCATTGGCGGGTTCGCGAAAGGTCGAGCGCGGTTCGCCGGCGAAGGTGCTCAGCAGTTCGACCACTTCACCGGGTTCCTGCACCAGCACCGCGCCTTCGCGGATGAGGTGGTTGCAGCCGTGGCTGCGCGGCTCGAGCGGACTGCCGGGGATTGCCATGACCTCGCGCCCCGCCTCGCCCGCGAGCCGCGCGGTGATAAGGCTGCCCGATTTGACCGCCGCCTCGACCACCAGCGTACCGCCCGCCAGCCCGGCGATGATCCGGTTGCGGCTGGGGAAATGGCTGCCACGCGGTTCGGTGCCCGGCGGCTGTTCGGCCAGCAGCAGCCCTTCGCTGGCGATCCGCTCCTGCAGATCGGCGTGCTGCGGCGGATAGGCAATGTCGATCCCACTGGCGATAACGCCCACGGTGTGCGGAAAGGCGCCCTCATGCGCCGCGCCGTCGATCCCGCGCGCCAGCCCCGAGACCACGGTGAACCCCGCCTCGGCCAGCCCGCTGGCGAAATCGCGCGCGAGCTTGACCGCTGCCGCGCTGGCATTGCGCGCGCCAACCATGGCAACGCAGGGGCGTGCGGCCAGCGCCAGGTCGCCGCGCCAGATCAGGATCGGCGGCGCGCTGTCGAGCTGGCCGAGCAGCACGGGGTAATCGGGCTGGTCGTGGAACAGGTATTTCGCGCCTGCCTTGCGCACTGCCTCGACCTCGCGCTCGACCGCTTCGGCGGCAGTGGCGCGGTACTGGCGCCCGCCGCACCGGCCCAGATCGGGCAGCGCCTCGAGCGCCTGCACCGCGCCGCCGAAACGCTGCAGCAGCATGGCATAGCTGACCGGCCCGATATTGGGCGAGCGCAGCAGCCGGATGCGGGCGAAAGCCTCGTCCTGCGACAGGGCCGAGGTCGCCGCGCCGGTCATCCCCCGGCGGTGTCCTTGCTGCCGCCGACGCGGGGCTCCTCGCCCTTGGCCAGCCGCGCGATATTTTCGCGGTGGAGGTAGATGATCAGCAGCGCGATCGCGCCGAGCACGGGGAAGAACTGCGGATAGCCGAACAGCGGCGCGGCGGCCGCCGCCGCGACCACCGCAGCCATCCCGGCAAGCGAGGAGATACGGAAGATCGCCAAAACGCTGAGCCAGACGAAGGCGTAGGCCAGCCCCAGCGGCCAGGCGAGCCCGAAGGCCACGCCGGCATTGGTCGCCACGCCCTTGCCACCCTTGAAGCCGAGCCAGACGGGGAAGCAGTGACCGAGCACCGCGGCCCCGGCGGCAAACGCCATCGCCACTTCGCCCCACAGATGGCCGGCAACCGCGACCGGCGCGAAGCCCTTGAGCAGGTCGAGCACCAGCGTGCCCGCCGCGAGCCCCTTGTTGCCGGTCCGCAGCACGTTGGTGGCGCCGATATTGCCGCTGCCGATCTGGCGCACGTCGCCCATGCCCGCCGCCTTGGTCAGCAGCAGGCCGAAGGGAATCGAGCCGATCAGATAGCCGAGCAGCGCGGCCCAGATCAGGTTGGTGGTCATATCGGTCGGCACAGCACACTCCGCAAAACAGGAAACCGTTCGAGCCGAGCTTGTCGAAACCCCGCACTTTCTTCTACCGCCCTAAATGGAAACACGGCCACTCGACAAGCGCAGGACACACGGAATTGGATCAACCGGCCCAAGACTCACCCATCCTGCTGTTCGATTCGGGCGTCGGCGGGCTGACCGTGCTTGGCGAACTGCGCGAGCTGCTGCCGCAGGCACCGGTGATCTACGCCGCGGACATGGCCGGCCTGCCCTATGGCGCGAAGAGCGAGGCCGAAATCGCCGCCCGGGTTGCCGGGCTGCTCGGGCGGATGGCCGAACGCTACCAGCCACGGCTCATCTGCATCGCCTGCAACACCGCCAGCACGATCGCGCTGGGCATGGTGCGCGACGTGCTCGAAACGCCGATCGTGGGCACGGTGCCCGCGATCAAGCCCGCGGCGAAGATGACCCGGACCGGCGTAATCGGCCTGCTGGGCACCGAGGCGACGATGCGGCAGGCCTATGTCGACGAGCTCGAACGCGAATTCGTCGGCGACTGCACGCTGCTGCGCTACGGCGCGAACAACCTCGTCGCGCTGGGCGAGGCCAAGCTGCGCGGCGAGAGCGTCGATGTGGACGATGTCGCGCGCGCTGCAGCGGGGCTGGTGCTGCAGAACCACGGTGAGCGACTCGACACGGTGATCCTCGCCTGCACCCATTTCCCGCTGCTCGAGGACGAATTGCGGCAGGCGTTCGGCGAAGGCGTGGCGTTCATCCACGGCGCCGAGGGGATCGCGCGGCGCATCGTATCGCTGACCGAGGGGCAGGATTTCGCGCGCAGTGCCCCCGATTTCGCGGTAGGAACGGGAGAGCTGGCCGATTTCCAACGACTTGCGCCGGCCTTTGCGCGCTACGGGATCGACGATCTGCGCGCGTTCTGAGCTGCGAACCACTCGCAAAGATCGCGGTGGCGATTTGCAACGTATTCGATTAGGGCGACCCGCACAGGATGGCCGCGGAAGGCGGCGCAGATACGGGCGACTACGCCAGTGAACTACGACCAGATCTTCGACGAAGCGATTTCCCGGCTGCACGAGGAAGGCCGCTATCGCGTCTTTATCGATATCCTGCGCAACAAGGGCGCCTTCCCCAACGCGCGCTGTTTCGCGGGTCACAACGGGCCCAAGCCGGTCACCGTCTGGTGTTCGAACGACTACCTCGCGATGGGCCAGCACCCCAAGGTGATCTCCGCCATGGAAGAGGCGCTGCACGATGTCGGCGCGGGCAGCGGCGGCACGCGCAACATCGGCGGCAACACGCATTACCACGTCCAGCTCGAGGCCGAGCTTTCGGACCTGCACGGCAAGGACGCCGCGCTGCTTTTCACCAGCGGCTATGTCTCGAACGATGCGACGCTGTCGACCGTGGCCAAGCTGCTGCCCGGCTGCGTGATCTTCTCCGACGAACTCAACCATGCCAGCATGATCGCGGGGATCCGCAATTCGGGCTGCGAGAAGCGCGTCTTCCGCCACAACGATCTCGAGCATCTGGAAGAACTGCTCGCCTCCGAGGATGCCGACACGCCCAAGCTGATCGCTTTCGAAAGCGTCTATTCGATGGATGGCGACGTCGCCCCGATCCACGAAATCTGCGACCTTGCGGAAAAATACAACGCGCTGACCTATATCGACGAAGTCCACGCGGTGGGCATGTACGGCAAGCGCGGCGGCGGGATTTCCGAGCGCGACGAGGCCGCACACCGGATCGACATCATCGAAGGCACGCTGGGCAAGGCCTTCGGCGTGATGGGCGGCTATGTCGCGGCCGACAAGAAGATCATCGACTGCATCCGCTCCTATGCCCCGGGCTTCATCTTCACCACCTCGCTCAGCCCCGCGCTGGTAGCGGGCGTGCTTGCCTCGGTGCGGCATCTTAAGGAAAGCAGCGTCGAGCGCGAAGGCCAGCAGGCCGCCGCCGAACTGCTCAAGACCAAGATGCGCGACGCGGGCCTGCCGGTGATGGACAGCGTCACGCATATCGTCCCGCTGATGGTCGGCGACCCGGTGCATGCCAAGAAGATCAGCGACATCCTGCTCGCCGAATACGGCGTCTATGTGCAGCCGATCAATTTCCCCACCGTCCCGCGCGGCACCGAGCGTCTGCGCTTCACCCCCGGCCCTGCGCACACCGCCGAAATGATGGACGATCTGGTCGGCGCGCTGGTCGAGATCTGGGACCGGATGGACATGGAACTGGCCAAGGCGGCCTGACCGGCGCGCCGCGCGGCTGGTGCGGGCGCGAATTGCGCCTAGATAGCCGTGATGGACAGCGCCGCCCCCTCTGCCGAACCGCCGCGCGATAGCGCCGCTCTGGCCGCCTTCGCGGCGCTGGCGCTGCTCCCGCTCGTCCTGCTCGCAATGGTCGGCGGCTGGTCTGCGTCCGGCGTGGCCCCGGCCGACCCGGCACCTGCCGCTGCGGACGGACCGCTTCCCGACCTCCCCGCCTCGCCCGAAGACACTGTGGTCGGAACCGAACTGGCCGCCGGCGATGCGCAGGCGCGCAATGCCGCGGTGGCGTTCGCAGCCATCGGCCCGGGCGCGCCCCTACCCTTCGGCTTTGCCGGGAATGCGGCCGATCGCCTCCGCGCGCGCGATTGCCTCGCGCTCGCCGGGATGGCCGAGGCGGGCGGCGCCGATGGCGACCAGCGCGCGGTGATGCAGGTGATCCTCAACCGCGTGCGCCATCCGGCGTTTGCGGGCACCGTCTGCGGGGTGGTGTTCGAAGGCTCGCAGCGGCCCACCGGCTGCCAGTTCAGCTTCACCTGCGACGGCTCGCTCGCGCGGCGCTATTCGGATGCGGCATGGAATGCGGCGCGCGCGCGGGCGGAGGACATGCTGGGCGGCGCGACCCATGCCCCCGTCGGCAATGCCACGCATTTCCATGCCGACTACGTCTATCCGTGGTGGAGCGACCGGCTCGACAAGGTGGCCAAGGTCGGGCCGCATATCTTCTTCCGCTGGCGCGGCTTCTGGGGCAGCCGGCAGGCGCTCTCGGCACGCTATGCGGGCGGCGAACCCGATCCGCTGCGGCTGCGGGACACCGCGCTCGCCACCGCTGCCGCCAATCCGCTGCCCGGACTGCTGGGCAGCGGCGAGGCGGTGCGCAGCATCACCCGCGACAGCGCGGCGCGCGACGCCGGCGAGCCGCCGCGCGCAGCCGCATCCTCCGGCCAGCCCGGCCCGGGCGCAGGCGTGCATTTCGTCCTCGTATCGCCGGGCGATTCGCCGGCCGCGCTGGTCGAGCGGGCGCGCAGCCTGTGCGCGGGCGGCGGCTACTGCCGCGTGCAGGGGTGGAGCGATCCCGCGCAGGTCCCGGCCAGCCTGCCGCTGACCGATGCAGCACGGCGCAGTCTGCGGTTCAGCTTCGCCGCGGCGAATGCCAATGGCGGCGAAGCAATATTCTTCGATTGCCGGCTGTTTTCCGCGCCGGACATCGGAACCTGCCTGCCCGCAATCCCGTAGGGGATTTGTCCGCGTCGGTATGGCGCGCTAGGCATGGCAGTGCAACTTATGGGAGCGAGACTGAATGAGCGGCAATCCGGATATGACCTATGACGAAGTGGTGATGGGACGCCGCTCGATCCGCGGCTATCTCGACAAGCCGGTGCCGCGCGCGGTGATCGAGGAAGTGCTGACGCTCGCCATGCGCTCGCCCACCTCGATGAACACGCAGCCGTGGCATTTCCACGTCATCACCGGCGAACCGCTCGACCGGATCCGCAAGGGCAATACCGAACGCATTCTCGCGGGCGAGCCCGACAGCCGCGAGTTCCGCCGCGGCGAACCCTTCGCGGGCGTGCACCGCGAACGCCAGGTCGGCGTCGCCAAGCAATTGTTCGGCGCGATGGGGATCGAACGCGACGACAAGGAAAAGCGGCAGGACTGGGTGCTGCGCGGCTTCCGCCAGTTCGACGCGCCGGTCTGTGTCATCGTGACTTACGACCGCGAGCTGTCGGGCAGCGACGACACGCCCTTCGATTGCGGCGCGGTCACCACCGCGCTGGTCAATGCCGCATGGAGCCGCGGGCTCGGCTGCGTGATCAACAGCCAGGGGATCATGCAGAGCCCGGTGGTGCGCGAACATGCCGGCATCCCCGATGACCAGGTGATCATGAAGGCGGTTGCGATGGGCTGGCCCGACGAGAGCTTCCCCGCCAATGCGGTGGTCAGCGAGCGCAAGAGCGTGGACGAGGCCGCCCGCTTCGTCGGCTTTACATGAGCGACCGGCTCGTCGACCTCGGCGAAGGCTTCTGGAGCCTGCGCGGCAGCCTGCGGCTTGGCGGAATCGTGGATATCGGCACGCAATGCGCGCTCGTCCGGCTGGCGAGCGGCAATTTCGTCTTTCTCGACAGCTATCCGCTGACCGACGCGATCCGCGCCCAAGTCGACGCGCTGACCGATGGCGGGACGAAGGTCGAGGCGATTCTCAACCTCCACCCTTTCCACACGCTGCACTGCGAATGGATGCATTCGGCTTTCCCGCAGGCCAAGCTCTACGGCACGGCGCGCCATGTCGAACACCTGCCCGAACTGCCGTGGGAAACGCTGCGCTGCGAACACGATGCGCTGGCCGAGCTGTATGCCGAGGATTTCGCCTTCTCGGTCCCGCGCGGGGTGACGCTGGTGAGCGACGACGAGACCGTGCACTTCTCCTCGGTGCTGGCGCTGCACCGCGCGAGCGGCACGGTCCATGTCGACGACACCTTCGTCTACCTGCGCAAGGGTTTCCCGCTGTCGCTGCTGCCCTTTACCGGACGGTTCGGCTTCCACCCCACGCTGGCCAAGGCGCTCGAGCCGCGTGCGGGCGCGGCAGACGAATTCCGCGAATGGGCGATCGAGCTGGGGATCGACTGGGCCGACGCGGGCTGCATCGCAGCCGCGCACAATGCGTTGTTGCCGCTCGACGGGGAAGAGCTGCCCGAGCTGATCGGCGCGGCGCTGGGCCGGGTCAAACCGGTGCTCGACGCCCACCGCGCCGAATACGGCTAGGCGAGCGCCGCCACCTTCGCGCGCACCAGCGGCAGCTGGTCGTTGCCGAAATACAGCTGCTCCTCGCCGGTGGGCTCGTGGACGATGATCGTCGGCGACCCGAATGCCCCGCGCGCGATCGCCTCGTCGGTGTTGGCGCGCAGGCGATCCTTGACCGGCTGGCTGGCCGCGCGCTCGGCCAGCGCCGCGCCGCGCAGCCCTGACGCGTGGGCCACCGCCACCAGTTCGGCCGGATCGTCGAGATTGCGCGCGTGGGTGAAATAGGCCTCGAACGCTTCGCTCGCGAAACGCTCCAGCGCGGGCTGGTCATCTTCCAGCGCGCAGCAGAAACGCATCGCGTGGACCGATTTGAGTGGGTGATGCTCCGACGGGAAGTTCATCGCGACGCCCGCCAGCTCGGCCCATTGCTTGAGCCAGTCGAAGCTGCGCGCAAGCCGCGCTGCGTTCTCGGGCTTGCGGCTTTCATAGACCGACGGGTTCACCGCGTTGAACACCCCGCCGACCAAGAAGGGCCGCCAGGCGATGGAATAGTCCAGTCCGTCCAGCGCGGGACGGATGTTGGCGAAGGCCAGCCGTGTCCACGGGCTCGACAGGTCGAAGAAGAACTCCACCCGCACGGTCATTGCACGCGCGCCTTGGCAGTGCCGAACAGGTTCTGGCGTTCCTCCGCGCTCATTTCCCCGCGCCGCGCCATGTCGCTGCCCAGCGCCACCCCGCGCCGCAGCCCCTCGCGCGTCTTGAGGGCATCGTACCACCGCTTGACATGCGGGAAGTCTGCCAGCGGGATGCCCTGCGCCTTCCATGTCCGCACCCACGGGAAACAGGCCATGTCGGCGATAGTGTAATCTTCCCCGGCGAGGTGTTCCTCCTGTGCCAGTTGCCGATCCATCACGCCGTAGACACGCAGCGCCTCGCGGTGGAACCGCTCGATCGCATAGGGCAGTTTCTCTTCGGCATAGAGGTGGAAGTGGCCGTGCTGGCCCAGCGTCGGGCCGAGGTGGCCGACCTGCCAGAACAGCCACTGCCGCACGCGCGATTGCCCGCGCAAATCGGTCGGCAGGAAGCGCCCGGCCTTCTCCGCCAGATACAGCAGCACCGCACCCGATTCGAACACCGTCACCGGCTCGCCGCCGTCGCCGGGCGCGTGGTCGGTGATCGCGGGAATACGGCCATTGGGATTGATCGCGAGATATTCTTGCGAATGCTGGTCGCCCGCCGCCAGATTAACCCAGCGCGGCTGGTAGGCGAGCCCGCATTCTTCGAGCATGATGGCGACCTTCCACCCATTGGGCGCAGGCGCGGTGAAGAATTCGATCATGCGGCAGTCTCTCCCCTTCTCTCTCGCGAGGGAGAATTCAGGTCCGCGCCGGGTGATGCAAGCAAAAAGCCCCGGCGAGCGCGAGGCTGCCGGGGCTTATTGAGTCGATCCGTCGAGCAAATGGTTAGCGCAGGCTCACCACATTGTCCGCCGCAGGACGTTGGCGGCTGCCGTCGTAGAGGCTGGCCATCGGCTCGTCGGTGACGAGCACGCGGTCGGCCGCGCCGAAACCGTTGAAATCGGTTTTCATCGCCGCGCCATAGGCACCGAGCATGCCGATCTCGATATAGTCGCCCGCCTGGATATCCTCGGGCAGGACGAAGGGGCCCTGCATGTAATCGGCATCGTCGCAGGTCGGGCCGTAGAAGGCGAAATCCATGTCCGGCTTGATGAGGTCGTCCTCGAGCGCGCGGACGGGGAATTTCCAGTCCACATGCGCGGCATCGAACAGCGCGCCATAGGCGCCGTCGTTGATGTAGAGTTCCTCGCCGCGGCGCTTCTCGACCTTGACGATGAGCGAGCTGTATTCGGCGCACAGCGCACGGCCGGGTTCGCACCACAGCTCGGCGTTGTACGCAATCGGCAGATTGTAGAAGTTCTGGTGGATGATCTGGAAGTAGTCCTCCAGCGGCGGCGGCTCCATCCCCGGATAGACCGACGGGAAACCCCCGCCGACATCGATCATGTCGATCACCACCGAGGCCTCGCCGATGGCGATACGCACGCGTTCGAGCGCCTGGACATAGGCAAAGGGCGTCATGGCCTGGCTGCCCACGTGGAAACACACTCCCAGCCAGTCGGCATGCTGGCGCGCCTGTTGCAGCAGCGCGGGCGCCTCGGTCAGGTCGCAGCCGAATTTCGACGCGAGGCTGAGTTCGGAATATTCGCTCGACACGCGCAGCCGGACGCACAGGCGCAGGTCCTGCGCCGGCTCGCCTTCATCGTCGCGGCAGGCTTCGACGATCTTCTCCAGTTCCTCGACCGAATCAAGGCTGAACGTGCGCACGCCGTGCTGGCGATAGGCTTCGCGGATCGCGCTGGGCGCCTTGACCGGGTGCATGAAACACAGCGTTGCGCCGGGCAGCGTGGCACGCACCAGCCGCACTTCGGCGATCGAGGCGACGTCGTAATGCGTCACGCCATTGTCCCACAACACCTGCAGCAGGTCGGGCGAGGGATTCGCCTTTACCGCATAGAGCGACTTGCCCGGAAACTTCTCGACGAAGAATCGGGCGGCGCGCGCGGCGGCGTGCGGGCGATTGAGGATGATCGGTTCGTCCGGCTGGAGAGCGCGAACTACGGACCGGGCGTCAGGAAATGTGTGCAACTCAAGGGACCCCCAAAACGGCTAGGTTTCAGACAAGGCTGCCTTGCGGATCGGATCCCCTTGGGGCAGCGGAGCGGCGCACATAAGCGAGATGCGCGATAAAGCAAGCGGAATCGCAGCGTTCAGCCTTGTCGTCTTACCCTATCAAAGGCTGAGACGGCGCTGTGTTCCGCGCCCCGGCCGCAACCTTAGCTCAGCCGGTCGCGGAAGGTGTCGTAACCGAACTCCTTGACCAGCTCGAGCTGGTCGCTGTCGCTGTCCCAGAGGTAGATGCTGGGCAGCTGGACGCCGTTGAAGGTGTTGGTCTTGACCATCGAATAATGCGCTTGGTCGAGGAAGGCGAAACGCTTGCCGACCTCCGCCCCGCCGGGAATCCGGTAATCGCCGATCACATCGCCTGCGAGGCATGACGGGCCGCCGATCCGCACCGCGGGCGTTGCCTCGTCGCTGCTCTCGCCAAGCATGGCAGGGCGATAGGGCGCCTCGATCACGTCGGGCATGTGGCAAGTGGCCGAAACATCGGCCACCGCGACCGGCAGGCCGTTGAAGCCGGTATCGAGGATCGTGCCCACCAGAATGCCCGCATCGAGCGCGACCGCCTCGCCCGGTTCGAGATAGATTTCGGCGCCGGTATCCTCGCGCGCGTCGCGCAGGAACTCGACCAGCTCGTCGCGCTGGTAATCGGCGCGGGTGATGTGGTGCCCGCCGCCCATGTTGATCCACTTGAGCTGGCCGAACCACGGCTCGATCGCATCGAACACCTTGTCCCAGGTGGCCAGCAGCGGTTCGAAATCCTGTTCGCACAGATTGTGGAAATGGATCCCGTCGACCTGCGACATGATTTCTGGGGTAAGCTGGTCGAGCGGGAAGCCCAGCCGGCTGCCCGGGCTGGAGGGATCGTAACGCGGCACCTCGCCCGTGGGATGCAGCGGGTTGATCCGCAGCCCGACATCGAAATCCTGCCCCGCGGCGCGCGCATTCTCGAGGATCAGCGTCGCGCGTTCGAGCTGGCCGGGCGAATTGAAGATCACGTGGTCCGACAGGCGGCACACCTCTTCCAGTTCTTCCGGCTTGTAGGCCGCCGAATAGGTCGCGATCTCGCCGTCGTAGAACTCGCTCGCCAGCCGCGCTTCCCACAGACCGCTCGTGCACACGCCGTCGAGATATTCGCCGATAATCGGCGCGGTCGCCCACATCGAGAAGGCCTTGAGCGCGCTGAGCATCTTGATCTCGGCCGCATCGCGCACTTCGGCCAGAATCTGGCAATTGGCGCGCAATTTCGCCGCGTCGACCACGAAGGCGGGACTGTCCACTCGGTCGAGGTCGAACTGGGCAAAAGCGCCCGGATCGCCAGCTTTGGTTTCCATGGCGTCAATTCCCTTTTAAAACGGTATTCATCTGGCTTGCCGCGGCGGACGTCGCCCCCTCGCTCGCGGCGATCAAGGACGCGTCCGCACGCCGGGCTTGCCCGCTAGAACCCGACCGGGCCGTCCAGTTCCTTGACCTGCCAGGGCAGGCCGTGGTCGTTCAGCATGTCCATGAAGGGATCGGGATCCATTTCTTCCATGTTGAACACGCCGTCGCCGGTCCATTTTCCGGTTACCATCATCGCGCTGCCGATCATTGCGGGGACGCCGGTGGTATAGGAAACCGCCTGGTTGCCGGTTTCCTCGTAAGCCGCTTCGTGGCTGCAGATATTGTTGATGTAGAAGGTCTTCTCACCCGATCCGTCGAGCGCCTCGCCGGTCGCGATCACGCCGATATTGGTGTTGCCCTTGGTGGTTTCGCCCAGCGTTTCGGGCTTGGGCAGCACCGCGGCGAGGAACTGCAGCGGGATGATTTCCTTGCCCTGGTACTTGACCGGGTCGATCCGCGTCATGCCGACATTCTGCAGCACGGTCAGGTGCTTGATGTATTCATCACCGAAGGTCATCCAGAAACGCGCCCGCTCCATCTCGGGGTTGAACTTGGCGAGGCTTTCGAGCTCCTCGTGATACATCATGTACATGTTCTTCGGGCCGACCGCCTCGAAGTCGAATTCGACCTTCTTGCCCATTGCCGGGGTCTCGACGAATTCACCGTTTTCCCAGTGACGCGCAGGCGCGGTGACTTCGCGGATGTTGATTTCCGGATTGAAATTGGTGGCGAAGGCCTGCCCGTGATCGCCGCCATTGCAATCGAGGATATCGAGCTGGCGGATCGACTTCATCTTGTGCTTCTTGAGCCACATGGTGAAGACGCTGGTGACGCCCGGATCGAAGCCCGAACCCAGCAGCGCCATCAGCCCGGAATCCTTGAAGCGGTCGTGATAGGCCCACTGCCACTTGTATTCGAACTTGGCCTCGTCCTTCGGTTCGTAATTGGCGGTGTCGAGGTAATCGACGCCTGCTTCGAGGCAGGCGTCCATGATCGGCAGGTCCTGATACGGCAGCGCGAGATTGACGACGAGGCTCGGGCCGACCTTCCGGATCAGATTGACCATCGCCGGGACTTCCTCGGCATCGATTTCATACGTCGCCACATCCCGCCCGGTACGCTCCTTCACGCTCGCGGCGATGCTGTCGCACTTGCTTTTCGTGCGGCTGGCGAGGTGGATGTCACCGAAGATATCGGCGTTCATCGCCATCTTGTGGACGCAGACCGAGCTGACGCCGCCCGCACCGATCACCAGGACTGTGGACATGGGTAAACCTCTTTCGTGGAATTTCGAATCTTGCGCGCCCTCTAGCGAAATGCGCTACGGGGGCCAAATGATCCGAGACGATATGCGCAAGCCCACCCGCAAAGGCGTTCTCGCCGCGGCCGCATCCATTGCCGAACTGCTTCCGCCGACCCCGCTGTTGCCGGTCGAGATCGGCGGGGTGCGCTGCCATGTGAAGGCGGAAAGCCTGCAACCGATCGGCGCATTCAAGATCCGCGGCGGCTGGTGGCGGCTGTCGAACCTCGACGCGGCGGAGAAGGCGCGCGGCGTGGTCGCGGTGTCTTCCGGCAATCACGCGCAGGGCGTCGCCTGGGCGGCGCGGCGGTTGGGGATCGCGGCCACCATCGTGATGCCGCGCAATGCGCCGCAGGTGAAGCTCGACGCGACGCGCGCGCTGGGCGCGGACATCGTGCTCTACGAGCGGCCGGGCGAGGACCGCGACGAAGTGGCGGCGGGCATCGTGGCCGAGACCGGCGCGACGCTGGTGCATGCCTTCGCCGACGCGTGGGTGATCGAAGGGCAAGGCAGCGCGGGCGTCGAGATCGCAGCGCAGCTTGACCGCGCGCCGTCACGGCTGGTCGCCTGCTGCGGTGGTGGCGGGCTGTCCGCAGGACTGGCGCTGGCCTGTCCCGATAGCGCGGTGCACGTGGTCGAACCGCATGGCTGGGACATGGTCGGACAGGCGCTCGAAGCCGGCAAAGTGGTTCGCGTCGGTGCCAACCCGCCCACGACGATCTGCGACGCGCTGCAACCCGATGCGAGCGCGCCAATCGTGCTGTCGGTGCTGCAGAGCCGCGCCGAGCCGGGAGTTGCCGTAACCGATGACGAAGTGCGCGCAGCGCAGCGCTTCGCTTTCGCGCAGCTCAACCTGGTGGTCGAACCCGGCGGCGCGGCGGCGCTGGCTGCAGCGCTCGCGGGCAAGGTGCCGGTCGATGCGGACACGGTCATCATGGTGACCGGCGGCAACACCGATGCGGCGAGCTTTGCCGAAACGCTGCGCGGCTGAGCCGCAGCGCGATAGGTTGCATTTGACAATCCGGATGCGGACCACCACTCTCGCGCGCAAACGGGTCTGAGGGGAGAATAACTGATGCTAGCCCAGATGCTTGCACCCGCCGCGGTGCTTGTCGCATGGTCGATCGTGGTCCTGTTCTGGATGGCCTTCACCCGGCTGCCCGCGCTGGGCAAGGCCGGGGGCCTGGGCGAAGCCAAGCCCGGCGGGCGCGGACAGGACCTGGAAGGCGTATTGCCCGACCGGATCAACTGGAAGGCGCACAATTACGCGCATCTGATGGAACAGCCGACGCTGTTCTACGCCGCCACCGTCATCATCGCGCTGATGGGCGCTGGCGCGGTGGATGTGGTCTTCGCTTGGATCTACGTCGCGCTGCGTATCGTCCATTCGATCTGGCAGGCCACTGTCAATGTGGTGAAGATCCGCTTCCTGCTGTTCATCGCCTCGACCGTGGCGCTGATCTATCTCGCCTATCGCGCGCTTGCGCTGACACTGTTCCACGATCCCGCACTCGTTGCGGTCTGACGGAGACTTCCATGATTCAATCGCAAATCCTCCAGCCCGTCGTCGTGCTGCTGGCGTGGACCATGATCATGTGGCTGTGGATGTACGCCACCCGCATCCCGGCGATGTCCGAGGCGGGGATCGAACCCAACGACGCGCGGCGGACCAAAGCGCTGGATGAAACGCTGCCCGCAAACGTCCAGTGGAAAGCGCACAATTACAACCATCTGCACGAAGCGCCGACGGTGTTCTACGCGGTTGCGCTGGTGCTGGCGATGATCGGCCTGGGCGACGGGATGAACGCGCTGATCGCGTGGATCTACGTCGGCCTGCGGATCATCCACTCGCTGGTGCAGGCGACCGCCAATGTCGTGATGGTGCGCTTCGTGCTCTACGCATTGTCGAGCGTGGCGCTGATCGCGCTGGTATTCAACGCGGCGAGCGCGGTGTTCGCCGCCTGAGATAGGGCATCAGGCGGCCCCGCCGCGGCGGGGCCGCCAACCGTTATTCGGCCGCTTCGGCTTCGTGCGCCTGGCCGTCGGCGTCGATCTCCAAGCCCGCGATGAAGCGTTCGGCGTCAAGCGCGGCCATGCAGCCCATCCCCGCGGCAGTGACCGCCTGGCGATAGACGTGGTCGGTGACGTCGCCCGCGGCGAACACGCCGGGCACTTCGGTCTTGGGCGATCCCGCCTCGGTTAGCAGGTAGCCGCCCTCGTCCATCGGCAGCTTGCCCTTGAACAGTTCGGTCGCGGGCGCATGGCCGATCGCGACGAAGGCGCCATCGACTTCGAGCGTGCTGTCTTCACCGGTTTGCGTGTCGCGCAACTTGAGATGCCCCAGCGCGCCGGTCGCCCCGGCTTCGAAGCTTTCGACCGCCTTGTTCCAGATCACGCTGATCTTGGGATGGTTGAGCAGGCGTTCCTGCAGGATCTTCTCGGCGCGCAATTCGTCGCGGCGGTGGATCAGCGTGACATCGTCCGAATGGTTGGTGAGGTAGAGCGCTTCCTCGACCGCAGTGTTGCCGCCGCCGATCACCGCGACCTTCTTGCCGCGGTAAAAGAAGCCGTCGCAGGTGGCGCAGGCGCTGACGCCCTTGCCGCCCAGTTCCTGTTCGCCCGGGACGCCCAGCCACTTGGCCTGCGCGCCGGTGGCAATCACCAGCACGTCGGCGACATATTGGTCGCCGCTGTCGCCAGTCGCGGTAAAGGGCGAGCCGTTCGATACATCGACATCGACGATCGTATCCCACATCATCCGCGTGCCGACATGTTCGGCCTGCTTCTGCATTTGCTCCATCAGCCACGGGCCCTGGACGACATCGGCGAAGCCGGGATAATTCTCGACATCGGTGGTGATGGTCAGCTGGCCGCCCGGCTGCAGCCCCTGCACCACGATCGGTTCCATCATCGCGCGCGCCGCATAGATGGCGGCCGAATAGCCCGCGGGGCCCGAGCCGATGATGAGCATCTTGGTGCGATGGGTAGCCATGTCGTCAATTTCCGTCAGTCTGAAGGGGTGTTCGCGGCTATATGGGAAGCCGCAGCCGCAGAGTCACGCCACGAAGCGGGCGATCAGCGCCTCGCGCAGCGCGTCATCCACACCTATCGCGGCTTCGAGATAGGTGTCGAAGCTGCCGTGCCGCTCGGTCGCGATCTCGAGATAGCGGTCGAGATATTCCTCGCGCACGCCGAGCAGGTCCTTGGCTGCGCCTTCGTCGAGCTTGCGGCCCAGCCGCGCCTCGATCCCGGGGAGCGACTGGCGCGCGAGGACATCGAAGGTCGGGCTGTCGTTGGTGCGCAGGAATTCGCGGCGCTGGTCTTCCTCGGCCACGCCGAGGATGTGCAGCAGCATGGTCGCCGCCACGCCGGTGCGGTCCTTGCCGGCATAGCAATGGACGAGGCTGGCACCCTCGCGCTGCGCGAGGATGTTGAGATAGCGGCCGAACATGTCGATCATCGCCGGGTTGTCGGGCATGCGCGTGTACACCGCGAGCATGCGTTCGCGCGCGAAATCGGCGGCGCTGGTGTCGGGGCCGATATCCATGTGCGGCGGGCTGGAAGTGGTCTCGCCTTCGTAGAACAGCACCTGCCCGTCGAACCCCTCGACCCGGCGGCAGGGATTGGCCGTGCGCTCGCTTGTCCCGCGCAGGTCGATGACCGTGTGGATGCCCAGCGGGGCGATCGCGGCGAGATCCTCTTCGGTCGCCTCGACATGGTGGCCCGAGCGGAACAGCAGCCCGGTGCGCACCTGGCCGCCGTCACGCGTGCGCCAGCCGCCGTAATCGCGGAAATTGTGGATGCCCCGGGTTTTCAGAAAAGGTTCGCGAATCATGCGCGCGACGGTGGCAGCGCGGCAGGACATGCGCAATCGCAGCGATCGGCGCCGCGCTCAGGCCTCGCTCAGATCACGCAGAAAATTGGCGGTCCATTCCTGCACATTGTCGTCGCGCACGGTGGCGATCAGCTTCTGGTAGCGCGCCTTGCGTTCTTCCAGCGTCATGTCGAGCGCGGTCTGGATCGCATGCGCAATATCGTCGGGGCTGTGCGGATTGACCAGCACCGCATCGGGCATCTGCGCCGCCGCGCCGGCGAAGCGCGAGAGGATCAGCACGCCGGGATCCTCGGGGTCCTGCGCCGCGATATATTCCTTGGCAACCAGGTTCATCCCGTCGCGCAAGGGGGTGACCAGCCCGATCTTGGCGGCGCGGAAAAAGCCGAACAGTTCTTCGTGGCTGTAGCCACGGTTGACATAGCGGATCGGGACCATGTCGACTTCGCTGCGTGCGCCGTTGATCCGGCCGCATTTCTGTTCGAGCTCGGCGCGGATCGCCTGGTAGCTGTCGACATCCTCGCGGCTGGGCGGCGCGATCTGGATGAAGACCAGATCCTGCACCCGTTCGGGATGCTTGTCGAAGAAGCGCCCGATCCCGTCGATGCGCTCAGGAATGCCTTTGGAATAATCGAGCCGGTCGACCCCGATCATCGCCGTGCGTCGGCGCGACGAGCTGAGCAGCCGCTGCTGGGCCTGCCGCGCTTCGCCGGCATCGCCGAGCTGCGAGAAGTGGTCCCAGTCGATCCCGATCGGATAGGCGCGCGCGATCGTGGTGCGCCCCTCGAAGCTGACCGTGCCTTTCGCGCCGTCGACTTCGGCGCCCAGCTCGTGCTCGCAGTAATGCAGGAAGCTCTCGAGCCATTCCTGCGTCTGGAAACCGACCACGTCGTAATAGAGCAGCGTGCGCACGAGTCGCTCGTGATAGGGCAGCGAGACGAACAGCCGTGTCGGTGGCCAGGGAATGTGCAGGAAGAAACCGATGCGGTTCTTGAGCCCGCGCGAGCGCAGCCGCTCGCCCAGCGGGATGAGATGGTAATCGTGGACCCAGACGGCATCGTCGGGCTCGATCAGCGGCGCAACCTGGTCGGCAAAGCGTTCGTTGACGCGTTCGTAGCCCTTGCCCGTCTCGCGTTCGTATTGCGCGAGGTCGAGGCGGTAATGGAACAGCGGCCACAGCGTCGAATTGGCATAGCCGTTGTAATATTCGTCGATATCGCGCTGCGACAGATCGATCGTCGCGGTGGTCACGCCGTCATTGGTCTGCGTGTCGATATGCCCGGTGCGCCCGCTTTCGCTTTCCTGCCCCGACCAGCCGAACCACAACCCCTTGCGATCGCTGAGCGCCGCATGCAGCGCGCCGGCAAGGCCGCCCTGCGCGCCCGCTGCGCCGCGCGCCTTGGGCACTGCAACGCGGTTGGAGATGACGACGAGTCGGGGTTGATCGGTCAGCGTACTTCGCTCCACGGTTTGCTCAGCAGGCCGGCACAGTTGATGATACCGACCAGTGAATAGGTTTGCGGGAAATTGCCCCACAATTCATCGGTCTCGTAGTCGAGATCCTCGCTCAGCATGCCCGATGCGGTGGTGTGGCTGAGCATGGCCTCGAACATCTCGCGCGCCTCCTCGCGGCGGTCGACCAGCGCAAGCGCCTCGATCAGCCAGAAGGTGCAGACGTTGAACGCGGTTTCGGGTGCACCGAAGTCGTCCTCTGCAGCGTAGCGCAGCATGTGATCGCCGCGCCGCAGATCGCGCTCGACCGCGGCGAAGGTCTTGAGGAAGCGTTCGTCGTCGGGCGTAAGATAGCGCAATTCGACCAGTTGCAACAGGCTGGCGTCGAGATAGTCGCTTTCGAAGCTGGCGCCGTAATGCTCGCCCTCCTCGCTCCACGCATTCTCGTCGATCTTGGCGCGGATCGCGTCGGCGCGCTGTTTCCAGTGGACCACGCGGTCGCCCTTGCCCAGCGTCGCGGCGACATTGGCCAGCCGGTCGCAGGCGGCCCAGCACATCACCGCCGAATAGGTGTGCACTTCCTGCCGGGTGCGAAACTCCCACAGCCCGGCATCGGGCTGGTCGTGCTTGGCCCAGGCCGCTTCGCCGACTTCTTCCAGATGTTCGAAATCGCGTTCGTCCGCCATTCGCAGCAGTCGCGTGTCGAAAAACGCCTGCGCGGTCGGCATGACGATCTGGCCGTAGCAATCGTGCTGCACCTGCTTGTAGGCCGCATTGCCCACGCGCACCGGGCCCATGCCGCGATAGCCGGCAAGATGCTCGGCCTCGAATTCGTGAAGCTCGTCGGCGCCCATCACCGAATAGAGCGGCTGGATCTGCCCACCGCGCGCCTGGTCGACGATGTTGCGCAGATAGGCGAGATATTTCTCGAGCACGTCGAGCGCGCCGAGCCGGTTGAGCGCCTGGACGGTATAATAGCTGTCGCGGATCCAGCAGTAGCGATAGTCCCAGTTGCGCTGGCTGTTGGCAGCTTCGGGGATCGAAGTGGTCAGCGCGGCGACGATGGCGCCGGTTTCCTCGTGCTGGCACAGCTTGAGCGCGATCGCGGCGCGGATCACCTCTTCCTGCCATTCGAGCGGGATATGCAGCCCGCGCACCCAGTGCTGCCAGTAGCGCGCGGTCATCGCCTCCATCCGCCGCACTTCGCTGCGGATATTGCCATCGAAGGGCTCGTCGGGGCCAAGGAAGAAATGCTGGTCGCTCTCGACCCGGTAGCTGCGCCCCTCGAGGACGTAACCCACCGGCGCATCGGTCGACAGGCGCAGCGCCTGCGGGCCGATCATGTAGCGGATGTGATTGGTGCCGTTGGTCGTTTCGGCAAGCGAAGCACCGTAGCCGTTCATCGGCGCGAGGACGATGCGCAGCCGCGGCGCGCCAGCCACGGGCCGCACGATGCGGGCGTAGGCAACCGGGCGGTACATCCGGCCCGAACGTTCGAAGCGCGGCGCGAAATCGTGGATCTCGACCGCGCTGCCGTCCTCGGCCTCGAGCCGGGTGACCAGGATCGCGGTGTTGCGTTCGTACCGCTGGCTGCTGCGCGCCTGCCCTTCCAGCTCGAACCGCCAGATGCCGCGATCGCGCGCATTGTCGTTGAGCAACGAACAGAAGACCGGATCGCCGTCGACGCGCGGGACACAGCCCCAGACAAAGGCCCCCTCGCTATCGACCAGCGTGCTGACCTGGCAGTTGCCGATCGGGGAGAGCTCAAGGTCCGACTGCATCATATCTCCAACCAATGGTGCACTGCAGCAACGCTGTCGAGTCCGTATCGTGCCTGCCGGCTCGGACGTTCGCCCACGGCGATCCCGAAACCGCCATGTTCGCCCGCGCCCGCAAACCCGTCTTCGTCGGTCACATCGTCGCCGATGAATACCGGCGAAGCGCCCGCGAAGGGCGCGACTTCCATGAAGGCCGAGACAGCCGCCGCCTTGGTCGCACCGGGGCGCACCAGTTCGGCCACGCCCTTGCCGCTGGTGACGCACAATTCGCGCGAGGCGGCGAATTCCTCTGCGAAGGCCAGGGTCGCCTCGCGCTTTTCGGGTGCGCCGCGAAAATGCAGCGCGCCGCCATGCGTCTTGGTTTCGTAGAACAGGCCATGCGCTTCGGCGAAGGCGCGCAATTCGTCCACCGAGGCTTCGGACAAGCCGCGTGGCTCGTCACCGAGACGCGTGCCATCGGCGAGGAAGCGCGAGGCGCCATGCGACCCGGCCCGGCAGATCGCCGGTTCGCCCAGGTGCCCGGTCAGATCGTCGAGCGCGCGCCCGCTGACCAGCGCCAGCCGGCCTTCAAGGCGGTCGCGCAGCGCGTGCAGCCGGTCCAGCAGCCCCTCGGGCACGTGGATGTCGCCCGGGCGCGGCGCGATCTCCACCAGCGTGCCATCGAAATCGAGGAACAGTGCAGCGGGGCCGCGGTCAAGCAGCTGCGCCAGCGGCGGCGGGGGCGGAAGCGTTGTCGAGCCGTCCATCGCGCGCTGCCCTAGCGTTTCGGCGCGCGTGGTCCAACGGGGGAATTCACGAAATCGTATCCTCGGCCCGGGGCACGAGGATCAGCGTGTTGTCCTCCACCCGCCACGAACCGAGCCGCGCGAGCACATTCATCCCGATGACGTTGAAATCGCCGAAGCTTTCCGCGATCGCCGCATCGGTCCCGCTGGCGCTGACATTGCCGAAGGTCAGGCTGTCGATCGTCGCGACATGCGCCTGCACGGTGCCATTGGCAGTGCCCAGCATGATCGGGATACCGCCGCGGCGCGGCTCGAGCCCGGCGCGCTCGGCCAGCGGCGCGGAAATCGCGGTCAGCGTGGCGCCGGTATCGATCATGAAATTGCCCGGCACGCCGTTGACCTCGGCGCGGACCCAGAAATGCCCGTCGGCGGATAGCGGGATCTGCGTTTCGCCGCCCTCCACCACCTGTTCGGGCAGGCCGATCTGCGGCACCGCGACATCGAAGCGCGGGTCGAACCGCGACAGTTGCAGCACCACCGTGAGCAGGATCGCGCCCAGCGCCACCGAGCTGGCCAGCCGCAGCACCCGGCCAAGCGCCGAGCGCTTGGCGATGATCGCGCCGATCCAGCCGAGCACCATGGCCGCGACGGCGGCGATAAGCAGTTCCGAACGCGGGATTGCGCGCAGCGTGTCAGCGGCGGCGCTGAAGACGGGTTCGAGTTCCATACGGCACATATAGGAACGCGCCGGTGTCGCGTCCATGAACTCGGCGTGTCAGGGCGCCTCGCGCTGGTCGGTCGCCCGGGCGAGGATCACCGAGAAGCGGTCCTGCTCATCGGTCCAGCGTTCGAGCGGGGTCCAGCCGCCGGCGAGCAACAGCAGGCTGGCGTTACGCGGGGTGAATTTATGGCTGTTCTCGGTGTGGATGGTCTCGCCTTCCTCCATCGCGAAGCGCTGGCCCGAGACCTCGAAAGCGACGGCCCGCGTGGCAACGAGATGCATCTCGATGCGCGCCAGATCGTCGTTCCAGCGCGCTTCGTGGGCAAAGGCATCGGCGGGCATGGTTCCGCCGAGTTCGCGGTTGATCCGGGTGACGAGGTTCAGGTTGAACGCCGCGGTGACGCCGGCGGCATCGTCATAGGCGGCTTCGAGGACAGCGCGGTCCTTGATCAGGTCCATGCCGATCAGCAGCAGCGGGCTGGCGCCTTCGTCCGCGCCCAACGTCGCGCGCATCGACCGCAGCAGGTCGACTGCCGTGCGCGGGACCATGTTGCCGATCGTCGACCCGGGGAAGAAGCCGAGCTTGCCCAGCGTATCCACTTCGCCGGGCAGGGTCACGCGGCGCATGAAGTCGGCCTCGACCGGGTGGACCGGCAGGCCGGGGAACTTGGCCCCCAGCGCGGCCGCGCTTTCGCGCAGGAAATCGCCCGAAATGTCGAGCGGGACGTAAGCGGCGGGATCGATCGCCTCGAGCAGCAACGGCGTCTTGACCGAGCTGCCCGAACCGAATTCGACCACCGCGCGTCCGGGCCCGATCAGCTCGGCAAACTCTGCCCCGCGCGCGCCGAGGATTTCGGTTTCGGAGCGGGTGGGATAATATTCCTCCACCTGCGTGATCTTCTCGAACAGGCGCGAGCCTTCCGCGTCGTAGAACCAGCGCGCGGGGATCGCCTTGGGATCATGGTGGAGCCCGGCCAGCACATCCTCGCGAAACGCCCGGTCGACGCCGTCCTCGTCGCGGTCGACGAGCGCGATCCCCTTGTCGGTAGCCATCAGATGTCCTTTGCCAGCCGCAGTCCGGTGAACTGCCAGCGCTGATGCGGGTAGAAGAAATTGCGGTAGCTGGCACGCGAATGGCCGCGCGCCGTGGCGCAGCTGGCGCCCTTGAGCACGAATTGCCCGCTCATGAACTTACCGTTGTATTCGCCCACGGCGCCTGCAGCCGGCTTGAAGCGCGGATAGGGCAGATAGGCCGAGCGGGTGAACTGCCAGCAATCGCCGAACAGGCCTTCGCTGCCGCGGGGCAGCGGCGGCGCGGCTTCGTCGCGCTGGTTCCCGCCGCACGGATCGTGCGCCTGCGCCTGCCCTTCCTGCCCGCGCGCGATCGCTTCCCATTCGAATTCGGTGGGCAGCCGCTGCCCCGCCCAGCTGGCGAAGGCATCGGCCTCGAAATAGGAGATATGCGTGACCGGTGCATCAGGGTCGCGCGGCTGCCAGCCGGAATGGGTGAAATGCTCGCCTTCGCGCCAGTAGAGCGGCGCCCCGACGGCGTGTTCGCGCACCCACGCCCAGCCGTCGGACAGCCACAGGCTGGCGGTGTCGTAGCCGCCATCGGCGATGAAGGCATCCCATTCGCCGTTGGTCACCAGCCGCGACGACAGCGCGAAGGGTTCGAGCAGAACGCGGTGCGCGGGACCTTCGTTGTCGAAGGAAAACCCGTCCGCCTGGTGGCCGATGCGCGCGATCCCGCCGGGATGTTCGTGCCACTCCTGCGGCTGCGCTTGGGCAGCGGCTGCGGGTGCGTCCCACATCGCTGCGCCCAGCGGGTTCTGGAACAGGCCGTGCTTGATATCGGTGAGCAGCAGTTCCTGGTGCTGCTGTTCGTGGCTGAGGCCCAGCTCGATCAGCGGCCCCAGGTCCTCGCGCGCGAACAGCGGCTCCATCGCGGCATCGACATGCGCGCGCCAGGCAAGGATTTCCTCCAGCGTCGGCCGCGACAGCATGCCGCGCGAAAAACGGTGGATGCGTTCGCCTTCGGCTTCGTAATAGGAATTGAACACGAACGGCCAGCGTTCGTCGAACAGCGTGTACCCTTCCAGCCGGTCGCGCAGGAGGAAGGTTTCCCAGAACCATGTGGTATGCGCCAGGTGCCACTTGGCAGGGCTGGCGTCTTCCATCGACTGGATCGTCGCATCGGCATCGGACAGCGGCGCGGCGAGCGCTTCGCTGAGCGAGCGGACGGTATCGTAGCGTGCGTCGAGGCTTTCCCCGGTGGATGGGCGCGAACTGGGCTGCAACTGGGACATCGCCGGTCCCCCCTAGGTAGCAGTCACCGGACGCTGGCGACCATGATCCATCATGGCCGAAATCCATTTCGGTTTAAAGGCCGTGGGTATAAAACCGTGTCCGTACAATCGCCTGTCGCGCATTCCCGAACAATGCCGCGCGGCCGGGGCGGTTCCCCGCCGGCGGCGCGAAGCGGCGGTTTCAGGCGGCGTCGGCCTGCCGGATCCCGTGTTCCTCGTTGAGCATTTCCGCGATCAGGAAGGCCAGTTCGAGCGACTGCGCGGCGTTCAGGCGCGGATCGCAATGCGTGTGATACCGGTCCTTCAGCGCCTCGTCCGTGATAGCCACCGCGCCGCCGACGCATTCGGTCACGTCCTGCCCGGTCATCTCGATATGGATACCGCCCGGATGCGTGCCTTCGGCGCGGTGCACGGCGAAGAAACCCTTCACTTCGGACAGGATCCGGTCGAAGGGCCGCGTCTTGTAGCCGCTGTCCGACTTGACGACATTGCCGTGCATCGGGTCGCAGCTCCACACGACGGGATGGCCTTCCGCCTTCACCGCGCGCACCAGCCGCGGCAGGCCGTCCTCGACCTTGTCATGGCCGAACCGGCTGATCAGCGTGATACGGCCGGGTTCGCGTGCCGGATTGAGCGTGTCGAGCAGCTTGAGCAGCGCATCGGTTTCCAGGCTCGGCCCGCACTTCATCCCCAGCGGATTGCCGATGCCGCGCGCGAATTCGATATGCGCGCTGTTTTCGAAGCGCGTGCGGTCGCCGATCCACACCATATGCGCCGAGCAATCGTACCAGTCGCCGGTCAGGCTGTCGCGGCGGGTCAGCGCCTGCTCGTAGGGCAGGAGCAACGCTTCGTGGCTCGTGTAGAAGCTGGTGCGCTGCAATTGCGGGAGCACTTGCGGATCGACCCCGCAAGCCTCCATGAAATCGAGCGCCTCGCCGATCCGGTCGGCAATGTCGGAAAACTTGTCCGCCCACGGGCTGCGGCCCATGAATTCGAGCGTCCACTGGTGCACCTGCCGCAGATTGGCATAGCCGCCGGTGGCGAAGGCGCGCAGCAGGTTGAGCGTGGCAGCCGCCTGCGAATAGGCGCGGACCATCCGCTGCGGGTCGTTGGTGCGCGTCGCGGCGTCGAATTCGATGCCGTTGATGTTGTCGCCGAAATAGCTCGGCAGCGTGACATCGCCCTGCGTTTCGGTGTTCGAGCTGCGCGGCTTGGCAAACTGCCCCGCCATGCGCCCAACCTTCACCACCGGCTTCTTGCTGGCAAAGGTCATCACCACCGCCATCTGCAGCAGCACCCGGAAGGTGTCGCGGATGTTGTTGGGGTGAAATTCGGCGAAGCTTTCGGCGCAATCGCCGCCCTGCAGCAGGAAGGCGCGGCCCTCGGCGACTTCGGCGAGATCGGCCTTGAGCGCGCGCGCTTCGCCCGCAAACACGAGCGGCGGATGCGTTTCGAGGGTGGTGGTCGCAGCCTCGAGCGCGGCCTTGTCGAGATAGTCGGGCAAATGCCTTGCCTCGTATCCCTGCCAGCTATCGGGTGCCCAATTGGTCGCCATGGTATCTTCCGGTTGCGGCGCCGGGAATAGCGCCTGATTGCCCGTCTGTAGCAGACGAGCGCCCATCATGTCGCAAGCAGCATTTGCTTGGCCAGCGTAAAAGGGCGATTGCAGTAAGCGGAATCAGCGCCCTTCGCCGGCACTGACTGGTCCGCTCGCGGTGGCCAGTTCCTGTCCCTCGGGCAGCACTGCGAGGCGCCAGCCCGCGCGCGAACCGAAGTATTTCTGCGCCAGCGCCTGCAACACCCCCGGATCGGTTTGCGTGTAATCGGCCAGCAGGAAGCGCAGGTCGGCAATGCTGCGCGGGTCCACGGTCGCGCCTTCGAGCTGGTAGAGCCAGAACAGGTTCCCGGTCGACGCGCGGCTGACATACTGCCGCAGCGGTTCGACCACGCGGTTGTATTCATCCTCGCCCACCGGCGTGCTGGCCAATTCCTGCGCGATGCGTTCGGCCTCGGCGAAGAACACCGGCACGTCCTCGGGTCGCAGCTGCGCGAGCGCGGCGATGCGCCCGCCGCTGTCGACATCGCTGGGCCAGTCGGACCGCACGACGGGCGAATAGCTGGCGCCGGCATGTTCGCGCATCGCTTCCATCAGCCGGTTGTTGAACAGCGACACCAGCACTTCGAGACGGCGCGATTCGCGCAGCCCGTCGACCCCGGCCCCGCTGGGCCAGGCGATGACCGCGGCGGCCTGATTGGCATCGCCGCGATGGCGGCGGATGACCGTCTCGCCCGCGTCGGGGAAGTCGATCGCGCGTTCGAGAACCTCTGCGGGCGCGGTCTCGCGCTGGTCGAGCGCGCCGAACGTCTTGCGCAGCGCCTCGATCGTGGCGGCCTTGTCGAATTCGCCGAACACCAGCACTTCGACCGGCCCCTGCTCGAGCAGCGGTTCCCACACTTCGCGGAAGCCCGCAGGTGTCGCGGCATCGAACATCGCGGGCGTGGGGGTCTGGAAACGCGGGTCCTGATCGCGCAGCAGATATTCGAGGTCGCGCTGCAGCACGCCATTCGGATTGGCGCCATAGCTTTCGTAAGCGAGCTTGCCCGCCGCTTTCGCGCGGATCACCGGGTTGGGATCCCAGCCGGGCATCGCCAGCTTCGCAGCAAAAAGATAAAGCTGTTCTTCCAGGTCCTGTTCGCGGGTCTGCGCGTAGAAACTGAAGGCGCCGTCGCCGGTCTGGAAGTCGAAGCCGAACTTGCGCCCCGTGGCGAGCACGTCGAGCTCTTCCTGCCCCAGCTCGCCGATGCCCGAGCCGATCAGCGCGGCATAGCCGAGGTTGGCATAGACCGCCTCGTCGGGCGCGAAGGCGCGATAGCCCGTGCCGAACCGCACCTTCACTGCAACGCGGCCGGGTTCGGCATCGTTCGCCCACAGGATCGCCTTGACGCCATTGGCGAATTCGACCTGCTCGATGTCGAGCACGCCGATCGGCGCCTGCGCCACCACTTCGCCCGGTTCGCCCACAGCGGGCAGGTCGTCGAACGCGATTGCCTGCGCGGTGATGCGGGCCTCGGCATCGGCGGCAATGGTTTCGCCCAGCGCGGCGCGGATCGCCGCTTCGCTCGCCTCGCCGGCTTCGGGCGTGACGTAGGCGGCGCGGATCACATCGCCCGCAAACAGCGCGCGGGTATGCTCGAGCACGCGTTCGGGGGTGATCGTCTCGCGCATCGAGTTGAACACCATCAGCACGGTTTCTGGCGCGGCGACCGCCTCGCGGATATCGACCGCGTTGACGATGTCGTCGGCCAGCCGCGGTCCCGGCAGCACCCGGCGCTGTTCGACCTGGCTGGTGAAGACGATCTCGAACTCGGCCAGCTCGCGGTCGATCTCTTCCTGCGACGGCGGGGTCGCCAGCGCATCGGCAATCACCCCGCGAATATCATCGAGCGCGGATTTCCAGTCGCCGGTGAGCGGCGCGAAATTGACGAAGGTCATGTCGGCGGAGCGGCTGACATCGTCCTGCGACACCTGGGCATAGAGATAGCTGCCACCGGCCCGGGCGCGCGATTCGAGCCGCCGGTTGATCAGCGCCTGCGCCAGCGCGTCGCGCAGCAGGCCTTCATTGTAGGCAACGGTGTCCTGCACCGGGCGCCAGGGCCGCATCACTGCATAAGTGAAGCTGCGCGGCAGGTCGGGTTCGACCACCACGCCGATTTCGCCCACCGGATTGGTCGGGTCGGCGCCCGCGGGAGCGACCGGATCGCCGAAATCGGGCGCGGGCACCGGTGCACCCTCGCCTTCCCAGTCGCCGAACCACGCTTCGATCTCGGCAGCCAGCTGCTGCGGGTCGATATCGCCTGCGGCCACCACCACGGTGTTTTCGGGGCGGTACCAGCGGCGATAGAAGGCCGACACGCTTGCGCCGGTGGCCGCGCCCAGCGTGGCCTCGGTGCCGATGGGGCTGCGGGTGGCCAGCCGCTGGCCGGCGAACAACACTTCGCGGCTGGCGTTGCCCGCGCGTTCGGCGGGCCCGCCGCGCTCGCGCTTCTCGGCCAGCACGATCGGGACTTCGGCCTGGACATTGGCATCGCTCAGCACCGGGCTGCGGACCATGCCCGACAACAGCTTCATGCTTTCGGCCAGCTTCCCCGCGTCGACATTGGGCAGGTCGAGCTTGAAGACGGTGTGCGTCGGGCTGGTTTCGGCATTGGTATCGCTGCCGAAAGTGGCGCCCAGCCGCTGCCAGGTCGGAATCGCCTCTGCGGGGCCGAGATATTTGCTTTCGCGGAACAGCAGGTGTTCGAGCAGATGCGCATAGCCGAGCTCGCTTGCGTCTTCGTGCAGCGAACCCGCATCGATCCGCACGCGGACCGAGACCTGGTCGGGCGGAACGGCATTGCTGCGCACTGCATAGCGCAACCCGTTGGGCAGTTCGCCGAAAATCCATTCCTTGTCCCGGGGGACGTCGCTGCCTTCGTAGATCCACGGCGTCCCGCCGGCCGGGGTCAGATGCTGCGGGGTCGGCGGGGCCGGCTCCTGCGCCGACAAGGGCTGCGGAGCGAGCAACACGGCGGGAAGGATGAGCGCGAGACGCCGCAAGGCGCGCGTAAAATCGGTCATGGTTCAGCATATAGGCAGGCGATGCGTGAAGGCTAGGTGAATGTCGCGGACAAGCGTTCCTTCCTTGCCCCGGACCGCCCGCCTCCCTACATCGCTGACATGTTCATCGAGACCGAAACCACGCCCAACCCCGCGAGCCTCAAGTTCCTGCCCGGCCAGCCGGTCATGCAGCAGGGCACGCGCGAATTCGCCACTCCCGAAGCCGCCGAGGCCAGCCCGCTGGCGCAGGCGATCTTCGATACGGGCGAAGTCGTGAACGTGTTCTTCGGCGGCGATTTCGTCACCGTGACCGCCGCGCCCGGCGTCAGCTGGAGCGATCTCAAGCCACAGGTGCTCGCGATCCTGCTCGACCATTTCGTGGCGCAGGCACCGCTGTTCGTGCCCGGCACCGCCGGCGGCATTGCGGTTCCGCCCGAAGACGAAGGCATGCTGGTCGACGAGCGCGAGGAAGACGGCGACATCATCGCGCAGATCAACGAACTGCTCGAAACGCGTGTCCGGCCCGCAGTGGCGGGCGATGGCGGCGATATCCAGTACCGCGGCTACCGCGACGGTGTGGTCCACTTGCAGATGCAGGGTGCCTGTTCGGGCTGCCCCTCCTCGACCGCCACGCTCAAGCACGGCATCGAAGGTTTGCTGAAACATTACGTCCCCGAGGTCGTTGAAGTCCGCGCCGCCTGAATTCCACGAAGCGAAGGACAAACCTCTTGGCCGACACCCTTTCCGCCGACGCGCTCGACCTCATCTTCCGCGAAGCCCGCAGCTACAACGACTGGCTCGACCAGCCGGTGAGCGATGACGAGATCCACGCGATCTACGAACTGCTCAAGATGGCGCCGACCTCGGCCAATATGCAGCCCGCGCGCATCGTCTGGGCCAAGTCGCCCGAGGCCAAGGCCAAGCTGGCCGACTGCGCTTCCGACGGCAATAAGGACAAGATCACCTCGGCCCCGGTGGTCGCGATCATCGGCTACGATATCGATTTCCACGAGGAACTGCCCTGGCTGTTCCCGCATACCGACGCCAAGAGCTGGTTCGACGGCGATGAAGACGGCCGCAAGGAAGGCGCGTTCCGCAATTCCTCGCTGCAGGGCGCCTATCTGATGATCGCCGCACGGGCGCTCGGGCTCGACTGCGGACCGATGTCGGGCTTCGACAGCGAGGCGGTCGACAAGGCGTTCTTCGCCGACCAGCCGCGCCATCGCAGCAATTTCATCTGCGCGATCGGGCACGGCGATCCGAAAAGCATTTTCGATCGCAGCCCGCGGCCCGATTTCGACAAGTTCAACCGTATCGACTGACTTGCGGACCGGTTTGCGCTGGGGCAGTGGGCGCTGATGCGCATTCTGGCGATAGAAACCGCGACCGAAGCCTGTTCGACCGCGCTGTTCGATAACGGCACGCCGCTCGATGCCCGGCACGAGGTGCTGGGGCGCGGCCATGCCGAACGGCTCGTCCCGATGATCGCCGAACTGCCGGGCAAGGGCTGCGCCGGGGAAATCCGCGTGTCGCTGGGCCCGGGCAGTTTTACCGGGGTCCGGATCGGTCTCGCAGTCGCGCGGGCGCTGGGCATCGCCTGGCACGCGCAAGTGCGGGGCTATCCCACGCTGGCACTGGTCGCGGCCATCGCGCGGGGCGAAGCGGGCGGTCCGGTTACCGTATGCATGACCGGCGGGCACGGCGAATGGTTCGTCCAGGATTTCGATGCCGGCGCCATCCCCGCAGGCGCGGTCGCCTCGCTCGCACCCGAGGCTGCGGCGGCGCGGGCGGTGCATCCGCTGATCGCCGGGTCGAAGGCAGCAGCGCTGGGCGAACTGGCGCAGATCGAGCCCAGCGTGGTCGAGCTGCCCGACGCCCGCCATGCGCTCGCGCTGCCGGATGCGTTGCTGACCGACAATCTGGCGCCGCTCTACGGCCGCCCGCCCGATGCGAAGCTGCCGGGGTAATGGAGCAGCTCGACCAGTTGATGGCCGTGATGGAAGCGGCGTTCGACCCGCACTGGCGCGAAGCCTGGACCCGCCAGCAGGTCGCCAACTCGCTGGCCATGCCGCACACTTACGCCATTCTCGCCGACGCCAGCGTGAAGCTCGCGAACGGCAGCGATCCGGCCGCGGGTTTCATCCTCGCTCGGCGAGCGCCGGGCGAAGAAGAACTGCTGCTGATCGGCGTCCGCCCGGAAATGCGCGGGAGAGGGCTCGGCCGGTTCCTGATCGAGACCTTCGCCAGGCGCGCGCGTGACGGCGGCGCAGACCGGGTCTTCCTCGAAATGCGCGCGAACAACCCGGCGGAAAGCCTGTATCGGGCCTGCGGTTTCGAGCCGATCGGCCGCCGACCGGCCTATTACCGGACGCTTGATGGCGCGAAACTGGACGCCATTACCTTCGCGCGAAAGTTGTAAAAACGCGCCAAAAGTCAGAATTGCCAACAATTGTTGCAATTTCTTGTCCATTTTATACAATGGTAGCCACACGGGGTCGCAACCTAGTGATTTCCACAATATAGAAGGTACCCTGATGGAAGAATTCCATACCGACATGGCTGAAACCCTCATCACGCTGACGTCGGACATCGTGGCCGCTCACGTGAGCAACAACAGTGTTTCCGTCGAGGACGTGCCCACGCTTATTTCGAATGTCTATTCGGCGCTGTCGGGTCTCGATACGGGCGATAGCGCGGCCGAGGAAATGCCCGAACCCGCGGTTTCTATCCGTTCGTCGGTAAAGAAAGACCATCTCGCCTGTCTCGAGTGCGGCAAGAAGATGAAAATGCTCAAACGGCACCTGTCGACCGAGCACAGTCTTTCGCCCGAAGAGTATCGTGCACGGTGGAACCTTTCCGCCGACTATCCGATGGTCGCTCCCGACTATGCCGCCACGCGCCGCGATCTTGCGGTCAAGATCGGACTGGGCCGCAAGCCAGGCCAGAAGCGCGGCCGCAAGAAGAAGGAAGCCTGAGGCTTCCGGTTCGCCTTGAGCAAGACGCCCCGGCCCGATAAGGGTACGGGGCGTTTTATTTGGAAATGACTGTGCATCAGAAGATCGATCTCGAACAATTGTGCGCCGACAAGGGCCTGCGGATCACCGAACAGCGCCGCGTGATCGCGCGCGTGCTGTCCGAGAGCGACGACCACCCGGATGTCGAACTGCTGCACGAACGCGCCAACAAGATCGATTCGGGCATCTCGATCGCCACGGTCTACCGGACCGTGCGGCTGTTCGAAGAAGCGGGCATTCTCGACCGCCACGATTTCGGCGATGGCCGCGCACGGTACGAAGCCGCGCCCGAAGCGCATCACGACCACCTGATCGATGTCGAAACCGGCAAGGTCGTCGAATTCGTCGATCCCGAGATCGAAGCGCTGCAGAAGCAGATCGCGGCCAAGCTGGGCTACCGCCTCGTCGACCACCGGCTGGAACTCTATGGCGTCCGTCTCGACCGCGAAGGATAGCGATCGCGCCGACGCCGAGCGTCGCCTCGCCGCCCTATCCGCTCGCAGGCTTGCCGCGATGCGCGGCGAGACCACTCCATTGACCCCGCGCGAATGGGTGCGCTTCGTCCTGCGGACGCTGGGCATCCTGCTGGGGCTGCTGGTTAGCGTGCCGCTGCACTACCTCTACCGCGTGTTCGCCTATGGGTCGCCCTTCCCCATGCTGTTCCTGCGCTACACCGCTTGGATCATCGGCGCGCGCGTGAAAATCCACGGGACACCGCTACGGCGCGATGTGTTCTTCATCGCCAACCATGTCTCGTGGGTCGACATACTCGCGCTGGCCGGCGCCACCGGTACCGCCTTCGTGGCCAAGTTCGAACTGTCGCAGGTCCCCGTTATCGGCTGGCTGTGCCGGCTCAACCGCACGGTGTTCGTCAAGCGCGAGAACCGGATGGGCGTGGCCCAGCAGATCAATGCGCTGAAGGAGGCGCTGGCCGACAATTGGTCGGTCACCGTCTTCCCGGAAGGCACCACCACCGACGGCCGGTCGCTGCTGCCCTTCAAGAGCTCGATGCTGTCGGTGCTCGAACCGCCGCCCGCCGGCGTGCTCGTCCAGCCCGTGGTGCTCGATTACGGCGACGTGGCCGAATTCATTGGCTGGATCGGCGAGGAAGGCGGGGTCAACAACGCCATGCGCGTAATGGGCCGCAAGGGCAGCTTCCCGCTTCGCATCACCTATCTCGAACCGTTCAGCCCCGAAGACTATCGCGGGCGCAAGGCAATCGCGGCGCAGGCACGCATGGAAATCGAGCAGGAACTGGGCGCGACGCTGGACGAACCCTTGCGCGATTTCCGCCATACGGTCGCAGCGATCCGCTACACCGCGCCGGCGCTGGACTAGACCTGACGCCGGGCGCCTGCGCTAGAGCCCGGCCTTGACCAGCCAGTCGTGGAACAGCCGCACCGGGCGCTCTTCCAGCGCAGTCGGCTTGCACACGAACCAATAGCTGTACGGGCTTTCGACATCCGCGCCGAACAGCGTCGCCAAGCGGTTGTCCGCAGCGCGGCGCATGTGGTCGTCGTGCATGATCGCGATGCCCAGCCCCTGCGCCGCCGCCTCGAGCATGATCTGGCCCGAATCGAAATGATCGATCGCCGCCGGCTCGAAATCGTTTAGGCCGATCTCGGCGCGCCACGCGGTAAAGCTTTCGGGCAGCTCGTTGTGGATCAGGAACGTCTGGCGACCGAGCACTTCGGCATCGGGCTCTTCCCCGATCTTGGCGGCCAGGTCCTGGCTGCAAATCGCGTGGACCTTGTTGTAGTCGAGCCGGACCGCGTGCAGTCCGCGCGAGGGCCCCCGCGACAGGATGATCGCCGCGTCGAGCACATCGCCCACCCGGTCCTCCAGATGCGCGCCGGTATCGATGTCGATATGCAGCAGCGGATGCCGTTCGCGCAGTTCGGCCAGCCGCGGAAACAGGCGTTGCGTGCCGAACAGCGGCAGGACGCCCAGATGCAGGCGCAGGACCGACAGGTTTTCCGACTGGCTTTCGACTGCGCGCGCCAGCGCTTCGAGCTGCGGGTTCACCGCTTCGAAGAAGGCATGCCCGTCATCGGTCAGCTGCATCGACTGCCGCGCCCTCGTGAACAGCTTCTTGCCGACGAAGTCCTCGAGATTGCCGATCCGGCGCGACAACGCCGAAGGGCTCAGTCCCAGTTCGTCTGCCGCGGCACGCGCGGAGCCCAGTCGGACGGTGCGCACGAAAGCCTCGAGGGCGCGAAGAGGGGGAAGTCGCCGGGTAGCCATGACCGTTGCATGCTATGAGCGTCAAACGCACCTGTCGAGCATGAATGTGCAGAAATCTGCAACTCACCTCACCCCGGCGTGGCAGCCAGGTCGGGCGCATGTAGCCGTAGCCGCGTGACATGCGTTTCATCGCCGTCGATTACCTCGATCCGCCAGCCGCTGGGGTGTTCGAGCACGCGGCCCACTTCGGGCACCTGCTCGGCCAGGACGAAGGCCACGCCGCCCAGCGTATCGACCGATTCTTCCACTTCGACGATCGCGGGCGAGACCTGCCGTGCGACATCCTCGAGCTCGGCACGCGCGTCGCAATCCCACATGCCGCCGCCGATATCGACGATCCACTGCTCGGGCGCATCGTCATGCTCGTCCTCGATTTCGCCGACGATTTCCTCGACCAGATCCTCGATCGTGATGAGGCCGTCGGTGCCCGAGAATTCATCGACCACGATAGCCAGATGCATGCGCTGCGCACGCATGTCGGCCAGCACGTCGAGCGCGTTGCGGGTCTGCGGGACGTAGAGCGGCTGCCGCAGCAGCACCGTCCAGTCGCCCGGCGGGGTCTCGCCGCGCGCGAGGATGGTGAAGACATCCTTGATGTGGATCATGCCGATCACATCGTCGAGCTGCTCGCGATAGACCGGCATGCGCGAATGGCCGTGTTCGGCGAAGGTTTCGACCAGCTGGTCCCAGCTCGCCGTGGCCTCGATCGCGATGATCTGGCCGCGCGGCACCGCGACATCGTCGGCGTCGTGCTCGGAAAAATGCAGCAGGTTGCGCAGCATCTGGCGTTCAACCAGCGACAGGTCGCCCGTGCCGCTGTGTTCGGGCGTATCCTCGCCGTTCTCGTCCTCGTGCTCGTCGATCGCGTCTTCGAGCTGCGCACGCAGCGAGCGTTCGCCGTGATCGGGGTCGAAGAATTTCCGGATAGCGAGGATCAGCCCGCTGCTACTCTCCGCGTCTCCCGCGGGTGATGAAGAATCGGGCATGGCCCTACCAGTGTACTCCAGTCAATTGCGGTCCCCATATGGGTCGCCGATACCCAGTTTTGCAAGCGCTGCGATTTCCAGCGCCTCCATTGCCTCGGCCTGCGCGTCCGAATCGACGTGATCGTGCCCGGCAAGGTGTAACAAACCGTGTATTAGCAGGTGCGTCGCATGCGTTTCCAGCGGCACCCCCTTCTCCGCTGCCTCGCGCGCGCAGGTGCCGGCGGCCAGCGCAATATCACCGAGCATTTCGGGCGGCCCCTCGGGTGCAAGGTCGAGCAGGTCCTCGCGCTCGAGCATAGGGAACGACAACACATTGGTCGGCTTGTCCTTGCCGCGCCATTCGCGGTTGAGCGCGTGCACTTCCTCATCCGAAGTGAACAGCACCGAAGCGGTCAGCCGCGGATTGTCCAGCGCGGACTCGACAGTGCCCAGCGCCGCATGCGCACGCACGGTCAGCGCATCCCACTCCACGTCCGCGGGCCAGCCGTCGATGTCGATGTCGAAATCCACCGTTCTAATCCTTCGTCATCCCCGCGCAGGCGGGGATCCCGCTCCTGCTACATGTTCAGCGTGTCGAACAGATCGTGCCACTCGGGATTCTGCTCCTCGATCGCCCTGATCTTCCACGCGCGGTTCCATTTCTTCACCGCCTTCTCGCGCGCGATAGCATCGGCAATGTCATCGTAGCGCTCGAGATAGACGAGCCGTGTGAGCCCATACCGGTGGGTAAACGACCCGCCCTTCCCTTCGCGGTGCTGCACTGCCCTCGCGGCATATCGGCAGTCACGCCCACATAGATGGTACCGCGGTAGCGGTCTGCCATGATGTAAACGTAGCCCCCTTTCTCGAAAGTCACGCCCGAAGGTAGCGGGACCCCCGCCTGCGCGGGGATGACGACATAATGGTTTTTGTCATTATGCGTTCGGCCCCTCGTAGGCCTCGACGATGCGCCCGACGATCGGGTGGCGGACCACGTCGGCGGCGGTGAAGCGGATGGTGCCGAAACCATCGACGCCCTCCAGCTTGCCGACCGCATCGGCCAGCCCGCTCATCCCGTCGCCGCCGGGAATGTCGACCTGCCGCGGATCGCCGCAGATCACCATCCGGCTGTTCTGCCCGAAGCGGGTGAGGAACATCTTCATCTGCTCGCGCGTGGTGTTCTGCGCTTCGTCGAGGATGACGAAGGCATCCGCCAGCGTGCGGCCGCGCATGAAGGCGATCGGCGCGATCTCGATTTCGCCCGAGGCCAGCCGCCGCTCGACCTGTTCGGGCGGCATGCAATCGTAGAGCGCGTCGTACAGCGGGCGCAGGTAGGGATCGACCTTTTCCTTCATGTCACCGGGCAGGAAGCCCAGCTTTTCGCCGGCTTCCACCGCCGGACGCGAAAGGATCAGGCGCTGCACGCTGCCGGTGATCAGCTGCGCCACCGCCTGCGCCACCGCGAGGTAGGTCTTGCCCGTTCCCGCCGGACCCAGCGCGAAGATGATGTCGTCGCGCACCAGGCTGCGCATGTAGGTTGCCTGCATCGCGCTGCGCGGAACGATGGTCTTGCGCCGCGTCCGGATCATGATCGGCGGACCGCCCTTGCCATTGCCCGCATCGGCATCGACGATCCCGTCGAGAGTGGGTTCGTCCGACATGTTGATCAGCGCTTCGATTGCCCCGGCGTCGAGATCCTGCCCCACCGCCAGCCTGTCATACATCGCGGTGAGCACATCGCGCGCGCGCGCGACGCTGTCTTCGGGTCCTTCGATATGCAGCTGGTTGCCGCGCGCCGACATGAACACGCCGAGGCGGTTCTCGACCTGCACCAGATTCGCATCGAACTGGCCGAACAGGGCGGCCAGCAAGCTCTGGTTCTCGAAGCTGATATCGATTTGCGCGCGGCGCACTTCGCGCTGCGGCGGAGGCGGCGGGGAGAAGGCCTGGGCGTCCTTCTGTATGGGTTTGCGGGCCATAGGCTCCTTTCAAATGCGAGTCGGAGTTTAGGCTTCAACGCATGACGCGCAAGCTGGTCCCCGGCGCGGGACGGTGGATAGTCATCCCGCTGTAATCAGGCGGCGACGGTTTCGCGCAGCATCCCGGCAAGCGAGTTGGGGCCCGCCTCGACCAGTTCGACCTGCACGAGGTCGCCGATCTGCACGTCGCCTTCGAACCACGCGCTCTGCAGCCACGGCGTCTTGCCGAGCCACTGGCCGGGCAGCTTGCCCTTGCGTTCGACCAGCACCTCGCAGGTGCGGCCGACGGTGTTCTGGTTGAACGCCAGCTGGTCGCGGTTGAGCGCGGCCTGGAGCCGCTGCAGACGCTCGTCCATGACCTCTTTCGCGACCTGCCCGTCCATCGTCGCGGCCGGGGTGCCGGGGCGCGGGCTATATTTGAAGCTGAAGGCCTGCGCATAGGCAACCTCGCCGACCAGCTGCAGCGTTTCCTCGAACTCGGCATCGGTCTCGCCGGGGAAGCCGACGATGAAGTCGCCCGACAGTGCGAGATCGGGCCGCGCGGCGCGGAAGCGGTCGAGCAGCTTGAGATAGCTCTCTACGCTGTGGCTGCGGTTCATGGCTTTCAGCACGCGGTCGCTGCCCGCCTGCACCGGCAGATGGAGGAACGGCATAAGCTTGGGCGTGTCGCCATGCGCGGCGATCAGCTCGTCGTCCATGTCGGCCGGGTGGCTGGTGGTGTAGCGGATGCGCGCGAGGCCATCGATCGCCGCGATGTCGCGGATCAGCCCCGCGAGACCGACTGCGTGGCCCCTGTCGTTCTCGCCGCTCCACGCCGACACGTTCTGGCCGAGCAGCGTGATTTCCTTCGCGCCCGCTTCGACCAGCTTGCGCGCTTCGGTCACCAGATCGCTGTAAGGACGCGAGATTTCCGCGCCGCGCGTATAGGGCACCACGCAATAGGTGCAGAACTTGTCGCAGCCTTCCTGCACGGTGAGGAAGGCGGTCGGGCCGATCCGCCGGCGTTCGGGCAGCGCGGCGAACTTGGCGATCGCGGGCATGTCGGTATCGGTCGCGCGTTCGCCCTGCACCGCGCGGTCCAGCATTTCGGGCAGGCGGTGGTAGGCCTGCGGGCCGACGACCATGCTCACCGCCGGCGAGCGTTTCATGATCTCCTCGCCCTCGGCCTGCGCGACGCAGCCCGCGACCGCGATCATCGGCGGCTTGGTCTGCGTCTTGCCCTTGGTCAGGCGGCCGATGTCCGAATAGATCTTCTCCGCCGCCTTCTCGCGGATGTGGCAGGTGTTGAGCACCACCAGATCGGCGTCCTCGCCCTCGGCCGCAGGCGCAATGCCCTGCGCATCGAGCATCTCGGCCATGCGTTCGCCGTCATAGACGTTCATCTGGCAGCCGAAGCTCTTGACCCGGTAGGTCTTGGGAGGGGTGGTGGTCGGTTTCATTGTTGAAATCGCAAGTTCTTCTGAATGGCCACTCTCGCTGGAGATGGAAGAGAGCAGGTCAACAAGTATATTTCGTGTTTTTTACAGTTATCCCCCTTGTGACTCATCCCGAGTCGCTGGCACAAAGGGCCTCAGCTTCGCATCAAACGTGGGGCTAGAAGAGGGAAGTCGGCGCGGGCTGTCACCAAGTTCGGCCCCCTTCCAAAAGGGGTTGAGGCACCACTTCCCTCTTCGCTTCTACGCCTAACGGGTAATTCCCGGTGATTCCAATGCGAATTACGCAATCCGCATAATCACCCAACAGTCGCCTTGACGATCTTGCCCGGGTTGGCGGGCGGTTCGCCCTTGGGCAGCGCGTCGACGTGTTCCATGCCGCTCTCGACCTGGCCCCAGACGGTGTACTGGCCATCGAGGAATTCGGCATCGTCGAAGCAGATGAAGAACTGCGAATTGGCGCTGTCAGGCACCTGGGTGCGGGCCATCGAGCAAGTGCCGCGGGTGTGCGGTTCGCTGTTGAATTCAGCCTTGAGGTCGGGCTTGTCGCTGCCGCTCATGCCGGTGCCGGTCGGATCGCCGCCCTGCGCCATGAAGCCGGGGATCACGCGGTGGAAGACCACCCCGTCGTAGAAGCCTTCTCCGGCCAGCGTGGTAATGCGTTCGACATGGCCGGGCGCGAGATCGGGGCGCAGCTTGATCACTACATCCTTGTTTTCGCCGTCGCCGGTGTCGAGGGTCAAAGTCAGCTTGTCGGCCATGGATCGTGTCTCCTGTGAGTGTTTGGCGGCCTACATAGGGATTGTGGGCCGAGAGTCACCAGTCGAATGGCACCGGCCGCTTGCATTCCCCCCGGGTCTGCCTAGACCGCTGCCATGAGCGAAAGCGACCGCCCCCTCGACGATGACGGTTTCCTGCTGGCGCGCGAGTCGGCCGACGAAGCGCGCCCCGACGACCGCATCGACGACGAGCGGATGGACGAGGAAAACACGCTCAAGAAGGAGTATGTCGAAGCCGTCGAGCAGGCGCTGGAGGACGGTGACACCAAGGCGGTGTACGAGCTGGTCGAACCGCTCCACCCCGCCGACATCGCCGACCTGCTCGAGCTGTTCGAGCGCGAACAGCGCTACCAGCTGGCCGCGGCGATCACCGACCTGATGACCTCGGAAGTGGTCGCCGAACTCAACGACTACGTCCGCGAAGACATGATGGAAGCGCTGCCGCCCGAAGCGGTGGCGCAGATCGTCGACCAGCTCGAAACCGACGATGCGGTCCAGCTGATCGAGGATCTCGACGAGGCCAACCAGCGCGCGATCCTGGCCGAAGTCGAGATGGAGGACCGGATCGCGATCCAGTCCGCGCTCTCCTATCCCGAGGAAACCGCCGGCCGCCTGATGAGCCGCGATTTCGTGGCCGTGCCCGAGCACCTGACCGTGGGCGATTTGATCGATTTCCTGCGCGACGGGCGCGACCTGCCCGACGATTTCTACGAGATCTTCGTGGTCGACGAGAAGCACCACCCGGTCGGCACCTGCGCGCTGAGCTGGGTGCTGCGCGCGCCGCGCACGATCCCGCTGGCCGACGTGATGAAGCGCGACCAGACGCTGATCCCCGTCCTGCTCGACCAGGAAGAGGTCGGGCTGATGTTCCAGAAGTACAACCTCATCAGCGCCGCGGTGATCGACGAGAACGACCGGCTGGTCGGCCAGATGACGGTGGACGACGTAGTCCACATCATCTCCGAGGAAGCGGGCGAGGACGCGCTGCTGATGAGCGGCGCGGGCGAAGGCGACATCAACGAGCCGATCCGCGAAGCCTATTCGGCGCGTGTGCGCTGGCTGGTCGCCAATCTGGGCACCGCGCTGGTCGCCTCGGTGATCATCGCGCTGTTCGGCGCGGCGATCGAAAAGCTGGTCGCGCTGGCGGTGCTGATGCCGATCGTCGCCAGCATTGGCGGCAATGCCGGCACGCAGACCATGGCGGTGACCGTCCGCGCGATTGCCACCAACCAGCTGACGCGCAGCAACACGCGCCGCATCCTGCTGCGCGAGATGCGCGTGGCAGTGCTCAACGGCATGACCATCGCGGTCCTGGTGGGGCTGGCGACGGGGGTGATCTTCACCCCCACGCTGGGCGCGGTGATCGCGCTGGCGATGGTGATCAACGTCGTCACCGCGGGTTTTGCCGGGGTGATGGTGCCGGTTGCCTTCGAACGGCTCGACCAGGACCCGGCAGTGGCCAGCAGCGTGTTCGTGACGATGATCACCGATTCGATGGGCTTCTTCGCCTTCCTCGGACTGGCCGTGGCCAGCGGCGCGGTGGGCTAGCAAGCCTACACATGGACCGCCTGTTACACGGTCCAGGGCGAAAACCGCCACGGGTGGTCGCTGCGCTGCGAAACCGCGGAATTGCGGGAGCTGGAGGGTTGGAGATGCGCGCATGGCCCGATCCTGCCAGTGGCGGGTCGGTGTAGGAAAGCAGTGAGTTTGCCGTCCCCGTCACGTCACCCCGGACTTGATCCGGGGTCGGGGCTGCCTGGCCTCGCCCGTATCCGATGAAAAGAAGCACCGGCCCCGGATCAGGTCCGGGGCGACGGGGGAGTTGAGGTTTCGCTGGTATCCCCTATCTCACCCCCATGCCGCTCAACCTGACCAAGATCGCTTTCGGTGCGCAGACCTATGGCGATATCGAGAACTGGTACGCCGCGCGGCGCAGCCCCAATCTGACCACGCGCTATCGCCCGACAAAGTGGGAAGAATGCATCGGCGGGTCGCTCTACTGGATTCACCAGCACAGCATCGTGGCACGCAGCGAGATCCTCGGGTTCAGCGAGACCAGCGACGGGCGCTGGTCGATCGACCTCAAGCCCGAACTCGTCCGCGTCCATCCGCGCCCCAAGCGTGCGCACCAGGGCTGGCGCTATCTCAAGGGCGACCCCCCGCGCGACCTCGCCCCCGGCGAGGATATCGGCGATGCGCTGCCGGGCAAACTGGCGGGCAAGCTCGAACGGCTCGGCTTGATCTGACCGCACGCGGCGGCGCGGAATGGAACATCCGGGCGGGGCAGTCCGTTGGTAGGGCAAAGGAGAAACACTTATGCCCGAACGCCAATCGCTTCACCCCGACAACGAACTGATCGCCGAGATGACCGAGAATGCGACCCCGTCGCAGCAGGGTTCCTCCGGCGGCGAAGTGAACCGCCAGGTCGGCAAACGCGGCGAGCTGAACAGCGCGACCGATCCCGACAATCGCGAACCCGAAACGGGTTCGGACAATCCCGCGCAGGATGCGCAGAAGGGCGACAAGACGCTGGCCGCCATGCAGGACTCCCGCGGCTGATTCCTCGCCCATGACCGATAATGCAGCGCCCCGCCCTTCCCGGCGGGGCGTTTGCGTTCAGGCCGCGGTTTTCTCCGCCACGCGGCGCAGCGCGTCGGCATAGGCTTCGGCCGGCTGCGCGCCGGGGATCATGAACTTGTTCTCCACCACCATGGCGGGCACGCCGGTGATGTTGAGGTCCCACGCCGCGCGTTCTTCCGCGCGGACCTTGTGCGCCAGCTCCTCGCTGGCCAGAGCCGCGCGCGCAGCGGTGCGGTCGAAACCCTCTTCCTCGGCGATGTCGAGCAGCACTGCGTCATCGCCCAGCGCGCGGCGGTGGTTGAAGTGCGCGCGGAACAGCGCGAGCTTGAGCGCGGTCTGGCGCTGCGGGCCATGTTCCTCGCCCGCCCAGGTCAGCAGCTTGTGCGCCGCGAAAGTGTTCCACATCATGCCCGTGGGTTCGGGGTCGCCGCCCTCGTAATCGAGCGAGACGCCGGCATTCTCCGCGGCCTCGCGCATGCGCCCCTGCACCGCTTTCGACTGTTCGGTCGTGGTGCCGTACTTGCGCGCGATATGCGCGGTGCGTTCCTCGCCTTCGGGGGCCATGTCGGGATTGAGTTCGAAAGCGTGCCAGCGGATATCGGCCTCGATCTCGCCCTCGAGCTGCGCGAGGCCCTTCTGCAGGCTGCCCCAGCCGACGAGGCACCAGGGGCACATGACATCGGACCAGATATCGATCCGCAGGGTTCTTGTTTCGCTCATTGCTCGATCCACCATTGCATGAGGTGATGCGCGATCGCGTGCGGCGGCGGGGCGACGAAGGGCCCATCGCCCGCCATCGCCGCCTGCACCTGCGCGCGAGTGAAGAATTCGACTTCGGCCATCTCGGTCTCGTCGATCGTCAGCTCGTCGCTATCGGTATGGCTGTGGCAGCCGATCATCAGCTGGCTGGGGAACGGCCACGGCTGGCTGGCGACATAGGTCACGTCGCGCACCCGCACGCCGGCTTCTTCCAGCACTTCGCGCGCGACGGCTTCCTCGATGCTTTCGCCCGGTTCGACAAAGCCCGCCAGCGCGGAGAAGCGCCCTTCGGGCCAGCCGAGCCCGCGGCCCAGCATCAGCCGGCCTTCGTGTTCGACCAGCATGATCGTGACCGGGTCGGTGCGCGGGAAATGGCTCGCTTCGCAGGCGGTGCAATTGCGCTGCCAGCCGCCCTTGGCAAGCTTGGTATCGCCGCCGCACTGCGCACAGAACCGGTGCCGCGCATGCCAGTCGGTCAGGCTGCGCGCACCGCCATACAGCGCCAGGTCGTCGGGCGGCAGCGTCGCCATCAGCGACCACAGCTGCGGATTCGCCATGCGCGGGGTGGCGTCGCCGCGCGGCGGAACCGCGGCGAAGCAGGCCTTGCCCTCGTCCAGCCCGAGGAAGCACAGCTCGGCATCTTCGGGCACGTCGGCCAGCGTGCCCCAGACCAGCCGGTTGCTATCGTCGAGCGCGGGGATCAGCCCGTCGAGCGCGAGCACCCGCGCCTTCCAGTTCATGTATCCCGCCAGCCGTTCGGGGTCGGCGCGGACGTGATCGGCGCGGTCGAGCCGCGACCCGGTAAACGACAGCACGGTTTACGCCTTCGCCCCCTGCATCGCGGCCAGATCGGCGGTCACCGCTTCGGGGAAGCCTTCGTGGATGGGGTAGCTGTCCGACGGCATGAACTGCGTCATCAAATTGGCACGCAGCCCCGCCTTGTAATTGACGAAGGCGATCGTGCCTGCCGCGCCGCCCCAGCCATAGGACCCGTCGCTCACGCGGCCGCCCGCGCCAAAGCCCTGGCCTTCGACCCAGGTGCCTTCGGTGGTGGCGGTTTCGGGCAGCAGGTTGGACGTGCCCACGCGGACCGCGAGTTCGCCCATCACGCGCCTGCCCTCGATCACGCCGTAGCCGAGCAGCATCTGGAGGAAGCGGTCGTAGTCGCGCGGGCTGGAGACCAGCCCCGCCCCGCCGAAGGGGAACGGCGGCGGGTCGAGATAGATCGAGGCCCTGGCCGGGTCGACCGGCAGCGGCGTGCCGTTCATGATGCCGTAATTGGTGGTGAAGCGGCCGATTTCGCTGTCGGGCACGGTGAACCAGGTGCTGGTCATCCCCGTGGGTTCGAAGATCCGCGTGCGCAGGAATTCGTCGAAGGCCATGCCCGAGGCGACCTCGATCACGCGGCCGAGCAGGTCGAGGCTGACCGAATAGCTCCACTTGGTCCCCGGCTGCAGCACCAGCGGCAGCTCGGCCAGTCGGTCGGCAAAGACATCGAGCCCGTCGACCGCCTTGGCACGGCCAAGCCCGGGGATCGGCATGCGGCTGACCTGGCCCGGGATCAGGCCCTGCTCGGCATAGGCCTCGGTAATCGGGCCCTTCTGGACGATGCCATAGCCGAGCCCCGCAGTGTGCGTGAGCAACTGGCGGACGGTGATCGGCCGTTCGGCGGGCACAACATCGGTGACCGAGCCATCATAGGTCTTCTGCACCTGCATGTCGGCGTAGGCGGGCAGCAATTCGGCGATCGGCTGGTCGAGCCCGAGCCGGCCCTCGTCGATCAACATCATCGCGGCCATGCCGGTGATCGGCTTGGTCATCGAATAGATGCGGTACAGGCTGTCGGCATCGGCCTGCGCCGCCCCGCCCAGCGCCAGCGTGCCGCGGGCGATGGTGAGCGGGTCCTGCCGGCCCCAGCCAAGCGTGGCGACCATATTGGCGACCTTGCGTTCGGACACGTATTTGTCCGCCAGCGCGGTGACCGCGGGCCAGCTGGCGGTACCCGCCTGCGCCTGCGCCATCGCCACCCGGCCCAGCGGCGCACCGGCGAGCGCAGCCCCCGCGGTCAGCCAGGCACCCCCGCGCAGCAGCGCGCGGCGGGACAGGTTGGGGGTGTCGAATTCGCGATAGGCCATTGACGTCTCTCCGGAAGCTCTTTGACGGGGTTCTGCGGGACCGGCGGCGGAGCGTCAATTGCGAATTGAAACGGTTGCATTCGGGCAGTGTCCTATCCATATAGGACACATGCTGAACCTCCTTTCGATCCTCCTCGGACTGCTCTCGCTCGTCATCGTCATCCCCGCGACCATCCCGCTGCTCGGCTGGGCGAACTGGCTCGCGCTGCCGCTGATCGTCCTCGGCGTGGTCGTCGGCCAGCTGTCCTCGACCAATGGCGGACGCAATTTCTGCCTCGTCGTGCTGTTGATCGCCGCAATCCGGCTGAGCATCGGCGGCGGGCTGATCTAGAGCGCGCGCACCAGCCGCGCGGCCTTCGCGAAGAGCGTCGGCAGGCCGGCCTCCTCGATCCGGTCGAGCGGCCACCATTCGCCCGGCCCCGCGGGCTGCGGCGCGTCGCGCTGCACCAGCACCGACAGTTCGAGCGCGGCATGCGTGAAGACATGCCGCACCACGCCCGCATTTTCCCATGTCCCCGCCAACGGCGGATCGGCGGTGCCATTGCCCTGCGCGCTCCAGCCGTCGTCGGGCAGCGCGCGCATCCCGCCCAGCATCCCCGTGCCCGCGCGGCGAACCAGCCACACCGCCCCGTCGCGCTCGATCCAGAATGCGCGGCCTTGGCGCAGCGGCTTGGCCTTGCGCGGCGCCTTGACCGGGAGGCGTGCGGGATCGCCCGCTGCGCGCGCCGTGCACGCCTGCGCCAGCGGGCACAGCAGGCACCTGGGATCGCGCGCGGTGCAGACGGTCGCACCCAGATCCATCATCGCCTGCGCGAAATCGCCCGCGCGCCGATCAGGGGTGATGCTGTCCGCGGCGCTGCGGATCGCCTTGCGCGCGCCGGGCAGCGGGTCCTCGATCGCGAACAGCCGGGCGACGACCCGCTCGACATTGGCATCGACCACCACCGCGCGCTGGCCGAAGGCGATCGCCGCCACCGCCGCAGCGGTGTAGGCGCCCAGCCCCGGCAATTCGCGCAAGTCCGCCTCGGTCGCGGGAAACCCGCCGCGTTCCGCCACGGCGCGCGCGCATTTCACCAGATTGCGCGCCCGCGAGTAATAGCCCAGCCCCGCCCACGCCGCCATGACGTCATCCTCGGGCGCGGCGGCCAGCGCCTCGACATCGGGCCAGCGCGCGGTGAACGCTGCGAAATAGGGCTTCACCGCCGCCACCGTGGTCTGCTGCAGCATCACTTCGGACAGCCACACGCGATAGGGATCGGGCGGCGCCGCGCCGGGCCGCGCGCGCCACGGCAGGTCGCGCGCATGGCGATCGTACCAGGCAAGCAAAGTTTCGGAGACGGTGGCGGCCACGGCGCGCCTATGGCATGAGCATCGCCATCATGGAAAGCGACAAGACCAAGGGCGGCGCAAAGCCCCCGCGCGGCGCGAGATCGGGCGGCAAGCAGCCCGCGGCGAAGCAGTACAGCCGCCCGCGCGGCGGCAGCGCCAAGCCGATCAGCGACCTGATGCCGCAGATCGGCCGCAGCGCGTTCCGCCGCTTCGGTTTCGTGCAGAGCTCGATCGTCAGCCGGTGGCCCGAAATCGTCGGCACCGTGCATGCGCGGACCTGTACCCCCGAGATGATCCGCTTTCCCCCCGGCGAGAAGTCCGAAGGGATCATGCACCTGGTGGTCAAACCCGCACATGCGCCGCTGGTGCAGCAGGTCATCCCCGAAATCATCGACCGCGTGAACCGCTTCTTCGGCTACCGCGCGGTGGCCCGCATCAAGCTGCGGCAAGGTGAGGTTAAGCCGCCGCCCGACAGGGAAAAGCCCAAGGCGCCGCCGTCGCTCAAGCCCATTCCGATGGAATTGGGCGACAGTCTGCGCGATATCGGCGATCCGGAACTGCGCACCGTGCTCGAATCGCTCGCGCGCAGCCTCGAATCGCAAGAGGATGGGAACGACAACAGGTGAAGACGAAAACCGCGATGATCGCTGCGCTGGCGCTGGCCGGCGCGGGAACGCTGTCCCTTTCCGCCAACGCGCAGGACCGGCCGATGCTGCCCGGCGGCAATTGGGCCGGAATGCTCGACGAAACCGATGGCGGGCACCGCTTCGGCAATCCCGAAGCGAAAACCAGGCTGGTCGAATTCATGAGCTACACCTGCTCGCACTGCGCCACTTTCGCGCGCGAGGGCGATGGCGCGATCAAGCTGACGCTGGTTCCGACCGGCCGCTTCAGCTACGAAATCCGGCACCTGATCCGCGACCCGATCGACCTTACCGCCACACTGCTGACGCATTGCGGCGATCCCAAGAAGTTCGGCGGCAATCACGAAGCGATCATGTATCGCTATGACGAATGGATCGAGAAGGCGCGCCAGACCACGCAGGCGCAGCGGTCGCGCTGGCAGTTCGGCAGCCTGTCGGCGCGCTTCCAGGCGATCGCCAGCGATCTCGATTTCTACGACATCATGGAGACGCGCGGCTACGAACGTGCCGAGATCGACCAATGCCTGACCGACGAAGCCAAGGCCAGCGCGCTGGCCGACCGCTCGGCCGCCGATGCCGAACGCTACGGCATCACCGGCACGCCCAGCTTCGTGCTCGACGGCGAACTGCTCGAGGGAACGCATGACTGGTCCGCGCTCGAACCCCAGCTCGCCGACGCGCTCTAGCGGGCGAATGAACCGCCTTTTCGGGGGAAAGCCCTGTGGATACGCCGCGCGGCGGCTTCCCCTGCCCCCGCCCTCCGGCCTAGCCTTCGCCATCCAGACACGAGGAATCCGATGACCAAGACCCTGCGCTTCGCCCTTGCCGCCCCGCTCGCCCTGGCGCTTGCCGCCTGCGGATCGGGCGCCGAGCAGAGCGGCGAAATCCAAGGCGACGCAATCGCCGCCATTCCCGCGCCCGCGGGCAGCGAATGGCGCACCACCGCGGTGATGACCGAAGAAGGCGGCACGCTGGTCGGCAATCCCGACGCCCCGCTCAAGCTGGTCGAATACGGCTCGCTTACCTGCCCCACCTGCGCGCGCTTCTCGATGGAAGGCGGCGAACCGCTGCTCGAATATGTCGATAGCGGCGTGGTCAGCTTCGAATTGCGCCAGTTCGCCGTGCACGGCCCGCTTGACCTGCTGCTGCAGCGCATGACGCAATGCGGCCCGGTCGAAGCGGTGATCCCGCTGTCGGACCAGGTCTGGGCCAATTACGAAACCATCATGCAGCCGATCCAGGCCAACCAGGCGGCCTTCGAGGCCGCGATGCAGCGCCCGATGGAAGAGCGCTTCGTGGTTGCCGCCGAACAGATGGGCTATCTCGATTTCTTCGCCGCGCGCGGGATCAGCGAAGACCAGGGCCGCCAATGCCTGGCCGATGTCGGCGCGCTCGAGGACATGGCCAATTACACGCAGCGCTACAGCAGCGAATTCGACATCACCGGCACCCCGACCTTCGAACTCAATGGCAACAAGGTCGATGCCAACACCTGGGGCGCACTGGAACCCATTCTCCAGCGTGCCGGCGCCAGGTAAGTCCGGCACGCGGGGGGCATAGGCGCGGATGAAGATCTCGAAGCTCCGGCTGAGCGGCTTCAAGAGCTTCGTCGAACCTGCCACCTTGCATATCGAACCGGGGCTGACGGGGGTCGTCGGCCCCAATGGCTGCGGCAAGTCCAACCTGCTCGAGGCGATCCGCTGGGTGATGGGCGAAAACTCGCCCAAGTCGATGCGCTCGGGCGGGATGGAAGACGTCATCTTCGCGGGTACGCAGAGCCGCCCGCAGCGCGATTTCGCCGAAGTGGTGCTGCACGGCGCGGACGATGACGGCGACGAGATGGAAGTCGTCCGCCGGATCGAGCGCGGCGCGGGCAGCGCCTATCGCCTCAACGGACGCGATGTGCGCGCCAAGGACGTGGCGCTGATCTTCGCCGATGCCGCCACCGGGGCGCACAGCCCCGCGCTGGTGAGCCAGGGCAAAATCGCGCAGGTGATCGCCGCCAAGCCGACCGAACGCCGCCAGATGCTCGAGGAAGCCGCGGGCATCGCCGGACTGCATGTCCGTCGCCGCGATGCGGAAAGCAAGCTGCGCCAGACCGAGACCAATCTCGAACGGCTCGAGGACATCATGGCCGGGCTCGACAGCCAGATCGCCTCGCTCCGCCGGCAGGCGAAGCAGGCCGAGCGCTACCGGAAACTGTCCGACGAGATAAAGACCGCCGAGGCCCGGCTGGTCTTCGCGCGCTGGCGCGATGCCGCCGCGGCAGCCGAACAGGCCAAGGCCGCTGCCGCCGATGCCGAGGCGCGCGTGAACGAAGCGCAGACGGCCGCCGACGAGGCGCAGAAGGCGCAGCGCAGGGCCGCGGAAGCGCTGGCCGAAGCGCGCGAGGAACAGGCCGATCGCCGCGACGATGCCAGCGCGCATGGCCACCGCATGGCCGCGCTGACCAGCCAGCTCGAGGCCGCCGAACAGCGGCTGGCCGATCTCGACCGCCAGAAGGCGCGGCTCGAGGCCGATCGCGGCGATGCCGACCGCTTGACGCGGGACGCCGCCGAGGCGCTGTCGCGGCTCGAACGCGAGCTCGCCGAAAGCGAACAGGCGCTGGCCGCCGACGAGGAACGCCGCCCGGCGCTGGAACGCGGACGCGAACAGGCCGAGCGAGACAGCCGCGCCGCCGAACTCGCGCTGGCGCGCGCGACTGCCGACAATGCCGGGGTGGAGGCCGAATGGCGCGTCGCCGAAGCTGCGATCGCGCAGGCGCGCACGCGGCTCGACCGGGTCGAGGCAGAGGCTCGGCGCATGGCCGAGCAACGCGCCGCGCTGGCCGGCGAGGATCCCGATGCCGATGTCGCCGCGGCACGTGCGGCAGCGGAAGAAGCAGGCACGCGCCTCGGCGACCTGCGCGGCACGATCGAGACGATGCAGGCGCGCAAGGCGGAACTGCAGGCGGCGCGCGATACGGCATCGTCGCAGCTGGCCGAGGCCCGCGCCGAACTGTCGGGCGTCCAGCGCGAATGGGAAGCGCTGAAGCGCGACCGCGATGCACGCGAACGCGCCGCGGCCAAGCGCAGCGGGCGCCAGCAGGCGATCGACGGCGTGCGCGCGGCCAAGGGCTATGAACGCGCGGTGGCGGCGGCGCTGGGGCGCGATGGCAAGGCCTTGCTCGGCGCGCCCGATGGCGATGCCGAGGGGCGCTACTGGACCGGGGCCGAACCACCCGCGCCCGTGGATGGCAGCCTGTCCGCGCATGTCGAGAGCGCGCCGCAGGAATTGCGCGCGCTGCTGGCGCTGGTCCAGGTTGCCGACGAGGATGACGGCCGCGCGCTCGCGCCGGGCCATGCGCTGGTCACCACCGACGGGCAATTGCGCCGCTGGGACGGGCTGGTGGTGCGCGGCGAAGGTTCGGCCGAAGCCGCGCGGCTGGAGGCGGAAAACCGCTTTGCCGAGCTCGATGCACACCTGCCCGCGCTGCGCGAAGCTGCAGACGGCGCACAGGCCGCGCTCGACACCGCGGGCGAGGAACTGGCGCGGTTGCAGCGCGATCTTGTCGCGCGCGAACGCGAGCTGGCGGGCGCTGCGGATGCCGAACGCCAGGCGCTGCGCACGCTCGACCAGGCCGAGGCGGCGCGCGAACGGCTGGCCGCGCGGCTCGAGGAACTCGCACGCAGCGAAAACGAACAGGGCGAGCTGATCGCCGCGGCTACCGCCGAACTCGATGCCGCGCAGGCGCGGCGCGATGCGCTGCCCGATCCCGCAGCGGGGCGCGCCGCGCTCGAAGCCGCGCGCGCGAAGAACGAGGCGGCGCGGGCGACCTTGCAGGCGCGTGCCGCCGAACTCGCCAGCCACGACCAGGCGCTGGCGGTCGCACGCGAGCGCGCCGCAGCGCAGCGCAGCGACATGGCCAATTGGCAGGCACGCAGCGGCGATGCCGCGCGGCGGCTGTCCGACATGGAAATCCGTGCCGAGGAAATAGAGCAGGAACGCGCGGTGACCGCGGCCAAGCCCGAGGGGCTGATGCGCGAGATCGAACAGGGCGACCAGGTCCGCGAGCGGCTGACGCGCGCGCTGTCGGAAGCCGAACAGGCGGTCAGCGCCGCCAGCGCGCAGGCGCAGCAGGCCGACAAGGACTTTTCCGCAGCCAATGAAGCGCTGGCCAGGGCGCGCGAAAGCCGCGCCGGCCTGGCCGAGCGCGCCGAGAACCAGGATAGCCGCCGGATCGAGATGGCGCGCGTGTCGGGAGAGCGTTTCCAGTGCCCGCCCCCGCTGCTGCCGCAGCGCTATGAATTCGACGAGGAAGTGATTGCCGCAGCCGAGGCGGAGAGCGAGGAGATGGACCGGCTCACCGCCAGCCGCGAGCGGATCGGTCCGGTCAATCTGGTGGCCGCCGAAGAGCTCGAACGGATCGAGAGCGAGCATGGCAGCAATGCCGCCGAGCAGGAGGAACTGCGCGAGGCGGTCAGCCGGCTGCGCGGGTCGATCGGCAATCTCAACCGCGAGGGGCGCGAACGGCTGCGCGCCGCATTCGAACAGGTCAACGACCACTTCAAGCGCTTGTTCATGCGGCTGTTCGAAGGCGGTGAAGCGCATCTCGCGCTGATCGACAGCGACGATCCGCTCGAAGCGGGCCTCGAGATCTTCGCGCAGCCGCCGGGCAAGAAGCTGCAATCGCTCACGCTGCTGTCGGGCGGCGAACAGGCGCTGACCGCGACCGCGCTGATCTTCGCGCTGTTCCTGACCAATCCGGCGCCGATCTGCGTGCTCGACGAGGTCGATGCGCCACTGGACGATGCCAATATCGACCGCTTCTGCGACCTGCTCGACGCGATGACGCGCGAGACGCAGACCCGCTATCTGATCGTGACGCACAATGCGGTGACGATGAGCCGGATGCACCGGCTGTTCGGTGTGACCATGATCGAAAAGGGCGTCAGCCGGCTGGTCAGCGTCGATCTGGGCGCGGCCGAAGAACTGCTCGCGGCCGAATAGCCGCGCTGCCACGGGGGAGAAGTCGATGATGTCGCTGCGCCTGCCACTTGCCGCCCTGCTGCTGGGCTGCGCCGCCCACAGCCCCGCCGCGCTCGCCGCCGCGTCCGCCGCGCCGACGCAGATCGGCATGAGCGAAACCGAACAGGCGGCCCCCGCCATGCCGCCGCTGCTTTCCATGCGCGCGCGCGCCGAGGTGATCGACGCGGTGCTGGCACAGCGGCTGGAGACGGTCGTTCCCGCAATCATGCGCGAACAGGGCATCGCCATGTGGGTGCTGATGGCGCGCGAATATTTCGAGGAGCCGGTCATTGCGACGATGCTGGATGCGCAAAGCATGCATGCGCGGCGGCGGACGATCCTGATCTTCCACGATCCCGGCGAAGGGCAGGAAATCGAGCGGCTGACCGTCAGCCGTTATGGCCTTGGCGACCTGTTCGAGGCGGCCTGGGATCCCGAGCAGCAGCCCGACCAGTGGCAGGCGGTGGCGGACATTATCGCGCAGCGCGATCCGGCGAACATCGCGATCAACACGTCCGATCTGTCAGCCTTCGGCGACGGGATGACGCTGAGCCAGTACCTGATGATGAAGGAGGCACTCGCGCCCGAGTACCGCGAGCGGATCGTGTCGGGCGAACGGCTGGCGACCCGCTGGCTCGAAACGCGCACACCCGCCGAGATCGCGCTTTACCCCGGGGTCGTGCGAATCGCGCATGCGCTGATCGCGCAGGCTTTCTCGCGCGCGGTCATCACGCCGGGGGAAACCACGGCCGCCGATGTTCAGTGGTGGTATCGCGACACGCTCGCCGCGCACGGCCTGACGCCGTGGTTCCACCCCTCGGTCGGCATCCAGCGCGAGGGCGCCGAGGGGATGCTCCGCGGCGATACGGTGATCCTCCCGGGCGACCTGCTGTGGACCGATTTCGGCATCACCTACCTGCGGCTCAACACCGATACGCAGCATCTCGCCTATGTCCTCAAGCCGGGCGAGAGCGAGGCGCCCGCGGGCCTCCGCGCCGGGCTGGCAGCCACCAACCGCGTTCAGGACGCGCTGATCGGCAGCTTCGCGGCAGGATCGAGCGGCAACGAAATCCTCGCCCGCGCGCGGCGCAGGGCAATTGCGGAGGGGCTCGATCCCTCGATCTATTCGCACCCGATCGGGCTGCACGGCCACGGCGCAGGCACGCCGATCGGGTTCTGGGACAATCAGGGCGGCGATCCGCGCGGCGAGTACATCCTCCAGCCCGACACCGCGTGGTCGATCGAACTGACGTCCTACAACGCGGTGCCCGAATGGGGCGGACAGGTGGTCGATTTCCGTTCGGAGGAAGACGCGTTCTTCGATGGCGAGACGGTGCGCTTCCTCGACGGGCGCCAGACCGAACTGACGCTGATCCCCAGCGACTGAGCCGGGTTCAGGCTGCCAGCGCAGCCGCCAGGTCGGCGCGGATGGACTTGAGGCGTGCGACCAGGTCGCCATCGACCGGAGCGGTGCGCGGATCGGCAGCCTGCGCGGCTGCCTGCGGATCGGGAGCGCCCTTGAGCGCGGCCTTGGCGCCTTTCAGCGTATAGCCCTGGCGATTGACCAGCGCGTCGATGCGTTCGACCAGCGCCACGTCTTCGGGGCGGTAGTACCGCCGGCCGCCGCTGCGGGTGAGCGGCTTGAGCATGGGGAACTGCTGTTCCCAGTAACGCAGCACATGCGCCTTGATCCCGGTCGCGCGGGCAACTTCGCCGATGGTGCGCAGCGCGCCCTCTTCCTTGCCGTCGTCGAATTTAGCCATCGCGCACCCTTGCCCCGGCCTCAGCCGTTTGCAATCCGCTCCTTGAGCAGCTGGCTGGCGCGGAAGGTCATCACCCGGCGGGGCGTGATCGGCACTTCGACCCCGGTCTTGGGGTTGCGGCCGATGCGTTCCTTCTTGTCGCGCAGCACGAAGCTGCCGAAGCCCGAAATCTTTACGTTCTCGCCATCGGCCAGCGCATCGCACATCTTGCCGAGGATCGCTTCGACCATGTCGAGCGACTCGGCGCGCGACAGCCCCATCTTGCGGTTGATCGTCTCGGCCAGATCGGCCCGGGTAAGCGTGCCTACGGAGCGCATCATATCCATTCTATCCTTCCCCCAGAAACGACCCTGAACGGGAATGCGACCCCAACTCGAACTTCACCAAGCAATATAGAGGTTTGGCAGCGCGCTGGCAAACGGGTTCCCGCAGCTACGGGGCTGCCCTTACATCCGCGCGAGCGAGGCGCCCCAGGTGAAGCCGCCGCCCATCGCCTCGAACATCACCAGATCGCCGGGCTTGATCCGGCCATCGCGCATCGCGGTATCGAGCGCGAGCGGGACCGAAGCCGCCGAGGTATTGGCGTGCCGGTCGACCGTCACCACGACCTTTTCGGCCGGCAAGTCGAGCTTGCGCGCGGTGGCATCGAGGATGCGGGCGTTGGCCTGGTGCGGCACGACCCAGTCGATATCGGCGGCTTTGGTGCCCGATTCCTCGAGCACTTCCTTGAGCACGCTGGCGAGATTGACGACCGCGTGGCGGAACACCTCGCGGCCCTTCATGCGCAATTTGCCGACCGTGCCCGTGGTCGAAGGCCCGCCGTCGACATAGAGCATGTCCTTGTGCTGCCCATCGGCATGCAGGCGGCTGGCAAGGATGCCGGGGCCGTCCGCGGCGACGTCCTGCGCCTCGAGCACGACTGCCCCCGCGCCATCGCCGAACAATACGCAGGTGGTGCGATCGTCCCAGTCGAGAATGCGGCTGAAGGTTTCCGAACCGATCACCAGCGCCTTTGTCGCCATCCCGGTCCGCAGCAGCGAATCGGCAGTGGCCAGCGCATAGAGAAAGCCCGAGCACACGGCCTGCACGTCGAAGGCCACCCCGCCGCCGCACCCCAGCGCCGCCTGCACCTGCGTGGCGGTGGCGGGAAAGGTATGGTCGGGAGTTGCGGTAGCGAGGACGATCAAGCCGATTTCCTGCGCATCGACGCCCGCCGCTTCGAGCGCGTTGCGCGCTGCCGCAGTGGCGAGAGTGGAGGTCGTCTCGCTATCGTCCGCGATATAGCGCTGGCGGATGCCGGTCCGCTCGACGATCCATTCGTCGCTGGTGTCCACCCTGGCGGCGAGATCGGCATTGGTGACGCATTTGGCGGGCAATGCCGAACCCGTGCCGGTGATCACCGAACGGATCATTTCGCGGTAACGCCCGCCGCTTCGATTTCGCCCAGATCGCGTTTGATACGGTTGGTGATGTCGTCCTCCAGCAGCCGCGCGGCGACTTCCACCGCATTGGCAACGCCCTTGGCATTGGCGCTGCCGTGGCTTTTCACCACCACGCCGTTGAGGCCGAGGAAGACCGCGCCATTGTGGTTGTTGGGGTCGAGATGGTGGCGCAGCAGATCGGTCGCGGGACGCGAGACGAGGAAGCCGATCTTCGAGCGCAGCGAGCTGGTGAAGGCATTGCGCAGCAGGTCGGTGACGAAGCGCGCCGCGCCTTCGATCGCCTTCAATGCAATATTGCCCGAGAACCCGTCGCAGACCACCACGTCGCATTCGCCGCGGTTGATCTTGTCGGCTTCGACATAGCCTTCGAAATCCATCGCCAGCCCGGTGGCGGCGCGCAGCGCCTCGGCGGCGGCCTGGATATCTTCGGTGCCCTTGGTTTCCTCGGTCCCGATGTTGAGCAGCCGTGTGCGCGGGCGTTCGCGGCCGGTCACGATGCGCGAATAGGCCGCGCCCATGATGGCGAACTGGATGAGGTTGCGCGCGTCGCATTCGCGATTGGCGCCGAGGTCGAGCATGACGACATCGTCGTCGGTCAGCGTCGGCAGCAGCGCGGCCAGCGCCGGCCGGTCAAGCCCGGGCATGGTGCGCAGCGCGAGCTTGCTCATCGCCATCAGCGCGCCGGTGTTGCCGCCCGACACGGCGGCGCCGGCATCGCCCTGCTTCACCGCATTGACGGCAAGGCCCATGCTGGTGGTCTTGGCGCGGCGCAAGGCGCGGCTCGGCAGCTCGTCGCCGCCGACCACGTCGGTGCAATGCAGGATCTCGGACGCCCCGGCCATGCCGGGGTGCGTATCGAGCGCGGCCTTGATGCGTGTTTCGTCGCCAACCAGCAGGAACTGGAACTTTTCGTGGCGGCGACGCGCAAGCGCGGCGCCTTCCACCATGACGCGCACACCTTCATCACCGCCCATCGCATCGACGGCGATACGCGGCAGGCTCATGCGCTGTCTCCGGCTTGGCTGACGGTCTTACAGACCGACGGCGATGATTTCGCGGCCGTTGTAATATCCGCAGTGCGGGCACAGATTATGCGGCCGCTTGAGTTCGCCGCAGTTCGAGCACTCGTGATGAGCTTCGACCTTGAGCGAATCATGCGAGCGGCGGTTGCCGCGACGGTGGGGCGATACTTTCCTCTTGGGGACGGCCATGGCGGCACCTGTTCCTCAAACAATTACAATCAATTTCGGTGGCCGCCCTAGGGGATGGTCCGGCACGCTGCAAGAGCGCGTGAACCCGAAAATCCCGACCGTGACGGTGAAGGCGCGCGTAATAGCCAAATTTGCAGGCGATGCAACCCGATTCCGCATGCCGCGGCGGGATTGCACGGCGACGGGCTTCGCCCTAGCACGCAGGCGGGTAGCGTTCACGGGGAACGCAAGGGAGAGAAACATGGGCATTATCCTGCCGGTTACACTGACCGCGGCGGCTGCAGCGGCGATCATCAACCTGTGGCTTGCGATCCGAGTCGGGCAGATGCGCGGCGCGACCAAGACCATCCACGGCGACGATGCGGGCGGTCCGCTGACGCGGCGGATGCGCGCGCAGCTCAATTTCGTCGAGAACACACCGTTCGTCCTGGTGCTGATTGCGGCCATCGAACTGACCGGCAAGGGCGATCCCTGGCTGGCCTGGGTGGCGGCGATCTACATGCTTGGCCGCGTGGCGCACGGCTTCGGCATGGACGGCGAAGGCGCGACCAAGCCGCGCATGATCGGCACGCTGGTGACGATGCTGACGCTGCTCGGCCTCGCGGTGGTTGCGGTGCTGATCACGCTTGGCGTGATGTAAGAGAAGGAAATTTTGCGGCGTACGGTCGGGACATCCGTCCCGACCTTGCGCAAGCTATCGACGGAGGTCGATAGCGCACCCCACAAATATCAACTCAACGCGTAATCGCTCACGAAGGCGTTGGTCTGGCGTTCCTGGCCGAAGGTGCTGGTCGGCCCGTGACCGGGAATAAAGGTCACGTCATTGCCGAGCGGCCACAGTTTCTGCGTGATCGCGTCGATCAGGTCCTGGTGGTTGCCCATCGGGAAATCGGTGCGCCCGATGCTGCCCTGGAACAAGACGTCGCCGACGATGGCAAACTTGCTCGGCCGGTTGAAGAACACGACATGGCCCGGCGTATGGCCGGGGCAATGGATCACCTCGAGCGTCAGTTCGCCCACGGTGACCGTGTCGCCATCGACCAGCCAGCGATCGGGTTCGAACACCTCGGCCTGCATGCCATATCTCGCGCCGTCTTCCTCGAGCCGGCTGATCCAGAAACGGTCCGCCTCGTGCGGGCCCTCGATCGGCAGGCCCAATTCCTTCGCCAGCACGCCCGCCTCGCCGCAATGGTCCATATGGCCATGCGTGATGAGGATCTTCTCCAGTTCCACGCCCGACTTGGCGACCGCCGCCTTGAGTTTGTCGAGATCGCCGCCGGGATCGACCAGCGCGCCCTTGTTGGTCGCGGTGCACCAGATCAGCGAGCAGTTCTGCTGCAGCGGCGTGACCGGGACAATACCGGCTTTCATGGGCGGAGTGGCGGGCTTTTGGGTATCGGTTTCCATATATCCGCAAAAATGGTCGGCTTCTTGATCGAAAACAAGCCGCATCTGCGGCAAAGTGCTAACACCGCGGTAGAGGAGCAGATTCATGAAGCATATCGCAACCATCGCGGCGGGCTGCGCGGTGCTGGCAGCATGCCAGACCTATCCCGATCGCCCCGCCCCGCCGGGCGGCGCCGTGGCCAGCGCCGCAGCGTCCGCGCCCGACTTCGTTACCGGCGTGTGCGGGGAATGCCATGCCGTGACGAGCGATACGGTGTCGCTCGACCCGCAGGCCCCCGGCTTTGCCGACATCGCCAACAGCCCGGGCCTGACGCGCGCGACGCTGGTGACCTTCCTGTCGGATGCGCACAATTACCCGATGCAGATGGATGTCGACCTAGTCGAAGAGGATATCGAACTGGTTGCCGACTACATGCTGACGCTGCGCTCGGACGATTACGTCAAGCGCCCTTCGTGATCGGGGGGCGGGTCACACCCGCCCCCCTTTCCAGACAACCCGGCCGATCACCTCGACCTCTTCGCGCGCGAGGTCGATCGGGGCATAGCTGTCGTTGGCGCTGATCAGCGCAATGCGTCCCGGCGCGCTGGCCTGGACCTGTTTGACGTGCAGCGCATCGCCGATGCGCACGACGTGGATACCCTCGCCCGAACGCTTGTTGCGGTCGACAAAGATCTCGTCGCCGCTGCGCAGCGTAGGTTCCATGCTGTCGCCCTCCACCCGTATCGCGGTGAGATCGGCGCCCTCCAGCCCCATTTCGCGCAGCCAGCGGCGGCTGAAGCGGAAGCTGTCGAAGGAAATTTCCTCCGCCGAGAACGCGCCCGGCCCCGCCGAGGCGTCGAGCGGAAGGCGCGGCACGGTGATGAACTCGTCCGGGGCAGAAGCGCGCACATGGTCGGGATCGGCCCCCAGCGCGACCTCGGACACGCCGAAGAACTCGGCCAGCCGCCGCCGGTCCGCTTCTTCCAGCTTGCGCGGCGAACCCTTGCGCACGAATTGCTGCAGATAGCTGGGATTGCGGCCGAGCATGGCCGAAAGCGAGGCAAGGCTGGTGCGCCCGGCCTCGGCCAGTTCGACCAGCTTCGCACGGTCCGGCGTCATTCCGTCACTCATCAGACCGTGTCCTCCAGTCCGCCACCATCCACCCCGCGTCACGCAGGACGGTGGATGCGAGAAATTTCCCATAGCATAGGATTTTTCCTAGACAAGTAGGAATTGGATGGGAACAAATAAGGAACACAGCCAGCGAATCGCCACTTCCGGCAGCCATTTGGGGAGCCCGCCATGCTGATCCGATCCGTCGAGAAATTCCTCCGCCAGCACGAAATGGCGGCCACCAAGTTCGGCCGCCTCGCCGCGCATGATCCGCGCTTCGTGCTCGATTTGCGCATGGGCCGCGAGCCGCGCGACCGCACCGAACAGCGCATCCGCGGTTTCATGGCCGGGTTCGAGGCGGCGCGCGATGTCGCAACCACGCGGGAGACCGCGCATGTCGGATGAAACAGCCCCGCTCCGCGCGCCGCGCGCACGCCGTACCGCCGCCGACCGCCTGCGCGCCGCACTGGCCGAGCTGCACGCGCACCATGGCCAGGTGCTGATGCATACCGAGAAGGCCTGGGCGAGTATCACCTTTGCGGGCACGCGGCACAGCCTCACGATCCTGTTCGCGGGCGACGAGGCGGTGGCGGCCGGTGAAGAGTTCGTCGCCACCCTACCCGAACACGAATTCGCGATCCCCGGCCAACTGGTCGCCGATGCGGGCGTGGTCGAAGTCGAACACCGCCTCACCCCCGAGCCACGGCTGGTGGTCCGGTGCGAATTGCTCCTTCTCGAAGAGAGCTGACGCTGTAAGCATGGCAGCTTTCGTCACGCGTTACGTATTGTGGCGACGGCTGAATTAGGGTGGAAAGCGGACGTCGCGAAGATATAGCCTAAGTATGGAAGATCACGACTTGGAACCAACCTCGATGCTTCGCTATATTGCTGCCTACTTCGCGGTGAAGCTAGCCGCTGCCGGTGCGCTGCTACTGTATGCAATGAACTTCGATGGCGAGCCGTCGATTCCATCGACAGGAATTACGATCATAGCAGTTGCATTGTCAGTCGGCTGGTTCGTTAAAGCCGAGAACCGTCCCATGCCAGGTATAGAACGGTTGCGGTTTGCCTTCGGCAATACAGTAGCTGAGTTGGTTCTCACCTTTGCTTGGGGCTCGACCGTGTTCTGGCTAACGGATGCCTCCTTTGGCTGGGAAGGCCTTAGCCAAATACTGGGCGGTGACGGCGACCCTGAAGCAGCGAAGGTTGGCTTAGTCATCGGGATCACGTTTGGCTTGCTGCCAACCCCAATCTTTAGTGCCCTCTTTGGATGGTCGATGACGAAAAGCCTTCCAAAGACGGCGGCCCACATCGATTGAGCATTACTTCTTGCGGACCACAATCGGGTCGGCAGTAGAAAGGCGAGTTTAGGCAGTGACCAGGTTGAAGCTGCCTGGACGTTCTGAAGGTCGCCTGGCGGCAACGGGAACGGCGAGATTTAGGGTGGAAAGCGGACATCTTCCCTTAGGTTTAAGTTGTCATTCTGACCCTGGTGAATTGACCGTGAAAAGTGCAAACATCAAATAGCCTGCGGATAATAATACCAAAAGGAACGCGGGTAAAAATACGAGTCTGATAGGTTCGGGCACGTATAGTGCGAAAGAGAGCGCAGTTGCTCCAGCCGAAAAAGCAATGCCGCTAACACCTAAAGCGATTGGTTGTCGCCCGAAATTGAGCCGCTTATCGAGCAACAAATAGAGCGGTAGCGTTAGGACGGCCGCGAGGATAAGCGCCAACTCCTCCGGAGCGATGGCGTTGAAGGCGGAAGCGACTAGGAAAATAACTACCCAAATAGCCGCCCCCGTCACGAAGTTTAACGATACTTGTTTGGAGCCCGCCATCACAACCCTTCAGTGTCGGAGTATTACGATAAGGGAAATGCCGAACGGCTGCAAAGGGGTCGTTACCGGCTAGTCCGGTTTCGGCCCAAAAAGCACGGAAGCCGCCTGACGGCTCCTAACGATCGCCGCGCCATGCGCGAAGGTCCGAGAATGGGGTGGGAAGCGGACTAAAGCTTCTCTGTTCAAAGGGTGATGAGGAGTAGCTTTCTGCCAGTTTGTGGGACGCCCACAAAAGTGTCAGGCACCCCGACCACCTCGTAGATATCATACGATTTATCGGCCAAGGATACTGTCTCGAAGTATGCCAAGTTTACATCATAGCTGATGCCAATCTGAGAAGAGATTGCGCTGGCGTGTTCGTTTGGAAAAGTCGGCTTTGGCGAAGCGACGACCTTAGGCGCTTCCGCATAGAGTGTTGAGCGCATCGAAATCTGCTGAAACTCGGCGGTCAGGCCGGGAACCTCTTGTTTCGAACACGAGGCAGTAATCACTGCCGAGATGAACAGAGCTGCTGCAATTCCTCGCCCCATTCTCATGCGTAGCGCCTCGATCCGAGTAAATTCGATTAGGTTATGGGCTTTGATCTCTAGGTCCACAATGTCACCAATGGGGTCGTGAGCCGACCGGCCGGTTTTAGCACCAGCAGACGTTCGGACGAGTTCGCGATTTACGAATGCTGATCGAATGCGGATCAAGGAATTACGCGTTATCGCAATCCGGTTCTGAATGGCCGCTCTGGAGCTATTTTGGCGACAGGGACTTTGGCCGCAAATTGGGTGGGAACCGGACGGCACTTCCGCCCTCGCTACTGGCATCTGACGGCGGATCAATCGAAGAGCATTCATCGCTTCCACCAGCAGAACATAGAGTTGATGAACGGACCTCCTTTGCCAGCTCGATACCGGCGGAACGCAAACGCCCAAAAAGCTGCTCCAGCCACTAGAGGTATCGCGAAGATGAAATCAGTCATCAATCACACTTCCGGATGGAGTAAATAATCTGAGCATGACGACTGTGCTTCACGCCCGCAACTGGGTCGTTTACAGACCGTCTGCTTTCAGGCGGACAAAGCACGAACCAGCCCTTCCCCGCCCCGCTCCTGATCACCCGCGCCGGATCACCAGGTTCCGGATCTCGGTCATGTCCTCCATCGCGAACTTGATGCCTTCGCGGCCGAGGCCGGAGTCCTTCACGCCGCCATAGGGCATGTTGTCGACGCGGTAGCTGGGGACGTCGTTGATCACCACGCCGCCGACTTCGAGCCGGTCCCAGGCGTCGAACATCTTGAACAGGTCGCGGGTGAAGATGCCCGCCTGCAGGCCGAAGGTGGAGCGGTTCACCTCCGCGAGCGCCTCGTCGAAATGCTCGAACTTCTGCAGGATGGCGAGCGGGCCGAAGGCTTCTTCGTTGAGTGCCTTGGCATCCTTGTCCACCCCCTCGAGCAGCGTCGCCTCGAGCATATTGCCCTTGCACCCGCCGCCGGTGAGCAGCGTCGCGCCGCCCGCGACCGCCTCGTCGATCCAGCCCTTGAGGCGGCTGGCCTCGCCCTCCGAAATCATCGGGCCGATGAAGGTGTCGCGGTCCTTGGGATCGCCCGCGACCAGCGTCTTGGTCTTGGCGACGAGCATGTCCTTGAAGCGGTCGTAGACATCTTCGTGCACGATGATCCGTTGGACGCCGATACAGCTTTGCCCGCTCTGGTAGAAGGCGCCGAAGACGATCCGGTCGAGCGCATCGTCGAGATCGGCATCGTGGTCGACCACCACCGCGGCATTGCCGCCCAGTTCGAGCACTACCTTCTTCTTGCCGCAGCGCGCCTTCAAATCCCAGCCCACGCCGGACGAACCGGTAAAGCTGAGCAGCTTGAGCCGTTCGTCCACGGTGAACAGGTCCGCCCCGTCGCGGCTGGCGGGCAGGATCGAGAACGCGCCTTCGGGCAGGTCGGTCTCGGCCAGCACCTCGCCCATGATGATCGCCCCGAGCGGGGTCTTGCTGGCGGGCTTCATCACGAAGGGGCACCCCACCGCGATCGCGGGCGCGACCTTGTGTGCGGCGAGATTGAGCGGGAAGTTGAACGGCGAGATGAAGCTGCACGGCCCGATCGGGTAGCGTTTCCAGATCGACTGGTAGCCCCTGGCGCGCGCGGAGATGTCGAGCGGCATGACCTCGCCATACATGCGGACCGATTCTTCCGCCGCGATGCGGAAGGTATCGATCAGCCTTGTGACCTCGCCCTCGCTGTCGTTGATCGGCTTGCCCGCTTCGACGCACAGCGCGTAGGCAAGCTCGTCGAAGCGCTCGGTAAAGCGGTCGACGCAGTGCTGCAGCACCGCCTGGCGTTCATAGCTGGCAAGCCGCGCCATCGGTTCGGCCGCCCTTACCGCCCCCGCAATCGCCTCGTCGATGATCTCGGGGCTGGCGAGCGCGGTGCGAAAAGCCACCTCGCCGGTGAACTTGTCGGTTACCGCCAGATCGGTGTTCGGCTGCGCGGCCTTGTTGTTGAGATAGAGCGGGTAGGTATCCTTCAGCGTGGACATCGGCATCTCCACCCTCCCGCGGGCGGGAGGGACCGGGGGTGGGTCTGACCCTTCAACCGCCCGGGCGGGCGGTGCGTTCCGTCAATAGCCCAGATCGAGATCGAGCTGCGGCTGCACCGCTTCGCCGCGGTGCCAGCGTTCGAGGTTTTCGATGAAGCGGTCGGCGCTGCGCTGGAACATCTTGGTCTGCGCGCGGCCCGACAGGTGCATGGTGACCTGCGCATTGTCGAGGCCCCATAGCGGATGATCCTCGGGCAGCGGTTCGGGATCGGTGACGTCGAGCAGCGCGCCCTCGATCTTGTTGTCCCGAAGCGCTTCGACCAGTGCCGGCTGGTCGACCACATCCCCGCGCGCGATGTTCACCAGGACGCCGTTGGGCCGCATCGCGGCCAGTTCCACCGCGCCGATCATATTGCGCGTTTCGGGGGTCGAGGGGACCGCCAGCACCACCCAGTCGAATTCGCCCAGCCGCCCGCGCCATTCGCCCGGCTTGAGCGCGCCATCGGCGCCCGAGCGGCGCACGGGCACCACCTTCATGTCGAAGGCTTCGAGCCGCGTCTTGATGAGCGATCCGATCGCGCCCATGCCCAGCAACAGCACGCGCTCGCCCGCCAGCTCGCGCTTGCCCGGGCTGTCGAGCAGCCATTCGTGGCGGTCCTGCGCGCGCACCACTTCGCGGTAGCCCTTGGCATGCGCGAGCATCAGCATGACGACATATTCGGCGATGGTGATCGCATTGATGCCGACGCCATTGGTGACCACCACGCCGCGTTCGGCGAGCAGGTCGAGCGGCATGAAATCGAGCCCGGCATAGATCGAGTTCATCCACTTGAGCTGCGTGGCAGCGGTGGCGATCTCAACCATCGGCTCCTTCTCGTTGAGGTCGAACCAGCCGATTTCCGCCTGCGGTGCGAATTCGAGCGCCTGTTCCTTGCTGGCAAACCACAGTGGCTCGACCCATTCGGGCAGGCGCGGTTCGACCAGCGGGCGGATCATGGCGGACAGGACGGCTTTGGTCATCGATTTCTCCCTCGAAACCTCCATTGCCGTTCAGGGATTATTTCGCAAACCGTTCCTTGCGCCGCGCGGCGATGTCGAGGATCGCCTCGGCCACTTCGCTGGCATTGCGCTGCACATGGCTGGGTGGAACCTGCATGATGTCGACGCGGTGGCGTTCCTGCCAGCGTTCGCGCGCGCCGTCTTCCCTGTGACGGAACGGATCATCATCGACCTCGATCGCCAGATGCGCATCGGCGCAATAGAACGGCAGGGTGAAGCCTTCGGCATCGTGATCGCGCACGAAGGAAAGGCCCTGGGGCGCGTCCTTGAGATGTTGCCAGAGAAGGGTCTGCGCGTCGGCCATCGTCAGAGCTTCCAATCCCAACCCAGCGGGTCGCCGTCCATTACCTCGACACCCTTTTCCCCAAGGCTTTCACGGATCGCATCCGAAGTGGCGAAATCTTTCGCCATGCGCGCCTGCCTGCGGCGGATCAGTTCGGCCTCGATTTCCTCTTCGGTGATGGTCGCGCCCTCCGGCCGCAGCCGCAAGTCGGCGCGGGACAGGTCGAACAGGCCCAGCCCGAGCACCGCGTCCATTTCCGCGATGACCGCGCGCTTGATTCCGGCATCGACCTTCTTGACCGCGAGCGCCTCTTCCAGCGCAACCAGCGCGATCGGCGTGTTGAGATCATCGGCCAAGGCGGCGGCGAACTTTTCGCGCATCGGGGCGAACTTGGGATGGTCGGGGGTGCCCGAGGCGGCATCCTTCAGTGGTCCGATCGCCATCACGATCCGCTTCAACCGCGTCAGCGCGGCGCCGAGGCCCTCCCACGAGAACTCCAGCTCGCTGCGGTAATGCGCCTGCAGGCACATCATCCGGTAGGCGAGCGGGTGGTAGCCCCGGTCCATCAATAATTGCAGCCGGAGGAATTCGCCCGACGACTTGCTCATCTTGCCGCTGCGCTCGACGAGGAAGTTGTTGTGCATCCAGATCTTCGCGCCCGAACTGGTCGCTTCCGACAATCCGCCGCAGCCGCAGAAGGCCTGGTTCTGCGCGATCTCGTTGGGATGGTGGATCTCGCGGTGGTCGATCCCGCCGGTGTGGATGTCGAAGGGAAAGCCGAGCAGCTTCTCGCCCATGACCGAGCATTCGAGATGCCAGCCGGGGGCGCCCTTGCCCCACGGGCTGTCCCACTCCATCTGCCGCGTCTCGCCGGCCGGGGTCTTGCGCCAGATCGCGAAATCGGCGGCGTTGCGCTTGCCCGCGACGGTGTCGATCCGGCCCTCGCCTTCCTCCGTCACCGCTCGTGCGAGGCGGCCGTAATCGGCCACGGTCGAGACATCGAAATAGAGCCCGCTGTCGAGCTCGTAGCAATGCCGGTCGGCAATGCCCTTCGCGAAGTCGATCATCTCGTCGATGTAATCGGTCGCCACCGACCACTTGGCCGGCTCGCGGATGTTGAGCGCTTTCACATCGGCCCAGAAGGCCTCGGTATAGTGCTTCGCGATGTCCCAGATCGACTGCGCCTTGGCGGCAGCCATCTTCTCCATCTTGTCCTCGCCCGCATCGCCATCGTCGGTCAGATGGCCGACATCGGTGATGTTGATGATGTGGGTGAGATCGTAGCCCTTCCAGCTCAGCGTGCGGCCGAGCACGTCGGCGAAGACATAGGCGCGCATGTTGCCGATATGGGGGTAGTTGTAGACCGTCGGCCCGCAGGAATAGACGCGCGCTTCGCCCTCGTGGACGGGGGTGAATTCCTCCAACTCGCGGGTGAGCGAGTTGAACAGCTTGAGCGGCGTTTGGGTCATGCGAAGCGCAATGGCGCGGAGGCGGGGGGCGGTCAACAAGCAGTCAATGCGAGGAGCCGGAGGCGACGTGGCAATCCATCTTCCGACCTGGTGTATTTCGCTAGTGTCGGGTGATGGATTGCTTCGCCTTGCGGCTCGCAATGACTGCTGGGCAGGGAGCTACCACCCTTCCCAGCGCACGCTTTCCTCGATCCCGGCGCGCTTCACGGCGAAATTGTTCACCGCGGCTTCCTCGTCGCGGTAGCCGATCGCGACGCCGCAGAAGAAGGTGTGATCCTCGGGGATATCGACCATTTCGCGGATCTGCGGCGCATAGACGGCCCAGGCTTCCTGAAAGCAGGTGTCGAGCCCCTCCTCGCGCGCGAGCAGGCCCACGGTCTGCAGCCACATGCCGATATCGCTCCACTGCGGCGGGCCCATGTACTTGGGCGTGTGGACCAGCATCAGCACCGGCGCCCCGAACGCGCGGAAATTGTTGGCGAACCACATCAGCCGCTTGCCTTTCTCCTCGCGGGAGATTTCGAGCGCGCCGTACATGTCCTCGCCCACCCCGCGGCGGCGCTGTTCGTACGCTCCGTCGAGTTCGGGCGGATAGACATTGTATTCGGGTGCAAACGCCGCGCGCCCCTTGGGCAAATCCTGCGCGACGCGGTCGAACAGCGCCTGCATTGGCTCGCCGGTCAGGACGATCCCGTGCCACGGCTGCGTGTTGCCGCCCGAGGGGCTGCGCTGCGCCTTCTCGAGGATACGGGCGAGCGTTTCGCGCTCGACCGGCTGATCGGTGAAAGCACGGACGGAACGGCGCGTTTGGACGGCTTCGGTAACGTTCATTGTAGCTTGTCTCTCCTCCTCGCCTGCAAGCAGGCGCCCCAATTTGCGGCTCTAACTTGCCCCCTCGGCCCGTCGCCCCCGCGAAGGCGGGGGTCCCGCTCACTTCCTCGCCAGCTTCACAGTAGCAGGATCCCCGCCTGCGCGGGATGACGATGCGCGAACAGGCGTGTCCTATTTCTCGATCTCGAACAGATCGGCCAATTGCTCGATGATCGTTCCACCGAGTTGCTCGACGTCCATGATCGTGACCGAACGCTTGTAATAGCGCGTGACGTCGTGGCCGATGCCGATCGCGGCGAGTTGCACGGGCGACTGGTTCTCGATCCAGTCGATCACCTTGCGCAGATGGCTTTCGAGGAAGCCCGCCGGGTTGACCGACAGCGAGCTGTCGTCGACCGGCGCGCCGTCGGAGATGACCATCAGGATGCGGCGGTCCTCGGGGCGGCGCAGCAGGCGGTCGTGCGCCCACATCAGCGCCTCGCCGTCGATGTTTTCCTTGAGCAACCCCTCGCGCATCATCAGGCCGAGATTGCGGCGCGCGCGGCGCCACGGCTCGTCGGCCTTTTTGTAGAGGATGTGGCGCAGATCGTTGAGGCGTCCGGGGTTCGCGGGGCGCCCGTCGGAGAGCCACATCTCGCGGCTCTGCCCGCCCTTCCACGCGCGGGTGGTGAAACCGAGGATCTCGGTCTTCACGCCGCAGCGTTCGAGCGTGCGCGCGAGGATATCGGCGCTGATCGCGGCGATCGAGATCGGCCGCCCGCGCATGCTGCCCGAATTGTCGATCAGCAGCGTGACGACCGTGTCCTTGAACTCGGTATCGCGTTCGATCTTGTAGCTGAGCGCATGGCCGGGGCTGACCACCACGCGGGTCAGCCGCGCGGCATCGAGCATGCCTTCTTCCTGGTCGAAATCCCAGCTGCGGCTCTGTTGCGCCATGAGGCGGCGCTGCAGCCGGTTGGCCAGCCGCGTGACCACGCCCTGCAGGCCCGCCAGCTGGCTGTCGAGATAGGTGCGCAGCCGGTCGAGCTCTTCATTGTCGCACAGCTCGGCGGCTTCGATCTCCTCGTCGAATTTCTGGGTATAGGCCTTGTAGTCGAAGCCTTCGGGAAAGTCGGTCCACGGGCGATTGGGGCGGACGGGCTGCATGCCTTCCTCGCCATCGTCCGACGGATCGCCATCGGACATTTCCTGTTCGCCCTCGACGTCCTGGTCGGCGTCGCCCTCGGCCTCGCCGTCGGTGACTTCCGAACGGGCATCGGCGGCATCGGGTTCGGCCCCGCCCTCGTCTTCCTCGTCGGTTTCGTCTTGGTCCTCGGGGTTCTCGCCCTCCTCGTCCTCGCCATCCTCGGCATCGGTCGGTTCGGGGGTTTCGGGCAGCGTCAGGTCGAGATCGCGCAGGATGTCGAGCGTCAGGTTCTGGAAGGCGCGCTGGTCGTCGAGCACATCGGCCAGCCCGTCCATGTCGGTGCCGATCTTGGCGAGGATATCCTCGCGCACCAGATCAACCGCCGCGCGGGCACGTTCGGGCACCGCTTCGCCGGTCAGCGCCTCGCGCAGCATCAGCGACAGCGCGGTGGGCAGCGGGACATCGCCCGCCGCTTCGGCGCGAACGATCGGATCGGACGCGGTACGCATCTCGACCGCCGCGTCGAGATTGCCGCGAATGCCGGCATAGCGCGTCGAGCCGATCGCTTCGTAGCGGACCTGTTCGATCGCGTCGTAACAGGCGCGCGCGATCGGTTCGGGCGGCGCGCCCTTGCCATGCAGCGCTTCGCTGTGATGCCGGAGCCGCAGCGCGAAACTGTCAGCGAAGCCGCGCGCTTCGATCGCCTGCTCGCGGGGAAGATTGCGGCCGGGCAGGGGGACGCGGAAGTTCTTGCCCGACTGGGTCGGCGCATCCGCACTCCACGCCACCTCGACTTCCGCTTCATGCGCGAGCGCGCGGCTGGCGCCGGTCAGCGCCTGCTTGAAGCGGTCGAGAGGAGTCTGTTCGCTCACTTATGCGGTGGGGATCGACTGGCCCGTCTTGTCCCAGTCCTTGAGGAAGCCTTCGATGCCCTTTTCGGTCAGGACATGCTTGAACAGGCCCTTGATCACGGACGCGGGCATGGTCGCGACATCGGCACCGATGCGCGCGCTTTCGAGCACATGCACCGGATTGCGGATCGAGGCGACGAGGATCTCGGTCGAGAAATTGGGATAGTTGTCGTAAATCAGGCGGATATCGCGGATCAGCGCCATGCCGTCGAAGCCGTTGTCATCATGCCGCCCGACGAAGGGCGAAACGAAGGTCGCGCCCGCCTTGGCCGCCAGCAGCGCCTGGTTGGCGGAGAAGCACAGCGTCACATTGACCATCGTGCCATCGCCGGTCAGCTTCTTGCAGGTCTTGAGCCCGTCGATCGTCAGCGGCACCTTGATGCAGAGATTGTCCGCGATCTTGCGCAGCGTTTCGGCCTCTTTCATCATCGTGTGGTGATCGAGCGCGACGACTTCGGCGCTGACCGGGCCATCCACGATATCGCAGATTTCCTTCGTCACTTCCATGAAGGCGCGGCCCGACTTGGCGATCAGCGACGGGTTGGTGGTAACGCCGTCAAGCAGGCCGGTGTCGGCCATTTCCCTGATGTCGGCGATATCGGCGGTGTCGACGAAGAATTTCATGCGCGAAGGCTCCGGGGGAATTGCGATTCCCGCAGAGCCTTAGCGCCCGATATGGCCTGCGGCTAGTACTGCGCGCCCGCGCCGAACACGCCGATGATCAGCGGGTCGCGCGTGGCCTGCGGGTTGCGGCGGATCGCCGCTTCCTCGGTCCCGATCTCGCGCCAGATGGTGGTGTCGATGTTGCCGGCGAAGCGCGTAACCGCGCCCGCCAGATCGACCCCGGCGAGGCCCTGCACCAGCTCTGCCACCAGCGGGTCCTGCGCCACGCGCAGCGCCTCGCCCAGTTCGGGTACCATCGCCTCGACCAGGCTGCGGCCCATCGAATCGCGCAGGAAGCTGGTCGCCGCAGTGGGGCCGCCGCGCACGAGGTCGATCGCGTTCTGGATGCCGATGGTGCGCACCGCATCGGTCACCAGCGGTGCCGCGCGCTGCGCGCCTTCATAGGCGATATCGCCAAACGCGTTTTCGAGCCGGCTCTTGAACAGGGCGGAGGTGAGGATACGCGACACCACATCGCCGCGCGCGCCCAGCAGCTCGCCGAAGCCGACCTGCGCGACCTGTTCGTCCCAGAAGCCGCCCCCTTCGAGCATCCGCGCGAAAGCACGTTCGCTCGACAGGAACAGGATGCGCTGGACCGCATCGACCATGCCGATACCGGGTATCGTCGAACAGGCGGGCAGCAGAAGAAGGCCGCCCCCGGCCATGGCCCCGCCGAGGAAGCCGCGCCGTCCGGTGGGTTTGACGAGAATATCGGTCATATCGCTGGTCCTCATTGTATCCTGCCCTTGTTTCGCACACCTGTGGCCGCCCATATGGCCGGGCCATGAACCGCGTGCGCTGCCTCGTCCTCAATGCCGCTCTCGGCCCGCTCGACTACAAGGTGCCCGAGGGTATGGATGTCGGACCGGGTTCCGTGGTCGAATGCCCGCTGGGTCCGCGCACGGTAATCGGGATCGTCTGGGAAGCTGAACGGCTCCCAGGAACCGAAGTTCCGGTGGAAAAGCTGCGCAATTTGCGCGGGGTGCTGCCCGTGCCGCCGCTGTCCGCCGCGCTCAGGCGGCTGATCGAATGGACCGCGGACTATTATGTCGCCTCGCTCGCCAGCGTGGCGCGGATGGCGCTGTCATCGGGCGGCGCGCTCAAGGGTCCCGCGACAATGACCGAATACCGCCTGACCGGCGGCATGCCCGAGCGCATGACGCCGCAGCGCGAGGCGGCATTGGGCGCGCTGGAAGGCGAGCAGGCGACGATCCGCGAACTGGCAGGGATCGCCGGGGTTTCCGAAGGCGTGCTGCGCGGGCTGGTCAATCACGGCGCACTCGAACCGGTGGAGGTCGATTGCGACCGGCCCTATCCGCCCGCGCGGCCCGATTTCGTCGAGATCGCGCTAAGCGCGCAGCAGCGCGAGGCGGCGGACATCTTTTCCAACGCGGTGCGCAAGGCGGAGTTTGCCCCCTTCCTGCTCGACGGGGTGACCGGATCGGGCAAGACCGAGACCTATTTCGAACCCGTCGCCGAGGCGCTGCGGATGGGGCGGCAGGTGCTGGTCCTGCTGCCCGAAATCGCGCTGACCGAAAACTTCCTCCACCGCTTCGAGGAGCGGTTCGGCGCGCCGCCGGTGCTGTGGCACTCCTCGCTCAAATCGACCGAACGCCGGCGCGCCTACCGAGCCGTATCCGAAGGTAGCGCGCAGGTGGTGGTCGGCGCGCGCTCGGCGCTGTTCCTGCCTTTCGCACGGCTCGGCCTGATCGTGGTCGACGAAGCGCACGAGACCAGCTTCAAGCAGGAGGAAGGCGTGCGCTACAATGCGCGCGACGTCGCGGTGATGCGCGGGCATTTCGAGCAGGTGCCCGTGGTGCTCGCCAGCGCCACCCCCGCGCTCGAAAGCCTGCAGATGGCCGAAAGCGGGATCTACGCGAAGATCGACCTGCCGAGCCGCTACGGCGGGGCGCAAATGCCCACGATCGAGACGATCGACCTGACCGAGGAAAAGCCGCCGCAGGGGATGTGGCTGGCGCAGCGGCTGGTCGACGGGATCGAGGCGCGGCTCGAACGCGGCGAACAATCGCTGCTGTTCCTCAACCGGCGCGGCTATGCGCCGCTGACGCTGTGCCGCAATTGCGGCTTTCGCTACCAATGCCCCAATTGCAGCGCGTGGCTGGTCGAACACCGCTTCACCAGCCGGCTTGCCTGCCACCATTGCGGGCACGAGGCCCCTGCGCCCAAGTCCTGCACCGAATGCGGCGAGCCCGACTGCCTCGTCGCCTGCGGCCCGGGGGTCGAACGCATCGCCGACGAAGTGGCCGAACGCCTGCCGCAGGCGCGTGTCTTCGTCGCCACTTCGGACACGCTTAATTCGCCCGGCAGAGCCGCCGAATTCATCGCCGCAGTCGAGGCGCGCGAGGTGGACGTGATCGTCGGCACGCAATTGGTAACCAAGGGGTTCCATTTCCCCGAGCTGACACTGGTCGGCGTGGTCGATGCCGATCTCGGGCTCGAGGGCGGCGATCTGCGCGCGGGCGAGCGGACCTACCAACAGGTCGCGCAGGTCGCCGGACGCGCGGGGCGCGGTTCGAAACCGGGCGAAGTGCTGCTGCAGACCCGTCACCCCGACGCGCCGGTGATTGCCGCGCTGGCCGCGGGCGACCGCGATGCCTTCTACTCCGTAGAAACCGAGATGCGCCGCGAGGCGGGCGCCCCGCCCTTCGGCCGCTGGGCCTCGATCATCATTTCCAGCGAGGACGATGCCGAGGCGCGCGAGGCGGCCAACCGCATCGGTGCCTTCCGCCCCGATGTCGCCGAATGCATGATCCTCGGCCCCGCGCCCGCCCCGATGGCCTTGCTGCGCGGCCGCTATCGCTACCGCTTCCTGATCAATGCGCGGCGCAGCGTTCAATTGCAGCAGGTCATCCGCCGGTGGTTGGCCGCGATCGACCACCCGCCCGGCGTGCGCGTGGCAGTCGATATCGACCCCTACAGCTTCGTCTAGACGTGGGCCGCGCAAGTTCGGGAACCCGGCGTTTCTCCGGTACGTTTGCCGCCGTATGGCCGAAGAACTCGAAGCTGCCCTTCCCGACGACGTCTGCCGGCTGGCCGAGCGAATCCTTGCCGCCGCCAAGGACCGCGGCTGGCAGCTGGCCACCGCCGAAAGCTGCACCGGCGGCTTGCTCGCTGCGCTGTTCACCGATGTCCCGGGTTACAGCCACGTGTTCGACCGCGGCGTGGTGTCCTATTCGGATGGGGCCAAATGCGATCTGCTGGGTCTCGCAAGTGACATGGTCGAGAATTGCGGCGCAGTCAGCCGCGCGGTCGCCGAAGCGATGGCGGCAGGCGCGCTTGAACGATCGGATGCGCAGCTGGCGGTTTCGATCACCGGTTTCGCTGGCCCCGGGGGTGAAGATGACGAGGAAGGCCTCGTCCATTTTGCGCTCGCCGATACCACCGGCACGCTGACTCACCGCGAAGAACACTTCGGGCCGATCGGCCGCGACGGCGTGCGGATCGCCGCGCTGCGCGCCGCGCTCGACATGCTGCGCGAAAAGCTCGACCTTTCGGCCTAGTCCTGACCGCCGTCATAGACCGCACGCGCGGCCTCGACCTTGCCGATATTGGCAATCGCCCAATTGCCCAGCTGCGCCACCGGATCGCACAGCGAGCGCCCCAGCGCGGTGAGCGCATAGTCGACGCGCGGCGGCACGCTGGGGGTGACCGTGCGGCTGACCAGCCCGTCGCGTTCGAGCCCGCGCAGCGTGCGCGTAAGCATGCGCTGCGAAATACCCGGAATATCGCGCCGCAATTCGTTGAACCGCCGCGACCCGTCGGCCAGCCCCATCACCACGCGGACCGACCATTTGTCGCCGACACGCGCGAGGATGTCGTTCACCGCGGTGCATTGCGGCGCATTATGAACCTCAAGGGGAACACCCGTGTCCCTATCGGACAACGAAGTGCCTTCTTGCGCGGGGTGGGGTACAGTTTCCATATGGCCTCCAGGTTATCAACAGTAACTATGGAGTTCCCCCTATGCAAATCCTTCGTATCGACAGCTCGACCACCGGCGACCAGTCGATCAGCCGCAAGCTGACCGACGAACTGCTCGCCCATTTCACTGCCAAGCATCCCGAGGCCAAGGTGGTCACGCGCGATCTCGTGGCCGAACCGTTGCCGCATATCGACCCGATCACCACCAGCGCGATCCGCACCCCGCCCGAAACGCATGAGGAAGCGGTTGCCGCAGCCTATCCCGAACAGCGCGCGGTGCTCGACGAATTTCTCGCCAGCGACGTGGTGATCGTCGGCGCGCCGATGTACAATTTCACCATTCCCAGCCAGCTCAAGGCATGGCTCGACCGGCTCGGCGTGCCCGGCGTGACGTTCAAATATGGCGCGAACGGACCCGAAGGGCTGGCAGGCGGCCGCAAGGTCGTGGTCGCCTCGGCACGCGGCGGCGAATATTCGACCGACCAGCTGGCCGAGAACCAGGAAAGCCTGCTGACCACCTTCTTCGGCTTCATCGGGGTGGACGATCTGCATTTCGTCCGCGTCGAGAAGGCTGGCTTCGGTCCCGAGGCCATCGAACAGGGCATGAATGCGGCGAAGCAGGAAATCGCCAAGCTGTAAGGCACCATCGCGGGAGCCGGGCATTGGAATAACCATGCCCGGCCCCGTCCTCGTGCCCATCCTCGGCGACCAGCTGACCCGCGACCTTGCCAGCCTGCGCGGGCGCACCAAGGACGATACCGTCATCCTGATGATGGAGGTGTGGGACGAGGCGACCTATGTCCGCCACCACAAGCAGAAGATCGCGCTGATCTTTTCCGCCATGCGCCATTTCGCCGAGGAATTGCGCGATGCGGGCTGGAGCGTCGACTATACCGAACTTGGCAATCCGGACAATGCAGGGAGCTTCACCGGCGAGGTCGCACGCGCGATCGAACGGCACGGCCCGCGGCTGGTCAGCGTGGTCGAGGCGGGCGAATGGCGCGTGCGGCAGGACATGGAGCAATGGGCGGACAAGTTCGCATGCGAAATAGAAATCCTGCGCGACGACCGCTTCATCTGCACCCAGGCCGAGTTCGACGACTGGGCGCAGGACCGCAAGGAATTGCGGATGGAGTTCTTCTACCGCGAGATGCGGCGCAAGACCGGGCTGCTCATGGCCGAGGACGGCAAGCCCGAAGGCGGCGCGTGGAATTACGATAGCGAGAACCGCAAGCCGCCCAAGGAGGGGCTCGCCGCCCCGGAACGCCCCAAGTTCGAACCTGACGCCGTGACGCAGGAGGTCATCGAGCTGGTCGATGCGCGGTTCGGCGACCATTTCGGATCGCTCGACACATTCGGCTGGCCGGTCACGCGCGAGCAGGCAGAAGAGGCCGCCGATGCCTTTTTCGCCGAGCGGATAGAATGCTTCGGCCCCTATCAGGACGCCATGATCGCGGGCGAGGACGATCTGTTCCATTCGATGCTTTCGACCAGCATCAATCTCGGCCTGCTCGACCCGCTCGAGCTGTGCCGCCGCGCGGAGGAAGCCTATCGCGAGGGGCGCGCGCCACTCAACAGCGTCGAAGGATTCATCCGCCAGATCATCGGCTGGCGCGAATATGTGCGCGGCTTCTACTGGCACCAGATGCCGCATCTGCAGGAGGCCAATGCGCTCAACGCGCAGCGCGGCCTGCCCGAGTTCTACTGGACCGGCGAAACCGACATGGCCTGCCTCGCCGACTGCATCCGCTCGACCCGCGACAATGCGCATGCGCACCATATCCAGCGGCTGATGGTACTCGGCAATTTCGCATTGCTCGCTGGAGTGAACCCGCGCGAGGTGCAGGACTGGTACCTCGTGGTCTATGCCGATGCCTATGAATGGGTCGAATTGCCCAATGTGGCGGCAATGATCCTCTATGCCGATGGCGGGAAGCTGGCGTCCAAGCCCTATGCGGCGAGCGGCAATTACATTAACAAGATGAGCAATTACTGCGCGGGCTGCACCTATTCCCCCAGCAAGAAGACCGGCAAAGGCGCCTGCCCGTTCAATCCGCTGTACTGGCATTTCATGGACCGGCACCGCGCGCGGCTGGAGCAGAACCACCGGATCGGGCGCATCTACGCCACCTGGGACCGGATGGGCGAGGAGCGCCAGCGCGACTATCTCGACAGCGCCGAGGCCTTCCTCGACCGGCTCGAACCGGCGCGCGCCGGCTGGGCGCGGAACGGGTAAGCGTCGGTTCATCGCACTTCCTGCCCCGCCCACCGGCTTGGCAAAAGGTTTGCGCGTCTCGGTTCATTTGCGAGACAGGCTGCGGGCAACACCAGCCCCCGCCTGCGGCCCCGCGCCGCTCGACCAAGCCGTTACCGAATGAAGGGGGCTGATTGACCGCACAGGCGCAATTGGGGAGAAAGCGGCATTCCACACCCGCTCGACGGCCCGTGTCGGTTCGAATTGAAGGAGTATGAATATGATTGCCTTGTCCAAGAGTTCGAAGACAGTCGCAGCGCTCGCCGCGCTCGTCTTGCCCGTCACTGCTGGTGCGCAGGCGCAGGAGCTTGAGCCCCAGGGCGGCGCGAATAGCGGCGGCGAACCTATGACCGTTGTCGGCACGACGCCCAGCGACCTGTCGGGCATGCCCGAAGGTCCCGAATTCGAAGGCGTCATTTCGGCGCGCGACGGCGACAAGGTGCAGGTAACCAGCGCCGATGGCACGCGCACCGTAATCGCGCTCAGCCCCGCAACCGAAATCCGCAGCAGCGGTGGTTTCCTGGGTCTCGACAAGGACCAGCTTTCGGCCGCCGACCTGCTCAATGGGCTGCCGGTCGAAGTCGAGACGGTCGAATGGGCCAATCGCGGGCTGATCGCCACCAAGGTCGCGCTCAAGAGCAAGCATCTCGAAACCGCGCGGATGATCCACACCGGGACCGACCAGCGCTTCACCGCCAATGAAGCCGCGACCGAGGCGCTGCGTGGCCGCGTCGCCAATATCGACCAGTACAATATCAAGGGCACGACCAACGTCTATTTCGACACGGCCAAGTACAATCTTTCCCAGCAGGCGCGCTACGAGCTGTGCCAGGCCGCGGCGCAGGCAAAGAACACCGACAACGCGCTGCTGCTGGTGGTCGGCTACACTGATTCGACCGGCGACTATGAATACAACCAGGAGCTGAGCGAAAAGCGCGCATCGCGCGTGGTCAACTTCCTCCAGCAAGAATGCGACTGGGCACCGTACCGGATGCTGACCCCCACCGGCATGGCCGAGGCTGATCCGGCGGCGGACAACACCACCGAACAGGGCAAGGCGCAGAACCGCCGCGTGGCGGTCAACATCCTCGTCAGCAAGAGCGTCGACGGAATGAACTCGGGCCTCTGATCGGGCTGCGAATTCGGATCATGCGGGGCGGGCCTTGGGTCCGCCCCGGTTTGATTCAGCTAGGCTGCGCGGCGGCGTCCTGCTGTTTGGCGAGCTTGTGTTCGTCCTCGATCATGCCGTGTTTCCAATAGCTGGAAAGGTAGAGATCGGCGGGCGCGAGCGCGAGTTCGCCGCGCAGATATTCGCGCAGCCGCTTCATTGCGGAAAATTCGCACGCTGCCCATGCAGCGAGCGAGCCTTCGGGCCGCGCGGCACTGCGCAGCGCATCGACCAGCAGCGCGGGCCGCTGCCCCGGCTCGGAATTGACCAGCCAGGCGATCTCGACACCCTCGGGCGCAGCGATGTCCTGCCGGTCGCGTTCGTCCTGGATCTCGATCGCAGCGAACCCGCGCGCATCGGCCGGCAATGCTTCGAGATTGACCCCAATCGCCGGCAGCGCGGTCATGTCGCCCGCCACGAGATAGAAATCGCGCCCCTGCGGCAGCGGCTTGGGCAGGCCCGGACCGCCCACCTCGATCATGTCGCCGGGCGTAGCCGACAGCGCCCAGCGGGTCGCCGGGCCCGCAGCCTCGCCGCCGTGCAGGGCGAAATCGATCGCGATCGCATCCTCGGCCTGATGGCGGATGGTATAGGTGCGGACCACCGGCTTGCCGCCCGCGGTGGCCGGGGCCAGCATGAGCTTGACGTAGCCGCCTGCGAAATCGGGCGGAAACCCCGCCAGGCCCGGACCACCGAGTGATACCCGGATCATCGAGGGCGAAAGGGACTGGCGCGAGAGGACGGTAAGCGTCCGCGGGGGAGGTCTGGTGCTCATGGCCACTAGTTAATGCGAATGGATCGCAATACAAGGACGGCTGGCAGCGCGGTGAATGCGTCGATCCTGCGGATCATTTCCGCTCCCGTTCGAGCAATTCGCGCTTGATGTCCTGGCCATAGGCATAGCCGCCCAGATCGCCGCCCTTGCGCACCACGCGGTGGCAGGGGATCAACACCGCGACATTGTTGCGCGCATTGGCGCTGCCCGCGGCGCGCACTGCCTTGGGATTGCCCGCGGCCGCGGCAATTTCGGCATAGGTGCGCGTTTCGCCCGGCGGTATCGCGCGCAAGGCTTCCCAGCACGCTTCCTGGAACGCGGTGCCCTTCACGTCGAGCGGGATATGCGCGAAATCGCCCGGCGCCTCGACACTGGCGACGACGTCGGCGAGCAGTTTGCCGAACGCCGCGCCGCCTTCGACCAGATCGGCCTTGGGGAAGCGCTGGCGCAATTCGCTGTCGTCTTCGCCGAAGGACAGGCGGCACACACCCTTGTCGGTCGCCGCCACCAGCATCCGCCCCATCGTGGTGTCGACCACCGCCCAGTGGATTGTCACTCCCGCCCCGCCATTCGCCCATGCGCTTGCCGCCATGCCCAGCCGTCCTTTCGTATTCTCGTAAAAGCGCGAGGCCGAGCCATAACCCGCCTCGTAGATCGCGCCGGTCACGCTGTCGCCGCCCGACAGCGCATCGCGCGCGCGATCCTCGCGCAAGGCGCGGGCATAGGCGGCAGGCGAAAGACCGATCGCGCGTTTGAACACCCGCTGGAAATGCGCGGGCGAATAGCCGGTCAGCTGCGCCAGCGCGGCGAGCGAGGGCGCATCTTCGGCCTGGCGGATCTCGTCGATCGCCGCCAGCACCGCCGCCTCGTCGCGGCCGACATCGTCGGGCAGGCACCTCTTGCAGGCGCGCAATCCCGCCGCGCGCGCCGCTGTACCATCGGCGAAGAAACGCACGTTGCTGCGGCGCGGGTGCCGCGCGGCACAGGACGGACGGCAATAGATGCCGGTGGTCAGCACGCCGGTGACGAAGCGTCCGTCGAAGGTGCGGTCGCGCCGCTCCAAGGCGGCCCAGGCTGTATCGTCGTCGATCATCGCAGTGCCCTTCATAGCGCAAGGGCAACGCTTGTGCCCGCACCGAATTGCGCTGGCATCCCGCGCCTTGCGGTCAAAGCGAATGATCGTCACAAGGCGCCGCAATGGCCCGCTTTTTCACCCGTATCGCCGCGCTGCTTGCGCTGCTCGCGCCGCTGCTGGCGTCCGTGCCTGCCCAGGCCGAACCCGCGGATATCGACGCGGCCGCGCGCGGCGTGGTGCGGGTGGTGATCGTGGGCGAGCGCGACGGCGAACTGTTCCCGATCAGCCATGGCACCGGCTTCGCGGTCACTGGCGATACGGTGGTCACCAATGCGCATGTGGTGCGCGACGCACTGCGTGACGAGGGAATGCAGATCGGCATCGTCCCGACCGGCGGCGGCGAAGCGGTCTATGGCCGGATCATCGCGGTGCTGGCGCGCAACGATCTGGCACTTATCCGCATCACCGGGGACCTGCGCCTGCCCCCGCTGGCGCTGGCCGGCGGGATGCCGCCCGACAGCGGCGAGGTTACCAGCGTCGGCTATCCGATGAATGTCGATCGTGCGCAGGGGCTCGATATCAGCGACATCTTCCGCAGCCAGCCCCCGGTCAAGAGCCGTGGGTTCATATCGGGTGCGCGGCCCAGCCGCCAATTCGACACCATCCTGCACACCGCCCCCATCGCGCGCGGAAATTCGGGCGGCCCGCTGCTCGATCCGTGCGGCCGGGTGGTCGGGGTGAACAGCTTCGGGGCGGACAATGACGGCGGCGACGCCGAGTTCTTCTTCGCCGTATCGAACCGCGAGCTGGTGCCTTTCCTGCGCGCCAACGATGTCGAGCCGCGGATCAACACCAGCACCTGCCGGTCGATGGCCGATCTCGACGAGGCCGAACGCGAGCGGCTCGAGCGCGAACAGATGGCTGCGCGCGCCGATCTGGCCGAACGCGCCGAAGAGCGCCGCACCCGGCGCGAGCGCGCGCTGCTCGAAGCCGAACAGGGCGTGATCGTCGAGCGCGAGGACCGCGTCTTCCTGTCGTTCGTCCTGCTGCTGGTGGCCTTCGGGCTGGGCCAGTGGGCGATGACGCTGTGGCGCGCAGAGCCGCGCGACGAGACCCGGTTGCGGATCGCGGCGGGCGCGACCGCCGTGGTCGTGCTTGCGGCGCTGGCGGCCTATCTGACCCGTCCCGGGCTCGACGAGATCGACCGGCGCGTCGCCGCCGCGATGCAGGACGGGCAAGGCGCCGCCGAACCCGGCCCCGCCGCTGGCGGCGAAGATTATGCCCTCCTGTGCCGGCTGATCCCCGAACGCAGCCGGATCACCAGCGCCAAGGTCGAGGATATCGAATTCGACTGGACGCCCGACGGATGCGTGAACACCCGCACGCAATACGGTTTTGCCGGCGGCAGCTGGAGCCGGGTGTTCGTGCCCAATTCGGAAGACGCGGTCTCGGTCAACAGCTTCGACCCCGACCGCCGCATCTTCCGCTCCGAACGCTATCTGCTGCCGCGCAGCGCGATGACCGAAGCCCGCGAAGCACGCGGCAAATACACCGCGCCCGAATGCGGCAGCGACAACGCCGCCGCGCGGCTGGGCGAGTTGCAGGGCGAAGTGCTTGGCCAGTTGCCGCAGCAGGCCAACGAGCGGCTGGTGTACGAGTGTAACGCCCGGAACTAGGCCGCCAGCGGTTCGCCGGTCAGCGTGATGCGGTGCATTTCGCGGGCATGGCCCTGATAGTCGTTCATCGCGAGGTGCCAGGTCGTGCGATTGTCCCAGATCGCCACCGAGCCCGGTTCCCATGCCACCCGGCAGGTGTTGTCCGCCGCTGTCGCCGCATCGTAGAGCCGCTGGAGCAGCGGCAGGCTGTCTTCACGGCTTCGCCCGATGATATTGATGGTGAAGGCGCTGTTGACGTAGAGCAGCTTGCGCCCGGTGTGCGGGTGGCGGATCACCACCGGATGCGTGGCCCCGGTGGTGATCGACTGGCCGCGCAGGTCACGGCCCATGTCGGTCTGGGCGTAGAGCCCGCCTTCCTCATAGATATGGTCGGCGGTGTGATAGGCTTCGAGCCCCTCGATCTCCTGCTTGAGCGTGTCCGGCAACGCATCATAGGCCGCGCCCATATGCGCCCACAGCGTATCACCGCCGCTTGGCGGCAGGGTGCGCGCCACGAGGATCGATCCCATTGCGGGCACCTGGTCGTAGGAATGGTCGGTGTGCCAGCCGCCGCCGATATTGGTGACCTGGTCGGCGCGCTTGCGAACCACCGCGATTTCGGGATGGTCGGCGGTGAGCGGGAAATAATTGTTGATGTCGATCCCGCCCCAGCGCCGGGCAAAGGCGATATGCGCTTCGGGGGTGAAATCGTCCTGCCCGCGAAACAGGGCGACGCCGTGTTCGTAGATCGCCTGCCGGATCGCATCGAGCACCGGCCCCTGCGCCTCGGCCAGCTTCACATCTTTGATCTCCACCCCGCAGCGGGGCGCCAAGGGCACCATTTCCAACGTTTCTCTCCCCGGTGAACGGTTGTTTTATGCCACCCACTCTACGCCAACGCCGCCCGGAGTCCAGATTCCCCACCCGCAGGCGGCTTGCCATCGTCGGGGGGCTTTGCTAGGCGCGCGCCGACCTTCCGGGGCGACTCCCGTCGGCCCATGACCGGCTTGGTCACACAGACTTTTCTTCCGGACCCGAGAGGATCTTAAGCGCGTGGATAATTCCGCCGGTATTCAGGCTAGCCTGGCAGGGCGTTACGCTTCGGCCCTGTTCGATCTCGCCAGCGAAAACGGAACCGTGACTGCGGTCGAATCGGATCTCGGCCAGCTCGAGACCGCTCTCGCCGAATCGAGCGAGCTCGCCGCCGTCACCACCAATCCCAAGGTTGGCCGCAGCGATGCGCAGAAGGCCCTGTGGGGTGTTTCCGCGATCCTCGGCGTGACCGAGCTGACGCAGAATTTCCTCGGCGTGCTGGCGCAGAACCGCCGACTTGCCGAACTGCCCAAGGTGATCCGCGCCTTCCGCTCGATCGCTGCCGCGCAGCGCGGCGAAGTGACGGCCGAAGTCACCAGCGCCCATGCACTTACCGATACGCAGCTGGCCGATCTCAAGGCCAGGCTGACCGCCCGCGAGGGGCGTACGGTCAAACTTTCCACGAAGGTCGAGCCCGATCTGCTCGGCGGCCTCGTCGTCACCATCGGCTCGAAGCGCATCGACGCCTCGATCCGCACCCGTCTCAATTCGCTTTCGCAAGCCATGAAGGCTTAAAGGACACACATCATGGATATCCGCGCCGCAGAAATCTCCAAGGTCATCAAGGACCAGATCGCCAATTTCGGGACCGAAGCCGAAGTCAGCGAAGTCGGCACCGTGCTGTCGGTGGGTGACGGTATCGCCCGCATCCACGGCCTCGACAACGTGCAGGCCGGCGAGATGATCGAATTCGCCAATGGCGTTCAGGGCATGGCGCTGAACCTCGAAGCCGACAATGTCGGTGCGGTGATCTTCGGCTCGGACCAGGAAATCGGCGAAGGCGACAGCGTCAAGCGGACCAACACCATCGTCGACGTCCCCGTCGGCAAGGGCCTGCTCGGCCGCGTGGTCGATGCGCTCGGCAACCCGATCGACGGCAAGGGCCCGATCGAATCGACCGAACGCCGCCGCGTCGAAGTGAAGGCACCGGGCATCATCCCGCGCGAATCGGTTTCCGAACCCGTCCAGTCGGGCCTCAAGGCCGTCGACGCACTCGTCCCCGTCGGCCGCGGCCAGCGCGAGCTGATCATCGGCGACCGTCAGACCGGCAAGTCCGCCGTCGCGATCGACACCTTCATCAACCAGAAGGAAGCGAACGCCGGCGACGACGAGAACAAGAAGCTCTACTGCGTCTATGTCGCGGTCGGCCAGAAGCGTTCGACCGTGGCGCAGATCGTCAAGCAGCTCGAAGAAAACGGCGCGATGGAATATTCGATCGTCGTCGCCGCAACCGCTTCGGAGCCTGCCCCGCTGCAGTATCTCGCGCCCTACACCGGCTGTGCGATGGGCGAATATTTCCGCGATAACGGCATGCACGCCGTGATCTGCTACGACGACCTTTCCAAGCAGGCCGTGGCCTATCGCCAGATGTCGCTGCTGCTGCGTCGTCCTCCGGGCCGCGAAGCCTACCCGGGTGACGTGTTTTACCTGCACAGCCGCCTGCTCGAGCGCGCGGCGAAGATGAGCAAGGCCGAGGGCGGCGGTTCGCTGACCGCGCTGCCGATCATCGAAACGCAGGCGGGCGACGTTTCGGCCTACATCCCGACCAACGTGATCTCGATCACCGACGGCCAGATCTTCCTCGAAACCGACCTCTTCTACCAGGGCGTCCGTCCGGCGATCAACGTCGGCCTGTCGGTCAGCCGTGTCGGCGGCGCCGCCCAGACCAAGGCCATGAAGAAGGTTTCGGGTTCGATGAAGCTCGACCTCGCGCAGTACCGTGAAATGGCGGCCTTCGCGCAGTTCGGTTCGGACCTCGATGCTGCGACGCAGCGTCTGCTCAATCGCGGTGCACGCCTGACCGAGCTGCTCAAGCAGCCGCAGTTCTCGCCGATGCCGTTCGAAGAGCAGACCGTCTCGATCTTCGCCGGCACCAATGGCTATATCGACAGCGTCCCCGTCGACCGTGTGACCGAGTACGAAGAGCAGATGCTCAGCTACATGCGCACGGAACACGCTGGCGTGCTGGAAGAGATCCGCACCACCGGCAAGTTCGAAGACGACACCAAGAACAAGGTCGTCGACGCGCTCAAGACCTTCGCCAAGCAGTTCGCCTGAGCCCAGAGACACGAAGATAGGGAGCCGAAATGGCTAGCCTCAAGGAACTCAAGGGCCGTATCAACTCGGTCAAGTCGACCCAGAAGATCACCAAGGCCAAGCAGATGGTGGCAGCGGCCAAGCTGCGCCGTGCGCAGGCTGCGGCCGAAGCCGCACGCCCCTATGCCGAACGGCTTTCGGGCGTGATGGCATCGCTGGCCGGCAAGGTCAGCGGCGACAGCGCGCCTCAGCTGCTGGCCGGCAATGGCGCCGACCAGCGTCACCTGCTGGTGGTGGTCAACACCGACAAGGGCCTGTGCGGCGGTCTCAACGCCAACATCGTCAAGGCCGCCAAGGCCAAGGCCCGGGCGCTGATCGCCGAAGGCAAGGAAGTGCGCTTCTATCTCGTCGGCAAGAAGGGCCGCGCGCCCATCAAGCGCGATTTCGCCGAACGTATCGAAAAGCATTTCGACACCTCCGAGGTCCGCACCCCCGGGTTCGAGGAAGCCGAAGCGATCGCCGACGATCTGATCGGCCGCTTCGAGCAGGGCGAATTCGACATTGCCCACCTGATCTACCCGGTCTTCCGCTCGGCACTGGCGCAGGACCCGACCGTCGACCAGCTGATCCCCGTCCCCTCGCCCGAAAGCGATGCCGGGACCGGCGGCGACGCGGTGGTCGATTACGAACCCGGTGAGGAGGAAATCCTCGAGGAACTGCTGCCGCGCTACGTCAAGACGCAGCTGTTCGGTTCGCTGCTCGAACGCGAGGCGTCCGAACAGGGAGCCTCGATGACCGCCATGGACAATGCCACGCGCAACGCCGGCGATCTGATCAACAAGCTGACCATCCAGTACAACCGCAGCCGCCAGGCCGCTATTACCACCGAGCTGATCGAAATCATCGCCGGTGCGGAAGCTCTCTAAGGACCCTACGTGAACAAGCTTGCCCTCCTCCTGCCCCTCGCCCTGCTCGCAGCCTGCGGCGAAGAACCCGCCGCCCAGACTGCGCCCGAACAGGTCGTGACGCCCGAACCGATCGAAACCCTGCCCGCGCCCGACCAGGCGTTGCTGACGGAAAAATACGCCGAAGCCTGCCCGGACGAGGAACCGATCAACACCGCGATGTGCAAGCGCGCCGGCATGGGTTCGCCCGACGTCGTGTGCGAGTTCGGCCTCGGCGACGACGAATATCTGCGCAACAAGGCGACACTCACTGCTGGCGAAGGCGAATGGACCTTCGCCGATCCGGAAAATGTCTGCGTCGGTTAAGACGCGATAAACCCCAAGTCAGGACATAGATCATGGCCACCGCACCCGTACTCAACAAATCGCCCATCGGCACCATCAGCCAGGTTATCGGCGCCGTCGTCGACGTGCAGTTCGAAGGCGAACTGCCCGCCATCCTGACCGCGCTCGAAACGAAGAACGGCGACAACACGCTGGTCCTCGAAGTGGCGCAGCACCTCGGTGAAAACACCGTTCGCACGATCGCCATGGACGGCACCGACGGCCTCGTCCGCGGCCAGGAAGTCGTCAACACCGGCGCGCAGATCTCGGTCCCGGTCGGTCCGAAGACGCTTGGCCGCATCATGAACGTCATCGGCGAGCCGATCGACGAACGCGGCCCGGTCGGCGCCGACCAGACGATGCCGATCCACGCCGAGGCCCCGCTGTTCGTCGACCAGTCGACCGACGCGGCCATCCTCGTCACCGGGATCAAGGTCATCGACCTGCTCGCGCCCTATGCACGCGGCGGCAAGATCGGCCTGTTCGGCGGTGCCGGCGTCGGCAAGACCGTGCTGATCCAGGAACTGATCAACAACATCGCCAAGGGCCATGGCGGCGTGTCCGTCTTCGCCGGTGTCGGTGAACGGACCCGCGAGGGTAACGACCTCTACCACGAATTCCTCGACGCCGGCGTTATCGCCAAGGACGCCGACGGCAACGCCATCTCGGAAGGTTCGAAGGTTGCGCTGGTGTTCGGCCAGATGAACGAACCTCCGGGCGCACGTGCCCGCGTTGCTCTGTCGGGCCTGACCATGGCGGAATACTTCCGCGACGTCGAAGGCCAGGACGTGCTGTTCTTCGTCGACAACATCTTCCGCTTCACGCAGGCGGGTTCGGAAGTGTCGGCACTGCTCGGCCGCATTCCTTCGGCCGTGGGTTACCAGCCGACGCTGTCGACCGACATGGGTAACCTGCAGGAACGCATCACCTCGACCAACAAGGGTTCGATCACCTCGGTCCAGGCCATCTACGTTCCCGCCGACGACCTTACCGACCCGGCCCCGGCCACCTCGTTCGCCCACCTCGACGCGACCACCACGCTCAACCGTGCGATCTCGGAACTGGGTATCTACCCGGCCGTCGACCCGCTCGACTCGACCAGCCGCGTGCTCGAACCGCGCGTTGTCGGCGAGGAGCATTACAACACCGCCCGCCGCGTCCAGGAAACGCTGCAGAAGTACAAGAGCCTCCAGGACATCATCGCCATCCTGGGCATGGACGAGCTGTCGGAAGAAGATAAGCTGACCGTGGCCCGTGCGCGCAAGATCCAGAAGTTCCTGTCGCAGCCGTTCCACGTCGCCGAGGTGTTCACCAACATTCCCGGCCAGTTCGTCCAGCTCGAAGACACGGTCGCCTCGTTCAAGGCGGTGGTCGACGGTGAATACGATCACCTGCCCGAAGCGGCCTTCTACATGGTCGGCGGCATCGACCAGGCGGTCGAAAAGGCCAAGAAGCTGGCCGAGGAATCGTAAGCACATGGCTCTCCGCTTCGAACTCGTCACACCGGCGAAGCTGGTCCGTTCCGAGGATGTCCACATGGTGGTCGTCCCCGGCTCGGAAGGCGAATTCGGTGTGCTCGAAGGCCATGCGCCGCTGATGTCGACGATCCGCGACGGCGCGGTGCAGGTCTACAAGACCGAAGGCGCCGAACCCGAGACGATCGAAGTCCGCGGCGGCTTTGCCGAGGTCGGCGAAAACGGGCTGACGGTCCTCGCCGAACACGTCGAAGGCTGACCCTTTAACCATACAGCACCTTACAAAGGGCGGCCCACGGGTCGCCCTTTTCGTTTGCAGCAGCCTGCGCTGTGGCAACCGATAATTAACCACAAGCTGCGAGGGCCGTGTCCGCATGCATGCGGGAAGACATTCGGTCCGATGACGGCAATCAGCTTCGATATGGCACAAGCGCCGCCGACGCGGCGCCATGCAGCGCGTGGCCTGTGGCTGGTCCTGTTTCTCGCACTGTTCGCGCTGGCCGTGCGGTTTCCATTCCTTGGCGATCACAATGCCGACATCGACGAACAACTCTATGCGCTGATCGGCAGCCAGATGTGGCAGGGCCAGTTTCCCTTCGTGGACCTGTGGGACCGCAAGCCCTTCGGTCTCTTCGCATTGTTCGGCCTTGCCGATGCCACCGGGCTGCCCGCCCCGTGGTCGTACCAGTTGCTCGCGACGGGCTTCATAGTGCTGGGCGCCGTGCTGCTGCGCAATCTGGCCATCCATTTGACGGACAGCGTCACCGCAAGCGCGGCCGCGGTTCTCTATATCGTGCTGATGACGATCTATGGCTCGCATTCGGCACAGAGCGAGATCTACCATGTCCCGGCCATGCTAGGGATGGCATTGCTGGTCCGCGATACGGGCCACCCTCAGGCCTTGCAGCGTGCGCTCCTTGCAATGGTGATCGGCGGTCTGGCGCTGCAGGTGAAGTACACCGTCGTGCCACAATGCGTTTTCTTCGGGCTTTGGGCGCTGTGGGGGCAGTACCGCTCGGGGCGATCGCTGGCGCAGCTGTCGGCGGTCGGCATCGCGTTCGCTGCACTGGGTCTGGCGCCCACGCTTCTCGTCGGGCTGTTCTATTTCGCCGTCGGCGGATGGGACCAATTCTGGTTCGCCAATTTCGTCAGTTTCTTCCTGCGGGAACCTGCCCCCATGGGGCGGTTTGCAGAACGGCATACGCTCTTCCTGATGCCGCTCGTCGTGCTTGCTCTCGCCGGGTTCTACGCAAGCCTGCGCATGTCTCCTCCCGCCGATCGGCGGAGCTATCGGTTCTTTTGCGCCATGCTCGGTGCTTCGGTCGCAACCGTATTCCTGCCGTCGACCGTCTATGCCTATTACTTCGCCGCGCTGGTCCCCGGGGTGCTGCTGGTCGCCCTGCCCTTCCTTCACCGCCAAGGACCGGCGGGGCTGGCCCCACTGGCCGCGGCGACCGTGGCCTGCATCGGGTTGCTCTATCTGCCCGAACGCTACGAAGCCTCCCAGAACCACCGCGAAGCGATGGATGGACTGGTCGCCGCGATCCAGCCGCATGTCGATGAACAGGAAGCCTGTCTGTGGGTCTTCGACGGTCCTACAGCGCTCTATAGCGCTACCGGCAGTTGCCTTCCCACCCGGCTGATCTACCCCGACCATCTCAACAACGCGCTCGAGCGCAATTCTCTCGAGGTGCGCCAGATCGACGAGGTCCGCCGTATTCTTGATACCGGTCCGCCGGTGGTCGTGACCGCCGACCGGCCATTCACCCAGCAGAACCTGGAAACGCTCGAATACGTTGAGACCACGCTGCCGCAAGGGTACATCGTGATCGCCGAAGAACGCATCCATGACCGCGGACTCGCAGTATGGCTTCGGCGTGATCTTCTTTCCACCAGCCGGTGACCGGGAAGGGCTTGTCGCCGGCCTGACGCCGGGGCAGAACATGCTCCAGCAAATCTGGAGAGCTGCCCTTGAAACTCGCATCCGCGCTGGCCATTGCCACTGCCATGACCATTGCAAGCACCACCCCCGTCGCCGCGCAGGACGGCATTCCCGGCCCCGAGCAGGACAGTTACATCTGGCTCGAAGAAGCCCGTAGCGACAAGGCGCTCGACTGGGTCCGCGCCGAGAACGAGCGGACGATGGAGCTGCTCGCGGGCGACCCGCGCTACGACGCGGTCAAGGCCGAGGCGCTGGCGATTTACGATAGCGAAGATCGCATCCCCTATGTCACGATCCGCCCGGACGGCCTGTACAATTTCTGGCAGGACAAGCAGAACCCGCGCGGGCTGGTGCGCCGGACCACGCTGGAAAGCTACCGTTCCGACAACCCGCAATGGGAAACCGTGCTTGACGTCGATGCGCTGGCCGAGGCCGAAGGGCGCGAATGGGTGTACAAGGGCTCGACCTGCCTGCCGCCCGAAGATCGCCTGTGCATGATCGCGCTGAGCGACGGGGGCGAGGATGCCACCGTGCTGCGTGAATTCGACATGGCCACCAAGAGCTTCGTCGAGGGCGGCTTCGTGCTCGACGAGAAGAGCCAGGGCGGGATCGAGTGGATCGATGCCGATACGCTGCTGGTGGGCCGCGATTTCGGCGAAGGCACGCTGACCGAGAGCCAGTATCCGCGCACAGCGCGCATCTGGAAACGCGGCACGCCGATCGAACAGGCGGAAGAGATCTGGCGCGGCGAGGAAGCCGATGTCTGGTCGGGCGCGGCGTTGCTGCGCGATCACACGGGCGAGGTTCACGGCACCTATGCCTTCCGCGCGGTCAGCTTCCACGAAACCGAATATTTCTGGCAGCATGACGGCGAATGGCTCCGGCTGGAGCTGCCGCTCAAGGCTTCGCCCTACGGCCTGATCGATGGCCAGCTCCTGTTCTCGACCGATGTCGACTGGGAAGTCGGCGGCCAGACCTTCCCGGCCGATGCGCTGGTGTCGGTCGATCTCGAACAGTTCAAGACCGATCCCAATGGCGCGCCCAAGACACTGGTCTGGGCCCCGCAGGACAAGCAGACCAAGCAGGGCGCGGCGAACACCGCCGAGAGCCTTTACGTCAGCCTGCTCGACAACGTTCGCGGCCGGGTGCTCAAATTCGACCACGTCGACGGCGAATGGGTCTCGAGCGAGATCGAGCTGCCCGACAATTCGACCCTCGATGTGGCTGCCGCATCGGAAGGGTCGGACGAAATCATGTATTCGGTCACCGACTTCCTCACCCCGTCGCGGCTCTATTATTCGGACGGCAGCGGCGCGCCCGAAGTGATCAAGACCTCGCCGAGCTATTTCGACGCCGAAGGCATGGAAGTCGAACAATACGAGGCGACCAGCGTAGACGGGACCAAGATCCCCTACTTCCTCGTCAAGCCCAAGAGCATGGTGATGGACGGGAGCAATCCGACATTGCTGACCGGTTACGGCGGCTTCCAGGTGCCGCGCCTGCCCTCCTACCTCGGTTCGATCGGCAAGATCTGGCTCGAACGCGGCGGCGCCTACATCCTCGGCAACATGCGCGGCGGTGGCGAATTCGGCCCCGGCTGGCACCAGAGCGCGATCCGCGAGAACAAGCAGCGCACCTGGGACGATTTCCTCGCGATTGCCGAAGACGCGGTCGCGCGCGGGATCACCAGTCCCGACCATCTCGGCATCCAGGGCGGTTCGCAGGGCGGATTGCTGGTGGGCACCGCCTTCACCCAGCGTCCCGACCTGTTCAACGCGGCGATCGTGCAGATCCCGCTGTTCGACATGCTGCGGTATCACGTGATCGGGCGCGGCGCGTCGTGGACGGGCGAATATGGCGATCCGCGCATCGACGAGCAGCGCGCCTGGATCGAGCCCTATTCACCCTATCAGAAGCTGCTCGAGGGCAAGGACTACCCCGCGCCCTTCTTCTGGGCCTCGACCGCCGACGACCGCACGCACCCGGCGCATGCGCGCAAGGGCGCCGCGCGGGTCAAGGAACTGGGGCAGGAGTATTACTACTTCGAGGACATGACCGGCGGCCATTCGGGCGGCGTCGACAACGAACAGCGCGCCAAGATCCAGGCGCTGCAGATGGTCTATCTTCTGCAGCGACTGGCGGATTGATCAGCGCGGCCTGCGCGTCGGGGCGTGGAAATCGGGCGGCTTGTCGGCCACCCATTCCACGAACCGCGCGAGGGTCTCGTCGGTAAGCAGCGCGTCGCGGTCGGTGCCGATCCGCGCCAGCTGCGCATTGGTGAAATTGGCGTGGATCGCGCGGTGGCAGATCGGGTGCACCGGCACGGTCATGCGCCCCTTTTTCGCCTTGGGCACGAGATGATGCAGCTGGACTTTGCGCCCGAGCGCGCGCCCGCACAGCCAGCAGTTATCGGGTTCGGCGTTCGGCGAGGTCGGTCTCCCAGCTGAAAAGATCGTCGGCGCGGGGGAAATGGGCTTCGGCAAGATCGTAGTCGATTGCCGCGACATCGGGATCGTCGCATAGCTGGATGCCGATCACCTCTTCACCTTCGAGCACGATCACGCCGTCGCTGATGGCCGGGTCGTTCGGTTCGCCGGCAGCGAAATTGGTCCGCACGATGCGGCTGAAGACGACGTAGCGCGTATCGCCGCTGGCAAAGGCAACCTGCGCTTCGCCGCCGCCGGAATAGGGCACGCTGGCCCAGCGCCCGCCGCTGAGGACCAACTCGGGCTCGCCGTCACCGAAGCGGTATTCGGCCTCGCCCCTCCCCGTGCCCGTGCCCGTGCCCGTGCCGCAAATGGCAATCCGCTTGCCGCCTGCAACCTTGCACGAAAACACCTCGGCTTCGCCCGAAGCGCATTCGACCGTCCGGCCGGGCGAACCTGACGCAGCTGTGACCGGTACCGGCGAGAGGGGCCCAGCAGGCGGCGGCGCCTGTTCGGCGCGCTGCTCCACTGGTTCACCATCATTTCCCGCGCCGGCACTGCCACAGGACGTGAGCAACAGGGTGCAGCCGAGCAGCGCCCTCACTTCCTGTCCGCCGCCTTCTTCTTTTTCATCGCATCGTGGAAACGGTCGGCCCAGCCGGGTTTGACCACCTGTTCGCCGCGCACCATGCGCAGATCGCCATCGCCGACATCGCGGCTGACCGCGCTGCCTGCAGCGACGATTGCATCGGTCCCGATCCGCACCGGCGCGATCAGTGCGCTGTTCGAACCGATGAACGCGCGTTCGCCGATCACGGTCTTGTGCTTGAAATAGCCATCGTAATTGCAGGTGATCGTGCCCGCGCCGATATTCGCGCCCGCGCCGACCTCGGCATCACCGAGATAAGTCAGGTGGCTGGCCTTGGCCCCCTCGCCCAGCGTGGCCTGCTTCATCTCGACGAAATTGCCGACGAAGCTGTCCTTTTCCATCACCGCGCCGGGCCGCAGGCGGGCATAGGGACCGACCGAGCACCCTTCCCCGACGCGCGCCCCCTCGAGATGGCTGAACGCGCGGATCCGCGCGCCGCGGGCGACGCTGACACCGGGGCCGAAGACCACGTGCGGTTCGACCGTCACATCGGCGGCAAGGTCGGTATCCCAGCTGAAGAACACCGTCTCGGGCGCGGTTAGCGTGACGCCTTCGGTCATCGCTTCCTCGCGCTTAAGTTCCTGCCACTGCGCTTCAGCGCGGGCGAGTTCGGCGCGGCTGTTGATGCCGGTGACCTCGGCGGGCGTGTCGGCGGATACGACCGCGCAGCTATCGCCGTCCGCATTGGCGATGTTGACGATGTCGACGAGGTAATATTCGCCCTGCGCATTGTCGTTGCCCACGCGGCGGAGCAGCTCGAACATGTCGGCGCTGCGCGCTGCCATGACGCCCGAATTGCACAGGCGGCAGGCGCGTTCCTCCTCGCTCGCATCCTTGAATTCGACCATCTTGTCGATCCGCCCGTCGGCATCGGCGATGACTCGCCCGTAATGCCCCGGATCGTCGGGTTCGAAGCCGAGCACCACGACTTTCGGCCGGTCTTCGGCATGCAGACGGTCGAGCATGGCCTGCATCGTCTCGCCCTTCACGAAGGGCACATCGCCATACAGCACCAGCACATCGCCGCTGTGATCCGCTAGGCTCTCCTCGGCCTGCTGGACCGCGTGTCCCGTACCCAGCTGAGGTTCCTGCAGGCAGGTTTCGGCGCTGCCGGCCAGCGCATTTTCGAGCTGGTCGCGCCCCGCGCCCACCACCACGACCTTCTTGGCCGGTTGCAGCGCATCGACGGTCGCCAGCAGGTGGTCGAGCATCGGGCGACCGGCAATCGGGTGCAGGACCTTGTGCAGGTCGCTTTTCATACGGGTGCCCTTGCCCGCGGCAAGGATGATTGCGGCGAAATCGCGTGTCATGTTCATGCGCGGTGCCTTGCCACCATTCGCTTGCAGTTTGAAGAACCTTCCGCCACCGCCGCTGCCATGAGCGACCTGCCCTTTTCCATCATCGGTTTCGATCTCGACGGAACGCTGCTCGAAACCCACCGCGACCTTGGCGCGGCAGTCAATCACGCGCTTGACCTCGGCGGCTTCGCGCCGGTCCCGGCGGACCACGCCAGCGACCTCATCGGCGGCGGCGCAAAGATCATGTTGCAGCGCGCGGTGGACGAGCAGGGCGGCCTGCCCGACGACGAATTCCGCAAGCTCTACAAGGCGATGTTGGCCTATTACGCGGACAACAACGCGGTCCACACCCAGCCCTACCCGCATGCCCGCGAAACGCTCGCGCTGCTGCGCGAGCGGGACATCGCGATGGTGGTAGTAACCAACAAGTTCGAAAGCTTCGCGCGGCAGATCCTCGCTGCGCTCGACCTCGCCGACCATTTCGTCGCGATCATCGGCGGCGATACCATGGGCAAGGGCAAGGCCAAGCCCGCGCCGGACCCGATCTTCGAAGCCCAGCGGCGCGGCGGTGGCGGCAGCCTCGCCTTTGTCGGCGATAGCTCGTATGACATTGCCGCAGCGCGCGCGGCCCGCGTCCCCGTGATCGGCGCGCGCTACGGCTATTGCGACAAGCCGCGCGGCGAGCTGGGCGCCGATGCGGAGATCGATTCGCTGGCGGAACTGGTTCCGGCGCTGGCCAGGCTGGGCTGAGCGGTCCGCCGCTACGGAACGGCGGCCCGCCATACCCGGTGTTGCAAGTGCGAAGCAAACATGCCACCCAGCCGCGCAATTGACCTTTACGTAAACGATAAAGCAGGAGCAGCCCCATGAGCATCGATTTCAAGGACAAGGTAGCCATCGTAACCGGCGCAGGCGGCGGTCTGGGCCGCGAATACGCGCTCGAACTCGCCCGCCGCGGTGCCAAGGTCGTGGTCAACGATCTCGGCGGTTCGCGCGACGGCACCGGCCATTCGGACATGGCGCTGCAGGTGGTCGAGGAAATCGAGAAGGCCGGCGGCGAAGCCGTTTCGAACGGCGGCTCGGTTACCGAATACGAGCAGATGGAAAAGATGGTTGCCGACGCCAAGCAGAAGTGGGGCGGCGTCCACGTCGTCATCAACAATGCCGGCGTGCTACGCGACAAGACCTTCGCCAAGATGACGATGGATGATTTCGAATTCGTCGTCGACGTCCACCTCAACGGTTCGGCAAACGTCACCAAGGCGGTATGGGAAACCATGCGCGAGCAGGCCTATGGCCGCGTGCTCATGACCGCTTCGTCAACCGGCCTGTTCGGCAATTTCGGCCAGGCCAACTACGGTGCCGCCAAGCTCGGCCTCGCCGGCCTGACGAAGACGCTGCAGCTCGAAGGCGCCAAGTACAACATCAAGGTCAATACGATCAGCCCGGTGGCGGGCACCCGCATGACCGAAGACCTCTTCCCCGAAGAAGCCTTCAAGCTGTTCGACCCGGTGAATGTGGTCCCGGCCGCGCTGTTCCTCGTCAGCGAAGACGCGCCCACCAACGCGATCGTGGGCGCGGGCGCTGGCGGCTTCCACTCAGCTTGGACGGTTATGAACGACGCGGTCTGGCTCACCGATGAAGAGCGCACCGTCGAAGGCTTTGCTGCCAATTGGGACAAGATCAGCGACTTCTCCAACCTCAAGGCCCCGCAGTCGGGCAGCGAGCAGTCGGGCGCGATCCTGACCGCGATGCAGAAGGTTACCGGCACCGGCCCGGGCAGCGCGCGCGGCTGATCCGCTTTGCAATTTGTCGAGGAAGGGGCTCGTGCTGCGGCGCGGGCCCTTTTCGTATCGGCCGCGGCCTAGCTGTCGACCGTCTTGAGCAGGCGCCGTTCCATCGGCGCGATCACGCCGGGCAATTCATGACCGCGCTTGAGCACCTGGCCATGTTCGCCGAACAGCGTCCACATGCCCTGTTTGTTGCGCAAGGCGGGGCGTTTCTCGATCCGCGCCTGCGGCCGTTCCGCCGCGCGCCGGAATGCGGCGAACACTGCGCAATCCTTGGTGAAATCCATCGCGTAATCGCGCCACTGCCCGGCTGCGACCATCCGCCCGTAGAGATCGAGGATCCGCGTCAGTTCCTCGCGGCTGAAACCGATCTGCAGCGGCTTGCGACCCGGGAAGGCGACGACCGTATCGCCGAAAGAACCCATCAATCGGCAGTCCCGTTGCGCTGGGCCGGTTCACGTTCTGCGCGCAGCGCGGCGACTTCGGCCCGCAATGCCTTCAGCTCGCTGTCGAGCTTCTCGATGCAATCCCGGCTGGGTTCGCACGGATCGTCGCACGGCGTTCCGTAGGGGATGAATTCCTTGAGCCACTGTTCGGCCGGCACCAGCGTGCTGCGCGCCTTGAGGCCGATCATGGTGGCGCCTTCGGGCACTTCGTCGGTGACGACCGCATTGGCACCGATGCGCGCGCGGCGGCCGACCGTGATCGGGCCGATTACCTGCGCGCCCGAGCCGATGATCACCTCGTCCGAGATGGTCGGGTGGCGTTTGCCCCCCTTGCCATTGGCCGGATTGGTGCCGCCAAGCGTCACGCATTGGTAGATCGTCACGTTGTCGCCGATCTCGGCAGTTTCGCCGATCACCGAGAAGCCGTGATCGATAAACAGGTTCTTGCCGATCTTCGCGCCCGGGTGGATATCGATTGCAGTGACCATCCGGCTCCAGTGGTTGACCAGCCGGGCCAGAAAAAACAGTTCCGCTTCGAACAGCCAATGCGCGATGCGGTGGTAGAACACCGCCCAGACACCGGGATAGGTCAGCACTTCCCAGCGGCTGCGGGGAGCCGGATCGCGTACCTTCACGCTGTCGAGATAGGCGACTAGCCGTTCGAACATGGGCACTATTCTCCCATCGGGAAGCGGTTAAAGCAAGCGTCCCTGGTCCGGGCCTTGCACCGCTTCCAGTGCATCACGCCATACAGATAGGGTGGCGGGAACCTGCCGTTCAAGGCTCAGCCGGTCGATTTCGCCAACGATTTTCTCGATCGCGGCATAGCTGCGTTCCATTCGCGGCACGAGATAGGCGGGTGCACCCTCGCCCAGGACCAGGCCGCGCTGGGCCGCATGCGACAGCATGAGGTCGGTCGCCAGCGCATCGTCGGGTGGCCCGATTTCGAGCTGCAATGCAGCCCCCATCCGGCTGCGCAAGTCGGGCAAGGCAATGTCCCAGCCCCCGTCGCCCACCACCAGCAGCAGTGGGATGCCGCTTTCCTGCGCGCGGTTCCAGCGGTGGAAGATCGCGGTCTCGTCAAGCGTTTCGGCATCGTCGATCGCCTCCCCCGCCTGCTGCGCGGCGAACCAGCGCGCGAACAGAGACTTGCCCGCGCGCGGCGGCCCATGGAGGATGGCGGTGCGGAACGGCCAGCTGGCCGGCGCCGCGAGCGCTTCGGCCACTGCGCGGTTGCCCGATCCGATCACGATTGAGGACGGCTCGCCGGCGCCGGCCGGAATCAGCGGAAGAGCGATCTGCGAGGTCATCGCCCGCGAATCAGCGGCTGATGGCGAGCGCGTTGCTGCCCTGGCGGACGGTGAAGCCGCGCGCCCGCAGGGCATCGGCCAGTTCGCCGATCGAACCGGAATAGCTGACCGTCATCACCGAGGTTCCGCCGATCGCAGTGCTGCGGATGCCCGTTGCCCGCACGCCAGGCGTCCCGCGCACGCTGGAGACCGCGCCGTCGAAACTGGCGGCATCGGGCGTGGCGACCTGCACGGTGTAGAGCGCGACCGATCCTTCGGGCGGCGGCGTCTGGATGGGCGCTGCGGTGATCGCATCGCCGCTTTCGGCAGTGGGCTGCGATGCCGCGGCTGCCGCAGCCTGCTCCTGCGCCCGCAGTGCGCGGCCGAGATCGAGCAGCCGCTGGAGCGCGGGATCGAGTTCGGGCGTACCGATGTCGAGCGTTGGGTCGGGCCGCAGCTTGCCTTCGGCCAGCGCGAGTTCGAAGATCCGGTCGAAGCGCACCACGGCGCGTTCGAGCATGGTCGGAAGCTCGGCGGGCGATGCCGCGGTCATGTCGAACCCGTCGAGATAGGCGTTGTCGGGGCCAAAACGCGCCGTGAACGTGCCCTCGATCGGCCCGCCGGGATAGGTGTACCGCAGGCTCGCAATGGCGACGAGCACATCGGCAGCGCCGAACTGGTCGAGCGCATTGCGCCACCAGGTGCGGCTGCGGCGCCCGGTCTGGCCATAGGTCAGCAGCAGCGAATCCCCCCCGGCACCCGCCGGGCGGACATAATCGATCCGGCTTTGTCCTGCCTGATAGCCGGCCCAGGCGCGCTGCCAGGGATCGCGCTGCTCGTAGACCATCTGCGTGCCTGCCGACACGGTCACCGGCAGCAGCAGCATCGGCGCCGAGCGCGTCGCTTCGCCTTCTGAACCAAGATAGCGCGACGCGCGCTGCCGGTCGAACACCACTCCGAGCGTGGCGATGTAGCGCCTCGGTCCCAGCCGTTCGCGCTCGATGACCACGGCGGAAACCAGGCCGGCGATCTGCGAATCACTGAGGCTGGGGCCTTCGAGGCGGTCCCAGGCCTTGCGCTGCGCCTCTTCCCAGGCCTGTTCGCGCGCGGCGATGCCGCTTTCGGCACGGACATCGACTTCGATTCCCGACACTTCGATATCGCTGCTTGAGGCAACCGGGGCGATCCCGCGTTCGCCGCCGACTTGCGCCCATACGACCACGCTGAGCGCGCACAGCGTGGCCAGGACCACGGCGAGGATGGCGAAGCGGCGGAACGCGAAGGGGGAGGATATCGGTCGGATCATGGGGAAAACAGGGCGCCTTTTGCCGAAAGGCTTCTGGAAATCCAAGCGCGAAAGCGTAAGGCGGGTCAGATGAGTGACCAACCGCGCAGCAGCAGCCCTTCCTATACCTACGAACAGGCGGGTGTTTCGATCGAGGCGGGCAATGCGCTGGTCAAGGCGATCGGGCCGCTGGTGAAGGCCACGATGCGTCCCGGTGCGGATGGCGAGATCGGCGGTTTCGGTGGCTTTTTCGACCCCAGGGCAGCCGGGTACAAGGATCCGCTACTGGTTGCGGGCAATGACGGTGTGGGCACCAAGCTCAAGCTGGCCATCGACAGCGACCGTCACGACACGGTGGGCATCGACCTCGTCGCCATGTGCGTCAACGACCTGATCGTCCAGGGGGCGGAACCGCTGTTCTTCCTCGATTACTTCGCCACCGGCAAGCTGGAAAACGGCGTTGCCGAGCGCGTCATCGCGGGCATCGCCGAGGGCTGCAAACAGGCCGGCTGCGCGCTGATCGGGGGCGAGACCGCCGAAATGCCCGGCATGTACGCCGCGGGCGATTACGACCTCGCCGGGTTTTGCGTCGGCGCGGTCGAGCGCGGCGAACAGCTGACCGGCGAACGCGTCGCGCCCGGCCACCTGCTGCTTGGCCTCGCCAGTTCGGGCGTGCACTCGAACGGTTATTCGCTGGTGAGGCGGCTGGCGCAGGACAAGGGCTGGAAACTCGACCGCCCGGCCCTGTTCGATCGCGACCGCCTGCTGATCGACGCACTGATCGAACCGACGCGGATCTACGTGCGCAGCCTGCTGCCGCTGGTGCGCGACGGGCTGGTCGACGCCATGGCGCATATCACCGGCGGCGGCCTGCTGGAAAATATCCCCCGCGTCCTGCCCGAGGGTGCGCATGCCCATGTCGAAGCCGATGGCTGGGAGCAACCGGGCCTGATGGCGTTCCTCCAGGCCCAGGGGAATATCGAACCCGCCGAAATGGCGCGGACCTTCAATTGCGGGGTAGGGATGGTGCTCGCGGTCGAGCCCGCCAATGCCGAAATCGTTCGCACCCGTCTCGAGGACGCGGGCGAAACCGTGCTGGCTGTGGGCCGCATCGAGGCGGGCGACAAGGGATGCAGCGTGCACGGCACGGCCGGCACCTGGGCCGCGCGCGAGGACTGGTCGGCGGCGCATCTTGCCTGAGCACGCGACGGCCACCGCCAAGGTCGCCGTGTTCGTGTCGGGCACGGGCACCAATATGGCGGCACTGCTTTATGCCAGCCGCCTGCCCGGTTCGCCCTATGAAATCGCACTTGTCGCAGCCAACGATCCCGCCGCCCCCGCGCTTGCGCTGGCCCGGGCCGAAGGAGTCCCAACCTTCGCGCTGGCGCACGCGGGCATGGCCCGCGAAGACCACGATGCGGCCATGGAACGGGCGGCGCGCGATGCCGGCGCGCAATATATCGTGCTGGCGGGGTACATGCGCATCCTGACGCCCGGCTTCGTCGGGCGCTGGGAGGGACGCATGCTCAATATCCACCCCTCGCTGCTGCCCGCCTATCCCGGGCTCGATACGCATGCGCGCGCGATTGCGGCGGGAGATAGCCACGGCGGGACCAGTGTCCACCTGGTGACCGAAGAGCTAGATGCGGGCGAAATCCTCGGCCAGATCCCGATTGCGATCCACCCCGGCGACACACCCGCTGCGCTGGCCGCCCGCGTCCGGCTGGCCGAACACCAGCTCTATCCCCGCGTATTGGCCGATTACGTTTCGCGCTGGAACGACCCGCAACACCTCCTGGCCCGCGTGCGCACGCTGGCTCTGGCGTTGCCGCAAACACATGCGCGCGAAAGCCACGGTGCGCCGGGCTTTCGGGTCGGGACCGAGAAATCGGGCAAGTTCTTCGCCCATTTCTCCGACCGGCATCACGGCGCCCCCCACATCTCGCTGCTGGTGAAATGCGCGGGGCTGGACGAGCTGGAAACCCTGGTCGAGGCACAGCCGCATGCCTATCACAAGCCGGCCTACTACGGCGCCAGTGGATGGATCGGCGTCACCCTCAACCGGGCGGACCTCGACTGGGACGATGTCGCCCACTGGCTGCGGCGCAGCTGGCAGCAGGTAGCCCCGAAGAGCATCGCCGGCCTGCTCGACACCGCGGACGTTTCCTGAGCGCGATGGCCATGCCGCCGCGCCCCCACCCGCTGGCCACCGCCCGCGCCGCCGATTGGGCCGACCGCGCGGTGGGCGCGCTGTGGCGCAAGGGCATCACCGCCAAGCCGCCGCTCGACCCCGAATATCTCTGGCAGGTGGGCAGCCGCGGTTTTGCCGCGCAGGACGAACATGCGGGCCGCAGCGAGGCAGAAGTCGCCGACTTCCGCCTGCGCCTCGAACGCCTGTGCGCCAGCCTGCGCGGCGAAGCCGAACTCAATGCGCTGGGCCACACGATGGCCTATGGCCAGCTGACCTCGGCCATCCGCAAGCGGCATGCACTGGGCCGCGCATGGCGGACCGACCCGAGCTTGCCGCAGGCTGCGATCGCTTCCCCGATCGTCGTCGTCGGGCAGATGCGCGCGGGCACCACGCGAATGCACCGGCTGCTGGCCGCGGACCCGGACCATGCCGGTACGCGGTTCTGCGACAGCCACAACCCGGTTCCGGTTACGCCCGACTGGCGCCCCCTCAAGGCCGCCGCGGCGCTGGCGATCGCGCGGCGGATCAATCCCTGGCTCGATGCGCTGCATCCGTTCGGTTCGACCCGTATCGACGAAGAAATCGGCTGGCTTGCCACAGCGCTATCGCCCGCGACCTTCGAGGCACAGTGGCACATCCCGTCCTTCGTGGCGTGGAGCGAGGCGCGCGATCCCGGTCCGGTCTATGCCGAATTCGCACGCATCCTGCGGACGGACGCGGCGACGATGGGTAATGCCGACCGCCCGCGGGTGCTGAAATGCCCGCAATTCGCCGAAGACCTGCCCGCGCTGCTGCAGCACTTCCCCGGTGCGCGGCTGGTGGTGACGCACCGCGACGCGGCCGCGATCGTCGAGAGTTCGGTATCGCTGGTGGCGAGCCAGATGGCGCCCCAGAGCACACGCCGCGACCTGTCCGCCATCACCGCCGAATGGCAGCGCAAGCTGGCACTGCGCCAGCAGCGGATCGAACGCGCACTGGCGGGCTTTGCCGGACAGGTTGCGCATGTCGATTTCGATCGGCTGAATGCGGACTGGGAAGCCGAGATCGGCCACGTCTATGCTGCATTGGACATGCCGCTATCGGGCGCTGCACTGGCCGCGATGCGGCGCGAACAGCGCAAGGCCGCGGCGGGCAGCCATACGACGCACAAGGTGCAGATCGAGAATTTCGCCGCGGGCGAGGCCGCCTAGCGGGCCGCCTGGGCGCTGCGCCGGGAGGCGAACATTGGTGCTGTCATCCGGTCAAGCGGGCGGGTGGTTTCGATCAGGCCGATACGATTGCCGGTGAATTCGATCCGCCACATCAGCGGCCCGTCGATTTCCGCCATCGGACTTTCCAGATGGCCCCGCAGGAGCATTCCCTTGCCCCAGTGATCAAGCGTATCGACGATGATCTGCGGTCGGTCGGCCTGCTCGCGGAAGGTGCGGTCGGCGTCGATAACCGCGGCGGCGCCTTCCAGCCTGTACCCACCCGCATCGACGACCTTCATGTCGGGCGAGATCAGCCTTTCGACCGCTTCGTAATCGAACCTGTTCAATGCATCGACCAATTGGCCGACCATCTTCGCGCGGGTCTTGCGCGACAGGCGCTTGTTCAAGAAGCCGAAGACCATAGTGGGAGCGATCCTAGAACGGATCGCCCCCTGAGCCTATAAACAAATGATGTGCGGCCAAAAGACATGGCCGCAGAGGCTTTTAGCCGACGATTTCGTCTTCGTTGAAGAAGAAGTCGATTTCGATCTTGGCGTTTTCGTCGCTGTCCGAACCGTGAACCGAGTTGGCTTCGATCGATTCGGCATAGGTCTTGCGGATGGTGCCTTCATCGGCATCCGCCGGGTTGGTCGCGCCCATCACGTCGCGGTTGCGCTTGACCGCATCTTCGCCTTCGAGAACCTGAACGACGACCGGGCCCGAGATCATGAAGTCGACCAGTTCACCGAAGAAGGGACGTTCCTTGTGCACCGCGTAGAAGCCTTCGGCCTGCTCGCGGGTCATCTGGATGCGCTTCGAGGCGACGACGCGCAGGCCGGCTTCTTCCAGCATCTTGGTGACCGCACCGGTGAGGTTGCGGCGCGTGGCATCGGGCTTGATGATCGAAAAGGTGCGGGTAACCGCCATGGTGATTTCCTTGCGTGGAGTATGCGGGGGAGAAAATTCTCGCGCGCGCCCCTAGCGCCGCGGGCCCGCGCGGGCAAGTTTCATTCGAGACCACGTCCGATCGACAGCTGCGCCCGGGTGACCTCGCCTTCGCGCGTCGCGGTGAAGGAGAAGCTGGTGCCATCGGCGTTTTCACCGCCGATCATCGTCATCGGCCCACTGTCGAGCGACGTCGCCACGTCGATCCCGGCACTGGCTGCCTGTTCACGATAATACGTCACCATATCCGCCGGTTGCGCGGCGCTCTCCAGCGTCAGCAGGACCAGCACGCCAGCGGCCTGTTCCACCCGCGTGTTGTTGGTCACCCGTGCGCCGGGATAGAGGGCAAACCCCGCGGGCAGTTCGACCGGGACGCGCTCGCCCGAACGCATGGTCGTGACCGTGCCGTCGTCGCCCGTATGCCGCGCGCGGGTTTCGCCCGTTTCCGCATCGATATCGTAGGAGCCGCGCGGTTCGGCGCCGTCACCGCCATTCTCGCCCGCGTTCTCGGCTTCGCCCCCGCAGGCCCCAACTGCCAGCGCGGCGGCAGTGAAAGCGGCGAGGCGGGCGGCGGGCGGGCTGCGTGTCATGCCCTATCGATGCTTGAACCGCGCAACGGTTCCGTCAGCGACCCTCGCGCCAGCTGCCGTGTTCATCCTGTTTGTTGATGCGGTTGTCGATCGTCTCGTCCTGCGCGAAGCGGCGCCACAAAGCCGCAGCCGCGTCGCGCTGCGCAGCATCGAAAAGCAGCAGGACGCGGTCGAATTCCAGCGCCTCTTCGCGCCACGTTCCATCGGCGATCAGGGCCATGCGCGCGCCATTGGGCGAACCGCAGGTGCCTGACAGCAGGATCGGCTGGCGCGCTTCATGCGCCCCGCCGGCCATGCCGTTGGCGAGGAAGGCCGCCCCGCCCTGCTGCCAGAGCACTTGCGACAGATGCGTGCGCTGCGCGTCGTCGCCGCTGACGACCACCAGTCGCTCGCCCGCCTGCAACACCTTGCGGGCCAGCTTGGCCACGGTCACGTCCACCGGATCGCGGCTGAGCTGGTAGAAATCGACGCGGGTCGTGGTCATTCGGGGCCCGCCGCCTCACCCGACGATGATGGCTTGTTGCGGCGGCATTTGTCCGAGCAATATTTGACCCCTTCCCAGTCCCGCGCCCATTTCTTGCGCCACGTGAACGGAAAGCCGCAGGTCAGGCACGTCTTGCTGGGCAAGTCGCCCATCCGCCGCATCTTGCCGGTACCCTTGGCCATGATATCCGTCAGCCTTCCAGCGTGTCGCGAACGAACCGGTCGAGCAGGCGCACGCCATAACCGGTCGCGCCCTTGCCCCAGGTCCGGCCCGGCTTGTCCGACCAGACCATGCCGGCCACGTCGACATGCGCCCACGGGGTCCCGTCGGCAATGAAGCGCTGCAGGAACTGCGCGGCGGTGATCGATCCGGCCGCGCGCCCGCCGATGTTCTTCATGTCGGCGATCGGCGAATTGATCAGCTTGTCGTAGGCCGGGCCGATCGGCAGGCGCCAGTTGCGATCGCCGGTCACCTCGCCCGCATCGTGCAGCTGGCTGGCAAGCGCGTCATCGTTCGAGAAGACGCCCGCGAACTCGTGGCCGAGCGCGATGATCATGGCGCCGGTCAGCGTTGCGAAATCGAGGATGCGCGCGGGTTTGAATTCTTCCTGTGTCCAGTGAAGCGCATCGGCCAGCACCAGCCGCCCTTCGGCATCGGTGTTGAGCACTTCGATGGTCTGTCCGCTCATGCTCGTGACCACGTCGCCGGGACGCTGCGCCTTGCCATCGGGCATGTTCTCGACCAGCCCGACCACGCCGACGAGATTGGCCTTGGCCTTGCGCCCGACCAGCGCCAGCATCGCGCCCGCCACGGCGCCTGCGCCGCCCATGTCCCATTTCATGTCTTCCATGCCCGGGCCCGGCTTGATCGAGATGCCGCCGGTGTCGAAGGTCACGCCCTTGCCGACGAAGGCGGTCGGGACGGCCCCCGGTTCGCCGCCGTCCCAGCGGATCGCGAGGATGCGCGATTCGCGCTCCGACCCGAGACCGACGCCCAGCAGCGACCCCATGCCGAGTTCTTCCATCTGCGCCTCGTCCAGCACGATCAGCTCGGCGCCGGTGCCTTCGAAACGTTCGCGGCAGCGCTCGACGAAGCTTTCCGGGTACAGGATATTCGCCGGTTCGGTGATCAGCACGCGGGTGAACTCGACGCCCTCGGCGACATGCGCCATGTCGTCCCACGCGGCCTCGGTCCCCTCGGGAGCGCCGATCACGGTGACAGTGGCGAGCGTGATCTTCTGCTCGTCCTTCATCTTGGTGCGATAGACATCGTAGCGCCAGTTGCGCAGCCGCAGGCCGAGCAGGACGCTGGCTGCCTGTTCGGCAGTCAGGCCGCTGTCCGCGAGGTCGAGGACGAGTGCCTCGTCGCCGCTCGACTGGTACTTGGCAGCCAGCGCCGCGCCCGCTTTCTCGCAATTGGCGAGCCGGGCTTCATCGCTCTTGTCGCCGAGGCCGGCCAGCGCCAGCCGGAGGACCTGGCCATCGCGTTCGACGAAGCCGTCGAACACCTGCCCCGCCTTGCCCTTGAACCGGGCGGCTTCCATGCCTTCGGCGAACGGCTTTTCCAGCCCAGCGGGAACCTTGTCCTTGTCGGTAACTTGCGCAACAAGGCGCGCAACCTGCGGGCGGGACTGGCTGAACTGAATGTGCATGGGATCTCCGGAATTGTCTTTGGTCAGGGCCGATACGCTGTGCGCACGCCCATCGAGGATGGCGATTGCGATTAGGCGTGGCCGGTGCGATAGGCAAGGGATGCTCCCGCCTGCCGAGACAGCCCCGCACGCCATCCGGGAGGCCATCCGTCCCGCGACTCTGACTGCCATTGCGCTGGCGCTGTGTGCGGCCAGCCCGGCCGCTGCGCAGCGCGCGGCCGACAATGTCGGCAACGTCATCGACCCGCAGGGCGAGCCCGGCGACCCGCAGCCCGACCGGCCCACGCTGGACGAGAGCGCCGGCGTCGACGATCTGCTCACCGTACCCGATCCCGGCGCCGGCGCTCT